>Ga0102593_1000106_pt1 | contig 221920 bp, 176 predicted proteins | sample AraplaCol_mMS_r2_2_FD_76862 | JGI IMG/M metagenome (GOLD analysis project Ga0102593, IMG submission 76862) | Arabidopsis root microbial communities from North Carolina, USA - plate scrape MF_Col_mMS_r2 (SPADES assembly) (version 2) | ecosystem: Host-associated > Plants > Roots > Endosphere...
CGAGCCAGTTAACATCACCCGGTAATTCACCATTTTCAACATCGTTCCCCAGGAGGTTACACAAAATACGCCGAAAATATTCATGACGGGAGTAGGAGAGAAAACTTCTTGAATCGGTCAGCATGCCTACGAAACGGCTGAGCAGGCCCATATTGCTGAGGGCGTTCATCTGCTTTTCCATGCCGTCTTTCTGATCCAGGAACCACCAGCCGGAGCCAAACTGCATTTTGCCGGGAATGGTTCCATCCTGGAAATTGCCTGCCATCGTAGCAAATACCTCATTATAGGCAGGATTAAGATTATAGACGATGGTCTTCGCCAGTTTATCTTTTTTATCCAGCGCATCGAAGAAGGCAGACATGTTCTCTGCTACCTGCCAGTCGCCAATGGAATCTACACCCGCATCAGCGCCTATGCGGCGCAACAGGCGGCTGTTGTTATTACGGATGGCCCCCACATGGAATTGCTGTGCCCAGCCTTTTTCGTGGTTCCATTCGCAAATGGTATGAAGGGTGGCAGATTTAAACTGCAGGGCTTCTTCCGCTGTAACGGCATTACCCGCACGCAGTTTATCGAAGATACGCTGCACGGCTGCTTCAGTATAGTTTGCAGCATAAAAGGTATTAATGCCATGATCTGAAAGGCGGCCACCAGCTGCATGAAAATAATCATGTCTGCTACGCAGGGCATCTAAGAGGGTTTGATAGCTATTGATAGTGATCCCTGCCGCTGCGCTTAATTTATCGATGTAGGCGTTGAAAGCCGGTACATCTTCCACGATCATTGCCTTATCCGGGCGGAAGGTGGGCAATACCTTAATGGCAGCACCTTTGAGCGCTTTATGATGCGGCAGATCATCTGCGGGATCGTCTGTAGTACAGAGCGCTTCCACCTTGAAATGCTGTAGCAGCGCGGGCGCTGTCCATTGAGAGAGCTGGGCATTGCAATGCTGGTAGATCTCTTCCGCGGTATCTGTACTCAATAGTTTTTTAACGCCGAAAGGATTCAGCAGTTCCATGTGCGTCCAGTGGTAGAGCGGATTACGCATGGTATATGGCACCGTAGCTGCCCAGTGTTTGAACTTGGTGAGATGATCCGCGTTGCCGGTGATGTATTCTTCCGCTACACCGTTTGCACGCATAGCGCGCCACTTGTAGTGGTCTCCCTGCAGCCACATGGCGCTGAGGTGCTCAAACTGCCGGTTGCCTGCGATATCCTCAGGCGGGAGGTGGTTATGATAATCAATTACGGGCATGCCCTTGGCATACTCATGATATAAACGCTTAGCCGTTTCCGTTTGCAATAAAAAATCTTCTGACAAAAATTGCTTCATATCTGTTGATTCATATACGTGAAAGTACCATACTATTTAACTGCCTTACTAAGGCCTGCTGCGTAGGCAAGCGCTCCTTCCTGCAGCATGGCGGAGAGGTGGCCCGCTACTACTTCCGTAAAGCCGGGCAGCTTGCTAAGATCAGCTTCCCATAACCTGGTGTCTGCACAAACCTGCTGAACAAATTGTGCTACTGCTGCATTATCCCCGGTATTCACGTTTTTCCACCAGGCCGCGAATACGGCTGCATTATCATCGGTGATAAGATATTGTTCTGCAGCCCTGGCGCCGTAATACTTGCCCCCTTCCTCTTTTACCGGCCGCAGGAACAGCAGCATGGCTGCAAAGCCGAGGCACATGGCCTGCGGCAGGGTATTGTGCCGTTCGTAATAGCGTAAGAATGTGCGCACATTACGGGCGTTCATTTTAGAGCTCTCCTGGAAGGTAATGCTGATCAGCTTGTGCGCAATATAGGGATTGGCAAAACGATCCAGCACATCCTGCGCAAAGGTACCCGCCTGCGGACAAATATCCTGTATGGTAGGCAGGATCTCTTCCAACACGACTGTCTGGAAAAAGGAACGCATATACTCATGCTCCATACATTCATATACGGTGTTGAGCCCTCCGAGGAAAGCCAGCGGCACCGATATGGTATGGCTGCCGTTCAATATGCGCAATTTCTGCTCGCGATAGGGGGTGATGCTGGGGGCGATCAGCATACGGTCATCCGTCTTGTTGAAAGACAACACCTGCTGTACATAAGCGCCTCCTTCGATAGCCCATAACAAAAAGGGCTCTACATCGATCCAAAGGCTGTCTGTATATCCCGCCTGCTGCTGCAATGTTTCAAGGTCGCGCGGCTTACCGGGCACGATGCGGTCTACCAGTGAATTGCAGAAATGGTTCTCTGTTTTCACCCATTGCACGAAAGCTTCGGGCAAGCGGTTATGCGTAGCCAGCTTTAGTACGATCTCCTGTAAAAGACGGCCGTTATCTACCACCAGCTCTGTTGGCACAATCACGAAACCGGTGCCTGTACTTCCCTTAAAGTGCTGATATCTTTCCCACAATACTGCCAGCAATTTGCCCGGGAAAGAAGCAGGTACGCCCGTGCTGATATTTTCTTCTACATATTGAATTCCTACTTCGGTAGTATTGGATATAATCACCTGTAAACCAGGTTGATGTACGGTTTCTAAGACAGCAGCCCAATCTGCATTCGATTGCAAAACACGGCTAATAGAAGCGTTCACCAGGGTTTGATTAACCAGCTCTCCCTGGGCCACTCCTTTGATGTGTTGGGTGTACAGGTTATCCTGGCTGGAAAATTCAGTAACAGGCCCGTCTGTAGATTTTACCACTACTACCCTGCCTTTAAAGATGCCCTGCTTGTTGGCTTTATCCACCAGGTAGTCTACCAGGCCTCTTAACAATACACCCGTACCAAACTGGAGTATTTTCTCGGGATAGCTGAAATATTCATTGGAAATTGCCAGATCCGGATGCCCGGCCACATACGCTTTGTTTAGTACAGGTAACATGGAACTAATTTATAATATTTAATACTTTACCCAATAAATATAAGGTTACCTTTTAAGATTTTATAGCAATTGGGGAAAAAAAGCCCCCTTCCCTCCTATAGCTTGCCTCTATGCCGCTATTGTCAGTATCAATATCCTGCCGAGGGCAATGGCTGGATTTTCACTAACTTTGCAGCCTTAATGGATTTACTATGAGCAGACATGGCAAAGTGCTGGTAGCAATGAGCGGCGGTATAGACAGTACGGTAACAGCACTGATGTTACACGAGCAAGGATACGAAGTGGTGGGTATCACCATGAAAACCTGGGATTATGCCTCCTCCGGCTCCAGCAAAAAAGAGACTGGCTGCTGCAACCTCGATTCTTTCAACGATGCGCGTGCAGCTGCCGTGCATCACGGTTTTCCTCACTTTGTACTGGACATCCGGGACGAATTCGGGGATTTTGTGATCAATAACTTCGTAGACGAATACCTGGCCGGCCGCACCCCCAACCCCTGCGTGCTATGCAATACCCATATAAAATGGCGGGCGCTCCTGAAGCGGGCAGATGCGATGGACTGTGCCTTTATCGCCACCGGGCATTACGGGCAGATCCGCGAGCATAACGGTCGTCATGTGATCAGCAAGGGCATTGACGAGCTGAAAGACCAGAGCTATGTGCTGTGGGGCCTTCAGCAGGATGTACTGGCGCGTACCCTGCTGCCGCTGGGCCAATACCGCAAAACGGAGATCCGCCAGATGGCGTTCGACTTCGGGTATCCGGAACTGGCCAAGAAGGCAGAAAGCTACGAGATCTGCTTTGTACCTGATAATGACTATCGCGGGTTCCTGAAACGCCGGGTAACAGGCCTGGAAGAAAGCGTGAACGGCGGCAATTTTGTGCTGAAAGACGGCACCATCGTGGGCAAGCACAAAGGTTACCCCTTTTATACCGTTGGCCAGCGTAAAGGGCTGGATATTGCCCTGGGCCGCCCCATATTTGTGACAAGCATCATCCCCGAAACCAATACCGTGGTGCTGGGCGAAGAAGAAGACCTGCAAAGGGGCGAAATGATGGTATCCGGCATTAACTACATCAAATACGATCATATACCCGAAGGGCTGGAAGCCACTACCAAGATCCGCTACAAGGACAAAGGCGCATTGAGCAACCTGTATAATGAAAACGGACAGGTAAAAGTGCGTTTCTACGAGCAGGTAAAGGGCATAGCGCCCGGACAGTCTGCCGTGTTCTATGAAGGGGATGACGTGATAGGCGGCGGTATTATCCAGCGGATGTGATCATACACTCATCTGATCTCCACTCATATCTCTTTCGTATTTTCTCATAGAGGGCGGTACTTATTTTAATCTTGTACGACTCCTACCTTCCTGTAAAGGAAGAATAACCATTTTAAACTAAAAACCGAAAACCCTCTATGAAGAACCGCGTCACAATGTACGCGCGACGTCAACGATGTCGTGCAACGAACCTTTTCCTGTATTCTTTATCGTTCATGCTGCTGGCACTATGTATGGGTAAACCCGCTATGGCCCAGCTCAGCCGGCTGAGAGCCGATGGTCCCCGTATTGTAAACGCCAGCAACCAGGAGGTGATCCTCAAAGCAGTAGGCCTTGGCGGCTGGCTCTTACAGGAAGGCTATATGATCAAGCCCTCCTTCAGCGGCGGCGGTACCCAATGGTCTATCAAAAAAAGGCTGTATGACCAGGGCCAATCCGATGCTGCCGTGGAAGCTTTTTACCAGAGCTGGAGAGATAATTTCATTACCAGGGCAGACATTGATTACCTGGCCTCACTGGGTTTTAACTGCGTACGTCTGCCCATGCACTATGAGCTGTTCCTCAACAACAGCCAGCGCGCTGTACGCAACGGCGTAGCCCGCAACTCCGGCAATTACACTAACTATGTGAACTCGCTGACCACCTGGTACAACAACAACCAGCTGTTCAACGAGGCCAACCTGGAAGGCTTCCGGACCATTGACAGCCTGCTGAAATGGACGGCTGCCAACAACATGTACGTGATCCTGGACCTGCATGCCGCCCCAGGTGCACAAGGCACCGACGCCAACATCTCTGATGCGCTGGTTGGCAATGACCTCTGGAACAGGAACATTTACAAAGACATCACCGTTCGCCTGTGGCAGCGCCTTTCTGCCCGTTACATCAACAACGACGGTGTTGCTTTCTATGACCTGATCAATGAGCCGAACAATGTACCGGACAACCGCTGGATCCACGATCTGTTTGAGCGCCTGATCAACGCCATCCGTGCGCAGGGCGACAACCACCTGCTGATGATAGAAGGCAACGGATGGGGCAACAATTACGACTACATGGAACCCTTTACTTTCACCAACCGGTCTAACCTGGTTTACAACGCACATCGCTACTGGCTTACCAATTCTACTACTGAAACTGATCCGAACCCCAACCAGATCAACAAGATCGCTAACCTGGTAAACTTCCGCGCTACGCATAACGTACCTGTATGGGTAGGCGAAACAGGTGAAAACAACAACGACTGGCTGAGTGAGAATATCCGCGCGCTGAACAGCAAAGGCATCGGCTGGTGCCACTGGACCTACAAACGTACGGACGCACAGGAGAACGCCGCCCTGCTGCGTATCAATCCTCCTTACCTGATGGACGGCGCCAATAATATGGCTGCTGTGCTGAACAACATCAAATTCGTTAACAATGTGAAGAATAACGGCACCATCGCCGCTGTTGCACCGGGCACTACGCCTCCTCCTTCACAGGGCCCCGTAGGCAGAACCATCTGGCTGCAAGGATTTAACGGTCAATATGTTTCTTCTGAGAACGGCACAAAAGCCATGAACTGCAACAGGCCTACCGTACAGGGATGGGAACAATTCCTGGTAGTAGACGCAGGAAACGGTAAGATCGCACTGCAAGGCACGAACGGTATGTACGTTTCTTCTGAGAACGGGGAACAAGCTATGAACTGTAACAGACCCACTATCCAGGGATGGGAGCAGTTTGACTGGATCGTAAATGCAGATGGAAAGATCTCCCTGAGAGGTAATAACGGCATGTACGTTTCTTCCGAGAACGGTACACAGCCCATGAACTGCAACAGGCCTACCATCCAGGGATGGGAAGCATTCAACTATGGCTTTATAGGCGCCACCGCAAGAACTGCATCCGCTGCACAAACTAAAACTTTGCAAAATGATGCAAACGTTTCCATCTCCGTATATCCTAACCCGGTAGTGAAGGAAGGTACTTTCACTGTTAAGGTGGATAAATACGAGGCCAGCTCACCGGTACAGGTAGTGATCATTGATGTGAACAAGAAAGTAGTGGCTTATCATAAAGCCAGTGCGGGTACGATCACTGTTCCTGTCAATAATATCGCCAGCGGCTTCTACCTAGTGACCATCACTAACGGGAAAAATACGTACACCAAAAAGATCATTATCCAATAACCATCAAAGAATCATCTGCGCTGCCGCCCTGCCACGCGGCAGTGCACTCTCTGATTCCGAATCCTATCTTTTAACCAAACCATCGTCATCATGAAAAAAACTTTATTGAACAAAGCATTGATGCTGCTCGTACTGATCCTCGCATCCTGCCAGGCTTTTGCCCAGTTTAAAGTGGTAGGCTATATGCCTTCCTGGTCTGGCAACGTAGGCGACGTACAGTACAGCAAGCTGACACACATTAACTATGCATTCCTGCTGCCTACTTCCACCGGTGGTCTTCAGCCCATCGAGAACCCATCCAAGCTGCAAAGCCTGGTGAACACTGCACATGCCAACGGCGTGAAAGTGATGATCTCTGTAGGCGGATGGAATAACGGCGACGACAGCGGCTTTGAAAGCCTGGCTGCCAACAGCACCTACCGCACCAATTTTGTAAACAACATCGTCAACTTTGTAAACCAGTACAACCTGGACGGTGCTGACATTGACTGGGAATATCCCAACGACGGCGCTTCTGCCAACAACTATGTAACGCTGATGACAGCACTGTCTACCCAGATGCACAACAGGGGCAAACTGCTGACCGCTGCCGTAGTAGCTGTTGGTGGCTCCAGCATCCTGAGCAGCGTATTTCCGGTGGTGGATTTTCTGACCATCATGGCATATGATGGTGATGTGAATGGCTCTCATCACTCCACCTATGACTACGCTGTTCAATCTCTGAACTACTGGAGAGGCCGCGGACTGCCTAAGGAGAAAGCTATCCTGGGTGTTCCCTTCTATGGAAAACCCAGCTGGGAGTCTTATGCACAGCTGCTGGACAGAGGCGCCAGCCCGAACGCAGACTGGTTCGGCAATGTAGGCTACAACGGTATCCCTACCATTAAACGCAAGACCAACCTGGCGTTCGACAATGGCGGCGGCATCATGATATGGGAACTGTCCCAGGATAAAAACAACGCTAACTCTCTCTTGACTGCCATTAACCAGGTAGTCATTGAAAGAGGCGGCAGCAATCCGCCCAATCCCCCGGGCCCTGCTCCTGTAGGACAAACCATCTGGCTGAGAGGCAGCAACGGCCTGTATGTTTCTTCTGAGAACGGCGTAGAGCCGATGAACTGCGACAGACCTACCGTACAGGGCTGGGAACAGTTTACCGTAGTAGACGCTGGTAACGGAAAGATCGCGCTGAGAGGCAGTAATGGCCAGTATGTATCCTGCGAGGACGGACTGGCGCCCATCAACTGCAACAGGCCTACTATCCAGGGTTGGGAGCAGTTTGACTGGATCACCAATACAAACGGTACTATTTCACTGCGCGCATACAATGGCCTGTACGTTTCTTCGGAGAACGGCACCAAAGCCATGACTGCCAACAGGACCACCGCCCAGGGCTGGGAAGCATTCAACTATGGTGTTGTGGGCGCTGCTGCCAGAACAGCTGCCACCACTACCGCTGCTAAAGTAAAAGATCCTGAAACAGCTACAGCAGGCGCTGCTATCATCTATCCCAACCCGCTGGTACAAGGCAGTCCCTTTACCGTGAAAGTGGATAAATACGACGCCAGCGCTCCACTGCAGGTAATGATCCTTGACGTAAACAAGAAAGTGGTAGGCTACCATAAAGCTAACGCCGGTACCCTGACCGTTCCCACCAGCAATATTGCGAGTGGTTTTTATGTGGTTACCATCACCAATGGCGGCCATACCTACACCAGGAAGATCATTATCCAATAAAAACCAACACAGGCACCTAACGCACTGCCGGCCGGTTGAACCGGCAGTGCACCTGTGTAATGTGCTTTCGAGAGGCAAGTGCTTAAAGGAAGATCTATTAATACCGAAAGAGAGTGATACAAATAAAAACAACCAAAAAAGTAACGGGGCTGGATCTATATCCGGCCCTTTTTAATTATATTTAAAACATAAAAGATTGAAAATAGTGTGAAAATATCTTTACTGCCTGCATACCTTATTTCCCTCGTGCTATTGCTTATCAGCGGTTTACAGTTATCAGCCCAGGTACCCCGCTACGTGATCTCTTTTACAGACAAACACCATAGTCCTTACCGCCTGGATGCACCTTCCGTTTACCTGTCTGAACGCGCGCTGGAGCGCCGCATACGGCAGCACATTCCCATAGACAGTACCGACCTTCCGGTGAATCCCGCCTATATTGACAGCCTGTTAAAAGCCGGCAACATACAAGTGGTATACACCCTGCGCTGGACCAACCAGGCAGTGATCCGTACCAGCGATGCCGAAGCGCTGCAAAAGATCCAGGAACTGCCCTTTGTAAAAGGTGTGAACAGGAACGCCAACCGCATGGTCGGTGACGACTGGATGAACGATAACAAACCGCAACCTGTTATTAACACACCTGCACGGCAAACAGGCACTACAGATGTTGACTACGGCAGCGCTTATACGCAGATCCACCTGCATGAAGGAGAATACCTGCATAACCGGAGCATGAAAGGCGATGGTATGGTGATAGCCGTGTTTGATGCAGGCTTTCTTTCCGTAAACAGCAGCAGCGCCTTTGCCCCGCTGCGTGACCAGCAGCAGATCATCGCCACCAAAAACTTTACTGATAATACAACAGATGTATATTCCTACGATGATCATGGCACCCATTGCCTTTCCATACTTGCGGCCAATCTGCCCGGTGAAATGACCGGCACCGCACCAGCAGCCGATTATGTACTGCTGCGCACCGAAGAACAGGATACCGAACAACCGATCGAAGAAGTGAACTGGGCGGCCGGAGCGGAATTAGCAGACAGCCTGGGTGTGGATGTAATATCTTCTTCCCTGGGCTATAACACTTTCGATGATCCGGATTTTAATCACACGTATGCGCAAATGGATGGCCATAGCCTGGCTATTACCAGGGCGGCGGATATGGCAGCCGCCAAAGGCATGATCGTGGTAAATTCCGCCGGTAATGAAGGCAATCTTAGCTGGCGATATTTACTGGCCCCGGCTGACGGAGACAGCGTACTGACCATAGGCGCGGTGAACAGTCAGCGGCAGCCCGCCGCTTTCAGCAGCTATGGTCCTGCGGCAGACGGCCGTGTGAAACCAGATGTAGCCGGATTAGGCGTAGGTACTTCCTTTATTACCAGCGACGGCAGCGTTGGCGCAGGCAATGGTACTTCTTACGCCTGCCCTGTGATAGCCGGACTAGTAGCCTGTCTATGGCAGGCGTTTCCCCGCCGTAGCAATATGGAAATACTGCAGGCAGTAAAAGCATCTTCCAGCCGTTATACATCGCCTGACAGCCGTATAGGCTATGGCATTCCTAATTTCCGTGCAGCTTATGATACGCTGCTCAGACAGGAAATGACAGACTCCGCCTACATCCGTGAACAGCTGGCAGGCCAGGTGATCAAAGTATTCCCCAATCCTTTCACTACACGACTGAATATATACTATCAATCTACTTCTTCCGCAACGGTTCATCTGCAGCTGATAGATGGTATGGGCCGCGTTACCAGGAACTGGACAGCGGCCAATTACGGCGGCTACGGTTATTTTACCTGGGAAACAGGACTGGAACAATTACCTACCGGGATCTATTACCTGAGGATGGTACAGGGCAATACGCGGCAGGTGGTGAAGCTGATGAAATGGTGAGCTGATTAAGACTTCTTTATTAATCTTACTGCAAACATGGTATCGGCGCCATGGGTATATCCCGGGATGATGCCTCCCTCCTCCTGCCGCAGGCCTGCTGATTTACAGAGGTACTGCACTACCGCTTCATTCTCCTGCTTAAAGATAGAACAGGTAATATAGATCAATGCGCCGCCTGGTTTTAACAGGGGGATCACGTTGGTGGCAATGCTTTTCTGTAAAGCGTGAAAGCGGTTGATCTTCACACGGTCAAAGAAATACAGGTTCTCCGGTGTGCGGCCCCAGGTACCGGAACCACTACAGGGAGCATCAAGGATAATACCGTCAAATTCCCCGTGGGCAAAGGTGGCGGGGGAAACAGGATTGGTAAGATCGAGCATCCTGCTTTCGTAATTACGGATGCCTGCAGTTTCGAAGCGCTCGTGGAGGTTGTGCAGGATGGAAGAACGTATATCACTTACCGTTAGCTTAACACCCGGCTCCTGGTCCATTAACAGCAGAGACTTACCTCCGCTTGCGGCGCAGCTGTCCCACCAGTATTCTCCTGCCTTTGGATGGAACAGGCGGCCTGTTTGCTGGGAAGATGCATCCTGGATCTCATACCAGTCCCTTTGCGGGATGATGGTTTCTGTTTTAGTGCTGTTGGGTAATGCTACCAGGTCGTCTGACAACCACTCATATGTTAGGCCTGCCTTGTCGAAGAGCAAGCTGAGCTCCCGCTGCTTTTTCTTCCGTGCACGGAGGAAGAGGCGGGGTTGCACAAAAAAGGAGTTGGCAAAGGCGGCTGGATCTATACCATCAGACAACTCGTCTATAAAAGGGAAGATAGCTGCGGGAGAAGGCTGCTGTCCCTTAAAAGAAACGAGCGCCAGCTTTTCCTGGATGGGCAATGTTACCTGCTCATTCCATTCAGGACGGAAGGCGGCCAGCATTTCATTAGGCGCTGCTTCACAAAGGAAAAGGCCCAGGAGTATCCTGTCTTTCACCGGCATTTCTTCTTTCCAGAGATGACCCAGGCGGTAGAAAGCATAGGCCAGCTGAGAAACCCAGCGCCTGTCGCGGCTTCCCATTTGCGGATGCTGTTTGAAAAATGCTTTCAGGAAGTGATGCAACGGTAGTGTACCGTCATAACCAGTAATGATGCGCTCTGCAGATGATAAGTAATTTTCCCAGCGGGTCATGGGGCAAAGATAAGGCCTGCAAACAAAAAGGTGGAAAGTGCGATATACACTTTCCACCTTTTACATTTATAATCGTTTGTACGGTTACAATTTCAGCAATGCTTTCACGGGATCCCTTCCGAACAGCAGCTGCTCGGGGCTCTCCAGCATTTCTTTTACTCTTACCAGGAAGCTTACAGACTCGCGGCCGTCGATGATGCGGTGATCATAGCTGAGCGCTAAGTACATCATGGGGCGGATCACTACCTGGCCGTTCACTGCCATAGGACGCTCCTGGATCTTATGCATACCCAGGATAGCAGATTGCGGTATGTTGATGATCGGAGTACTCATGAGAGAACCGAACACACCACCATTGGTGATCGTGAAAGTACCGCCGGTCATTTCTTCCATGGTGAGCTTGTTATCGCGGGCTTTGGTAGCCAGTTCCACTACTTTCTTCTCGATATCGGCCATGCCCAGGCTCTCTGCGTTGCGGATCACGGGTACTACCAGGCCTTTGGGCGCTGATACCGCGATAGAGATATCGCAGTAGTCATGGAACACCAGCTCTTCACCGTCGATGTAAGCGTTCACGGAAGGGAACTCCTGCAGCGCAAAGCAAACCGCTTTGGTGAAGAAGCTCATAAAGCCCAGGTTCACCTCGTACTGTTTCTTGAACACTTCTTTATACTGCGCGCGGATCTCCATGATACGGGTCATGTCTACCTCGTTGAAGGTAGTCAGCATGGCCGTTGTATTCTTGGCTTCTACCAGGCGGCGGGATACCGTTTTACGCAGGTTGCTCATTTTCTCCCTGCGGTCGTTACGGCTGAACAGCTCTTTACCGATCGCTACGCCCGGGTTCTGCAGCGCAGCATATACGTCGTCTTTCAGTATTTTGCCATGGGCGCCGCTGCCTTTGATGGAGGATGGATCTACATGTTTGTCTGCTATTACGGCAGCTGCTACGGGAGAAGTCTTGATATTATTCGGAATGCTCGTTACCGGAGCCTGCTGTGCTTGCGGTGTTGCCTGCGGAGCAGCAGCTTTAGCCGGGGCGGCGGGAGCAGCCTGACCTGCAGGGCGCGGAGCGTTGGTATCTATCTTACAGGCTATGTCACCGATCTTCAGCACATCGCCTTCCTTTGCTACTGTTTTTAATATACCTGCTTCTTCTGCGTTCAGTTCGAAGGTGGCTTTTTCAGATTCCATCTCGCAGATCATCTCATCACGCTCTACATAGTCGCCATCTTTTTTGATCCACTTAACGAGTGTTACTTCGCTGATGGACTCACCTACTGTGGGTACTTTTACATCAACAGTTCCTTTCATGGCCGGAGGAGGACCAGCGGGCGCAGCGGCAGCCGCGGCGGGTGCTGCAGCGGCGGCGGGTTTAGCGTCAGCAGCCGGGGATGCGGATGCGGGGGCCGCAGCATCTGTATCAATGGTGCAGGCAACAGCGCCGATGTTTAAGGTGGCGCCTTCGGGGGCTGCTATCTTCAATACCCCTGCTTTCTCTGCATTCAATTCAAAGGTGGCCTTTTCAGATTCCATTTCGCATAACACTTCATCCTGCTGCACATAGTCTCCGTCTTTCTTCAACCACTTTGCAATTGTTACCTCGCTTATAGATTCTCCTACCGTAGGAACTTTGATTTCGACAACCATTATTTCAGTTTTCTGTTTGCAATATTACGGGTGAAAGGTGAAAATTTAAATATTGAACGCCGTATCGATGATCTCCTGCTGCTCGCGGGTATGCACTTTGGCATAGCCGGTGGCGGTAGCGGCGCTCGGGTTACGGCTGATAACACCGTAATTGAGCGTTTTCAGGTTCATCTGCAGGTAAGAAGCAGCGCCCATGTTCAGCGGCTCTTCCTGTACCCAGAACCAGGTGGCGCCTTTGTACTTCTGGTTAATGGCATCCAGCTGTGCTACCGGTAAGGGGTACAGCTGTTCCATGCGTACAATGGCAACATCCTTGCGGCCTTCTTTTACTTGTTTTTCACTCAGGTCAAAATAGATCTTACCGGTGCAGAACAATACCTTCTTCACTTTGGTGATATCGTCAATAAACGGATCATCCAGCACTTCCTTAAAGCCGCCTGTTGTAAACTCTTCCTGGGTAGAGTAAGAGCCTGCATGGCGCAGGTTGGCTTTGGGAGAGAAGTTCACCAGCGGTTTACGGAACGGCCATGTGAGCTGACGGCGCAGCGCATGGAAGAAGTTAGCCGCTGTAGTGATGTTGGTCACTACGATATTGTATTCAGCACAAGACTGTAAGAAGCGCTCGGGGCGGGCGTTGGAGTGATCCGGGCCACCCCCTTCGTAGCCATGGGGCAGCAACAGCACGAGGCCGTTCATGTTGGTCCACTTCTGTTCTGCGCTGGTAATGTACTGGTCAATCACTGTCTGGGCGCCGTTCACAAAGTCGCCATACTGTGCTTCCCACAGTACCAGCGCATTGGGGTTGGCCATGGCGTAACCATATTCAAAGCCCATTACGGCAAATTCGCTCAGCAGTGAGTTATAGATACGGAACTTGCCCTGCTTTTCCTGCAGGTGTGCAAGCCTGTTATAAGTAGCGTTGGTGTTCTCGTCTGAAAGGATGGCGTGGCGATGGGAGAAGGTACCGCGTTGTACGTCTTCACCGCTCATGCGCACGTCTTTACCTTCGATCAGCAGGCTGGCGTAAGCCAGGAGCTCGCCGGTAGCCCAGTCTACCTTGCCTTCCGTTTCAAACAGCTTGATCTTGTCTTTCAGTAGCTTGTCCACTTTACGTAAGGGAACAAAATCTGCAGGCCACTGCATCAGGCTTTTGAACAGGCGGCTAAAGTCTTCTGCCTTGATAGCGGTTACCGGAGAAGCGTCGAAGTCCTGCGGGGTAGCTTTGCGCAGGGCAGCCCACCACTCTTCGGGTTTCTGGCGGCTGTAAGGCAGCGGGTGCTGTTTTACTTCGTCCAGTCTTTCCTGCAGGTCGGCCCAGAAGTGCTGCTGCATGTCTTTAGCAAGCGTTTGCGCATCTGTTTCGCCGTTCTTCAGCAGGAACTGTGTATATACTTCACGCGGATCGGGATGTTTATCGATCAGCGCATAGAGGCTGGGTTGGGTGAATTTAGGTTCGTCGCCTTCATTGTGGCCGTGCCTGCGGTAGCAGAGCAGGTCGATGAAGATATCGGAGTTGAACTCCTGGCGGTAGCGAACGGCTATTTCGGAAACTTTTACCACGGCTTCGGCATCGTCTCCATTTACATGGAATACGGGGGCCTGTACGATGGATGCCACGCTGGTACAATAATCTGAAGAACGTGCATCATCAAAATCGGTGGTGAAGCCGATCTGGTTATTGATCACGAAGTGCATGGTACCGCCGGTGTAGTAGCCTTTCAGCTTGCTCATCTGCACCAGTTCGTATACAACGCCCTGGCCTGCTACGGCGGCGTCTCCGTGTATGAGTACGGGTAAGATCCTGTCGTAATCGCTGTTATAGATCACATCGGCTTTACTGCGGGCGAAGCCGGTTACCAGCGGGTCTACCACTTCCAGGTGGGAAGGGTTGGGAAGCAGCTGGAGGTTTACCTGGTTGCCTGAGGGCGTGCTTACGAGGGAACGGAAGCCCAGGTGGTATTTTACGTCGCCGCTGCCCATGGTAAGATCGGGGGTAGCGAGGCCTTCGAACTCTGTGAAGATCTGTTCGTAGGTTTTGCCCAGGATATTAGCCAGTACGTTAAGGCGTCCGCGGTGGGCCATACCAATTACTGTCTCCTGTACACCCAATTCAGAGGCGGTGTTGATCATCGCATCGAGGGCGGGGATGGTATTTTCGCCACCTTCGAGGGAGAAGCGTTTCTGCCCGATATATTTGGTGTGGAGGAATTTTTCAAAGATCACGCCCTGGTTCAGCTTCTCCAGGATGCGTTTTCTTTTTTCAAGGGGGATGGGTTGCTGGAAAGTAGTTTCCATTTCACGCTGCAGCCATTCCACTTGTTTAGAATCATTAATATAAGTGAATTCGAGACCTACAGATCCTGCGTAGACCTGTTTGAGTCTGTTCACGATATTTTCAAGGGAAGTTTTGCCCAGGCCCAGTACCTGTCCGGCAAAAAATTCGGTCTTCAGATCAGCTTCGCTAAAGCCATAGAAAGAGATGTCCAGGTTGGCCTGGCGGTCTTTCCTTTCGCGGATGGGATTGGTTTTGGAGATCAGATGTCCTTTTTTGCGATAGGCCTGGATGAGCCTGTATACGGCCAGCTCTCTGTTCAGCTGGTCGGTGGATAAAGGTAAAGCACTACTTCCTGCTGCCCCTGTCGCTGCCGTACCTGCTTTGCCATTTACATTGGAAACCGCGAAATCAAAACCTTCAAAAAATTTGGCCCAGTCTGGGTCTACGGAATTTGGATCTTTGCGGTAATCCTGATATAAAGATTCAATGTAAGCAGGATGCGAGTTAGTGACAAATGAGAAGTCCTTCATTTACAACGAGTTTTGCTTGGTCTTCGATTCAAATTACTTTTCACCTGATTTTATTCCTTTCTATTGGCCAGGTGGAACTCCCGGACGCTTTCACCATCTATTAGCAACAGGTAGGGATGCTAACATGGTCTTAGCATGGTCGTTTCTGCTGAAATTTGATATCCTTTATAATATTGGATTGCAAATATCGCTTGTTTTTTGTTAAAGCGGTAGTAAAATAATAAAGAAGTTTAACCGAAACGGGTTGGAATTGGTTTGAGGTTTGAGGTTTGAAGTTTGAGGTTCGTTGGAGGTTAGAAGTTGGATGGTGAACATCTGACAAACAGATAATTAACTGTTAGTCAGATGATTTGAACTGGACCTTCAACTTTTAACAAACCTCAAACTTCAAACCTCAAACTTCAAACCCTCTAATTTGTATATTTTTTGTTTTGTAAAAAAGTTATCTGTACCTTTGCCCTCCTGAAACTGAAAAAAGAAAAATGGCAAACCATAAAGCAACGAAAAAAGACGTACGTCAGAGCAGAAAGCGTAATGAGCGTAACCGTTACTACGGTAAAACTACCCGTAATGCCATCCGTGACTTGAAGGCACTGACTGACAAAGCAGCTGCTCAGAAGGATCTTTCAGACGTAGTGGCTATGATCGACAAACTGGCTAAACGTAATGTGATCCATAAGAACAAAGCTTCTAACCTGAAGAGCAAGCTCACCAAACAGGTGAACGCGCTGGCTTAATTACTACGCCACTACATCATTCAAAGATACATCAGCTCTTCCTGATAAAACGGGAAGGGCTTTTTATTTGTAATAAACCAAAGTCTTTTATAGTTTGGGGGATTAAAGTTTGAGGGGGTGCTTTGTTGAGGGCAGCAGTCTGAAGACCCTGAGGAGATTGCTTCGTCGCGCCGCCCGCTGAGGCCTCGCTGCTTTCCCGACCCTGTCGGGACAGGCTTCGCAATGATGGGACTGAAGACCCTTGACTCCCGACCTTAGCACACTCAAACCTTTGATTGTCAATACCTGCATCTAAACCTGCTAAAGTCTAAACACACGGATGAGAACACTATTAGCCGCTGCCCTACTGGGCCTTGGGTTACAACTACAGCTATCTGCACAAGACCTCCCTACCCGATTTGAGCGCAGCCAGGGCAAGGAAACTGCCACCTACACTGAAGTTATTTCTTATTACCAAACACTGGACAAACGCTTTCCGCAGATCAAATTGCTGGAAATGGGCCCTACAGACGCCGGTTATCCTTTACACCTGGCCATCTACTCTGCCAGCGGCGATTTTGATTTCGCCAGCCTCAGGAAAAAGAACAAACGCATTATATTGATAAACAACGGGATACATCCCGGGGAGCCAGACGGCATAGACGCCAGCATGCAATTGCTGCGCGACCTGGCCCAGGGCAAACAAAAACTGCCGGATAATATCGTGCTGGCGGTGATCCCCCTGTATAATATCGGCGGCGCCCTGAACCGCAGTTCCTATTACCGGCCAGATCAGAACGGTCCGGACGCCTTCGGATCCAGAGGCAATGCCCAAAACCTGGACCTGAACAGGGATTTTATCAAGGCGGACTCAAAGAACGCCCGCTCTTTTCAGCAGATCTTCCAGCTAACCGACCCGGATGTGCTGGTAGACAACCATGTGAGTAATGGCGCTGACTACCAGCATGTTGTGACCTTATTAAGCACCCAGTACGGTAAACTGGGCGGCGTAATGGGCGATTACCTGAAAAAGGAATTTGAACCGGGCATCTACCAACTGATGAAAGACCGCGGGTATGACCTCGTTCCCTATGTGAACCATTTCGGCGAAACACCAGACAGCGGATGGACGCAATACAGCGACGGCCCCAGGTATTCCAGTGGCTATGCCGCCCTCTTCCATACCTTCGGCTTTGTACCCGAGACGCATATGCTAAAACCTTACCCTCAGCGGGTAAAGGCGACTTATGAGCTAATGGAAGCCTTTATTCAGTTTGTCAGCCAGCACAGCGAGCAGATCAAACAGCTGCGGGAACAGACCAAACAGGCTGTTTTGAACCAGGCATCCTTTCCCCTGGAGTGGAAGCCGGACATGAGCCGTCATAGTACCATCACCTTCAAAGGTTACGCTGCCGGGCATAAGCCCAGTGATGTTTCCGGATTACCCAGGCTGTATTATGACCGCAGCAAACCCTACGAGCGGCAGGTTCCCTTTTACGACTTTGTAACGCCGGGCAATTTTGTGCAGAAACCAGCGGCCTATATCATGCCGCAGGGCTGGTGGGCAGTGATCGATTTGTTGAAAAACAATCATGTGGTGATGCAGCGGCTTGCCAAAGACACGACCATAGCGGTAGAGGTTTACCAGATAAAAGATTACAAAACCGCCCAGCGGCCCTTTGAGAAGCATTACCTGCACAGCCAGGTAAAAACGGAGACGGTTAAAATGCAGCTCGCTTTCCGGAAAGGGGATTATTACATTCCGCTTCATCAGAACGCTAACCGGTTCCTGGTGGAGACGCTGGAGCCCAGCGGCGGGGATTCTTTCTTTGCCTGGGGCTTCTTTGATGCCATTTTACAGCCAAAGGAGCATTATTCCAGCTATGTTTTTGAGGATACAGCGGCGGAGTACCTGCGGCAGCATCCTGAACTGAGGAAGGAACTGGAGGCGCGTAAGGCACAGGATAGTGCTTTTGCGAAAAGTGCGGATGATCAGCTGGAGTTTGTGTATGATCATTCGGTATACGCAGAGCCGGGGTATATGAGGTACCCGGTGTATAGAGTGGTGGGGCAGTAGGTGGATTAAGGGCTGACTAAGCACTTACAGCAAGGGGACTAAGCACTGACCTTACCAGGACTAAGCTAATACTAAATTAACACTAAAGGCATTCGGCGTGTAAACGGCCAGGAAAACCCATGTAGAACTGAAGGTGAGCTGGATGTAAGGTGGACTTGAGGTGGACTTGATGCGGGTTTAAATTGTATCAGAACAGGAGGTCTCCTGATCAGATTAGGGGCGGAGCCAACCCGCGACTTGTGCAGGTAACCCATCCGCGTCATTGCGAGGAGCAACGGTGCTAGAGTGGGTAGCGCGACGAAGCAATCTTTTATGTGGATCTTCGCGTAGATCAACACAATTGAAGCCCATATGAGATTGCTTCGTCGCCCCACGCACCGGGCGCGACCGCTCCTCGCAATGACGGAGGCTGAAGACCCGCTCGTTATACGTTCCACATACCCTCCATATACCTTCCACATACCCCCTCTCCCATTACTTTCTACTCCCGCTCCAATAAAATGAATGTGTGCTGTTCCCCAAAGAAGTGATTATAGATCAGAATTCGGCTGAGCGCCCCTGAAGGAAAGGCTTCCTGCATCGGAAACCATTGCAGCGGCACCTGCTGCGCCTTCATGATATGAGCAGCCAGCCAAACGGCAAATGCCCCTGAAGTCTCATATTCCCCGCAAAGATGTTTAAAGGGTACTTGTGGTGCGGAACCCATTACAGCATCCAGCTCCTTATAAAAATGCTCAAAATTACTATCACCATTACGGCCGGTGAGCACCAGGCTGATATCTTCAGGAGATAATTGCTGCTCCCGGAGGAAGGTTCTTAGCCCGGCTGAAACTACAACAGGAGAAGGTTTGTACAGCATTTTAAGCCCGGCAATACGGGCGTAAGTATGATCTGTTTTAGCAGCAGACAATGAAAAAAACACCGCCCCCTCGCCTGCTATCGTCCCCGGAGACAAAGTTTTATAGAGATCCACGTTATTCACCAGCTCCTTTTTCCAATAACCAATCCGGGATTTTATAAAGAAATGCTCTTCAGACATTTCATCCAGCGCACCGGTGAGGGTATGCGGAGCGCCTTCCTGTAACTGCAGTATACTATCCAGCAGGGCATGTTCAAAGGAAAAGCCACGGTGAACGAAAGTATTGTTATAGGTAGTGCATTGCTGTGCCACGGCTATCATCCCGTTCACCGCATTGTAAGTGGATTGTATAAAAGGAGTTGGGTTCAGGGCCTTTTCCTCATACTGGCGGATGTCTTTCAGGAAACGCTCGGTATCCTGCAGGCTGCCTTTACCAGTGCCTGTAATAATAGCGCCGGGCACACCCAGGCCGCTATCCTGCAAACATTTTTGCGCCGTGGTAAGGCCCATTTTCAGCAGGCGGCTCATGCGGCGCAGGCTATTAGGCGGAATGAAGGCTTTATAATCCGGCTCTGTTACCTGGAACAGGTTGCTGGTATTATTGCGCAGCGGCTGCGAAAAGAGATCTCCCTCAAACGAATGCTGAGGGGTGATAGCCGCCATACCTTGTATGTAACAATTAGCCTTCATATTTGCTGATCACCAGGGAGGCATTATTGCCGCCGAAGCCAAAAGAATTAGAGATGACAGTTTCTACTGCCTGTCCTTCCAGCAGGCGGGTTTCGGGCACGATAGACAGCTCTTCCATCTTCTCAGAAAAATTAAGATTCGGAAAGATCAGCTGGTGCTGGACAGCCAGTACCGAGTAGATAGCCTCGATAGCCCCTGCTGCGGCCAAAGCATGACCGGTAAAAGGTTTGGTAGAACTAAAGGGCGGCGTCTGGCTGCCGAACAGGCGTTCAAGTGCGCGGCCTTCTGAAAGATCGTTGGGCCAGGTGGCGGTACCGTGCACGTTTACGTACTGCACCTGGTCAATCGTGCGGCCGCTCATGGCCAGGGCCTCTTTCATGGCGGTATAAGCGCCATCGCCTTCCGGGGAGGGAGCGGTAGGGTGGAATGCTTCATTGCTGTTGCAATATCCGCTCAGTTCCGCCAGTACCCGGCTGCCATTCCGCTTTACGAGGGTCTCACTTTCGAGCACCAGGTAAGCGGCGCCTTCGCCCAGGTTCAGACCGTTACGGTTGTGGTCAAAAGGGCGGCAGGCTTGTTTGTCGATATTTTTCAGGGAGTTGAACCCGTTGATGGTAAAGCTGGTAAGGGCTTCTGTGCCGCCGCAGATCACGCGATGGGCCAGGCCCTGTTTAATGAGGCGGGCGCCGTACATCAGTGCATTGGCAGAGGATGAACAGGCGGTACTGATCGTGGTGATATAACCCGTAATACCGATCCTGTCTGCAATGCGCTGGGTACAATCCGCACAATCCAGGGTATCGATGTAGCGGAGGAAGTCGCCTTCCTTTGCAGGATCTATAATATCAAAGTAGACTTTTTCCGTATCGCACATGCCTCCTACGGTAGAGGCGTTGATGAAGCCGGTGGGCTCTTCCTGCAGATCGTGGATACCGGCCTGTTGCAAGGCTTCCTGCATGGCAATGAGGCCCAGCAAAGTGGTGCGTGTATATTCAGGTTGGCCTGGTACACCGGCCATTTGGGCCAGCTCTTCGTTGCTGTATTTTACTTCGGCTACCGGCAGGATCTCTTTATAGATGGTGTCGATGAAGCGGGTAAAACCCAGGCCGCTTTGTTGCTGTTGAAGGCTGTTGAGGTTGGCTGCTACCGTGCCGCCAATGGCGGTGATCATTCCCATTCCCGTTATTAGCACGCGTTCCGCCATGATCTGCCTTTTGCTTACGCAGGTTGTTTAGATTGTATGAACTCAGCCATGGATTGTACAGACTGTAAGATCTTTCTTCCTTCGCGGGGGTCTTCCACCTTGATCTGGTAATGCCTTTCGAGGAGTACCATCAGTTCCAGGGAATCGATGCTGTCAAGTCCCAGCCCTTCACCAAATAAAGGGGCATTATCATCAATATCCTCCGGTTTGGTATCCTGAAGGTTCAATGCCTCAATAATTTGTTGTTTGAGCTTTTGTTTTAATGCTTCCATAATAATTAGTTGGCAATTGGCAGTGGGCAGTAGGCAGTCAGTCTGTCAGTTGCCAATTGATTCAGAGTCGGTAAAAATACAGTTTTACAATTGATTAGAAAATATTTGAATTAGTTGTCAGTTAACAGTTGTAACGGATGTGGACCTGACTGCCCACTGCCCATTGCAAACTGCCAACTACCATCAGCCCATCCGCCTTTTCTCTACCCGGGCTGCGACCAGCAGCATAACCCCGCAAAGTAACAGCAGCTTAAGGGCATTGTCCCATATATGTGCGATGCCTGCATTCCGCAGGTAGATGTTATTGATCGCTTCCAGTCCCCAGTTCAGTGGCGACAGGTGCCCGATGAACTGCATGTGCGGCGGCATTACTTCCAGCGGAACCCATATACCGCCAATGGCGGAAAGGATCACGATAGAGATAGCACCAAAGTTCAGTGCCTGGTTGGGCGTTTTAAATACAGTGCCAATAAGTATGCCATAGGATGTGGCCGCCAGGCCAATCGCTACGGCGATGATAAAGGCGGAGAGATGACTGGGCCCCAGCACCAGGCGGGGCAGATCCAGCAAAGGCATCAGGTAGATCCCTACCAGTGTCATCAGGTAGAATTGCAGTACGCATATGCCTACAAAGAAGAGCATCTTTCCCGCCAGTACAGCGAGATAAGAGCCGGGGATGAGCTTCATCCGCTCCAGGCTGCCATCTCCCCTTTCGCGGATCATATTGCCAGCGATGGGAATTACGATAAAGAACATCGCGAAGATGGTCCAGGCTGGTACATTGTGCTGTACCGAACTGTAAATGCCTTTGAATTCTTTGGTGGGACCGCTGGACTGTTCTTCCAGTCCTACAGCCTTGAGCTGTATGGACAGGCTGTCTGCCGCAGCTGTGGAATCTTTGCTACGTATCTGCCGTTGCACCCGTTCCATCAGCATACCGGCTTCCACCTGGGTCAGGAAATTATCCAGGGCCTGGTGAATGCCGCTTTTGAAGGCTTTCTTTACGGCGGGATCGAATAAGATCACTACGTTGAGCGAATCGTTCCGCTGCTTTACCGGTAAGGTGGCGGGCATACCTATACGAGCCGATATTTCGTTCACCACTTTATTGGCATTGCTGACAATGGCGGCGGTGGCTCCTTTCGGGATGAGGATACATATTTTATAATCGCCTTCCGTGACCAAGCGCTGCGCCAGTTCCAGCGTTACGGGCTTTCCATCCAGCGAATCGACAATATTGAACTGACCTGTGCGTTCCAGGCCTTCTTTGACCTGGTGAGCGAGACGGCCGTGGTCATTATCCACCGTGAGCACATCGAATTTCAGTTCCTGGAAATCACGAAAGGGTGCGTCTTCTACCAGCGCCATTACGGTGATCAATACCAGGGGCATGAAGAATAAGAGTGCCAGTCCGGTTCTGTCCCTTTTGAGCAACAGCCATTCTTTCTTTATGGTAGCCAGTAATCGTAACATATTAATTAATCCCTCACCGCGTGACCTGTATAATGCAGGAATACATCTTCCAGGTTGCGGCAATCCGGATGCTGTTGTATCAATGTTGATGGTTGTCCCTGTAGTACTAATTTTCCTTCGTCTATCACGGCCACCTCCGTGCAGAGGTCCTGCGCTTCTTCCAGCAGGTGTGAAGTATAGAGGATGCTTACGCCCTGGCTGTTATAATCGCGCAGGAATTCCAGGATCATGCTGCGGGATTGTACATCCACACCGGCGGTAGGCTCGTCGAGGATCAGCAGCTTCGGATCATGCAGCAGGGCGGCAATGATATTGGTACGGCGTTTCATGCCGCCGGAAAATTTATAGATCTCTTTATCACCATTCTTTTCAAGGCCGAAGCGTTCGAGGTATCTTTCTATCTTATCACGCAGGGACTTGCCTTTCAGTCCGTAGAGATTACCGAAATACAGGAGGTTTTCACGAGCCGTTAGCTGTGGGAACAAAGCGATCTGCTGCGGTACGATACCGATCATTCTTTTGATGCGTTCGCGATGCGCTGCATCCTGCGGGAAATTGAACACCTGTACGTGCCCGCTGTCGGCCTTCACCAGTCCGCAGAGGATGGAGATGGTTGTAGTTTTACCTGCGCCGTTCGGTCCCAGTAAACCTGCAATACTGCCTTCCGGGAAACTGAATGAGAGTCCGCTGAGAGAGGGCTCCCAGGCGCCTTTGAAGGTTTTATGCAGCTCTTGTACGGCAATCATATTTTGACTTTCGACAGTTCCTTAAAAAATATCTCTTCCGCTGCAGCGCATTGCATCAGCATTTCGCTGAGCTCGTGATAGGATACATTGTTCACTGCGCGGTTCTTGCACACGCGGCCTGCGTTGAAGGCGAAGTTGCGCCAGAGGTCACCGATGCGGGTCAGCTCCTGTGAAAGCCTGGCCAGCTCCCGGTTGTTGAGCTTCTCAGCGGCTTCCTGCAGGAAGGCTGCGTAGATAAAACGGAACCCTGCACCTCCGGTACCTATCTCTTCCTGCATCCGGATGATGTTGCCCAGGTAGAGCACGGACCTTCTCTCTCCTACTTTCTCCGGGTAATGCGCCAGGCGTTTGGCCAGGAAGCGCATCCCCTTTACACCGAAGGGCGAGAACGGGATCTTGAGCATGTAATGACAGGCCTGATCTATTCCCTGGCGGATGGGCTTTTCCCATGACACCGATTTGGGCACCTGCAGGGGATAATACATTTTTCCCCTGGGTTCCGGGAAGCCTTTTGCAAAGCGCGCTTCGGCCAGGCTTACCGGATCTATTTCAGTAACTGTATCCATTACGGGATCGCTGACAAGATAGTTGCCTTCGTGCCTGCCATAGATCACCAGGTTATGTGCATTGAAATGAAAACGATAGGAAGGAGGAAAATAAGGCAGGTAGTATACGCTGGACAATACGCCTACGGGAATACCCTGATCCAGCACATTGTCCAGTTCCTGCATAGCTTTTTCCGGACTGGAAAAGCGCTGCCACTGCATTTTGGCGCCCAGGCGTTTGCATACGCGCTGAAAAATGGCGCCGGGCCATATGCGGTAGGTGGTACCAGGCACACCGTGCACTTTCAGAAAAGGCAGGTGTCCGAAGAAAATGCCTGCGCCGATGCCAAAAGCCATCGGTTCGCTTATAGAAAGACCATAGTGCCGGAACAGGTTTGAAATAACGCCACTCTCACAATGTGCTGTCTGGACATGGTTAAATTGTATCTCGCTCATTACAACAATTACTTTACTTGCTTCAGCTCCTGCACTGATATTTTAAAAGCGGCCGCATAACGATGCAGCATCTTTTCACTTAAGCGGTTAAACACGGAGGGTTTCATATGGCGTTTCACCTGCCACTGGAATTTGCCTACGTATCGGGCCAGCAGCGAAACATTCATGAGCTGTTTTTCCATATAATAGGCAATGGGACTGATCTCTCCGGCCAATACCCGCTGGCGGGCCTTTTCCACTTTTTCGTTCACGTCATCCCATGCCTGGGACATGGCCACATTCTCGGGTTCCCAGCCAACGCTGGGTACCTGGGTGTATTTGCCAGTATCGTCTACCGCGTAGAAGAGCTGTTTTACAACTCCGTTATGCATGTTATTGCCATCCTGCGGCACTTCATCTTTCTTCATCGGGATGTTTTATAATATGCAATTTAAAGAAATCATACCACGGTCAGATGGGCGTAGGCGTACGAGAAACGTGCGCTTTCAGGCACCATCATCATGATCTGCTGGCCCTTTTTCAGCATGCCGGTGTTCATCAGCTCTTCCAGCATTAAATAAGGAGAAGCGGTGCCAACGTTGCCTACGCGGGTAAGGTTGGTGAACCATTTCTCCTGCGGGATGGCCACCCCGAGGCGGGCCAGCTCTTCGTCCACTTTAGGGCGGAAGAATTCAGAAGACAGATGCGGCAGGAAATAATCCAGCTCATCAATATTGATATTATAGCGTTCTACCAGCTGCTTCCACATTTTTGCGCCGGAGGGCACTATGTTTTTAGCCAGTATGCGGGTATCCTGTTTAAGTGCGAACACGCTTTGCCGGATCCACTCTTCCGGGAGCATATCCCACCAGCCGCGGGTACCGCCATTTTCGTCTTTCACGGCTCCGGCGTACATACAGGTTTCCAGCTCGTGTGCAAAGGAGGCGATCTCCACCCAGTTCACCCGCAGGGAAAGGCCGTCCTCATTGGGTTTGTTCTGCAGTAATGCAGCACAGGCGCCATCTGAGAGCATCCAGCGGAGGAAATCCTTTTCGAAGGCCAGGATCGGATTTTCGCTCAGGCTCTTCAGGTTCTCCGTTTCGGGCTCAAACTTGGTGGCCAGCATGGCGCCGGAGATCCTTTCAGACCCGGAACAGGCGGCATTGGCGGTGTTACCGCATTTGATGGACATGTAAGCGTACTTGAAAGCCTGCATACCAGCGGCACAGGCGCCGGAGGTAGAGACCAGCTCTAACGGCTGACATTTCAGCAAACCGTGTACCATGGCTGCGTGGTTAGGCAGCAGCTGATCGGGTGAGCTGGTGCCGCAGGCCAGCAGCTGGAGGCTGCTGATAGGAAAGGTATCGTTAAACAGCCCCTTGATGGCTGCAGCGGTCAATTGCGCGTTCGTATGGGTGGGGTTACCATTCTTATCCAGTGCATAATAGCGGGTCCTGATCTTGTTATTACCCAGGACCATATGCCTTGCACGGGATGGCTTTCCGTTCACCATACCCAGTATACCTTCAATTTCGTCGTTTCCAACCGGTTCATTGGGCAGGAATTTGGCTAGCCTTGTGATATAAACTTCGTTCATCTGAAAAATTATACTCTTTATGTTGTGCACGCCCCTGCGGCTCAACATGGTCTTGTCCCTCGACCATGCCAGGTCCAGCGCGTAAATATATCATTATTAAAGGATACCTGCCTTCTCAACGCAGGCGCACGCCTCTAAAGTATGCCACTTCCTGCTGCAGTTTATTTCGCTTCACCCTTAATGTGATCATGGAGCTGATCGCGGTAAGGGGGGATAGTGCGACGATCCCCAGCAGCAGCAAGGTACGGTACATAAACAATCGAGGCTGACGTTCAGGGGCGCCGGGTCCACCTTTGGCGCTGATATAGGCCGACCAGAAACGGAAAGCTTTGATCCCTCTGTTCTCGAGCAGCACCAGGTTGGGTTTCAGTGTAACAGCATCCAGTTCTAACAGTTGTTGGTGCACCTGCTGATAATTGCCGTGCTGCAATGCTTTCCCGATAGGGTCTGCAAAGCGGGCTGCGGCCTGTATATCTTTTTCCTGTACGCCGGCCGGCGGCAAAAAACGGGTAGCTTCCTTTTTCCCTTTTAACAGCCAGCGAACGATGGTGATCACTGATACGAGGTTAGGGGCGGTATCTACCATTGCGATATTGCCTACCAGGTGGGCGTCTATCTGGTACAGGTATTTTTTTACGGTTTCCAGTGCGTTGAGCCACATGTTACGTGCGCCTATCAACGTGATAACGTTTTTTCCTTTCAGCAGGCGGGCGGCTTCCTGGCTTTGGAGGAAGGCGGCAACGGGCTGTGAAGGGGACAGGAACCATGGCTGGAAGGCCAGTATCACCAGGTCGAAGTGGTCCCTTGGGTCCACTTTGAGGGCTTGGATGGCACGGGGCCTGCCCTGTACTGTTTCCGGCATGCTGTCAAAAAACTCCTGCTTACTCCAGGGGAAGGGAAAAGGCTGTACAGGGATGATCTCTTCGTACACAATATCTGCCTGCTGTTGCAAGGGCGCTGCTATCACATCTGCAATCCTTTTTAACTGCCCTGTCTGGGAATAGTATATTACCAGGATCTTTTGTTTAGTCATACAAGAAACCGGAGCTCAACAATCGGAACTGTAAACATACAAATTATTTTTAAATATGTTAGTCGGTGGTCCATAGTCCGTGGTCTATAACATCTCAGGCAGTATAAATGTCTCATGGAAAATGGGTATAACTGGCAGGTATACTCAAAGTGGGGCCGGGGCTTGTGCCTCAGCCAGGTACTGAAGTAACACGAGATCGTTTACAGCAGTACCCAGGCTAAAGGACTTGAAGAAGTTTGTACTTTAATTAAAGCGTTTGCAATAATTAAAGCGCTAAGGTGAGCAAAATATGATAAACGAAATGTTAAATAAAACTTAAGAAACAATTAGTTAATCATGTTCGTTTATCCCAAACTGTTAGGAGCTAGTCTTTTTTAACGGAGCCGGAACCCGCTACCTTGGAGTTTACCTGGGGAGTGCCCTTGTAATGCACGTCGCCGGAGCCTGCAATTTTTGCATCGAGACTAACGCTGGCGTGTACGTTGGCATCACCACTACCGGCGATGGATACTTCTGCTTTTTCAGAAAGCAGCTGCTGGCCTCTGAAATTACCGCTACCGGCGATATCAACATCCAGGTTGCGGCTCTCGCCTTCTACGGATATATTCCCGGAACCGGCAATATTGGCGTCTACTTCGGGGGAGTTAATGGCGCCATCGAAATTACCACTGCCGGAAACACTCAATTTCATGTGGGTATTGTTAGAGAACTTGTTCTCCAGCTTAATGTTACCGGAACCGGCCAGGCCGATGTTCTCCAGTTCGGGAGTGGTGAGGTACACCTTCATGGGCTTAGTAGCATGGATGTTGGTATGCCTTTTTTCGCGTATGATCAGCTTATCGCCTTCGCGTTCGAATTCGATTAGCGGAATGAGATTATCTTCCGCCTCGATAACGGCGGCTTTGGAAGGTCCCTGGGTTAAGTACACGTCCATACTGCCTCTTACAGACAACTCTGTGAACGCGTCAACATTGCGTTCTTCTTTTGTAACGTTGCCGCTGCCTTTTACACGGTTCTGACCGGTAACGTCGCAGCTGGTAAGGGAAACAGTGGAAATGGCAATCAGGGATGCTAGCAGGCAGATTGTTTTCATGTTGAGGAATATTTAGTTATGAAGTTAAAAGATTTTGATTGTAAAAATGTCCCTTGTGCCGGTGGTCTGCTATACTACGATCGAATTTTCCTAATTGTTCATTAGAAATTGGCCTTTATCTTTGCACCACCATGACTGAAAAGATTCTTATCCTCGATTTCGGCTCCCAATATACGCAACTAATTGCACGCAGCATCCGGGAGCTGAATATTTACTGTGAGATCAAGCCTTGCTTACAGCCCATCGCCTGGGATCCATCCATTAAAGGTATCATCTTGTCCGGCAGCCCGTTCTCAGTGAACGACGCCAATGCCCCCAGCGTTGACATTGCCGCCATGGCCAATAAGGTGCCTGTATTGGGTATTTGCTACGGCGCCCAGCTGACGGCCAAGAACTTTGGCGGGGAAGTGGCTAAAAGCAACTCCCGCGAGTATGGCAGGGCTTTTATGGAGCACAGCAACAGGGAAGAGTCCTTATTATATGATATATCTGCCAAAAGCCAGGTATGGATGAGCCATGCTGATACCATTGTACGCATGCCAGACGGCTTTGAGATCATTGCCCGTACGGAAAACATCCCGGTGGCGGCTTTCAAAAGCCATTCCATCACCGCTCACCCCATCCTGGGTCTGCAGTTCCACCCGGAAGTGACCCACTCCCTGGAGGGTAAGCTGATCCTGCGCAACTTCCTGATACACATCTGCGGTTGTAAACAGGACTGGACCCCTGCGGCCTTTGTACAGGAAACCGTGGCCCGTATCAAAGAAACGGTAGGCAACAAAAGAGTGGTAATGGCCCTGAGCGGCGGGGTAGACTCCACCGTGGCGGCAGAACTGATCCATAAAGCCATTGGCCAGAACCTGTTCTGCATATTTGTGGATAACGGCCTGCTGCGCAAGGATGAATTTGAGACCGTACTGGAATCTTACAAACATATGGGGCTCAATGTGAAGGGTGTGAACGCCAAGCAGCTGTTCTACAATGAGTTAAACGGCGTGAGCGATCCTGAAAAGAAGCGTAAGATCATCGGCCGCCTGTTCATAGAGGTGTTCCAGCACGAAGCGACCGAACTGACTGATATTTCCTTCCTCGGACAAGGCACCATTTACCCGGACGTGATCGAATCCGTATCGGTGAACGGTCCTTCCGTTACCATCAAATCCCACCACAACGTAGGCGGCCTGCCGGAGAAAATGAACATGCAGCTGGTAGAGCCTTTGCGTTTCCTCTTTAAAGACGAAGTGCGCCGGGTAGGCCGGGAGATCGGGATCAGTGAACTGTTCCTGGGACGGCACCCCTTCCCCGGACCCGGACTGGCCATCCGCATCCTGGGAGAAATTACTCCCGATAAGGTGGCCATGCTGCAGGAAGCAGACGCCATCTATATTGAAGGACTGCGTGAAGCCGGTTTATACGACAAAGTATGGCAGGCAGGTACCATCCTGCTGCCTGTACAAAGCGTAGGGGTGATGGGAGATGAAAGAACCTATGAATTCACTGTAGCGCTCCGCGCCGTTACTTCAGTAGACGGTATGACGGCAGACTGGGCGCATTTGCCATATGAGTTCCTCGCCAAGATGTCCAGCGACATCATAAACAGGGTAAAAGGTATCAACCGCGTTGTGTACGATATCAGTTCCAAACCGCCCGCTACTATTGAATGGGAATGATTTTTGTAATTCAAAGAACGCTATGAGCCGAAAAACCATCAACAAAAAACTGTTAGCTGTATCAGTACTGGCAATGTTCCTGAGCGCCTGTTCGCTTTTCAAGAGCGGTACAGGCACCACCACGAACGTTCCGAAAACAGAAACATCCAAACCGAAAACCGAAGAAAAAAAGAAAGACGAGGAAAAGAAAGCAGATACCAAACCAGCACCCTTTAATGTGCCTGCGTTTGCTAAAGAAGTAAAAAGATCCTCTTACAACGTTGCTTTATTTGCTCCTTTATATCTTGATTCCGTATTTGCCAGCTCTATGGATATTCCCGGACGCACCATGCCACGCTATGTGCTGCCCGGACTGGACTTCTACGAAGGCGCACAGCTGGCGCTGGATACTTTGCGTCAGCAGGGCATGAACCTGAATGTGATCGTATACGACAGCAAATCCCGCCTGAACAGCGTGCCCACCCTGATCCGTAACAGGAACCTGGATGCGGTAGACCTGATCATTGCCTCCGTGAGCAATCCTGAACTGAAAGAACTGTCTGATTTCGCCAGGAGCAAGGAAGTGAACCTGGTATCTGCTACCTACCCGGCTGCCAGCGGTATCAGCAACAACCCTTTCCTGCTGATCACCAACAGTACGCTGAAAACACATTGCGAAGCATTGCAGAACTACGCGCAAACAGGCTTTGCCACCAAGAACATCGTAGTGCTGCGCCGTAACAATAATGTGGAAGCCCGCATGGCCGATGATATCAAAGCGGCTTATGACAAAATGCAGAGCGACCGCAAAGTGCGTATCAAAGAAGTGGTATGGAATGAAGGCACTACCGATATGGAACTGTCTCAAAACCTGCTGACCGACCGGCCTAATATCTGCATCGTTACCGCACTGGACGAAGCAGGCGCCAAAGCCATCCTGCAGAAGCTGAGCGTACAAAGCGCTACCTATCCCCTGCATATCTTCGGTATGCCTACCTGGGATGTGATGAAGTTCAAAGAGCCGGAGCTGAAAGGCCTGCAGCTGTACTACTCCACTCCCTACTTCAATGACAAAATGGATGCCTATAGCCGCTTTATCGGCGACTATTTCAAACGGGTGTATAAAGCGCGTCCTTCAGATATGGCGTACAAAGGGTTTGAAGCGGCTTACTACTTTATCAAACTGCTGAACGATAAAGGCGTGTACTTTAACAGCGCTGTAAATGATCCTTCCAAAAAGGTGTTCACCAGCTATAATTATCAGCCGGTGTACCTGAAAGAGAACGAAACACAGCCTGACTATTTCGAGAACAAGAATATTTACATTATACAGAAAAGCGACAGCGCAGATGTGCGGTTGAATAACTAGCTGTTGGCTGTTAGCTTTTAGCTATTAGCCGAATGCCGGGAGATGATACATCTTCCGGCATTTTTTTTGACGCCTTGTATTTGGTATCCGCCAGCTGGCGGATAAGTGCTAAAAGCTAAGAGCTAAAAGCTGATTCCCATGTCTGTTCTGCAATTTACCGATAAGGGCATTTACTGTGCGGCCGGCGACTTCTACATTGATCCCTGGCGGCCGGTACAGCGTGCGGTGATCACCCATGCACATTCAGATCATGCCCGCTGGGGGCATCAGCATTATCTCTGTCAACAGGACAGTGTTCCATTACTTAAACTGCGTTTAGGCGATATTAGTGTACAAGGTGTTTCCTTTGGGGAGACGATTGCCTATAACGGCGTGCGGGTATCCCTGCATCCAGCCGGGCATATTATAGGCAGCGCACAGGTACGCGTACAGCAGGGCAATGAAGTGTGGGTAGTAAGCGGAGACTACAAAGTAGAGAATGACGGCCTCTCCGGACAATTTGAGCCCCTGCCCTGCCAGGTGTTCATAACGGAAAGCACGTTTGGCTTGCCTATTTATAACTGGCAGCCGCAGGGGATGATCTTCAGCCAGATCAGGGATTGGATCAATGAAAACCGGGAAGCGGGAAAGAGCAGCGTACTGCTGGCTTACAGCCTGGGTAAGGCGCAACGGCTGATGTACAATTTAGCGGATAGTGTGGATCGTTTTATGGTGCATGGGGCTATAGATGTAGCACACCAGGTGTTGCTGGCCAATGGGCATTCATTACCACCGGCCCAACGCATTACACCAGATACGCCGAAGGCGGATCTGAAAGGCAGTGTGATCATTGCGCCGCCCTCGGCAGCGGGGAGTGTGTGGATGCGAAAATTTAATCCTTATGCGCTGGGGGTCTGCAGCGGATGGATGCAGGTACGGGGCCATATGCGGAGGCGCAATGCGGATGCGGGTTTTGCCTTGTCTGATCATGCGGATTGGACGGGCTTGTTGCAGACGGTGAAAGCGACAGGTGCCGAGAAAGTGTTTACCACCCATGGATTTAGCAGTGCGTTTGCAAGGTATTTGCAGGAGAATGGGATTGAGGCAGCGGAAGTGAAGACGGAGTTTGGGACAGAGGATGAAGAGGAAGGAGGGGAAGTGAAGGAGTGAGGAAGTGAGGGTTAAAGAGTTAAGGGTCTCCCCTCCCGTCATTGCGAGAAGCCAGCGGAGGCAGAGAGCAGGGCGCGACGAAGCAATCTCCTCAGGGTCTTCAAGTCCCGTTATTGCGAGGCCCCCAGGGCTTGTGGAGAGCCGGGCCGAAGCAATCTCACAAACGTCAAATGTTGATACTACGTTTATTGTTTACTGTTTGCCGTTTGTGAGATTGCTTCGTCGCGCCGCACACTCGGCCATGCCGCTTCTCGCAATGACGGAGGATGGAGACCCGGGGGTAATGACGGCGACTGAAGACCTGAATGCAATCACGGGACTTGTCCACACCCAATCATCAAACATTCATTCATGAAAGCATTCACTCACTTAGTACAGGTTTTAAGCAACAGCACAAAAACCAACGAAAAGCTGGATGCCTTACGCCGTTATTTCTCCACCGCGGATGACCGGGATAAACCGTGGGTACTGGCGCTCTTCAGCGGCAGGCGGCCCAAACGTACCGTGAATAGCACACAGCTAAAGAACTGGTGTATACAGGCGGCCAGGCTGCCGGAATGGTTGTTTGAAGAATGTTATCACACCGTAGGAGACCTCGCAGAAACCATTGCATTATTGCTGCCGGAAACAGGACAGCTACTATCCACTCACCCACTGCATTATTGGCTGGAGCAACTCATCGCCATAGAAAAAGCACCGGAATCAGAAAAACAACAATTCATACTACGAGCCTGGCAAGAGCTGGAGACCAATGAGCGATTTGTGTTCAATAAGCTCATCACAGGCGGTTTCCGTATAGGCGTATCGCAACAGATGATGGTGAATGCATTGGCGCAAACTTACGATATACCACCTGCCACACTATCCCATATGATCAGCGGTAACTGGGACCCGCGGCAAACCAGCCTGGACGCACTCTTACATGAGAATCATGCAGGCGCTGATGCTTCCAAGCCTTATCCTTTTTACCTGGCTTATGCACTGGAAGCTGAACCAGATACACTGGGCGCGCCGGAAGAATGGATTGCAGAATGGAAATGGGATGGCATCCGCGGACAACTCATCAAACGTAATGATCAGCTGTTTGTATGGTCAAGAGGAGAAGAGCTGATCACGGAAAAGTTCCCGGAATATGCGCCGCTGCTGAGTATACTACCGGAAGGCACGGTAATAGATGGAGAGATACTGACCTACAGCAATAATTTCCCGCTTCCTTTCCAGTTCCTGCAAACCCGCATCGGCCGCAAGAACGTTACCAAAAAACAGCTCCAGGAAGCACCGGTAGTTTTCCTCTCTTATGATCTGCAGGAATGGGAAAGCAAAGACATCCGTGACACTCCCCTGGCAGAACGGCGGCAGTTGTTAGAACAGCTCGTAGAAAAGGTAAACCATCCCGCCCTGCGCTTATCACCCGTTATTACCTTTGACAGTTGGGAACGGCTAAGGGCACTGCGTGAGCAGGCCCGGGATCAGGGCAGCGAAGGATTGATGCTCAAGAGAAGCAATTCCAGCTACCAGGTAGGCCGCAAACGGGGCGACTGGTGGAAATGGAAGATAGATCCCTTCACCATCGACGCCGTCATGATCTATGCACAGAAAGGGCATGGCCGCCGCGCCGACCTTTATACCGATTATACCTTTGCCGTGAAGGATGGCGAGCAGCTGGTGCCATTTACTAAAGCCTATTCAGGGCTTACAGACAAGGAGATAGGCGAAGTGGACCATTGGGTGAAAAGGAACTCGCTGGAGAAATTTGGCCCTGTAAGAACCGTAAAGCCGGAACTTGTATTTGAGATCGCTTTTGAAGGCATTGCCGCCAGTAACCGCCACAAATCAGGCGTGGCCTTGCGATTCCCGAGAATTCACCGCTGGAGGAAAGATAAATCGCCACAGGAGATCAATACCCTGGAAGACCTGCAGCAACTGCTGCAACAATACAGGGGTGTGTAATGCCCGTTTTTCTGCTATTTTTATCCTGCTGATAAATCATTGCCGTATTGGTAAATAAACGCCTACATACTGAAGCATCCTTCCTTTTCAGCATCGCCCGGGGAGATGAAAAGGCCTTTTCGGAACTTTTTCATTCGCATAAGCAGCTGGTATACAATGTAGCCTGGACCTATACAGAAAACAAGGCCTTATCAGAAGAGATCCTGCAGGATGTATTCCTGATCATCTGGAAAAACCGGGAGCAGCTTACTGCCATCAATGACCTGGCCGCTTACCTGTATACCATTGCCAGGAACCGGTCCTTAAGGGTATTAAAACAGCTGGCCACCGCCAGGACACAGGAGCTGAGCACGATTCCGGATCTCAGGGCATCCGACATTGATCCGGCATACCAGCTTTCTGAGCATCGGATCCAGGAGCTGTTGCAAAAGGCATTGGCCATACTGAGCCCCCAGCAGCGAAAAGTGTTTGAACTGAGCCGGATAGAAGGGCTTCCCCGGGAAGCGATCGCAAAAGAAATGGGCATCAGCAAGGCTACTGTCAGCGTTCACCTCACCATTGCCCTCCGTTTGGTAAGGGCTTTCCTGGTATCCAGCCTGGAAGTGTTTATTATATTCGTACATCGTCGCGACCTTTTTTAAAAAAATTTTATTCTCCACTAATAATCTGCACCCCCGGCGGACTCTTACTACTATGCAAACAGCGCGCTTCGAATATCTTTTCCAACAATACCTGCGAAAATCCTATACGGAAGCAGAGCGGGAGGAGTTCTTCGCGTTGCTGCAGCAGCCCGGCTATCCCGCCTTGCTGGATCAGCTAAGCGAACAATATGATGTTCCCGCCAACCAGGCGCCTGATGTTGATGAGCAGGCAGCTGAAGAGATCCTGGCAGCCATTCTTACCATTTCAAGGCCGGCGCCAAAACCCTCCGGGCGGGTGCATGTCCTGCGCAAATGGGGCTGGGCAGCTGCTGCTATTCTACTTATCACAGTGGGCGCTTACCTGTTAAGCGTTCAAAGAAAAAATACAACTGTAAGCATCCCGGGTACCAGCAAGCTGGCGGATATAGCGCCTGGTAAACAAGGCGCTATCCTTACCCTGGCAGATGGCAGCCAGGTGGTGCTGGATAGCCTCGCGAACGGAATAGTAGCCAGGCAGAATGGCGCACAGGTGGTGTTAAAGAACGGCCAGCTTAGCTATGATGCCCTTGGCCAGGCCACAGCTGAAATTACCTACAACACCATTAGCGCCCCACGTGGACGGCAGTTCCAGCTGGTGCTTCCAGACGGTTCACGCGTATGGCTGAATGCCGCCTCTTCCCTCACCTACCCCACTGCTTTCAGCGGCAGGGAAAGAAGCGTAAAGATCAGCGGTGAGGCCTATTTTGAAATAGCCAGAGATGAGCAGCGGCCTTTCAAAGTAAATATTGATAACGAAACGGGCATACAGGTATTAGGCACACGCTTTAACGTACATGCATATCCAGAAGAAGCATCGGTAAAAACCACTTTGCTGGAAGGATCCGTGCGTATGATCAGTGGAAAGCACAATGCACTGTTGGCGCCAGGGCAGGCAGCACAAATTTCAGGAAAGGCCGGACAGCCCATTCAGATCATCAATAACACAGACCCCGGGAAGGCGCTTGCCTGGAAGAACGGGCTTTTCGATTTTGAAGATACCAGCCTGGAAGAAGTAATGCGGCAGCTGGCCAGGTGGTATGATATTGAGATCGTATATGAAACCGGCATCCCGCCTATTGTATTCGGGGGTAAGATAAGCAGGGACATGATGTTATCCGACCTTCTTAAAGTGCTAGATGATTCGGAAGTACATTTCAGAACAGAAGGCCGCCGCCTGATCGTAATGCCTTAAAGGCCACCTATTATTCAGCTGATCAACCATCCACGTTAATATCAGATTGTTATGAAAAAGGGAATCACCAATTCTATTGTGCATGCAATGCCCCTTACCTTCATTTTTTTTACGGCGCTTCTTTTGCAGATCAGCGCCAGGGCACTGTCGCAAACCATTACCTTTTCTGCAAAGGACATGGCATTGCAACAGGTGTTCCCCCTTATTGAAAAGCAGACCGGCTTCGTTGTTTTTTACAACAAAGAGCTGCTAAAGGATGCCCGGCCAGTGTCTGCAACAGTAAAAGATATGCCGCTGGCTGATTTCCTGGCTGTTATTTTGAAAGATCAGCCGCTGCATTTCCGCATCGTAGGCAAAACGATCGTACTGTCCAGGAAGACCGCTGCTATCCAGCAGGAAGAGCTTCCCATCAAAGGGAAAGTGACTGCCCCCGGCGGCGAAGGCTTGCCAGGTGTTTCCATCAAAGTAAAGGGCAGCTCAGCAGGCACCGTTACAGACGCCAGCGGAAATTTTGTGCTGCTGGTGCCCGGCGAAGATGCTGTACTGCAATTCTCTTCCATTGGTTACCTCACAAAGGAAATAACGGTAGGCACCCAACGTAATTTCACCCTGGCACTCGAAGAAAGCGCCCGTCAAATGAACGAGGTGGTGGTAACAGCGCTGGGTATTAAAAGAGAAAAGAAAGCCCTGGGATATGCCATTGGAGAAGTGGGTGGCGATGAATTGAACAAAGCCAGGGAACCGAATGTGATCAATTCGCTGGCAGGTAAAGTACCCGGCCTAGTGATCAATACTACGGCCGGCGGCCCTTCCGGCTCTACACGGGTGATCATCAGGGGTAATACGGAACTCTCGGGAAACAATCAGCCCCTGTATGTAGTGGATGGTGTGCCTATTGACAACAGCAATCCCGGCAGCGCGGGCACTTACGGCGGTTACGACCTGGGAGATGGTATCTCGAGCATCAACCCGGATGATATAGAAACCGTGTCTGTATTAAAAGGTCCGGCAGCATCCGCATTGTATGGCAGCAGGGCATCGCATGGCGTTATCCTGATCACCACCAAGAAAGGCACGAAGAAAAAAGGATTGGGCGTTGAGCTGAACAGCACCAGCAGCTTTGAACGTATCCTCACCCGTTTCGAGAACTATCAGTATATGTACGGCCAGGGTAATAACGGACTGCTACCGGGCAACGGCGACCGTGGTTCAGTGACCAGCAACTGGGGGGCTAAGCTGGACCCCGGTGTCACCATCGTTGGTTTTGATGGAAAAGTACGGCCTTATTCACTGGTGCCTAACAACATTCAGAACTTCTTCCGCACCGGCATGACTTTTACCAATACGCTTGCTTTTTCCACAGGTAATGAGCAGAGTACACTCCGCGGATCTGTATCCGATATGCGTAATACGGATATCCTGCCAAACAGTGATATGTCACGCAATACATTTACCCTGCGCGGCACTTCCAGGTTCGGAAAAAAACTGAACCTGGACGCCAAGGTGAACTACATCCGGGAAAAAGTGCACAACCGCCCTGCCTTATCAGACAGCAAGAACAACGCTGCCTATAGCCTGATTGGGCTGGCCAACAATTATGACCAGGCATGGCTGGCAAATGCCAAAGATGAAAATGGCACTTATTACGATTGGAACGGTGGCAATCCCTGGCGTTTAAATCCTTACTGGTCGCTATACGAGATGAGCAACAAATCGGAGAAGAACCGCATCATCGCTTCCGGGCAGTTAAGATACGAGCTGAGCCCGGCCATCAGCGCGCAACTGACCTCTGGCATTGATTACAGCGGCTACTATTTTGAAGAGTATGTGCCGCGCACTACCCCCGGGGATATTCCCGGCAAACTGAGAAGACAGACTTTTGATAACCTCACTTATAATCACGAATTACTGATCAGCTTTAAAAAAGGCTTTAAGAACGTATCGCTTTCAGCCAATGTAGGCGGCAGTGTTTTCGGTATTGATAATACGATCATGGATGCCGAAGGTAAGAACATGAAGGGCGATGCGATTTCCCTGAACAGTTATCTTCAAAAAGATGTAAAGCAGTCTTCTTATCGCAAAGAGATCAACTCCGTGTTTGGCATGATCTCCGCCGGGTATAAAAGCTTTCTCTATGTAGACGCTACCCTTCGCAGGGATCAGTCGTCTACCTTACCGGTTGCGGATAACACTTATTTATACCCGTCTGTATCCGGTAGCTTCATCTTTACAGACGCTTTCAAGCTGGCCGGTAAATGGCTGAATTTTGGCAAGCTGCGTGCATCCTGGGCACAGGTAGGCGGAGACACCAATCCTTTTCAGCTGGCTTTAAGCTATAACCTGCTGGGATTACCCTACGAAGATTACGGCCTTGCATACATTGCCCAGGAAACCAAGCCGAACCCGGATCTGCGCCCTTCGCGCACCAGGTCAATAGAGCTGGGTACAGAACTTAAATTCCTGAACAACCGCCTGGGGCTGGACTTCTCGTATTACCGGCAGAACAGCAAGGACCAGATCGTTACCGTTCCTTCTTCCATCACATCAGGGTTCAGGTACCAGGTGATCAATGCCGGAGAGATTGTAAATAACGGTATGGAAGTATTGCTGACAGGCAGCCCGGTGCGCAATAAGAACTTTTCCTGGGATGTGTCTGTAAACTTTGCCAGGAACGTGAACAAGGTGATCTCACTGGCGCCTGGCCTTGATGACCTCTCACTCGCAGAAGCCCGCTGGGCAGGCGCCCGCATCGTGGCCAGGAAAGGAGAATTGTACGGCGCCATCATCGGCAAAGATTTTAAACGGGCGCCCGATGGTCAGATCATCGTAGATGCCAATACGGCCTTACCCATACCAACGGATAACTTCACCGTATTGGGCAAAGGCACCTGGGACTGGACCGGCGGACTTACCAGCACCTTCAATTATAAAGGCATCTATCTTACCGCGCTGTTTGATGTAAAATGGGGAGCAGACCTGTTCTCTATGACCAACATGATAGCGCATGCCAACGGCAGCGATCAGCATACACTGGAAGGACGCGAGGGATGGATCCGCTCCGAAGAAGAAAGAGAGGCCGCAGGTAAAAGCTCCGCCGAATGGACGCCTACAGGCGGCTATCTGCCCAAAGGAGTAGTAGAGGAAAAAGACGCCAGCGGCAAAACAGTTTACCGGCCCAATACCCGTTATGTGAATCCCAGCGTATGGTGGCAAAACTTCCAGAATTCAGGGCAGATACCTACTCCCTATATCTATGACGCCAGCTATATCAAGATGCGGGAGCTGACAGTAGGTTACTCGCTCCCGGCAGCATGGCTGAAAAGAACATTCATGGCAAGCGCCGCTATCTCTGTAGTAAGCCGTAACCCTTTCATCATCTACAAGCGGGTACCCAATGTTGATCCTGACTCTAACTATAATAACAGTAATGGTCAGGGACTGGAATATGGTTCCCTGCCTACCAGGAAAAGCTGGGGCATCAACCTGAACGCTAAATTCTGATCCACGTTCATTTTTAAATATCATCACTATGTTTATCAGATCTTGTACCTGGATAGTGTTAACAGCAGCCATGATAACAATGGCCGGCTGTAAAAAGGATTATGAAGCGCTGAACAAAGACCCGGATACTTCTACCGATATAGATCCCAATCACCAGCTTTCGTTATGCCAGCTGCAAACAACAGGCTTCCGGGATGTTACTTTGCCCGTCCTGGAATTCCTCTCACCGATGATACAACAGCATGCAGGCAGCTGGGGATCTCAATTCGGCGGCTTGTACAAGCAATATGATTTTGACTCCAACAGGATGTTCTCGAATATGTATCCGCATATGATCAAGAACCTGGTAGATATTGTTACGCGTACCTCCGGCGATCCGGCAAAGGTGAATATCAACGCAGTGGCCAGGATCTACAAGGTGTACCTTTTCTCAAAGTTGACAGATACCTATGGAGACATCCCTTACTTTGAAGCGGGGAAAGGCTATATCAATGGTACAGACAGGCCTGCTTATGACCGGCAGGAAGATATTTACAAAGATTTCTTCCGCGAGCTGGACGCTGCCGTTAAAGCGCTGGACATCAGCAAAGACAAGCTAACAGGCGACATTATCTATCATGGCAATATAACGCAGTGGCAGAAATTCGGGAACTCGCTGCGTTTACGCCTGGCCATGCGGGTGATAAAAGCGGATCCTGCCATGGCGAAAGCAGAAGCAACAGCGGCGATCAATGGCGCAGGCGGTTTGATCTTATCCGCTGAAGATAATGCGATCACGAAGCACCTGAATATACATAACGGTTATAACTGGGAGTTCAGGGGTAATGGCCTGTCGGCCGGCATTGTAGGAGAAGGAGAACGGCCTGATATCTGTATCGCCTCCACCTTGTGGGATCATCTTGCACAAACACATGACCCGCGGCAGTTCATCCTCGGCAGAGCCTATCTGAATGACAGCCGTCAGCAGCCTTTTGGCCGCACCGATATTACAGAGCTGCTCAAAAAAAGCGACCTGGGCTTTGCCCCTGTAAAGCCGGGTAATTTCTGGTGGGACGACTGGCCGGGCGGTTTTGCTTTACCCGATGAGCCGATATATGCACATGTAGAGGACAGATGGCTGGATTCAGAACGGCGTCCACAGATCGCGAATGCCTTAATTACTTTCGATGCGCCGGGCATTCACATCACAAATGCGGAAGTTGAATTGCTGCTGGCTGAGGCATCGCTGCGGTGGAACATCAACGGAAGCGCAGAACAACATTACAGGAACGGCGTAGATGCCGCTATCCGGTCTTTAACCCTCTACCCGTCAGTTACAGCGGTACCGCAGGACAGCGTAAATAAATATATAACAGAGAACCCGCTGGGCGCAGGCGAAGCAGCGCTGCAGCATATTAATGAACAATTATGGGTATACTATTTCATGGATGGTGTACAGGCTTTTGCCAACTGGCGGCGCTCCGGTTATCCAAAACTGGAATCCGTAAGTGACCCTTCGAGAGGATCTGAATCTCCATCCATCCCCAGGCGGCTGCCCTACCCGATCTTTGAAAGTATTGATAATAAAGAGAATTACAATGCCGCCGTTCAGCGGCTGGGCGGTAAGGACGACTGGACCAAACCTGTATGGTGGGATAAATTATAATACTGACCTAAACTAAAGCATCGCATGTATCATTCGCTTAAATATCCGTTTGTACTGTTTTTAATGCTGACCCTGTATTGCGCCTGCAGAAAAGACCCACAGAACCCGGCGTTGACAGAAGCTGATTATCCACGTATACTGGGTACCTGGACGAAAGAGGCCAATGTATATGAGGGCGACACCGTACAGTACGACGTGCAGTTCTCACCCGCCAATCTCTGCACGGCCAGCTGGAAGATCAACGGCGTGGAGGTATGGACAAAGTCCCGCTTCCGCTTTGGATGCCCGCCGGTTACGAAAAAGGATACCCTTCAGCTTTACCTGGAAGTAAGGAATGGCAAGCAGGTAAATTCCAGGAGCGGTATTATCATTTTAAATCCGAAACCCTAGCAAGGTTGCCCTGCGGGATGTGGAATATTTAGTATATTGTACAAGTAATCTAACCACTAAACAGTACAATATTCTAATGGAACTGAATGATATAGTATTAGATGAGAAAGATATGGGCATCCTTAAACTCTTGCAGGAGGACGCCAAAATGACGATACGGGACATTGCATCCCGTATGAACCTGAGCGCTACCCCCGTGTATGAGCGGATCCGCAAAATGGAGCAGTCTGGCGTGATCCGCCAGTATGCTGCTATTGTAGACCCGCGTAAGATCAACAAAGGGCTGACCGTACTGTGTTACATCTCTCTTAAAGAACACGGTAAAAAAGCAGGCGGTAAATTCATCCGCGAAGTAACAGGATTTACAGAGGTAACAGAATGCCTGAACATCTCCGGGCAGTTTGACTTTATGCTGAAAGTGCAGGTAAAGGATATGAACGCGTATTACGAATTCAATGTAAACAAGCTGGGTGAGCTGGATAATATCGGGCACATGGAAAGCGTGTTCGTTATGTCAGTTATCAAGGCCACTCACAAAATTGTGTAAGAATCCCTTTACTTTGCAGTATGCTACACCGGTTCCCACAATTAGTGACTGAAAAGAATGACAATGTGCTGCAGTCGGCTACTATGCCTTTTGCCAGGTATAAAACAGCTGTCACCACAGACAAGCGGACCAATTTCATCACAGAACATACATTGTTGTTTGTGCTGGGCGGACATAAGCTCCTGCACATTGGAGAGCATACGCATGTGGCGGAAGCGGGGCATGTTATGCTGATGAGACGCGGCATTTATACCATGTCTGAATTCATACCGGAAGGATTGAATTATGAAGCATTGCTGCTGTTCTTCACCGATGAGTTCCTGAAAAAATTCCTGCACAGCTATCAGCTGTCCACTGCAGCCGCAGCGGAAACCGCCTCCCACCTGGTAATTCCCACCAATGAGCTGCTGGATAATTTCAAGAACCAGTTCATGGGTTATTTCGGAAAAAGTGTGGACGGACTTGAAAACATTCTGCAGCTGAAACTGCAGGAACTGCTGCTGCTCTTACTGGCTGGTCCGCAGAAACAACAAGTACTGGCCTTCCTGCAGAGCATTGCTTTCGGCCGGCCCCTGGATATTGATTATATTGTACGTACGCACCTTTTTCAGCCGCTATCGCTGGAAGAGCTGGCCAAACTCTCCGGCCGCAGCCTGGCCTCCTTTAAACGTGATTTCCAGCAGAAGTTCCAATGCCCGCCCAAGAAATGGATCAATGAACAAAGGCTGGCGCATGCACATATGCTCTTACAGCATACTGATAAACAGGTGTCTGAAATAGCGATGGAATGCGGCTTTGAGAACATTCCCCATTTTATCAGGATCTTCAAACAGGAATACGGTATCACCCCCAATACCGACAGAGCCAAAAAAGCAATTGTTTGAGCTTTTAGCGTTACCAGCAGGCCCCTGCTCTCCGATACCTTTGCTTAAACATTTTTCAGATGAAAAACATAATATTACTGCTTGCTGCGGTATGGACATTGCATGCCACCGCACAGGACCATCAAGCACTGGAACATCCTGAAAGCCTGAATACGGACGGCCATTTCCTCTATGCCACCAACATCGGTAAAACCGGCGACCCTGCCGCCAGAGACGGCGACGGCTTTATCAGCAAACTCTCGCTGGATGGAAAGATGATCACGCCCAGCATTACAAGCGAAGTATTAAATGCACCCAAAGGCACTGCTATTATCAAAGGCATTTTATATGTAGCAGACCTGGACCGTATTGTAGGCATTGATCTTGCATCCGGTAAAAAAACGGCGGAGGTGAGCCTCAGCGACTATCACACCAATTTTGCCAATGACCTCACCGTGAAGGACGATCACACTTTATTTGTTTCACTGATGGACGTTGGCAAAATCGTGGAAGTGGATCTCAGCAATGGTAAAACCACTCCTGTCATTGATCTGAAAGGCGCCAACGGTCTTCATTACGATAAGGCTACCAAACACCTCTACACCTGCAATTTCCTTTTTGAAAACATCGCAGGCGGCGAGATCGGCGTAGTGAGCTGGAAAGATCAGCAACCCGTGTATGAAAAGATCGGCGACATTCACGGCGGCTTTGACGGACTGGAACAGCTGGATGAACACACCCTGGTTGTATCTGACTGGGTAGCGATGGGCCATGCGGCGGGTATTGTAGAAAAGATAGACCTTCGCAGTAAAACAGCCACCAAGATAGCCATGCCTGTGATTGCAGGCCCGGCTGATTTCTACCTGGATGCAAAAAAGAAACGTCTGTTCATCCCTGTTATGCTGGAAAGTAAAGTGCTGATCCATTCACTGTAAAATATAGGAACGATGACCGAGCAGGAAAAGAACAAAGCGGTAGTAACCCGCTTTAACAAAGATTTTATTGAGAAAGGTGATCTGCAGGCCTTTGAAGAGATCGTAGCAGATGATTTTGTGAACCGCAGCGCCTTTGCAATAGGCGCCTCACCCGGAAGAGAAGGCGTGAGGGATTATATCATTGATGTGCTGCACAAAGCCCTTTCAGACATCAAAGTAGAGATCTATGAGCAGATAGCAGAAGGCGATACGGTGGTAACCCGCAAAGCCATTACCGGTGTACAAACCGGGGAATTCATGGGGCAGCCAGCTACTGGCAAAAGGGTATCCATGTATCTCATAGATATCGTGAAACTGAAGAACGGGCAGTATGCGGAACACTGGCGTTACGGGCAGGTGATCGGCAGCGGCGAATAAGCGCTTGTTGAAAATTTATTGTTACATTAACCCTATGAACCGTAAGCATTTTCTTTCTGCTTTGCTGAGCACCGGTATGAGTATACCTGTGCTCAGCCGTTTCTCCAGGGCTGCTGCCATCTCCTCCCCTGCTGCCTCTTATCCCTTTATACCCCCTTATTTAAAACCGGGCGATACGATTGGAATTACGTGTCCGGCGGGTTATATCACTGCCGACGAGATCCAGCCTGCGGTACGCATCCTGGAAAGCTGGGGCTTTAAAATACGTAGCGGCAGCACCGTGGGTAAACGTGATTTCACTTTCGGCGGCACAGATGCAGAACGCCTGCAGGACTTGCAGGCCATGCTGGATAGTCCCGATATACAGGCGATCTTATGCGGCCGCGGCGGATACGGATGCGCGAGGATAGTAGACCAGCTGGATTTTTCTAAATTCCGGGAGCAACCCAAATGGGTGATCGGCTTCAGTGATGTTACGGTGCTGCATTGCCATATTAACCGGCATTACGGTATTGCCAGTTTGCATTCCAAAATGTGCAACAGTTTTCCGGATGATTTTCAAAGCGCTGATCCCGAAGTGCAGCAAACTATTCTCTCTATCCGGCAGGCCTTAACAGGAGTGCCGATGCAGTATACTGCTTTGCCGGATGCCCGTAACCGTACAGGTGAAGCCAGCGGCCTGCTGATAGGCGGCAATCTCTCCATGATACAAAGCGTATCGGGCACAGATTCTGAAATAGATACGAACGGTAAAATACTCTTCCTCGAAGATGCAGGCGAATATCTGTACAGCCTGGACCGGATGTTGGGCAACCTGCAGCGCTCACATAAGCTGGATAGCCTGGCAGCACTTATCATCGGTGGTTTTAACCGTATCAAACCTGATGATCCGGGAGAAGAATTTGGCCGTACTATGTACGATATGGTGTTGGATAGAGTAAAAGATCTCCCCTATCCTGTTTGCTTTAATTTCCCTGTAGGACACCAGCGGAATAACTATGCACTGAAATGCGGCGTGATGCATCGTTTAAATGTAACAGGTGATAAAGTAGAACTGACGGAAGTGAGATAAGCATCAGGCCATTACCAGTGCTATCACAAACAATATAGCCAACACGTACATCACAGGGCTGATCACTTTATATTGCCCGGTTAAGAGTTTTAAAAGCACGTAAGACAGCATACCGAACACAATCCCCTCTGCAATGCTGTAACTGTAAGGCATCATCACAATAGCCAAAAAGGCAGGAAGCGCTTCTGTTACATCGTTGAAATCTATCTTCATTACAGCGCTCATCATGAGCATGCCTACAATGATCAGCGCAGGCGCCGTAGCCGCTTGCGGGATCATGGCGAATACCGGTGCAAAGAACAGGGCCAGCAGGAACATGAATGCTACTGTGAGTGCTGTTAAACCGGTACGGCCACCGGCGGCAATACCGCTGGCGCTTTCTACATAGGCGGTTACCACGCTGGTGCCTAACAACCCCGCAGCTGTAGTGCCTACCGCATCGGCCAGCAGCGCCTGTTTGGCGCGGGGTATACGACCCTGGCTGTCCAGCAGGCCGGCTTTATTGCAAAGGCCTATCAATGTGCCTACGGTATCAAAAAGGTTTACCATTAATAGGGTGAAAAGGATCAGCACCATATCCATAGAGAAGATCCTGTCAAATTGCAGTTTAAAGGCGATAGGCGCCAGCGAAGGCGGAAGGCTTACCAGCTGGCCGTTCTCAGGGAGATGCGTTAAGCCGAAGGGGATGCCCGCCACAGTTGCAGCCAGGATACCTATGAGCAAGGCAGCATTTACTTTACGATACATCAGCACAGCGCTGACGATCAAACCTGTTAATGCGATCAGCGGTCCGGCGCTGGTGATGTTGCCTATTTTCAGCACCACACCTGCCAGGCGATCATTCCCCACATGATGCATACCCGTTTCGATAATACCTGCATTGGCCATACCGATCAAAGCTATCAGGAGCCCGATACCTGCGGAGATGGCATGCTTCAGGTTATCAGGTATGCTGTTGATGATGGCTTCGCGTATACGGAGCAGGGAGAGCGCGATGAAGATAATGCCTTCGAGAAAAACGGCGGTGAGCGCAAACTGCCAGCTGTATCCCATGCCCGCTACAATGGTGTAGGCGAAGAAAGCGTTGAGGCCCATACCAGGCGCCACGCCAATGGGCAGCTTTGCATAAAGGGCCATTACCAGGGTGCCAATGGCGGCAGCCAGGGCCGTAGCCGTGATCAATGCGTTAAAATCCATACCGGTGCTGGAAAGGATGCCGGGGTTCACAGCGAGTATATACGCCATGGTAGAGAAGGTGGTCAATCCTGCGAGGATCTCCTTTTTTACCGTAGTTTGATGTTCAGCTAAACGAAAGAATGTTGATAGCATGCACAAAAATAGATTTTATCCTAATTTCATAGTATGACCGAAGGATGGAAAGTGATCACAGAATGGCTGGCTGCAAAAGAGCTGCAGCCTTTTGCGTTTCAGGAAGAAGCCTGGCGCGCATATCAGCAGGGAAGATCGGGACTGGTGAACGCCCCTACCGGGTACGGCAAAACCTTTTCGCTATTCCTGGGCGTGGTAATAGACTGGATAGACCGTCACCCCCGCGACTACCGGAAGAAAACAAAGAACGGCCTGCAAATGTTGTGGATCACGCCTTTACGGGCGCTGGCAAAGGATATTGGCCGCGCCATGGAGGAAGTGCTGCAGGAGCTGGACATGCCCTGGCAGGTGGGCATCCGCAGCGGCGATACGCCGACGGCTGTACGGCAGCAACAGAAAAAGCAGATGCCAGAGATCATGATCATTACGCCGGAAAGCATTCACGTGCTGCTGGCGCAAAAAGATTATGCACGCGTGTTCAGCGGCTTACACACCGTTGTTGCCGACGAATGGCATGAGCTGCTGGGCAGCAAACGGGGCGTGATGGTAGAGCTGGCCCTGAGCCGTCTGAAAGGCCTGGCGCGTAAAGAAGGGCGGCCGCCGCTGAGGATCTGGGGCATATCCGCCACCATCGGCAACCTGGACGAAGCACTGGAAGTGCTGCTGGGACGGCCGGACCCCGGGGCGGTGATCATCCGCGCAAAGCTTAAAAAGCAGATCGCCCTGGAAAGCGTGCTGCCGGACGAGATCGAGAAATATCCCTGGGCCGGGCACCTGGGCACCCGCATGTTGCCCAAAGCCCTGCCTATTATACTGGAAAGCCGTACTACCCTCATATTTACCAATACCCGTTCCCAATCTGAAATATGGTACCAGGAGATCCTGCGCCAGTGCCCTGACCTTGCGGGGGCCATTGCCCTGCATCACGGCTCTATTGACATGGAACTGCGTACCTGGGTGGAAGAATCGCTGCACAGCGGCGTGCTGAAAGCAGTGGTATGTACCGCCAGCCTGGACCTGGGCGTGGATTTCCGGCCCGTGGATACGGTGATCCAGGTGGGCAGCCCAAAAGGCGTAGCCCGCTTTCTGCAAAGAGCCGGACGTAGCGGTCACCAGCCCGGCGCCGTAAGCCGTATCTACTTTCTACCCACCCATTCACTGGAGCTGGTAGAAGCGGCCGCCCTGAAAGCCGCCATCCAGGAAGAGCTGGTAGAAAGCCGTATGCCCGTGGTGCTGGCTTATGATGTGCTGCTGCAATACCTGATGACACTGGGTGTTTCCGATGGTTTCTATGCAGATGAAGTACTGGAAGAGATCAGCGGCACTTTCTGCTACAGTGAGATCACCGCGGAAGACTGGCAATGGATCCTTTCCTTCCTGACCACAGGCGGCGAGGCCCTGCAGAGCTATGATGAATTCCGCAAGCTGGAACGGGAGGGCGACCTGTATATCTGCCGCAGCAGGATGATCGCTATGCGCCACCGCCTGCATATCGGTGTAATTGTAAGTGATGCCATGCTGAAAGTGAAATTCATGTCGGGCGGATATATTGGCATGATAGAAGAATGGTTCGTAGCCAGGCTGCAACCCGGCGATACTTTCAGCACCGGTGGATATATACTGGAATTTGTAATGATCAAGGATATGACCGTACTGGTTCGCCGGTCTAAAGCCAAGCGGGCCATTATTCCCAGCTGGGGAGGCGGACGTATGCCCTTATCCGCCAACCTGGGAAAGATCCTGCGGCGCACTTTTAATGAAGCGCTTTCAGGCAGCTCCCGCGAACCGGAGATCATGATATTAAAGCCGCTGTTTGACCTGCAGGAACAGCTGTCGCACATACCCACAGAAAACGAGCTGCTGATCGAGAAGATAGAAACGGAAGACGGCCATCATCTCTTTGTATATCCCTTTGAAGGGCGCCTGGTGCATGAAGTAATGGCGGCATTGCTGGCCTACCGTATCAGTCAGCGTACGCCGATCACCTTCTCCATTGCCATGACCGATTACGGGTTTGAGCTGCTGAGCGATCAGCCCATCCCCGTGGACCCAACCAATGTGCAGGAATTATTCACGCCTGAAAACCTGACGGTGGAACTGCAGGCCAGTGTGAACTCCACGGAGATGGCGCGGCGCAAGTTCCGCGATATTGCGGTGATAGCCGGACTGGTATTCCAGGGCTATCCCGGCAAGCATAAGACCAGCAGACATTTGCAATCATCGGCTTCCCTGCTCTTCAATGTGTTCAAAGATTACGATGCACACAACCTGCTGCTGCGCCAGGCCTTCAACGAAGCCTTTTTCTACCAGATGGAAGAAGCCCGTTTGCGGGAAGCCATGGAACGTATTTACAAAAGCCGGATCGTGATCACGGACCCTCACCGGCTCACCCCCTTCTGCTTCCCGATCAAGGTAGACAGTTTGCGGGAACAGCTGACCAGCGAGAAACTGGAAGACAGGATCAAAAAAATGCTGAAGCATTCGTAACAGGAAAGTATGTAGCTTTGATGTCCTAAAAAATCATGTGGAACTGTGGAGGAAGCGGTATTTAATTTTCAGCAACAAACATGGCACTTATCAGCAGGCAAGGCGCTGTACTGGGCAGAAGAAAAGGCCCTGATCCTGTCTGACCTGCACCTGGGTAAATCTGCCCATTTCCGCAAGGCGGGCATTGCCGTACCTGCGGGGATCATTGAAGAAGACCTGTACCGCCTGCAGCAGCTGATCACCCGCTACCACCCGGAACAGATCATTGTAGTGGGCGACCTGTTCCACAGCAGCGCCAACAACGAGGTGCAATACTTTCGCCTGTGGCGGCAGCAATTTCAACATATCCGTTTTGTACTGGTAAAAGGCAATCATGATATACTGGATGATGCCCTGTATGAAAGCCTGCAGATCGTCGTACAGGACACCCTTACCCTTCGTAACATCCATTTTATGCATGAGCCCTGCGAAGATGAGGAGAATGAACATTATATCTTTTCGGGTCACCTGCACCCGGGCGTGATCATCGCCGGAGGCGGCAGACAAAGTTTACGCCTGCCCTGCTTCTATTTTGGGAAACACTGCGGTATACTGCCAGCTTTTGGCCGTTTTACGGGCCTGGCCACACTGAACCCGGATACCGGAGAGCAGGTATTTGCCATTGCCAATAAAAGCATCTTCCAGGTGCAATAATGCTATAAGACTAGTTGTATAAAACTAGTGCTATAGGTAAATACACGTACAAAAATTATCAACAAATCCACCAAATTTGTGAAGTCTATTTATCAGAGCCAAATGCAAATATGAAAATTGCGTATGACCACATATATGTACATCCCTTACCGGAGGGCCACCGTTTCCCGATGGAGAAGTACGAGCTGATCCCTTTACAGCTCCTGCGCGAAGGAGTGATTACAGCAGCGCAGATCTTCTCTCCTGCCCCGCTGGAAGAAGAGATCATCTTACGCACCCATAACGAAGCATACTGGAAGAAGCTTAAGCATCAAACCCTAAGTGAACGCGAACAACGGAAGATAGGCTTTGCACAATCTCCCGCATTGACACTACGCGAGATCACTATCTGCCGTGGCACTATAGACTGCGCGCTACATGCCCTGCATCACGGCGTTGCACTCAACGTGGCCGGCGGTACGCACCACGCCTATGCAGATCGCGGAGAAGGCTTCTGCCTGCTGAATGATTTTGCAGTGGCGGCCAATTATCTCTTAGATCAAAAATTAGTAAAGCAGGTATTGGTGATTGACCTGGATGTGCACCAGGGCAATGGCACTGCCGCTTTGTTTGCAGACAATGACCAGGTGTTCACTTTCAGCATGCACGGCGCCAATAATTATCCTTTTCACAAAGAAGCATCTGACTGGGATATTCCTTTAAAAGACGGCACGGATAACAGCACTTACCTGCAGCTGTTAGCGCAGGCGCTGCCCACACTGATTGAACGCGTAAAACCGGATATGGTATTCTATCTTTCCGGAGTGGATATACTGGAGACAGATAAATTCGGAAAGTTAAAAGTAACTCAAGCCGGATGCAGGGAGCGGGATGAGATGGTATTCTCCTATTTACACAAGCATCATATTCCCTGTACCGTGGCCATGGGCGGCGGATATTCGGCAAATATAAAAGACATTGTGAATGCACATTGTAACACCTTCAAAGTAGCAGCGGCGGTGTGGAACTAGCAAGTTTCTTATGCAACCGGAGGGCCGCAGCTGTAAGGCGTTGGATCAATGTTCTCATTGTTATTTAAATGATCGTATTCTGATACAGGATCTGAAACAGTATAGTGCTTGACAGCTTTAAATAAAAAGCCGCTCCGTTTGATAACGGGGCGGCATCATTGATGGGCTTTAGAAAAGCGGGGGATAACAAAACTTATGTATTAATCAGCGTCTTTTTCCATCGACATCATGTCAAATATGTCAACGCGTATATATTAGTGGTTATTATATCAGCCTGGAGATTAATTTACGTTGCACTCCATTCACAGCTTACAGCGCACTCCATTCACAGCCAGATAGACAGCCTGTCTGCCTATCTCCTGTCACAATCTCTTCTCTTACTATCAGCAGCTAATCCTTGATCTTCTTCTTCAGCAAACTTACCTGGTCTTGTAAATGGCTCACCATATCTGCGAGGTGGTTTACACTCAGGCGGCTTTGCTGGCCGGTTTTACTGATCACGGCATCGGATTGCCAAAGTTCGATCACATCTTCCATGGCAACGGCATAGGGCTCGAACTGCGGATTGTCTGATACCATGGTGATCTTGCCTTTGGAGCGGTTACTTTTCAGGAGACGTTTGTAGACGATGCCTTCGCGGTTAGTGACCACGATATAGGTCTCGTTATTCTTGATCTCCTCCCAGCCATCTACTTTATGACATACGATCACGGAGCCGGATGGTGTAGGCAACATGGAATCACCGGCTATTTCAAATGCACGGTAGTTACCAGCGCCCAGCATGGGGAGGGTAAAGGTGTTCAGCTCTTCGATGAACTCATCATCGTTATAGCCTGCCAGGTAGCCCGCTGCCGCTTTAACCGGTACAAATTCTATCTGCTGACGGCTGCTGCCCAGCTTTTGCTGACGCCTTTTTTCCAGGAAATTGTCTTTCTGTGAGCCCAGATCACGGCGCAACAGGTCGTCTATGGATACACGGAACATGTCGCTGACCAGCTCCAGTACTTCCGTACGCGGCTCAGCCCGTTCCTCTTCATAAGCTCCCAACAGGGAACGCTTGATTCCTAATTTATCTGCAAACTCCTGCTGGGTCCAGCCTTTCTGCTTACGCAGGAACTTGAGATTTTGACACGCTATGGACATACCCAAATTATTTAGTACATTGCTAACAAATTTAGTAATTAATTTTTGTAATTACCAAATATTTTCCAGTTATTCTTTATGCTTCACTTATTTTTGCCCCGGGAAAATCTGAACATAAAACCACACATATGCATAGCACTTTGGTTCTCATTCACTCCATTTTAAGATGGGCTATTTTACTGACTGGCATCTGGGCTTTCGTACGGGCGTTGAAAGGAGCTAATGGAAAAACACCTTTTGTTGCTGCTGATAACAAGGCCAGCCTGTTTTTCTCTATCAGCCTGGACATCCAGTTCCTGATAGGGTTGATATTGATGTTTGTAAGTCCGTGGGTAACTTTTAACATGAAGGAAGCCGCCGAACGTTTCTTTTCAGTAGAGCACCCCACCATGGCGCTGATTGCACTGGTACTGGTCCACATTGGCCGCTCTAAAGTGAAGAAATCGCCAACAGATGCATTGAAACATAAGCGCGCGCTTATTTTCTACGGTCTGGCGCTGCTGATAATCCTGGCAATGATCCCCTGGCCTTTCAGAACTGCACTGGGCAGAGGTTGGATATAAATAATTCAGCTATTAGCAGCTAGCCCGTGGAGGTTAGCTGCTAATCAGCCTTTATCTTCATTAAATAAGCGGAAAGAATAGATATAAGGCAGGGCAGCCAGTATGGCCCCGGCAAACATCAGGATGAACACCCCGGTGACCAGGGGCAGGAAAAAGCCCGCTATAATGGTCACAATACCCGTCCACAACCAAAGATTACCCGCCATGGTATGCGTTTTCTTCCAGATATCGTTACGCTGCAGCGTCCAGGGCGTTCTTACCCCCACAAAATAATTAGGCTGCAGTTTCTTCAGGTAACCTCCCAGCAAAGCGATCAGCAAACCTACCCCTACAAAAGCCCAACGCTCCATAAAAAAGGTTTTTCCCCTGCTCACCATGAATATGATCAACGAGGTAAAAATAGCCAGGTAGATATGTATCATAAAACGGATACGGTAATACTCCCGTTGATGCCCCTCCGTGGCCGGAGCAGCCTCCGTAATATCCTCATCTGCCGCTGGCAGGTATCTGAAAAGGAAATATAACAGCAGGTTCGTCAGGAATAAAAAGATCATGACCAGCAGGATGTCCGATTTGGCGCCTACACGCTGCGGTACGCCAGACACGTCATAGTTGGTCGGGATCTCGGCCGGCAACGTATTCCAGATAATGCCTAAGTAAGCCATCGGAATAAGCAGCAGCAACAGTAATAACAGTTCTTTAGGAATATCGGGCTTTTGCATTGGGAAAATGATTTAGTGGTGTTGATAAATCTCTATTCCCCTCTTTCAGTTTTCATTGTCCTATAAATACTACAGCAATCAGGCCAAATATGTTTAGTTAATCTATTGCTAATATCGTTAGCAATACTAATATTATTAGTATATTTGGATAGAAAACAGGGCATCATCATGATCACTTTACAACAACGGTCTATTGCACATTTTGACCTGGACTGTTTCTTCGTATCCGTAGAATGCCTGAAAGACAGCCGGCTAAAGGGCAAACCTTTGCTGGTAGGCGGCCATGGAGACAGGGCCGTTGTTGCCGCCTGCAGCTATGAAGCCAGGCGCTATGGCATTCACTCCGCCATGCCCATGAAAATGGCGCTCAAACTATGCCCCCATGCCATTATACGCAGCGGCGATATGGAAATGTACAGTGAGCTGTCCAGACAGGTCACCGATATCATTGCCGACGGCGCTCCCCTATACGAGAAATCTTCCATCGATGAATTCTACCTGGACCTTACCGGGATGGATAAATACTTTGGCTCACTGAAATGGACCACCGAACTGCGGAAAAAGATCATGCACGAAACAGGACTACCGATCTCCCTGGGCCTCTCCTCCAATAAAATGATCTCTAAAGTGGCCACCAATGAAGCCAAACCCAACGGACAAATGGAAGTGCCCTTTGGAGAAGAGAAAACCTTCCTGGCGCCCATGGCAGTGGAGAAACTGCCTATGGTAGGAAAGGAAACGGCCGCTCAGCTACGCCGCCGCGGGGTAGAAAATGTAAGAACCCTCAGCGAGATACCGGTCACCATGCTGGAAGCCTGGCTGGGGAAGAACGGCATCTCCCTGTGGAACAAGGCCAACGGTATCGACGAATCACCGGTAGTGCCATATCATGAACAGAAATCCATCTCCACAGAAAGTACCTTTTCTGCAGATACCATAGACATGCGTTTCTTACATGCCGAGCTGGTACGCATGACAGAAAAGATCGCTTTCGAGCTGCGCCAGGAAGATAAGCTGACTGGCTGTGTAACCGTGAAGATCCGCTACTCCGACTTTGAAACCGTTACTAAACAGATGAGCATTCCTTACACATGCTGTGACCATGTGCTGCTGGAAAAAGTAAAGGAGCTGTTCCATAAACTATACGATCGCCGCCTGCTGGTACGCCTGATCGGCGTGCGTTTCAGCCAGCTGGTACAGGGCAATTACCAGATCAGCCTGTTTGACGATACCCAGGAAATGATCGCATTATACCAGGCCATTGACCAGATCAAGAACCGCTTTGGATGGCAATACCTGATGAAGGGCACTAATGTGGCAGCACCCGGACAGCCCGTCCGCCGCACGCGTTATAACATGGTGCCCTATCCAAAACGCTGAGCCATGTACCTTAACTGCAAAACTTATTTCAGCCTTCGCTACGGCACCATCAGCACCAAAGACCTGGTAAAGACCGCCCGGCAAATGGGCATTACCAGCCTGGCCCTGACCAATATTAATATGACGGCAGATGTGTGGACCTTTGTAAAGGAATGCCATGAAAACGACATCAAACCGATCATCGGACTGGAATGCCGTAACGGTCATATTTTTAAATATGTGCTGCTGGCGCGTAGCATGCAGGGCTGGTTCCATATCAATCGTTTTCTTTCCACTCACCTGCAGGACGAGCTGCCTTTCCCAGACAGGGCGCCTGCGTTGCCGGATACTTATGTGATCTATGCCTGGGGCAGTGTACCCCTGCCACAACTGCAGGCGCATGAGCTGGTGGGCATTCGCCCCCGGGAAGTGAATAAACTGTTCCGCGTAGACACCCTGGCTTATAAAGATAAACTGGTGATCCTGCATCCCGTCACCTTCCAGGATACGGAACATTATCAGTTACACCGCGTACTGCGGGCTGTAGACCAGAACATCCTCATCACTCAGTTGCCGTCCGACACCACTGCCTGGCAGGATGAATGCTGGCAATCCCCTGCCAACCTGCTGGAACATTACCTGCAATACCCGCACATTGTGCAGCAAACCCTGCGCATAATGGAAGCTTGCGAACTGCATTTTGATCTGAGGGCACATCGTAACAAGAAATACTTCCTGGGCAGCGCAGACGCCGACCGTGAAAAGCTGAGAGCACTGGCCTATGAAGGTATGCTGTACCGCTACGGCCCCGATAATGAAGAAGCGAAATTCCGTATTGAAAAGGAGCTGAAGATCATCGAAGACCAACACTTCAACTCCTATTTCCTGATCACGCATGATATCATTCACTACGCGCTGCATAAAGGATATTTCTATGTAGGACGCGGCAGCGGCGCCAACTCCATCATCGCTTACTGTCTGCGTATTACGGATGTTGATCCAATTGCGCTGAACCTTTATTTTGAACGCTTCCTCAATCCGTACCGCAGCTCGCCTCCCGACTTTGATATTGATTTCTCCTGGCGTGACCGCGATGATGTGATCCGGCATGTGTTCGATACCCACAGCAAGGAGCATACGGCCTTGCTGGGCACCGTGGCCACTTTCCAGGACAATGCCATCATCCGCGAGCTGGGCAAAGTATACGGCCTGCCTAAAAAAGAAATAGACCGCATACTGGAAAATCCCTTCGACCTTGCATTTGAGAAAGACAGCATACACGGGAAGATCCTGAACTTTAACCGCCTGATGACACAGGACAATAAAGCTTTTCCCAACCACCTGAGCATCCATGCAGGCGGTATCCTGATCAGTGAAGCGCCCATCCATCAATACTGCGCCACCCACCTGCCGCCCAAAGGCTTCTGTACCGCGCAGCTGGACATGCACCAGGCAGAAAGCATCGGCCTCCATAAGTTTGATATCCTCAGCCAGCGCGGCCTGGGTCATATACGCGACTCCCTGGATATTATCAAAGCCAACAAAGGCGTGGATGTTGACATCCATTCCATCAAAACATTTACAGCAGATCCGCAGATCAAAAAGCAGCTGAGAACAGTGAACACCATCGGTTGCTTTTATATAGAATCACCTGCCATGCGGCAGCTGCTTAAGAAGCTGGAATGCGATGATTACCTCACCCTGGTAGCAGCCAGCTCTATCATCCGCCCCGGCGTAGCCCAATCAGGCATGATGCGGCAGTATGTAGAAAACTTCAGGAACCCCGATAAAGTAACCTACCTGCATCCCATCATTAAAGAAGTGCTGCACGAAACCTTCGGCATCATGGTGTACCAGGAAGATGTGATCAAAGTGATACACGAGTATGCTGATATGGACCTGGCCGATGCCGATATCCTGCGCCGCAGCATGGCGGGTAAATACCGCGGACCAGGCGTATTCCTCCAATTGCAGGAACAGTTCTTTTCTAACTGCCAGCGGCTGGGGCGCCCGGAAGCCGTCAGCCAGGAACTCTGGCGGCAGATCTCCAGCTTTACCAGCTTCTCCTTTTCAAAGGCGCACTCTGCCACCTATGCGGTGGAAAGCTACCAGAGCCTGTTCCTGAAAACCTATTTCCCGGCTGAATTTATGGTAGCGGTGATCAACAATTTCGGCGGCTTTTACAACCGTGAACTGTATTTCCGCGAACTGCAGAAAACCGGTGTTAAAGTCCACCCTCCCTGTATTAATAACAGTCAATACCCCACCAGTATAAAAGGAGAAGAAGTATACACCGGCTTCATTCATGTAGAAGGACTGGAAGAAGCCTGGATCAAACGTATGCTGGAGGAACGGCAGCAATACGGCCCCTATGCCAGCCTGGAAGATTTTACGGAACGCATGCTGCCGCCCCCTGAGCAGCTGGATATCCTGATCCGGATAGGCGCCTTTAACTTTACCCGCCGCACTAAAAAAGAGCTCTTATGGCAAAGCAGCCTCCTGCTGAAAAGCAAGGATCCCCATGCAGACCATGTACTGCCCCTGTTCCGGGAACCCGCCCCGGATTGCCGGCTGCCCCAGCTGGCCTATCATGCCCACGAAGACGCTTTTGAGGAAATAGCCCTGATGGGATTCCCGGTAGCCTCCCCTTTTAGTGTGCTGGAACACGATCAAAATCAGTATCTTACAGTAAAGGAACTGGAACAGCAGGTGGGCCGGACCGTACGCAGCCTGGGTTACCTGGTATGCACCAAGTATCTCCGCACTTCCCAGGGCGCGCCCATGTGCTTCGGCACCTTCCTGGACCGGGAAGGCGCTTTCCTGGATACTGTGCATTTCCCGGAAAGCTTCCGCCAGTATCCCCTTCAGAAAGAGGGATTTTATATACTGGAAGGAAAGGTGTCGGAAGAGTACGGAGTGATTACCCTGGAAATCAGCTACATGAGGAAGATTGGATATTTTGAGGATAAGAATTTGGATACCGGACAAAAAGCCGTATATTTGTGACAAATGTCGTAAGTATGATTAAACCGCAAAAAGACAGGGGGTACCTCGGGCAGGAGCAGGCCTTACTGGTAGTACAAGACAGTGGTGGCGTTTCTTATGTAAGCGGCAGGGGGTACTTTGATTTTATTCAGCTTTCCAGAGATGGAATTATTAAGAAAGCGCTCATGAACCTGAGTCAGCAGCTTTCCTTTTCTCTGTCAGAGATAGCGCGTATACTGCATATTTCAGAACGAACGCTGCAACGCTATGGAGACGATGAAAAGCTGTCTGCAGACACGTCCGAGAGAGCCATATTACTTTCACAGCTGTACCAACACGGCACGCAGGTATTTGGCGACCTGGAAAATTTCAAGGAATGGATGCGCACACCATTGCCTGCATTTAACTATCAACCACCTATTTCTTTATTGGATACCACCTTTGGTTTCCAACTCATCCAAGATGAACTTGGCAAAATTGCCCACGGCATTTTTGCATAGACCCACCCTATTTGAATGGAAGTTTACCGTATCAGCAAATGCATGTACATTACTGATCTGAATGGTGTTGGCGCCCGTTTATACGGCGGACGCTGGAACAGTAAGGGACATCCTGTTGTTTATACCGCCGGAAGCCGCGCCCTCTCTGCACTGGAAGTACTGGTGCACGTACCATTAAAGAACATCGTACAGGATTTTTGCATTGCTACTATCATGATCCCGGATTCCCTCCCGGTGAAAACCCTGCAGCGCAAGGAGCTGCCCTCAGGCTGGCAATCACTGGCCCCTTTTCCTGAGCTGCAGAAAGTAGGCGACGCCTGGCTGGAAGAAGGGAAATATCCTGTGTTAAAATTGCCGTCTGTTGTAATTCCTGAGGAGTTCAACTACCTGATCAATCCCCTGCACCCGGAGGCAGAGGGGATCACAGTACTCAGCCAGCATCCCTTTGTGTTTGATCAAAGGCTGAAGGAATCGAAGAAATAATGGGTAGTATATACAGTCAAAAAAAGAGAATGCGCAGATAAAATCATCTGCGCATTCTCTTTATGTATGTTCGCTTACGTATTATAAGTTGAACAGTCCTTTGTTCAGCAGCTGCAAGGTTTTCTCCTTGTACTGGCCGCCTACGAGGATGGAGATATTATGCCTGCTGCCACCGTAAGAGATCATGCGCAGCGGTACTTCATTCAGTGATTCAAACAGTTTCTTCAGGATAGAAGGCGTAGCCGCCACCTCATTCCCTACGATTGATACGATGCTCTGGTGGTGATCCAGCTCCACGGTACCAAAGGGATGCAGCTCCTTCAGGATCTGGTCTATGTTCTGCAGGTTATCTATCGTTAATGATACGGCCACTTCGGAAGTGGTGATCATATCTATCGGCGTACGATATTTTTCAAACACCTCGAAGATCTTCCGTAGGAAACCATAAGCCAGCAGCATGCGGCTGGATTTGATCTTGATAGCGATGATGCCGTCTTTAGCAGCGATCGCCTTCACACCATCGCCATTAGGCAGTTCGGTGATAATAGTTCCTTTAGCTTCCGGCTGCATAGTGTTCAGCAATTTCACCGGTATGTTAAAATGCTGGGCAGGCCAGATAGATGCGGGGTGCAGGATCTTGGCGCCGAAGTAGGCCAGCTCGGCCGCTTCGTCGAAAGACAGCTGCTCGATCGGGAAGGTTTTATCCACCACACGGGGATCGTTGTTATGCATGCCGTCGATATCTGTCCAGATCTGTATTTCACTGGCCTGGATAGCAGCGCCGATCAGGGATGCAGAGTAGTCGCTGCCGCCGCGTTTCAGGTTATCCACCTCGCCTTTGGCGTTGCGGCAGATATAACCCTGGGTGATAAATATATGCTGTCCTTTATTTTTATCGATCAGGTTACCCAGTTTGATCTTGATCTTGGGGATCTCCGGCTCTTCAAACTCGTCTATGCTCATGAAGTCGAGCGCGGGCAGCAACACGCCCTGCACCCCGGCTTCTTCCAGGTAAACGGTGAACAGCTTGGTGCTCAGCAGCTCGCCCTGGGCCAGTATATCCTTATTCAACGCTTCGTTGAAGGAGATCTTAAGGATGATATTCAGGAATTCAAAATGTTCATCTACGATAGCTTTAGCTTTGGCGAGGGGAGCCTCCTGCTTGACCAGCTCTTCACAAAAGGTACGGTAATGCTTCTCCAGCTTGTCTATCTGCTGTTTAGCCTGATCCTTTTTACCTTCTGCGAGCGATTGCCCGATCTCCACCAGTGCGTTGGTAGTTCCGGACAGTGCAGATAACACCACTATCTTGGGATCGTTGTCTGCCGTTATCAGCCTGGCTACGGCATGCATACGTTCCGGCTTTCCCACTGAGGTGCCGCCAAATTTTAAAACTTTCATATCAGTTGTTAGTTGTGAATCTTTTATATAGGTGACTAAAAGCTTAATTTAAACTTGTTTGCAACTTCCTGCAGGTCTTTTACAACCGGCTCCAGTACCGGGATGCCCTCTTCTCTCCTTACTTTCTCCATCTCCCGTTCCGGATCTCCCGGTATCAGCACCTGTTCGCCATCTATGGGACTAGCCTCTCTGAAGCGGCTGATCCATTTATCCATATTGGCCTTGAATTCGTCCGCCGGCCTGAAAGCATCTACCCGCATGGCGCCAAAGAAATGACCCAGGCCCTGCCCTACCGGATCAGGAGGCAGCGGTAAAAAACTTACGAAAGGCGGCGCCCAGGGACCGTAATTGGCGCCTGAAAGGACGGCCGAAAATATGTCAACAATTGCTCCCAAACAATAGCCTTTATGACTGCCATGCTCGCGGTCTCCTCCCAGTGGCAGTAAAGCGCCGCCGTTTCTGAGCTCATGAGGGTCAGTGCTGGAAGCGCCTGTTTTATCCTGGATCCAGCCATAAGGGGCCTCCAGGTTCTTGCGCTGTAATATTTCCAGCTTACCATTGGCGGCTGTGGTAGTGGCAAAATCTGCCACAAAAGCAGGCTGCTGGTTTGCCGGGATAGCCACTGCAATGGGATTGGTGCCCAGCATCCGCTCTTTGGCGAAGGTGGGCGCCACCAGCGGGCTGGCATTGGTCATGGCGATACCGATCATATCTCTTTCAAGGGCCATCATGGCATGATAGCCGGCTATCCCGAAGTGGTTGGAATGCTTCACGCTCACCCATCCGCTGCCAACGGCTTCCGCCTTTTGCAGGGCCACTTCCATGGCAAAGGGCGCTACGATCAGTCCGAGACCGCCGTCGCCATCCACCACCGCCGTGCTGGGCGTTTCATGCACTATATGAATATCCGGTCTGGGATTGATACGGCCAGCTTCCCACAAACGTACATAGCCGCTGAGACGGGCCACGCCGTGAGAGTCTACGCCCCGCAGATCTGCAGACACGAGCACTTCGCTGGCTTTGTCCGCATGTTCCAGCGAACAGCCCATCCGGACAAATACCTCTTGTGTAAATTCCCTTAAATGCTGATAGGAAAATTGATGACTCATGCGCTTGTATCAGTAATATTTATCAGGCCTGGGCAGTGGGACCACCAAAATTCATGGGCAGTGATACGGGTTCCTGGTCCTGGATAGGGCCATGTACCGCCTCGTACTTCTTGATATTATCTACCAGCGCCTTCATGAAACGTTTAGCGTGCTGGGGGGTTAATATGATACGTGATTTAACCCTCGCCTTTGGCAGACCGGGCATTACGTTCACAAAATCCACCACAAATTCGGCGTTGGAATGCGTAATAATGGCCAGGTTGGCATACGTTCCCTCTGCTACTTCCTCACTCAGTTCAATATTCAACTGGGTCTGCTCTTCATGCTGCTGATTATCCATGTTTTTCTGGTTTGAGGTACAAAAGTAAAAAAGAGACCTTGGATTCAAGGTCTCTTTTTTTAGTGGCGGGAGCCATAAAAAAACCAGGTAGCCGTGTAAGACTACCTGGTCAGCTAATATATTCAAACAGTTCCTTAGAATTTATCCCAGAACATCTTCGTTGTCACCACATCACCACCAATGCTGGATGCGGCTTTATCGTAGTTGATCTTGTTCAGGTTCTGCTCACTTACAGGATAAGTGTAGCGCAGCGGAATAGCTGATTGGGCCTTTGTAGCAGGCTTCAGCTGCGGGTAGTCCAGCCTTCTCCACTCTGTCCAGGCGTCAAAACCGCGGTTGTAGAGGGCCATCCACTTCTGCTGACCGATCTTGCCTTTCCAGCCGCCGGGGCCTGCATTGGTATAAACTACTGCAGGTTGGAGCAGATAGGTTGCTGCTTGTGCTGTGGTACCGCCCCATGATACGATAGAAGCGGTAACGGCATTGGTATAGTGCTGTGCTGCAGTTCCGCCAACAGCATATCCTCTTTCTATTGCTTCAGCCCGTAAGAATTCCACTTCTGTATAGTCTATCCATACAGCGGAGAAATCTTTTCTGCGCAGCAGTTCACCAGCGTTGGAAAATGAAGAGTAACTACTGCTGGAGCCGGGAGTACCACCTTTAAAACCACCACCGGGAGCCTGGTTGAAATAGAAAGGCCTTCTCGGATCGCTCAGGCTGTTCATGGTGTCAATGAGCGTTTTGGCGCCTACAAAATCCAGGCGGCCGCTCTGCACCAGGTCAACCCACAGCGGATTGGTATTCGGCGGAATGGTAGAATAAGAATAAATAGCATCATCTGCAGCAGATGTAAATGCCTTTGCAGATCCTTCTTCTACGGCCTTTTTCGCTCTTGCATTGTTTGCATCGGCGATGATCATGCCCAATCTCATTTTCAGAGAGTTGGCAAATTTCTGCCAGGATGCAATAGTACCGGGTGTTAAAGGACGGGCTTCATACAGCCTTTCGCTGGCAGCGAAACCCTGAGCAGCCGGATCCAGATTTCCGATAGCAGCATCCAGCCTGTCAAGCAGGTTCAGATAAATGGTTTCGGCCTTTTCATATTCCGGAGACAGATTATCGACATCCAAAGCCTGTCCGTAAGGAATATCTCCGAAAGTGTTTACCAGTACCGCATAGGTGTATATCGTTACGATCTCGATCTGGGCCAGCTGATTCTTCTTTGTAGCGGCATCCAGTGTAGCATCTGCAGTAACAAGCTTCTGCGCTTCCGCAAGATCGTTCAATACGTCGCGGTATGCAATATGCCACCAGTTTTGCGGAATGTTGCGGGTGCTAAGATCATAGCGGCTTTCATCCAGGTAGGTGGTTTGCGTCCACTGCTGGGTGATCAGGCGAAAAATATTGATGTTCACATCGGTGTTGGTGAGCAGGTCTGTAATGCTTAATTCAGCATTGGCAAACAAGGTAGATGCCGCCACCGCCTGTGGTTTCTTTGGATTGTTGTTCAGGTTCGTCAGGTCTTTGGTGCAGGATACAGCCAGCAACACTGAGGAAAGAATTATAGATGATAACTTAAGCTTCTTCATGATTGATAGATTTTTTAGAATCTCACTTTACAATTAAATCCAAAAGTCCTGGCAGTAGGATAAGCGCCTGCCTGGTAACCTTGTACGTTGCCGGAGCTCATACCTTCTTCAGGATCTGCGTAAGGCAGATTTTTATGGATGATCCACAGGTTCCTTCCTATCAGGGAGAAGTCAACACCTTTGATCGGGTTGATCCTTGAAACAACACTTCTTGGTAAAGAGTAGGTCAGGGACACTTCTCTCAGTTTTACGAAGCTGGCGTCGTATACAAAGGCAGCACCGGGGTTGTATACGTAACCAAACAGGCCGTACTCAGAGGGAACACGGATATCATTTGGTTTGCCGTCTACTTTCGTGCCGGGCAGGATAACACCACCGCCCTGCTCAAGGCTGTTCCTGATCGGTTTACCCAGGTCGTTGTTACCCGCTGTTTCGGGCAGCACGCCGGTAGCCAGACCGTAGTACATATCCAGTGAGAATACGTCGCCGCCTTTGCGCATATCTATCAGGAAGCTCAGGCTCAGATCTTTATATTTCAGGGTATTGGTGATACCGCCGATCCAGTCGGGGTTCACATTACCAATGATCTCGTTGGAAGTGGGAGAGATCAGATAGTGGCCGCTGTCAGAACCGCTGTTGCTGATCAGCTTATTACCATTCTGGTCAAACACGTAGTTGGAACCCCTGATGGTGCCATAAGGCTGATTCAGTGCAGCATTGATAGTAATACTACCCTGCATGTTAGACGGGTTCAACTGCAGGTTCTGAATACCTTCAGGCAGTGATTTTACTTTGTTCCTGTTCCTTGACCAGTTCAGGTTAACAGTCCAGGAGAAGTCAGGCGTTTTAACCGGTGTAGCAAAAACGGATACTTCCACACCTTTGTTCTGGATCTCACCAGCATTCACCACTTTGTAGTCGTAACCGGTAGCCCTTGATACAGGCAGCGCTACGATCTGGTCCAGTGAGCGGGTGTTATAGTAAGTCAGGTCGAAGCCTACACGGTTGTTCAGGAAGGCAGCTTCCAGACCGGTTTCCCAGCTCTTGGTGCGTTCAGGCTTCAGGTTAGGATTGTATTTTGTATTGTTGATAGATGCCAGCGGGGTACCATCGATACCTGTAGGCACATCATAATAATCCAGCGTGTACAGTACAGGAGCAGGCGCACCTACTTCTGCATAGTTGGCCCTTACTTTACCGTGAGATAACCAGGGCGCATTTGTTACCAGTTTGGAGAACAGGAAGCCCAGTGATACGGACGGGTAGTAGTAAGAGTTGTTATTCTTAGGCAGTGTAGAAGACTGGTCCCTTCTGGCAGTTACATCCAGGAAGAGGAAGTCTTTATAACCCAGGTTGGCGCTGGCGAAGATACCGTCCACTTCTTCAGTGGTAGCAACTTCTTCAGGCGCTTCCATCGGGTTAGCAGTGTTGAGCAGCGCATACAAACGTGGGATCAGCAGGCCGCCGTTTGTTTTGGCGCGTATAGACTGAATGCTGGTCCTTCTTACGTTACCACCTACGAGGCCGTTCAGATTAAAGTTGTCGCTGAGCTTCTTGTGGAAGTTCACCATCAGGTCGTAGTTATACTCGCTGAAGCTGCGCTCAAACCTTTGATATTCGGAAGGATCGATACTTGTCATGGCGATCCTTTCTTCCTGCAGTTCATTGTAGGTATCCAGTGATACGCGGCCCATTACATCTACCCAGTCAGCTATTTTGTAGTTCAGCATCATGTTGCCGAAGTAACGGGTCCTTTTATCATTCTCATAGTTTTCGTAGCGTGTCCAGTACGGGTTATCCCAGTAGATAGGGTTGGTAGCGCCGATACCGGATTGGTTCCAGGTAGCATTGGTTTTGTTCCTGAAATACGCATCTTTCTGCTCTTTCACGTCTACGTTGGTTTCCCACCACTGCCTGAAGTTGGTCATCAGGTTTTTGGAGTCATAACCGGTACCGTAACGGCCAAGGCCACTCAGCAGGGTAGCGTTGATAGAGCCGCTTGCTGTTAATTTAGGCGTGATGTTATAAGAAGCGCCGAAATTGATCTGATCTTTTTTGATCTCACTGTTCGGCATCAGGCCTTTATCAATGTTCTTGGTGTAACCCAGTTTGAAATAACCCTGGTCTCCGCCACCATCTACCATTACACTGTTCACAGTAGAAACAGCTGTCTGGAAGAATTTGGAAGGATCATTTACGGCTGCGGTCCAGGGCCTGGCTTTACCGAAGTAAGGGTTGCCCGGATCAAAAGAATACCAGCCATAAACATTTAAGTTCGGATCGAAAGCGCCACCGTAAGAAGCATCTTCAGTGGTGGGCACTACGCGGTCGGGTGTACCGTCGCCGTCGATGTCTTCGTAGTTGAAGTAATCATCTTCGTTAGGGCCGTAGTAAGCGCCATAACCGCCGCCGTATCCCTTCTGGTATTTAACAAAAGTGCTTTTATCTACTTTACCGATGGTTACGCCGGAGTTAACTGTTACGCCCAGGCCTCTTCTGCCTTTCTTGGTGGTGATCATGATCACACCGTTGGCAGCGCGGGAACCATACAGTGCAGTAGCCGCAGCGCCTTTCAGTACGTTCAGTGATTCGATATCATCAGGGTTAATGTCCGCAGCGGCATTACCGTAGTCATAACCTAGGCGGCCGGAACGTTGATCCGCACTGTTGGTATTAGAGTTATCGATGGGCACTCCATCTACTACGAACAGCGCCTGGTTGTTACCTGACAGGGATTTGTTACCACGCAGTACTACGTTGGTAGAACCGCCAATGCTGTTGTTGCGGCGGATCTCCAAACCGGATACTTTACCGGAGAGTGCGTTGGAAAGGTTGGATTCCCTCACTTTCACTACATCTTCTCCTACCACAGTCTGTGCAGAATATGGCAATTCGTTTTTCTTTCTCTGAACCCCCAAAGCTGTTACTACAACTTCCTGCAGGCTTTCATTGCTGGTTTCCAGCACTACTGTTACATTGCCAGAAGCGCCTACGGTCACATCTTTATTTGTGAACCCTACACTTCTAACGGTTAACACCGGGTTGTCGCCAGTAACATTTAATTTGAAATTTCCGTTTTGGTCTGTGGTAGTACCTGTAGTTGTCCCTTTAACTTGTACAGTGGCAAATGGAATAGGAGCTCCATCGCCTCCTGTTACCTTACCTGCAACCTGGCGCTGTTGTGCGAAGGCCAGGGTTACAATCACCATAAGCATGGTGAAAAAGAGTAACGTCTTCTTCATTTATTAACGATTTAGATTTTGGTTGACACGGGCCAATTTTTAGTTGACACGGCCCACAATTTAGAGAAAAATTTTGCTTCGATCCAAGAAAAAATTAACAAATCGTTAAGGATATTTTAATTTATAATTCATATTCGAATTAATTTTCAATCCATTAACTAGGAAACTTGGGGATGTGTTAATTTTACACTTAACTATTTGTCCTGTTCGCTTTCTTGCTAAAGCAATAGTTGTACCTGCAACTGAACCGTGGTTCTTCCGGCCCCATCTATAGCATCCCAACCGCTGCCAATAGTAACAACATTCCGGTATGAAATGTGGCTCCATCGCAGCCAGCAGGACAGGCGTCTGTTAACCCTCCATTTAAGACTTATATTATACTGCCAGCCTTCTCCATTGAACTGCTGTACACTATACCCCGCTCCCATTCCACTTTCCATGGCGTATACCGTACTACCGCTGTCGCCTGTACCAAACCAGGTAATACGGGCGGATACGCTGAAAGGATGATCAGCAAAGCGGTATTGCAGCTCGTGATAACATAACCAGCCCCGCTGTTTCAGTCCTGCTTTTGTATAGCTGCTCAATTCTAACCTGCTGCGCAGTTTCCATTGCAGGCCCAGCGGCATGGCCACCTGCCAGCGCCATCCGTGTTTGCTGATCAGGGCAAGCGGGGGTATATAAGTATTTGCAGACGATGCATTCTCCATACCGTTAGTGTACTTGTAACGAATAAAAACTTCCGTCTGCTTATCCGGTGTATAAGTAAGCGCCATCTGCAATTCCCTTCCTGCAGAAGGCGCATGCACCCTGTACTTCAACCATGGAAAGCTGAAGAGGTCTGCATATCCTTCCCAGCGGATGCGCGGCGTTATACGCAGCGACAGTGCCGTATACCATCCGCTTTCATTTTGCGGACGCGCATTATTGCCAAAAGCATTGCCGTATAAAGAACGGTAAGCAGGACTGTAATGCCGGTATAGCAAAGCCGCATCCACACGAGGCGCAACGCTGGCCAGTACACCGTTCACTGTAGCGATGTTGCCATCTGCATCTGCTGCTGTTTCTCCGAAACAATGCAGCTGTTTCCAGTTGCCGCTGTAATCCAGGCTTACATTAAAAAATTGATCTCCGTCCAATGCAAACAGCTGGTATGGCTTCTCTCCTTTCTTCAAAGGAGATGAAAAATGATGCTGTATAACGTTTAATCCTATACGCCAATTGCCATTATCAAATACCATATTACCGCCAACAGATGTCTGCTGCAGAACGCCCTTCTTTGCTGCTTCCGCAACAGAGCGATGATAGCCGCTTGTTACCATTGCGCTCACATAGTCCAATGAATCTTCATTCCCCGTGCTGCCATCCAGCTGCCGTAAAGATGCAAAACCTGTTAGCTGCCAACAGCCCTGCTGCAGCGTAATACCGGCGCCTCTACAAAACAATGCTTCTCCTGCAGACACATATGGGCGCAACACTTCTCCTTCCCGCTTGATCTGCATCACCATAGCGCTTTTACCGAAAGCAGGCGATTGCCACTGGATCAGGCCTTGTCCCATATTCACCGCAAAATCTCCCATGGCCAATGCTTTGATCTTCTTATAATCCCGCAGAAAAAAATGAACACTATAAAAATCAAAACCATGTTGCTGCGCTCCTTTAAAGAACTGCTCACCTGCATCTTTTTCCATTGTAATACCCCAGCTGGCATAGCGTGGAAAACTATAGCGGTAGCGCAACAGCAGCTGATCCGGCGTGCCTGCATAATGAGGCGCCAATGTATCTGTACGCTGATAACCACGCGCACGTTCCAACTGACGTTCGTAACGTAACAATAAAACATGCTCACCTTTACGCAGGTAATCATGCAATGTATACGACGGCTGTAATGCATTACCCGTAGTAACATAAGGCAGCAGGCGATAGATCAAAGCCGTATCAAAACCAGGCACCGCCTGCAATTCATAGATACTGGCCAATGCTCCTAACAGGTCACGATAGGTGAGCAGACTATTGATCTGCAATGGCGTTAACAATCCCAATGAGCGCAATGCTGCTGCATCTGCCGTATTCAGCGAAAGCTTTCTGCGGGAATAAGTATTCAGCTGTTGCCAATGCGTATCATCTGCTGCTGCATGGGTATTATGCTCCAGGTGTTCTTCTGCAGCGGCGGAAAGGGACGATGAATCCTGCGCACAGAGCGGCATGCAGGCTGCCAGTAACAGGCCGCCTGTCAATATTACAAGACTATGTATCATGGCAATGCTTCGGGTTTCTTTAATTGCCAGACAATAGCCGTAGCCGGTGTGATCCCCAGCTGTGGATGATAATGACCGTAAAGGTGGATGCGTAATCCTTCCCATGAAAAGCTGGCCCCTGCCCCGCTCAGCTGCGGATCTGTAGAAAGGCCCAATTGCAATGACAGCTGAGGCATCACCCGGTATTCACTCATCATACGTGTAGTGAAAGCGCGGGCGGTTTCCCTGATCACTTCCACGCTTAACAGGAAATCAGACGATACTTCGTATCCTGCCCCTGCGGTATATACCACGGGTATCTCATCCTGTCCGGATTTATCCAGCTGACGTGCCGGTGGGTTAAATACATGAAAGCCTGCATGCAGTTGTGGAGTGATGTGCAGCAGGCATCCTGCCTCAAACGTAAGCGTAGCTGCGCTACCATATTGCTGCATGGAAACAGCGAGATAATCAGCCTGCAGGCCGATGCTCACCTTATTACCCAGTGAGCGGCCATAGCCAAGGCCCAGCTTCTGCTGATAGAAAGCAGGAGCACCGAAACGTACAAACGTGAGCCCGAACGCACCCGGTGGAACTGGTACTGCCAGCGCCATTGCATAAGTGCTGAGCGCTTTCATCATAAAACGGCGCTCCGTATAGGCGCCTGCCGTGAGTTTGGGTAACTGCGCCAGTGCAGCCTGGTTATGCATGGCCGTAAAAACATGCTGGAACTGCGAGCTGTAGGCCCCGCCGGATGGCAAGGGGCCTGTGGGCAACCAAACAGGCTGGGCATACAACATGGATGCAATAATGGCACAAACAAGGGTTGAAATGATCCTTATCATTATAATGGTTGGTTGGTAACAATATGTCTTTGAGGGAGAAAGGTTGCAACAGAGAGAGGGGCGAAACTAAGTAAAATGGAAAAAGGTAAAAATTATTTTTTCCTCTTAAAACAAACCGTACAGCTGGGAGTCAATTTTGGAAATGATCTCACCCAGGTCTTCTTCGCTGTCGGGGAATTTGTTCTTGTCGATATCTATTACCAGCAGGGGGCCTTCCTGGTATTTCTCTATCCAGTTATTGTAGTATTCGTTCAGTCTTTTCAGGTAGTCCAGCCGGATGTTCTCTTCATATTCCCTGCCGCGTTTCTGGATCTGGGCTACCAGGGTGGGCACAGATGCATGGAGATAGATGAGCAGGTCCGGAGGTTTTACCATGGACTTCAGGGTTTCAAAGAAATTAAAATAGTTATCGAAGTCCCTTTTGGTCATTAGTCCCATTTCATAGAGGTTAGGCGCAAAAATATGCGCATCCTCATAGATGGTGCGGTCCTGGATAACGGTATCTTTTCCGTTCTGGATTTCCAGCAGCTGTTTTAAACGGCCATGGAGGAAGTACACCTGGAGGTTGAATGACCAACGGGGCATATCTTCATAAAAATCGTTCAGGTAGGGATTGTGTTCCACATCTTCAAACTGGGGTACCCATTTGTAATGCTTGGCCAGTAATTCGGTCAGGGTGGTTTTACCCGCACCAATGTTACCCGCAATTGCGATGTGTTTGATCTTGTTCTGTTTTGCCATGCTTTTATTGTGGTAAGTAAAAGTCCTATGCTTCAGTAAGTGCTATACAAAAGGATAATTTACGCAATAAATTGCGTTTTCAAACCTTATTTCTTCACTTACGGCTGTGGTCATCCGTAATACTCGATCCCTATCAACTTTCTTGCTGCTTGCAAAGTTTGTGCCGCACTTGCGCGGGCCTTTTCAGCGCCGGTTTTCATGATGCGGTTCAGGTAGGCCTGGTCTTGCTGCAGTTCCTTTGCTTTTTCGCGGATTGGGGCGATAAAAGTGACCATATCTTCTCCCAGCTGCTTTTTCATATCCCCGTAACGGATAGTCTGATTTTCATAGTCCTTTTTAAAGCTTTCTATGACATCTGGGGCAGAGACCTGTTCCATTAACAAGAAAAGGTTGGCAATAGTTTCAGGCATTGGGGCACCTGGTTCAGTAGGGCCGCTGTGTGATTTCGCGCCCTTTATCTTTTCACGGATCTTATCGTCCGTATCAGCGAGGTATAGGGTGGCTTTTTCATTCTCACTCTTGCTCATTTTACCGGTCCCATCCAGGCTGGGGATCCTGATCAGGTTGTCGCCAAAGTTAAAGGCTACCGGTTCGGGGAAAAGCTCGCCGTAACGGGCATTAAAACGCTGGGCAAAGTTGCGCGCCATTTCCAGGTGCTGTTCCTGGTCCTTCCCTACCGGTACCTTTACAGCCCGGTGAATGAGGATATCGGCGCTCATGAGCACCGGGTAGGTCAGCAGCCCGGCATTCACGTTTTGAGGTTGCAGGCGCACTTTATCCTTAAAAGTAGGCACTTTTTCCAGCTCTCCCTTATAGGCCAGCATGTTTAGCAGCAGGTACAGCTCGGCAATCTCGGGCACATCGCTCTGGGCGTACAGGGCGACTTTTTCGGGGTCCAGGCCGGAGGCAATGTTCTCTGCCAGTACACGGAACACATTGCCCCGCAGGTCTTTAGGGTCCGGGTGGGTGGTCAGCGAATGCCAGTCTGCCACAAAAAAGTAGCAGTTAAAATCTTCCTGCATCCGGATGTAATTGCGGATAGCGCCAAAGTAATTGCCTAAATGTAAAAATCCTGTAGAGCGTATGCCGCTTACTACTATTTCTTTTCCTGTTGCCATAATGGGGTGCAAAGATAATAAATCCCCATTTATCCCTAATTTTGAGGAACTGTCATATTTAACAGTAATATTTTAATATCTTTTTATTTAATTTGACCATGGAAGTAAATGACGCATTGGTACAACAGCTGGCAGACCTTGCCAGGCTTGACTTCAGCGAAGCAGAAAAGGCTGGTATCCAGCAGGATCTGCAGCGGATGATCACTTTTGTGGAGAAGCTGAATGAGCTGGATACTACTGATGTTAAACCCCTGCTGTTCCTGACAGAAAACTATAACGTATTCCGTGAGGATAAGGTCATTCCTTCCGTAACCCGGGAAGCAGCGTTGCAAAACGCCCCTTCCGCCAACGACCAGTATTTTAAAGTGCCCAAAGTTATCAAGAAATAATGCTGTACTATGCGCCCATCTTCAGTCATCCATTTAGAACACATCCGCAAAAGCTATTTTATCGGCCGTAACGAACTGCCGGTATTGAAAGGTATCTCCCTCGACATCTTCAAAAATGAGTATGTTGCCCTGATGGGACCTTCCGGTTCCGGTAAATCCACCCTCATGAATATGCTGGGTTGCCTTGACAGTCCCACCAGCGGGAAATATGTCCTGAACGGGCATGATGTCAGCCAAATGGAAGACAACGAACTCGCGCATGTACGAAATAAGGAAATTGGCTTTGTGTTCCAGCAGTTTAACCTGATGCCCCGTCTCACCGCCTTGGAAAATGTGGCCGTGCCCCTGATCTACGCAGGTATTTCCAAAAAAGAGCGGGAAGAGAAAGCACTGGAAGTGCTGAAAAAGGTAGGACTGGGAGAACGCTACAAACATAAGCCCAATGAATTGTCCGGTGGTCAGTGTCAGCGTGTGGCCATTGCCCGCGCCCTGGTGAACAACCCCTCTATGATCCTGGCCGATGAGCCCACGGGTAACCTCGATACCAAAACCTCGGTAGAGATCATGGAAATATTCGGGGCCATCCACGCTTCCGGCAATACCGTTGTACTGGTAACCCACGAAGAAGACATTGCAGACCATGCCCTGCGCGTCGTTCGTTTAAGGGACGGCCTCATTGAAACCGACCGCCTGAACGAAAGACACCTGAAAGCAGCGCAGCAGAACATGTAAAGCAGCAACAATGGCATTCAAGATCTACACCAAAACCGGCGATAAGGGTAAAACAGCCCTGATAGGCGGCACCAAAGTGCCTAAAAGCCATATACGTATAGAGACCTATGGTACTGTTGATGAATTGAATTCTTATATAGGGCTGGTGAATGATCATATCACCTCTTCCTTTTCAGCCAAACCGGCTAATGAAACCGCTAAAAACGATCTCAACGCCTTCCTGAAAGAAATACAGGACCGGCTGTTTACCATCGGCTCTGCACTGGCCTGTGACCCTGAAAAAGAAACCAAACTAAGTATCCCTGACCTTCATGCAGAAGATATAAAGGCCCTTGAAGACGGGATGGATAAAATGGACGAGGAATTGCCGGAAATGAGATCTTTTATCCTGCCAGGCGGTCATGTGGCAGTATCTACCTGTCATGTTGCCCGCTGTATATGCCGCAGGGCGGAGCGTTTATGCGTGGGGATGCAGGAAGAAGGGTTGGCGGTGGAGCCGCTGGTATTACAGTATGTGAACCGCCTTAGTGATTACCTCTTTGTACTGGCCCGATTTATTGCTCACCGATTGGACGCTCCTGAAATTAGCTGGAAACCAAGAATTTAAGACCCGCTGATAATTTTCCCATCCTTCATCACCAATTGCCTGTCGCTCAAAGGCGCCAGTTCTTCATTATGCGTAACAATAATAAAAGTCTGGTTCATTTGATCCCTTAGCTCAAAAAACAGCTGATGCAATTCCCTCGCATTCTTAGAATCCAAATTCCCCGTCGGCTCATCCGCCATCACAATATCCGGGTTATTGATCAGGGCCCTCGCCACCGCCACTCTTTGCTGTTCTCCCCCTGATAACTGGTTGGGCTTATGCCCTGTACGGTCTTTTAACCCTAAAATTTCCAGCAGTTCCTGGGCCCTTTGCTGCACCTTTCCATTGGGGGCGCCGGCTATATAACCGGGTATACAAACATTCTCAAAGGCCGTAAATTCAGGCAATAAGTGGTGAAACTGGAAGATAAACCCAATGTGACGGTTCCTGAAATCGGCCAGGGCGTTACCTTTCAGGGCTGTGAGGTTGGTGTCGCCCAGCCATACCTCCCCGGAAGACGGGGTATCCAGGGTTCCCAGCAGGTGCAGCAGGGTGCTCTTGCCCGCCCCGGAAGAACCTACGATCGTAACGATCTCCCCCTTGCTAACGGAGACATCTACTCCCTTCAAAACGGGTAAGTTGGAATAATTTTTGGTAAGATTGCGAGCAACTAACATACTCAAAGAAAAGTAATTAACCTTTAAAATAGTAATAGTTGTTTATTTCAAATTAAATAATACTTTTGCGAAAATTTAAAGAAAGTAAAAATTTTATTAACATGTACTGGACATTAGAATTAGCTTCATACCTGGAGGATGCTCCGTGGCCAGCTACGAAAGACGAGCTGATAGATTATGCCATCCGTTCCGGTGCACCGATAGAAGTGATTGAAAACTTACAGGAACTGGAAGATGAGGGTGAAATTTACGAAGGAATAGAGGATATATGGTCCGACTACCCATCCCAGGATGACTTCTTCTTTAATGAGGATGAATATTAGATAGAGAACCCATCCGCCTTGTTGCCCCCTCAGGCGTCCTCCTATCCAACAAAAAAATTAAGCCGCCCCGCTTATTAAACGGGACGGCTATTTATTTTTAATGGTTTAATGTGCGGATATGCTAATGTGCGGATTAAAATGCTTTGCTAAGTAGCCTTCACATTTTCAATATCTGCACATCCGCATATCAACACATCTGCATATTATTTCTCCATCTGCTCTACCACTGCTGCTGAAACGCCTGTAAAGGAGAAACCGCCATCATGGAACAGGTTCTGCATCGTAACCATACGGGTAAGGTCTGAGAACAGTGTAACACAGTAATCAGCGCATTGGTCTGCCGTAGCGTTACCCAGCGGGCTCATTTTCTCTGCGTAAGAGATAAAGCCGTCAAAGCCTTTCACACCGCTGCCTGCAGTGGTCCTGGTGGGCGACTGTGAAACCGTGTTGATACGTACTTTCTTCTTTACACCATAGTGGTAGCCAAAGCTGCGGGAAATAGATTCCAGCAGGGCTTTTGCATCCGCCATTTCGCTGTAATCAGGGAATACGCGTTGTGCCGCGATGTAGGTCAGCGCTATCACAGAGCCCCATTCGGCGATGGCGTCCATCTGGTAAGCTGTTTGCAGCACACGGTGTAATGATATGGCAGAGATATCGAAGGTCTTGTGGTTGAAATCGTAATCCAGGTCTGTATAAGGCCTGCCCTTGCGTACGTTCATGCCCATTGCTACGGAGTGGAACACGAAGTCTATTTGACTGCCAAAATGCTCCATGGATTTAGTGAACAGGTTCTTAATGTCATCCACGTTCGTAACATCGGCTGGGATCACCGGCGCTTTGCAAGTCTCAGCCAGCTTCTTGATCTCCCCCATACGCAAAGCAATAGGTGCATTGGTAAGCACTATCTCGGCGCCCTCTTCCACACAACGCAAGGCTGTTTTCCATGCAAGAGACTGCTCGTCCAGCGCTCCGAATATGATACCTTTTTTTCCTTTTAATAAGTTATGAGCCATTGGGTCAAAAATTAATTTCGGCAAAAATAGTTGTTATAGTTGAAAAAATAGATATAAAAAGCTGCAAGTTACAAGCTACAAGCTGCAAGTTTGTGCCTACAGGGAAGAGTACCCCTCCTGACAGACCACGTCTTGCAGCTTATAGCTCGCGGCTTGCAGCTCTACCTAGTTCATCACCATTTCCCTTGCATTCTCCAGGGCGGCAGCCGTAGGCTTTTCGCCGCTCAGCATCTGGGCTATGGCGTTAATGCGTTCTTCCTGTGAGAGTAAACGTACGCCAGTGGTAACTTTTCCGCCCTTGCTCTCTTTATATACAAAGTAGTGTGCGTTCGCTTTCCCGGCTATCTGCGGCTGGTGCGTGATACAGATGATCTGGTGAGCATGGGCCAGGTCCTTGAGGATCACCCCTACCTGCTTGGCTGCCTCGCCTGAAATACCGGTGTCTATTTCATCGAAGATGAGCGTGGGCAAGGCTACGGATTTTGCTACCAGTGATTTGATGCACAGCATCAAACGGCTCAATTCCCCGCCGGACGCCACTTTACGTATAGGCGCAAAATGGCCGCTCTTGTTGGCATCGAACAGGAACTCAATATTATCCTGGCCGTAAGCCTGCAATTGGCCAGCCGCAATATCCACCTTCAAACGGGCATTAGGCATACCTATCTGGGCCAGCAGGGCGTTCACCTTCTTCTCAAAAGGCTCCGCCTGCTGCTTGCGCTGGGCGGTAATAGCGTCGGCCACTTTTTGCAAGGTCTGCAGCAGGCCGCCCAATTCCTTTTCCAGCTGGGCGATCTGCTCGTCTGTATTCAGCGCGCTTTCCACTCGTGTTGCAAGATTGGCTTTTATTTCCAGCAAAGCAGCGGTGGATTGCACCGCGTGCTTCTTCATCAGGCGGTAGCCAGTGGTCAGTCGCTCGTTCACCTGCTCTATACGGGCGGCGTCGTGCTGTACGCCGTCGTTGATGCGTTCTATTTCATCTGCTATATCCTGTAATTCCAGGTAAGAAGATTGCAGCCTTTCCGCCAGGCCAGGCAGCTCTGCCTGAAAGCCGGATAATCCTTGCAGGGAGGATTGCAGCTGTCTTAACTGCTGCAAAACAGGCTGTTCATCTTCTTTCAGCTGGAAAACCGCCTTGCTGAGGGTATTCTTGATCTCTTCAGCATGCGACAATGTTTTCAGTTCTGCATCCAGCGACTCGATCTCATTGTCTGTAAAAGCCGCTTCCTCCAGCTCGTCCAGCAGGAATTTATTATAGTCCAGCTCTTTATTGGCGCTGTCGCGTTGCTCCTGCAGCTGTTTCAGGCTGCGCTGCACCTGTGAGTACCGCTGCCATTGCTGCTGGTACTGTTGCAGTTGCTCAGGTTTATTTACCAGGGCGTCTACCACCCTGCGCTGAAAATCGCTTTTCTCCAGCTCCAGTGTATCAAACTGCTGGTGAAGGTCTACCAGGTATCCGCTCAGGTCTGCCAGCTGGGAGAGGTTCACCGGCGTATCATTCACAAATGCGCGTGATTTACCGGCTGCGCTTATTTCCCTGCGTATGATCAGGTTATCTTCTTCCAGGTCCAGCTCATGCTGCTGAAAAAACTCAGCCACCTGGGCCTTTTTGATCCTGAACATTCCTTCCACCACACACTTGCCGGACTTATCGAATAACACCCCCGGATCAGCTCTTTCCCCCAATATCAAAGACAATGCCCCCATGAGGATAGATTTACCGGCGCCTGTTTCACCTGTAATGATGTTCAGGTTACCGGAGAAATCGATCTCCAGGTGGTCAATGATCGCATAATTCTTAACAGTCAGTTTTTGTAACATATAGGGAGTTTGCGTTACTGGTACGAATTAAAATTAAAAGCCCGAATTTTAAACAAGAAGTTATGCACAATCTGCTGCGCTGATTCCCGGAACATCACATGCACAAAATAAATCCGGGGGAACGAAATGTATTTGCGCACCCCCGGATCGACATCGTTACCTAACAGCAAATCACCCACCGTTCACCCTTTGGATCCCGGCTTTGGCGCGCTGATCCAGGGAGTTTTTATAATCATGCCCCTGCATATCCAGGCAGGTCTGAAAACATTGCAGGGCTTTGGCTTTATCGTTGCGTTTCTCGTAAATATATCCCATCTGCAGGGCGGCCCTTGCTGCAAAATATTCGGTACGATTGGCGCCGGCCTTTACGGTGGCGTCATACATCTGGATAGCCTTATCATCCATCCCCATCTCATCATAGATCCGGCCAAGGCGATATGCATATTCCAGCCTTTCTTCTATCTGCGCAAAATCAGCTGCTCTTTTGTTCTGCAGCTGTTTCAGCGCTTCGTTAAACAGGCCGCCGTCACTCAGCAGGCGCGCTTTCAGCAGTGTGGCATTGGGCCATTTACCGCTTTTAGCTTCTTTCAATGCCTGTTTATCTTCGTCGATATCGGTACTGCCACGGCTCAGTATCATGGCCCGGTACTTATTGGCAGCATCCATATTGCCATGAATGTAATAGTACCAGCTGAGGCGCTGTAATGCCTGCTTCAGGTAAAACTTACCCCTGAAATTATTTACGAATTTCTCCAGGTACACATGCGCGTCATCATCCATGCTAACCAGCTTCAACATACCCATGAGATAGTGCTGGTAGACAATATCCTCGTAATGCGCACTGTCGTTCCTGTCTGTCAGTACTTTAATGCCCATCACCGCCTTTTGGTTATTGAGAGCCAGGTTAGCTACCATAATGGCAAAAAGATAGTTATTGTGGGTATCCAGGTGACGGCTCTGGATGAACTGCCAGAGCTCATCCGCCTTGTTCTCCATGGTGAGCTTAAGATAGCAGTAATAATAACAGGCTTCGGGCCTGAAAAGCTGTGCCTGCGGCGCATTGCTGTCGATAAAATGCTGCAGGGTCTGCATACCGTCTTTAATGCTGCCCTTCATGCCCAGCACATTGCTGACCCATTTATAACCGTCGGGGATGGAACCGAACACCGTTTGCATAGTGCCCAGCAGCATACTGTTAGGCAGGAACTGCGGGAACTTGCGCTGGTTGTCTTTCAGGGTCTGGTAAGCTTTGCGTATTTCCCAACCGGCATCCCATCTTTCCCCGAATTTTATACGGATCAGCGCCCATTGGAACTTGATAGTGGCCTGGGTATACAGGTAATAGGGCGAAGTGTCCGGCCCTTCCTCCATCTTTGACAGGCGGGTTCCCCGCAATCCCTTTTTGGCGTTGTACACCGCGGGATCCTCATTAAAATACAAAGGGAAAAAATCTGCGTAATTATCGAGGAAGTAAGGGATCAGGTTATCCGGATGCTCTCTTTTCTCAGCTTCCAGCAGGGCCTTACCATCATCAATGCGCAATTGCATGATGGCTTCATAGGCTTGTTGGCAGCGGGTATTAAAATCATATGCCTTTTGTCGGGCGGAAGCGGAGAAAAAGATACTCAACAAAGTGAGTGTTAAGAAAATACGCATGGCCAAAGGTAGTCAAATTCCGTTCCATACTTTTCAGTTGGCAGTGGGCAATGAGCAGTCAATAAAATAAAAAGAGCAGTTGGCAATCAGTAAATGTCCTTGACTGCCAACTGCCCATTGCAAATTGCCAACTAGTTATATAGTCACCGTAGCTTCCAGGTCATTGTCCACCACGATACGACCGCAGTGCTCACATACAATGATCTTTTTACGCTGACGGATCTCAGCCTGACGTTGAGGAGGAATCGCGTTGAAGCAACCACCGCAGGAATCACGCACGATAGATACCACAGCCAGACCGTTACGGTAGTTCTTGCGGATCTTTTCGTAAGCAGCCAGTAAGCGGGGCTCTACCTTGGTACGGGCTTCTTCGCTCTGTTTGCGGATGCCCTTTTCTTCTTTGTCGGTTTCACCGATGATCTTTTCCAGCTCGCCTTTCTTATGCTTCAGGTTCGCTTCCTTATCAACGATGGCTTTCTTAGCTGATTCCAGTGCCCTGCTCTTGTCCTTTATCTCTTCGTTAGCGTCCTTGATATGCTTTTCCGCCAGTTTGATCTCCAGCGTCTGCATTTCAATTTCCTTTGTGATAGCTTCAAACTCGCGGTTGTTCTTTACGTTGTCCTGCTGCTTTTCATACTTCTTTACCAGTGCCTCGGACTCTTTGATCGCTGCCTTTTTGTTGGCAATAAAGTCCTGGATGCCTCTCAGCTCATCTTCCACATGAGAGAGACGGGTATTCAGCCCTTCCACCTCATCTTCCAGGTCTTTTACTTCTATTGGCAACTCTCCTTTCAGTACCTGGATCTCATCCAGCTTGGAATCTATCTTCTGCAGCTTGAGTACTGACACCAGTTTTTCTTCTACGGAGTATTCTTTTACAGTAGCCATATATTGTTTTATAAATAATTTACCGGATTCGTACGAATAGTAGATTTAAGAGGCGCGAAATTACGAAATTTCTCGGTCAAAATATTGTAAAATAATTCAACCGTAAACTGCTCGCTCTCAAAATGACCGACATCGGCTATAACAATCTGGTTTTCAGCATCAAAGAACTCATGATATTTGAAATCCGCTGAGATATAGGCATCCGCCCCGGCGGCTATTGCCTTTTTCAGCAGGAAGCTCCCGGCTCCTCCGCAAAGGGCCACCTTTTTTACCGCCTTGCCCCTTAAAGCGGTATAGCGCACACAGCCCGTCTGGAACCGCTCTTTTACCAGCCGCAGGAAAGCAGCCTCCTCCATGGGCTGGGGTAAAGTGCCGATAAGGCCTGAGCCTGCCTGCTGATAAGCATTATCCAGCCGCACAATGTCATAGGCCACCTCCTCATAAGGATGGCTGTCCAGCAGGGCCTGTATCACCCTTCCTTCCAGGTTCATGGGGAAGATCACTTCCAGCCTGGTCTCCGGCTCTGTGTGCCGCTGCCCCTGTTGTCCTACATAGGGATCAGTCCCCTCTCCTGCCTTAAAGGTACCATTGCCTTCCACATTGAAGCTGCACTCGTTATAGTTGCCGATATGGCCAGCTCCGGCCGCAAACAGGGCCGATCTTACCTTTTCGGCATCGGCATGGGGCACAAAAGTATAGAGCTTTTTCAGCAGGTCTTTTTTAGGCGCCAGCACCCGGCACTGCTCCAGGCCTAAACGCTGGGCCATCATGCCGCATACCCCGTTCCGCACATTGTCAAGATTTGTATGGGCGGCATATACCGCGATATCGTGCTTGATGGCTTTGATAGCCACCCGCTCCACGTAATTGCTGCCGGTGATCTTCTTCAACCCGCCAAATACAATGGGATGATGGGCCACCACCAGGTTACAGTTACGTGCGATCGCCTCGTCTATCACTTCTTCCGTAGCATCCAGGGTGAGCAATGCGTTGCTCAGCTCCCAGCCCGGATGGCCGAACAGCAAGCCTGCATTGTCATAGCTTTCCTGGTATTGCAGGGGCGCAAATGATTCTATGGCGTTGATGATATCCTTTATCTTCATAGGCGAAAATTAATGGATTTTAAATTATTAATTTGCCGCCATGACAACAGTTACATCCTCCAATGAACTTTATACGCGCTATAAAGAGAAAATGCAGCAGATCGCAGACGTTCGCAATGCAATGGCGGTATTAGGCTGGGACCAGGAAACCTACCTGCCGGAGAAGGGAGCGGCCTTCCGCGGGCAACAACTGACGACCCTTTCTACCATCGCCCATGAAATGTTCATCGCCCCTGAACTGGGCGAAATCTTACAGGAGCTGCACCAGCGTACAGATCTCAGCGCTGTGCAACAAAAGAACGTGGCCCTCTCCCTTGAAGATTACGAGAAGAATAAAAAATACCCGTCCAGCTTTGTAGCTGACCTGTCTCAAACTACCAATGCTGCTTACCACGCATGGATCAGGGCGCGCAAAGCCAACAGCTATGCGGAGTTTGAACCCCTGCTGTCAAAAATGGTGCTGTTAAAACAACAGGAAACGCATATACTGGGATACGAGGGCCATCCCTACAATGCCCTTGTGAACGAATACGAGAAAGGCGCGACCACCGCCATGCTGGATACCATCTTTGATGATGTGAAGAAAGCCCTTACCCCGCTGCTGCGCCGCATAGAACAAAGCCCGCAGGTAGAAAAGGATTTCCTGCACAGGCACTATGAGCGCAACCAGCAATGGCAGCTGGGCATCGCCCTGCTGAAAGATATGGGATATGATATGGGCGCCGGCCGCCAGGATATTTCCGAACATCCCTTCACCACCAGCTTCAACCCGCAGGATGTAAGGGTAACCACCCGTATCGACGAAAATGATTTCGGCAATATGACCTGGAGCTGCATCCATGAAGGCGGTCATGCCCTTTACGAACAAGGACTGCCCCTGGATGAATACGGACTGCCCTGTGGCGAAGCCGCCAGCCTGGGGATCCACGAATCACAATCACGCCTGTGGGAAAACAACGTAGGCCGCAGCCTGGCCTTCTGGCAGCACTACTACCCGCAATTACAGCAAACCTTTCCCAATAACCTGAAGGATGTACCGCTGTCTGCGTTCTACAAAGGCATTAACCAGGTACAGCCCTCCCTGATACGCACAGAAGCCGATGAGCTGACCTATCATTTCCATGTGATGATACGCTACGAAATTGAGAAAGGCTTGCTGGAAGGCACTTATACTACCAAAGACCTGGACCAGGTATGGAACCGCTATTACCAGGAGTACCTGCATGTTACGCCACCGAATGACAACCAGGGGATCCTGCAGGATATCCACTGGTCACATGGCAGCTTTGGTTATTTCCCGACCTATTCGCTTGGCAGTTTTTATGCCGCCCAGCTTTTTGCAACAGCAAAACAAAAAGTGCCTGGTCTTACAGAGCAGATCAGCACCGGGCAATTTGGCGCTCTATTGCAATGGCTGCGTGAACATATACACGCCTACGGCCGTTATTATACTTCCAATGAACTATGTGAAAAGGTGACCGGGAAAAAGCTGGATTTCCAGTATTTTCTGCAATATGCGGAGGAGAAGTTTGGGGAGATTTATAGCTGATGGCTATAGTTTTCGGTAAAAACCCTATTCACATTGCACTCTCCTTGCAGGATGTCGCGTAGATAACGTGTAGATAACGTGTAGATATCGCGTATCTTTAAAGAGTTACGTTATCGTTACTGTATTTATAGGAATATAATGGATAAAACTGGTATCTGAATGAGGTGTGAGTCGAGCCCTCCTCCCCGTCTTTGCGAGGAGCAGTAGGGAAAAGTGCGTGGGGCGCGACGAAGCAATCTCCTGACGCAATCTTCGCGAAGATTATGTTGGAGATTGTGCGAAGAGATTGCTTCGTCGCGCCCCGCGCAAAAGCTTTGCAGCTTCTCGCAATGACGGCGATAAAGACCCTAATCAGAGGATCATCACTTCACCGCCTCCTCCAATTCCTTCTTCTCCACGATCCCTTCTTTCCTCCATGCCTCTTTCCCGTCTTTATACAAAACAAATGTCGGCAATTTCTTCGCGCTAATCGCTGTCATTACCTCCTGGTCTTTTCCGCCATCTACCCTTACCAGCTTCACATCCTGGTGCTCTTTCAGAAACGCCTGCAATACCGGCTCCATGGCCCTGCAGGGCGGGCACCATACAGCGCCTACATCCACCAGTACCAGGCCATGCTGCATAGATTCCCTGAAATCATTCAGGGCCAGCTGCTTTTCCGCCGCTGCACCTTCCAAAGGTTTACCGGCCTCTTTCCAGGCACGGACACCGCCATCCATTTCCACTACCTCCTTAAATCCATTTTCCCGCATCCATTTAGCCGCCGCCGAACTACGGCCGCCGCTCAAACAATAGATGTAAACAGGCTTTTGTTTATTGAGATACTGTACCCGGTCTGCAAACTCCTGCTTATTGGTATAATCTGCCTGCAGTGAACCGCTGATATGGCCGGAATTATACTCCCCTGCTGTTCTTACATCGAAGATCTGCACATTGGCGGCATGCATGCCTTTGTCAAAAGTTTCTACATTTACTGCCTGGGCTGTTGCATAGGATGTAAACAACAAAGCGCCTGCTGTAGAGAGTAATACATTCAGATAATATTTCATATTATTCTTTTTCCAATACAAAGATGATAAAAACTGGTGAATATCACTCGATTGCTGTTTTTAACTGACCAGTATCATCTAATATTAACACCCATTGCAATATAAAATGCTTACTTTTATTTCGGTTTTTACACCTATACTTTATAGCTAGCTGACCGGAGGGGACGAAATCAAAAAAGTAGACAGGACTTATACCGACTATACCTATTGCCATAACCATGAAATGCCAAGTACACCTATGTCGCCATTGGACATCCCAATGGAGAAACCTCATGCGACTATCCGCTTGTTTGGTAGCCATTCTATTATGCCACATTTTACCAGCTTCCGCTCAGACCCACCGCGTGGATTTTGACGCCGATAAATGGAACGGTTGCGAACCGCTGGCAGTACAATTCACCAACTTATCAGACCCCGGTTACAGCTCCGTCAACTGGAGCTTCAGCGTAGGTGCAGATGTTTCTGACCCCAACCCGGGAAGGATCTTCAATAACGCAGGTGTTTATAAGATCACCTTAACCGTTACCTATCCCGACGGCGCCGTTGTTACCAGGGAAAAGAACGTTACCGTATACAGGAAACCCGCGCCGGCCTTCAGCACTTCCGTACCCGGAGGATGTACTCCCCTGGCAGTGACCTTTACTGACCAGAGCACCCCGGGAGACGGCACCATTACCAGCGTTACCTGGGACTTTGGAGACGGCACCAACGGTACCGGCCCCACTGCCTCCCATACTTATACCTTAAGCGGTAACCAGACCACCGCCGTGATCGTGGTTAACAGTTATGGCTGTACGAACGGTACTACTAAACAGATCTCTATCCAGGAACCACCTGTTGTCAGGTTCTCTGCCGATGTACGCAGCAGCTGTACCGCTCCGCTGACCGTCAATTTCTCCAACACCAGCACCGCGCCCAATGGCGCTGCGCTCACCTACCTCTGGGATTTTGGAGACGGTACTACCAGTACAGACGCCACTCCGCAACATACCTATACCAGGGATGGCAGCTTTACCGTACGCCTCACTGCTACTGCTGCGGGTGGCTGTAGCCAGACACTGACCGAAGCAAATTATATCCAGATCATACGGATGGTACCCGACTTTGCCGCCACCGGAACCATCTGCGTAAACCAAGCGGTAACACTGGAGAACAGGACCATACCCGCGCCACTGTCTGCCCGCTGGGATTTTCCCGATGGCAGCACACAGAATGGCGTTAACGTCTCTTATACCTTTACTGCGGCTGGCGATTACCCGGTAACTATGACCGCCACCGGTAGCGGCGGCTGTCAGGAAACCATCACCAAAACCATCCACGTAAATCCGCTGCCCACAGCTGATTTCACAGGCACTCCTACGATATCCTGCCGGGTCCCAACCATTGTCAACTTCAATGCGCAAACTACGGGGGCTACTTCCTGGAACTGGAACTTTGGCGATGGTTCAACCGGTAGCGGCCAAACTCCTAGCCATAGCTATGCTGCGCAGGGCAATTACACCGTAAGCCTCCAGGCGACCAACGCCTTTGGCTGTAGCGTGACCGTTACAAAACCGGATTATATTCGTATCCAGGAACCAACTGTCACCTTTTCTGTTGACACGGCCCGCGGATGTATCCCCTTCATCTCCAACTTCGTTCCCAGCGTTATCAGCATAGACCCGGTGGTAAGTTATAGCTGGAACTTCGGCGACGGCACCACTTCTAACCTCGTAACACCCAGCCATACCTGGACCACACAGGGAGATTTTACCGTTACCCTGGAGATTGTAACACAGAGCGGCTGCAGGGCAAGGGCTACGGCAGTGATAGAGGCAGGGATCAAATCAATCGTTGATTTCGACGTGGATAAGACGAAAGGCTGTCAGCCGGATATCTTCCACTTTACCAATAAATCAGTTCCGCCGGGCGATGAATGGTTATGGCAGTTCCCGCAGGACGGCTCCTCTGAGAGCGCACAAAACCCGGCCCACCAGTTCAACCAGATAGGCGTGCATGATGTGATACTGACCGTGTTCAACAACGGTTGCCCGTCTACCCTGATCAAAAGGATGCTGATCGAAATATATCCGCCGGTGGCCAGGTTTACCGTACTGCCTAACTGCGTGAACAAATATGACCGCCAGTTCAATGACCAGTCAGACTTTGGCGCCAGCGTTTCCAGGAGCTGGTTATGGGATTTCGGAGATGGCACTACTTCCACCCTGCAGTCGCCTTTGCATACCTATGCGGCGCCCGGCACTTATACCGTAAGATTGACAGTAGATAACGGCAGCTGTACCTCCACCACTACGCAACAGGTAATGATCATTGATGAAAAGGCTATCATCGCCGCCACTGTGCCCACTGTTTGCGCTGGCAGGTCTATTGGTTTCACCATCACCAACGCCGCCACTATCCATAACAACCTGATCAGGTTTTATAGGTGGGATTTCGGGGATGGCACCACGCAAACCGTTGTCTCCGCCGATTTCGATCCCAATGCTGTTTACAACCATACCTATAACAGGCCCGGTAATTTTAACGTGGTGCTGACCATGGAAGACCTGAACGGTTGCCAGGTAGTATCCAACACGGTGGTGGTAACCATTAACGGCATTACAGCCGACTTTACCTTCACCGGTAATTGTAAGGAAACACCTTTCACTTTTACCGACGCTTCCGTTCCTGCCTTCCCTACCACGATCATTACTTCCTGGGTGTGGAACTTTGGCGATGGCAGCGATCCGGATACACTGAGCACCCAGCCGGTGGGCTACCCGCATACTTTCGCGAACATGACCAGCTACCCGGTAAGGCTCACGGTAACAGACCAGTTTGGCTGTACTTCCAGCGTTACCAAAACGGTAAACGTAAATGTGGTGAACGCATCGATCGTAGTGCCGCAACAGGAAGCCTGTTTGCAGAAAGCTTTCGGCTTCTCCAATAACTCGATCGGCAACAACCTTACTTTTGACTGGAGCTTCGGAGATGGCGGCACCAGCACGCAATCTGCTCCGCAACATATCTACACCAGCCCTGGCGTATATACGATCAGGCTGACCGTAACAGATGCCAACGGTTGTATGGCCAGCCAGGAAGCTACACACTTCATTACCGTACGCGATCCGCGGGCGATATTCACGGTGCCGGATGATCTGGCGCCTTGTCCGCCGGTACTGGTGCCCTTTACCAACGCCTCTACAGATTATGATGAAATAGCCTGGCAATTCGGAGACGGCAGTACCTCTCCGCTCGAATCTCCCAGCCATGCTTACAGCCGCCCGGGCACTTACACCGTAACGTTGACCGTTACCACCGCCGGCGGATGTTCCAGCGATACCACCAAAGATATCTTCATTGACGGCCCTGACGGCAGACAAGCTACCACCCCTACCGAAGGCTGTATGCCTCTGCATGTCACCATGACCGCCACAGGCACCAATGCCGTAAAATACATCTGGGACTTTGACGATGGGCACCTGGTAACCACTACCACACCTACTACCGATTATACCTATCCGAAAGAAGGCATCTACTATCCCAGGGTGATCCTGGAAGATGCCAAAGGCTGTCAGGTACCTGCACTGGGCAACGACACCATTGTGGCCGATAAGGTAACTGCCCGCTTTACAATGGATAATGCCGCGGCCTGCGACAGTGGCTTTATCTACTTCACAGACAACAGCAGCAGCGTTACCCTGGATCAGCTGGGCCAGGCCATGACCTACCAGTGGGATTTCGGTGTGCCAGGCAGAACAGACGATGTAGGCACCGGCCGTAACCCACGCTTCTTCTATACCTCAACAGGCACTTACCCGGTACACCTGCTCGTTACCAGCTCACTGGGTTGTACGGATACGATCACCCTGCCAGCCATCGTGTCGCCACAGCCCGAGCCAGAGATCTTACCTTTAACACCACTCTGCGCAGGCGGTCAGGTACAATTGCAGGGACGTGAGAACAAACAGCTGGCGGGCACCAAATGGCAATGGAGAGTGGGTCAGGATCTGTATGATGTAACGAACCCGCCTGTACTCACTTTCTCTACACCCGGTGATATCCCTGTGGTGCTGATGGTTACCAATGGAGATGGCTCCTGCCCTGATACGGCCGGCAGCACCATCCAGGTACGTCCTTATCCGCTGCTGGATCCTACGCCTAAACAGGCGGTTGTTTGCCAGGGAAGGCCGCTGCAGCTGCAATCCAACGTAGACGCAGGCACGCAGGTTACCTGGACCGATTACAATATTTCCGATCCGCGCAGCACTGCACCGCAGATCACGCCGGATCGCGACACCACCTATCATGTAGTAGCGCAGAATGCCTTTGGCTGTATGCGCGAAGCAGATATAGCCGTTACTGTTAGCCGTCGTTTTGAGGTGAATACGGCTGATGTGTCTATCTGCCACGGCAATAAAGTACAGCTGAACGCCGGTGGTGCGGTCACTTACAAATGGATCCCCGAAACAGGCCTGAGCCGCGCTGATATCAACAATCCTATTGCAGGTCCTGAAAACACTACCACTTACCGGGTAATAGGCTTTGGCCACGATGCCTGCTTTACTGATACGGCGATCGCTGTTGTGACTGTCAATCCCTCGCCTGAGATCAACGTAGGGCCGGACCTGGTAGTGGCTACCGGATCAGAAGTACGCCTGGCGCCGGTGCACAGCGAAGGCATCGTCAGCATACAATGGAAACCGGAGCTGGGGCTCAGCTGTGCAGACTGCGAAACACCATTGGTGCATCCTACCACCAGCATCAACTATTTTGCGACCGTTACCAACCAGTACAACTGTACTGCCACAGATGGTCTGAATATCAGGCTGGTATGTGAATCCAGCTCGATCTTCCTGCCTAACACCTTCACGCCCAACGGAGACGGACAGAATGATATCTTCTACATCCGCGGACGGGGTGTTAAGAATGTCAAAGTGTTCAGGATCTTCAACCGCTGGGGACAGGAGGTCTTTGAACGCAGCAACATGAGCACCGAAGACCCGAGCACAGGCTGGGACGGTAAGTTCAAAGGCGTTCCCGTGAACCCCGATGTATTCATTTACTATGCGGAGCTGGTGTGCGATACGAATGAAACCTTCACGATGAAGGGTAACGTAACTGTCTTAAGATAAAGGAATTAGAAGCTGGAAGCCACGAGCTGCAAGCTACAAGCAATCCCCGCTGATCGAAAATGTGGGCAGCTTGTAGCTTGCAGCTCGTGGCTTGCAGCTTTTTAATACATATTTTTTTCGTTAATTTGTGGTATAATTATAAGGCCATAACTATACCTATGAAAAGCCGAGTGCCTCTAAACCTACCGGCAATATTGCCGATATTACTGTTTTCTGTACTGTTCAGCGCTCGCGTCCGCGGCCAACAGGCTAATTTCACGTATACTGCTGCTCCCTCCAGTCTCTGTGCACCTACTACGATTAAATTCCAGAATACCAGTAACGGTTTCCCGATCGCCTACACCTGGGACCTGGGTAATGGAAGCGTAGCTTATACCGCCAACCCGGAGGCCAGCTATACCCAGCCGGGTACTTTCCGCGTGACCTTAACGGTACAATATCCCAATGGCAGCAGTCAGTACTGGAAGGAAATTACCATCAATCCTTCGCCCGCGGTAGATTTCACGGTAGATGCCACCACCAGCTGCAAACCTTTCAATGCTACCTTTACAGACCTTACTACCGGTGCGGCTGTACGCAGCTGGAACTTTGGGGATGGCACCAGCCTCACCACCAATAATGGTGCTGTACAGCATATGTACACCAGGCCGGGTAACTATAGCGTAACGCTGACCGTTACCAACGCGTTTGGCTGTACGCAAAGCTTAACGAAATCCTCGCTGATCAACATAGCCGTACCTGCCATTGTGCTGAGCGGTACCAATATTACCGGTTGTGCGCCTGTCAACGCTTCGCTGACAGCTGCCGTGACCACGCCCAATAACGACCCGGTATCTCAGTACGCCTGGAATTTCGGCGATGGTAATACACAAACAACCACGGCATCCGGTGTAGCGCACCAGTATAGTACTCCCGGCGCTTATAACGTAACCGTAACCGTTACTACCCAGCAGGGTTGTACGGCCTCCGTAACCGCCGGTCAGCTGGTTCGCGCGGGTACACCACCCACCAATGTAAGCTTTACCGCTACCCCCGGCACCGCCTGCGCGGGTACCCCGGTAAGGCTGCTGGCCAACGCCACCAATGCAGACAGCTATAGCTGGGACTTTGGAGATGGCACCAGCCAGGAAGGCCCTTCCAACGATATTACCCACGCCTTCCAAAGCAATGGTAACATCAGCGTACAGATGAGGGCTGGTAAGAACGGCTGCTATGCGGCCAGCACACCGGTAACGGTGCAGATCACCGGGCCTGCAGCACATTTCACTTACAAGCGCAGCTGCGGCAACCGTCAGCAGTTCAGTTTTACCAATACATCTGCCACCACCACCGGTGTCAGCTATGAATGGGACTTCGGTGATGGCAGTCCCCTGGCATATACACGGGACGCGGCGCATACCTATACACAGACCGGTAATTACACCGTGCGCCTGACAGTAAGGGAAACCAGCGGCGCCTGCCAAAGCAGTGATTTCCAGACGGTGTCTTACTTTAATCCGGATTTCAGCACGGGTATCAGCGCTATCTGCCGCGGCAGCAATATCGGCTATGGCGTACTGAATGTGCCTTCACAGCTGGTACACCATTACGGCTGGCGCTTTGGCGATAATACCCGGCAGGACGTTACCGATACGGATGTGGATAAAGTTTATTACCAGAGCGGTACGTTCACGGATACACTGATCATCTTCTATAAGGATCCTGCTGTTTATTGTAACGATACCGTAGTAAAGCAAAATCACATCACCATCCTGGCGCCCCTGGCTAACTTCAACGCCGGACAGCCTTGTGCAGGACAGCCGGTCAACTTTACCGATGCTTCCCAGCCCTGGCCCAACATACCGCTCACCGGCTGGCAATGGACGATGGGCAACGGAGGAACAGCGTCTTCCCAAACACCGCCGCCCAGTACTTATGCCACCCCGGGGGTGTATAACGTAAAGCTGGTAGTGACAGATGCCCGTAACTGTAAAGATTCCGTAACAACCGCCATCACGGTAAACCCAGTTCCTTCGCTGGTGCTGGCCAACCGTAACTACCGCATATGCGAAGGCAATAATGTCACCCTGCTGACCCAGTCTGACGGCAACCTGCTCTGGACACCCAATATCAATCTCAGTTGTGTAACCTGCGCTTCGCCTGCCGCATCTCCGGTGGTGGATACCAAATACTTTGTAACGGCCACCAATGCTTTTGGCTGTTCCGTACGCGACTCTGCCACCGTGAAAGTGGTACCGCAGGTACAGCTGGCTGTACAACCGGATACAGCTATCTGTAGCGGAAGCCCTGTACAGCTTTGGGCCAGGGGAGCGGCCACTTATAGCTGGAGCCCGGCTACTAATTTAAGTGCGGTCAACATTGCCAACCCGGTCAGCACCACCACCCAAAACATTACCTATACCGTTACGGGCACTAACGATGCCAGCTGCCCCGCGCAGACGGCACAGGTGAACATCCAGGTGAAACCCTTGCCCACAGTGGATGCAGGGCCAGACCAAACCGTGACCACCGGCGCTACGGTAACGTTGAACGCCACCGGTAGTGCGGATATAGAGAGCGTGCTATGGTCGCCAACGGAGTTCCTGGACTGCGCTACTTGTCCATATACCCAGGCATCCGTGCGCAGGCCTATGAGCTACAGCATTACGGTAACAAATACAGATGGCTGTAAAAAGAGTGATATAGTTAATATAAATTTGGTATGTGATAAGGAAGCTGTATATATACCTAACACTTTCAGTCCCAATGGAGATGGAACGAACGATGTATTTTACATTCGTGGAAAAGGCGTTAATTTCATTAAATCATTCCGCATTTTCAACCGCTGGGGACAAGAAGTATTTAAGCGTGAAAACATAGCCATCGACGACATCAGCTCAGGATGGAACGGTACCTATAAAAGCCAACCGCAGGCGGCAGACGTGTATGTTTATTTCATTGAAGCCTATTGCGACACCAATGAACGTTTCGAACTGAGAGGTAATGTTACATTATTAAGATAATATTAAATCCATACCCTATGAAAAGACTGTTATGCAGCATGCTGCTAATAGTTTCAGCCGGTGTCTGTACCCAGCAGGCCCGGGCACAAGATATACACCTATCCCAATTCTATGAGACACCGATTTTACGAAATCCGGCCCTGATAGGCATTTTTAATGGTGATGTGCGTGTGCAGGCGGTATACCGCAACCAATGGAACAGCGTCACCATACCGTACCAGACGGGCGCGCTCAGCGGGGAAATGAAGTTTCCCGTAGGCATGAGCAACAACTTTGTAACAGCTGGCTTGCAGCTGACCTACGACAGGGCAGGCACTTCGCGCCTTACCTCTGTACAGGTACTGCCGGCCATCAACTTTCATAAATCGCTGAGCGCAGATAAGAGCAGCTTTCTTTCCCTTGGGGTGACCGGGGGCATGGTACAAAGGCAGTTCAACCCTGCCAACCTTACTTTTAATAACCAGTATACCAACGGGCGCTTTGATCCTACTGCACCAAGCGGGGAAGACAGACTGGCGCTGCGGGGATATACCTACCTGGATGCCGGTATCGGCCTTAGCTATAACGGGGTAATCGGGGAGGGAGCAAACTATTTTCTGGGCGCAGCCGTATATCATTTTAACAGGCCCAAAGTTTCCTTCTATAAGGACGCCAGTGTGGAACTGGATATGAAGTTCACCATCAACGCCGGTATCACGGTACCGGTATCTGAAAAGGTAAAGGTGATCGGGCAGTATAACGAGCTGCACCAGGGTACCTACTCAGAGTTCATCGGCGGCGCCCTGATAGGCTACGGCCTGCTGGACGAGGGCCTGGAATCTGACCGTGGGATCTATGGGGGGATGTTCCTCCGCTGGAACGACGCTATCGTGCCAACGATCAAGCTGGATATGGGTAGCTGGGAAATGGGCGCCAGCTATGATGCCAACATCTCCAAGCTGCGGACAGCCAGCCAGACCTTTGGCGGTTTTGAGATATCCCTGGTTTTCAAGGATTTCCTGAACAGCCGGAACAGCACCCTGGAAATGACGAACTGTCCGAGGTTTTAGCTGTAAGTCGTTAGTTTTTAGTCGGTAGTTGCCAGCGTTTAGGCTGGCGCTGGGATTTAACACCAGCATCCATTAACTTTAGCATTCGAACTAACAACTAATCACTAACAACTAACGACTGATCTTATGAGCGTAACAGTAGGCAACCAAGCACCGGCATTCTCATTATTTGATACTGAAAAGAATAAAGTATCATTAGACAATTTTAAAGGCCAGAACCTGGTGGTTTTGTTCTTTCCGATGGCCTTCACCAGTGTGTGCACCGCAGAGCTGTGCTCCGTAAGGGATAGCCTGAGCACTTATAACGGTCTGAATACAGCCGTGGTAGGTATCTCTGTAGACTCCCCCTTTACACTGGGGAAGTTTAAGGAAGAGCAGGGACTGAACTTCCCCTTGCTGTCTGATTTCAACAAGGAGGCGTCCCAGGCGTACGGCGCATATTATGACACATTTGTGTTAGACCTGAAAGGGGTTTCCAAACGTGCAGCTTTTGTAGTAGACAAGGAAGGTAAGGTGCGTTATGCCGAAGTACTGGAAAGCGCTAAAGACCTCCCTAATTTTAGTAGCATACAGCAAACTTTGGCTGGATTGCAATAAGATTGCAGCAAGCGTTAAAATTTTCAAAAAACAGACGGCTGGCCGCAACATTTGGCTCGCCGTTTGTTATTTTTACATAGAAGTATTGTTGGAAATAAATCGTGAAATATTTGAAAAAATCTTTATCTTTATATTGCTATGTGGAGAACCTCTACCCTACTATTTATCTTCTTACTGAGCTTTTGTAGCCTGACACTCAGGGCACAACAAAATGCAAAGACACTTCCCGCCACAGATAGCGAGGGGGGTGTTAAGATTATTAAAGCCTATCCGAACCCAGCTAACAGCAGAATCTTTTTTGAAATTCAGCAGCATAATAACGATAAGGTGTATGATCTTATTGTATACAACTTCCTGGGTAAAAAAGTAGACCAGTTAAAAAACATCAATGGCAGAACCACCGTTGATCTGGGCGCTTACTACAGTGGAGTATATATTTTCCAGCTGCGCGACCGCGATGGCAACCTGGTAGAATCGGGTAAGTTTAACGTAGTGAAATAATTGCTGTACGTTTTCAGTAAAGTATCCCTCTATACCGTGTAAGTATATACGCTTTTATCCAAGACCTGTACCTGTACATCCATCTTTTCCCATCCATTTTTCGTGGCTTTAGGAAACCTCTACTATCAGGAACTTCAGATAGGTAGTGTTCTCGATATTCCATAATATCGGATGATCCTGTGCCTGTGTCTGGAAGCTTACCTGGCGTAATTTCTTTTTGGCGTCTTTGGCGGCCATATCAATAATTTCCAGGAACATGGAAGGCGGCACCAGGTTGGTGCAGGAAGCCGTTACCAGGAATCCACCCGGTTTCAGCAGCTTCATGCCCCGCAGGTTGATCTCCTTATAGCCGGTAATGGCTTTCTGGATGTTCTCCCGGCTCTTGGTGAAGGCGGGCGGATCAAGGATCACTACATCAAACTGCCTGTTTTCTTTTGTCCACTGCTTCAGTGCATCAAAAGCGTTCACTGCCTGGAACTGGCATACCTGCTCCAGGTTGTTCAGCTGCGCATTGCGGCGGGCGGTATTCACCGCATGCTCGGAGATATCCAGGCCCAGCACGCTTTTGGCGCCGTAGTATCCTGCATGGCAGGAGAAAGTGCCTGTGTAGCAGAAGGCTTCCAGTACATCCGCTCCTTTTACGATATGCTGAATGGCACGGCGGTTATCCTGCTGATCCAGGAAATAGCCGGTTTTTTGGCCATTCTCGATATCTACATGGAACTGCAGACCGTTTTCCTTCAAAATGATATTAGTGTCAAAAGGCGCGCTTAAAAAGCCTTTTTGCTGCTGCAGCCCTTCCAGCTCGCGAACCGGAACATCGTTACGCTCATAAATGCCTTTAGGCTGGAAGATCTTGTTCAGCGCATCCACGATAGCGCCTTTCCAGCGGTCCATTCCCAGGGCCAGGGTCTGGAGCACGAAATAGTCGTTGAATTTATCGATGATAAGCGCAGGCATTTCATCCGCCTCGCCGAAGATCAGGCGGCAGTTCTCTACATAACCGAGTTTCTGACGGTACTCCCAGGCCTTTTGCAGGCGGCGGTGGAAGAAGGCATCATTGATGGCTTCGTCCTTGTCCCTGGTAAGCAGGCGCACCAATATCTGGGACTGGGGATTGATATAACCCCTGCCCACAAAGAATCCCTGGTGGGTAAATACATCCACAATATCACCTGCATTAACGGCCCCGTCCATCTCACCCACTTCGTTGCCAAATACCCAGGGATGCCCCTGTAACACACGGTTCTGTATCTTTTTCTTTAAAAAAACCTTGGTCATATTCTTATAAAAGCGGGGCAAAGGTAAACTATTATGTCAAATTGTCCGCCTATACCACGTTGGCAAAATAATTGTCCGTTGTAAATTTGCAGATTCAAGACAAATATTGAAACCATTATGACAGATAAAGAAAAAGATATACAGACAGAGCGTCAGGATGCAGCCAACGGTAAACATGCTCCGGAAGCGAACGCCAATGAACAAGCGGGAGCTGAACAACAGCCGGCTGAGAATGAGCTGGAGAAAAAGCAGCTGGAACTGAATGAAATACGGGACAAATACCTTCGTTTGGTAGCAGAATTCGATAACTTTAAGAAGCGTAATGCCAAAGAGCGGATAGAGCTCATGCAAACTGCCAACAAAGAAGTGATCCTGGCCCTGCTGGACGTGGTAGACGACATGGACCGCGCCACCAAACAGCTGGAAACGGCTACGGATATCAACGCTATTAAAGACGGCGTAATGCTGGTATTTAACAAGCTGAAATCTACCCTGCAATCCAAAGGTCTCAAACCTATGGAAAGTCTGCACAAAGAATTTGATGCCGACCTGCATGAAGCCATTACAGAAATTCCTGCCCCTTCAGATGACTTAAAAGGCAAAATTATAGACGACTTACAGAAAGGATACTACCTGAACGACAAGCTGATCCGTCATGCCAGGGTAGTAGTGGGAAAATAAGATGACGATGTGACATACCTATACCATACCACAACAAAAACATGCCGGGTAGTGCCCGGCTTCAAGTGATAAAGCATGTCTACCAAGCGAGATTATTACGAAATACTGGGCGTTGCCAAATCTGCTTCCCAGGATGAGATAAAAAAGGCCTACCGTAAAGTGGCGATGCAGTTCCATCCTGACAGGAACCCAAATAACAAGGAAGCCGAAGAGAAATTCAAGGAGGCTGCAGAAGCCTATGAAGTGCTGAGTGACCCGGATAAGCGCGCTCAGTATGACCGTTTTGGTCATGCTGCAGCAGGAGCAGGCCGTGGCGGTTATGGCGGCGGCAACATGAACATGGAGGACATCTTCTCCAATTTCGGCGACATCTTCGGCGAGGATATATTCGGCAGCTTCTTTGGCGGTAACCGTGGCGGCGCCGGTGGCCGTCGCAGCCGGGGCACCAGGGGCTCCAACCTGCGGGTAAAGATCCGCCTCACCTATGAGGAGATCGCCAAAGGCGCCAACAAGAAGATAAAAGTGAAGAAATATGTGCCCTGCCAGCATTGTAACGGCCTGGGCGCTAAAGATAAGAATGCCTTCCAGACCTGTGGCACCTGCGGAGGTTCCGGCCAGGTAAGAAAGGTAACACAGACCTTCCTGGGCCAGATGCAAACCGTTACCACCTGTCCTACCTGCCAGGGCGAAGGTCAGATCATCACCAGCAAATGCGGCCATTGTAAAGGCGAAGGCCGCGCTTACGGCGAAGAAATGATCAGTGTAGACATCCCGGCCGGTGTAGGTGAAGGCATGCAGCTGAGCATGAGCGGCAAAGGCAACGCCGGTGAAAGAGGCGGCGCCCCCGGCGATCTGCTGATCCTGATAGAAGAGGAACCACATCCGGATCTGCACCGCGATGGTTTGAATGTAGCTTTTGACCTGCATATCTCCTTCCCCGACGCTGTATTCGGCACTCAGGTGGAAGTACCTACCATCGACGGAAAGGCCAAGATCAAGGTACCTGCCGGTACGCAAAGCGGCAAGATCTTCCGCCTCAAAGGCAAAGGCTTCCCTTCTGTAAACTCTTACGAGAAAGGCGATCAGCTGATACATGTGAATGTATGGACACCGCAGAATATCACTGCAGATGAGAAAGCCATGCTGGAAAAAATGCAGCAGGCAGAGAACTTCCAGCCTAATCCCGAGAAATCCGAAAAAGGATTTTTCGAGAAGGTAAGGGATATATTCAGCTAAGGATCTTACCACACATAGATAAAAGGAGAAAAGCGCAGGCTTTTCTCCTTTTGCTTTTTATGCTAATTTGCGGCCCTATGACGGCTCCCTCCAAATTCACAATGTTCGAGAACAGGCTGACAAAGGTTTTCCGCCACCTGCGCAAAACTGCGCGTAGACAGGAGATCACGTGCTATCGTGTGTATGATGATGATATCCCGGAATTCCCCTTCAGCATCGAGATCTACGAACAATGTGTATACGTAGCCGAATACCAGCGCCGCCACGGCATGACGGAAGAGGAACATGAAGAATGGCTGGAAGGCTGCGTGGAAGTCATCTCCCGTATACTGGAGATCCCTTCTGAGAACATCTTCATCAAACAGCGTCAACGTAAACAGAACCGCCAGGCGCAGTATGAAAAGCTCTCTTTCGAAAAACATGAGATGACCGTACATGAAGCGGGGCTCAATTTCAAAGTGAACCTCAGCGACTACCTGGATACCGGCCTGTTCCTGGATCACCGCATCACACGCGGTTTTGTAAGGGAGGAAGCAAAAGATAAACAGGTGCTGAACCTGTTCTGCTATACGGGCTCCTTCTCTGTATATGCCGCTGCCGGAGGCGCACGCAGCGTTACCTCTGTAGATCTTTCAAAAACATACCTGTCCTGGGCGGAAGACAATATGCGCCTGAATAATTTTGATCTTCGCCAACACCATTTTGTACATGCAGATGTACTGCAATACCTGGATACACTCTCCCCAAATACTTTTGATCTCGTAGTAGTAGACCCGCCCACTTTCTCCAACAGCAAGCGCATGAAGGATTTCCTGGATATACAAAGGGATCATGTGAGCATGCTGAATAAAGTATTGAATGCTACAAAACCAGGTGGGGTGATTTATTTCAGCAATAACTATCGCCGCTTTGTGCTGGAGGAAGATCAGATAAAAGCCAGCAGCATCAAGGATATTACGGCGCAGACATTGCCGTTTGATTTTCAGCAGAAGATGATCAGGAAGTGTTATAAGATTGTGAAGTGAGAGCAGGTACTCGTTAACCGCTGATTAAGATTTTCCATCCTTCTAATTACTTAATATCGCGCCACTCCGGAGATACTACTTTCGGGTAAAAGATAATTTTTGTTAACCAAAAAGGTAAATAATTGTTTACCTTTGTAAAATAGGATGGGATGAAAAGTTCGGAGTTGTTTAGACTGCTCAAAAGGGAAGGATGGACAATATATCGCACCGGAAAAGGCAGCCACAAGATACTGATCCACCCAGATCGTCCGGGAGTTGAGATTGTTTTCCCCGATCACGGATCAAGTGAAATAGCGAAGGGACTGGCAATTAGAATACTCAGGCAGGCAGGCTTAAAATAGTTCAGGAAACAGTTACATTATGAAGAAGACAGTATTTGTTGTAGAAAAAACATCCACAGGATATTCTGCCTATGCAGAAGATTTTGACCATGTACCAGTGGGTACTACTGGTAAAGACATGGCTGCCCTGAAAAGGAATATCACAGATGCCCTGAATCTTTACCGTGATCATAAGGGGCTTAAACCCGTGTCAGACAAAGACATTGTGATCCTACTAGATTTACAGCAGTTTTTTGAATACTATCAAGAGATCAATGCAAAATCCCTTAGTCAGCGGATAGGCATGAATCAAACTTTGTTATCCCAATATATCAATGGTATTAAAAAGCCTTCTGCCAAACAGGTAAAAAAAATACTCGAGGGGGTAAAGGCATTGGGCAGAGAGCTTACCCAGCTTGAATTTGCATGATGTTCACTATTTCACATGCTCCGTCTTCTTCAACTCCTTCACCAGCTTCAGAAACTCCTTGCGGTAACCACCCTTATCAGGGCCCAGGGACTTCTTTGCTATCGCTGTTACCATCGCCGCAGTACCCTGGCCTTTATAATTAGATTTACGCAGTAACATGCCCAACAATGCCACAGAGCTGGCAAAACGAAAATCATCAGAAGCATCTGCAAAAGCAGTGACCTTGCCGGGAATTTCATAGTCCATTGTAAGCGTAACACTATCTGCAGGCTGGCGGTACCACAGCTTCACCTCACCCAGTACACTATCTTCCACGGCGCCGGTGCTATCCCGCGGAACGATCTCGTACAAGGCTACAGAGCAGTGGCCTGCGCCGATGATCCCTCCTACTACTTTATCACCGCTGGTATTGTCTTCTTTCAATACTTTATTTTCATAACCGATCAAACGGTAAGACTTCACTACAGAAGGATTGAACCATACCTGTGCTTTGGTATCCTGCACAATGGTAAAGAGGGTGCTGCCAAATTCACGGGCAAAGATCTTATTGGCTTCTTCGAGGTTATCAATATAGGCAAAGTTGCCGTTGCCTTTGCTGGATAAGGCCTCCAGCTTGGAATCCTTATAATCGCCCATGCCGAAACCAAGACAGGTGAGCAATACGCCGCTTTCCTTCTTTTGCATGATCAGCTCTTCCATTTCATGATCGCTGGTCTGGCCTACGTTAAAGTCTCCGTCAGTAGCCAGTATCACGCGGTTGTTCCCATTGGGAATGAAGTTCTCCACTGCGATCTGGTAAGCCATTTTAATGGCTGCTTCCCCTGCCGTAGCCCCTCCTGCGCTCAGGTAATCAATGGCATTCAGGATCTTTTCTTTCTGGTCTCCTTTGGTAGCATTCAGCACAATGCCCGGCGTACCCGCATAGGCTACGATCGCTACACGGTCATTAGGGCGGAGATTATTTACCAGCACACGGAAGGCTGCCTGCAGCAAGGGTAATTTATTCTGCGTGCCCATAGATCCTGATACGTCTATCAGAAATACCAGGTTACTGGCAGGCAGGCTGTCTATATCTACCTGTTTGGCGCGTACGGCTATTTGCAGCAGGTTATGCTTGGGCTCCCAGGGACAAACCGCATAGTGGCTGTGGATGCCCAGGAGCTGGTTGCTATCAGGTGAAGGATAGTCATAGTGAAAGTAATTCACCATCTCTTCGATACGCACAGCGTCTGCAGGAACATGTTCTTTCAGGCGTACAAAGCGGCGGATATTACTATAGGCGGCGCGGTCTACATCCAAAGCAAAATTGGAAGTAGCATTCTTCATCGTCTCTACAAACTTGTTCTCGTAAATAGTGCCGTAAGTCTCATCGAAGAAGGTGTTGATGCCCATACCGGTGTTGCCGTAATTGGGATTGGAACTATAGGCAAACCTGGCTTTGGCCTTTGCTTTGGCGATAGCGAGCTCACTGGATGACTTTTCCTTGTCTTTGGGTACCAATGCCACCAGCATACGGCTGAAGCGCTCTATGGCAATGGTACGGCTGCTATATCCCGGAAGTTCGAACAAAAGATGAGTGCCGCCGGAGGGTATGACTATACGAAAAAGGCCATAGGAATTGCTCACTACCTTAACCGTATCATTCACAACGCTCACGGTTACCCCGGGCAGAGGATTGTGGGTAATGCTGTCTTCTACCGCTCCCGTTACCCATGTTGTTTGTGCGCCCGCTGGTACAGTGGATAATATGCAGAAAAGCAAAGCTAGCAGCTCTCGCATGACTAAAATTAATAATTAATAATGAATAATTCCCGATTATTAATTATTCATTATTAATTATTTATTTAACTATTCGATGAGCTGATAGATCTCAGGAAGGTTACGTCCGAGACCATCATAATCGAGGCCATAACCCAGGAGGAATTTATTGGGCACTGAGAAACCCAGGTAATCGATCTTGATAGGGTGCACCAGCGCTTCCGGTTTGGTGAGCAAAGCGGCGATCATCAGCTTTTTGGGTTGCTGATGCTCCAGCTGGGGCAGGAACTGGTGGAGTGTTTTGCCTGTGTCTACAATATCCTCCAGGATCACTACCGTACGGCCATACAGATCTTCATCCAGGCCAATGGAAGTCACCACGTTGCCGGTAGATTTAGTGCCTTTATAAGATACCAGCTTAATGAAAGAGATCTCTGCCTCGATGCTGAGGTATTTGAAAACATCAGCGGCAAACATGAATGAGCCGTTCAGGATGGCAATGAACAAGGGCTTCTCCCCTTCCAGGTCTTTATTGATCTGGTCTGCCATTTCCTTGATGCGAAGCTGTAATTCCTTTGCGCCGATATAAGGCTGGAACTGTTTATCGTGCACTTTTATGATCGACATGCGGATATCTGTTTTAGCAATTGTTGTTTATTTTCCCACCAACAGGCGCTGACCTATCTTGATATCAGTGCCGGGCAGGTTATTCCATTGCTGCAGCTGCTCAATGGTGATATTATAACGTTTGGCAATGCCATAGGCCGTTTCCTTCGGCTGTACATCATGATATTGCAGAATGCCACGTACGGGCGCCTGTTGCTGTGTGGCCGGCTTCACCGGTGCAGGTGCAGGGGCGGGGGCTGGTCTGGCCGGGCCCTGGGCAGTGCCGCCTCCGGAGGAATTGCCCTCTTCCAGCTTCTTCAGATCCTCTATCATTCCCGAGGGGATGCCGTTATTATTGGATGCGGGAGCAGGAGCAGGTGGTGCAGGAGCTGCCGCAACAACTTCCTCTTCCGGCTCTTCTTTTACACCCTGGCCTTCTTTGCTAAGCGAATAGTTCTCTGCTTCTTCATCTTCCTTCGCTTTAGACCCTTTTGCCAGGCGGGGCATATTGCTGGCATATCCGTCAAGGGCCAGCTTTTCGCCTGCTGCCGGCTCCTCTCCTTCATGCAGCTTATTACGCCTGCGCAGCCACTTCATCTGGATGCCTTCTGCCTGGGATACTGCGTGCATCGTTTCTCCGGCGGCCACCAGGTGAAAATCATCCTTACCTTTCTTGCCCTTTTTCTGCAGGAAGATGAGCATATTGGAAGTGAGCGGCGCATCACTGGAAAGATCATTATACTTCAACAGCCTGCTGAGGCGGATATGCTGTTCGCTGGCCACCTGGATCAGCGATGTGCCTGCGGGCAGGTATAGTACCTTACGGCCGTTGATCTCAAAGAGTCCCCTTGGATACTGCTTCACGGCAGGCTGCTTCACCGGCGGCTTTGCAGATGCCACCGGCTTGCTGCTGCTGGGACGATCCTGTACACCCGGACGCGTATTGTTGTTTTCAACCGGTGTGTTTCTCGCCACACCCATTCCTTCCTGCGTGTATTGATCCAGGTTGTAGTCTTCAATTATTTTAATGAGCTGTTGCGGATAGGTTCTGCTGGTGGCATAACCGGCCTGTTTAAGGCCGTAAGCCCAGGACTTATAATCTTCCGGGTCAAACTGGAACAGGAAAGCATAGCGGGGATTGTTCTTCAGAAAGGCAGAATGGTCGCGGTAAGAATCTGCAGCGCTGCCGTATTTACGGAAACATTCCTGGCGGGCGTCGTCATCATAGTTAACGGTCTCCCCCACCCAGTTGTTCTTACACTTGATCCCGAAATGGTTGTTGGAGTTCAGCACCAGCCAGCCGTTACCACTTTGTGTTTCCAGGATGCCCTGGGCCAGCTTGATTGACGCCGGGATGCCCGATCGGCGCATCTCGTCTACAGCAATATCCTTGTACCTGGCAATATATTGCTGTGTGGTCATGGTTTGTGCTTTCAACAGAGGCATGCAGCCAATAAGAAAACTAACCACTAAACAAAATTTTCTTACTTGCATGATGAAAATTTAATGGGAAAGTAAATAGTATGCTGTTGAGTTAGTTGTTTTTTCTGATCATCAACAATCCGTCGCGGATGGTGAGCAGCAGCTGTGTAGCCCTGTTATCTGCCCTCACTTTTTCGCAGAACCGCACCATGGCTTTGGCGTTGGCGCTTTGCTGCTGTTCTTCCTGCAGCACTTCGCCGTGGTAAAGCACGTTATCCGCCAGGATAAGACCACCCGGGCGCAGTTTATCCCACACCAGGTCGTAATATTGATCATAGCCCTGTTTATCGGCGTCGATGAATACCAGGTCAAAAGTTTCCTGTAACTGAGGGATAATATCGGCCGCTTTGCCTATACGGAGTTGGATCTTTTGTTCAAGGCCTGCTTCCTTAAAATAGCGTTTACACATCTCTTCGCGTTCCTCGTTGATGTCTATGGTATATAAAAGCCCGTCGGCCGTTAGTCCCTGGGCCAGGCATATTGCTGAATATCCGGTGTAAGTGCCTATTTCCAATATGCGGCGCGGTTGCAACATCTGGCTCACCATAGTAAGGTATTGCCCCTGGAGATGGCCGCTCAGCATGTGTGGCTGCTCTACCTTCAGGTATGTTTCACGGTTCAGACGGTTCAGTACACCGGCTTCAGGGCTGCTGTACTTTTCCGCGTATGCTTCTACCGCTAGAGGAATAACGTCCATATGCAAGGAAAAATTTCTGCAAACCTACGGAAAAATGCTAAAAAGCTGAATGCTCAAGGCCCAGGGCCCTTATATCAGGCGCCCGGCATTGAGCATTCAACAACTGGTATAGTTGTTAGAAATTAGGTCTTAACTTGTTGGTAGTGTAGAATACACGGAAATATTCCACCACTTCATCTGCAGTATCGAATAATTTCAGCAGACCAAGATCTTCCGGACTGATATTGCTCTCTTTTTCCATCATCACCGTGCGGATCCAGTCCAGCAGGCCGCTCCAGTACTCTTTACCCACCAGTACCATAGGCGTTTCCGTCATCTTCTTGGTTTGAATGAGGGTGGCCACTTCAAAAAATTCATCCATGGTGCCAAAGCCTCCGGGCATCATCACAAAGCCCTGCGCATATTTGGTGAACATGACCTTGCGCACAAAAAAGTAGTCAAAGTGCAGGTTCTTGTCGTGATCCACAAAAGAATTAGGATACTGTTCATGCGGAAGGGTGATGTTAACGCCTACTGACTTCCCTTTAGCCAGCTGCGCGCCTTTATTGGCCGCCTCCATTACACCGGGGCCACCACCGGAAATAATGCCAAAACCGTCTTCTGCCAGGCGGCGGGCTATCTCCACAGTAAGGTCGTAATATTTGTTACCCGGCCTGGTACGGGCAGAGCCGAATACCGATATGCAGGGGCCCATTTTGGCCAGTGCCTCAAAGCCTTCTACAAATTCTGCCATGATCTTGAAGATCTGCCAGCTGGAGTGGGCTTTGGTTTCCGTCCAATCTCTCTCTTTCAGGTTTTTTAAAGTGCCATTCATCTTTCAGTATGTTTATCAGGACAGCAATTTAGGTATTTAAGCGGTCTTATAAAAAAAGAGCAGGTAACTTGATAGAAACCTGCTGTACATTTAACACGTTATGAACGTGCAGTCGCTTATATTCATAAGCGCTGCATTATCTTTATCCAAAGTCAGCTATAATTTTTTGCTATAAACGGAAGCCGTAAAACCGGTATATTATGCACATGCCCTCACGTACAGAAAACTCTTTTGGTGCTATTAGAAAAGAATTAAAACGGGTTAGAAAGTGATGAAACACTGATCTGCCTGATGCATAATAACGTGGTTTTATCAAAAATTAATAATAATGTTCCTTATATCCTAATTTTTTATTAAAAAGTTTTGTTTTCCATTCTTCAGGGGCGTTATGCTACCGTTCCACATAAAACTACCGCTGAGGCCCTCCGGTAAAGTGATCTCTGCAGACACACCCTCGTTGCCAATTCGTTTAAGCTTTACCGTTATATCACCTTTTGGATGAGGCATTGTACCCGACACTTCCTGTAGCCCGCCCATAGCAGGCTGGATCTTTACGGCTTCAAAGCCGGGCTTGTCAGGCATGATACCGCAGATGGTGGCCAGGAAATCATAATTGGGACTGGCGCTCCACGCATGACAGTCAGACCGCGTAGGCTCTGGATTTTCTGCAAAGGTGGTCAGTCCTATCCGGAGCATATCACGCCAGGGCTTTAGCTGCTCGTAATATAAGGAAGCCATGCCTGCCTTCTTCAATGCCTGGTTCAGATAAAAACGGTAATAGAAAGTGGCCTGGCTGAGTGTGCTGTCTTCCAGCACCCTTTGTAATACCGTCTTTTCCTTGTCGGCTGGTATGGCGCCTGCCAACACAGCAATAATACTGGCATGCTGACTGAAAGTATTGCGCAAAGGTGTGTTGGCCATTTCATTGCGGCCCTGATCAAAACAGCGTTCATAAACAGCCTGGTTAATGGTGGTTGCCAGTTGCTGATAATGCTGCGCTTCCTGCTGATGGCCATAGTGCGCAAACAATGCCGCGGCCTGTTGCAAAGTGTAGGTATACTGAAGTGTGATCACGGATGAGTTGCCATCTGTAGCCCCATCGGGCGTGCCATTGGGGAAAGCATGATTCCAGTCAACAAAGCCCCACCAGTTCATTGGTCCCAGCATGTTCCTGCTGCTATCGATATGTTTTTCGTACCAGTCCAGCACACCACGTACAGCGGTAAGATATTGCTGTATAAAAGCATCATCCTTACGATGCATCCAGTAATCATACACCATAGACACCCAGTACAGGGAAAAAGGCGGGATCACCTGCAAACGGTTACTGGGATAGCGGCCCTGTGTAAGCCCTTCCGGTACACGGGAACAGTAAAAATCGTGAATAGCTTTACGCATCAGGCGGTCATCCCCGGTAACATACAATGATATGAGTGATTGTATGCGGGTATCTCCTTCATATTGCAGCTGCTCGTAGTACGGACAGTCAAAATAAGTTTCACCGGCACACAATCTTGCCGTACGCCATCCCACATCCCATATCGCTTTTAATGAGGTATCATTGCTGGAAAAGCTGGCTTTCTGCACAAAAGGGTAACCGGTGTACATGCCCTGCAGATCTTCCAGTACCAGCGCTTCACTACCTGTAGTAATATCCAGCTGCAGGTAGCGGTAGGTACGAAACCACAGTGGGCGGAACAGCCGCTTATTACCGCCATCCGGCTCGAACACGTCGAAATTCCCCCTGATCTCGCGGCCTTCTATTTCGTTGCGGTTGCCCTTTCCATGTGTATTGAACAGGGCTTCTGCGTAAGTCATTTTAATGCTGCTGCCCGCGCCTTTGCTGACGGTCAATTCGGGATAAGCTACAGTATTAAAGGTCTGATCCAGCAGGATGCTCACTTTCTTATTGGCAGGTATGGTCAACGGTTTAGCACCACCCAGGAAATTATCTGCGGCCGTAATACCTTCTGCCCTCCTCACTTTCAGCAGCCGCTGCGGAGTTTCTTCCATCAGCGGGATCGTACGGGGTGTCAGGCACCAGAGGTTATCCGAGCCCTGACCTACTGGTACAGGCGTAGTAACAGGAACCGCTGCAGGCCAGCTTTCATCGTTATAATCCGGTTGCTCCCATCCCCAGGGATAGGCCGCCGCTTTTACCTGGTCGCCGGGACCGATCACCATGTAACTGTGCAGGCGCGGCCCGTTATCTATAGAGCAGGGCTGATAAGCTTTATCAATGTATACTTTCCAGCTTTTATCTGTATTTACGGCTTTCTCCTCTCCGGTATCGCCCTGTACTACCAGGCCTGTCTGATTAGATACCTGGGCCACCGGTGCGTATACGCCCATGTTCCAAACCAGCACTGCCAATACATTACGGCCGGGACGCAGGTAAGGCGCCAGATCCACTGTTTCAAAGTTCCAGTTATAAAGATCGCCACGAGCGGGACCGCTGCATACAGGTTTTCCATTCACCCAAAGGCGGTAACGGTTATCAGCAGAAATATGGATCATGTAATGTTCCGGCTGGTTTACCAGCTCCAGTGTTTTACGGAAATGATACACACCGTAATCACGCTGTGCAGCCTGCGGAGCAGCTATCCAGGAAGATTTCCAGGGAGCTTTCAGTAATGCCGGATTTACAGGCGGCAGCTCCTGTGCCGACAGTCTAAGGGATAATAAAATGAACAAACAGAGTACAGGCAAGAGAGATCGCTGCATACGTGGAATTTGCTTAGAAAGGTAAGCATTAATGCAGGATAATTGTCCTATGGTGTCCTACTGGTTTGAGGTTTGAAGTTTGAGGTTTTTTAAATGTTAGAAGTCTGATGCTTGCTCCAGGCCTGACACTTGTCGTTAACCTTGAACTTCTAACGAACTTCAAACCTCAAACTTCAAACCTCAAACCAACTTTTTCACGATTTCTTCCGCCAACCCGAAGGATAGCGTCATCCCTGCACCCCCAAGACCGTTAATGATCGTAACATCTTTTTCCGGCTGCAGCACCAGGTTGGTCTGGCCATTGGTCAGTTTGGGATAGATGCCATGCCAGCGCTCCTGTATGCTAACAGCAGGCGCCTGAAGAAAAGTATGCATGTATTGCAGGATCAGGTCATTAATGAACTCCTTGTCAAAGGGAGCGAAGTCCGGGCCGTATTCGTGGGAATCGCCGATGGTGAGCTCTCCTGCTCCGTTCTGTGATACCAGTACATGCACGCCCCATTGCAGGTATTGGGGCATCTCTGTTGCTATGCGCTGGCGCAGCGCAGGTAAACTGGTGCAGGTGTTGAAGGCGGCATAGTGCAGCAGTGTAAGGCCTGCACAGAGGGCGGGTCCCAGCTGCCAGTTATCCGGCTGGGGCACGGTACGCATCATCTGCAGTTTACATTTGATAATACCAGATTTTTCAAACTCCTGTGGGTACAGGGTTTCAAAATCAGCGCCGCTGCAGAGAAATACTTTATCTACTTTCCAGGACTCTTCTTTGGTTTCGATGAAGGGCATGGAGATGCCGTTAACAGCAGTATTGAAACGCAGGGTTACCTGCAGTTCATCTTCCAGCCAGGCGGCAATGCGGGCGCTGGCCTCGCGCGGGTTCACCGTCATTTCAGTGGGGCTGTACATGGCGCCCAGTAAGCCCCTGGTCTTTACGGCCTTGCTGCGGGCGCCTACTTGCTGCGGGGTTAACAGCTCGCAGCTGTAGCCTTTATGAGGCGCTGCCTGTACAAACTCTTCCAATACGGCCAGTTCGTCTTTCTCATACACCAGGTGCAGCGAGCCGGTCTCATTACATTCCAGGCCAGTGGCCGCTGCCAACTCTTTCCAGATACGGCGGCTGGCCATGGCACGGGTGTAATTTTCTCCTGCCTGCTGGCCAATAGGCCATATCAGTCCGAAGTTACGGATGGAAGCGCCCAGGGCACGGCTGTTACGTTCAAATATCACTACCTTCTTTCCCTGTCTGGCAAATTGATAGGCAGTGGCTAATCCTGCTATACCAGCGCCGATAACGGCGATATCTGCATGTTTCATTAATACAACTTTGAGGTTTGAGGTTTCAAGTTTGAGGTTTGTTAAATGTTAGAAGTCTGATGCATGCTCCAGGCCTGACACTTGTCGTTAACCTTGAACTTCAAACTTCAAACCTTCAAACTTTAAATAATTTCCAGGATCTCTTCCAGCGAATCTACCAGGTGGGTATGCGGGCCTTCCTGCAATGCTGCTTTGGAATAAGCGCCGGTAGTAATACCGATCACAAAAGGGCAGCCTGCATTGGTACCTTCTTCCAGGTCAGACAAGGTATCTCCTATTTTGGCCACCTGGCGGATGCTGCGAACGCCCAGCTGTTCCATGGCACGATAGATCATATAAGGATAGGGCCGGCCCTGGGGCACTTCATCGCTGGTGATCACTGCATCTATCACTCCGATGTTTAGCCAGCCTACCCTTTTCAGGATAATATCAGTAATGGCCCTGTCAAAGCCAGTATCTAATGCGATCTTAATACCCCGCTGTTTCAATGCGCCCAATACCGCGCCGGTACCCTTCTTTTCACGCACACCTTCACTGTGGAGGTAGTGGTCGCTCATCTGCTGCACAAAATGCCTGTGCAGGCTGTCAATAAAGGCAGGATCCTTGTACCGTGCATCCTGCTTTTGTTCCAGCAGATAGCGGATGGCCCAGGGCTTTGCATAACCCATCACTTCATTTACCTCAGGCAGGGATACGGCCAGCCCTGCATACTCCTGTATCACCTGCTGTAATACCAAGCCTACATTGGATTCATCGTGCAGGGTAGTACCTGCAATATCAAACACTGCTAATTGAATGTCCATGATAAAACCAGTCTGTTTAATGGGCACAAAGGTAGGGAAGCCTGCGCATACAGTTTAGTATTTATAAACTATTTAACATTAGGATAAAGTACATAAAAAAGGGATAAGGCGGTATATCGCCTTATCCCTCTCCATATTTTTTCAGTGGGATTACAAGCCTACGTTAAAGCCCATCGTGATCTGCGGACGGTTCTGGTAGGGAGAACGTACGTTCTGCAGCACATCATACAGCACCATAATATAAAAGGCCGAATAGCCTGAGCCCAAAGGCTGGGAATAGCCGCCGCCCAGCAGCAGGCTGGATACACCGTAGCTGGACTTGCTGGTTACCTTGGGATCAACCGTATAATCTGTCAGCTTCTCGCTTACATGGTTGTACTCCGGTTGCGCATGCAGGAACAGCATTTCGAGGGGATAAAAACGGCCCCATACGCCGCCGCCAAAAACAGTGTACTGGTAGCGGAAACTGGTTTCCCCGTTAGCGTATTTATCCTTTTCAGATGCATACTGCGCATTAATGTTAACACCTGCAGCAAACATATCAGAAAAACGGTAGCCTACCAGTGGAGATACATTTATGTTGGTATAATCGCCGAATACGAGCCCAAGCGAGCCCCCTATCATCATCCGGGAAGGATCGAAGCCCTTCCGGGAAACGGTATCCGTTTTATAATACTGTGCATGGGCCAACTGGATACCACCCAGTAATAACAGGAATAAAAACAAACGTTTCATAGTTTTCTTGTGTTTATGTGGTATGTAACTATACTACGGGCAAAGATAGAATATAATGTGCTGATGTGCTGTTATGCAAATATGCTGATGAAAAATGCAGCTTTCGCTCAAATTCATCAGCATATCAGCACACGGGTAAATAAGCACATCAGAAAGAAGGACATAAAGTAGCCCTGCGGGCTCCGCTGAAAGCACGGTTAGGATACAGGCCTGTATACACAATACCGATCTCGTAAGCGCCGCGGCGACCATTGGAATTAGCCAGCTGTGAAGTAGTGACGTCATAGCTGAACATCATTCTTACCCTGGATATTTCATACCCTACCAGGAATACCGCAGCATCGCTGAAGCGCAGATAAGCGCCGCCAAATACCTGCTTGGTGCCATCGCCTGAAAGGTTGTAAGCGATATTACCGCCCGCTACAATTTCTCTTGATCCTGCCTGACGGGCATAATAAGCAGCCGGGTTAACGATCACGTTATCGCTCACTTTAAAGATACCATTCAGGAAGCCGATATAGCGACGGTCTATCTGGTTATTGCCTTCATAGAAGCTTTCATGCGGCTTGTTCACGTGCTGCACGGAAAGACCGCCATTGATATAAATGTTATCCGTAGGAAAGTAAGCATAGTTCATGCCTACCTGTACATCAAAGTAATTTACTTTCGACTGTGTGATCGGTTCTGCCGTAGGCAGCTGCGAATCAAAGAACTTACCATTCCACTGATCGCCAAAGGTCAGCTTGGCGATGTCCACCCGCTTGCTGGCCGAGCCCATATTAAACCCGAGGGAAAGCAAGCTGCTTTGCCCCAGCAACTGGTGATAGGCCACCGATCCATACACCTTGGTGGAGGTAAGGTTACCACTACCCGCCACGTCCCTGAGCACCACGCCGCCAACGCCTACCCAGCCATATTGCAGCCTGTCGCGAAACAGCTGAAAATCGCCAAAGGCCGACATTGTTTTATAAGGCACCGGAATACTGGCCCACTGGTTACGGTAATTTATACCCACCCTGTAATTACCATCCGGAATAAACCCTGTGTTGGCAGGGTTGGTGGTAAGCGGGGAGTTAAAGAACTGCGAAAAATGCAGATCCTGCGCGGTAGCCTGTACTGTTGTGAACAACAATACGATACCGGCTAAATAAAATTTTACTTGCTGCTTCATGGCTCGTCATCTTAACAAAGTGATATTTCCTGTCCTGTTGGCTGTCGTACCGTCGCTGAATTCTACGCTCACTACGAATGCATATGCGTCCATGGGTTGCACTGTGCCTTTGAACCTGCCGTCCCAGCCCAGCGTGGGATCGTTGGATTCAAATACAAGCTGTCCCCAGCGGTTGAAGATCTTGAAATTGAATTTCGCAATACCGAAGCCGCGTACCATCAGCACATCGTTCATACCGTCTCCATTGGGAGAGAAGGCATTTGGTACATCAAACAAGGGTATTACAATAGCAGCTACCTGCTTGCAGATGGTATCTGTACAACCGGCTGCATTGGTAGCTAATAAACAAACATCGTAGGTACCGGTCTTGTTGTACTGGTGTACGGGATTTGTTTCCGTAGACACCTGTCCATCGCCAAATTCCCATACGTACCTGATGGCGCCGATACTCTGGTTGATAAACGAGGTAGGCGTATTTTCCACCGGCTTCACCGGCGTAAAGGTGAAATCAGCTGAAGGCGGCCCGAACACGGTGATCGTGATGGTAGTATCGTCTGTTATATTACAGGTGTTGTTATCTACCACATGCAGGCTTACAGCATAGGTGCCCGGGTTCTGATACGTATGTACAGGATAAGCTTCTGTAGAAGGCGCGCTGCCATCCCCAAAGTTCCAGGTAAAGCTTTCGCCACCTTTGGTAGTATTGTCAAAGCTGATGGTAGACGGCGCACAGGAACTATCCGGCGCTACAAAGCTGGCTACCACGTTAGCGGCCACACGCAATATCAGTGTATCTGTATGCGGTGCGTTACAATAGTTGGTATCTATGAGTGTAAGCTGTACGCTGTAAATGCCATCCTGCGCATAACGGTGTGCATACGGGAAATCGCCCATACCCACCGTATCTGCGGGGGTACCGTCACCGAGATCCAGCAGGAAAGAAGTGTTGGTGAAAGGCTTGCCTGGAGGCGCTACGGAATTATTGGTGAACAGGTAGCGCAGCTCTTCACAGGGTGGTTGCCTGTCTGCAGCGATATCTACCGTAGCCTGGTCTGCACGGATACGCACATCTGTGTAAGCGGTATCGCAACCGTTACAGCTGGCGGGATCGCACTTGATAAGGCGCACTGTGTAGTCACCGATGCGTGAATAAGTATGTGTAACAGTATCCTCTGTGCCGCTGACATCCGGACTGCCGTCACCAAAGTTCCAGGTCCAGGTCTGTGCAGGTATACCGGTAGTATCTACAAAAGTGATGGTAGCGGGTACGCAGTAGTTCCTTTTTCTGTCCAGTGTTTTAATGCCTGCTTTCACGCCATCCAGGTTGAACGCGATCTTCAGTAAGCCCAGGTTACAGAAGGGCGGCGGTTGAGTGGCGTAGGCGCCCGGCGTAGTTGGATAGCGCGGCTTTGCCTGCGTATTGGCAGAAACGTTACACCATGCACAAATACCCTGGTAGATCACCCCGTTACGGTCAAAGCGGCTGGTACCGCCATCCACGTGCTCATACAAACCATTGCCGCCAAAGAAGCTGGCAAACAGCACATCCGTTGCGTCGCGCTGCAACACAAAGAAGTAAAAGTCCTGGTCGTCTGTAGTACGCTGTAAAGGATTCTTGGTGATCAAACCGCTGGTGCCTGAGTTAGGATAACGGAGTGATTTATTGATACCGCCGCCCCAGCCGGACACATATACATTCTCACACCTGTCCACCAGGAAAGCTACCGGCGACAAGCTTGGATCTGCGGCCTGTTTACCGAAGGTGGTGGAATAAACAAAGTCTGAGAGGTTAGGCTGCAGCTTGGCAATGAATTGTTTGGAATTGTCATTATAAAAAGTAGCAGTTCCGGGTGGCTGACGCGTAGGCCAGCTGCCGTCTGTAGTACCCATCACATATACAAAGCCGCGTGTATCAGTTTGTATACCGTAGATCTGGTCGGCCGCTACATTGTTGGCGCCCAGGAAAGTGCTCTGCAAAATAGTTCTGCCGTCGCTTGTAATGTGCGTGATAAATCCATCACAGATACCGCCGCGATAGCTGCCATAGACCACTCCACCGGTAGTGCGGAAGTCAGAGCTGGCAGTGCCGCCTGCTACATACAGGCTGCCTCCGTTCAGCGACAGCACATAGGCTGCATCTTCTTTTGAACCGCCTATATAGCTGGCCCATACCAGGGCAGTACAATTGGGATCGATCCTCATCACGACACCGTCCTGCATACCGCCGAAACCACCCTGGAAAACATTGGCAGTAACGGGGAAATCAGAAGAGCGGGTACAGCTGGCCACAAATACGTTACCCGCGCCGTCCAGTACTACTTCGCTGCGGGCATCGTCTCCATAGTTGCGTAATAACACCCAGCTGCCTGCCTGGCGGTTCTCGCGCATGTTCACGCCATCATCGCCACCGCCGCCAATGATGATAGAGCCGATGCGGGCGGTGCCTGTAGCATTCAGCTTAATGATCGCGATGTCCCATCCGCCGCGGGGACCTGCAACAGTAGTGGCAGGAAAATTACTGGAGGTGGTTCTTCCGCTGATCACCAGGTTACCTGCTGCATCTGCAAAAAGGCTGTGCGGTTGTTCATCGCCATTGCCGCCTACATAAGTGGCATATACCTGGCTGCGGCCATTAGGCGCCAGCTTGGTGATACCGATGTCGAACTGTCCACCGGCGAAAGCGTTCTGCACAGCACCGGTCGTAACAGGATAACCCTGCGCCCAGACAATGCCGCCGCCATAAAAATATCCCTGGTTGTCATAAGTGGCGGTAAAGCCCCAATTATCTGCACGGGAGCCGGACACACTGGAAAAGACATAGGTGGGATCTATGATGAGCGGATATTGCGGATCATAAGCGCCAGACAGTTTAAACCCTACTTTGCTGCCGTTTAAACGGTAGCTAACCTTCACGGGCACACGTTGATTGTTCACATACTGATATGCATAAGGCATCAGTTCTGTGGTAGTGCCTACAGAGGTAGTGATCTCCAGCTGTTCTTTCTTTATTTCAAGCCTGGTAGCGCCGTTATACTGTAGCTGTATTTTGGATGGATCAGCGCCGGGTTGAACGATCAGATCATACTTTAACTGGGAAGCTTCTGAGTACACCTGCATATCGATACCTGCATACAGGTCTTTGTACATCACACGCTGGTAAGATCTTACGTTAGATTTCCAGCGGGTAGAATCGTTCCCGATGATATAGTTGCTATAACCGTCAACGGGTTTATCCGGTAGTACCTGCGGGTTGGTGGCTGCGTTCAGGAAAGTCACCTCATAGGCATGTCCTCTTACCACTGGTTTCTGCGGTTTGTCAAAACCGGGAACTTCTTTGCCATTGCTAACGGAGAGATCAGGGTTTGCTACGCCTGTAGCTTTTTTTGCGTCATAGTCGACCGTAGGAGTATGATTGGGCTCAGCGTGGCCGTGCAGGTATTCTGTCAGCCTTGCATAGTCGTCCTTATTTAACAGATAAAAGGTGAATCCATTTTTTTTGAGAAAGATGGTTCCGCCGCCAAGATCCGTTTTATATAAGAAGTCTCCTTCCCACTGGCCTTTGTTCTCAACAAACTGCAAAGGCGTGAAATTACTGTTCTCCTGTGCCTGAGCCGGGGCTAAGATGAGCCAAAGAGCAACACTCAAAAAACCGGCAAGGAAAGTAAATTTCAACGGAATAGATTTTACGTTTTTTTCCTTAACTAATATACTATAATTAACGGGGAAAGGAGCCGAATTGTTACCAAATTCCCGGCTTCATTTATATTCAACCAGTTAAGTTATACGAAAAAACGGATAAACAGGTTGCGTTGTTCATATACAAAAAATTAGGAGGTTTCCGGCCGGATGGCAGGACAATAATACAACGTTTTCGCCGTTGCAAAAATTGTTATCCTCCCCCTCCTTTATTTTTACCGCAGCAAAGTAATACTACCCGTCTTATTGGCCTTGGTGCCGTCGCTGAATTCAATGTAAATGGAGTAAGCATACGCATCCATTGGCTGCAGGTTGCCCTTAAACCGGCCGTCCCAGCCTACGGAAGGGTCGTTTGACTCAAATACCAGCTGCCCCCAGCGGTTAAAGATCTTCAGGTTAAGTTTGGCAATACCGAAGCCTCTCACCAGCAATACGTCGTTCATCCCGTCTTTATTGGGAGAAAAGGCGCTGGGCACATCAAACAGAGGTACCACTATAGCAGCTACCTCCTGGCAGATGGTATCCGTACATCCAAACTGGTTAGTGGCGACCAGGCAGGCATTGTAAGTGCCTGTTTTGTTGTACTGATGAACCGGGTTGGTCTCTGAAGAAGTGGCGCCGTCCCCAAAATCCCAATGGTAGCTGATAGCCCCTATAGATTCATTCACAAACCTGACCGGTGTATTCTCCTCCGGTTTGGTGGGTGTAAAGGAGAAACCTGCCGTTGGCGAACCGCTGATAACAATGCTGCGGGCGGTATCGTCCTGGATGTTACAGGTATTGTTGTCCACGGCGTGCAGGGTAATGGTGTAGGTACCAGGGTTCTGATAAACGTGGGTCGGATAAATATCGTTAGATACCGGGCTGCCGTCTCCAAAGTCCCAGGTAAAGGTTTCCCCGCCTTTAGTGGTATTGTTAAAGTGGATGGTAGCCGGGGCGCAATCACTGTCGGGCGCCTCGAAGCTGGCTATTACGTTGGCGGCCACACGCAGGGTAATGGAATCTACCTGCGGGGCGTTACAGTAATTGGTATCTACCAGGGTAAGGGTTGCCCGGTAGATCCCGTCTGCCGCATAGGCATGTGTCCAGGTGCCCAGGCCCACTGTTCTTGTCGGCGTGCCGTCGCCAAAGTCCAGTACAAAGGATTGATTGGTAAACGGCTTACCTGCAGGCGCCTGGGAATTATTGGTAAACTGGTAGTTCAGGTCTTCGCAGGGCTGGAGGCGGGTAGCGGTCAGGTCTACTGTGGCCTGATCATCCGTTATCCGGATGTTTGCATAGGCGGTATCGCAGCCGTTACAGCTGGTGGGGTCGCATTTGATGAGGCGCACCCGGTAATTACCTACCCGCGTAAAAGTATGGGTAACCGTATCCCGGTTGCCGCCCACATCGGCAGAGCCGTCGCCAAAGTTCCAGGTACGGCTTTGTGCGGCAAAACCGGTGGTATCTATAAAAGTAATGGTAGCCGGTACACAGTATCTCGTTCTCCTGTCCAGCGTTTTAATACCGGCCTTTACCCCGTCCAGGTTAAAGGCGATCTTTAAGGCGCCGTAGTTACACCTGGGCGGAGCCTGCGCCGGAATCGTGAGCGGGTAACGGGGCGTCGGGGGCGGTCCCTCATAACACCAGGCGCAAAGCCCCTGGTAAATCACCCCATTGCGGTCAAAACGGCTGGTGCCGCCATCCACATGCTCTAACAGCTTGTTGCCGCCGAAGTAGCTGCCAAACAGTATACCGGTAGCATCACGTTGCAGCACAAAGAAATAAAAGTCATCGCCGTCCGTACTGCCCTGCAGCGGGTTTCTTGTTGGCAGACCATTGGTGTTTGAATTGGGATACCCCAGGCCCGGATCAAGACCACCACCCCAACCGGATACATACACATTTTCACAGCGGTCCACCAGGAAAGCTACCGGAGAGATACTGGGATTGGGAGCATTTTTACCAAAAGTGGTAGAATACACAAAGCTGGAAAGGTTTGGTTGCAGCTTGGCGATGAATTGTTTGGAATTGTCGTTATAAAAGCTCGCCGTTCCGGCCGGCCGACGAATAGGCCATGCTCCTTCCGTTGTTCCCATCACATATACAAAGCCTCTGGCGTCCAACTGTATGCCGTACACCTGGTCGGCCGCAACATTATCAGCGCCCATGTAGGTACTTTGCAATACCGTGCTGCCGTCCGCTGTAATATGAGTAATGAAGCCGTCGCAGATACCGCCGCGGTAGCCCGGATAAATGGCCCCGCCAGTGGTCTGGAAGTTTGAACTGGCAGTACCGCCCGCCACGTACACTGTGTTATTGCTGATGGCCAGCACATAGGCGGCATCTTCTTTTGAACCGCCGATAAAGCTGGCCCAGGTCAGGTTGCGGCAGTCAGGGCTCAGGCGCATTACCACACCATCCTGTGCGCCACCGAAGCTACGCTGAAAGGCGCCTGCCGTTACAGGGAAATTGGAAGAACGGGTACAGCTGGCCACATAAATATTGTCTGCCCCATCTACTACCACTTCACTGCGGGCGTCATCGCCGTAGTTGCGGAGCAGGGTGCTGGCTCCGGTTCCCCGGTCATCGTTAATGTTTACCCCATCATCCTGCTGGCCGGCTACACACAGTGCGCCAATGATGGCGGAGCCGCTGGCGTTCAGTTTCACCACCGCAATATCCCAGCCGCCCGGAGTACCTACTCTGTTCGTAAAAGGAAAATCACTGGAATTCTGGGTACGGCCACTGACGATCAGGTTACCCTGTGAGTCAACGATCAGGCTATGTGGCTGATCTCTTCCGCTACCGCCAAGGTAAGTGCCATAGATCTGTGTACGGCCATTGGGTGAGAACTTGGTAATGGCAATATCAAACTCCCCACCCTGGTAAGAATTTTGCACGGCGCCTGGCGTAACCGGGTAATTCCCCGGATCAAAGGCGATGCTTCCTCCGTAAAAATTGCCCTCCGCATCATAGGTGGCCGTAAAGCCCCAGTTGTCAGCCCTGGCACCCGAAATAGCAGAAAACACATAGGAGGGGTCTATTACCAGCGGATATTGCGGATCATAGGCCCCGGATACTTTAAAGCCTACCTTGTTGCCGTTTAAACGGTAGCTCACTTTTACGGACACACGTTCGTTATTCACATACTGGTAAGCAAAAGGCATCTGTTCAGTAACAGTGCCTACAGAGGTGGTCACTACCAGCTGCCCCTGCTTTATTTCCATCTTGTCGGCGCCGTCATATTGCAGCTGCACATCTGAAGGATCTCCGCCGGGATGTATGATCAGGTCATACTTCAGCTGGGATGCCTCTGAATATACCTGCATGTCGATGTTCTTATACAATGACCTGTACATCACTGACTGATAAGATATTACATGGGATCGCCATTTGCTGGAATCACTGCCCAGGAAATAATTGCTGTAACCTTCTGCAGGTTTATCAGGCACTATTTCCGGGTTGATGGAAGCACCCAGGAAATTAACCATATAGACATGGCCTTTTATATTCGGCCGCTGCCTGGGCCTGGTATCGCCGGGATTTTGCGAAGCGCTTGTATTAACGGCAGCAACAGCCGCAGTACCAGCTGTTTTAGCATCCGGATTCACATAGGGAGGTTTACCCCCGCTGGAAGGAGCATCGCCGTGCAGGTAATCATGTAACTTGTCCATATCCCCCTGGTCAATCAGCTGAAATGTAAAGCCATTCTTCCTGAGATAGGCATAAGAGCTCCCCAGGTCCGTTTTATACAGGAAATCCCCCTTCCACTGGCCCTTGTTCTCTACAAACCGCAGGGGGGTAAAATTGGTAGTGGCTGCAGATGACTGCCCTTTCAGCTGCCCAAAGTTGGGCATGCCCAGCAAAATCCCTAACAGCACCGCAAGGGAAGTGATTTTCAAGGGATGCTTCTTTTTAAAGTTCAATGTATACACGCGGGTTCTGGCTTTAAATGGAATCTGTTAAACGTATGATGTGCCTTTGACGTTACACCGGGTTTACGAAACGCGCAACGTAAAACGGAGCAGGTTAGTGTATAGGCGTTATATTAACGTATATCCGCTCAGGAAATTTTACTCCACTGGGATTTCCCCCGCTGTGAAGCTAAAAATTCCCGCAGGGGATGATTTTCGGGTAATGTAAGATCGGGATCTTCCTGCAGCAGCTTCTCAGCAGACGCACGGGCTGCATCCAGGATAGGGCGGTCCTCCAGGATATCCGCCAGCTTGAAGTCCAGGATGCCGCTCTGCCGGGTGCCTTCCATATCGCCGGGACCGCGCAGCTCCATATCTTTTTCGGAGATGATAAAGCCGTTATTGGTCTGTACCATCACATTGATCCGCTCTTTGGAATCTACCCCCAGCTTGTAGCCTGTCATCAGTATGCAGTAAGACTGCTCCGCGCCCCTCCCTACCCTGCCGCGCAGCTGGTGCAGCTGGGAAAGCCCGAAACGTTCGGTGCTTTCTATCACCATCACAGAAGCATTGGGCACGTTCACGCCTACTTCTATTACGGTGGTGGCTACCATGATCTGGGTCTCATTACGGGCAAAGCGCTGCATATTGGTTTCCCGCATTTCCGCCGGCTGGCGGCCATGCACCATGCTGATGTAAAATTGCGGTTCGGGGAAAAATGCTTTTACCTCTTCGTAGCCCTTCATCAGGTTCTCATAGTCCATTTTTTCAGAATCCTCTATCAAAGGGTATACGATGTAGGCCTGCCTTCCCTTCTTCAGCTCTTCCTTAATGAAATCCATCACCTGTGGGCGCTGGTACTCCGTGCGGTGCACGGTGGTAATGGGTTTACGTCCGGGCGGCATTTCATCGATAACAGACACGTCCAGGTCGCCGTAAATGGTCATGGCCAGTGTACGGGGAATTGGCGTGGCAGTCATAACAAGAATATGCGGGGGGATGGTATTCTTCTGCCACAGGCGTGCCCGTTGGGCCACACCAAAACGATGCTGCTCATCTACAATGGCCATACCCAGGTTAGAGAACACTACTTCATCTTCCAGCAAGGCATGGGTACCGATCAGGATGTGCAGGCTGCCGTCTGCGGCTGCCTTCAGGATCTCTTTACGTGCCTTGCCTTTTACGCTGCCGGTGAGCATCGCTACCTTCAGGTTCATAGACTGCAGCAGTTCTGCGATCCCTTTAAAATGTTGCTGCGTCAGTATTTCCGTAGGCGCCATCAGGCATGCCTGGAAACCGTTGTCTATCGCCAGCAGCATGGTAAGCAATGCCACCATGGTTTTGCCGCTGCCTACATCGCCCTGCAGCAGGCGGTTCATCTGGCGGCCGTTCATGGTATCCAGCCTGATCTCCTTCAATACGCGTTTCTGCGCACCGGTAAGAGCAAAAGGCAGGTGATCGTTATAAAATTCGTTGAAGTGATTGCCTACAGATTCAAATACGAAGCCTTGCGACAGCTTATGCCGCCTGATCTTGATCCGGCAGATCCTTACCTGGGAAATGAACAGCTCCTCGAATTTGAGCCGGCGCCTGGCCTGCTGCGCCTCTTCTTCATTGAGCGGCAGGTGGATCTTGAAAAAAGCCATCGGCCGCGTCATGAGGCGGTATTGCTGTATAACAGGCCCGGGCAGGTTCTCGGGGATCTCCATGGGAGACAGCTGCTCCAGCAGGTTGAAGGTAAGCTTTCCGATAGCCTTGGCCGTTAGCCCTTTGGCTTTCAGCTTTTCAGTAGTGTAATACACCGGTTCCAGGAACTGTTTACCGGTGGCGATGTTTTCCGTGAGCAGGTCCATTTCCGGATGCGCCATCTGCAGCACGCCGTTGAATACAGACAGGCGGCCAAATACCAGGTAAGCCACCTGCTCGCGCAGGGCTTTCTGCATCCATTGCCAGCCCTGGAACCATACCAGGTCTATCTCCCCGGTTTCGTCGCGCAGCGTGGCTACCAGTCTTTTGCCGCGCTTCTCGCCGATGATCTCCAGCGAGGTAATACGGCCGCGGATCTGCACATAGTCCATTCCGCCGTGCAGCTGCGCGATCTTTTCCACCTTGGTGCGGTCTACATAACGGAACGGGAAATAGTTAAGCAGGTCGCCGAAGGTATGCAGGTTCAGCTCTTTGCGCAAAAGCTCTCCCCGCTGCGGGCCCACACCCTTCAGGTATTCTATGGGATTGGATAATATGGCTACCTGTGAAGACATCTGTAAAAATAAAAGGCAAACAGTTAAAGAACCATTTGCCTTTTACAAGAACAAAAATAATATTAATCTGCTATTGCTTCCACTTTACCTTCTACAAACAGTTTCATCCACTCAGTGGTCACTGATTTCGGACGCTCGATAGAGAGGCCCAGGGCTCTGTCCCAGCACAGGGAAGCCAGTACGCCCAGTGCGCGGGAAACGCCGAACAGCACTGTGTAGAATTCATATTCTACCATACCGTAGTGTACCAGCAGCGCGCCGGAGTGTGCATCCACATTAGGCCAGGGGTTCTTTACCTTGCCCAGCTCCTGTAAAATGGGAGGCACGGTATCATATACCATCCATACGATGCGCACCAGCTCATCGTTAGGCAGGTGGTTCTTGGCAAACTCCATCTGTGCAGTGAAACGCGGATCGGTTTTGCGCAGTACTGCGTGGCCGTAACCAGGTACTACCTTACCGTCTGCCAGTGTTTTACGCACATACTGCTCGATCTGTGATTTGGTTGGCATACCACCACCCAACTCTTCGCGCATGCTCAGGATCCAGCGGATCACTTCCTGGTTGGCCAGACCATGCAGGGGACCTGCCAGGCCGTTCATACCAGCTGCAAATGACAGGTAGGCGTCGCTCAGGGCAGAACCTACCAGGTGAGTCGTGTGGGCGCTTACGTTACCACCCTCGTGATCGGAGTGGATGGTCATGTAAAGACGCATCAGCTCCTTGAAGCCTTCGTCTTCGTAACCCAGCATGTGGGCGAAGTTACCAGCCCAATCCAGCATGCCGTTAGGCTGTATATGATCGCCGTTCTTGTATTTGCGGCGGTAGATGTAAGCAGCGATACGGGGCAGGCGTGCAATGAGATTCATGGTATCCTCATACATGTGGCTCCAGTAATCTTTTTTGCTGATGCCTTCTGAATAAGCTTTTGCAAAAGCAGATTCTGTCTGCAGGGCCATGATAGCCACCGTGAACATGGTCATCGGGTGCGTGGTCAGCGGCAGCGCTTCGATAGCATCAAAAACGTGATTGGGTACATGTGAACGGCGGGCCCACATGCTGGACAGGTATTGTACGTCTGCTTCGGTGGGTAATTCGCCTATCAGCATCAGATAAAACAAACCTTCAGGTAAAGGCTCCCTGCCTCCCTGCGCTTTAGGTAGTTGCTCCTGCAGCTCGGGAATAGAGAAACCTCTGAAACGGATCCCTTCATTTGCATCCAGCAATGATGTTTCTGTTACCAGGCCGGTAATACCACGCATACCCTGATACACCTGTGAAATAGTTACATCATCAATCTTTTTTGTGCCATGGTTCTTTAACAGGTCCTTGACTTCTGCGCTAAGCTCGTCGGCCTTTACCTTGAACTTTTCTTTTATATACCCCATTTTAATACGATAGTTTGGTAGTTAAAACGAAATCGATCAATTGTCAAAAGTAATGATTTGTTAACTAAGTTACTATGTTTTTAGCAGCTCCTATTAGCCAGTGAGCTGCCATTTGCAGGCTGAAGCCATTACAATACAATCGATTACAGCGCCCATAGCGGGCTAATACATAAATATTAAAGAAATGTGAATTTTTACTTTGGCGCTCTCATGTACAGCCAGATAGCCAGTCCTCCGAAAAGAAAATTAGGGATCCATACGGCCAGCATCGGGTTCAGGTTCGCCTTGGTGGAGAATACGGTAGAGAACTGAAGGAAGATAATATAAGAGGCGCTGATCACAATCCCCAGGGCCAGGTGCAGGCCGCTCCCGCCCCTGATCTTACGGGAGGCGATAATAGCGCCGATCAGGCTCAGGATCACTACGGCCGCAGCAGAAGAGGTACGGCGGTATTTTTCCACGTAGTATATGTTCAGGCCCTCTGCCCCACGCAGTTCTTCGCGGGCAATAAATTTATTCAGCTCGGGTGTGGTCATGGCTTCCTGGATATTTCGCTCTTCCACCATTTCCTTGGGGGTGAGCGCCATTTTCAGGATGGTATCCTGTTTATTCCACCAGGTTTCCTTCAGGTTCCTGATCCGCCGCATAGAAACGTAGTCCAGTTTCCAGCTGTTGGTCACAGAATCCCAGAGGATACGGTCGGCCCGCAGCTTGAAGGTCATGTTCAGCCCTTCCACCCTTTCCATCACAAAGCCGCTGCCGCTTTTGTAGTTAGGATCATAAGTGGCGAAAGTTACGTAGGTGAAGCTGTCTACACGCGTGGTGCGGTCGTACTGGGTTTGACCTGCGTCGCGGGACCTGATATAGGTGTTTTCGAAGGTGGTGCGGATGCGGTTGGCGTTAGGTACTACCCAGCGGTTGCCCAGCCAGAGAAGGCCGCCAAAAAGGAAAGCGCCTATCACGTAAGGGCGCATAAAACGCCGGAAGCTCACGCCTGCGGTCAGGATGGCGATGATCTCCGTACGGTACGCCATCTTGGAGGTGAAGAAGATAACAGATATAAAGATGAACAAAGGGAACAGCAGGGCCGCAATATGCGGGATAAAGCCGAAATAGTAGTCTACCACGATGGTCCTCAGGGAGAGGTTATTGCTCATGAAGTCATCCACCTTTTCCGTAATGTCGATCACTACTGAGATGATCAGCAGGACCATCAGGGAATAAATGAAGGTGCCTATGAACTTACGTAGTATATACCAGTCGATCTTTGTCATCGATATTTTTTTGCGCAGGCAATATAGTAATTTAAAGATATACGAGGATAAAGCTGTCTACAATCTTGTCTGCAGCTGCTTTACCATACCCGTTTTCCACGACGCGAAGCTACCTGCCATGATGTGTTCGCGCGCGGCTTTCACCAACTGCAGGTAGAACGCCAGGTTATGAATGCTGGCCAGCTGCATGCCCAGTATTTCTCCGGCGGCAAACAGGTGGCGCAGATAGGCCTTGCTGTAGTTGTTACTGGCAAAGCTTTGGGTCTCTTCATCCACGGGAGAGAAATCAGTGGCCCATTTTTTATTCTTGATATTGATCACACCCTGCCAGGTGAACAGCATACCGTTACGCCCGTTACGGGTGGGCATTACACAGTCAAACATATCCACGCCCAGCGAGATATTTTCCAGGATGTTCCAGGGGGTGCCCACTCCCATGAGGTAGCGGGGCTTATCTGCAGGGAGAATATTGCATACCAGGCCGCACATATCATACATCTCCTGCTCCGGCTCTCCTACACTAAGGCCGCCGATGGCGTTACCGGCGCATTCGCGGGCCGCGATCTCGGTAGCTGAAATAGTGCGGAGGTCTTTATAGGTACTTCCCTGTACGATGGGAAACAGTGTTTGTTCATGGCCGTAGGCCGGCTGCGTTTCCTGCATGCGTTTGATGCACCGGTCCAGCCAGCGGTGGGTCAGCTCCATCGATTTGCGGGCGTAGTGATATTCTGAGGGGTAGGGCGGACATTCGTCAAAGGCCATAATGATATCGGCCCCGATGGTACGCTGAATGTCCATCACGCTTTCAGGCGTGAACAGGTGACGGCTGCCGTCTATATGCGACTGAAATACCACCCCTTCTTCCTTTATTTTACGGTTGGCGGCCAGGGAGAACACCTGGTAACCGCCACTGTCTGTAAGGATCGGTCGGTTCCAGCCATTAAAATGATGCAATCCACCGGCGGCTGATAATACTTCCAGTCCCGGGCGGAGGTACAGGTGATACGTGTTTCCCAGGATGATCTGCGCCTGTACGTCATTGCGCAGCTGCTCCTGGGTAACGGCCTTTACACTGCCTACGGTACCTACGGGCATAAAAATGGGCGTCTCTATGGCGCCGTGGGCCGTGGTTAGTATTCCTGCACGGGCACGGCTGTTACTATCTGTTGAAAGAAGGTCGAATTTCATAAAACAGGGGCAAAGGTAACGGAATGTGCGAATATGTCCGCCAGCTGGCGGAGGTTGGATATGCTAATGAAAATGCAAATTTCACATTATCTTTTTATCCCCAACGCAGGTACAAATAATCAAAAAACATATATATTTGTCCTCATATGTCGGAAAGCCTGGGTTTAATAACCTTCTATGTTTTTGCTACTATTGCCGGTATACAGGTGCTGTACTACCTGGTATTCTTTTCCAGAGTAGCATTTTACCGCCGCAAGTTCGAGAGCGACGGTACACCGGAAAATCCTTTTTCCCTGATCATCTGCGCCAAGAATGAGGAACTGAACCTGCAAAAGAACCTGCCTACGGTATTGCAGCAGCGTTATGGCTCCATTCAGCAGCCGGACTATGAAGTGATCGTGGTGAACGATAATTCTGAGGACGATACCAAGTACTACCTCCGTTCTATCGAAACAGGATATCCGCATTACCGTCATATTGAGCTGAAACAGGCTGCCAAATTCATTCCCGGTAAAAAATACCCGCTGTCTATCGGTATCAAAGGCGCCCAGCACGAGCATGTACTGCTCACTGACGCCGACTGCCGCCCATCCAGCGTTAACTGGCTGTCTATTATGAGCCAGGGGTTCCGGGAAGGAAAAGAGATCGTACTGGGCTACGGCCCCTATCATAAAAAGCCCGGATTTCTGAATAAGGTGATCCGTTATGAAACGGCTTTCAGCGCTATACAATACCTGTCTTTTGCGCTGGCGGGCATTCCCTATATGGGCGTAGGCCGTAACCTGGCCTATAAGAAAGATCTTTTCTTCCGGAACAAAGGTTTTACTAACCACCAGCACCTGGCCTCCGGCGATGACGACCTGTTCGTGAACAGCGCAGGAAATTCCCAGAACGTGGCGGTAGTGATAGACAAACAGGCCTTTACCTATTCTGAGCCTAAAACCAACTGGAGCAGGTGGTTCCGCCAGAAAACCCGGCATATGAGCACCGGAAAGCATTACCGCTTCGGTCATAAGCTGCTGCTGGGCCTGTTCTCCCTCACGCATTTCCTTTTCTATCCTGCTTTCATTGTAAGCATGTTCTACTGGCCGCTGATGGAATACGTGCTGGCTATATTCGGCGCTAAAATGCTGATCCAATCCATCATCTTCTTCTTTTCCCTGCGTAAGCTTGATGAGTCTGACCTCTTCAAGTTCTCCTGGCTGATGGACATCTTTATGTGCCTGTATTACATTATCTTCACGCCGGCTTTATTTTTCAAGACTAAAAATCACTGGTAGGAAGTAACAGCTGTTAGCGCTTAGCTTTTAGCCCGGTGGTTCAAAATATTATAGCTACTAGTTTTTTAGCTAATCGCTAAAAGCTGGTAGCTAGTTGCTTTCATAACATGGACATCATCCTCAAATATTTCTCTGATTTTACACCTGCGCAGCTGGACCAGCTGCAGGCCCTGGACGCTTTGTACCGCGAGTGGAATGAAAAGATCAACGTTGTCTCCCGCAAGGATATAGACAGCCTGTACGAAAAACATGTGCTGCACTCCCTGGCCATTGCCGCGGCGGTAGAGCTGCCAGACAATCTGCAGGTGCTTGACCTGGGCACAGGCGGTGGTTTCCCGGGTATTCCCCTGGCGATCTTCTTCCCGGAAGTGAAGTTTCACCTGGTAGATTCCATCGGTAAAAAGATCAAAGTGGTGCAGGCCGTAGCAGAAGGTCTTGGACTAAAGAACGTAAGCACCGATCACAGCCGCGTGGAGGATATTAAGAACCGTAAGTTCGACCTGGTTGTTTCCAGGGCAGTAGCTCCCCTGGGCGATCTCTGGAAATGGAGCAGGCCCCTGCTGAAAAAAGGCCCGGAAGGCCGCCCCGGCGGATTGATATGCCTGAAGGGAGGAGATCTTACCCAGGAGATCTCAGAAAGCGGATGCCGCCCTACCCTGATGGAGATCTATAAAGTTTTCCAGGAGGAGTATTTTAAGGAAAAGTACGTGGTTGCGGTGAAATTATAATGGTTTCTTATCCTCTACATACCTTCCATATACCTGCAACATACCCTCCACATACCCCCCTGCCTTTTTCTGGTATTATTTTAACTTAAGTATCCGGGTCTTCCATCCCCGTCATTGCGAGGAGCAGTAGCGGCGCGTGTGGGGGCGCGACGAAGCAATCTTCTAACACGATCTTCGCGAAGATTATGATAGAAGATTGTGTCAGAAGATTGCTTCGTCGCGGCTAACCCTCCCCCGGGCCCTGGGCTCCTCGCAATGACGGGAGAGGAACACAGCTCATACAACGCTAAATAACCTACACCTTACAATTAGACGCCAGTATACCCGGATCTACCCCGCCTCCCAGCACAAACAAATACGTTTTCAGCGAATGATAACACTCCAGTGAGCGACGTACCGTCTTGTAATTCTTTGAATCGATCTCATAACCGCCCGCCACCTGCACATAAGGATCAAAAATATCCGGGTCTATCGGCACATGCGGAACAATATCAGGCTTGTTGTAAATACGGTAATTCTCCGGAACGGCCGTATTATACATCGCAGCAAAGGTGCCATCGCCTACTTTGGGCGAAGCATAGGTGTACACCGAAAGTCCCTGGCCGTTAGGACCTGAATTCGCCATATAAGCAGCATACATGGTAGCCAGAGCGGCGCCCAGGCTATGGCCCGCTACTACCACGGGTACTTTGCCAGCATCGCCTGCAAAGGTGAGCGAGGGCTCAGACGCTGCATCTACCAGGCGAAGGTTGGCAGGGCCCTGGTTAGGCACGTTCAGGGTTAAAGACTGGAAGATGGTGTAAAACCCGCTGGCAACATAGCCTCCGTTAGGAGCGCGGTCGAAAGCGGTGCGGAAATCGTCAAAATCATCATACCATTCTTCCCAGGTAAGGGTGCCGCGGAGCGCTACTACGTAGTTGTAGGGCGCTGTAAGGCTTTTGGCAATAAAGCCGTAATAGCTGGGAGTCTGGTTAAACCAGAAGAAATCCGTCATCTGGATATTGAATACCAGCTGGTAATTATCCTGGATGAACTGCGGATACGCCGATATCGGCGGGTTAAGATTGTTGTTCGTGCTCTGGTAAACATCGTAAGCGGCTTCTACGCAGTTGGCGTACTGGATAGCCTGTGCAACCGGTATCTGGGTACTGGTCAGGGAGTCCATGAGAAAGGGATTTTGAGGGTGATCGAATATGGTCTGATTCGAAGAGACCGGCGTGAATTTACAATAAATCCAGACGCCGGTCTCACCCTGAGTTTTATTGCTTGTTTATTTTGACAAACAGCCGCAGCCGTCAGCATTCAGCATATCCTGGTTGGGATTCATATTGGCCATTTTTTCCAGCACATAGAGGTAAGTAGGCAGCACGTGTGCGCATCCTTTAGTCTTTTCCTTGTCCTGGTCGTTATCTTGCTGATGATATATTTCCGGGTATTTGGATGAATCGATCGGATATTCACCGCCTACCTGTACATATACATTGTTGTTATTATTATCGTTCCATATCGGGAGCGTAGGAATTACATCCTGGATATTACAGATCCGGTAATTCTCCAGCGGGCTCTTGTTGTAGGTATCGGCAAAGGTCTGGTCGCCTACCATGGGCGAAGCAAAAGTATACACGCTCAGGTCTCCGCTTTTGCCACCGGAATTATTGGCAGTGGAGATAGCGTATAAAGTAGCCAGGGCAGACCCCAGGCTATGGCCACTGATCACCGTGGGCACTTTACCGGCATCCGGCATGGCCCATGTTGGATTTTTAGCAACATCCTTTAATTTGAGGAGCGGTAAAGTACCGTTCTTTACATCGGGCGGTGTAACCAGCAAGCCTGATTCGAAAAGGGTTAAAAAGCCCGCTGCAACCTGTCCCCCATTTGTAACATCCTTAAAGGGCAATGGGTTAATGAGCGCATCATCGATCCATTCCACCTGCGCCTGCGTACCGCGGATGGCCATTACATAGTTGTAGGGGAAATTTTTGTTCTGCGCTACAAAACCGTAGTAGGCAAGCTGAATGCCGATGATGGTATCGTCATTCATCTGCACATTGTACAGCAGCTTGTAGTTTTTCAGAAAATTAACATCCACAATGTCTGCATAACTTGGGTCGTTACAGATCTTTTCATACACCCCTGAGGTAGGGTTGATCAGATCTTCGGGTTTTCTGGATACCAGCGGCACCATGGTGGCGCCCAGATGATTTACAGCTTCTGCAAGGGCAACAAGCTTTCCGTAATTAATGGCTGTCTGCAGGTCCATTGCCTGCGCTTTAACGGAGGATTTAACTTGAGATTCCATAGAAGATGGTGGTTTGAGGGTGAATAAATCATTATTAAAAAAGGAATAGTAAAGGTTACTGAGGTTCTAAACGATTTGCGAAATACTATTCCAATTTAGTAAAATTCCCCGTCTTTCCAAGCTATAATGGAATATTCTGTTCTTTTTCACCGGAGTCGGTCTCCAGCGTAATATGATTGATACCCAGGTGCTCCAGCTCATGGCGCAGGGTTTTCTTCAGCCGGGACAGCTCTTCCCTGCTCAGTTGTTCACTGACCAGCAATTGGGCGGTCAGGGCGTTTTCCGTAGTGCTCATGGCCCATACATGGATATGATAGATATCCTTAATGCCCGGTATTTTCAAGGCGGCTTCCCTTATCCGTTCCATTTCAATGCCGGGTGGCACTGCATCCATTGACAAACGCAGACTGTCCCGCAACAGCTGCCAGGTGCTGACAATGATCACTACGATAATGAGCAGGCTCACTACCGGGTCTACCCAATACCAGCTTGTACCTATAATAATAAGGCCTGCTATCACCGTACCCAGCGATACCAGCGCATCGGCCAGTAAATGCAGATAAGCCCCTTTTACATTCAGGTCGCTCTCCTTATCGCGGAAGAAAAGGAAGGCGGATAACCCATTCACCCCTATACCAATGGCCGCCACTATCGCCATGGTGCCACCGGGCACTGGGGCCGGGTGGGAAAACCGCCGAATCGCCTCATAACCAATGGCTCCTACGGCCAGCAGCAAGATCAGGGCATTCAATAAAGAGATCAAAATGGTACTTTTGCGATACCCGTAGGTATAACGCGTATTGGGCTTGATACGCGCCAGGCGGAAAGCCAGCAGCGATAGCGCCAGGCTGGCTACATCGCTGAGGTTATGCCCGGCGTCTGAGATAAGTGCCAGGGAATCAGTGAGAAATCCTATAACGAACTCTATTACCACAAAGCCCAGGTTCATCACAATTCCCCAGATAAAGGCCCTGTTCAGGTTAACACTGCCGGAAGGCAGGGCATGCGAGTGATCATGTGACATGCGTAAATTTAGGAAAGTTTGAGGTTTGAGGTTTGAAGTTTGAGGTTGGTTAAAAGTTAGATGTTCTGATACAAGCTTGCTTGCAAGTCCTTAACTTTCAACCTTCAACGAACTTCAAACCTCAAACTTCAAACCTCAAACCAATTTTTTTTCAGGTCGGTAAAATATCATGCTAATTCCTTCGTCTTCCTAACTAAGATGAAAGAGTTGCTCCTTACAAAAACATCTATGGCCATAGAACAAAATGAGCGCATACAGCAAACCGTTCAGAAGGAGCGCAAGCGTTTGCTACATTTTATCAGGCAACGGGTAAATAATGTAGCGGATGCGGAAGATATTTTACAGGATGTGTTCTACCAGTTCACCGAGTATTTAAGGTTAGGCAGCCAGATAGATTCCATCACCGGATGGCTGTTTGCCGTAACACGGAACAAGATCACTGACTGGTTCCGTAAAAAACGCGAAACGACCTTTTCCGACAATACACTGGAATATGAAGGAGAAGAAACGCTGTTCCTGTCGGAAATATTAGCCGACCCTTCTGCCAAGGCGGATACGCCTATGTTACGGAAAATGCTGTCTGAGACCATTATGGAAGCTATAGACGAACTCCCGGCCGAACAACGGGAAGTATTCCTGCAGCACGAAATAGCAGGCAAATCATTCAAGGAAATGTCTGCTGAGACCGGGCTCTCTATTAACACTCTGCTATCACGTAAACGCTATGCCGTATTGTACCTGCGGGAAAGGCTGGCAGAATTGTACCAGGAATTATTAAATAACTAACAAAAGTAAATTGTCGATATCATGAGACGTAAACCAGGATTAGGTGTACTTAAATTCATTGTCTTAGGCGCACTGTTCCTTACCGTAATAGGATTTGTAGTCATGAGCCTCTGGAACTGGCTGATACCCTGCCTCTTCCATGGCCCCTTCATTAACTTCTGGCAGGCATTGGGATTGTTATTGCTTGGTAAATTATTATTCGGCTGGCATGGCTATCATGGCGGCTGGAAAAGAGACTGGAAAGACAAGATGCGCCGCCGCATGGAATCCATGACGCCTGAAGAACGCCAAAGGATGATAGAAATGAGAGAACGCTGCCGTCAGCGCTTTGGCGGTGGTTTCTGGGATGAAAAAAAGGAAACACCCGGAACAACACCCGGAGAACAATAAAATACACGACTATGCTACACGCCATTCTTAACCACACCGAACCTTATGCTATGATAGGTATCTTCAAAACCAATATAGCTACCCGTGAGGACAGGCAGTATATGATCAGCGCAATACAACGTCACTTTGATGTAAGTACCTGTTATGTAGACCTGGAAGATTGCGATAAAGTGCTGCGTATCACCGGTATGACGGTAGATGAATATACGATGATCTCCTTTGTGCGCGACCACGGATTTCAGTGCGAAATATTAGAATAAGTAAGCGGGAAAACGGGAAAATTTCGGTAACTTATATACATGAAATTTCCCCAGAAATGGCGCCTTCTTTGGTGCATGATGTTAACCGGATCACTATCCTTTTCCAGCGCGGCCGCGCAGGAATTTCCGAAAGGCTGGGTATTTCCTCTGGAGCTGGGTCAGGGCGCCGTCACTGCCTTTGATCACACGCCCGATCTCTACCTTGGCAGCCTTACTTTCACACCGCAGTATACGATCATCAAAGGCCGGCTCCGCGCCGGGGCCGCTGCCGGTGGCGCATATACGAACAAACGTTTTTATGGTACAGCAGGTCCGCGGCTGGCGCTGATGCTCACAGACAAACCAACAGTATTGTACAGCACCGTATTGAATGTACAGCTGGTGGCAGAACACCTGTGGGGCACCAAAGACCAGCGCCTTGCAGGCGGCGGACTCACTGCAGAAGCAGGACAGCTGGCCACCCTTTCATTAAAAGCATTACGCGATTATCATTTAAATGCATGGTGGCTGCAATTCAGCCTGGGCATTAACCTGTTCCCGAAGAAACCATCCGAAAACCCTTTTGAAGGCATAAAATAAACGGCTATGGCAAAAACAGCTTTAGTAGTGAGCGGAGGCGGCTCCAAAGGCGCCTTTGCTGTTGGTGTAATAAAATATCTCACGGAACACCGTCCCGATATAAAATTCGACACCTTCTGCGGAACCAGTACCGGCTCACTGATGCTGCCACTGGTAGCCCTTGGCGAAATGGCGCTGCTGGAGGAATTATATACCACCAAAACCACGCAGGATATTATTCTCACCGGAAACATCGTCAACCGTTTTGTACGCGCTAATTCACTTTACGACGCAGCTCCCCTGGCCCGGCAGATCACCGCCATCTATACGGATGAGCGCTTTAAAAAACTAGCCGCCCTGCAAAAAGAAATATTCCTCACGGCAGTATGCCTGCAAACCGGCCGTATCACCTATTTCAGCACCAGCGGCATGCTCATGCTCAACAACGCTTATGATGTAATTAAGATCGGCAACGGACAAACACTGCGCGAAGCCGTGCTTGCCTCCTGCTGTCAGCCCGTGTTCATGCCGCCCATCGAGATCACTGCGCTGACTGAAAAACCCCGGCAGTTTGTAGACGGCGGACTGCGGGAATATGCGCCCATACAACTGGCGATAGACAACGGCGCAACAGAGATCTACGCCATCCTCCTCACACCGGAAACGCCGGAAACCAGCAACCAGCGCTTCACCAGCACATTCGATATCTTAGAGCAAACCATCGGATGGTTCACCAACGACGTAGCCGTGAATGATGTGCAGACACCACTGCTGTACAACCGCGCACTGCAATACATAGATGATGTGAAAAAGAAAATGAAAGATGCAGGTGTCCCGCAAAAAGATATTGATGCGTATTTCGATGTGCCGGGCGCTAATCCTTTTCTTGGCAAACAGGAACTCACCATTCATATTATGCGGCCGGATGCTCCGCTGGGCGGCGGTATGGGGGGATTGGTGTTTGATCCCGCGGAGATGAAAGGAATGCTGGCAAAAGGAATGAAAGTGGCGGAGCGGCTTTTCAGCTGAGGCTTACTCTATTCTCAAACTCTTTACAGGATTCATCAACGCTGTTTTCACACTCTGGTAACTTACCGTTAGCATGGCAATAACAATGGCCAGCAAACCCGCTGTAGCAAATATCCACCACTCCAGGCTGATCTTGTAAGCAAAATGCTGTAACCAGTTGTTCATTACATACCAGGCCACCGGGAATGCCAGGAACATGGCTATGGCCACAGGTTTCAGGAAACTGGCAGATAACATGGTGAAGATATTGCTCACTGTGGCGCCCATCACTTTGCGCACACCAATTTCGCGTGTACGTTGTTCTGCAGAGAAAGCAGCCAATCCAAATAATCCCAGGCATGAAATGAAAATGGCCAGCCCGGCAAAGATGTTAGACAGTTTGCTGACCACCCTTTCACTCTCGTACAACCTGGCATATTCCTCATCAGAGAACTGGTAGCTGAACGGAAATTGAGGATTCAGTGTTTTGCAGAGCTTCTCCAGCCCGGCCAGCACTTCCGGAGTTTTACCCGCACGCACACGCACCAGGATATTGCCCCAGGTCTGCTGCTCATCCAGGCGGATGATGAGCGGCTCAATCTCCTTGTACATAGAGTTGATATGAAAATCTTTCAGCACGCCGATGATCTGTCCGCGACGGTTACCCCATACCATGGTTCTGCCGATAGGATCTGTATAACCAGTCGCTTTTAAAGCAGTTTCATTGATCAGATAACTGGTGGAATCTGTTCCATATGCCTTGGAGAAATCGCGGCCCTCTTTTATCTGCAGGCCCATTGTTTTCACGAAATCATATCCCACTACGGCATCCGCAAAGAACACCGTCTGCGCAGGATCTTTTCCTTCCCATGCTGCATCTCCTATGTGATGATTGATCACAGTAGGAGATTCTTTCATTCTCGAAATACTGAGCACACCACGCATGTTGAGCGCTTCTTCTTTAAATAGTTCGTATTTATTTACCAGGTCTCCTTCAATTGGAACATAGATCAGGTTTTCCCTGTTATAACCAAGGTTAGTGGTCTGCGTATAATCAATCTGCCGGTAGATTACGATCATTCCTGTGATGAGGATAATAGAAAGCGCAAACTGGAAAACTACCAGGCCTTTACGAAAGAGAGACGCGCCCCTGCTGAATTTCAGGCTGCCTTTCAATACAAGCACGGGCTGCAGTGAAGACAGGAACAATGCAGGATAGCTGCCTGCCACCAATCCTGTTACAAGCATCAAACCAGCCAGCACGCCCCAGAACATAGGCTGCAGCAAAGGAAACGCCAGCTGCTTACCGGTAAGCTGGTTGAATGCGGGCAATAACACAGCAGCCATGACCACTGCTAACACGATTGCAAAAGCGGTGATCATTAATGCCTCGCCAGTAAACTGCAGGATAAGTGAAGATCGATAAGCCCCTACTACTTTGCGCACGCCTACTTCTTTAGCGCGTTTGGCGGAACGTGCAGTAGCCAGGTTCATGAAATTGATGCAGGCGATCAGCAAAATAAAAACTGCTACAATGCTGAAGAGGTGTACATATTCAATACGTCCGCCTTCAATACGCCCCTCCTTAAAATTGGAGTGCAGGTATATTTCGGAGTAAGGCTGCAGATCCAGTTCATTGATAGTAGCCGGATCCCTGCGCTGATAACGGTATACAAAATCTTTGATGGAAGCCTGCACTTTAGTAAGCTTAGCGTCTGCACGCAATTGTACCAATGTAAGCGGACTGGTATTACTCCAGTTATTTACCCAGCGATTCTCTTTCACATAATCTATCCAGGTTCTTAAAAAATCAAACTGATGGGATGAATTGGCAGGCAGGTTCTCAAACACAGCAGTCACGGTCAGGTCCAGCTGATTTTCATAACGGATGGGCTTACCCATCGCTTGCGCTGCGCTGCCAAAAAAGAGCTCCGCCATTTTACGTGATATGGCGATACCACCCGGCGTATTAAGGGCGGCCTGAGGTGTACCCTGCAATAAAGGGTAGCTGAACATCTTGAAAAAATCCTCACCGGCAGAGCCTCCGTTCATCTTACTGATAGTATTACCTGCCTGGAAAGTACGTCCCCAGTTGTGCTCCAGGCTACTGGCATATTCCACCTCAGGGATCACTCTTTTCAATTCATCGGCCAGCAAGCCCTGGGTGTAATAGTTTGCCTCTACCTTGCCATCGTATTTCCAGCGCCCGTATACCTGGTACAACTGCTTACCATGCTCGTGAAAGCCGTCCACACTGCGCTCATCCTGTACCCAGAGCATGATCAGCAGGCTGCAGGCCAGGCCCAGCGCCAGGCCCAGTATGTTGATGGTGGTAAAAGCTTTGTTGCGGACCAGGTTCCGCCAGGCAATCCTGAAATAATTCTTTATCATGGCCGATGAATTACTCCCGAATGACAGGAAAAATATGCCAATTAAAAAGTACGGTGATTATCAGTTGTTTAAAAGCACAATGTTCATCAATATGTCCGATAGAGGACAGTCAACGTCCGGAATCGTTACAGGGGCTATAAAAGACAGAAGGCCTGACTTAAACATGTCAGGCCTCCGATTTCCAGATCTTAAAACTATATACTTACTACTGTATTTTAATCATGTTATTATACCTGTCTATATCTGCCATACGCTGGCTGGGATCTATCTCCAGGAAGCTCAGCTCCCGCAGGGGCACGCCCAGTTCTACGTCGTAGGTAGGATGCGTCCATGCCCACCATTCATGCGTGATACGTTTGGTATTATCTTCCTGCGGCTTCTCACCGAACATCAGTGACAGCGGAATATAGTGCAGCACTTTTGATCCGTTGGTAGTGGTCACCATCAGGTCGATCGGCATAGGCATGTCTCCTATCCTGCGCAGACGAACAACCGCTTTGCCGTCTTTCTCGAAGAGGGTATCAATACCATAGTCAATATGCTTGAGCGTATTTACAAACAGCATGCGGTACCAGTCCAGCTGCAGGCCGCTCTCCTTTTCCATTACACGGATAAAATCGTTGGCGTTTGGATGCTTGAAGCGCCAGGTCCAGTAGTAACGCAGCAGGCCCTTATCCCTGTTTTGCGCACCGATGATATAACCCAGCTGCTCCAGGAACACGGCGCCTTTAGCGTAAGCAGTAGTGCTATAACCAAAATTGGTATCAAAGAAATCGGCGTGAGTGCTCATCGGTTCTTCCAGGCCGCTTCTTACCAGGGCAAAGTAGCCGTTGTAAGAACTTGCCTGGGCGTTCTCTACCTGCAGGCTGTCGATGGTATTGTGGATCACGTTGTCTTCTGCAAAAGAGGTGAAACCTTCGTCCATCCAGGGGTAGAGGCTTTCATTGGTGCCCAGCATCATCTGGTACCAGGTGTGCATCCATTCATGCATGGCCACACCATAGAGGCCGCTCATCTTACCATTGCCCATGATGAGGGTACCCATAGGATATTCCATGCCGCCATCGCCGCCTTGTATAAACGAATATTGTTTATAAGGATAAGGCCCGTAATGCGCTTTGATATACGCATACGCTTTAGGGACCATTTTAGCGAGCTGCGGCCAGGTTTCTTTGGTGGTCTCATTTTCCAGGTAGAAGAAATGCGCTGTAAAGCTGTCTACCTGCTGGGTAATGTGTTTATAATCCGGATCTGCCGCCCACATAAAGTCGTGCACATTCGGCGCTTTAAAATGCCAGGTAAGGGTATTACCGGCGGGGCGGTTCACGGCAGTGCCGGGCGCTTCATAACCATAGCCTATCTGGTTAGGATTCTGCAAATAGCCGGTGCCGCCTATTACATATTTTTTATCGATGGTGATCTTCACGTCATAATCGCCCCACACGCCATAGAATTCGCGGGCCACGTAAAAAGTGGGATGCCATCCTTCATAATCATATTCACACATTTTGGGATACCATTGCGACATGGAATAGTCTACCCCTTCTGAATTATGGCGGCCGCTACGGCGTATCTGCACGGGTACCTGCGCTTCGAAGTCCATCTCGAACACAGCCTTGGCGTGAGGCAGGAGGGGTTTGTCCAGGTACACTTCCAGGATGGTTTCCACCACTTTATACTGCTGGGGGCGGCCATCGCGTTTCAGTGACAGTACTTTCTGGTAGCCGATCTCGTCCGGCTGCAGTTTGGAGATGCGGTCGCGTACACGGGCATCCCAGTCCTGGCGGCCGCTGGGCAGGGCTTTCTTGCCCAGCTCACGGCTGCGTACATCCATCATGCTGTTGGGCTGAAATGCATTCCAGTAAAGGTGATAAAATACTTTCCCGAGCGTGTCGGGCGAGTTGTTGGTATACTCCAGCCGCTGTTTACCGTTGAGGCGGTTGGTGGCTACATCCATCTTCACGTCCATAGTATAGTTCACACGTTGCTGCCAACGGTCGGCCTGTGCATACAGTCCGCTAACTGCCAATAATAGTACAGGCAGTGCTGCTCCTGCGATAGATAACTTCATCCAATGCTTGGTTTAAAACTGCTAATTTAACGGGTATTTATATTTATGCGCCTCCTACTATCACTACAATCTCCCCTTTAACACCTTTTTCTTTAAAATGGGCGTGGACTTCCTCCAGCGTACCGCGTGCGTGCTCTTCAAACATTTTACTGAGCTCACGGCATACACAGCAGGGCCGGGTAGCGCCAAAGTACTGGATCAGGTCTTCCAGTGTTTTTACCAGGCGCTGGGGAGATTCATAGAAGACAATAGTGCGCTCATCCTGTGACAGTTGAGTGAACAAGGTATGCCTGCCTTTTTTAAGGGGCAGGAAACCTTCAAATGTAAAACGGTTCATGGGGATACCGCTCACCACCAGGGCGGGCACAAAAGCGGTGGCGCCGGGAAGGCATTCTACAGGTACACCGGCGCGTATGCATTCCCGTACAAGAAGGAAACCGGGATCAGACACACCGGGAGTTCCCGCGTCTGTAAGCAGGGCCATGGTTTTACCAGCCTGCAGCTGCTGCAGTAAATGCTGCAGTACCTTATGTTCGTTATGCTGATGATAAGGAGTAACCGGCTTGTTGATGTTGTAGTGCTTCAGCAGTACGCCGGAGGTACGTGTATCTTCTGCCAGGATCAGTTCCGATTCTTCCAGCACTTTTACAGCGCGGTAAGTAATATCAGCGAGGTTGCCGATGGGAGAAGGAACGATGAAGAGCTTGGACATCAGCTTTTAGCTTTTAGCTTTTAGCAGTCAGCTGCGTAGCTTTTGTTGCGTAGCTAAGGACTAACGGCTAAAAGCTAAAAGCTAACAGCCAATTGCTTATTGAATATTTATTTCGAAAAATTCCATTACCTGGTTAGCCAGTAATTTCTGACAGGCGTTTTCCGCCAGTTGTTGGGCTTCTTCTTTGGAAGCGGCATCTATTTGCAGGGTAATGTGTTTGCCGATCCTTACATCGTGTACCTGTCCAATACCAAGGTTCTTTAAACCGCTCATCACCGCTTTACCCTGGGGGTCGAGCAATTCTTTCAGTGGCATCACATTAATGTGCGCAGTAAATGTCATTTTGCTAAAAATTTTGAGTGCAAACCTAACTAAAATAGTTGAGAGTTGTCAAGGGCTTAGTTGCCTGCAGGGGCGCTTATCTTTCCCGGAGGCGCCACCAGTGAGAGTATCACGTAGCAAATGAATGCAAACGGCACGGCGGCATAGTGCAGTACCGGGATGCCCAGCAGCACCACCAGCAGCAGTACCAGGCGGGACCAGTTCTCTTTGGGGCGCAGGCTTTTGAACTTGAGGCTGATCATAGGTATTTCGGCCACCATCAGGTAACAGAGCACAGCAATCACCACATACAATACCCAGATATTCAGCAGCCAGGGGCTCAGGTTAAAGGAATTATACAGCAGGATCAGCGGAAAGGAGGCTACCAGCAGGCCTACCGCTGGTGTAGGCACACCGATGAAAAAGTCTGACTGCCGGGTATCGAGATTGAACTTGGCCAGGCGGTAAGCCGCAAAACAGGGCACCAGCAGCGCCGGGGCCAGGTTGAAATAAGATACGTCGAACACGTCGGGCTGCTGCATATAAGCGCTGCGCAGGAGGCGGAACAGGATCATACCCGGCACCACGCCAAAGCTTACCACATCTGCCAGTGAATCCAGCTCCTTGCCCATGGGCGATTGTATGCCCAGCCAGCGGGCTACCAGCCCGTCAAAAAAATCGAGCACGCCCGCCAGTACTACCAGGCCGGAAGCCCAGTACACCGGCTCCGGATTGGTAACCGTATATTCAATACCGTTAAACTCCGCGATATACTGCGGGGCATGTAATATGAAAATAATGGCGAGGGCGCCACAAAAAAGGTTTCCCAATGTAAGGACGTTAGAAAGCTGCTTCATGTTTACAGTCGTCGGCCCGCAGTAATACGTTACTACGGTGATTTTTACACATAGATAATAAATTATTTGAAACTATTACGGACATCAACACTATTTCTTCATCAAGGTTTCAATCTCCTCCACCGTAATAGGTATGTTCTTCATCAGATCTACATTGCCATTGGCAGTCAGCCAGATGTTATTTTCTATGCGTATGCCCATTTTTTCTTCTTCAATATAGATGCCCGGCTCTACCGTAAGCACGGCGCCTTCGGGTATCGGCTGCTGGAAAGAAGGAGCCAGGTCATGCACATCCACGCCCAGGTGATGGGAAATACCGTGGTACAGGTATTTGCGGTAGGCAGGGCTCTCCGGATCCTGGTTCTTAATATCTCCCTCGGTCAGGAGCCCTAATTGCACAAATGCTTTACCAGCTTCCACTCCCACCATTTCATGATATTTTGCGATAGTAATGCCGGGTTTGAGGATGGACTTCGCATAGTTATGAAGATGCAAACAGGCATTGTAAACATCGCGTTGGCGGGCGGTGAATTTTCCGTTCACCGGTACAGTACGGGTAAGGTCTGCATTGTAACCGCCGTAAGCGGCGCCAAAGTCCATCAGGATCAGCTCACCATCCTTACACTCCTGGTTATTGGATATATAATGGAGTATCCGGGCACGATCGCCGCTCGCGATGATGGAATTGTAGGCTTCCCCGGTGGCCCTATTGCGGAGGAATTCATGGAAGATCTCTGCATGGATCTCATATTCCCACACACCGGGACGGATAAAGCCCAGCAGGCGGCGGAAGGTTTTCTCCGTAATATCGATGGCCTGCTGTATCACCTTTATTTCTTCCGGGGTTTTCGCCACGCGGGTGGCTTTGAAGATCGGGGCTGCCCGCAGGTAGTTATGGAGGGGGTAACGGGCTTTCAGCTCTTCGGCATAGCGGTAATCCCGCACGGGCACCAGGCTGGCCTTACGATTATTCTCGTTGGTATTAAGATAGATGTTTTCCGCCTCGTGGATCCATTGCTGCAGCAGGGCGTCCAGGCTGTCCAGCCACACGATGGTGGAGATACCGGAGATGGCCTCGGCTTCATTCTTGCGCAGGCGGTGGCCGTCCCATTTCTCCTTCATTTCATTGGGGCGCACCAGCACCAGCACTTCGCGGTACTTGGGATCCGGGTTATCGGGGTAGAGCACCAGCATAGTATCTTCCTGCACAATACCGGTGAGCCAGTACAGGTCTGAATTCTGTTTAAAAGCGTATAAAGCGTCGCCATTGGACGGCAGTTCATCATTCGAGTTAAAGATGGCTATAGACTGCGGTTTCATGTTGGCAGTAAAGCGCTGGCGGTTTTTCACAAAGAGCTGCGGGTCCAAAGGCAAATACTTCATAATTGTTTAATGTTTAGCGGGTTCAAAGCTACGGATTTTTGACTGTGTAATAAGACAGCCTATTGCAAGGGTACCCCTACGCCCCGGGGTGTTAAAATTTCGTTAGGATGTAATCGAATCCATTTGATAATTTTCAATAAAAAGACTTAAAATACTTCATACTTACTAAATTTGGTTAAAACACCCCCTTGAAATTCGAAAACATCAAAAATTCCCTAGTTTTGCTATTACACCAAAACAATCTTGCTGTATGCAAATGAGCAGCGTAAGAAACCCTGCAGCTGAGCTGCGGGAGTTAGGAATAGTAGATACAGCCAACATTTATCATCAGCTTTCTCCCAGCCAATTGGTTGCACAAACATTAACCCGCCGGCAAGGCATATTGGCGGATAACGGAGCGTTGGCTGTTAACACCGGAGAGTTCACCGGCAGATCCCCCAAGGACAAATTCATCGTAAAAGACGGACATACCGCCGCCACCGTTAACTGGAACGATTTTAATCAGCCCATAACCCCGGAGTTCTTTGAGATACTTTACCGGAGGATCACCCGTTATTTTTCCGGAAAGGATGTATGGATGAGGGACTGCTATGCTTGCGCAGATCCTGATCACCGTACCAATATCCGTGTTATCACAGAAACTCCCTGGGCCAGTCTGTTTGCCTACAACATGTTCCTTCGCCCCAGCGAAGATGAAGTAGAGTTCCAGGATAATGACTGGACCATCATCCAGGCGCCCGGATGCCTTGCTGATCCTGCCACAGACGGTACCCGTCAGCACAACTTCTCTGTAGTGAACTTTACAAAGAAGATGATCCTGATAGGCGGTTCTGCCTATACTGGCGAGATCAAGAAAGGGATCTTCACCATTCTTAATTATGAACTGCCCCATTATAAAGGGGTACTGAGCATGCACTGCTCCGCCAACCAGGGTAAAGACGGCGATACCGCCATCTTCTTTGGCCTGAGCGGTACAGGCAAAACCACCCTGAGCGCGGATCCTGAGCGTAAGCTGATAGGAGACGACGAACACGGATGGTCTGCTACCAACGTATTCAATTTTGAAGGCGGCTGTTATGCAAAATGTATTAACCTGACGGAAGAGCATGAACCGCAGATCTATCATGCCATCCGCCCGGGAGCGCTGCTGGAAAATATTAAATTCTTCCCGGGTACTGTAGAAGTGAACTATGTGGATAAAAGCATTACGGAGAATACCCGTGTGTCTTATCCCTTATACTATATTGATAACGCACTCGAACCGTCCATTGGAGGTATCCCCAAAAACATCTTCTTCCTTACCTGTGATGCTTACGGCGTATTGCCTCCTATATCCAGGCTTACGCCTGAGCAGGCTATGTACCAGTTCATCTCCGGTTACACCGCCCGCGTAGCAGGTACCGAAACAGGTATCACGGAGCCGAAGTCCACTTTCAGTGCCTGCTTCGGAGCGCCGTTCCTGCCCCTGCATCCTGCCAAATATGCACAGATGCTCGGAGAAAAGATGCAACGCCACCAGGTGAATGTATGGCTGGTGAATACTGGCTGGACCGGTGGCCCCTACCTGGTTGGAGAGCGTATCAAACTGCGTTATACCCGTGCCATGATCACGGCCGCTTTAAAAGGAGAGCTGGACAAGCTGGCTTACAAGGAGCATAGCATATTCGGTTTCGCCGTTCCGGAAATGTGCCCCGGCGTGCCCGCAGATATGCTGGACCCGCGCACTACCTGGTCTGATCCGGCGGCTTATGATAAGCAGGCCAACAACCTGGCCTACCAGTTTGTACAGAATTTTGAAAAATATGCCGCCCAGACACCGGCGCATATCCTGGCGGCAGCACCAAAGGTGACCATATAGTGGTTCGGGGGTAACTTACTGAATAGCAACGATTACCGTTATAAATACTTTCAGTTACGCCGATACCCGTTACAACATGGTTTCGATTGCTTTCAGATTTTTAGCAAAAAGGCTAAAAAAAATTTGTAGAAAATTTAACTTTTACGAAAATATGCCTATATTGTAGGCCTTGTGCTTTTATAATTTCCACTAAACCATCAACTGTAAGTTCACGTATAGCGTATTCACCGCTTCGCAAAACAAGTTCCAGTAATTCATCGTAATGATTTGACACAGGAACTTGTTTTGCGGAACTTACGCCAAAGCCCCTCTCCTCCTTCTTCTTTACTAATCAGCTGTTTTTGCGGTAAGTATTCATTAGTTTAAATAATCATTTCTGACTTTCTTTTAGTTTACCTTTCCTTTTCTTTCATTAAGATTCTTCAGCCCGCTGCTGTTTACCTTATTGTTATTTAATCTTACCTTTGCGCATGCAAATTTTAGACGGTAAACTTGTATCAGAGGCTATAAAAGCCCAGCTGGCCAATAAAGTGGCCGAATTAAAGCTCACCGGAAAAAAAACACCTCACCTGGCAGCCATCCTCGTTGGCAATAATCCGGCTAGTGAAACTTATGTTGCGTCCAAAGTAAAATCCTGTGCTGAGATAGGATATAACAGCACTCTATTACGCTTTGATGAACAGATCTCCGAAAAACACCTGCTGGACAATATTACCCTCCTGAATGAAAACGCCGATATTGACGGTATCCTTGTACAGCTGCCCTTGCCCAAACATATCAACGAAGAGCTGGTGATCAACACCATCGATCCCAGCAAAGATGTGGATGGCTTCCATCCCATGAACGTAGGTAAAATGGTAAGCGGCCTGCCCACCTTCATCCCGGCTACGCCCTATGGTATCATGCTCATGCTCGAGCACTACAATATCGCCACCAAAGGCAAGCATGCCGTTGTGATCGGACGCAGCCATATTGTAGGCACACCGATGAGCATACTGCTGAGCAGGAACACCCATCCAGGTAACTGCACAGTAACATTATGCCACTCGCAAACAGCCAACCTGAAAGAGCTTTGCCTCCAGGCAGACATTATCATAGCCGCCATCGGCAAACCCAATTTTGTAACCGCTGATATGGTTAAAGATGGGGCCGTTGTAGTGGACGTAGGTATTAACCGCATTCCGGACGCCAGCAAAAAAAGCGGCTCCCGCCTGATAGGCGATGTGAAGTTTGATGAAGTAGCGCCTAAATGCAGCTTCATTACCCCGGTACCCGGCGGCGTTGGCCCGATGACCATCGCAGCCCTGCTGAAGAACACCTATCATGCATCCCTGGGACAAAAAGTACTGATGAACTAAGGGATAGCAGAAAAAAGAGGACCTTTGTGGAGAGAGATATTACTTTAAATATGACAGTGGCAGATCTACATATCAACGTTCAGACGGACATGCTCCCCGTGATGGAACAGTTTTACACCATTCAGGGTGAAGGCTACCACCAGGGAAGAGCAGCGTATTTTATACGCCTGGGCGGTTGCGATGTTGGCTGTCACTGGTGTGACGTTAAAGACAGCTGGGATGCTTCCAAACATCCTTTGCTGCCGGTGAGCGGGCTGGCTGATGAAGCTGCCCGCCACCCGGGCCGCATTGCCGTTATTACCGGCGGCGAGCCTTTGATGCATAACCTCAACGCCTTATGTAAGGCGCTGCATAAACGCGGGTTCCGTACCCATATGGAAACCTCCGGCTCATCTCCCCTGAGCGGACAATGGGACTGGATTACCCTGTCTCCCAAAAAATTCAAGGCCCCCCTGCCCGAGATCTGTGCACAGGCGCATGAGCTGAAAGTGGTGATCTTCAACAAATCAGACTTTGCCTGGGCAGAAAAACATGCCGCCATGGCCAATAAGCACTGCAAACTATACCTGCAGCCGGAATGGGAAAAAGCCGCTGAAATGACCCCGCTGATCATAGACTATATTAAAGATCATCCCCAGTGGGAACTTTCCCTGCAGATCCACAAGTATATTAATGTACCATAACTGGTATGCCGCGATGTGCCGATAAAGGAAAATATTAATGTATATCTTCGCGTTAATCCATCATCAGCACATCGCACATGAGATCTATATTCCTCGGCTATATCCTCTTAAGCTGCCTCTTTGTTCAGGCACAGACTGTTACGTATGAAACCGCCAAGAAAAAGGCACAGGCCAGCTTTGATAATGCCATTTTAGCTATCAGGGATTATAATGATTCTGCGGCCATTGGCTACCTGCAGGATGCTCTCCGTATAGAGCCGAATTTTGCTGATGCCTACGGTCAGCTGGGCATCACTTATGTGACGATGAAGAAATACAAAGATGCCATTGCCAGCTTTGAAAAACTGAAACAACTGGATAGCGGCGCTCTACGCCCCGCCATGGTGGCCTACTCCCGCGCATTAGCAGGCACTGGTCAGTTTCAGGCCGCCCTCCAGCAGATCGATCAGTACCTGATGCAAAGTAAAAGCACCAGCCCAAAAGCCGCCGGACTAAAAGCCAACTACGAGTTTGCCGTTCATGCAGCCGTTCAAGAGGTGCCCTTTGAACCGCATAACCTCGGAGATCATATCAACTCAAAAGATCCGGAATATTTTCCCAGCCTTACCATCGATGATAAAACACTGATCTTTACCCGTCGGGTGAATGGCAAGAATGAAGACTTCTACATTTCACAACGCGACAGCCTTGAGTGGCAGGCAGCCGCTGATATGGGAGAACCAGTGAACAGTGCGTTTAATGAAGGCGCACAGCAAATATCACAGGACGGTGAGATGCTGGTATTCACAGGCTGCGAGTTCCCACAAGGTAAAGGTAGCTGCGATATCTATTACTCCATAAAAACAAAAGACGGATGGCAGGCGCCGCAGAATATAGGCGCTGCCGTTAATACACGCGATTGGGAATCACAACCCTGCCTCTCAGTTGATAAACAAACCCTCTACTTTACAAGGGAAACATCAGACGCAGGCGCAGATATCTTCATGAGCCGCCGCCTGCCCAACGGGCAATGGGGGCCCGCCGAACGCCTGGGGCCTAATATCAATACCAGGGGCCGCGAAACCACTCCGTTTGTACACGCCGATAACCAGACTTTGTTCTTCGCTTCTAACGGCCATCCCGGCTACGGAGGCATGGATATCTTTTACTGCCGCCGCCAACCTGATGGCACCTGGGGACCAGCTGTAAACCTGGGCTACCCTATCAATACCATAGATGAAGACGCCAGCCTGATCGTAGCAGCAGACGGTAAAACCGCCTACTTTGCTTCTGATCGTTCGGACAGCCGCGGTGCGCTGGATATCTACAGCTTTGAGCTGTACCCCGCCGCCAGGCCCTTACCTACCCTCTATGTTAAAGGATATGTGTACGACGCTAAAACACAGCAACGCCTGAGCGCCGACCTGGAGCTCACCGACCTGCAAAGTGGTTTTGTAGTAGCCCTCGTAAAGAGCAATGACAGCGGTCAATACCTGGTGCCTTTGCCGCTTGGAAGATCTTACGCCTTTAACGTGAACAAACGCGGATACCTGTTCTACTCAGATAACTTCTCACTGCCACAACAGGAAACCGCTACCCCGCCAGAGAAAAACATTCCGCTGCAGCCGCTGGAAGCCAATGCAACCGTTGTACTGCACAATATCTTCTTTGAAAGCAAACAATACACACTTCAACCTGCTTCTCAGATTGAGCTGGACAAACTGGTTAAACTGCTGCAGGACAATGCGGGGCTGGTAACCGAAATCAGCGGACATACAGACAATGTAGGCGCTGTTAAGGATAACCTGCTGCTGTCTGAGAACAGGGCCAAGGCCGTGGTGAACTATCTCACACAAAAAGGTATCGCAGCTTCACGCCTGCGCGCTAAAGGTTATGGAGAAACAAAACCTGTGGCAGACAATAACACAGAAGAAGGAAGGGCTCAAAACAGAAGGACTGAATTCAAAGTGATCAGCCTTTGATCAATGTTTTGTAGGCAAAAAGGGAAGACGTAACTTAGTGAAAAGTAAAGAACGTCCATGTTTGAGCCTACAGAATTATTTTACCAGGTAGCCCTTACCTGTATTCCCCAGATCGGAGATGTGACCGCTAAAAAGCTGATCACGCATTTCGAAAGTGCCAGCGACATTTTCAATGCCCGTCAACGTGAACTGGAACGCCTGCCAGAGATCGGCGCTGTACGTGCCGCCGCCATCAAGCAGTTTCGCAATTTTGACCGCGTAGAGCAGGAGCTCCGTTTCATGGAGAAATTTGACATACAGCCGCTTTTTTATACAGACCCGGGGTATCCGCAACGTCTTCACCATTGTGCAGACAGTCCCTTGCTGCTGTACTTTAAAGGCAATGCCAACCTGAATGCCGCCAGGATCGTGAATATCATTGGTACCCGCAACCCTACTCGGTACGGAAGAACTATATGCCAGGAGATCACTGCCGGACTAGCCTCCCACGGTATTACCGTAGTGAGCGGACTGGCCTATGGGATTGATATCATTGCACATCAGGCCTGCCTCGAACATCAGATCTGCACAGTAGGCGTACTGGCCCATGGCCTTGACCGCATCTACCCAGCGGCACATAAGCCTACTGCTACTGCCATGCTGGAGAACGGCGGTCTGCTGACAGATTTTATGAGTATGACCATGCCCGACAAACAAAACTTTCCCAAACGGAACCGCATCGTAGCCGGCATGTCAGACGCCACCATTGTGATAGAAAGCGGCCTCAAAGGAGGATCCCTGATCACCGCTCATATTGCCAACAGCTATAACCGGGATGTGATGGCCGTTCCGGGACGCACAACAGATCCCTTCTCCAACGGTTGCAATGAGCTCATTAAAACCAACCAGGCAGCCATGATCACCGGCGCTGAAGATATCCTGACGCTCATGAACTGGAACCCGGCTGTTAAATCTAAGCCTGCTGTACGCCAGCCATCCCTCTTTGTGATGCTCAATGAAGATGAGCAGCAGGTAGTATCACTCTTCGGCGAATCAACAGAACAGCATCTCGACGAGCTTATGCACAGATGCCTGTGGCCCGGCCGCCGGCTCACCAATACCTTGCTGCAGCTGGAAATGCATAACCTGGTAGAAAGCATGCCCGGGCAACGGTATAGGCTGACACTGGACGCTCAAAGCTAAACGCCTAATGCTTAACGCATTAGGCCATTGGCGTTCAGCGTTCAGCATTCAGCATCCAGCATTTTTTTCTAATTCAGTAAATAGCCGTACATTTGCGTGCAATTATTTTTAAACAGACAAATAATTGCACCATGCCTGCAGGGAAAAATAAACCGAAGTTTGTAGATGACGGCCTTACATTTGACGATGTCCTCCTGGTCCCGGCCTATTCTGAAGTATTGCCTCGTGAAGTAAACATCTCCACCCAACTTACCAAGCAACTAAAGCTCAACATACCCATGGTATCTGCTGCCATGGATACGGTTACAGAAGCTAACCTGGCGATTGCCCTTGCAAGGGAAGGCGGTATAGGCATACTGCACAAGAATATGAGCATTGAGAAACAGGCAGAACTGGTACGTAGGGTTAAGCGTAGCGAGAACGGCCTGATACTGGACCCGGTAACACTGGAAGCCAGCGCCACCATCGGACAGGCATTACAGCTCATGAAAGAGAACGGGATCGGCGGTATTCCCATTGTAGATGAAAATAAGAAACTGGTAGGAATCCTGACCAACCGTGACCTCCGCTTTGAAAGGAACCCCAAACGCCTGGTAAGCGAGGTAATGACCAAAGACAACCTGGTGACCGCCCCTGAAGGCACCGACCTCAAAAAAGCAGAAAAAATACTTCAGCAATATAAGATCGAGAAACTTCCTGTAGTGAGCAAACAGGGTAAACTGGTAGGTTTGATCACTTACCGCGACATCCTGCAGCTGACCAGCTATCCCAATGCTATTAAGGACGAATACGGCCGCCTGTTGGTAGGCGCCGCCTTAGGCATCACCAGCGATGTACTGGACCGCGCAGCAGCGCTGATACAGGTTGGTGTGGATGTAGTTTGTCTCGACAGCTCTCATGGCCACGCCATTGCAGTGCTCAACAGTGTGAAGAAACTGAAAAAAGCCTTCCCCAAACTGCAGGTGATAGCAGGTAACGTAGCCACCGGCGACGGCGCCAAAGCCCTGGTAGACGCAGGTGCTGACGCTGTTAAAGTAGGTGTAGGCCCGGGGTCTATCTGTACTACCCGCGTAGTGACCGGTGCTGGTTTCCCGCAGCTGTCTGCTATCATGAATGCAGCAGAAGCACTGAAGAAAACCGGTGTACCGGTGATCGCAGACGGTGGTATCCGCTATACGGGCGATATGGTGAAAGCCCTGGCAGCAGGCGCTTCCTGTATCATGGCAGGTTCCATCTTTGCAGGTGTGGAAGAAAGCCCCGGCGAAACCATCATCTACGAAGGCCGTAAATTCAAATCTTACCGCGGTATGGGATCTGTGGAAGCTATGCTGGAAGGCAGCAAGGACCGTTATTTCCAGGACGAGGATGATATCAAGAAACTGGTGCCCGAAGGCATTGTAGGCCGTGTTCCTTACAAAGGCACATTGTCTGAAGTAATTACCCAGTTTGTAGGCGGCCTGCGCGCAGGTATGGGCCTCACCGGTTCCAAAGACGTAAAGGCTTTGCAGGATGCACAGTTCATTAAGATCACATCGGCTACCGTGAAAGAGAACCACCCGCACGATGTGGTGATCACGAAAGAAGCACCGAACTATAGCAGATAAAATGTTCAGACTAAATAAATGAAAAAGAGCTGGGTTTTCCCCGGCTCTTTTCGTTTACAGACCATCGATCGTGTACTGTTACCCATCGATTTTTCATGTCCTGTTAACATCAATACCTTATTTTTGAAAACTATTGCATGATATATGGCTCAACGTAGTTTCCCTACTTTCCTCCTTTGGCTGCTGAGCATCGGCAGCGGTTTGCTGTTGTGGGCAGCCTGGCCCTCCTCGCCGCTTACACTGCTGATCTTCGTCGCTTTTATACCCTTGCTGTACCTTACCGACCTGGTGCAGAACCGCTGGGCGTACTTTGGCTGTATATACCTGGCCATGCTCATATGGAATGCATGCACTACCTGGTGGGTAGGCAACACCACCGTTCCGATGAGCGGGGTAGCAGCCAATGTGACCAATGCGCTGATCATGACCGTACCCTGGCTGGGATTCAAGAACAGCCGCAAACGCTTTGGCGCTACTATCAGTTATTTTGCCCTCATCGTATATTGGTTAACGTTTGAATACATACATCTCAACTGGGAGCTGAGCTGGCCCTGGCTCACCCTGGGCAATGTATTTGCCATGCATCCGGGATGGATACAATGGTATGAATATACAGGTACAAGCGGAGGCACCTTATGGATACTGGGCGTGAATATCGCCCTGTACAGCAGCTGGCGGAAGGGTCGCAGCTACCCTGCTCCATTGTCTGACGCGATCTGGAAAGAAGGCTGGAAACCTGCTGTTGCAATAGCAGCGCCCTTATTACTGAGCGGGCTGGTATCCCTTTCTAATGTAAAGATCAATACCACGCCTGCAACAAATTCTCTGCCGGTAGTAATAGTTCAGCCGAATATTGACCCATACGATAAATTTGCCGATGGTGCAGAAGGAAAGCAGCTGGAGAAATTTATCCGCCTCACCAAGGAACTGGCAGACAGCAATACTGCCTACATTGTATGGCCTGAAACGGCCCTGTTCCCCCACGGCGCATGGGAACATTCCCTGAATGAACAACCGGCTATCCAGGACATCAGGGAGCTGCTAAAGCAATATCCAAAGGCCAAACTCATCACCGGCGCTACAACCCTGAAGCATTATCCAAATAAGGACGAAGCTCCCTACTCTGCCAGGAAAATGGAGGATGGCAGTTATTTCGATGCGTTTAATACTGCCTTACAGATAGATGCCTCTCCTACCATACAGATATATCATAAATCCCGCTTAGTACCGGGTGTGGAATTGATTCCCTACTCCCGCTACCTCAGCTTTATGGAGAACTGGGCGCTGGATATGGGCGGCATCAGCGGTAGTTATGGCCGTACGCCGGGAGTAGAAATACTGGAAAACACCGAAGAACACATTAAGGCATTTCCCACTATATGTTACGAATCCATTTATGGCGAGTTTGTTGCGAACCATGTAAAGTTGGGGGCCAACCTGTTGTTCATCATCACCAATGACGGCTGGTGGGGCCAAACAGAAGGGCACCGGCAGCACCTGCAGTATGCACGGCTGCGGGCCATCGAAACACGACGCTGGATTGCCCGTAGCGCAAATACAGGTATTTCCTGCTTCATCAGCCCTGAAGGGGACATTCAGCAGGCCCAACCATATTGGGAAGAGGCTGTTATAGAAGGCAATGTAACACGCGGCACTACTTTTACGTTCTACGTGAAGTATGGTGACCTTCTTTCAAAAGGTGCAGTGTTATTTTGTATATTGTTATTAGTTTATTCGACCGTTCTGCGGTTCACTAACAGGAAAGGATATGTGGAAAGAAATTAACCATCAGCATGCCATCGGCGCCTACCAGCTTACAGGAGAAGGCGCGCCCATCGTACTGATACACGGCTTTCCCGAAAACAGTACTGTATGGGAACATCAGCAAAAGCGATTACAGGCGCAATTCACCGTGATAACGCCCGACCTGCCCGGCAGCGGTAACTCACCGCTCACTTATCCGCTTAGCATTGAGAGCATGGCAGATTTCGTACACGCAATACTGTTAGCAGAAGGAATTGATAAAGCTGTGATAGCGGGCCACTCTATGGGTGGATACATCGCGCTGGCCTTTGCGGAAAAATATCCGGACCTGGTACAGGGCCTGGGATTGATCCACTCTACCGCCGCCGCAGATACTGAAGAAAAGAAAGAAGCAAGGCGCAAGTCCATTAAGCTCATGGAACAATATGGCAGTGAGGCTTTTGTGCGCCAGGCAATGCCAGGTATGTTCAGCCCGGCCACTAAAAGCCGTCAGCCAGCCCTGGTAGATGCCCTGATACAAATGGGCATGCAATGTAAGGTAGAAGCATTGATCGCTTATTATGAAGCTATGATAAAACGGCCGGAACGAAAGGCAGTGTTGCAAAAGATCTCCGTACCGGTACTGTTCCAGATAGGAAAAGATGATAACGCGGTGCCTATGGAAAGCGTGTTGCCTCAGGTAAGCCTGCCGTCCCGCAGCAGCATCCATATTTTTGAAAATACAGGGCATATGGGCATGTGGGAAGTGGCGGATGAGTGCTCACTGGCATTGCAGCACTTCGCTGAGTTTTGCCAACTATAAATAATCAAATAGTTTGAATCCAAAACCCTTCAAACTTTCAACCAAAAACACAATACCCGGTAAGTGAAACACTTTTCTCTCCTGATAGTATGCCTTACCTGTGTGTGCATCGCACGGGCTTCCCATATTATTGGAGGTGAAATGTATTACGAATACCTGGGATCCCCCAGAGCTGGCGTAAGCCGTTACCAGATTACATTAAAGCTGTTCCGCGTGTGTGAGCATGGAGGCAATATCGCAGAGATGCCCCCCAGCGTATATTTCGCCGTTTTCAGTAAAGACAATGGCGCCCGTACCGATCTGCAGCAGTTTAGCCGCAGCGGCCCGGTGCAAACCGTTACATCAGGCCAGGTGGATCCCTGTATTGTTAATCCGCCTACCATCTGTTTTGAAATAGGCATGTACGAAGGGGTGATTGAAGTAAATGATAATAACCAGGGCTATACCGTAGCCTTCCAAAGCTGCTGCCGCGACAATTTCATAGAGAATATTATAGACACCCATGTGCCCAATAATCCCAGCCGTCCGGGTAACGGCGCTACCTATTATACCGAGCTACCTGGCAGGAGCAACGGTGTTATCGGCAGCTCCAGCCCCGTATTTGCCAAAGACCTGGCAGTAGTGGTGTGCGCAGGTAAGAAATTTACCTACGATTTTTCTGCGGTAGATAAAAATGGCGACAGCCTCTCCTACTATTTCTGCGACGCTTACGGCGGCGGACAAACCACCAACCAGAGCGGCATACCGCCGGCTGCTGTTGGTCCTCCCTACTCTACTGTTCCGTATAAAAATCCTTACAGCGGTTCGTTTCCCCTGGGCAGCCAGGCCTCCATCGACCCGAAAACCGGGGTGATCTCCGGTATAGCGCCTGCAGCCGGCAAGTATGTGATCACCGTTTGCGTAGGTGAATACCGGAACGGCACATTGATAGGTACCCATCGTAAAGATTTCCATATTACGGTAACCACCTGTACACGACTGGTGACTGCAGCCATGCCTGACAAGTATGCTGACTGTAACGGTTATACCATCAACTTCATTAACAACAGTACGCCCGGCAAAACTTATCACTGGGAGTTTGGCGACGGCACCGACAGCATCACCACCAGCCTGGACACCATTAAACATACTTACCGCGACGATGGTGTATATACCGTAAAACTGTATGTAGACCGTACCAGCGCCTGTGGCGACAGCGCTACGGCTACCGTATATGTATTTCCGTTATTGAGACCGGATTTTACCTTCAGTGGTTTATGTACTACGCAAGCTACCCGTTTCCAGAACACTTCCAATACCAGCGGCAGTAACGACGCCATCAATTATTACCGCTGGGATTTTGGCGTTCCGGCTATCGATAACGACACTTCCCTGGTAAGGAACCCGGTGTACCAGTACACCACTCCGGGGAAATACAATGTACAGCTGCTGATCCGCACATTACAGGGTTGCGAGCGCACTATTTATGATTCTATTACCATTTACGACAAGCCGCCGCTAACTACTACCAGCGATACACCGCTTTGTCATAAAGATGCCGTGCAGCTCCGTGCTGAAAGTATTGTGAACGGCAACTATGCCTGGACTCCCAACAACTATTTCATTACCGGCGCCAATACCGCCACACCAACAGTAAATCCGGATATAGATACTGCTTACACAGTGACCTTTACCGATGTTACGGGTTGCGTGAACAGCAAACGTGTAGCCATTGATGTGAAAGATACCTTGCTGGTATACGGGCCTGCAGACAGCACCGTGTGCACCGGCGATTCAATATTACTGAAAGCAAGCGCAGACGGCGCCTATGCCTTTGCCTGGTATGATCTCAGCAACGGCAGTGTGATCAGCAATAGCAGCGAAGCGCTGGTAACACCACCCGCGCCTGCAGCATCCTATGCCATCCAGGTAACACTGGGTTCCTGTAGCTCGCGTGATGTGGTGAATTATCGCGTAGTAGATCCACCTCGCGCTTACGCGGGTGAAGATACTACCATCTGCTACGGAGACCGTGTAACCCTCAGGGCCAGCGGCGGCAGCATCTATACCTGGACGCCGGCTGATGTAGCAACATATCCCACACGGGCGGTTACCACAGCCAGGCCACTCACAACAACAGACTTCATTGTAACGGTCAGGGATATACTGGGTTGTCCTAAACCAATAAACGACACCGTACGGATCGGTGTAACACCACCCGTGCCAGCCTTCGCGGGGAATGATACCATCGTGATAAAGGACCAGCCATTTCAGTTGCACGCCAGCGGAGGTGTACATTATGTATGGACGCCTGCAGATGGGTTGAACAACGCAGCTACCGATACTCCCTGGACCAATATCAACCGCGACTTTACTTATACTGTTACGGTATATACCGAAGAAGGTTGCTTTGCCACTGACGATATACACCTGCGCTTCATTGTAGGCCCTGATATTTACATTCCTACCGGGTTCTCTCCCAACGGGGATGGTTTGAATGATATCTTCCGTCCGCTGCCCGTAGGCATTGTACAAATGGATTTCTTCCGCGTGTTTGATCGCTGGGGTAAAATGATGTATTCCAATACGGAATATATGAAAGGCTGGGATGGTACGTTCAGCGGGCAGCCAGCCCCCGTTGGCACCTATGTTTGGCTGGTGCAGGGCAAAGATATCCACGGCAATACCCTCCTCAGAAAAGGCACTGTTACCCTTGTACGTTAGTGCATAATTTGATTTTCTAAAGTGCTAAAATTTTAGTAAATTCAGAGGGCATGTGCCAACTCTCATGAGCAAAGTTCTCCTTCTTACTCTTGCCTGCTGTCTGATCCACGTTATAGCAGTTGCTTACCACATTATTGGGGGAGAAATCTATTACACCACCGTCGGTTTTAACAGCATTAACGGCTCCTACCGTTACCTCATTACCCTGAAATTATACCGGGATGCAGATTTTACCTGTGGCGACCGCCAGGGCTGCCTGGATCATTTCGAGAATCCCGTACCGATCAATATATACACCGCTTCCGGGATCCGCGCCATACCTCCCATGCTGCTGTATATACAGGAAACACAGCCCATGAACGATACGCTGAAGAATCCCTGCCTGTCACCGCAAACACAACACCTGGAAGTAGCCTTCTACCGTGACACCGTAGAACTGGAGCCCCGTTACGGCGGATACTATATCGCCTACCAACGCTGCTGCCGCGGCGAAAAACTCGCCAATATCTACAGCTCTGAACAGGAAGGCAGTACATACTATACAGTAATACCCGGAACTGAAAGCCGTCCGAATAATAACAGCGCCTATTTTAACAAAGACGTAGCCATTGTGATCTGTGCCGACTTTGCATTTCGCTATGATTATGCCGCTTATGATCCGGATGGCGACAGCCTGACCTACAGCCTGTGCAGCGCCTTAACCGGCGGCACTGCCCGCAATGAGAGCAATGCCACCACACCGCCGCCTTATGATGATCTTGTAAGCTATATACCACCTTACTCGGGAGAAAACCCTATGGGGGGTAATCCCATGATCGCCATAGATAATAAGGGACTGCTAACCGGTACCCCCAACAGGGCCGGAAAATTTGTAGTGTCGGTATGCGTAAATGAATTTGACCGGAGAACCAAACAGTTCATCGGCTCACACCACAAAGACATCCTGCTGACGGTGTTCACCTGTAAGGCGGATGTAAGGGCCAACCTGCCGGATGTGATTAATAACTGTGCAGATTCTGTTGACCTGCGGGTACCTATCGCCAATTACAGCAATGCGGGCTTTACCTCCACCTACTACTGGACCTTCAGCGATGGAACCGATACCATTACCCGCGAAAAGACCGTCTTCTTCCATGAATTTCCCGATACGGGGCACTACACCATGAAGCTGGTGGTAAACCCGGGACTGCCCTGTGTGGATAGCAGCACAGGCGCTATTAACAATTATCCGGGCTTGCGTGCTGGCTTTACCGTTAGCGGCCTATGCAGGGAGCACCCGGTGCTCCTGCAGGATACTTCGAGCTATGCTTACGGACAGATCACCGACCGGAACTGGGACCTTGGCCTGCCCAGCACCAGTGCCACTACGCCCGAGGTAAGTATACGTTACCCACTGGGCGGAACATATACCATTACCCTCACCGTTAATACAGACAAAGGCTGCAGCAAGCAGGCTACCCAAAACCTGCGCTTATATGAGGTCAATCCCTTTGCAGGCAATGATACCATCCTGGCCAGAGGACAATCGCTGCCCCTCCACGCCCGCGGCGGGGATTTTTATGAATGGCAGCCGGCCGAAGGTCTCAGCAATAACAGCATTCCCGATCCCATCGTGAACTGGAACAAGGATATACAGTATGTGCTGAAGGTCTCCATTGTAGAAGGCTGCGTTGCCTATGACACCATTAACATCAAATACTACCTGGGGCCGGATATCTATGTGCCCAATGCCTTCTCTCCCAATGGCGACGGCATGAACGACCGTTTCCGCTTCATCCCTGTAGGCATCGTTACCTATGATTTCTTCCGCATTTACAACCGCTGGGGCCAGGAGATCTACTCCTCCGTAGATTTCCGTAACGGATGGGACGGCACCATCAAAGGCAGGCCCGCTGCCGTGGACACCTATACCTGGATTCTGCAGGGCAAAGATTTAAAAGGACAGGTAGTTTTACGGAAAGGAACGGTAACTTTGGTGCGCTAATACTAATCACCATCAGAAATGGCTATTATACTTATTACCGGCGCTACTGCCGGCTTCGGAAAGGCTTGTGCTGAAAAGTTCGCCGCTGGCGGATATGATCTGGTCATTACAGGCCGCAGGGAGGAAAGGTTAAGCGCTTTAAAGACAGCGCTGGAACAGCAGCACAGCATTAAAGTGCTGCCCCTTACTTTCGATGTAAGAGACGAGCAGGCGGTATATGCTGCCCTGGATAATATCCCTGAAGAATGGAAACAGGTAAGCGTGCTGATAAACAATGCAGGGCTGGCAGCCGGCCTCAGTACGATTGACGAGGGCAACCCGGAGGATTGGAATGAGATGATAGACACTAACGTAAAAGGGCTGTTATATGTATCGCGGGCAGTTATCCCCTGGCTGAAAGCCCGGAAACAGGGGCATATTATCAATATCGGTTCTATCGCCGGCAACCAGGTATATGCCAAAGGCAATGTTTACTGCGCCAGCAAGGCGGCAGTGGCGGCACTGTCACAGGCCATGCGGGTAGACCTGCTGCCTTATCGGATCAAGGTAACGAATATACGGCCCGGCGCTGCAGAGACAGAATTTTCGCTGGTACGTTTTAAGGGAGATGAAGACAAAGCAAAGAATGTTTATACCGGGCTTACACCCTTAAGCGCTGAGGATGTGGCAGATGTGATCTATTATTGCGCCACCCTGCCGCCTCATGTATGCATCAACGACCTGGAATTAACCCCTCTTCAGCAGGCCAGCGCTTACTACTATGACAGAAATTAACATCAAGATGTGATTTTATAAGTTAAATATTTTGAATATATTTGTAATATTCATTATATTTGATCAGCGTTAATAAATTGTCAACTTTACAACCAATGCAATGCTAACTATCCTATAATCTATAACCATATCCCTATGCTAACATTTGTAACAGTATTTATGTTGCGCCTGTACTATCCCAGGTGGAAGCAGGAGTGGCGCTTTTACTCAGACAGGTCCCGTAAAAATAATTATGGCCGCTGGGCTAAAGGTTATTCTCTTGGCTACAGTTGATGTATGTTATGTAGAAGAAAGAATTTTGAAACGGTTCCGGGTTACTTCCGGAACCGTTTTAGTTTCGGGGGAACGTTTCAGTTTATAACCTTTAAGTATTAATTTTGCAGGCTTAAACAGCTAATATTAAGATATGTCTTCAAAAGCAGCGCCTGATGTTGTGTTAATTGGGGCAGGGATTATGAGCGCAACCCTTGGCATGTTGCTCAAGAAATTGCAGCCGGAAACCACCATCGAAATTTACGAAAGGCTGGATGTTATTGCAGGAGAAAGCTCTGACGCCTGGAATAATGCAGGCACCGGTCACTCCGCTTTCTGCGAGCTCAACTACACCCCTGAGCGGCCTGATGGCAGTGTCGATATCTCCAAAGCCATCAAGATTGCTGAATCTTTTGAAGTATCCAAAGAGTTCTGGGCTTACCTGGTACAACAGGGATTTGTTAAAAACCCGGAAAGCTTTATCCGCCAGGTGCCCCATATCAGCTTTGTATGGGGAGCCGACAATGTAGAATATCTGAAAAAACGCCAGCAGGCCTTGAGAAATAACCCGCTGTTTGCCGACATGCAGTATTCTGAAGACCCTGCACAGCTGGCCCGGTGGATGCCCCTGGTCATGGATGGCCGGGATCCCTCTCAAAAGGTAGCCGCCACCCTGATGGAAGGCGGTACCGATGTAAACTTCGGCGCGCTTACCCGCAGCCTTTGCGATTACCTGCGTAAACAGGACGGGGTGACCATCTACACTGCCCATGAGGTGAAAGACATAGAAAAAGGTGAGGATGGCCGCTGGGAGATCACTGTAAGGAATGCTACCACCAACCGGAAACGCACCATTCACACCAGGTTCGTGTTCGTTGGCGCTGGTGGCGGTTCACTGCCCCTCCTGGAAAAATCAGGTATCCCCGAAGGAAAAGGCTTTGGCGGGTTCCCTGTAAGTGGCCAGTGGCTGATCTGCAACAATCCGGACATCATTGAAGAACATGCGGCAAAAGTATACGGCAAAGCTTCGGTAGGCGCACCTCCCATGTCTGTGCCTCACCTGGATACCCGGGTCATTGAAGGCAAAAAGGCGCTGCTGTTTGGCCCTTATGCCGGTTTCTCCACTAAATTCCTGAAATACGGCTCCTTCCTGGACCTTCCGAAGTCCATCAAATATTATAACATCCGGCCCATGTTAGCAGCGGGTATAGACAATATTCCCCTGACCAAATATCTCATTGAGCAGGTAAGACAATCGCCCGAAGACCGCCTGGAAGCGCTCAGGGCATTTGTACCAAATGCAAAAATGGAAGACTGGGACCTGGAAACCGCCGGACAACGTGTACAGGTGATTAAAAAAGACCCTGAGCACGGAGGCGTGCTGGAGTTCGGCACCGAAGTAGTAAGCGCTGCCGACGGTTCTATTGCTGCCCTGCTGGGCGCTTCTCCGGGAGCCTCTACCGCAGTATCCATCATGCTGGACCTGCTGGGCCGCTGTTTCAATAAACAGATGGCTACCCCTGAATGGCAGGCCAAACTGAGGGAGATGATACCCTCCTACGGCAAGAAACTGTCTGACAACCAGGGGCTTTGCGACGAGATCAGAAGCTGGTCAAACAGCATGCTGAAACTGGAGGTGAACGAACAAACCGCAGTTCGCATTTAAAAGAACAAAGATCATAGCTATAGTAGGAGGGAGCATCATCGTTTGATGCTCCCTCTTTTTTCATATAAAATCCATGTCATATTCATATCAAACTCTTATATATCCGGTATATATCCCGTATATATCCGGTAGTTTACCCGTATATCATCTGTCTCTTTAAACAAACAGCTCATCTACCGTTAAACTTCAGGTATACTACAAAAAGAATGTTCGTGCGAAATAGACCTTTCATGGATCTCACTCCTGAATAAGCCGATATGAAAAGAAAAAGACCGTCCGCCGGTGGGCGGACGGTCTTTTTTATGTCCAGGAAGATTATTGAGCTAACATAAACCTGAGCGTAAGGCCTCCCCTGGTATTGATAACCGGGTAGGCTGTAGATATAACCGGTATGGTCTGTCGCCGGTCATAGAAGAACCGCAGGTTGAGCCTGTTATTGACGACGTAATCTATCGACGGCGCAATACCGATCACCTTCTGGCCACTGGTTGGTATGACCAGGTCGGCATCCAGCCTGTTATTGACCGTTTTATCATCTCTGTAACTAAGGTCCAGCCGGAAGTTCAGGTCATTCTCCAGCTTCTTGCCTCCATTCTTGCCCACACGGAAAGGCAGCGGGAAGCCGCGCATACGGTACCCCCCTCCCAGGATGATCTCAGTAGAGCGGATCTCGGTCAGCTGATAATCTATCAGGCTGAGACTGAGTGAACGGCTCTTTCTGAATTCAATGCGGCAGTTCAGGCTGTTGGTAAAGGTCATGTCAAACCCGATCAGCGGCGCAAACTGTTCCGTAATGGTAAGGTTCGGCACCAGGAAGTACGGGATGTAGTTACCGGAAACAGTATCAATGAATCCCGGCACACCGAGTAAGCGCGGATCCTGGTACAGCAGGGCTGTATTGTAGGAGTTCATGCTGAGGTTACCGGTGTAGGCATGTGTTACTACAAAGTTGGTAAATATGTTACGGAAAGGCTCCAGCTTGGTAAGCCCGTTATAGGTAAGCCTCCAGTTCGGCTTAGGTATGAAATTGCTGAACGGATTGCTGCGCACATTGGAATTGCTTTGCTTCAGCAGCCCTATCTTATCAGGATCCTTACCCGTGTAAGCGGCCAGGAAGGCGGGTATCAGCACATCCTGCGCATAACGGCTGTAACCATAGTAATAGTTCGGGTCCTTGGTGTTATTAACAGGCACCGGGTTGTTGGGATCATGGTTATACGCGTTTTGCTCAAACAGCCTTTTAGAGATCGCCAGACGATAGTTCTCAAAGTTCTTGAACGTGGTAGACATACCAGTCTCTGAATCGATACTGCCGAACAGCGTTTTAACAGCTATATAAGTGATCTCGAAACCACCGGCATCATACGGGCTGAGGTGCTGGTAATCATACCCGCCGCCAATGGAATCAAACGCATTCTTGAACAGCTCTGTATGCGTTTTGGTAAATGACTTGGTAATGTTCAGGTCTATACGCAGATCCGGGAATGGTTCCAGCTGGGCCTGCGCATCCAGGCGTTGAGTGAACTGCTGCTGGTACTGGATGTTGAACAGGGTATCCGGTGTGATGAGGCCCCTCTTCGCAAAATTATCCAGCCATGCCTTATCAGGCTGCTTGCCTAATACAAATCCGACACCCGGCGCCATAGTGGCCCAGTTCATACCCAGTATCTTGGTGCTGTCTATATAACCGGGAAGACGGGTACCTGCATTTTCAGAATAGTTAATGGCAATACGCTTTATAGACAACAGCGGCTTCAGGGCAGCTTTCACAAATGGCGACAAATCATCATCGTTGTCGTCTTTCTTTTGTTGCTGGTTATTCTGCTGCTGATTGCCCTGCATGTTCTGGCCCTGCATATTGCGGTTATTGTTACTACCGCCCGACGGCCCGTTGATCTTTCGCAGGAACTTGGAACGGTTGTACAGCTCCGAGAATTTGAATTCTGCTGTTACCGTTTTGTTCTGCATATTCTCGATTGCATTACCCAGTTCCAGAGCCAGGCGGGAAGCGCCTGTCCACCGGTATTCCGTGCTGTAGCCCAGCGCTATATTCGTCCAGCTGAGCAAGGGGAACTTGGTGGTGGGTAATGCGTAAGTAACGTTCAGTGAATGGAAGTAGTTAGTAGTCCTACCGAACTTGAACAGGTTCTTTCGCACCGTGTCCCGTTTCTCTTTCGTGTCCAGGCGTCCTTGTGGTTCATCGATACGGGCGTTGTTCACCGCGTTGAAGTCTATGGTAAGGCTGCGGCTAAGATCCCACTTCAGACCGTAGTAACGGTCAAACGTAAAGTACTTGTTATACGTTTCAGGCAGTTTATAGGTACCGTCACCACCTACGTTGCGGATACGGGTAGCGCCAAACTGACGGGTGATATCTGCACGGAAGCTGATGATGGAAGGCACATAGTTCACGTTAAAGTCGCGGATCAGGTCCAGCCATTTCGACTTACTCTTGAACAGCTTCTTAAACGGCTGAAGGAACTTGCTCTGCCCGGCGAAGTTGTAACCCAGCCCTCCTCTGTGTTTGGTAAGCACATCATTTTCGATCAGCGGGTTATGGGCATTCATCTGGGAGAAGGAGTAGCTGATATCAAAGTTCTCAATACTCCACAGCTTAAGTTTGTCTCCGCCCTGATTCAGTTTCCTGACATTGGTAAAGTTCAGGCTCTTGATAGAGGTAAAGTCCTGTGCATCCCGTTTAATGGAATCCCGCTCGGCTGAGTTGCGGGCCATGCGCAACTTATCCTTCAGTTTAATATCAAGATCATATGGATCATATTCCGGATTGCTGACCGATTGCGAGTAGCCTGCATACACCGGGATGGAGATGCTGGCCCGCTTGGGCAGCAGTTTACCCAGGTCAAGGTTGGCCGCTATATCATATTGCGTGTAGTTGTCACGGAAACGTTCATTTACCCGCTGGTCTATATTACCAAAACCGGCGGTATGCATGTTGCCGGAGACGCTGACCGTACCCAGGTCGGCCAGCTGCACATCCATTCGGCCCATGGCGGCATAGCCGCCTTTCTCATCAAAGTCCGTCAGGCGCAGCTCGTTAAACCATATCTCCGCACATTTGGGAAGACCGTCATCTTTCGGATTATAGATGCCGATCATTACACTTCTCACATCCCCCAGGTTCGGGTTACCCACTACCGTCATAAAGTTGTTGCCGTCTTTTTCTGTATAGGGCGTGATGGGCGAACAGTTATCACAGAGGTTACGGCGCTGTTTCATCTGGCTCAGCTTCGCCAGCTCCAGGTCAAGATTGTTGGAGTCAGGCCAGATCTGGGAAGCGTCTGTTGAAGTAGACCAGGGAGACACTCTCAGCGGTATCTGGTATTCGTAATAGTTGCTTACAAAGTCACTACCCAGGCGGATGATCGCACGTACATCGCCATCCTTCAGGGCTGCCGCGTTTTCAGACGCTTCTGCGTGGATGTACATCTGGATGCGTTTGTACTGACGGATATCCAGGCCAAGGTTTTTGGAGATACCACGGTTGTCATCATCTTTCAGGTTACATACCTGCAGTGAGAGCGATTGCTCGTTGAGCTGCAGGGTAGTGTTATTGGTGCTGATAGTATTCTGACGCACTACTCCGGGAGGCATCACATAAGGGATGGGCTTACGGGAGGAGTTCTCTTCAATATTTACAGCAGTGGTGTTGAATACGGTAGACTGATCAATCGGTACAGGATCGCCGGGCTGCAGCTTGTACTGGTAACGGCGCCATTGGTTACGCACCAGGTCCAGCTTGGCAAAACGTACCACGGTAGAATCCTGGAAACCGGTGAGGAACATACGCATAAAGCGGATGGACTTAAAGTCCGGAATGTTACCGATGCGGCGGTCGTACTGGCTTACAGGCACTTTGAACTGGTACCATACTTCCTGCGTTTTCTTACCGTTCGGCAGGTCTACATTGGCGGTGATCTTGTCCACTACGTAATTCTCGCCCACATTCATGTTGGGCTTCAGCTGTACGCGGTACTGGAAGTATTCTTCCGTTTCATTCATGGTGTTATCCCTGTTCAGGTCTTCTGATTCCGGTATGTTGGTGGCTGCAGAAGAATACTGGGAGCTGCCGCTTGAAACCGGGGAGTTACCTTCCGGGTTGCTGAATTTCTTATAACGCTGCAGGATGTCCAGCTTGTTCCTGTCGTAATCATCGCCGCGGTAGTGATGGTAGTCATCATTGGCGGGATCGAGCAGGGCCTGCTGGTAAACCTGGGAAGTGGGGCCAAAGTTGAGGCCCAGCTGGTTGATATAATTCTTGTAGAAATTCCTTTCGTCGTCATCCCCGTTATTAGAGCGTACCCCGTCGTATCCCACGTCCTGGTAGCCACGGATGTTAGGATCATTATCAAAAGCCTGGGTAAGCTGCTGCTGGTATTTTGGAATGCGGCCCCAATGGGAAGAGTCCAGCTGATTGGCATTCTGGTTCGGATCAGGCAAACCGTTCTCAAAGAACTTACGGGAATCTTTCAGCACGTCTTCTGAAACGTTACCCAGGTTAAAGTACAGCTGACCACCGGCGCTGTTGGGCTGTGTAATAAAAGGATCCTGGATCCAGAACTCAATGAACTCCACGTTGGCCGTTTCGAAGTCGCTGTTGTCAATAGCGCGCATGATACCGGCCCACTTACCTCCCGGGTTCCTTAAATGCCCGTCGGGTAAGATCTCGTTAGCCATATGGGAAAAGTTATACGGACCTCTTTCTGTTGGATAGTAAGCCAGGTCAAGGGTACTGAGCTGGCTCTGGCCAAAGTCGGTAGAGCGGTTCGGGAACACTTCTTTCTGATACACCAGGCGCACACGGGGATCAGATTGCTGATCCTTTGTAATGTTGGAAGGCAGCCCCGGTGAACTGGGAATCTGCAAGGTAGGCTCAATGATATACCAGGCCAGTTTAGCCCTGTTCTTGCCATAGTCCAGCGAATCGCCGAGGGTAGCTTCCGGGAAGAGGACGTTACCGTTGGCGTCAGTAGCGCCCGCCGGGGTAGAGGCCAGTACCCAGCTGGTAGCCGGGAACTTGAGGTCGTAACCGCTTTGCGAGCCTTCAAAATCGTCTATGAATACCTGGCCGCTGCTGCTGCCTGCGGCGTTCACCAGCTTACTGTGGCCCGGGAACAGACGCGCCACCTCACCGGTGAACAGAATGTTGGAAGGTGTGGTAGTGCTATAGTTGGGCAGCTTATCCAACAGGCGGGTCAGGCCTTTCCATTCCGAGTTATAGTTCACATCCAGGCCAACCACAGTATTATTAATAGGGTCATCCCCGTAGTTCACTTTCTGGTAGTAGGGCCGTTCGCTCATCTTTACCATGGTACCGCCCAGGCTCAGTTTATCGTTCACGTAATAATCCAGGCGGGTGCCTAAATAGTTACGGACCTGCTGGCCAAACAAGGCGTTGTTCTCAAACTGTACGTTGATAGGCACTCCTGAGTTCAGCACCCCGCTGTTAATGATCTTGATACGACCCAGGTTGTAATCTATCACATAGTCCACATTCTCACGGAGCTGCTGTCCACCGGCTGTAACAGTTACGGAACCGGGCGGGATGTTATAACCACCCAGGGAGATCTCCGAAGAGTTGGCGGATTTATAAGAGCCCTTCAGTACATAGCGGTTCAATTGCGGGAACTGCTGGGCCACGACTTTGATGGAGTCATACAACACTCTGTACAGGTATTGCTTTTCGAGGGCGACATCCCCTCCAAAGGCTTTCTTTAACCCATCGGCAAATGGTTCCAGTTGCGGGAACATCACCCGGCCGGTCTGGGAGTTGATCGTATATCCTTCCACATAGTCAAACACCCCATCGGGCTGGGGGTCGTTTTGGTTGTTAAGACGGTCCAGGTTAAGGATGGTGATGATGGGCGCACCCTGGAAGTCTCCCTTTGCATCGGGGATATAGCGTTTATCACTGGGCGCCCGGTCTTCTGTACCCGGGTCTTTATAATAAACATCCAGCTTGAAGTCCTGGCGGTTTAGCTGGAAGGCATTGGTAGAGTAGATGTTCTTCATCATCAGGTCCCATATCGGTAATGTGGGACGGGCTGAAGTTGCTTTCAGCAATTTCAGGAAGAGGATCTGCTGGTTGGCGCTGTTGTTCTGATCCGGCGGTACATCCTGGGAGAACTCGCCAACCTGGTGTACCCTGCCGTTGTAAGTATACTGATAGGCTACGGCCAGTACTTCATCAGGCTGCAGCTGCTGGTTCAGGGAGATGTAGCCGAGCTGCCGGTTAACGGTATACTCGGTAGAGTCGAGCTTGCGGGCAAATGTTTTCTCAAATTCCTGTACCGGCTTCAGGTTCTGGGCCAGCAAACGGCTTACTACTGTACCGGTATAACGGGCGGCGGGGTCGCCGGCCAGTTTGCTATACAGATCGTTGGTAGCACGGTCGGGCAGCTTTGAGCTGGTCAACACGTTGATACCATCGTTGTAGGGATCGTACTCGGCCATATCCATCAAACCCACTACGTCGCGGGTATTGGTGGTTGCCCCGGTTTTATTGGTAACCCACACCTCTATACGATTAATGTATGACAGGGACCGTATGATCGGCAGGTTAGACATGGCATAATTGAAGGTATCGCGGAAGAACTGGGCCAGCAGGAAGTGCCGGTTGTCTTCATATTCATCTGCCCGGATGGTAAAGTCCTGCACCTGGGTACCACCTTTCAGCATCAGGTTCTGCTTCTGGGAGCGCTGATTGGACAGTACGCTGGTAACGGTCAGGCGGCCAAACTGCAGCTGGGTTTTGAGACCAAACAGGGATTGTACCCCGGAGATGAGAGAGCTGCGCAGCGGGAAGCTTACGTTACCGGCCTCAATCTTTTTGATGATCTCGTCGTCGTAACCAGTGTATTCCAGTTTGATCTGGTTCTCAAAATCGAAGGTAGACTGAGTATTATAGTTGGTAATGAGTTTCAGTTTGTCGCCGATCTTACCGGTAACATTCATGTTGATGTTCATGTCGAAATCGAACCCGCCGTTCTTACGCGCCTGTTCTACCAGCACGGGGTTTTTGATATTCTGGCCCTGGTAACCGAAGGTGAGGTCGAGGCTACCCTGGGGGCGGATGTCTACCTTGCTGCCGCCAAACACCCGGTCAAAAATGCTGCTGCCGTTGTACAGAGAAGGGCCTCCCCCCAACTGGTTAAGGCTTCCCAATGTGGAAGCCCTTTTTTGCCAGTAACTCTGTTCACTTTGGGTGGACTGGAGCTTATAGAACTCGTCAAAGCTCATGTAAGTGGGGGCACGATAGTATTGATCGCCGATTTTTTCGGTGACGGTGTATTGTTTGGTTACCGGATCGTAGTCTACTGTTCTTTTAATGTTAGCGGGATCCTTAAGATCGATAGCGTTCCGGACGGGGTCTGTGATACCATTACCATACCTGTCTTTTATCGGGTATTTCAGGGTATCGGTTTTGCGGGTGGAATCCTTGCCGGTTGTATCAATTTTCCAATTTACGTACTGATAACGAGTTCCCGAACGTTCCCTTGCGGCAGTGTCAACAATAAAAAAAGATACGACGCCTATTACTGCAAAAGCACCATAATATGTCTTTCTTGCCAAGCGAAATAGGTTTTTATAGAGGTCAGGGTAATAAAGTTATAGACTTTTCAGGGACTTTTTAATCAGCCCTTCCAAGTCCTGCAATAGTGGTTCTGTTTTCAGTACCTTTTGAATAGCCTGTTCTGCCACGTTACGAGCTATTCCCAAGGTTACCAATGCATTTAACGCATCTTCCGACAATGTATTGTTTGCTGCCACAGATAATTGTGGGCCTGCATCTTTGTGTTTTCTTATCTTGTCTTTCAGCTCCAGGATAATACGCTTGGCCGTTTTGGCGCCGATTCCTTTGATGCTTTCCAGCATTTTTTCGTTTTCCATGGCAATGGCCCGCTGGATGTCCTCCGGCTGCAGGGAGGAAAGCATCATCCGGGCGGTGCTGGCCCCTATGCCAGACACCCCGATCAGGAGCAGGAACATGCTCCGTTCTGCGTCGTCGGCAAAACCAAACAGGGTGTGGGCGTCTTCTTTAATATGCAGATATGTGAGCAGTTTGCAGTTCTCCAAACCCTGGATCCGGGAATAGGTATTTAAACTGATCTGTACCTCATATCCTACTCCCTGAACTTCCACATGCACCATGGCAGGCGTTTTGTGGGTTAATTTGCCATTAAGGTAAGCGATCATATAGATTAATAAGTAAACAAACTTACTAAAAAAGTCGTTAGAGATAAATTCATCGCTTTGAGGGAAGAATTATGGCTGACAACTTAAGACTTTCGAAATTCTTTTAATATCGTATTTTTACGCCTTGTTAAAAAACAATTAATACCTAATATGAGCAAAATAACGGCTGCTATTACTGCAGTGAGTGGTTATGTTCCTGACTATGTTCTTACCAATAAGGAATTGGAGACTATTGTAGATACGACAGATGAGTGGATCACCACGCGCACCGGTATCAAAGAAAGAAGGATACTAAAGGGGGAGAACATGGGGACTTCCGAGATATGCGCACCGGTAGCCCTGGATATATGCAAAAAAAGGGGGATCAGCCCGGAAGAAATAGAACTGCTGATAGTGGCCACCGTTACGCCGGACATGGTTTTCCCGGCTACAGCCAACGTAGTAACGGATAAGATAGGCGCCAAGAACGCATGGGGATTTGACGTCAGCGCAGCCTGTTCCGGTTTCCTGTACGCGCTGGATACCGGCGCACGTTTCATAGAAAGCGGACGTTATAAAAAGGTAATGGTGATCGGCGCTGATAAGATGAGCTCCATCATCGACTATACTGACCGTACTACCTGCATCATCTTCGGCGATGGCGGCGGCGGCGTACTGCTGGAGCCCAGCGAAGAAGGCTATGGTCTTGTAGACAGCATTCTGCGTAGCGACGGCCATGGCCGCGAATACCTGTTCATGAAAGCCGGCGGCTCTGCCAGACCTGCCTCCATCGAAACAGTGACCAACCGCGAACATTTTGTTTACCAGGAAGGCAAAATGGTGTTCAAATACGCAGTGGCCAACATGGCCGAAGCTGCCGACCAAATCATGCAGCGCAACCAGCTGACCTCTGACAGCGTAGCCTGGCTGGTGCCTCACCAGGCCAACAAACGTATCATCGATGCGACCGCACAGCGGATGGGCCTGCCGGAAGAAAAGGTGATGATGAACATCCAGCGCTATGGTAATACTACTGCAGGCACTATTCCTTTATGCCTGTGGGATTATGAAAAGCAACTGAAAAAAGGCGATAACCTGGTACTGGCTGCCTTTGGCGGCGGGTTTACCTGGGGCGCTAGTTATATTAAGTGGGCGTATGACCCGAAATAATGCCGCTATTAGCCGTTAGCTGTTAGCTATTAGCGATCGCGGATTTAATCGCTGCAGTCCTAATAGCCAGCAGCTAATAGCTAACAGCTGTTAATGAAATGACGGCAACATATACTCGAACACCAGCCCATCCCCTTCAGGGTTCGCGCTGATTTGGCCGCCCATTTTATCCATAAAATCCTTGCAGATGATCAGGGTAAGCTCGGCATCGCCGGGTTTATAATCCCTTCCCCTGTAAACAAATAATGGCAGCAGCAGCTCAGTGCTGGCTGTGTTCTCTACTTTTACCCATACTTTTACCGCTTCGTTCTCCTCAAAAGCACTAAGACTTAACTGCCTGCCGGGCAGGGAGAATTGCACTGCGCTGTTGAGCAGGCTGCGATGAACAAACTGCAGCATTTCACGTTCGGCCGCTACCTGGATGGTTCCGGGGATGTCTGTCTTTATCGTTACTCCTTTTTCTTCTGCGTCTGTCTGCACGCTTAACAATGCTTCCTGCATCATATCCCTGATATTACAGGGCGACGGGGCATAGATGAATCCTGATAGTTGCGATTTGATCCAGCGAAGGATGCTTTCAAAAATATCCAGTGTTTTACTGGATGCAGCCTGCACCTGGTCAATGGTGAGCATCATCTCTTCCCGGTCAAGGGAATGTGTTTGCAGCATGACCGCCATCCGGATAATATCATCCAGCGGCTTGCGGAAGTCATGGGCCACTACAGAAATGAGCTTGTTCTTGAAATCATCGTTGGCGCGCAACAACCTGTTCTTTTCTGAAATGGAAAAATTCATGGAGGCCAGGCGGCGCTCATATTGCCGGGAGCTGAGATAGGACCGGTAATAAACAATTAGAATGATGGCCACCAGTAATAACAGACCGCCCAACAGCATGATCAGCAAACGGCGGTTGGCCTTCTGCAGGTTGTCCTGGTCAATGGCCAGCTGTTGTACCTGGTTGTCCAGCTGAAGGGCGCTCAGCTCACGCTCTTTGAGAAAGTAACCGGTGTAATTGATCTGCTGTCGGTCTCTCCGCAGGGATAGCTGGTGCTTCGCCAGTTCAGCAATGACCTTGCCGTAGGCAGCGGTTTTATCCGCATTCTTTGCCGCACTGTAATGCCTGTACAAGGCAGGCAGGGTGTTCATCATCTCGTCGTAGAACCCGGCCTTTTGAGCAAGCCTGAATATTTTCTCCAGGTATACTACGCTGTCTGCCTTATAAGCTTTGGGAATAAAATCTTCCAGCATGCGGTAATAGGCGGCAATGGCCAGGTGCACAAAGCCTTTCTGTTGAGCAGTGTCAGCGACTTTATTGATCAGCTTTTCTCCTGCTTCGTCCTCTCCGTTTTTCAATAGTACAACGGCATCGAATATACGCGCGTAGAACCACTCCCTGGAGTAAGGATAGCGGTCTGTAATGGCATGCAAACGGCCATGCGCCCATTCCACCGAGTCCTGGCGGGTACTGTCTGTATTATATTCGAGGATGTAATTGCTGAGCACGAGGCTGAACATAGAGTCGTTGGAGAGTTGATTGCCCAGCGCCATGGCCTGGTTCAGGTAGTAATGTTCCATAGCGGTATTGCCGCTCTCCTCGTAGTCTATGCTCAGGTTATTCAGTATATGGCAGGCGTTTGCAGAATCGCCGGCCTCGCGGTACAGCTGCAGGGCTTCCTGCTCATAGGCAATGGCCTGTGGCAGGTTCAATTTCTGCGAAGAGACAATGCCAAGGTTTCTTAGTGCGCCGGCCCTACCCTTCTTGTATTTCAGGCGAACAGCTATCTCCCTGGCTTTGGTGGCATACCAGAAACAGCTATCGGTGTTGTTCAGATGATAATACATGCCCAGCTGGTTCAGCACGTCCACGTAAGCAATGCTGTCCTTTGCACGGGATAAGTCCTGGCGCAACACTGCAATCTCCGCTGACTGGGCGATGGCCCGGTAGCTGAAGAACAGGAGCAATATGTATGTCAGCATCAGTCGCATATATGCCATTAGCTGTTAGCGATCGGTAATGTATAAGAGAGTGCAGCCCCTCTGCCCGGTGTATTGGCAGCCTGCACGGCGCCATTCATCATCTGCATAAAATCCTTACAGATAATGAGCGCCAGGCCGGCGCCCTGTTGTTTGCCCCTGCCCGGGCGGTCACTGCTGCGGTAGTCAAACAGCTGGGGTAGTATATCCTCCGGGATGCCCGGCCCCTGGTCTGTTACGGTTACCCTTAGCTCACTGCCTGTAAGCGCGGCGCTTATATGAATGATCCCTCCGCGGGGAGAGAATTTTACTGCGTTGTGAATGAAGTTACGATGTACAAACTGTAGCATCTGCCGCTCCGCCATTACCTGCAGCTCTCCCGGGATGTCGATCTTTATCGTTACTTCCTTTTCGTTGATAATATCATCCAGGTTGCCTATAGCTTCATGCAGCAGCGTTACAAGCGTACAAGGCTCCGGCGTGTATACAAAGCCGGACAGCTGTGAGCTGATCCAGCGTAAAATATTTTCGAAGGTATGCAGGGTATTGCGGGAGCTGCGTTCCACCTTTACCATCATGTCTGCAGCTTCTTCGAGCGTGAAGGCATTCTCTTTCACAAAGCTGGTGATCTCTTTAATGTGTACCAGCGGCGAGCGGAAATCGTGTGCTATCAGAGAGATCAGCTTGTTCTTAAAATCATCGTGCGTTTTAAGCAGCGCATTCTTCTCGCTGATCTCCCGATACTTTTCAGCCAGCCGGGCGGCATTCCCTTTAGACCTGTTATAGGCCCCCAGCAGGAAAACCAATAGTATGGCCAGCATCAGGAGCAGTAACACCATACCTCCGAGGAAGTACTGGCGGTGCAGGTTTTCCAGTCTCTTTTTATCCAGCTGCTGTTGCTGTGATCTGTGTTGCAGCTGTAGTTCGCGCAGGCGCTGCCCCTGCATGAAATACCCCAGGTAATCCAGTTCGCCCTGTGTTTTGGCAGACCGCTCCTTTTCTATGATCTCCAGCAATAAACTGCTGTAATGGGCTGCAGCAGCGGCGTTTCCCTGGCTGGTGTACCAATTGTACAGGTCTATTGCCGTGGGTAGCAGCAATTCATGATAGCCGCCTGCCATTCCGTATCGTACCATCTCCTCCTCGTATCGCAGGGAATCCGGCTGTCTTAGCCAGGCTTTAAAGATGGCAAGATAAGCGCAGGCCGACATGGAGATATAAGTATATCCATTACGCTCTGCTTTGCTGATAGTAGTCAGCAGGGCTTTTTCGCTGGCCGCTGCATTTCCTTCCTGCAATAGCTCATAGGCATTGTACAGGCCTAAATTCAGCAGGCTGCGCTCGTCATTGTTTTTGCTGGCAATGCTGTCCGCTTTGGCCAGGGCCCATTTAAGGGAATCCTGGCGGGTAGTATCGCCGCTGTGAACCACGTAGTAATTGGTAAGTACCGAAGCGTAGGTGAGTTCTTTTTGCAGGCGTGGAGCCATTTTCATGGCCTTGCCAATGTAATGGGCGGCAGGTTTGATCTGCCCGTCGTACTTATAGTACACTCCTATATTCATGAGGGATACACAGATATTGTTACTGTCGGCCATTTCTTCATAGGCCTGCAGGGCTTCCAGGTAGCAGCGGTAAGAAAGGTAACTGTTGGAGCGTAATGCGTAATAGTTGCCCATGTTCATGGTGGCGTCGGCCTTTCCTTTGGCATACTTAAGACGTTCCGACATCTCCTGGGCCTTTGTTACGTATACAAAAGAGGAATCCAGCTGATGAGAAAGGTACATACCGGCCAGGCGGTTCAGGGTATCCACGTAACGGGAACTATCCTTTAGATGGGGCAATTGGGCTTTCAGCCCAGTGATCTCACGGTTTTGGGCGTGCAACAAAGCTGCAAGGCTCAGCAGCCAGATACATAATGCTCCGCTTTTAAGTTGTTTACTACATCGAATGCGATCCAATCAATATGCTTTTATTGTGTGGTGGCACCCTCCCTGCATTGCACCTTATCGTATACTAATAATTTTCTATGTAAAAAGAAATATGATACGTGAAAATAGGCAAAATATGGACATGAAAAGCAAAGGGGAATTATATCTCAAAAACGAATCCCCGTTTTGTAAGTTGCTGATACTTATGTTTATCGAAGCGGTACAGGTGTGCGCCTTTCTTTGAAGTGGTCTTGTCTTTCTCTTCCAGCTTCTCGAGGATGCCCATGGAAAGGATCTTTTTGCGAAAGTTGCGTTTGTCCAGCTCATGCTGGTAGATCTCCTCGTAAAGGCTGCGCAGCTGTGACAGGGTGAATTTTTCGGGCAGCAGCTCAAAGCCGATGGGATGGAAATGCGCATTGTCCCGCAGCTTTTTCAGGGCGTCGGTGATCATGTCTCCATGATCGAAGATAAGCGGGGGGATCTGGTGCAGCTCCAGCCAGTGCGCACCGTGTTCTTCAGCCAGGATATGGTCATGCTCCTTGATGCGGATCAGGGCGTAATATGCCACGGAGATCACTCTTGCACCGGTATCCCGTTCTACTTCACCGTAACATTTCAGCTGTTCCATGAAGATGTCTTCCAGGCCGGTGGTTTGTTTTAATATCCGGGCGGCAGCGGCGTCTGTGCTTTCCTGCTCCTGTACAAAGCCGCCTACCAAGGACCATTCCCCCTGGTTGGGATCCACCTTGCGTTGAATGATCAATAATTTCAGCTTGCTGTCCTCAAATCCAAAAATTATACAATCCACTGCTACCAGATGACGGGGCACCCCGGCGTAAAAGGAGGATGTTTCTATCATAACGCTGCCGGGTTTGCCGGCAATAAGCAAATATACCGCTTTAAGCAGGGAAGGATATTGTATTTTTGGTACCAGTAATCATATTAAACGTAAACATGAGTGTAACGATAAGGGACGCACGAAGAGAAGATTGCGCACGGCTGCTGGAGCTGATCCTGGAGTTAGCCACCTATGAAAAGGCCAGGCAGGAGGTAACCGTAAGCCTGGAGCATTTTACGGAAGCCGGTTTTGGAGAAAGCCCGGTTTGGAAGGCCTTTGCTGCAGTGAGCACAGAGAAGGGGCAGGAAACCATCGTAGGTTTTGCGCTCTATTACATCCGCTATTCCACCTGGAAGGGCTGCCGTATGTACCTCGAAGATATTGTGGTGACAGAAAGCTGGCGGGGCAAGGGTATTGGCGGATTACTGTTTGACAGGCTCATTGCCGAAGCCAAAGAAAAGCAGTTTCATGGCATTACCTGGCAGGTGTTGGAGTGGAATGAGCCAGCCATTAACTTTTACCGTAAGTACCAGGCGAAGTTTGATCCGGAGTGGTGGAATGCAAGTATTGATATCTAGCTGAAAGCTATTTATGATCCGTTTTGACACACTTGAAAATACTCCTCTGCCAGCGCTTTGCGAGGCCTTTAACCTGGCGTTCAGCGATTACATTGTACCTATACAGCTAACGCTGCCCCTGCTGGAACAAAAGATCCAGGGGGAGAATATACAGCTGTCTCAAAGCATCGGCGCTTTCTCCGGGAACCTGCTGACGGGCCTGATACTGCACGGAGCAGATATCTGGCCGGGGCCGCAAACGCTGTACAATGGCGGTACCGGTGTAATACCTGCCTTCAGGGGGCGGCGCCTGGTACAGCAGATGTATGCGCAATTCAGACCTATGTACCGGCAACAGGGCATACGGCGTATCATTCTGGAGGTGATCACTACCAATACGCCTGCTATCAAAGCATATACAAGCAGCGGCTTTATCGCGAGCCGCCTGTTCCATTGCTATAAAGGACAACCGTTGCAGCCGCGTATCAGGAAAGATATTCAGCTGAGGGAAGCCACATCGCCCGACTGGACCTTACTGAACAGCTTTGGTGATCAGCTGCCCAGCTGGTCTAACAGTTCAGACAGCATTCAGCGGGAAGAGGCCGATACGCTTACCTGGATAGCTTTTGAAAAAGAAACAGCAGTGGGATTTGTGAGTGTGTATACAGCGAATAAGCGCATCCGGCAGATAGCCGTACGCCAGCAATACCGGCGGCAAGGTATTGGCAGCGCCATGCTGCAGCATATAACAAAAAAGCTGCAGGGCCCTTTTTCCATCACGAATATTACCGATGAAAACCGGGGCCTGCAGCAGTTCTTGCTAAAGGCAGGCTTTACGCCTACTGTATCTCAATATGAAATGGAGATGATCAACTAACGCCGTTCACGGCAGCCTCTTTGTGGATCTTCGTAACGAGGCCTTGTAACACTTTACCAGGGCCTACTTCCGTGAACTGTGATGCGCCATCGGCTACCATAGCCTGTACGGATTGTGTCCAGCGCACGGCGCCAGTCAGCTGATCGATCAGGTTCTGCTTGATCTCCGCGGGTACTGTTACGGCTTTGGCCACTACATTCTGGTATACGGGGCAGGAAGGCGTGTTGAAAGTGGTGCTTTCAATAGCAGCCTGCAGCTCTTCTTTGGCAGGCTCCATCAGCGGGGAGTGAAAAGCGCCGCCTACAGGCAGTACCAGGGCTCTTTTTGCGCCGGCCGCCTTCATTCTTTCACAGGCAATGTTCACTGCATTCACGGTGCCTGAAATCACCAGCTGTCCGGGACAGTTATAGTTAGCGGGCACTACTACTTCGCCCGTTTCTGCTGTCACTGCCGCACATATTTCCTCCACCTTTGCATCATCCAGCGCCAATACAGCCGCCATGGTGGAAGGCTGCTTTTCGCAGGCACGCTGCATAGCCATTGCGCGGATAGATACCAGGCGCAGGGCATCTTCAAAGGTCAGCACACCGTTGGCCACCAGTGCAGAGAACTCTCCGAGAGAGTGACCTGCCACCATATCAGGGCGTGCATTTTCTATGCCCAGGTAAGCAATCACTGCATGTAAGAAAACAGCAGGTTGTGTTACTTTGGTTTGTTTGAGGTCTTCTTCCGTACCGGTGAACATGGTATCGGATATACGGAAACCCAATATTTCATTGGCCTTCTCAAATAACTCTTTTGCTTTGGTGCTGGCTTCATACAGGTTCTTCCCCATTCCAGGGAACTGTGATCCCTGACCGGGAAATACGTAAGCGTGCTTCATTACTCTTGGTTGTTTAGATGAAATAGCAGTGCAAAGGTAAAAAAATGAATTAATTAAACATTAATCAATAAGATAATGCTTAAAGTTAATACCGTGGAACGATCAATTATTTTCCAATGAGATTAGCGCTGATCAACCGCATAAATTCTGAACGGGTACGGCCATCTTCAAACTGACCGGAGAACGCGGAAGTAGTGGTAACGGAGTTTTGCTTCTGCACCCCGCGCATCATCATGCAAAGGTGCTGTGCTTCAATTACCACTGCTACGCCTTGTGGCTCCAGCGTTTCCTGTATTGCGTCCAGTATCTGGTGCGTTAAGCGCTCCTGTACCTGTAAACGGCGGGCAAAAACATCCACCACACGCGCTATTTTGCTCAACCCTGTGATATAACCGTTAGGGATATAGGCTACATGCGCCTTTCCGAAGAAGGGCAGCATATGATGCTCGCAAAGGGAATAGAGCTCTATATCCTTTACGATCACCATTTCACTGTATGCCTCCGTGAATTTGGCGGCCCGCAGGATTGCCTTGGCATCCAGCTGGTAGCCCTGAGTAAGATACTGCATGGCTTTAGCCATACGTTCGGGGGTTTTCTGCAATCCTTCCCTATCCGCATTCTCTCCTATCAGCTGCAAACACTCCCTATAATTTTCCATCAGGTCAGACGTAACCTTTTCGTCAAATTGTTCGATCTTTTTATAAGCCATTTTATTTACCCCCGTAATATTCCACGTAGATCCGTGGCGTTTCGTATAATTTGATACAATGCAGCTGTACTTCGGATGGCAGGTTCTTTGCCAGCTCATCCCATATGGCTATCGCCAGGTTTTCGGCAGACGTGAACTTGCCTGCCATGAATTCAACATCCAGGTTCAGATTACGGTGATCTATCTTCTCTATGATCTCATCCTTTATAATATCACCCAGTGTTTTAGCATTGAAGACAAACCCTGTTTCCTTATCAGGGGTGCCTTTGATAGTTACATGCAATTCATAGTTATGACCATGCCAGTTGTCATTGGCACATTTACCGAATACTTCCTGGTTCTTTTCCTTACTCCATGCGGGATTGGACAATTTGTGCGCAGCATTGAAATTCTCCACACGCGTTAAATAGATCATTACTTTAACAAAATTTTCCGCAAAAATACCATTAATCCGCGAGTCGGGCGTAAGTTTACAGGATGAATCTACTGGTCACCGCTGCAACAGCACTGGAAATCAAGCCGTTCCAGGAATATCTGGCTCAAAATGGCGCTCCGGAAAATTGTCAGGTGGATATCCTGATAGGCGGCATCGGTCTGATGCATACTGCCTGGCATCTGGGCAGGGAACTGGCCCGGAAAAAGCCCGACCTGGCCATACAGGCCGGGATAGCAGGCAGCTTCCGCCGCAACTGGCCGCTGGGCCAGGTAGTAGTGATCGGCAGTGAGCAGTTTGGCGACCTGGGCGTAGACGACAACGGAACATTTAAAGATCTTTTCGATACCGGACTTTGGCCAGCAGGGCTATCGCCTTTTAACGGCAACAGCCTTGTAAATACCTTTTCAGGACTGCCTTTTGTACCCGAGCTGCCCCTTGCCAAGGGTATCAGCATCAATATGGTGACCGGCAGCCCGGCCTCCATTGAACGATTAGAACAAAAATATGCCCCGGATATAGAAAGTATGGAAGGAGCCGCTTTTCACTTTGCCTGCCTGCAGGAAGGAGTGCCTTTTCTGCAACTGCGCAGCATCTCCAACTATGTGGAGGCAAGGGACAGAAGCAAATGGAATATACCGCTGGCGGTTAAGCAGTTGAATGAAACGCTGATATCACTGGTAGAACAGCTGGCGGTTAAGAAGGGAAAATAAAACTTTATCAAGCATATGCATTTATCCTTAGGCTTTTCACCCTGCCCGAATGATACTTTCATTTTCGATGCCATGGTGAATAATAAGATAGGAACAGGAGATCTACGATTCGATACGGCGCTGGAAGATGTGGAAACCCTTAACAAATGGGCGCTGGAAGGCAAACTGGCCATTACGAAACTAAGCTTCGCCGTATACCTGAAAGTGAAGGAAAAATACCGCCTGCTGAACAGCGGCAGCGCCCTGGGCCGTGGTTGCGGACCATTACTGATCGCTAAAAGGCCTATCTCACAGGAAGAGATCAAAGAATGTAAGATCGCCATCCCGGGTGAAAATACCACTGCCAACCTGCTGTTCTCCATCGCCTTCCCGGAAGCGAAAAACAAGCAGGTGATGCTCTTCTCTGAGATTGAAAACGCAGTACTGGACGGCCGCGCAGATGTGGGGGTGATCATTCATGAGAACCGTTTCACCTATCAGCAGAAAGGACTGGTAAAGATCATTGACCTGGGCGAGTACTGGGAAAGCACCACCGGCAGCCCTATCCCCTTAGGCGGCATCTTTATACGCAAAGACGTTCCCGAAGCGGTACAGCAACAGGTAGATAACCTGATCTATCAAAGCCTGCAATACTCTTACAAAAATTATCCGCAGCTGTCTGACTACGTAAAGCAGCATGCACAGGAGATGGACGAAAAGGTAATGCGCCAGCATATTGACCTTTATGTAAACGACTTCAGCCTCGGTCTTGGAGAGGAAGGACATGCAGCAGTAGACAGGCTGATGGAAGCAGCGGTAAACCGTTAACTCTTGGTAGCTAACAGCTGTTCAAAAAGTACTTCATGGAGGATAGCGGCTGTGGCGTTGCCATAGCTGCTGTCCCTGAAAAGACCTACCCAGCGGATGCCGTAGATGGCATTGGTAAGAAAGATCTCATCCGCCATTTCGAGATCGGCAATAGTAAGCGGGTATTCTTCTATTTTAAACGGCAGGTCAGCTTTCAGCAGGTATCTGCGCATTACACCGCAAACCCCGCCTTCTGACAAAGGCGGCGTGATAATTTGCTGACCGCGTACAATGAAAATATTTGCATTGGTAGTATCTGCCACGCGGCCCTGATGGTTCAGCAATATAGCTTCGTCCAGCATCTGCTGCCGGGCAAACATCGCCGCCATCACGTAGGCGAGACAGTTATTGGATTTTATACTGGAGAGCTTGTCACTGCTCTTCCGGGCATCAGGGAATATATCCACTGTGAGCCCATCCTCATTCAGCTCAAAGATCTTCCGGCTCAGCTCCCCGCATTGGATCACAAAACTGGGCGTGTTATCAGTAGGCTCATAGAAGCCGCCGTTGGAGCGGAAAACAGACAGGCGCACCCTTGCCAGGCGGGAAACGCCATTCTTGTTACATAGTTCTATGATCAGCCTGGTAAAGTATTCTTTGGTGAAATGAAGCGGCAGGTCAAAATGGAGGCGGTTCATGCTCGTCATGAGCCTTTCAAAATGGAGATCAGCCAATAAAACCTGGCTCTGGTAGACCTTCATAGTTTCAAAACAACCATCTCCATAGCGGAAAGAACGGTTATCTGCCGTAAAAATGGGTTCTGTTGCGGGGACGAATCTCCCGTTGTAACAAATATATCCAACTTGCACTTCGAACGCTTTTTGGGTGACAGGTTTACGGGTCTGTTAAGTTACGAAAATTTGATACAAGAACCACGCTGTCAGCCGCTTTTATCATATTTTCATTTCCGGTATATATCCCTCTATTATCAGGCGGCCGGCGGTTTTAGCCTGGATCTCCTCTACGCTGACACCCGGCGCCCGTTCCAGTAATTTAAATCCCCGGGGAGTGACGTCCAGTACAGCCAGTTCTGTCACTACCTTCTTCACACAATTAACGCCCGTAAGGGGTAATGTGCATTGAGGCAGCAGCTTGCTTTCTCCTTTGGGGTTGGTGTGCATCATGGCCACAATGATATTCCGGGCCGCTGCTACCAGGTCCATAGCACCGCCCATACCCTTTACCATTTTACCGGGTATTTTCCAGTTGGCGATATCACCGTTATCAGACACTTCCATAGCGCCTAACACGGTAAGGTCTACCTTGCCTGCGCGTATCATACCGAAGCTTTCTGCAGAATCGAAATAAGCGCCACCGGGCAGCAGGGTAACAGTTTCTTTTCCGGCATTGATCAGGTCGGGGTCTATTTCTTCTTCCACCGGGTAAGGGCCCATGCCCAGCATCCCGTTCTCGGATTGTAACATGATGGAAATTCCGGCCGGGATATAATTAGATACCAGTGTCGGGATACCGATGCCCAGGTTTACATACATCCCATCTTCCAGCTCCTGCGCGATCCTTTTGGCAATACCATATTTATCTAAAGGCATGATTGAAAAATTAAAGAGTAAAAAGTAAGCGGTGAAACAAACGAGCGGTTTACATCTTTACTGTCTTGCGCTCTATACGTTTTTCGTAGTCGTTGCCCTGGAAGATGCGGTGCACATAAATACCGGGAACGTGTATCTGATCCGGGTCCAGTTCACCCGGGGCTACCAGCTGCTCTACTTCTGCAATGGTGATATTGCCAGCCTTGGCCATGGAGGTGCTGAAGTTACGGGTGGTTTTACGGAACACGAGGTTGCCCATCGCGTCGCCTTTCCAGGCTTTCACGATAGCAAAATCTGCATGCAGGGCCATTTCCATCAGGTATTGCTTACCATTGAACTCGCGGGTTTCTTTTCCGTTCGCTATTTCGGTACCATAACCGGCAGGAGTAAAAAAAGCGGGAATGCCCATGCCCGCCATTTGTATGCGGGTAGCCAGCGTACCCTGGGGAATGAGGTCTACTTCCAGTTCTCCGCTCAGCAGCTGTCTTTCAAATTCGGCGTTCTCTCCTACATAGGAAGAAAGCATTTTTTTGATCTGCCGTGTCTTTAAGAGCAGGCCCAGGCCAAAATCATCCACACCGGCGTTATTAGATATACAGGTAAGTTCTTTAACGCCTTTGCGCACCAGCGCAGCAATACTATTTTCCGGAATACCGCACAGGCCAAAACCACCCAACATCAATACAGCGCCATCCGGAACATCGTGCAGGGCCTCGTCGGCATTCGCCACAACTTTGTTCATGTTTTGGTGTTTTATATTTTATGCAGAACGCTGAACGCTTAATGCTGAACGCTTCCTACAATATTATGTTTGGCGTTTTTCGTTGGGCCTTGAGCGTTTTGCGGTCTTTTTAAGAAAGGCAGGATGGTATCCTGTTTTTTTGAAATTACAGCATTATTCGGATATGGAAAAAACATTGATGGTTCAGCAGCATATTGTTGCCGTCTTTCTTCACCTTCCAGTACGCCGCGCTTTTGAGCAGCTGCTGCCAGCATCATCCCATAGACTTCTTTCAGTCTGTCAGGATGAGATTCATAATAGCTGTAGCTTTTCATGAAATCTTTTACAGACACCTGGTGCAGGTCAAGGATCTGACGGTAATATTCTTTCACTTTCAGCTGGCGGATGGAGTCAGGCAGGGGCATATTATCTACCGGCCTTATATCATAGCTGTGTGCATCGGCTATATTCATGTCCAGCAGCACATCCCGCATCTTTTCTTTAGACAGTACATCGGCAGGTACTTTGTCTGCCTGTCCGCAGGCGCCTGCCATAAAGCTTATCAGTATAATAAATTTTAGAAATCTTCTGCACATAGCTATTTCATCTGCTGGTATTTGTTCGCGTTTGTTATGTCCATCTGGGCCAGCATCTGGGCCGCGCGGGACTTATCCTGCGGAGGCGCTTTAGAGAATATCTTCTGCAGCTCTTCTGCCTTGGCGGTAAAGAACACCTGCAGCAGCATTGAGTTGGGAATATCCTGGTGAATGGCGTATAGCATGTTCAGGCAATTCATGATAGAAGAGCGGCCTTTGTTCATGTTATCATACATTACGTCCAGGCCCTGGCGGTGATACTGGTACATTACATCATGAAAGCGGCTGAACTTGGCATTCAGCAGGTTGTCCTGCAGCCAGTAGCGGTTACGGTTGCCCTCAAATGCTTTCCAGCCGGCAACATCCTTACCGTCCGGCGCATTGCTCACAATATTGAGCGCTTTCTTGAAGAAGTCGTCTCCTCCCCTTGGTGAGAAAGAGTCATAGTCCAGACCGAGTATTATATATACATAATAGGCCAGTGTAGCCGTGAGGTTAGACACCAGCGGATCGTTGGCCACCACACGGTTATCGCTGAATTCCAGCGGCTGGAACTCCACATAGCGGAAGGCCACGTTATTATCCTGGGTATTGAGCAGGCTGGTTACATAGCCGGAATTAAACACCGGGCGGGTAGCCTGTATGGTAAGCGCCGCCTTGTAAGCATTAGTGCCTATTTCCTGCTGGATGTTCAGCATAAAATTGCATTCTATCCTTTCGGCAGGTGTATAGGAGTCTCCTGTCCAGCGGCGATTATTCAGGAATTCTTTGATAGAATTCTGGAGGGTAGTGAACACTTTCTTGTCTACGCCGGTGACCTGCTGGGCCACTACTGTTACATTGGCCCTGATCTCCTGCGCAGCAGCGGCAAAGCCGCCAAGAAGGCTGCCGACCATCAGCAGCAGGCTAACGATTTTTTTATTTGCCATCTTGCAATTCAATTATAGCCGATACAATATCCTTAGCAACTTCCTGCTTTGATTTGAGGGGAAACGCGGTTTCCTTACCGTTGCGGTCAAACAGGGTTACTTTATTGGTGTCATGGTTAAATCCTGCGCCTTCATCGTTGAGGGTATTCAATACGATCATATCAAGGTTCTTCTCATGGAGTTTTTTCAGCGCGTATTCTTTCTCGTTATTAGTTTCCAGTGAGAAGCCTACCAGGAGCTGGTCTGTTCCTTTGTTATTGCCGAGGGTACGCAGGATATCATGTGTTTTTTCGAGCTCCAGTGTCATACCTTCATCCCCCTTCTTGATCTTCTTGTCTACAATGACCTTGGGCCGGTAATCGGCTACCGCAGCTGCCATTACTACAATATCGGCCATGGGATAGTTGGCGATACAGCTATTGAACATATCTGCCGCCGTTTTCACGGGTATGGTCTCTACATTGGAAGCGGTGGGCCCGAAACGGGTGGGGCCCAGCACCAGTTTTACCGTGGCGCCTGCAGCGGCCAGGGCGTCTGCTATAGCGATGCCCATTTTACCGCTGGAGTGGTTGCTGATAAAACGCACAGGGTCTATCGGTTCTACGGTTGGCCCAGCGGTCACCAGTGCCAGCTTGCCTTTCAGGGGCTGCGGGGCTTGTCCGCTGTTCCTGGGCGCGGAAAAATGGCGGTGCAGAAAATCGATGATATGCTCCGGCTCTGCCATGCGCCCTTCTCCTACCAGGCCGCTGGCCAGTTCGCCGCTTTCCACGGGGATCTGCCTGTGACTGTAAGACAGGAGCTTTTCTATATTGTTCCGGGTAGCGGGGTGATGCCACATATCCTCATCCATAGCCGGTGCAAAACATACCGGGCAGGTAGCGGAGAGGTATACCGCCTGGAGCAGGTTATCACAAAGGCCCTGCGCCATTTTGGCCAGTGTATTGGCGGAGGCAGGTGCAATCAGCATTACATCGGCCCAGCGGCCCAGCATTACGTGATTGTTCCAGCTCTGATTATCGTTAATGGAAACAAGCACCTCATTTTTCGATAAGGTGGATAATGTCAGCGGGGTAATAAAATCACAGGCAGCTGCGGTCATCACCACTTTTACCTGGGCGCCTTCTTTTACCAGCAGGCGGATAAGATGCGCTGCTTTGTAAGCAGCGATGCTGCCGGAGACGCCTAATAAGATCTTTTTTCCTTGCAACATGCGAATTCGTTAGGAAAAATTTGAAAGTGTAGATGGCAAGCTACAAAACAAAAGCGGCAGAAAAAAATTGTCCTGCCGCTCTGCTTCAAGCCGAAGCTTAAAGGTTCAAAAGTTTGAAAGTCCCGGGGGTATCCCCTTAAACCATCAAACGCTCAAACCTTTAAACATTATTATAGTTATAAGATCTCTATCAGCTGTACAGATCATCATCATTCCTGCGGAAGTAGATCTTGTCTTCCAGGAATTCCTGTGTAGCCTGGATAGCCGGGTTGGCCATTCTTTCATAGAAGCGGGATATTTCTATCTGCTCCTTGTTCTCATGAACTTCTTCCAGGTTATCGGTGTGGCTGGCAAATTCTTCCAGCTTGGAGTGCAGCTCTTCCTTCACAGATATGTTGATCTGGTTGGCGCGCTTGGCTATAACGGCAATAGATTCATATAAATTGCCTGTTTTGCCTTTGATCTCCGTGGTATTTTTTGTTTCTACCCAGGGATTGATACTACTGGTTAGACTTCTCTTTATTTTGCTCATTCTCCAAGGGTTTATTATTGTTATTAGAATTATTATTATTCAGTTTCAGTTTGTCGATTGTACTGTTGATAGTACCGGGAGTGGTATTGGTGCTATCGCCTTTACCCTTCATCATCCTCATCCTGCGGGCACGTTCCTTTTCAATCTTGTCGATCTCGTTGTCCAGCGTTTTGATATTGTCCTGGGCCATAGCGTAATACTTCTCAGCGTCTGGCTTGATCTTGCTGGAGGGATAATGGTCGGCAAAGTCCATGTATTCTGTCAGCACCTCTTCGTAGCGTTCCTTCTGCCTTTCGAGGATACTGTTCCGGGCGTATTGATAATAAGCCTTGATAGCCATGTACTTATAGGCGTCGCTCTTATCAGAATCCGGGTAATTGCGCATCAGGTTCTTGAACGAGATGGCGGCGGATTTATAATAACCCAGGTTATAATACAGCTCGGCGGCGTTATATTCTTTCTTTTCCAGTTTGCGGCGGCACAGCTCTATCACCAGGTTGGCTTCAGACAGTTTGTCTGATGTGGGATAGTTGTTGATGAAGGTCTGCATGGCAGCGATAGCCTTCACGGTATTGGTCTGGTCCAGCATTACCTTGGGCGACTGTTTATAGTAGCAATACGCCTGCATGTAATCAACCTCCAGGGCGTGGGGGCTGTTCGGGAAAGCGTCCAGGTAATTCTTGAAGTGGAAAGCAGCCTGTACATAGTCCTTTACATAATAAGAACAGTAGGCGTATTTGTAGTAGATAGGCTCAAATTTATCGGTACCCTTATAAACAGGGAACAATTCTTCATACAGCAGCTGGGCCTGGGTATATTTCTTTTTGGTGTACAGCTTATCGGCATAAGCCAGTTTCTTGGTGAAATCCTTGCTTTTTTCGATCCTGCGCAGCTCCGAATTACAAGCGGCGGCTGCTACCAGGACAAAAAGGCTGATGTATATAAAAATTTTCCGCATAAAAGAAGGGCAAAGTTACGAATTAAATGTAAATGTAAGGCTGGACAATATTGAGAGGTGTTAAAATTTTGCAAAAGGCTGAAGGATAGCCTTTAGTAAGCCGCTTGCGACAACAATTTCCGGGTATTTTGATAGATGAAAGCCCAATGGCTGAGCCCGAACCAGCGTTATCCACAAATAAACACATGTTTTACACAGGTTATTAACATACAACTCGCAACAATCCACACTCCCACTTGCCCGCCACTGCTGTAATACCTATAGTTCGGGCAATTCCCTTCTGTGGAAAAAATTTATAATTCATTTTTTCGTTAAAAAGTGGGAAAAAGTGTTATTTTGTGTTAGAAAATGGATTTCAAGGACTTTCGCCCCACAGTATGACAGGTTTTCTGGGAGAATATGAGGCTACGCTGGATGCAAAAGGGCGCTTCCTCCTACCTGCTGGCTTTAAAAAGCAGCTGGCGGAAGGCGCAGGGGAGCAGTTTGTACTGAACCGAGGCTTTGAGAAGTGCTTAACCTTGTATCCGATGAATGAATGGCAGCCCATATTCGAGCGAATCAGCAAGTTGAATGATTTTGATCCGAAAGTTAGAGAATTCCGCCGCTATTTTTTGAATGGCGCTACCATTCTGGAGCTTGACACCGCGGGGAGGTTATTGATCCCCAAGAACCTGACGACGTATGCCAGTCTCGACAAAGACATCGTACTGGCGGCGGCCACTAATAAAATCGAGATCTGGGATAAAAGTAAGTACCAGGAGTTCTTTGAAAATTTCTCACCAGGGGCCTTCAGTGATCTGGCGCAACAGGTGATGACCGGGGACAATATTTAATCGGTTTGAGGCGTCAAACACCTAAAGAGAACATGGAAGAAGCATCTCAATATCATTTACCCGTACTGCTGCAGGAAGTGATCGACAATCTGGAGATCCGCCCTGATGGCACCTACGTGGACGCTACCTTTGGCGGAGGCGGCCATTCAAGGGCCATCCTCTCAAAATTGGGCGAAAACGGCAGACTACTGGTATTTGACCAGGATGAAGATGCTTACCGTAACCGTATCGAGGATGAGCGCGTAACCTTTGTTCAGCAGAACTTCAGGCACCTGCAGCGCTTTCTGAAGCTGCACAAAGCCGCCGAAGTGGACGGGATACTGGCAGACCTCGGGGTTTCCAGCTACCAGTTCGACACGGCTGAAAGAGGTTTTAGCACCCGTTTTGAAGGTAATATGGACATGCGCATGGATACACGTTCACCCCTGACAGCAGCGCAGATCCTGCAAACCTATTCAGAACCGCGGCTGCACCTGCTCTTTCAGGATTACGGGGAAGTGACCAATGCCCGCACACTGGCAAAAACCATTGTACAGCAACGCAAGTTGCACCCCCTGCGCACCATTGGCGAATTTAAATCCCTGATACAGCCTATCGTAAAAGGCAACCCGCAAAAATACCTGGCGCAAGTGTTCCAGGCCCTGCGGATAGCCGTCAACGACGAGCTGGGCGCGCTGAAAGATCTGTTGCAGCAATCAGCCCAGGTATTAAAGCCAGGAGGCAGACTGGCCATCATCACCTTCCATTCTCTGGAAGACCGGCTGGTGAAAAATTTCATGAAAACTGGAAGCTTTGAGATCCAGGATCCAACTTACACTTTCACCACCGAAACTCCCCCTAAGACCTTCAAGTTGATTACCAAAAAGCCAATTATTGCAGGCGCTGCGGAACTGAAAGTAAATTCCAGGTCCAGAAGCGCTAAACTGAGAATAGCAGAAAAGATTTAGCACAGCACGGGTGTTGTAGTATATAATTAATAACGACGACGATGGAGGAAGCAATAATAGACAACAACCAGGAGGAAAACCTGGAAACGCCGGTGCTTCCGGAAGAGAAAAGAGAATGGCGCCTGCGGATCAATTACCGCGCGCTGGTTGGAAACATGCCTTTCATCCTCTTCCTGAGCGCGCTGGCCCTGGTGTATATCGCAAACAGTCACATGGCGGAAAAGAAAGTCCGCCGTATCAATAAACTGGGCCGGGAGATCAAAGAGCTGCGCTGGGAGTACCTGAACGTAAAAAGCGAATTGATGTTCCGGAGCAAAATGAGCGAAGTAAGCAAGGCCGTAGAACCGCTCGGATTAAAAGAACTGAGTAATCCACCGCAGAAAATAGTAGTGAAAAAAGAAGAAAAGTAGGACCATTGGAAGTAAAGAAAGACATACTATGGAGGGCGTACATATGCTTTATCGGCATGGTACTGTTTGGCGTGATCATACTTGTCAAAGTGTTCATACTGCAGAATGTGGATGGTGCATACTGGCGTGGCATGGCAGACAGCCTGCACACCAGCTACGTATCGCTGGATGCTGAAAGAGGCACCATCTATTCCGAAGAAGGAAGGATGCTCTCTACTTCAGTTCCTTACTTCGACCTGCGCATAGATTTCGCAGCCGACGGCCTCCGCGCTAAAGATGGAAAAGTATTCACGGACAATGTTGATTCATTGTCCATTCGTCTTTCTGAAATGTTCGGCGACCGTACCTCACGGGAATATAAGCAGCTGCTGCGGGAAGGCTACAAAAGCAAAGACCGCTACTTCCTGCTGAAAAGGGATGTTCCCTTTAACCAGTACCGCGAAGTACGCCGCTTCCCGATGTTCCGGCTGGGCGCCAACAAAGGCGGCCTGATCGCAGAGACCAAGAACAAACGTATCAATCCATTCAAGCTGCTGGCCAACAGGACCATCGGCCTGGCCCGCGAAAACGCACAGAATGTTGGATTGGAAAGAACATACGACGATTACCTGAAAGGGGTAACCGGTAAAAGGCTGATGCGGCGAATAGCCGGCGGCACCTTTGTACCTGTGGAAGGTTACGATATAGAGCCGGAGAACGGCAGGGATATCATCACCACCCTGGACGTGAACATGCAGGACATTGTAGAAACCGCCCTCATGAATATGATGGAGCAGAACGAGGCGGAATTTGGCTCCTGCATATTGATGGAGGTGAAGACCGGTAAAATAAAAGCTATCGCCAACCTCGGCAGGCAGCCAGACGGCAGCTATTGGGAAGATATGAACCACGCGCTGCAGGTAGGCGAGCCCGGCTCCACTTTCAAACTGGCTACCGTGATCGCTGTGCTGGAAGACCGCTTCACCACCATGAACGGTATGGTAGACCTGAACTATGGCCGCTGGCAGGTTGGACGCAGAACCGTATACGATTCTGAACCGCACCACCGTACCAACGTTACCATCAAGCAGGCATTTGAACTGAGCTCTAATGTAGGTATGGCAAAACTGGCCTACCAATATTATTATAAAAGGCCGAATGATTTCGTAGCCCGGCTCAAACAGCTGAAGCTCGATCAGAAAACCGGGATAGACCTGATGGGCGAAGGTGATCCCATCATCAAGAATACCGCCTCCCGCACCTGGAGCGCCACCAGCCTTCCCTGGATGGCCTTTGGTTACGAAGTGCTGGTAAGCCCGCTGCAAACCTGTATGCTGTACAATGCAGTGGCTAACAATGGTAAGATGATGAGGCCCTACCTGGTGAACAGCATCATGGAATACGGCAAGCCGGTAAAAGAAATCGAGCCGATCGTGATCATGGACAGCATCTGCTCAAAGAGCACGCTTCGGCAGGTGAAGAAAATGCTGGAAGGCGTAGTACTGGAAGGCACCGCCAAGAAACTGTGGACACCGTATTATTCCTTCGCTGGCAAAACCGGTACTGCATTGGTAGCCAACGGCAGACGCGGTTATGCAGACAAGATCTACCAGTCGTCATTCGCCGGTTATTTTCCAGCTAATGATCCGCAATACACCTGTGTGGTAGTGATCAAGAACAAGCCGCACGCGGCCCATTTCTATGGCGCTTCTGTAGCAGGGCCGGTGTTCCGCGAAGTGGCAGACAAGCTCTACGCCATTGCGGTAGAAAAACAAAAGCCTTTACAGAGCCGCATGCAGGTAGATACCCTGCTGGCGCTTAAAAACGGTAAAGGCAGCGAGCTGAAAGAGATCCTGAACACCCTGCACCTGCCCTGGGAAGGCGCTGTAAGCAGCACCAACTGGGTAAGCGCCGGAGTGAACGGTCAGCGGAAAGTAGAGCTGGAACCTGTTGACCAGGAGAAAGGCGCCGTACCCAACGTGACCGGGATGGGATTGAAAGACGCACTGTACCTGTTGGAAAACGCAGGGCTCCGGGTGGAGATCAGGGGAAGCGGTAAGGTAACTGCCCAGTCCATCCCGGGAGGTACGAAAATTGGGAAAGATCAAAAGATCATCATAGAATTAAGTTAATGCTGAGGGATATATTATATAATGTAAGCATTCAGGCCGTTCACGGAAATAGTGATATTACCGTGAACGAATTACGCATTGATTCCAGAGCTGTACGCCCCGGCGACGTGTTCATTGCCATCGGTGGAGTACATGTAGATGGCCACGAGTTTATTGACAAAGCAATAGCACAGGGAGCTGCGGCCGTCATCTGCGAACTCCTGCCCGATACACTGCAGGAGCAGGTATGCTATGTAATGGTGGCTGACAGTACAGCGGCCTGCGGTGTAATGGCCGATAACTTCTACAAACATCCTTCCCGGCATTTACAACTGGTGGGCGTTACCGGTACCAATGGTAAAACCACCATCGCCACACTGCTGTTCCGCCTGTACACACAACTGGGCTACAAATGCGGCCTGCTGTCTACCGTGCAGAACCAGATAGGCGATACCGTTATACCGGCAACCCATACCACCCCTGACGCTATCAGCCTCAACGCGCTGCTGGCCAGGATGGTGGAAGAAGGATGCCAGTATGCTTTTATGGAAGTAAGCTCACATGCCGTTCACCAGCAAAGGATCGCAGGATTAAAATTTGCAGGCGGCATCTTCAGCAATATCACCCATGATCACCTGGATTATCACAAAACATTTGATGAGTACATCCGGGTGAAGAAATCGTTCTTTGACGGCCTGCCCAATACCGCCTTTGCGCTCACCAATATCGACGACAAGCGTGGCAATGTGATGCTGCAGAATACCAAAGCGCGCAAAGCTGCTTACAGTCTGCGCAGCATGGCCGACTTCAAAGGCAAGATCCTGGAGAACAACCTCACCGGCCTGATCATGCAGATAGGCGAGCAGGAAGTACACTTCCGGCTGATCGGCGAGTTCAATGCCTATAACCTGTTGGCAGTATACGGTGCGGCCGTATTGCTGGGACAGGATAAACACACCGTGCTGCAGGCCCTCAGCAACCTGCAGGGCGCCGAAGGCCGTTTTGATTACATCCTTTCAGCAAAGGAAAAGGTAATGGGAATTATAGACTATGCCCATACGCCCGATGCCCTGCTGAATGTACTGGCCACCATCAAGAACCTGCGCAAGGGCAACGAGCAGGTAATTACCGTGGTGGGCTGCGGCGGCGACCGCGACCGGGCCAAGCGCCCCGTAATGGCGCAGGTAGCGGCAGAGCACAGCGACCGGGTGATCCTTACATCAGACAACCCGCGCTCTGAAGAGCCCGAGGCCATCATACATGAGATGGAAGCAGGCGTGCCGGTGCACCAGAGAAAAAAAGTGTTGTCTATTACCGACAGGAAAGAAGCTATTAAAACAGCTATCAGCCTGGCTAACCCGGAAGATATTATCCTGGTGGCCGGTAAAGGGCACGAGAAATACCAGGAGATCAAAGGCGTGAAACATCCCTTTGATGATAAAGCGGTGCTGCAGGAAATGATGAAACTGATGGAAAAGTAAATGTTTCGAGGACTAACTAACTTATGCTATATTATTTATTTAACTACCTGAAAACTGAATTTAACATCAGCGGTAGCGGGATGTTCCAGTACATCACGTTCCGTGTGACCATGGCATTGTTATTATCGCTCGTAATATCATTGCTGCTGGGTAAACGTATTGTAAGATACCTGCAACGCAAACAGATCGGCGAAACCATCCGCGAGCTGGGCCTGCAGGGCGAAAACACGAAGAAAGGCACGCCTACCATGGGCGGGCTCATTATATTATCCGCGATTGTTATCCCCACCCTTCTTTTTGCACGCGTACTGAACGTGTACATTCTGCTGATACTGCTCTCCACTATCTGGCTGGGCCTGATCGGATTTATAGATGACTACATCAAGGTATTCAAAAAGAACAAGGAAGGCCTGGCCGGTAAGTTCAAGATCTTAGGCCAGGTTGGCCTGGGCCTGATCATCGGCATGACCCTGTATTTTAACGATAACGTGGTGATCTCCCGCGAGGTGCTGGGCGCAAAAACCGCAGCCCCTTATGAAAGAGTGATCAGCGAGTCTGAAAGGGTAACTAAAGACGGGCACCGCTTTGTGGATGTAAAAACGCCTATCACGACCATCCCCTTCGTTAAAACACATGAGTTCAACTACTCCAAGCTGATCTCCTGGATACCCGGTGCTGAGAAATACACCTACATATTGTATGTGCTCATCGTGATCTTCATCATCACCGCAGTGTCTAACGGGGCCAACCTGACAGACGGACTGGACGGGCTTGCCACCGGTGTGTCTGCCGTGATAGGCATCTGCCTGGGCATCTTTGCCTATGTATCCGGCAACATACAGTTTGCAGAATACCTGAACATCATGTACATACCCAACCTTGGCGAGCTGTCTATATTCATTGCCGCCCTGGTAGGAGCCTGTGTAGGCTTCCTGTGGTACAATGCCTATCCAGCGCAGGTGTTCATGGGCGATACCGGCAGCCTTGCGCTGGGCGGCATCATCGCTTCACTGGCCATCATCGTGCGCAAAGAATTACTGCTGCCTATTATCTGCGGAGTATTCTTTGTAGAAAGCCTGAGTGTAATGATCCAGGTGAGCTACTTTAAATATACCAAGAAGAAGTATGGTGAAGGCAGGCGCATCTTCAGAATGTCGCCCTTACATCACCACTACCAGAAACTGGGATATCATGAAAGTAAAATAGCCGTGCGCTTCTGGGTAGTTACCATTATGTGCGTGGTAGTAGCAATAGCAACATTGAAAATGAGATAGAAATGCAAAAGCAGAAACTGGTCATACTCGGAGCCGGAGAAAGCGGTATAGGTGCGGCACTGCTGGGAAAAAAGCAGGGGTATGATGTATTTGTTTCAGACGGCGCCGCTATCAAGGATATATACAAACAGGAACTGGCGGTAAATCATATTCCCTTTGAGGAAGGCCGGCATTCCTGGGATGTAATACTGGGAGCAGACGAGATCGTGAAGAGCCCGGGCATACCTGAGAAGTCTGAGCTGATGAAAAAGGTACGCGAAAGGCAGGTTCCGGTTATTTCAGAAATAGAATTCGCTTACCGTTTCAGCAAGGATCAAAAGATCATTGCCATTACGGGCAGCAATGGTAAAAGCACTACCACCGCCCTTACCTATCACATTTTGGAAACGGCCGGCCTTAACGTGGCCATGGTAGGTAATATCGGTCTCAGCTACGCCAGGCAGGTAGCCACCGCACCGGCTGAGTATTATGTGATTGAAGTAAGCAGCTTCCAGCTGGATGATATAAAAACATTTAAACCGAACGTAGCCATTTTGCTGAACATTACACCAGACCACCTGGACCGTTATGACTACAAAATGGAGAACTACGTAAAGTCAAAGTTCAGGATTACGCTCAATCAGACCAGGGAGGATTATTTCATCTACTGTATGGATGATCCGGAGATCATGGGCTATTTAAGTAAAGAAACTATTTATTCAACACCAATACCATTTACTATCATGGAACCATTGAAGAAAGAAGGCGGATTTATAGCAAACGACCAAGTGAACATTCGGTTGAATGATGATCCGGTGATTGTGTCTATTTATGACCTTGCCCTTAAAGGCAAACATAACTTGTATAACTCAATGGCAGCAGGTATTGCAGGAAGAACGATGGATATCAGGAAAGAGAAGATCCGCGAAAGCCTCACCTCTTTCAAGAGCCTGGAACACCGTATGGAGTACGTAACTACCGTACGGGGTGTAGACTTCATTAACGACAGCAAGGCTACTAACGTGAACTCGCTGTGGTTTGCGCTGGAGAGCATGGAGCAGCCGGTGATCCTGATCATGGGTGGTGTGGACAAAGGCAATGATTACAGCGCCATCAAAGACCTGGTAAAGGAAAAAGTAAAAGCGATCATATGCCTGGGTGTAGATAATCAGCCGATCCACGACGCACTGGCTGACGCTACCCCGGGCATGGTAGATACCGCCAGCATGAAAGACGCCGTACAGGCAGCTTTCCAGGCAGCCACCAAAGGAGATGTTATTTTGCTCTCCCCCGCCTGCGCCAGCTTTGACCTGTTCAAGAATTATGAGGACAGGGGAAAGCAGTTCAAGGAAGCGGTGAGAGAATTATAAAGAGTTGACAGTTTGCAATAGGCAATTGGCAGTCGTGTAAACGGCTTCCAAAGACTGCCCACTGCAAACCACCAACTGCAAACTTTTTAAAATGAGTGACTTACTATATAGGACCAAAGGTGATAAAGTGATCTGGGCGATCGTGATCTTCCTGTCATTAGTGAGTTTACTTGCAGTGTACAGTGCCACAGGATCACTGGCTTACCGTGAGCAGGGCGGCCACACGGAATACTACCTGCTGAAGCAGTTGACCGTGCTGATAATGGGTTTGCTGATCATCTGGTTTGCTCACCGGGTAAATTACACCATTTACTCCCGGGTGGCGCAGATAGGGTTCATGATATCGATACCGCTGCTGATCTATACGCTGGCATTCGGTTCCAATATCAATGATGCCAGCCGCTGGATCAGGCTGCCGATCATCAACCTGACCTTTCAGACATCGGATGTGGCTAAACTGGCCATATTCATGTATGTAAGCAGGCAGCTGTCAAGACGGCAAACGATGATCAACGATTTTAAAAAAGGATTTCTGCCCATCATCATCCCGGTGGGCGTTGTCTGTGTGCTGATCATGCCGGCCAATATGAGTACGGCTTTGTTGCTGGGCGCCAGCTGTATGCTCTTATGCTTTATAGGCCGTGTACCGGTGAAGTTCCTGGCTTCCATGATAGGCGCCGGAATCGGCCTGGTGCTGTTGATGTTTGTAGTGGCGCAGGTATTTGATCTGCCCATGCGTACCGAAACCTGGAAGAAAAGGGCAGAGCACTTCTTTAACAAGGAAGACTCCGAAACACCCTACCAGGTGCAGCAGGCCAATATCGCTATAGCAGGCGGCGGCATACTGGGTAAAGGTCCGGGTAACAGTACCCAACGGAACTTTTTACCGCACGCATATTCTGATTATATATATGCAACAATTATAGAAGAGTATGGTATCTTTGGCGGCTTTTTGATATTGATGGCCTATCTGTTATTGTTGCTGCGCTGTATACGCATCTTTCGGAAATGCCCATACGCTTTTGGGGCATTCCTTGCATTGGGACTGAGTGTGACGCTGGTAATACAGGCTTTGACGAATATGGCCGTGAATGTAGGTGTATTCCCCGTTACAGGTGTTACGCTGCCCATGGTAAGTATGGGTGGCTCTTCTGTAATTTTTACCAGCCTGGCCATCGGTATTATACTCAGTGTAGCCCGCAACGTAGAAGAGATGGAAGGTAAGAAGGCGGAACAGGAAAGGATAGCGAGGGCAATGGAAAATGCGCCGGCAGCATAAAAACCAACTAACAAGATTATTCATAACTAATTATAAACTAAATGCAACGCAAAGTGATCATAGCAGGTGGCGGTACGGGAGGACATATCTTCCCGGCTATTGCCATTGCGAATGCGTTGAAAAAGCTCGAAGCCGATATTGAGATCCTTTTTGTGGGAGCAAACGGAAAGATGGAAATGGAGAAGGTACCGCAGGCCGGTTACCAGATACAGGGATTGGATATAGCCGCCTTTAACCGCAGCAATATGCTTAAGAACCTGCTGCTTCCCTTCAAGATCATAAAGAGTTTAAATCAGGCAAGCAATATACTGAAACGCTTCCAGCCCGACGTTGTGGTTGGCGTTGGCGGTTACGCCAGCTTTCCGGTATTATGGAAAGCGCAGCGCAAAGGCATTCCTACCCTGATCCAGGAGCAGAATTCCTTTGCAGGCAAAGCCAACAAAATGTTGGGTGTGCAGGCCAAAAGAATTTGTGTGGCCTACGATGGTATGGAAAAATTCTTCCCTGCCGACAAACTGCTTCTCACTGGCAACCCTGTAAGAAGCAGCATTACACAATCTGCTGTTACCCGCACGGAAGCGTTACAGCACTTTGGGCTGCAGGACGGGAAAAAGACAGTGTTCGCCTTCGGCGGCAGCCTGGGCGCCAAGTCTATCAATGAAGGACTGGGTGCTTTACTGCCCCAGTTCGTGCAGAAAGATGTGCAGCTGATCTGGCAAACCGGTAAGCCGTATTACGAAACAGCCCGGAAAGCCGCCGCCGCTTATACATCGCACGTTAAAGTACATGAGTTCATCAATCTCATGGACTTCGCCTACAAAGCGTCAGACGTAGTGCTTTCCCGCGCAGGCGCTATGACCATCTCAGAAGAATGCCTGGTGAAAAAGCCGGTCATCTTTGTGCCTTATCCTTTTGCCGCAGAAGATCACCAGACCTTCAACGCGCAGAACCTGGTGAGCAAGCAGGCAGGCCTGCTGATCAAAGACAGCGAGGTAGGCAAGGAATTAGGCAATACCCTCTTCAGCCTTTTGCAGAACAGGGCACTGATGGAACAACTGGAACAAAATATCGCAACGCTTGGCAAAAGCAATGCGGATATGGTAATAGCAAATGAAGTTTTAAGACTAACTCTCTGAGTGCAGATATGGATTTGAAGAACATACAACGCGTTTATTTTGTAGGCATTGGCGGCATCGGCATGAGCGCCATCGCACGGTTCTTTAACGAGAACGGTGTAAAGGTGAGCGGTTATGACCGTACGGAAACAACCCTTACCCGTCAGCTGTCGGCAGAAGGAATGCAGATCCATTATACGGACGATGTGAACCTGGTAGACCCGCAGGTTAACCTGGTGGTGTATACCCCGGCCATACCGCCCACGCACACTGAACTGAAATGGTACCGTGAAAAAGGCTACGAAGTGGTGAAACGCAGCGATGTACTGCAGGAGATCACCCGGGAGCTGTTTGCCATTACCGTGGCAGGCACCCATGGCAAGACTACCATCTCCACCATGATCTCGCATATCCTGCGGCACAGCGGTTATGGTTGCAACGCCTTCCTGGGAGGTATCAGCGTGAACTATGACCGTAACTTCTGGAGCAGCGAGAAACGGGTAGCCGTGATCGAAGCAGATGAGTATGACCGCTCTTTCCTGAAACTCAGTCCGGACATTGCCGTGCTGACCGCCATGGATGCCGACCACCTGGACATCTACGGCACGGAAAAGGATATGCAGGAAGCGTTCATCCAGTATACGAAGAACATCAAGCCTAACGGCACCCTCATCGCCCGGGAAGGACTGCAGCGCGCAAGCGACCTGCAGGGCGATAATAAGCTGTGGTACAGCCTGCAAAGCTTTACCGCCAACGCATATGCTACCAACATCCGCATACAGCAGGGCGGTTATGTCTATGACGTTGTACAGCAGAACTGGAGCCTGAAAGATGTAACGCTGCCTATCGGCGGCATGCATAATATTGAGAACAGCGTGGCCGCCATTACGGTAGCGCAGCTGCTGGGCATCGGCGACGATGCCATCAAAGCAGCCGTAGCCGACTTTAAAGGCATCCGACGCCGTTTTGAATACGTGATCAACAATGATTACCAGGTATTTATAGATGACTATGCGCACCACCCGGAAGAGCTGCGCGCATTGATCAGCAGCGCCCTTGCCTTGTTTCCCGGTAAAAAGTGTACGGTAGTGTTCCAGCCGCATCTGTATACCCGTACCCGCGACCTGGCAGACGGTTTTGCCGAAAGCCTGGCCCTGGCAGATGAAGTGATCCTGCTGCCGATCTACCCGGCCCGTGAGCTGCCCATAGAAGGCGTGAACAGCGAGATGATCGCCAACAAGATCAAAGGCAAACCGGTACAGATCCTGCAGCCGGCTGAGGTACTGGACTGGCTGAAATCAAACACCGCTCCCCTGTTCATCACTGCAGGCGCGGGAGACATTGACCAGCTGAAAGAACCGGCTAAAAAGATATTGGAAGGACAACTATAAAGAATAAAGATGGAGCCAAAAACACGCAAAGCATTGAAACGTTTAGGCAGCGCCATATTATGGATGGCGGTGCTGATCGGCTTTGTCGTGCTCGTAGCTTCCGCCGCCAGGGTGAAAGATGCCGTTCAGTGCAAAGGCATTGTGGTAAAGATCAGCGGTAGCGATAACAATTACTTTATAGAGGAGAAAGACATCAAGGCACTGGTAGTAAAGAACACCGACCTGAACCCGATAGGCAGGAAGATCAACGACATCAACATTTCCCGCCTGGAGAAACTGGTGTCACAGGATCCCTGGGTAGAACAGGCCGATCTGTTCTTTGACAACCAGCAGCGCCTGAACATAAAAGTGATTCAACGGGAACCGGTAGCACGGATCTTTACCGTTACCGGTAACAGCTTTTACCTGGATGCCAAAAGGGAACGTATCCCGGTTTCAGATCGCTACACCGCCCGGGTGCCTGTATTCACAGGATTTCCCACAGATGCGGTGCAGCTCCAGAAGAACGATAGCATCCTCACCGCCAGCATTGTGGACATCAGCGCTTATGTGTTGAATGATCCTTTCTGGATGGCGCAGGTAGACCAGGTAGACATCACCGGCGACCGGAAATTCGAGATCATCCCCAAACTGGGCGATCATATTATCGATTTCGGGGAAGGCACGGATGTAGAAAAGAAATTCAGCAAGCTGATGGCCTTCTACAAAGAAGGGTTAAGCCGTGTAGGTTGGAACAACTACACCCGGATCAACGTGGCGTTTGAAAATGAAGTAGTATGTACCCGTAAAGATGGTACACCGCCGCCCAAACCCACCCCGCCGCACATAGACAGTGTGGACGTGGATATGGCGGCAACAGGCGATACAACAGCGGCAGCCGTTCCTGCAAAGGAAGCTGTCAAAACAGTCGCCAGTACGGTAAAGCCGGTAGAAAAACCGGCCCCGAAAAAAGAAACGGCAAAACCGGCAGCGAAGAAAACAACAAAAGCGCCGGCTAAACCAGAAAAACAACCCAAGGCAGTGTATAAAAAACCTGCTGCTGGATCAGTAAACACAACTAAAAAACATAGAACGCCATGAATCAGGAAGCTCCCATCATTGTAGGTCTTGATATAGGAACTACGAAGATTGCTGCCATTGCAGGACGGAAGAATGAATACGGGAAACTGGAAATCCTGGGATTCGGTAAAGCCCCATCTTTTGGTGTGCAGCACGGCATGGTGCTGAACATCGACCAAACTATCAAGGCCATCAGGCAAGCGCTTGAAAACTGCTACGCTTCAAATCCCAACCTGGAGATCAATGAAGTGTACGTTGGCATCGCTGGCCATCATATAAAAAGCTTGCAAACCCGCGGTGATATCGTTCGAAGCGATACCGACGCGGAAATATCCCAGAAGGATATTGACCAGCTGATCAACGATCAGTACAAAACGGTGATCCCCGCCAGTGACCAGATCATTGACGTGATCCCGCAGCAATATATCGTAGACAGCCTGCAGAACATCACTTATCCCATCGGTATGTCTGGTGTGAAAGTGGGAGCTAACTTCCACATCATCACCGGCGATAAGAACGCCATCCGCAACATCAACAGAAGTGTGGAGAAATCAGGACTGAAGATACACGACCTCGTGTTGCAGCCCCTGGCCTCTGCTGCAGCTGTTATGTGTGATCTGGATTTCGAAGCCGGTGTAGCCATCGTAGATATAGGCGGTGGAACCACGGACCTGGCGGTGTTCTACGAAGGTATCCTGAAACATACGGCGGTGATCCCTTACGGTGGTGAGAACATCACCAACGACATCAAGAACGGCCTGGGTGTATTGAAAACACAGGCCGAGCAGATGAAGGTGCAATTCGGCTACGCACTGGCAGATGAGGCGAAGAACAATGCCTACATCACCATTCCGGGTCTGCGCGGACAAAGTCCCAAGGAGATCTCCGTAAAAAACCTGGCACATATCATCCAGGCGCGTATGAGCGAGATCCTCGATTTCGTGGTGTACCACCTGAAACAGATCGGTATGGACAGCAAGATGCTGAATGGCGGTATTATACTTACCGGTGGCGGCTCTCAGCTGAAACACCTGATACAGCTGACAGAGTACACTACCGGTGTAAGCGCACGTATCGGTTATCCGAACGAACACCTCGCCAGCGGACATATCGACGAACTGACCAAACCCATGTACGCTACCTGTGTTGGTTTGATCCTGAAAGGTTATAACGATTACGAGAACGACCGAAGGGCACTGGAAGAAAACTATGTGAAGATCAACACCAGTTATATAGCAAAAGAAAAGGCTTCAGGCAAAGCAGCTCCGGGACAGGATGACTGGGCAGAGGAAGAAGAGGAAACACTGAGCGTATCCGAGATACAGGAGCGTAAAGCAAGAGAGCGGAATGCGTCGCTGAAAAACTTTTTGGACAGGATGAAGACTAAGATCATAGATATGTTCACAGAAGAAGAAGATGCTAAACTATAAGTGGCGCAATTGTTGCAGCCACAGTGATTTATAATAAACTAACCCATAAAAGAGATAGAGTCATGATACATTTTGATCTTCCAAAGGAGAAATCCTCCATCATCAAGGTGATAGGCATTGGTGGTGGCGGAAGCAATGCGGTGAACCACATGTTCAACCAACGCATTGAAGGGGTGAATTTTATTATCTGCAATACAGATGCCCAGGCGATCGCCAATAGCCCCGTTCCAAATAAAGTGCAGTTAGGTCCGCACTTAACACAAGGATTGGGCGCCGGCGCGAACCCCGAGATCGGTAAGCAGGCAACAGAGGAATCCTTTGAAGAGCTCAAAAAGATATTGGAGGTAAATACCAAGATGGCCTTCATTACGGCTGGTATGGGCGGCGGCACCGGTACAGGTGGCGCGCCTATCATCGCGCGTATATGTAAGGAGCTCGGTATACTGACGGTGGGTATTGTAACCACGCCCTTCTCCTATGAAGGGAAAAAGCGTATGAGCCAGGCAGACGAAGGCGTGAGCCGTTTGAAAGAGCATGTAGATACGCTGCTGATCATCTCCAATGATAAATTGCGCCAGAAATTCGGCGACCTGAAAGCCAAAGCTGCTTTTGAAAAAGCAGATAACGTACTGGCCACTGCTGCGAAGTGTATCACGGATGTGATCACCTCTACTGGTCAGATCAACGTGGACTTTGCCGATGTGTGCACCGTAATGCGTAACGGCGGCGTAGCCCTGTTAGGCGCTGCTACCGTAGAAGGTGAGAACCGTGCACAAAGGGCCATCGAAGAGGCGCTGACCTCTCCGCTGCTGAATGACAACGATATCAGCGGTGCTAAATGGATCCTGATCAACATTTCTTCTGCCGAAGGTGATTTTGAGCACACGCTGGATGAAATGGACATCATACAGGCTTACGTACAAAGTCAGGCCGGCGAGGATTGCGATGTGATCCTGGGTGTAGGCTATGACCAGACACTGGAGCGCAAGATCGGCGTAACCATCATCGCCACCGGTTTTGAGCAGAAACCGATACAACGGGTTTCCGCCGCCGGTATCCCGCAGGCGAAAACAGAAGAGCCGAGGATCGTTATGCAGCTGGGAAATGAAGGAGATGAAAAGAAAATGAGCCAGAAGGGCCAGGGCAACCTGTTCCAGGAGCCGGTTGATGTAATGGCCCCGCGTTTAGTAGAACCGGTGGTAACACATCCGGCGCCTACTTATACACCTCCGCCGCCGCAGCCCGAAAGACAAACCTTTGTGCTGAACATAGAACCGGATCCGGATTACAGGCCGCAACCGCAGCCGCAACCCCAGCCTCCGGCTTCCAACGCTGGCAACAGTGGCAGTGGCATTAATGTGATCCGTCCGCAGCAGCATAATCCACCCACGCATATTCACATAGAGCCGGTGAATACGCCTCCGCCTGCCAATGAACCTGAAATGAAGATGGTATTCAGGGAAGACGAAGAGCCGATGATGCCGCCCCCTCCTCCGCCCCCGCCCGTAGCGGATGATCAGTTTGAGGAGCAGAAACGCAAACAGGCAGAAAGGGTGGCCAAGCTGAGAAGCATCAGCTTCAATGTGAAGACGATGGACAATAATGCGGAGATTGAGAATGTGCCTGCATACCTGCGCCGCAACATAAACCTGGACAATGGTGCTGGATCTGCTGAGCAGTTCTATTCTAATTACACGATCAGCGACTCCGGCCAGAACCAGGCCGAGATTAATACTATAAATACTTTTTTAGATGGGAAGAAGCCCGATTGATGAGCGGTTGTGAATTGATTAGCTTTATTGCTAAATTTAATTTTGATTGTTTTTTAGTTGTGTTAAAAGAAAGTCCTCTGGTTCTCCAGAGGACTTTTCGTTTAATACTATTGCAGGGCGCAAAGACCGTCTGACCCTATCCCCAGCGCCAGGTTTACTGTATTATAATAAGCTTCTGAGGCAGCGAGAAAGGTGATATAAATGATCTTTTCTTCGCTGAAATGCTGCTGGAGCTCCCGGAAAACTTCATCCGGCACTTGTTTGTGGAGGGTTACTTCCTTTACATAGGTCAGGCAGGCCCTTTCTGCAGGTGAGAACAGCTCGCTGGTGGCGAAATTGTGGAGCTCGCCCAGCTTCTTCAGAGAACTGCCTTTGTGTATGGCATATGCCTGGGTGATATCGATGCAGAAAGCACAACCATTCAGGTCTGATACCAGCGCATGTATCATTATTTTCAGGTCATCGCTGAGCGGCGCCTGTTCGCTGATCTTATAGAAAAGGGACGCTACTTTCATGAGTTTCGGCACCCTGGCGTACACCACTTTTGCGGGGGTGATCACTTTACCGATCATTTTCTTGAAATACCAGTACCCCAGTTGCACATACAGGCTTTTGGGCTTTTCGATGGGCTGCAGTCTTAATCGATGTTCCATTGTAAACAGTATTTTACAGGAAGACAAGCCCTCAGCCATTTCGTGACAGTTTTTTATCCCGCGTAGCGGATATTTTTCAATTTATCGGGATTGCGGATAAAGAAGAAGCTGGTGATAGCCTCGCCTTCGTGCTCAAAACAGATGCAGGTAATAGGCGCCAGGGTAAGGGCGTCAAAAAGGGCCACCGCTGGTAAGCCGTTCACCATCAGGAGCTTAAATAAGGGAGTAGGTACCGGAGCTTTTCTGAAAAGGCCCAATATCATACGGGATACCGGATCGCGCCCGAACAGCGGCTGAGTGGCGGAGGACACTTTACCGCCACCGTCTCCATAGAAGCTGATATCTTCCTTCAGCAGATCGATCAGTTTGCCCTGATCCTGGTTCATGCAGGCGGCGATAAAGGCCTCCAGCAGCTCCTGGTGACGGCTAACATCGGATTCAAAGCGTTTCTTATCCTTTTGCAGCTTTTCCTTGGCGCGATGCAGGTGTTGACGGCAGGTACTTTCGGGGATATCAAGGATGGTTTCCAGTTCTTTATAAGACAGATCAAAGCTCTCGCGCAGCAGGAAAATAGCCCTTTCCAGTGGATTCAGCTTTTCGAGCAGGAAGAGGAAGCCGATGGAGAGATCATTATTGGGACTCATCTCTGGCAGATCAATATCCGTTAGCGGTTCGGGCAGCCATGGCCCTGGATACAGCTCTCTTTGCTGATGCAAAACCTTCAGCCGGTTAATGGAACGGTTGGTAACAGCCCGCATCAGGTAGTGACGGGGCTGTTGTACCTGGTTCGTATCCATTTCAAGCCAGCGGGTATATACATCCTGCACAATATCTTCCGCTTCCTGCTTCTCTCCTGTCATGCGGTAGGCGATGGCGAAAAGCAGGGAACGATGTTCAAAGATATTGTCAGACTGTGTGGTCATACCTGTTAGTGTTTACCTCCCCGCTCTACGCTTTTGATATCTTCTGCCCGGTTCTTTTTGAAGTCGAATTGTTCAAAATCTTTGTTAGCGGGAACTTTTATGGTGTAGCTATCCAGCGTGTCTATTTCAATGGTGATATCTTCTGCTTTCAGATCAATGATATGACCGCCGGCATCTTTCTTCCGAGAAAGAAAATGAAAATGATAACCGGAAATGTTGGTATTGTCCATGAACACAGGCAGACGGTAGCCGATCAGATCGCCCTGTGCCTCTTTAAATTCAAAGAAATGCTGCAGGTTGAGCATATCTGCCAGGGGAGTATGCTGATGCTCCTGAACGGGCGGAAAAGCGCGTGTTTTGATATAGCTGAATTTACCGCTGATATGAATGGCGTACATACCGTTGGTGTTAGTCAGCACACTATCAAGGAGATGGAATAATGCTGCCTTATCCAGGTTTTTATGTGGTGCTATTGTGATATCCGGATGGAAGAAGTTGATCATGGAAAAGGGCGTCAGCTGGCGATCTTCCACCTGGAAGGTTTTACCAGTATGCTGGGTTTGATAGATCTTGCCACGGAAGATCATGATCTCTCCGTCCAGTTTATCGGGCGCGCCCAGGCCAAAATCTCCGTGTTTTTTAAGCTCACGGTAGGGATAAAAGCCGTCGTACAGGCCGCCGATAAGGCCGGAACCTATGCCAACAGTGAAAAGGTTGTTGTATACGGTATCCGGAGGAGTGCTTTTAGTAGTAGGTGCTACCGGTTTAGCGGATAAGGCAATAGCGGCCAGGAATAAAAACAGCAAGGAGCGCATGATGAGAGGAGTTTAGATTTCCGGGGGTCAAAGATAGTGGTTCGGGAGGGGTATAACAAGACAGCGGAGGGTGATTACGATACCCGGGAGGCAGGTGACGACGCCCGGGAGCTTGCTAACGACATTGCGCTACCAAGTGACGACACCCGCAAGCCTGCTGACGAAACCCGGTGGTCTGGTGACGAGGTCCGGGAACCTGCTGACGACGCTGCGCTATCAGGTCACATCACCCGTGAGGCCTCTTACAAAGAATGCTATACTGATTTTTTTGCAAAAAAGCTGACCAGGATTTTCTCAAATGAGAAAATCTTCAATTTTTCTTTTACATAGTATTGCACCATCAACGTTGATTCCACGATTTATTCAGCTGCAGCCGCTAAACACCGCCGGTTAACCTTAACCATTGTTTTTCTTAACAGGCGCGAACAAATTTTTATCAGCAATTAAAATAAATGTCATGAACAGACGTCAGTTAAACTATCTGGGAATGTACCAATCTGTACTTTCCCATCTTGACAAATTTCCGGCCGCCTGGAACCAGTTTGCTCCAATAAGGCCGGTAGTTGAGCGCTTGCGCAAAATTACAGCTAACATGCTGACCCAATCTCAGTTACAGGCACAACTTGTAACAATGGGTTATACTAAACGAAAGGATGCACATATGTCGCAACTACTGGAGCAAACCTACGAATTAAGTCTCAAGCTGCGGGTTTATGCGAAGGTGAATAAAGATCTTGTGCTATTACACGCTGTCGCCTTTTCCTATAGTGAAGTGCAAAAGGGAGCAGGCCAGCTGTTATTGCAACGCAGCAGGCGATTAGTACAGCATGCCCGCGACCACCTGGTTGAATTAGCCGCCTACCAGGTAACGGAAAAAGAAATAGCTGCCCTGGAACAATTGCTAACAATCACTGAATCAATGACGCCAGCCAGGAATGTAATAGCTGGTGCGCGGAAAACGGCTACCAGTAGTATTCCGGGGCTTATAGATCAGGCACGCGAACAGCTTAATATGCTGGATGACATGATTGAAGCCATGGTTAGTGATGCCGCCTTCGTTAGTACGTATTTTAACTTAAGACCGGTATACGAACACGTAGAGAAAAGTGCTAAAGCGGAGGACCATGAGTAAAACATTACAACCTGGATCACAGCACAATCGGAAAGATTGAAAAAGGTACGATAAATACTACCTTTACAACCTAGGTTGAGTTGGCGAAAGCATTAGAACTACATCCTAAAGAACTTTTAGATTTTAAATTTGACTAGGCGATGGCTTACATAATGGTAGATGTTGAAAGTGATGGTCCTATACCCGGTGATTATTCGATGATCTCTTTCGGAGCTGTCCTCGTTAATGAATCCCTTGACCAAACATTTTACGGACAGCTTAAACCTATTTCTGAAAAATTCATTCCCGAGGCATTGGCCGTTTCCGGGTTTACCCGGGAAGACACCCTTTCATTTAATGATCCGGTACAGGTGATGACTGACTTTAAAAACTGGATAGAAAAGATTGCTTCAGACAGACCGCTCTTCATCAGCGATAATAACGGTTTTGACTGGATGTTCATCTGTTGGTATTTTCATCACTTCATCGGCATTAATCCTTTCGGACATAGTTCACAGAATTTAGGGAGTCTTTACAAGGGTATGGAGAAAGACACTTTCAAGAACTTTAAACATCTGCGAAAAACAAAGCATACACATCATCCGGTGGATGATGCAAAAGGAAATGCTGAAGCATTGCTGGTATTCAAGCAGCAGATGGGACTAAAGATAAAGTTGTAAATCATGCTATCATGCAGGATCTTTCTAAAGTAATACAAACATTAAAGCAACATGAAAAACTTTTCATTGTAGTTAAATCCAATACATTTGGACAACTATCTGATGAATTGGCAGCAACATTTTTACGCCCACACAAAAAGATCCAATACTTTTTCCTGTTCATTAAAAAAGGACATGCAGTACATAAGGTAGATATGCAGTACATAGATGTTTCAGATAATCAGCTGCTGTTTGTACTGCCCTGCCAGATTCACATTCCCCCACCGAAGCACCAGGAAATGGAATACTACAAGCTGAGTATTGATGAGCAGTGTCTTTCCCTGCTTCCCAAATCCTTTCCGTTTCTGATTAACCCGCTGCAAAACCAATTGGTAACAATTAAGGAGGATGCTGTTCAACGAATTTCCTGGGCTTTTGAAAGCCTGTGTCAGCTTTTACAGGTAAAAGATTCACCTACTACACTAATCATTACTTACCTGGATAGCATATTAACAGAGATCAATCATGCTTATTTCCAACAGCAGGAAGTACAGTCAGGGGTTAATGAGAAACTGGCAAAATACATCGCGTTTAAACTATTGGTGGAAAAAGAGCTCACCCAGCATCTTTCTATTGAAGAAATTTGCAGACGGCTGACGGTAAATACAACTTATCTCTACAATGTTGTTAAAGAATTTTCCGGCTTGTCTGCTAAGGAATATCTCAACCAGCGTCTTATACTTGAAGCCCAACGTAGACTGTATTATAGCGAAATCTCTGTAAAGGAAATAGCCTTTGAGCTGGGGTTTAATGATCCGGATTACTTCTCCAGGTTGTTCAGAAAGATAACAGGATATACCGTTTCACAATTCACATCGGAAGCAAGGAATTTGTCCGGTTATTAAGATGATTTGTCCGGCCGGCTGACAATCAGCCCAACTACCTTTGTCCTATCAAAAAACATTCATCATGGAAGTAACGAAAAGACAACTGGGAAAAGGCGGACCGGCTGTGGCTGCCATCGGGTTAGGATGTATGGGTATGTCCGGCGTTTATGGTCAGGCCGACGAAAAGGAATCTATTGCAACGATTGAACGGGCGCTGGAGCTTGGCGTCAATTTTCTTGACACAGCAGATTTTTACAGGGCAGGTCACAATGAAGAGCTGATAGGGAAAGCATTGAAGGGTAAACGGGAACAGGCATTTCTTTCTGTAAAAACAGGAATGATGATGGTACCAGGAAAAGGTGGTATGCCTGGGTATAGCAGAGTAAACACCAGTCCGGAGCATCTGAAGAATGCAGTAGTATACAGCCTCCAACGCTTAAAAACGGATTACATTGACCTTTATACTCCTGCAAGGGTAGATCCCGCTATACCTATAGAAGAGACGATAGGAGGCTTAGCGGAGTTAGTACAGGCCGGTGTTATTCGTTATATCGGTTTATCAGAAGCATCTGCTGCTACAATCAAGAGAGCAGCGAAAGTGCATCCGATCACGGCGCTGCAGATAGAATACTCTTTGTGGACCAGGGATATTGAACAGGAGGTGCTGCCTGCGTTGAGAGAAGAAAGTATTGGGCTGGTAGCATACTCCCCTTTAAGTCGCGGCTTTTTGAGCGGCGAATTCCAAAACCCGGGAGATATAAAGGATCATCGTGCACATATGCCGAGATTTCAAGGGGAGAATTTTTATAAGAACCTTGAGCTGGTGAAAAAAGTGAAAGAACTAGCGGAACAAAAGCATTGTACACCCTCACAGCTGGCTATTGCTTGGGTACTGGCACAGGGGGATGATATTATTACGATACCGGGAACGAAAAGGGTGAAGTACCTGGAGGAGAATTTAGGAGCGGAGAATATTAGGTTAACGCCTGAAGAGCTGGAAGCGATTAATGCTGTATTACCGGTGGGAAGTGCTGCGGGGGAAAGGTATCCGGAGATGTTTATGAAGCATTTGAATGGATAGATAAAAAATACCCTATCATCTAAAAGCCTTCTGTGGATTTTCCATAGAAGGTTTTTTGCATATTATAAATAATCATCAATGTCTGTAAGATTTAGCATCATTTTACCAGCTTAAATTATTTTGCAGGAGCCCATATTTTCGATACATTTATTTCCTGTTCAAATTAATGTGCTTGTTCGCAAGTACCCCAAATCCTATTTTTTATTGATCTGCCTACCCTAACTTTTCAATTAAACCTTGTTGTACATTAAAAAATCGTACCTATGGATTTCAAAGACCAGTTAAAGCAATTAGGCGACAGAGTTGCTAAATTAAAAGATCAGATCCTCACAGAAGAAGCCACCAAGAATGCTTTTATCATGCCCTTTATTCAATGTCTTGGCTATGACGTATTTAATCCCCTGGAAGTAGTACCCGAATTTGTGGCAGACATAGGCATAAAGAAAGGAGAGAAAGTAGACTATGCTATTATAAAAGATGGAAAGCCTACTATCTTAATTGAGTGCAAACATTGGTCAGCTAATCTTGATCCACATGACAGCCAGCTATTCAGGTATTTCCACTGCACGTCCGCCAAATTCAGCATCCTTACAAATGGTATATCATACAGGTTGTATACCGACCTTGTTGAGCCAAACAAGATGGATGAAAAGCCCTTCTTTGAATTTCGGATTGATGATCTTAAGGATATACAGGTTGAGAAATTAAAAGAATTTCATAAGAGCTATTTTGATCTGGAAAAGATCATTACAAGCGCCAGCGAACTAAAATACACAAATGAGATCAGGAATATCATCCTGAAAGAACTAAATGAGCCAAGCGATGATTTTACCCGCTACTTCGCCAAACTCGTATACCCAACAATGGTCACGGCTAAAGTACTTGAACAATTCAAAGGACTGGTAAAAAAGTCTTTCAGTCAATTTGTTAATGATGCCATCAGTGAAAGGTTGAAATCTGCGCTGCAAGTACAGGAACAGCAAGAGGCTCAAACAGACGAACTTGAAGTTGGTGAAAATAATGAAGTAAAAGTAGTTACGACCCAGGAAGAAATGGAAGCATACTATATTGTACGTGCCATCCTCCGGCAAAATGTGGACGTTTCCAGGGTCATTCATCGGGATACACAATCGTATATGGGTATACTGATGGATGATAATAACAGGAAACCAGTATGCAGGTTACATTTCAACGGGAAAAAGAAGTCAATTACGCTATTTGATTGTGACGGGGGCGAAAAAATAGACCTCACGCTGTTGGATGATATTTATCAATATAGCGAACGACTGCTAAATGCCGCCAAAAAATACGATCAGGTGGAGGCTCTCGCAGGAAGTTAAGCTCACAAAAAAATCCTGGTTCAGACCATTTTCCCGATATCGGGAAAATGGTCTGAACCAGGATTGATCAATCGAGGAATACTACTCCCCCTTCACCACCTTCCCATACCCCCAATCCAAATACCCCTTCAACCCCTCAAACGTCTTCTCAGACGGATTCACCACACTCACCCAATACATCGACCCGTACACCGGATGCGGGAACAAGGTATCCGTTTTCGTAAAGTCAATCCCCGAATCCAAATATGCTCCTATTCCCTTCTTCTCAGTCACTCCTTCAAACATCGACATAAAAGTGCTTTTATCAATACCAATGTTTAATCTATAGAACCCCTCCCTATCTAAATTCGACACATTATCATAGTCATTATCCTTCACCACTATAGTCGCAAATGGCATCTTGTCATTTCCATTGTGCATAAAAAAGAGATCCCCTTCTACTTCAACAACATTGATGTTCTCAAATTGCTGAGTAATATAAAACTTGATTGCTTCTACAGTCATATAGTATGTAATTAATTAACGGAAGCCGAAATTCAAATGTAGAAAAAAGTTTTATACTAAAACCTTTTCTCACCCTCTTGACAAGATTGACCATCTTGCTGGCATCAACAAAATGGTTCCTCCTCCCTGCTAAAACACACCCACCCTGCTTCTCACCTTCCTCCCCTTCAAAAACCACACAAAAATGTTACTCCGCAGACCTTTAATTAATCCTACATTCGCTCAACACTAACTAACACGCCCCAAATTTTAACCACCCTCTATTGAATCCTGTACCACCATTTACATGAAAAAGCTATTACTCATCCCCATAATCCTTTTATCCCTTGCTTTTCCCGAAGCAACCACTAAAGCCACCGGCTCTTCTACTTACTCCCATTTAATTCATTTCACCGATTGCGGCACCTACAAAGGCAAACCACTTAACCGTGGCCCCAGAGGCGGCTGCTATTATATAAACAAGAATGGCAATAAAACATATGTAGACAGGTCTTTATGTAAATGTTAATTTCCATCGAATGCACCAAAGGGAGGCCGGCTTATTCAAGCCAGCCTCCCGTCTATTAAAATCAAATAAAAAGCCCTACCTTCAAATCAACCAATTTCCCGATCTGATGATGTCTGCATCCGGTTACTCCGCCACTCCCCTCGCCCAAAAGCTAGGCATGAAAGAAGGCTTCAATGTCCGTATCATCAACGCCCCGCTTCACTATTTCTACCTGTTCAATGATATTCCCAAAACTCTCAACATCATCAAAGAGCCCTTGCCTCACAAGCACTTCATTCACTACTTCACCAGAGATGCACAACAATTAAAAAACGAGCTTCCTTCACTGAAAGCCGAGATCGTTCCCAACGGCATGATCTGGATCTCCTGGCCGAAGAAAGCTTCTAAAGTACCTACGGATGTTACAGAAGATGTTATCCGGTCTATCGCCCTGGCAAATGGCCTCGTAGATGTAAAAGTCTGTGCGATCGATGATACCTGGTCCGGACTGAAGCTCGTCATCCCTGTAAAAAATCGCTGAAAATTCCTATCTTCGCCCCGTATGAAACTCATCAATACCACATATCGCCCGTCTGCCGGAATGATTGCCGCTTAACGCAGCTGGTAATTTAAACGCTGCTTAAATTCCTCTGCGTTTCTTCTACTCCGTTATTCATATTTTTTTATGAACCAATGCCCTGTTGCCCGGACACTGCTATTTGTCTGCACACACAGCGCTGTAACCTATTTCAACAATGTCATCATCCTTATCACAATACGGCTGGAACAGCCATTTTGAACATCATTATACATCCTTTATCAGTCAGGGCCTCGAAGCCGGGCGGGTAACAGCCATCAACGGCTATAACCATACTATCATCACGCCTACCGGGCCTTCGCCGGCCATGCTGGCCGGTACCCTCATGAACGGCAAGGAAACCTGGGAACTGCCTAAAGTAGGCGACTGGATCGTTTGTAAACATTATTACGATCAAAGCATCATCATCGATGTCCTCCCCAGGCAAAATGCCCTGAGCCGGAAGCTCCCCGGTAAAAGCAGCCAGCAACAGGTGATCGCCGCCAATATCGACGCCGCCCTGATCATCCAGGGGCTCGACCGTGACTTCAACCTTCAGCGGCTGCAACGTTACCTGCAGCAGGTGTACCAATGCGGTATTCAACCCATTGTTATCCTGAACAAACAAGATCTGGCCAATGATCCGGAAGCTTGCCGTCAGGAAGTGCTGGCACTGGAATATGACTGTCCTGTGCTCCTCACCAGCGCATTAGCTCATGATCAGCTGAACGAATGGGCCACTCAATACCTGCTGCCCGGCAAGACCTTCGCCTTGCTAGGTTCCTCGGGTGTAGGGAAAAGCACTTTGTTCAACGTTCTCTCCGGTGTAATAATACAAAAGGAAGGCGGCGTTAGTACCTTCAACAACAAAGGCAGGCATACTACCACCGCCAGGCATCTTGTCTTGCTGCCCAATGGCAGTATGCTCATTGATTCGCCCGGTATGCGGGAGTTCGGCCTTACCTTGGATGCGGACGAAGACGTTGGCTTCCATCATCCGCTGATAGAAGAACTATCCAACCAATGCCGCTTCCGCGATTGCACACACCAACAGGAACCCGGCTGCGCAGTAACTGCAGCCCTTGAGCAGGGATCACTGCCCGCAGCCGTATACCGCAATTACCTGAAACTGATCCGCGAACAATATCATTACCAGGCCAGTGCCCTGGAAAAGAAAAGGATGGAACATCAGTTCGGTAAAATATCCAAACAGGTAAATGCCCTGCGTAAAAAGCGGAAATACTAAAATACACTTGCTTACCAGGTCTCCTCATAGTAAGGAACCTGGTAAGCAACTTTTTCATTGCCTCCGCATCTTTTTATAAAGCCCTGCATGCCCGCACCTAACCGCGCCCTGTGGATAGACTCTCTCCGTTCCTCCATTACCGTACTGGTGGTGGCCCACCATTCTTCCCTGGCCTATACCACCTTCGCCAGTTTCAATAAACGGTCCTACATCCTATCCACCCATCCTATCGTCGATAAAGAACGCTGGATAGGGCTTGATATCTTCGAGAATTTCAACGACGTCTTCTTCATGTCACTCATGTTCTTCATCAGCGGCATGTTTGTATTACCCAACCTTGCCGGAAAAGGCCTCACTGCTTTTATACGCGACCGGTTCTACCGCCTGTTCCTGCCATTTGCCGTTGGCGTTACCTTATTGATGCTGGTGGCTTATTATCCTGCCTACTATGTAGCGCACGGCAGTCATGATATCAAAGCTTATATCATCGATTACTTTACCACCGAAGCATGGCCGGTTGGCCCGCCTTGGTTTATCTGGGTACTTTTTCTTTATAATATCATTATTGCATTACTTTATCCCCTGCTAAAGAACAGGACCATCGGCAATTTATCCGCAGGCATACTGATCATCAGCCTTGCGCTCATTATCTGGATATTATATGTGCCTATGGTAATGTGGCTAGGCCCCTATACATGGACAGGCATCGGTCCATTCGACTTCCAGAAAAGCCGGATACTGCTGTATTTCGGTTACTTTGTGCTGGGCGCCCTGATTGGAGATACCTTCTCCAATACATTCATCAAACAGTGGCCCTTATGGATAGCCGGCTGTCTGTTGATGTATACACTGCTAACGGTAATACCAACGCCGCTAAGGCAAATGGTGGAACAGGGCAAAATACCCTCACTGGCCGGCTGGCTGATCTACTATACCATATACGTACTTTCCTGTACTTTCAGCTGCGTTGCTTTTGTCAGCACTTTCAAAGCGCTGATACATTCACCCAAAGGCTGGTGGACTTCCCTCTCTGCCAACGCCTACAGCATTTACCTGCTGCATTACATTTTTGTAGTATGGTGCCAATATGCGTTGCTATCCATCTCAGCGCCTGCCTTTGTTAAATTCATCATCACCTTTATGGTTGCATTAACTGGCAGCTGGATACTCAGCCATCTGATCAGAAAGCATCCGCTAATCAAAAGATACTTATAGCGGTGTAACTGCTTCCGCAAGCACTTTCCAGGTATGTTCAATGTTTGCATTGGGCTTGATCATACGCGGATGAAAAGGAATAATATCTTCCCCACGCTGAATCCGTAAGGGCCAGTCGGGATTGGCTATCGCAGCTTTACCAATTGCTAAGATATCCGCATGCCCTTCTTCCAGCACCTGCTTTGCTAACTCCGGACGATGCAGCCCGCCATTGGCAATTACGGGTACACCGGTGAACTGTTTTGCTAATCCTGTATAGGAAGTACCATCAGGATAAGTGGCTTCTGCCGCCCAGTTGCCTGCCTCCGCCGCAATATGAATATAGTCTGGCTTTACTGCAGCAACTTCCGACAGTATAGCGCGCGCTGTGGCAGCGCCATCCTGCCAGCGATAATGCAGGTTATTCACTTTACCCTCCGATAACCGAAGACCGATGATAAAACCCACAGGTACTACCCCCCTTATTGCTTCAATGATCTCTTTTATGATGCGAAAACGGTTGGGAATACTTCCACCATACAGATCCGTTCGTGTGTTGATATAGTCCGTCATGAATTGATCCAGTAAATAACCATTGGCAGCGTGTAACTCCACCCCATCAAAACCAGCAGCGCACGCATGCAAAGCTGATGCTACAAAGCCCTGTTTAACAGCAGCTATCTCTGTTGCCGTCATCGCATGCGGTAAAGGAAAGGAGCCATCACCTCCTCCATATTCCGGCATCTTTTTTCCAAGTGGTGGTACTGCAGACGGCGCCCAGGTATTTGCCAGGTGCTGTGAGATAGCACCCGCATGCATCAGCTGCGCAATGAATACAGGCCCATGCTGCTTTACACGCGCTGTTAGCTGCTTCCATCCCTGCTGCTGTGCTACCGTTACCAAACCAGGCTGCTGCGGATAAGCCTGCGCTGCTATCCCATCTGTATATATTCCTTCTGTGATGATCAGGCTAAAACCACCCAAAGCAAATGCTTCATAATAGGTTTGCATGTTAGCAGTAGGAACGCCGTCTAAACCTGCGCTCACGCGTGACATAGGGGCGACAGCAAACCTGTTCCTGAGTTGATGACCACCTAAATTGAGTGCTTTAAAAGCGGCGGGAGTGAATTCATTATTCGTGTACATAACATCCATTTTTTATGTACACAAAATTGCTACAGCTATAACCGGATCCGGTTAAATTAATTTAATAAATATGATTAAAATAGTTTAACAAAACCTCACCATTTCGCAACGCAAATACACTACGCTGCCCGATACTACCTTTACAATGTTGCTCTTAGCGATTAGTTTTAGTTAATAGTTAACCCCAAAATTATTTTGATAATATCTCATAAACGGCCCAACTCAAGTCAACTCCAGGCTCGCAGGTAAACGAAGTTTATAACCCCTGTTCGTTTACTACCAGCCTGGAGATGACGGAGGGCATCATTGCTTAATATCCAACCAGTTTCAGTGATCCGATCAGCTTCTGCGGCTTTTCATCATAGATCCGCAGGATATAAATACTGCCACTTGCTGCAGGCGGCCTGATCTCAGTCTTCGTTTTATTCACCACCCGCTGGTGCAGCAATAATTTTCCTTGTATATCATACAAGGAAAGGATATACGCTCTGGTTGCCTGCAGGCCATTCACACTGATCTGCTCACGGAAAGGATTGGGATAGATGATCACCGGCTGACCAGGATTATTTACATCCACTACAGCCGTAATATTTGTTTTATTGATCGTGATGCTGTCAATGCCAGTTTGCGAAGTGTAACACTGGTCACTGGTCCTTACACGTGCGTATACCACATTAGCCCCCAGCTTAAACTCAGCGGGATCAACCGTTACGGAATTATTATTGCTTTCCAGCTGCAACTGGTTAATGAAGTTCCTGTCCCAGGCAAAAGTATACAGTGGTTGTTTACCCCCACCAGTCACATTGGTAGCCGTAATAATCACCGGCACACTGTCGGTAGTAATAGGATTTACATTCACCATAACATCCAGCGAAGGTGTTACAGCAGGCATTACCATAAAGGATAATGGCAGCCGCTTTTGAATAGTATCATAGGAGAAAATTACACTGATATTATGCCTGCCTGTACTCAGCACACCAGGATTGATGGCAAACGTACTATCTGCGGCTACTGCTAATACCCGCGTACTATCCAACAGTACTTCCACCGCTATGCCTGAACCAATAGCAGGCAGGTTAGCAATCTTTACATGCTGGCTATCTGCAGCGGCGCAATAGTTGCTGGATAGTCCGGTCACCACAGGCTGCGGTACGGTTACCAAACTATCTGTTACATGAATAAAAATAGCGGCCGTATCTGTTGTATATTCTATTCCATTGTACGGCACCCAGCGGATGGTGTCCGTACCAGTATAGCTGCTATCCGGCGTATACGTCAGGTATTGCAGCGAAGATGTTTGTAAAGCAGTGTTAACGGGGAAAGCCCAGTTAGCATTCCTGAGCACTCCATGCCTTGGTAATTGTGTAAATTTAACGTTAGTCAGCGTTGATGGTCCTGAAAAGTGACTGGTAAAATCAGTCGGGCTAAATGCAAAGTACTATCGGGTTTAATGTGCTTTTCAAAATCGCTTACATCAACCGGAGGTACTGAATCCAGGTTAATCTTAAACAGCCGGTTGCCGATGCTCAAATAAAAATCGCTGCCGTCATAACTAGCGCCTGCCCATCCGGTACCATTGAAGGCGCTTAATAGTGGTGTACTGGTAATATGTTTGATCTGCCCGTTATTCCTGACAAGAAACATCCCGCTGTCCGTCCTGCTAACGATCGCATCTCCTTGTTCGTTTAACAAGGCTATCATCGTCTCGGGACAGGCCGGGCTGTCGGCGAAGCTCGTCATCTCACGCATGCCACCCAGGGAATCTCTGAGCACCAGCTGTTTTCTCCGAAGAAACGCCGAATAGCGCCTGTTCATCTGGTAGACCAACCCACGGGACGGGCCATTCACAGGACTGTCCCCCAACTTCACATTGATTTGCGCCTGGCCGTTATAGAAATACAGGTAAGCTTCCGTATCACCGAAGAAGCTGGTTGAATAGATAATATTCTTGCCGTCTGTTGCAGGATACCATTTGTACCCGGGCAGCCCCGGGGCAATATTGGTCACTTTCCCGCTGGGGCCCTTAGATTCTCGTCATTCAGAAAGGTGTTAGTCAAATAAGGGCTGGTCTCAACGTATGCAGCGAGGCTTTCAAAAGCTGTTCTTCCTAATGCATCCGTAGCCACCACTTTCAGGTCAAGCTTTTTTGCGTTGTAAGAAGAAAGATCTACTGCAGGCATACTATCTCTGGCACTGCTGATCAGGTGCTGCTGGCCATAAGTATCCGGGTAATAAAGATCAATCTTATTTCCGGCCGATCTGGCCCCCAGCGGCAAAACCGGCGTGGCAGTGTAACCATCAGCCAGGCTATCGATCGTCAGCGGTACGGCCGGATCATTTAGGGGCCGGTATATAAAAGGGATAGCGGTATCGCCAGGACCGTAGCTACCCGCGCAGGCGCCAATACGGTCACATTGATGTATATATCAGTATCCTTCCATATGCTGTTCGCCTTCGGCATAGAAGTGCTGTTAAATGCAAACGATATATACTGGGCAAATACAAAACAGGGGCTTAATGCTAAAGCCAGCAACAGTACAATTTTTTTCATGTCGATATGGTTTTTACGGGTCCAATTGTCAGTCCCCTTCCCTATGGCCCAACCTTGCCCTGATCTGGCTCAGGAACACAGGTGTAATACCCAGGTAAGAGGCAATATACTTTTGAGGTACGCGCTGTACCAATTGGGGATAACGTTCCAGCAGGTCAAGGTAGCGCGATTCCCCACTCATGCTGATATTGTTCAGTATACGCCTGTTCTGCGCCAGGTAGGCGTTTTGATGAAGTATACGGAAGAACCGCTCAAAGGCAGGCACTTCCGTATACAGGCGTTCCAGTGAAGGTTTGTCCAGCTGCAGTACCGTTACTGGTGTCAACGCTTCTATATTCACCTGGGCAGGTGTCTGGTGTAAAAAACTTTCAAGGTCAGTGATCCACCAGTCTTCCAGCGCAAAATGCAGGGTATGTTCATCTCCTTTGTCGTCCACAAAAAAGGAGCGTAAGCATCCCTCCAGCACATAGCTTTCGTAGCGGCATACATCGCCAGCCTGCAGCAGGAACTGTTTACGCAACAGCCGCCTGATACCAATCAGGGAAATAAACAGTTCCTGCTCTGCTACAGTAAGCGATACATGCCGCGCAATATGCGCCAGTATCCGTTGATGAATGGATTCCATGCCACAATATTACTAATACCCTATCAACTTCTGGGCGCCCAATATCCTTTTCGCCTTTTCATCATATACCCGCAGAATAAAAATCCCTTCTGTGCCTTTTGGCGGATTTATCACCGCTTTTGTTTGATTCACCACGCGCTGATGCAGCAGCAGCTTGCCCTGTAAGTCGTACAAGGAGAGAATGTACACTTTAGCAGGCAGCAAACCGCTTACACCGATCTGATCGCGGAAAGGATTGGGGTAGATGACCACCGGGCTACTCGGATTGTCTACATCTACCACAGCAGTAATATTTGTTTTATTGATCGTGATGCTGTCAATGCCTGTTTGCGAAGTATAACACTGGTCACTGGTTCTTACACGTGCATATACCACATTATCTCCCAGCTCAAACTCCGCTGCAGCTACCGTCACGGAATTATTATTGCTTTCCAGCTGCAACTGGTTAATGAAGTTCCTGTCCCACGCAAAAGTATACAACGGCTGTTTACCTCCGCCAGTCACGTTGGTAGCGGTAATAACTACCGGGATACTATCGGTGGTAATGGGATTTACATTCACCATCACATCCAGCGAGGGCGTTCCTGCAGCCGTCACCATAAAGGATAATGGCAGCCGCTTTTGAATGGTATCATAGGAGAAAGTCACAACGATATTATGTCTGCCTGTACTCAGCACAGCGGGGTTAATAGTAAAGGTACTGTCTGCCGCTACAGGCAATACCCGCGTGCTATCCAGCAACACCTCCACTGCTAAGCCCGAACCGGCCACAGGCAGATTAACTATCTTCACACGCTGACTATCGGCAGCCGCACAGTAGCTGCTTAATAAGCCAGTCACCACAGGCTGTGGTACAGTTACCGTACTATCATTGCCATCTACATTTACCTTAAATAAGGTTTTGCCAACCAGCAGGTACCAAACACCATTATCATAAAATGATTGGCTGACCCGCCCCCACAAATCAGTTACCGGCAGCGCACCCACCTTTTTCTGTACACCGTTGCTTTGCACAAAGAAATGACCGCTGTTCCGTGTGGCAACCATCAGCTCTCCTTTCTCATTTAAAAGATCGATCTCCACAGCTCCGACGGGTAGTTTCGTTACATCCCGCAGGTTCCCGGTACTGTCGCGCAATGCTACCTGTCCCCTTACAAAAGCCATGTACCCGTTATTCAGCTGATAGCCGGTGTAAGGACTCTTGCCAACGTTCAGCAGCTGTACATCTGTATTACTCTTGCGGTTGTAGTAGTACACACTCCGGTCACCATCATAATGACTGCTTACACTATACACCACATCAAAACCATCCGTCAGCGGAAACTCTTTATACCGGATTGATATGGATGGCGATAATGCATTAGACTTGCCATTATCATACCTGAAAATATTCGATTGATAGGTGTCATTCTGTATACCGTAAACAGCAATACCATTAGGCCCAAGATCGATGTCGCCACGGTAGTTCAGCAGAGCTGCACTGTCTCTTACACCTGTAACCAGGTTCCTGCGCACTATGGTATCAGACTTGACAGGGCCCGACTTGATCCATACCATATAATCGCCGGCTACCTTCAGGTCTTCACCGCGCGACTGAAAAACGATCTGACCGTTTCTCCATTCATACACGGCTGCAGTTCCCCAGCTCAGCACAGCGCCATTCTTCGTAACATAAGACCTCGGGGAAAAACTTTGATTGATCAATGGAGCGCTCCGCTGCCCGCCTGCAAGATCTACCAGCACAGGGTAGCCGGTAGCCTTATCCGCTACAAGCGCTTTGCCGTACCGTACATCCACGATCGTTTCATGGGAGTTCAACACGGGTGTAAGAAAGCGGCTGCTTTCAACAAAAGCGGAGAGGAATGCCTGAGTGGTTCTGCCGATGCTATCGGTGGCCACCAACTTTAGCTTTAACCGCTTTCCGTCATAAGCAGAAAGGTCCAGCACCGGTATACTATCCTGCGCTGTAAAGATCAACTGCCCATTATTATTGGCATCCTGGCTGTATACCCGGATAGTGCTGCCTGCCGACCTGGCGCCTAATGGAAGAAAAGGCCTGGCAACAGATGAATCGGCCAGGCTGTCTATCGTTAAAGACACTGCCGGATCAACCAAAGGCCGGTAAATAAACCTGATGGCTGTATCACCGGTATTACCGAGCGAATCTGTTGCAGTAAGCACCAGTGATAGCGTATCTCCCGGTAAACCTGCCAAGCTCAGCGGACCAATGTACCTGTTGGGTGCATCATAAGGTCCCAGGTTTGCCTGTTTTCCGCCTGCAGATGCAGTAACGGTGGCAATGGGCCCGGGTGCATACACCGCTACAATCAAGCGGATGGAAGTGTCTTTCACGATACTGTTCTCTGACGGAACATCGTAGCCAGGTGTAAAAGAAAATGACACCACCTGGGCAAAAAGAAAGCCTGGGCTTAACACTAAAGCAAGCAACAGTAGAATTTTGTTCATGTCGATATGGTTTTATCGGTTTAATTATCAGTAATTCCCCAGCAACTTCTGCGTGCCTGACAACCTTTTCGTTTTTTCATCATACACCCGCAGAATATAGATGCCGTCTGTCGTCACCGGCGGTTTGATCACTGCTTTTGTTTGATTCATCACCCGCTGATGAAGCAGCAACCTGCCCTGTACATCGTACAAGGAAAGCATATACACTTTAGCAGGCTGTAAGCCATTCACGCTGATCTGATCGCGGAAGGGATTAGGGTATATGATCACCGGCTTGTCCGGGTTGTCTACATCTACTACAGCCGTAATATTTGTTTTATTGATCTTAATACTGTCAATACCTGTTTGCGAAGTATAACAGGGATCGCTGGTCCTTACACGGGCATACACCCAGTTATCACCCAGCTTGAATGTGGCGGGATCTACGGTCACGGAATTATTACCACCTTCCAGCTGCAGCTGATTAATAAAGTTGCGGTCCCACGCGAAAGTATAAAGCGGTTGCTTACCTCCGCCGCTAACATTCGTAGCGGTGATCACCACCGGAATGCTGTCTGTAGTGATAGGATTTACATTGACAGTTACATCCAGTATCGGCGTTACCGCCGGTGTAATATTAAATGATAATGACAGCTGCTTTTGAATGGTATCACGTAAGAAGGTAATTGTAACGTTATGTTTACCTGCAGTTAGTACGGAAGGATAAATAACAAAAGTACTATCTGCTTTTATCTCGAGTACAGTACTATCCAGCACCACCTTTACCGTTATACCGGAACCTGCCGCAGGCAGGTTAGCGATCCTCAGCTGCTGACTGTCTGCCGAAATACAATAGCTGCCTGACAGGCCTCTTATCACTGGCTGCGGCACTGCTACCGGTACGGTATCAAGGTTGACTTTGAACAGGGTTCTGCCTATCAGTACATACCACTTACCATCTTCATAGAAAGAGCGGCTCAGCAGATCAGCATTCGGATCTCTTCTTACCGGCATCGTGGTAATGCGTCTGCTTTGTCCCGCAGCATTAATGAAATAGCGTCCGCTGTCTGCGCTGGATACCATCAGCTCTCCTTTATCATTCAGCAGGTCTATCACGCCGCGATTGGAGCAGGTGGGACAAAAATTGAAATTAGTCACCTGACGCATGTTACCCAGTGTATCCCTCACCGTTACCTGTCCATCCCGCAAAAAAGCGGCGTATTTATTATTCAGCTGATAGTCCAGGTATGGCTTTGAGGGTATAAAAACACCACCGGTAGATCCCAGCCAGGCGGCTGTTTGTGTATTGCCGTTATAGAAATAGAGATCAGATATATCTGATGAAACCGACATAAAAATGGCATTGTATCCGTCTGTCAGCGGATAATCATAATAGTCATCAGCAAGGCCTTCGCTAATGGAGCTTATCTGGCCATTCCCGTACTTACGAACGTACCTGTCAAACTGGTTGGAGGTGGCACTGTAAACTGCCGTACCGTTGGCGGCAACATTAGCATATATCACCGCACCTGTACGAACCGTATCCGAAACGCCCGTCTGCAGCTGTTTGCGGATCAATGAGAAAGATGGTCCCTGCCATACTGCATAATTACCCCTTACTGCAAACGTGCGGGTAACACCATGCGGCGTAAGCTGTCCGTTCTGCCATTCATAAAAGCCCTGCTGGTTCCCGAACATTGCTCCCACCGGTGTTACATATCCGGAGGCCTCCACACCAATAAGCGCTACATTGGCCAGTGGCGCGCTCTCCTGTCCGGTGGCCACATCCACCAATACGGGGTAGCTGCTGCCTCTCACTGCCACCAATGCCTTGTTATACCGGAAGTCCAGCAATCTGCCATTGACAGTAAGAAATTCTGTCAGGTAAGGACTGTTCTCAATAAATGCTGTCAGCTGCATGCTGCCAGTTCTTCCGATACTATCCGTAGCGATCACTTTCAGCTGGATACGCTGACCATTATACGATGAAAGATCTACCGCCGGAATGCTGTCCCTTCCGTGCACCAGTAAGCGGTCTGCAAATTGAGACACTACATAATAAACGGAGATATCATTGCCCGGAGACCTTGCCTGCAGCGGCAAAAATGATTTCACGGCTGATGAATCTGCCTGGGGGTTAATCGTTAACGGTACTGCCGGATCATTCAAAGGGCGGTAAATAAATGTAAAAGCAGTATCCCCCACATTGTTCTGTGCATCTGTTGCTGACACCACCAGCATAAAGGTATCGCCAGGCAGGCCTGCCAATGAAAGATTGCCATAAAAGCTGGCGCCCGAGCCATTTAGATTGATCTGCCTTCCCCCTGCCGATGCAGTCACAGCCGTAAGCTGTGCAGGTGCATATACCTGTACGGATATACTAATTGTAGTATCTGTCCATACACTATTGTTAGATGGTATACCACTGCCTGAAAAATAAAAGGAAATGTGCTGGGAGAAAACAAAGCAGGGGCTTAGGAGGAAAGTTAACAAAAGTAGATGTCTACTCATACACGATATGGTTTAAACGATATGAATAA
>Ga0102593_1000107_pt1 | contig 221571 bp, 224 predicted proteins | sample AraplaCol_mMS_r2_2_FD_76862 | JGI IMG/M metagenome (GOLD analysis project Ga0102593, IMG submission 76862) | Arabidopsis root microbial communities from North Carolina, USA - plate scrape MF_Col_mMS_r2 (SPADES assembly) (version 2) | ecosystem: Host-associated > Plants > Roots > Endosphere...
ATTTTTAAAAAAAACCCGACAAAAAACCTGTTTTAAACAAAAAAAAAAAACCCCTTCTCTTTCCCCCCCCCCCCCAATAGAGCTATACATTTATACCAGGGCAAGAATATTAAATTGGGTTCATTACTACTAGTATGCGTGGGGTACCTTCACTTATCCCCTTGGATATGTAGTTGTATTAACTACTGCGTAGAAAAGGGTCTAAAAAGAAAATGACAACGCCAGGTATGCTCTATGATATTCTAGGACGGGTCATCTAATATCCACATTCCTGTCTAACCATAGACAAAGCGATTCCAGTTATCCGCCAGCTGTTTCACACCAGCTCTCAACTCCCACCCTCGTAGTTCACATATCTGCCGTGCAACATCCTCCAGCAGATCATCCATCTGCGGACCCGCGACATGCAGATCACTTTCAATTAAGATGCGGTTATCAGGCAAAGCCTTGATAACATCCGCAACCTTTTTCGTTGAAACCCCGCTAAAATTAATTACTGCTGAGAAAGAGAAGTATACATCAGACGGATTTCTCGGATGTAAAAACTGACGAATAGGTTCCACCGGCCCGCTATAAGAATGCATACAGACACGAGGCGGAAAGGGTAATGGTACATCTTTCTCAATTTTCTTGCTCTTTGTATCTTGTCTGTCATCATCTTCATCTCCCGATAATGCACCTTCAGCATCCTTCTGCTTCTCCCTCTCCCGCCGTGAGAGCACGACTTTCTCATGACCCGACCATAATTCTTTAAATAGGTCGAAAACCACTCCGTGGGCTTGTACACTGTGCACGGAAACGGGACGCTGCATCTCGCCCGCAAGTTGGAGCTGGGCTTTCAATATTGCTCGTTGATGATCCATCTTCACCTTGTACGGAGATAGTTTTCTGCCCTCGCGAGATCCGGGCGTCAGTCCTTCATCCCGGGATGAGATTTCTTCCGTCGTCCACACGCCTGGTAGTCGGAATGCTTTATCTAGTCCCACCTCACCGACTAATGAGCATGGAAACCGATGTAAGTATTCTCTGGTTTCAGATAGAAGCGTAGATATTGACTTTGGAGTTGGAAGTTGATCGATGAATCCCGGGTCAGAAGCAGGCGACGGCGTTAGAACGTCGGTGTAGTGATCCTCTTTGGATCGCGGGGTCGTGGAAGTGGTGTCATCAATAATATGATGCGAGAACCATGGATGCCAGCCAAAACTAGGCAAAATACGTTGTCTTTGCGAATAATTCTTTGAGTGATTGATGCTTTCTGTGGTCTGTGCCACGAGCTCTTGGTCTTGAGCTCTTGTTGCCATGACTGTCAGTGTTGTCGTTTTCATGGCGGGTATTTGCTCCACGACTGCCATTGTGTCTGTAGGGTGACAGTGTGCATCGTATATGCCCAGCTCCCAAGGAAAGTCATCGTCACGAGACTGAGAGGGTGTCATGGTGAAGGTGGAAGAAGTAGACATGAAGTAGAATGGGCAGTCTTTTTGGAGATTCGCGCTACGTCATCAGGTGATCTCGGTGGAGAACGAAGTATACACTTACATTATAACATCCATGGATTCGATAGGGAGAATGAATGGTACAAGTCTGATGGATACCTTCTCCCTAAAAATAGGTCTTTGTGCTCAGTATTGTACGGATGGCCTGTATTGGCCTTGTTTCTACCGGTCAAATCTACCCCAGTATAGGCTGAAATGGATTGATTACTCCTCTAGACAGCATATTGTCCAGAAGATAATATTCCGCTAGCACCTAACTTCGTAACAAGCACTACAGGATTCTTATTCATGAATCGATCAAAATCCAACACATTCTTCACTTCATATCTGATGTTCCAACAATCCAATTATATTTTCAAATCGTCGTAGCTGGAATCATGCCAAGTGCTTCCCCGGATGATGTAAGGCATCACATGCATTTCTCCGCGTTTCAAAACATCAAAGGGTACATTCGGACCGAGTGGACTGTCACTCGACCAACTTGGCCTTTCTTCTCTTCTCTTTTCGTATTCGACAATGCTATTATCTCTTTCTCAATGGGTACCTTGCTGACGACGTTACTGGCGCTACCAGTATTAGGTCTGATCTGTTTACCACTTATCATCTCAGCCTGGATCACCGTCATTGTCGCCTTGTTCACCTTATTTGTACGTCTCTCCGTGATATATTTAGAGCTCCTCTATGAATTCACGGTTAGCTTCTTTACTCTTCCATTAGTCAATTCATCTCTCTTGACTTTTGTGCCATCCGAGCCTCCCACGCCAGCAGCGGGTAATTCGAGGCGAAACTCAGCATATGGCCTGATTCGGTCCCGCAAGAGCCAGGACTCTCTTTCATCCTGGTCAATTGTCGAAGCTCAAGATGAATCACCTAAGAAATCGAAAAATATCTATGCTCGAAACATGGCAGAGGCTCATCATCTGCCGACAGGTTTCGGTCTCCCTGTCAGTGGTGACGAGCGACGAGACTTTGAAGGTGTTGGAGGATGGAGGTCCTGTCCCGATCGGCCACGATCCAAAAATGGGCCGAAATCTCCTTATGAAAGGCTAGTGAGCCCCGTAGGATCTTCGCCAGACCAAAGTGCCACAGGCGACACCAATTCAGACATGATTGATGAAGATGAGCGTGCGTGGCTGTCTCTAAACAATCGACTCGAGCTTCCATCCCAAATCATAACATGGGGATCCAGCTCTAATGTAGCCAGCCCAACAAAATATGAATCATTCTCACCCAGGGCCAGCATATCTCATGGATTCATTCCAATCAAATCACCCCGTTTCCATCAAACACAGAGCCACCACGGCTCAAGACATCACCATCGTTCGCACACAACATCTTCGCTCTCGATATCGGAGCACAAGACTGCGAATGGAATGTCGGTTAGCCTACCAAATTATTCCGACCATGCCGTGTCACCGTCAGCATCGAGACTGGCTCCGTTCATGACACCGCAGCCCTATTCTACATTCCGGTCATCACGAACCATGCCAGCTAATAACACTGGAAGTGGTATGTCTAATTCATTTGATGGGGGCTACTTCGCCCTGCCACGGCCTGAAAGTCACTATTTATCTCCACTAGAGACAAGGGAAAGCCCGAACTGGAGTGGACATACTACGCCTGGAACAAAAACACCTGATGATAAGAACCCCGTGACTATTCAGTCCACGCGACTTATGTCGCATTATCCCACAAGCATCAGAAATCGCAGAAAAAGCATATCAGGGTACAATGCGAAACCGGGCACAAACAACGAATGGCTGAATTGAAACAGTCGAGAAATTACTGGGGACTTCATGGACCTACTCGCACTTACTGATACAAAATCGGTTGTCTTTTTGAGCGATTTTTCACCGGTGATTAATTGCCAGGAACAAGTCGGGAAGTTTGAGGCTATAGTAATTGAACATATGCATGATTATTTTAGCACTAGTATGTACCATGCTAAACTTAGTGGACTAGATTAAGAAGCCAGTTGGGAAAGGATCATCTGGATCAAGACGAAGCTGCTTCTCCCCTGTTATCCAAGCCCTACCTCGGATGTTCGGCAGAACGGCCTCATAATCTCCCACTCTATCAAGACCTCGTATGCGGCCAACAAATTTGGTGTCGATAATACTTTGAAAAGTAACACTCTCTCCAACATCTATCAGTCCCCTGGCGTGCAATACAGCAAGTCGGGATGAGCTTCCCCGTACCACAGGGACTCCGATCTAGTCGCCTAGGAGTGACGATGACCGTATGTCTCACTGATTTTCGCCAATCTTGAATCACCAATGGTTGGCTTATCACAATATTATTAACACCACAAATAGCCGGATTCTCCGGATGAGTGGGCATGCACTGAGCTAGCACCGCCCCCTTCAATCGTTTTCCAAGGCTGATAAGTTGATCCCCATGCGAGGTGTCAACAACGGTATTCAAATCTTTAGCCTGTGCAATAACATACCATTGACCTCCGTATGCGATGTCAACAGAAATTTCTCCGACTCCAGGGACATCAACCTCCATGTCTAGGGCATAGACGAATGCCGGAACATTATCGAAAGCCACGGATTTGCATTGACCATTCTCGCACGAGGCCGTTGCAGTAATTAAGCCCGCGGCGGTATCCAATTTTACTTCGGTAAAGTGTTCTTCCATTGGAACCATCCCTGTCTCCAGTAGAACTGTAGTTGTGCATATTGTGTTGGATCCGGACATTGGAACCCAGTCGCCTGGTGCCATGATCAAGAAGCCAGCATCGGCGCGAGGGTCACAAGGTGGAACAATGACCATTCCGCTCATTCTGGTCTTCCTCTGGGCTCATGAAGTAAAAGACGGCGTAAATCATCATATTTTTTTATGTACCGCGATAGTTTCTCGTGCATCGTTTTGGCGGGAAGATCGAGTATACCACCGACAATGACATCGCCAGCTTCTCCCTCGCAGTGGGATGAGACAATTGATAGTCCGCGTTTTGAATGCATGTTATATATTTTCGAGTATCCCGAGTCTCTTAATCGATTATGTTCCTCCTTCTTGAGATTATCGAAATCGGCAATCCTTGGCCGACTTGAACCTCAATGAAGAATACCTATTACGAGTAGATATATGCGGTGTAGATGGTTTAACAATCACCTAGCGCCTTCACTTGCGGAAGTACCTGCATCAAGCTTTTTCAGAAAATATGTCAGTAATACTATTCATATCCCATATGGAATAGTAGATGTCTACTTCGCATATCCACGGAGATCGGCTGATGAGTATTTTGGGTATTTCGGAAACTCTTTCCTGATTGACAGCCTGGACGGGCTGCTCGACGTATTAGTAAAGGAGAACTTGTTAAGTTCAAATGCAACACAGCTGGTAATTAGTAGTGTGAGTTAGCGGGTACTATTCAATAGGACTAGGTTGTTAGGGAGCTGTATTTTTGCTTGCTATCCCTAATCAATCATAGAACGGCGGGTTTATACTTCAAGCCCAAGTTTAAAGGTGTAAGCAAAAGACCAGTCTAGCTCTGAGATTCACTTAAAATCAAGCAAACGGCCAGATAGTAAGTACTCATTTTATTAGTGTAATCATTCTTGCAAAATAGATAGCATATCTGATATGAATTATTCAAGGATTATCGTGAAGGTCGTTCCGGCGAATTGCGGGGGAAATGCCAACACGTAAAGTATCCAGGGGAAAGTAGTTCCGTTCTTTGAATTCAGAATGGAATGGGCCCATCCCAAGAGTCCAACCCCTGTCTATGTAAATAGCTTCCCTGTAAACCTCTTTCTTGAAGAAAGGAAAATCTGCACAGGTCATTGTTAACTCTAATATCAGAATGGAAGTTGGAATCATCGGTTCAGGCATTATCGGGCTTCTTTCCGCCTTAACCCTCACCGATGCTGGCTACAAAGCAGCTATTATAGCACGCGATCTCCCCGGTGACGATTCACAAGACTGGGCAAGTCCATGGTAAGTATCCCGGTTACCGAATCTTCTGAAATTGCTTGTTTGCTGATGAGTTGGTGTTTAGGGCTGGAGTGTCGATCTTCCCTCATCCTGATGTTGGAGGTCATTCTCTCCAAACAGAGAATTTCAAATACTTCTGGGCTCTAGCCCACAGGGATCCTACTAGTGGCGTTCAAGTAAGTCAAAATAAGAGTTGAATATCAATCAATGAGTTGTTTTAACAACCCATTTTAGGTCGTAAAAGCGACTGAATACTATGATGACCGTGACGATGATTCAAGCATTTGGTATAAGACTATGGTACCACGCTATCGTTTGATTCCTCGAGAAAAACTTCCAAGCGGGGCCAAAATTGGTTTTACATATACCTCTATGACTATTAATCCCGAGTATCTTCTTCCTTGGATTCAAAAACAGCTAGAAGCTCGCGGAGTCAGATTTATCCGGAAAACACTGAGCTCTATCGATGAAGCTAAAGAGATTACCGGTGCCAAATTTATTGTCCATGCATCTGGACTTGGAGCCTATGAACTTGCCAACGATAAAGCCGTGGAAGGTATTCGCGGACAAACCATGTTCGTCAAGACGGATTTCGAAGAGCTGAAGATGCATCAAGGCTCACATTACACTTATGTGATTCCTCGAATGTTTACCAATGGTGCTATTATCGGGGGTGTGAGTCAGCCTGGGGGCACAGATCGCAAAGTGGACGTTGACTTGCGTGGAGATATCCTTCGACGTGTAAATGCACTGACTGGTGGAGGCATTGGTCCCGTTGATCTGGGAAAGGACGTACAGAAAGACATTGTCGCCTTCCGGCCTGGAAGAAAAGGGGGATATAGGTTGGAGACTGATGGTGACACAGTGCATGCTTATGGATTTGCGGGTCTTGGTTACATTTTCAGCTATGGAGTGGCTTTGAAGGTGAAAGAGCTGATGGATTCGGTTTCCAGCAAAAATCGAAGCCCAAGGAGTCGTCTTTAATCTACTTTCTATCGTTGGCTCTATGCCAAAAGCATTCGACTGGTACCTGTGCACTAAGTAGAACATCGATTTATCTCAATCAAAATGTAGTGATCAAGTAGGAGCTATATATCAACGAATATTGCTCAATTACTAGACGGTATCCTAGTGAGTCTGGGTATTTGGACTAGATAGGTTATGGCCAAGTCGTGGATTGCTTCAGGCTCACTTATTGAGCAAGGATCAAGCTAACAACTTGAAGTCAAAATCGTTTCAACCCACAATATAGCATTAGCCCTGAATCACAGCTCCAGAACAACGAAAGCCGATAATAATTCGAACACGGAACAAATTGCCCAAGATCATTTCACATCATTCCCTTGGCGCAGATTAGATACCATTTGTCTCCCATTTAGCCAATCGTTGGGTCCAATTCATAGGGTATATACCCTAGCTCAGCCAGTCTCGAGATAGCCGCCGGGAGGACTTGAACATTTGATGCCATTCCCCCACACTCAACAACCGAAAGCCTACCAAATGACAATGAGATCGCCACAATGCATAACTTCTGCCTACCTTGCTGAAGGAAACTGCAATTATCAATAAATCATGAAAATATACCCCGGAAGAAGTTTCTTCATTTCTTATCTCCCCGCACCCCGGGTTCTGCTGGTGGATAACGCTAGACGCAATGGAGTAGAATATGGGGACTACTCGGTTCTAGATAAGTAGCGACACACCCCAGAGTAACAGATATCTATTTGCTTGGTAGCCTCGAGTCTTATAATTTCTATATCCCTGGATTCAATTGAAAGAAACCTCTCATCATGGATAAAAAGATGCATCCCGATCAAGATCCCGAAAATACTATAGAGCCGACTCAGTCACAGACTGGGGAGATATTTGATACCAAGCCCATCAACCAAGATGCTGTCTTTGAGAAGATCCAGGAAGGAGATACTAACTACAGAGATGTAAGTGTCAAGTCTACTACCCTCTAAACAATTCTTATAGTACCAGGCTAAAACATGATTCAGGTGAGCTGGATGGGCACGACGGCTTTGATGATAAAGACTCAAATTGGCCTTGGTGTTCTTGCAATGCCTAAAGGGTTTGATACACTTGGAATAGTACCAGGTATAATCTTAGCTATTGTGATAGCTGGGATGACAACATGGTCCAATTGGATGATTGGCGTCTTCAAATTACGCCATCCCAGCGTTTATGGAATTGATGATGTCGGGGAAATGCTGTTTGGTAGAGTTGGATATGAATTATTTGGCGCTATGTATACTTTATGTGAGTACCCCTGAACTTTCATACCAAAATTCATGGATACAGGTTAGCTAAACTGAATCTCTGTTCTCTGTTTAAGATTGGATCTTCTCTGGAGGCTCTGGTCTTCTGAGCATCTCAATCTCATTCAATGTTCTATCTGACCACACCACTTGCACGGCTGTTTTCGTTGCAGTTGCTGCCATAATTGCATTCATGTTTTCTAGTATACAAACACTCGCCCGGATAAGTTGGGTGGCCTGGGTAGGGGCTGCGTGTATCATCATTGTAGGTATGCTACTACTATTACGCTCGAGTCTAGCGACATATCACATTCTAACTGCATTACGACAGTATTCGTTGTAACCATCGCCGTCGGAAACCAAGGCCAACCTCCAGCTATTAACGGTGTTGTCCCCCCGTCCGATTACAAAGTCATTGGTAACCCCAATTACGTTGAGGCTATGGTGTGATTTGGGACAGTGGTATGATTTGAAGCAGACTAGCTGCGATTCTACCTCTAGAGCTGGAATGTATATTTAAGTTTCTTTTCAATCGTTCATTGTTCTGTTCGGGATTTATTTCTAGTTTACCAATTTGTATAAACTTGCGACTGAGCCAATCATCGTCGCTCTTATAGATCCACATGGAGATGAAGTTCATCAACTTGCTCCAATATCGGTATCATTATAGACTTTATTGAAAATATTTATTTTTCAGAACACTAGCTATGTACCTAATTAACGCATTCATCCCATTCAGAAACCATGAAAAGAGCAGTCCTGGGATTCATATTTGGATATGTTGTTTCACTCCGCATCGAGTTCTCCGCGGCGGCATAGAATGAATCACCGGGAAACTCCACACTTTCAGAAAGCTCCACAGACTACTCGAGTAGCTAGAATATTTTCACGGCAGTGGATGGGCCGCTAGGGCCCATTTTGATACGCCGTTCGGCCATTTATGCCAATCACCTGCCTCTTGTGTTCTTTTTGTGAGCTGCTGTAATTGTGCTTTATTCCAAAGTTAAAAAGATCTTCTGCTGTCACCAAAGATTTACTATTTACCAATCCCCTATATCACTAAGTTATTGCCTTTGAAGCCGTATTCGACTCACTTCAGAGATAACACGACATAGAATGTCCATTGAAAGACAACCACAATCAACATCGACACCACCAGAAGTGACCCCGCCTTCTGAAGCAATTGACGACGAAAATGAGGACAAATATCCAGAGGGCGGGCTTAAAGCCTGGCTAGTCGTTTTCGGCGCATTTGGAATGCTGATTTGTACATTCGGCATGATGAGCTCGGTGGGAGTCCTCCAATCATACTGGGAAACACACCAGTTGAAAGAATATTCCTCGAGTGTAGTCGGTTGGGTTCCGTCAGTATTCGTGTTTTTGAATCTCATGCTTGGTATCCAAATTGGACCAATGTTCGACAGGTACGGCCCTCGCTGGATTATTCTCATCGGATCTGTGCTCTACATCCTTTCATTCTTCCTACTTTCTCAGTGCAAGGAATACTACCAGTTCATGCTTTGCATGAGTATTCTTGGTGGAGCTAGTAGTTCTATGATCTCGACGCCTACTATGGCTTCTATATCACACTGGTTTCATAAACGTCGAGGTCTGGCGACTGGTATTGCGATGTCTGGTGCTAGTATTGGTGGTATTATCTTTCCGATTATTTTAAGACATGTCATTGATAAACTGGGGTGGGCATGGGCTCTTCGTATTATGGGATTTATCTTTGTCTTTCTTCTTACTATTGGAAATCTTTGTGTTAGAGGTCGACTTCCGGCGAAGTTGAGAAAGGGTACAATTGATATGAAATGTTTCTCGGATTCAAGATTCGTGTGGACGACAGCAGGGGCATTTTGTGGGTTTTTTTTCCCTTCTTTTGTCTTTCTCACCAATCAAAATGGCTAATTCATTATTTCTCCTACAGTCAGTGAGATAGTCCTTTTCGCATCCTTGGGTTTGATACCTTCCTATGCAGTATCACAAGGCTTCAGTTCGGGTACAGGAACTTATTTGTTGGTTGTGTTGAATACGTATGTGAACATCCTATGAAATAGACTGACTGACACTAATACTCTCATATAGAGGATCCGCCGTGGGACGATTACTAGCAGGCTTGACATCTGATCACTTCGGGGCGTTCAATACGATGACAATCGTCATAGCATTTACCACGATCTGCATTTTTGTTCTCTGGGTGCCATTTGGTCGATACATTGGGGTTTTATATCCTTTTTCATTCATTCTTGGCCTTGGCACGGGGAGTTTCCTAAGCATAACGCCTGTGTGTGTTGGGAGAGTATGCAAGGTTGAAGAGTATGGACAGTGGCTTGGGACATGCTACTTCGTGAGCAGTTTTGGGTAAGATACCAGTAAAGCACATTACTCAGGGACAGAGTTACTTTGCTGATAATCCATCTAGAACCCTAGTTGGTATTCCCATTGCTGGAGAACTACTTCAGGTCGCGGGCCCAACACGACTTGCTGCAGTCCTCGGTGGCATATTCGGATTAGCCCTGGTGAACTTCACTATTGCACGCTGGTCGTGCTTGAAGTGGAATTGGAAATGGCGAACGAAGGTTTGATATGTTCAATATCACATTCGCAAGATCAGCCCGGACACTACTATGATCTGCAGATCAAAGTTCTTGAAAGAAAACCTAGGTAGCGTACTGGGTAATATACTTGGAAAAGAGAGCCCTCTCTTTAGGCATTAAAGAAAAGCTATCTGCTCAATTGTATGTCTAATGTGCAATATGTAAGTACTAGTAGGAGATTTATATACCAACCAAAAAACCTCAACTCTCTCAGAGAGACAAAATCGTACACGCCTGGAATCTGACTAGCTCTCCGCCAAATATTCGTAGTCTATCGTTGATAGCTAATGCCACTCTTTTCCTGCGGCGCAAGTTGCAAGAGCGGATCGTCTAAGTAGACAATGCTATGTTTCTTTTTTTTGTTTTCTTCTTTTTCTTTTTTGTGGTCCCCCCTTAAGAACCTCGTTCCCTGTTGTTGACATCCTCCATCTCTGAGAGCACGAAGCGGTTGAAGTCTTCCCAGCCATCGAGATAGAGATGATGACCAGCTCGCTTGATAACGACTACCTTGGAGGAGCCTTGGTCATTAGCTCTCTCTTCTGCGGTGGCCGAAGACAATACGCGGGACTTCTCTTCGTCCAAGCGAGCTGCAGCTGCATGACCACCTGAAACATCCATCCAGTCATGATCACCGTACATGAAGACAATCGGAATACCCTTTTCACGTCGAGGTTCTTGCGATGTCATTGCATCTGAGGGTGGGGCGGAGAGCGTGGTAGAGCTGTCGGTTTGAGATACATCGGGTTTGGGATTCGACTTGGAGAAAAGAGAGCACGAAGATGACGCCGCTGATTGGAATGGGTTTGAAGCACCGGGCTGAATCAATTGTCGACCAACACCATGGATCCTGTGGATCAGCGGGCTGCGAGCAAATGCACCTGGGGCTAGGATATAGGCCAATGCATATTCTCCACTCCCACGAAGACTGAAGATCGAGTATGAATAGTCATGAAGGGCCTTAGCCTCTTCAGCTGGCAAGTGGGAAAAGCGACGCGATGTCCAGCCAGACACAATTCGCGGGCCGAAAGGACCAGTCCAGCGCACCAAACTGAAGGGAGAGATGTTTGCATCCCAAAGATAGGCAAACCACTTGGGGAGATTTCGGCGAGGTGGTTGATTGGCAGCCACTTGAGGATCAGGGTTCCTTCCTGTGATGAAGCTACCGTCGCTCGTCTTTGGTGCGCTTCCTGGAACCGCGGCGGCCGCGGTGATATCCCTTTGATCTTGAGTAAGCTCATTGGCAAGAGTGGACTCAGAGGGCTCGGGTACACCCGCTGTCACTGCGTATGGGTCTTCGGGAATACCGACTGGAGAGGCAAGGATGAGCTTATTCAGATGGCCAGGGTATTTGAGAGCATAAGCAACAGCCATGTAGCCTCCCAGGCTGTGTCCCAATAGAGTGAACCGATCAATCTTGCGCTTGATGCGCCACTCTTCCAGTGCGTCTACAAACCATGCTTCGGCTTCGCGAATGGCATCTTCGCGCTCCTTAGCCTTGATCTTGAACGACGGACGTGTACTACGACCCATGCCTAACATATCCAGCGCGTGTAGTTGCCAGCCTCGAAGTCGACTGAGAGGCTCAAAGTTCTTGTAGAAGAATCCAAGACCCGCACCATATCCATGAAGCATCACTAGATGTTGGTCTGCTTCCTCGCCGACTCTCTCCACAGAGAATTCGTTGAGCGCGCGGTCTTTGCCACTCAGCTCAACCATGCTTGAGCTCCATCGGCGGGGACCATATGGGTCGTTCAGCGAATTGGTCGAGATCTCGCCTTGCTGATTGTGATCCGCTGATTGAAGACTGCTGGGTGTAGTGCCATTTGGATATTCAGCAGTGTTACCAGTTTGCAAATGTGTTGGGGGCTGGTGTTGAAGGTAGGGCAGGTAGGAAAGGACTTTATGTTCGGCGGCAGCAGCAGGAAGACGAGCCCACTAGAAGATGTGTCGGTCAGAGCAAATCTAACTGAATCCCCTCCCTCATCGAGCCTTGTCCGCGCAAAATATTGTAGACTTCCAGGCAATTTCACACTTCACTTACCCACTGACTGAAACCTTCACGATATCCCAACGGGAAGAATGAGTTGGCTACCGCCGCACCAGCAGCCGCGCGCGCAGCGTAAGGAGTACCTGATCGGTTTCCCTGATCCGAGCTGCGGTTACTATGCTCATGAGCCTCCCGCTCAGACGAATTTAAAGACTCCGATGCCATTGTAGAAGCCAGGCGGTGCTTGGGTGTATTGGTGGCGAGAGATGCGACGTGGGGGGTCAACGCCCGAAATCGGGGATTATATACACTGGAGGTTGATGAGACTGTGTTGTGGAAGTATATGAAGCGAGTTGAACAATTAGGACGAATTATTCGTATGGGAAGAAGGTCCGCGACAATCATGGACGGAGGGCGAGGTTTGGACACGGAGACAATCGGGGAGGCCGCTTAACCCCGACAAAGATGCCTCCACTCAAGTAATTAGTCGAAGGAAAAGGAAGACAAGTCTTGATTGACGATATAGAGAGGTACACGGCACAACTCGAAGAGCGAGAAAATGCCCGGAGTATTGAGAAAATGAAGAGAAAGAGAAGAGGAGGTAGAAAGAAGAGAAGAGTTGAGAGAGAGAGAGAGAGTAGATTGTTGTAGATCGAAAAGTGGGCGGATGATGTCGTTGGCCCCTTCGCCTTCCGCTCTTTTCTTCTTCCTCTTCCTCTTCTTCTCCCTGCAAATCCCTCCATAAAAGGGCCGTCACGGCCGACTTTCGCTACAATTCCACCATGGCCTCGCCTTTGGATCAAATCGTCAAGGGTGCTCCTGTGCCTGAAGTTCGAACTCCAACTCCAGAGCCATTGAATTCAACAAATTCCGGCTCTTCATCCCCGCCACGACCCTCAACACCAGATCCATTAGCAATCGCACCAGACTCACCTCCTCAGATCTATTTGAACCTCTTGATTATGGAGGCCTCGTTACGAACACAATATCTAGCTCTTCGCGAACGTCGTCGTCAGAATACATTCTTCCTTTTACTTCTAGCCGGTTGGATCGCTTACTTCGCCTATGCCTTGTTCCTTCGTCCACGTGAAGATGGCCGAGGTGTTGGCGGGTCCGTTTATTGGATGGTAGAGATGGGAGAAAAGGTCGCTCTATTAGGGGGTGTAGTGACTGCGTTGTTGGTTTGGGGAACTGGACAATGGGAGCGTGGAATACGTTGGCCACGGCGCTGGCTCGCCGTCGCTAATCGCGGCCTTCGCACTATGAATACTAAGATCATTGTGATTAGAGGTCCTTGGTGGCAGGAACTGCTCTCCTACGTCTCATTTCTTTTCCCTTTTACCTTACCCTTTTTCCCTTCTCCCACCGGCAATTTCCACTTGATCGAACGTCATCCGAACGAGAAACGCGGTAGTCGGCAGCACTACCAGCAATATTATAACGGTGCGGACAGTGAATCCGGCCTAGTCGAAGAGGATCTCAGTCCTGGCGGTGATTACATTCATCTTTTACTTCTCCCAAAATCTTTCTCTCCGGAGTTCCGCGATAAATGGGATCAATACCGAACAGATTTTTGGTGTTCCGAGAATGAGCGTCGCACGAAGTTGCGCCATCAACTGCGCGAGCGAGAGCGTCAGCTTGCCCAGTCCGAAGGCAGTTGGCTCGGCCGCTTTGGTTTAGACTGGCGCGCTTCGAGGCGCCGCCGGCTCGTGGCTGCGACACTGCATCGTTCTCTCGATTCTGAAAGTAAACATCGTTCTCATTCCCACCATCAACATCAGCCATCCATTTCGTCCAAACTCAGTCAGGAATATCGCACTCCCTCTGTACGTCGAGGTACGCGCTCAGAATCCTCACACTCCCGCAACTCTTCTCGCAGTACTACCCCCGTTGATGTTGATGACCGTCCGCCTTCTCGCTCCTCCGCCTCGGGTCGACCTCGGCGTGGAAGTACAACACCGTCATTATCCGGTGGAGATCAAACTCCACAGCAGAGGAAACGGAAGGGTTCCAAATCTTTGCGCCGTGGTCTATCGCCTCTTACTCAGGCGCAGGTGCGTGAGGGTGTTCGAAGTCCGTCCTTTTCGTCTGATGACTCGATGCTGGTGAGCGAGAGGGACCAGGAAAGTATACCAACGTCTATACCTGAAACAAATTCTTCTGTCTAGAATTATGACTGCATCCTTTTTCTATATTTTGTTGCTCGAACGGTGCCGACTTTGTAGAGCCTGCAGGCTATAACTAGTACATTAGTGTAGTAGGCCCGAAGTATTAACTACGAATGCTCATGCTTCGAGTTCTGAGCATCCGACCATGCCTTCAAGTTCAAATTACATCAGGGACTCGAAGCGTACTAGTACATTCTAAAGTGCATAGTGCAAGTCTTTCTTAGATGTCAAGTATGAACTGTACTACCATATATTCAAGTCTTCAAGCACTTAATCCTATCCAGTTCCCCCAATGCATCGACGCCTTACTCCAGACAAAAAGGAAAACATGATATCATCCCAATGCAGCGAGTAAGAAGCATGTTCGTAAATTATTGGCACAGCCCAGTTTTTCCGTGAGTACCGTTGAGAAAGACGCTAGAACCTCCTCTTTTAAATGCGGTAGACGTTGTCATCATCCTCCAGGAACCTGTTACAGAATTTGGTTAGCTATTTCAATTACATGGTGGGTCGTAAGTTACGAGTACTCACATGAGCAGATTCTCATCGTTCATTTTGCGCAGAGCCTGAATGGCTTCCGGGCGAGGGAAAACGTGCGCAGCGCCGAGGCTGGGCGAAGCCCGAATAGCTGTATTGATAGCTTCGATCATGTCATCGACATTAGTCGTGTCACCATCGACGAAGACTCGGGAACCCATGAGAGGGCCCAGTGTCTGGCGGAAGACAGCCATGCGAGCTGGCGTGATCTCAGCTGTGGAGGATTGGGTATCGTCACCCTGTGATTGCAAGAGCTGCGAGGCAGGTTGCGAAGAGGCCACAGACATTTGGGAATCTGTCTGGGTTTGTGTCCGGGTGGTTTGACTTTCCGGCTCGTCTTCGGGAATCGCAGAGCTGGGTGCACCCCGAGTCCTGCGGGTGCCACGGCGTGGAGTAGCTGTTGAAGAACCCCGAGCAGGAGTATCATCGTCATCGTCACCGAGCTCGGGTTCGCTGTCATCATCCGAAGAATCTTCGTCGAAGGTAGTCACCTTGCGTCTCTTGGTGCGGTTGTCTTGCTCGACTTCCTTGAACATAGCAAAGCGCATAATAGCTTCAGCATGCTTGGCGTCTTTCTCATCGACTCTGTTAGACAGGCGTGCCTTGGCGTGTGCAGTTGAGAGACGGATCAGTGTCTCTAGTGTACGGGGAGTGATTGGGGAGGTGCGACGCTTATTGCCGTGAAGTTCATCGTTGCGAAGGGCAGAGTAAACGGCGATGATATGATCAGCAGCTCCCTTGGTGAGAACAGGTTTGACTCGAGACTTGGCGTACTGGATGTACTTCTTAATGAAGGGAATGCTGATGATTTCCACGTTGTTCTTGCCACGGTTACGAGCAGCATTGATCATTCCACCGTGAAGCATGACGTTGAACTTCTCATAGACTTCCGTGGTCTGGTTCTTCTCTCCACGGTCTTCGCCGCCAACACCAAGGGTTTGGTTGAGTTGCTCACGGACTGGGGCACCCTCTTCAGTTCCGGGTTGACGATAACGATGCATACGCAGAACGTGTTCAGAGACCATTCTGTCCTTCGAGTCCTCGATGTCATCTGTCACGATAAACAGCAAATCGAAACGGGAGAGAAGAGAGTCGGGGAGAGCAATGTTCTTGTGAGGGTCTTTGTGAGGATCATACTGTCCGTAGATAGGATTGGCTGCAGCCAGAACACTGCATCGGGCATTCAAACTGGTATGGATACCAGCCTTAGCGATGGTTACAGTCTGCTGCTCCATTACTTCGTGAATAGCAACACGATCGACATCACTCATCTTGTCGAACTCATCAATACAGACAACACCTCGATCACCAAGAACCATGGCACCAGCTTCCAAGCGGCGCTCGCCCGTCTCTTTGTCAGACGTGACAGCCGCAGTCAAACCGACACCAGAAGAGCCTCGACCAGTCGTAGCAATGGCGAGCGGAGCAGTATTCAACACGAAACGAAGCAGTTGAGATTTGGCAGTTGAAGGATCACCGACCATCAGGATATTTATATCACCACGAAGGTGAGTGCCGTTCTCCAAGTTTTTCTCCATACCACCAAGCAACATCAACAAAATAGCCTTCTTGATGTAGTCGTGTCCATGGATACTGGGGGCAAGAGAATGCGACAAAAGCTCGAATACATTCTTCTTCTTCGAAATCTTGTTGATATTTCGGACATCGGTGTCGGTAATGGTGGCTTGGGCAACACCACCACCAGACTTTGATGACAATTGGATGATGTTATTGGCCATGACAACGGTGCGGAAAGTGGAAGATCCAGAGCCAGCATTGCGGTTACCGAGAGTGCGATAAATACCAACTAGTTGAATTCTGTCACCAGGCTTAGCGGAGTCGACCAGGTCGTCGTCAACGATCACATCAACACTGCGGGGCAGTTGACCAGCCGGTGCACGCTCGGGCATTTCTTGGATGGAGATTGTTTGGTGGTCCATGTAGGTAGAGTATCCATACTCGGTGATGAGCTGGAAATCGGCACAATTAGAAGCCATCAGCGACTATCAAGTCGGGTCTGTACATACCGGGTTTTTCTCGTCATCTTCTTGGGGGTATACATTCAAACTTGTGGCACCACTGGCGGTCATAGTTTGGTCGCGATATTTTCTGGCAAGGAAACGGTCCTTCTTTTCGCTGTAGTGAACACTCTGGATTACCTTGGGTCGGACTAAAGAGCACTTCGTCACAATTCCTTCAAGGGCCACCATACGGTTCAGGTGTTGAGAACCCAAGGTTCGGGGGTTGCAAGAAAATTCTCCGAACGCTCCGTGGAAGGCACAGTAGTAAAGCTATTGAAAGAGCTTATCAGTTTAATGCTCTTCTGCTTTCAAGTCCATACATGCATCCGTCTCAAACATACCGTCTCGTCTGACGACTCTTTCCTTCCCGGCATCACATGCTTAACGACGTCTTTCAAGGCCGTATCAAAAGATTGTGTGTATTCGAACGGGGATGTTAGGAGTCTGATCGAAAATATAATTAGAACACAGTAAACCATGTCGATTTGGATAATTCTAAATCTTACCCATCAGCCATCTCTCGGCTATGTTGACGAAGGTCATCAAGGTCAACCTGGAAGCTGTCAACAATCGATTTCCAAATCATCAAGGGGTTGAAAACAACGCACCAGCAAACGGCGCGATCCTCGATTTAACATCACCACAATATCGGCTCGGTAGCTATATGATATTGTCAAAATCCACTCTATTCCCCCCATTCAATTCCAGGAATGAACGAACCTCCGAGCACGGTTATCGGCTGGCAAGAAAAAAAAACACCCTGTCAGAAAACAGTCTTCATAATACAAGAATAGGAAAACTTACTGGGGTCAAGGAATTCCTTGGCAGCGCGCACGCGATCCTGCGCGGCCTCATCGCGTAATTGAGTATCCATGATAGTTGTGGTACTTTGGATGTGGGATGTCGCCCGAGTTGAGGGAGGAGGTGAGGGAAAGTTGTGGAGGTTCTTTAATTCGACCACCGCGCTATCCCAAATTAGGCAAAATTGGGACGCGCTTTCCAACGCGTTCGCGTCGCTTAGGTAATACACGTGGATGGCTGGCCCATCACAGTGGAAGTTGGACATGTATATCATTGACATCCAAAGACTGCGCTGTGCGGTGCGAACAGACTTATATTAATATGCGACTTGTTTCTGTAAGAATGTACACACTTCACCACTTGATGACATCGCATGGCTGATGGAAAGAATGGCAGAAAGAAGGATAGTCTCAACCCAATGTCACGGCACTATTGTATGAATATTGGAGTGTTGAGGATCTTGGCAATGACTCAATCTTTCAAAAAAGGTATATTGAGCAATGGAGTGGGAACTAATGTACATTTGAACTATCTAGACAGGATATATGCAAAAGGGCTGGTTAAACATATCAATATACAAGAGGGAGGGTGACTCCCTATTTGCGAGCCTTGCTCTCATCAAGAATCTCACTCGGAGTCTCGATGGTCTGCTTCACGTTCTCAGCTTGAGATTGGAATTCCTCTTTATCGGCGGATACTTCAACCATCGAATTCTTTTGGTGTTGGCTCCATGTTGCAAAGTCTTCATCTTGATTTTCATCGAACACCTGAGTCTCATCTCCAGACGGCTCGTTCTCAGTCAAAGATTGGCCATTTGCCAATTTGCGTTGTCTCTTTGGACCCTCGCGTCGCTTCTTCTCGCGTTCGATAACTCGGGAAAATCGCAGGTTGCGCTGCCTTCTTTGGTTGGCGCGGGAGTGGCGGAAGTGGCCCTCGGTGTCAATTTGGTCTGCGGGCGACATTGGATTGAATGGAGGGTCAAATTGAGCCTCATCTGATAGCGATGTCTCGGCTGGTCCTTCAATGGAGCTAGATTGGTTCTTTGACTCAAAAAGATGGTGGGGGAAGTCGGGCTGATGTGTCTCTAACGTCTCATCGTCAACGAAGATATCAGGCCGGGGTGTAGGCTTTCCAGCTCTGCTGAGAACACCACCCCGGATGATATAAGGCTCGCTCGGACTCGGCGCTTTGTCGGCCTGTTGGGAGCGATGTCGAATCATTACTCCTTGAAGCTTGTCTCGTTGATAAGGCATTTCACCAATCATTTGAACCGTCTTGGGGGCAATCGTATTGATCTTCTGGAGCTCGAGGTTGCCTTGGGTGATAGTTTTATCACGGACACGGTCAAGAGAGGCGGCGAGGAAAGACATCGTGAGATAGGTTGGTTGCAGGAGATCAGGTTCAATGTTGATCCAGTACTTTCGTGTACTCTTTCCAGAAACGTCACGGAACGACTCTGTACGAGGATCCTCTAGCATCCAAATAGTATTCGTCATCTCGCCAGACTTCCTTCCGAATCCGCGTAGGAGTTTGTACCATCCAGGGAAATGGGGTGCGAATTTCTCCTCAAACATTTTGAAAGCTTTGACCTGATCATTATAACTGTCGGAGGAAGCTAGCATTTGGACCCAGGTCGACCAATTGAAGGTTGTCAACGCAAAGCCAAGCTTTTCAAGATCGGCGACGACGTGGTTGATTTTGCTTGTCCTATTTTGATAGCCCAGAACTCGCATATAGAGCGATAAGGGTTTCGCCAGAATGAAACGCTGGGTCGGTAGGATCTTGGAGGGCTCATTCTGAGGAACCGAAGCGTTCGCAGAGGATGAGGTCGAAGCTTGCGGTCCTGTAAAGTTGCGCCGAGAAAGTCGGTCGGTGGGCTTGGCTGCGCCCTGCGGTTCGGAATCAGAGAAGGGACCGGAAGATATTTCAAAATCAAGTCGACTAGCCTTCTGGATAGCATCGGCTAAAGCGAGCTTCCATAGTTCCTCTGCTTCCTTGTATTCTGCGACATTGAGATGAGCGGCCATCATGGAAGTGAGGACTTGATATGGCACCATTCCAACATTGTTTCCCTTGGTGTCTACAGGGATCCTATTGTCCAGGAATTGCTGGTATAGAGCACGGGCATGTCTGATCGCACCTCGGGTCCCATATTGCTTGATGAGATATTCATACTGCCGAGTCACCGAGGCATCATCAGCTGGGGTTCTGCGAAACTTATAGCTTGGGTTCGAGGCATGAGAATTGGCGATGTACTGAGCTAAAGCTTTTTCTGCGTGCTTCAGGTTGAGTTCGTCGCCACTCGTGATACCGGCCTCTTTCGCGATCTCCAGATCACGCTCGGCCTGCGATCTGAGGTACAAAAAGCTGGAAAATGGCCCAGCTTTGCCGAAACGCTCCACAATCTCTTTAAAGATGATGTGCACCATGTCCCTATTGCGCTTCTCAACGTATCCGAACAGAACAAGAGTGTAATGGTATTCATCAGCGTACATCGACCGATGTTGATGAAGTTTTCTGAGATAGTCCCTTGCCCTGTTAGGTCTCCCAATGAGAACGAGACCAAGCATCGTTGCAGAATACGTCCAGGAGTCTGGTTTGATATTGGCAGCTTCCATGCGACTCTTGATCCGATAGCAAGATTTAACGTCTAGCCTGCGCGCATACTGATAGAGAATCGCATTCCACATTCGGGTGTATGATCCTTCGATTGGAATCTTTACACAAGCCTCTGCAAGTTGTTCCGCCAATTTTAGCTGTCCGTTCTTGCAGTATACCGAGATGATCGTGTCAAGCATCGGCATTGTGATGGATACATGATGTTTCCGGGCCTCTCTCAGTAGTTGACGACTGCTTTCGATGTCCCCTCGGTCCGCTGATATGCCCATCAATGTGCCGAAGGTATAAGAATCAGGGCGCACGCCAGCAGTCAACATTCGGCTGTAAGTTTCGCGTGCACTAGCCCAGTCATTGTTCTTCGCATGAGCTTTAAGGAGCACGTTCCAACAAAAGATGTTTGGTTCAAGGTTGAACTCATCGCTTAATCTTTGGAATTGTCGGTATGTTTCCTTGACATTGCCGTTCTCTGCATGGACAACAAGCAAAGGTAGCGCTGTCGCGCAATCAGGAGGATTGCCGTGATCTCCTAGCATCCTATCGAAAATAGAATCAACCTGGGAGACATCTCCAGCATGAGCCAAGCAGTTCAGGGCAGCGAGGTAAGCCTTCTTGCCGGGTGGCGGATGAAAATGCGCGAGTTCGTCCAAGAAAAATGTGATCCCGCTTGAAATGTTTCGTGATTTCATGGTGACTAATTGACGCTCTAAAAGAGCGTACGGAGGTCGGAAGTCAGGGTATTGCGAGCGTAACCGGCGATAAAAGACGATTGCCCGAGAAGAGACAGAGCGAGATTTGGACGATTGAAGCGTATGTATGATGCTGCGGTAATGTCTTATTCTCGAGAGACCAAGATTGTGATATACTCGCAGTATTTCCAAGAGGGCGTCCAATGGAGCATTTTCAGGATGCGTAGGAGATCGTGAGATGGTTTCCAAAAACATCAGTCCGAGATCCAATGAGGATCGATTTTGTTCAGCAGGTTGATCCGAGAGGTAATTTCCAAATTCGATGCCGTTCATAAGAAACAAGTCATCCTTTACACAGGAGAAGATAACGTTGGATCTTGTGTTATCCGCCAGTTGCTGGTGGGACCCTATCTCCCATGCTTCCACGGCAGATGCCCATAATTGACTTGTCCAAAAATGCGCAAAGATCCAAGGAATACAAGCCTTGGAGATTTCGTGTGTCGTGACTAGCCTAGCTATCTCACTGAGCCTTGGGTAGTTTTCTTGTTGGATCTGGGATTGAGTAACGTGATAAAAGTCGTCAGGCGAGCGATCTTCCGGTGGAATCTCTTCAAAGACTTGCCAAGCCCGATCCCAATCTGAGCTCTTGCCGGAGCTTGCCAGGTATTCACACAAGCCGGAGCGAATGGTAGACGGTCTTCCAGCTGCTAGATAAAGGACCCATGCTTTGTCGAAATCCTTTTGTTTCTTTCCCAGCATATGCGACAAATCTATCATGGCCTGGGCAACTGGATCGTCCGATTCAACTTGAGAAGCTTGTCTGTGTATGCTTGAGGAGTCTGGAAGGACTGCATGCGTATTTGGGACCGCTTCGGAGGCATAGGTTCTTGGAAAGCCAACCAAGGTTCTTCTTCTTCGGCGCAGGCCCAATCGTCTTGAGTGACGGGAGATGCGCAGCCCAGGAGATGTGGTGATTTCGGGGTATAAAAACTCCAGGAATGGAGTTCCTCCATCAGGAGCCGATGGATTTTGGTTTCGGGAGGCGAGGTTGAGAGCGGAGGACGGACGTTGACTTGACGGTTGTACGAAGGCGAGAAACCAATTGGAGAAGTCCTCTGTGGTGGCACTATGTTTCCAGAAATCACGACACAGGGATCTCCGTGTTCGAATGGCATCATTGGAGTCTCGAAACAAACGCCGTCCTGCGCTCTCGAAACAGGCGGTTGCCCGTTCCAACATCACCCCCAATCGTCGCGGTGTTGGAATAACACTGAAGTCACCGAGGTTGTTGATCAACAGACTGCATCGTATCGCTTCGAATGAATCTGTATAGTCGAAGAAAAGTTTAGAGACAAGACTATCTTGACAATTGTTCTCACTTCACTCCGCAACGTTGAAGCAAGCTATTTTGAGAGATGGTGCCATACGTACCGCAAAAAAATACAATAGAAAAATAAGACGGAGCCTTCGAAAGACCCCGATATACAACAGCACGTAGTCCGCAGACTCAAAAGCTCAAGACTTCAGATTCTCAATGAAATGCAGTCTTGAGTGGTAAAATCCGCGAGCAGGGTAGCTCATGAATGGGAATTGAAGGGAGCAACAAACCTTTGGGAAAGATTGGACGTTGGAAATTGCCGGGCCATTTCAGTTGGCCGAATCGGGTACCGCCTTTGGGAGGGAAAGCCCCTTCAAGACACACTTCCGATCACTCAACCCCTCCATTCTTCAATTCTGATCGACTATCCACCATGGAGATCACCGATTTTATCTTCAAGGAACGGGAGGATCTTCTTTTGGTAGGCGACTACAATGCCTATCGGGCGCACGCCACTCGCCGGCTACACAAACTCCGCAAGAAGCTGGGCCAGGCCACTCCCAAAGGCCGCAAGTACACGGCCAAACCTGCTGTGACTGCTGAAAATGTCGGGGCCAATGTGGCGTATGTCCTATCGATTTACGAATCTTGCGAAATCTTTAAAATAATTATAAAATCCAAAAACTAACTTTCAATGTCTAAATTAGATATGTACACCTATTGCTTCTGGGGTCCGAACGAGCATGGGCGCAAGCGATGCATATGAAATCGACACATTCTGCCGATCCGGACGCAAAGGGTATTACCGGTGCCACTAGACGCCATATCATCTCCCGATTGAACAAAGCTCAAGGATATGCGCAGCACCTAGTCTCGCTACTGCACGAACAATCGGCTTCCGGTGCGAGCGACATCGATATTCTGGAGGCGCGGGCATATTTTGCTACGATCTCCGGTGCATTGTGGCTGGAAAAGCGACGTTGGGAGCAATGCTTGCATGACTATGCAATTGCGAGAGTCATCTATACGGCTCTGGGACAGAAGGTCAAGAAGGATGCTTTCCGGGACTTGCTCACCGGGACCGTCGACCCGAGTCTGCGCTATGCAGCTTACCAAATGAAGCTGCCACGTTCGAAGCCTACTTCCTCACTTGCCATTGAATATTTCCCGTCTGACTCGACTATTCGATCCGAAGTGGAGAAGCTGGACCCTTCTTGTCTGGCCGAGGAAGCCGCAGGTACACGGAGAACTGCCGAGGGTGAGGTCCAAAAGCTACCCGAGTCTGTGACATGGCGTTCGCGCACTGTTCCTCTGGACGACGCTTCCATCTCTCAAGCTTTGGCTGCTGCTTCCGCTGCAGAGACCCGTCTGTCCGCTTGGTTAGTCGGTGAGGGTAAATCGGCCTCTGCTAAGGATCAGGCTGCTGCATACGACAATGTCATCATTGCTAGTCAGGATGCGGTTGATGCTACTAAGACTGCCCTTGATGACCTTGCTAGTGAGGGTGTGGATCCCGGCGATAAGCGCGTGCAGGCATTACAGATCACCCGGACCGCTGTCAACTATCAATTGGTTGGCTGGCGTGTCGGACGTAACCGTGTGCTGTGCGGCGAGCAAGATGGTCTTGCCTTTAGTGAGGAATTGGCACCTCAGGGCAAGAATGCTAAGCGTGTTAGAGGCAATGGAAAGAAGCTCAACAAGCTCCGCGAGCGTGTGGTGTTATATGATTCCACGCTGCAGAGTATAGATTTCATCCTTGAGCTCCCCGGAGTTGCAGCCGACTCCACATTTGTACGGGATCTGGAGGCGAACCGACGCTATTTCCGGGCTTTGAGGTAGGATCATCACTCATTTATGTTTCACGACCTGGCAGCTCACTAACATTATTTCGGATTAGGTCTTTGGCCATTGGACGATCCCACGGCGTACTCGGTAAACCCACTGAAGCACTTGCTCTCTTCGCCCAAGCGTTGGACCTATCTTCATCTGCGGCACCATCGACATCACCCGCCTCACAAGGGCCTCCTCGTCTGGATGTTTCTCGGGAACAGGCCGGCGCTCTGGAGACCACGTTGCGCGGGCTGGTCGCGCATTATCGAGGACTAGTCACTCTGGAGCGACTTGAAGCTCAGTCCAGCTCCGACCAACAGCGTCCCCTTGTGGAGCGTCTCCATCAATTCCAGCAGGGAACTGATCTCAGTAACCTTGTACCGTATCCTCCCCAAATGAAGCCGGTGCCTGTCAAGCCATTGTTCTTGGACGTCGCATGGAACTACATTGACTACCCGCACGAGGCGCAGGAGGAGGTGCCGGCAGCAGAGGAGAAGAAGGGACGAGGTTGGTTTGGATTCGGACGGTAAATGTATTCATGAACTACCAATTTATATCATGAATCGATGAAATGAGAGGGCTGCATTCTTGTGGCATAATCAGAACTGTCCATCCAACATACTTCTATTCTACTGTAAGGAGTACATAGTACATATGTATAGTCCAGCCAATTAGGACTGACCATTAGTCATATCCACGTGACCCTAACGGGACCGAGCAAGCCGAATCACGCTATCCTCGTGCATAAGTCGAGGAAATATACTATGAGCACAGAGTTAAGAGGAATAGGAGATTTAACTAAAGAAAACATGCTATTCTATTCAGCATACCGTATGTAACATGTTAGATTGTGTAGTATATGGTAACTATATCAGAATCTAATGGAGTATAAAAGTGGATGTCAATTCGAATACTCCGAAATTTTGATATTCATCTCTTCGTGTACTCTTATCTACACGGTACAATACTGTCCGGAATACTATACAACATAACTATGGATATTTCCTGAGTATAATGGTAGTAACCAGAATGAATATATAGCAATAAAAATAAAATAAAATAAATCATACAATTCTAAAATACTTCCATTTTATCATTTTCTCAATAAATCTAGACTCCAGGTGGGTCAATCAGCCCATCTCATAATGCCTCGACAGTCATTCGCGGCTCGCCCAGCAACCGGGAATTGACCTTCCCGCCCCTGACCGATTTGATTTCCCTTTCTTCCCCTCTCCACCTTTTTGATACTCAGGCCACCTCCTCTCTCTCTCTCTCTCTTTTTTTTGCTCTTTTTTGTGTTTTTATTCTCTCTTTACAAAAGAAAATTATAAAAAAGACATCAGAGGCTACTACTTCTTGTAGCCTTACCAGTCAATATGGTCAACGTTACCGGGAGTTTCGTCTCCCCCTCCGCAGATGCGACAGTTTCCCCCCAATTGTTTGCGCCAGCGGGTCTTATCGCCTCAGTACTAGATGGCTTCACGATCTGGAAGTTTCTTCTGACGCTGTTCGTTGCTGCTGTCATTTATGATCAATGTATGTGTCATCCGTTGCATCCGACTCTTCAGAAAATTATACCAGTCGACTTTGTCGGATCTGCGCGTTTCGAGATGAAAATATGAACTAACATGATTCTTCCCCTTTTCAGTCAAATACCACTACCTCAAGGGTGCAATTATCGGCCCTGCCTATAAAATCCCTTTTATGGGCCCATTCCTGGAATCTGTCAACCCTAAATTCACCGAGTACAAGGCCAAATGGGACAGCGGCGAGTTGAGCTGTGTATCCGTCTTCCACAAGTGAGCCTCCCTGAAGAAAATGAGCATAGAAAAATTCCCCAAAGATTACGATCTTGATGGTCAACAGGCTTATTGCTTGGCTATCTTGAGAGTAATTAAACAATTCTCACGATCAATTGACTAACAATTCTCTAGGTTCGTCGTTATTGCCTCTTCCCGTGATATGTCCCGCAAGATCTTCAACTCGCCTACATACGTCAAGCCCTGTGTTGTTGACGCTGCCCACAAGCTTCTCGGCAAAACCAACTGGGTTTTCCTGGACGGCAAGGCTCACGTTGACTACCGTAAAGGTCTCAATGGTCTTTTCACTCGTCAGGCTCTGTCATGCTACATGCCCCGCGTCGAGGAGGTCTTCAACGATTATTTCAAGCGTTTCTTGGACAAGTCTGCCGCTGTCGGCCACAAGCCCACTCCATGGATGCCTCAATTCCGTGAGCTGATGACTGCTCTGGCCTGCCGTACCTTCGTCGGCTACTACATGTCCGAGGAGGCCGTCCAGAAGGTTGCCGATGACTACTACCTGATTACCGCAGCCCTCGAGCTGGTCAACTTCCCTATCATTCTCCCTTACACCAAGACCTGGTATGGCAAGAAGGCTGCCGATATGGTTCTGGATGAGTTCTCCAAGTGTACCGCCAAGTCCAAGGCCCGCATGGCTGCCGGTGGTGAGGTTTCTTGCATTCTGGACGCCTGGGTTAAGGCTCAGCAGGACTCTGCCAAGTACCGTGAGAAGCTAGAGAAGGGTATCCCCGTTGATGACTCCGAGAAGCCCGCTCAGGTTCTCCGTGATTTCTCTGACTTCGAGATTGCTCAAACCATCTTCACTTTCCTTTTCGCCTCCCAGGATGCCACTAGCGCCGCCACCACCTGGTTGTTCCAGCTCATGGCCGATCGTCCCGATATCTTGGACAAGGTCCGCGAGGAGAACCTGCGTGTCCGTAACGGTGACCGTAACACTGGCATCTCCCTGGAATTGATTGATCAGATGACCTACACCCGTGCCGTTGTCAAGGAGACTCTCCGCTACCGTCCCCCCGTCATCATGGTTCCCTACCTGGTTAAGAAGGACTTCCCCATCACCGACAAGATCACCGTGTCCAAGGGCTCTATGATCATTCCCTCCGTTTGGCCCGCTACCCACGACGAGGAAGCCTACCCCAACGCCGATTCTTTCGAGCCCGAGCGCTGGATCACTGGTGATGCTGAGCAGCAATCCAAGAACTGGTTGGTCTTCGGCACTGGTCCCCACTACTGCCTGGGTCAGAACTACGCCGTCTCGTCGCTGATTGCCATGATTGGCAAGGCCAGTCTGGAGATGGACTGGGAGCACTTCCCCACGGCTCAGTCGGAAGACATCAAGGTGTTTGCCACTATCTTCCCTCAGGTATGTTTACTCCCTCATTTCTTTCTACAATGTGCGTATTGTGACTCGTTCTCTAACCCTTGTACAGGATGACTGCCTGCTGAACTTCCGCCCTCGCGCCTAAACATCGGAAGTCCCAAAAGTTAAAAAGTATGAAGTTGAAAACCCGGCCCCGACATCCGGATAGAAGGGCTCGGTCACGATTCAGCAAGTCCTTCTGTCCTGGAGACGGCGGGGTCTATCTGAACTTTTCTATTTTCCCTTCTCTTTCTCATTTTTGATTTGGCCGACGTGGCATCACCCTACGTGTAAGGGGTCCCTGCCCTGGCATTTGGCTAGCATTGGGTGAACTCTGAGAAACCCTGATACCCTATGCCCCGGTTTGGTGTGTGTTTATGACTGCGGCCCCCATGCGTGCGCTGCGATGGAGCATTCCGGGGTTCTTCATTCTTCTTTCCTGGGCTCGAACAGCCACGAGCCATGCACATTAGAATAATATTAATTCTGTTCTTACTTTGTTCGAATAATTCAGTCTATTGTAAATAAAATGCGCCATGAAGGGCTCGTTCAACTTCTGACGAGTCTCTCAATATTAAAACGTTGAAATTAGGGTCTTCCAATAGTATAACTAGATTGTAATGGTCCCATGCCGCTTATGTCACCTTTACAGAAATGGTACCTACCATTTCTGTACTTTGCAATAGCTCTGAATATTTCGCTGTGACTCGGATATACTAGCGATAACAATCTAATGAAGACAATCTATTACACTAATAGATTGTCTTCATTGGTTAGTAGTACTACTACACTATAGTAGGTACTAACTACCTAGTACTTAGATAGGTAACTTGAATTTTTCATGAGTATGGGAGGGTGAAGACGATCGTCCCTATAGGGCTATAGACAGATATATATCCACCTGCCACTGAGAACGGGTACAAGTTAAAATATCCTAAAATCGGACGTCATAGACGTACTACTAGGTATTACCAGTAACTTTAGGCACAAACAAAAGGCTAAGTAAGCCATCAAATAGGCACACTATGATAACAAAAGAAGTATAACATCTTTGATCTTTGTGAGTCCGAATGTTCATAGGATAGGACCTGATTAATTAGGCAGGCGGTGACTTCGGCATTGACATCACATCCGAGCCCACTCCATCACAACCGCATCTACACTCGAGCATACTCTTTCTTTTAAACATATTCTACAGGGTTGTTAAGATGGCAGCAACACTCCAATCTACCATCCGGCGCACAGCTAGTGCACTCTCCTCTACCACCATCAAAATACCAACCCGCCAGATTCTCCGTTCAACGGCCTTGCGAGCAACTACAACCCGAGGTCTAACCGTTTACTCGCGCCGAAGCATCCTCACAACAAAAAAGCAATACCAAACACTGATCCAACCCCAATCTCAAATCCGCTGGTCAAGCGATAAACCCGAGAAAACCGTCGATCCCGAATCCCTCAACTTTCGACAATGGGGCTTTGAAGACGTACGATAAACCCCCCCTTCACTCCACAGCCGAACTTGAATGGAACCACCGGGACTTGTCCTCAGAACATCACTAATTCACTCCATAGATCAAATCTACCCTCCCAGCAGATGAACCCTCTCCAACCCACAGCCCAGTCTTAATTGACGTCCGTGAACCGGCAGAACTCCAAGCCTCAGGAATAATTCCACACGCCTTGAGTATCCCGCTTGCATCCCAGCCCGACGCAATGTACCTCACACCCGACGAATTCGAGACCCGCTTCGGTTTTCCCAAGCCTAGTCTTGATGCCGGGTCAGACTCTCAAATTGTTTTTTATTGCAAGGCTGGTGTGCGTGCTGATGCGGCGGCTCGCTTGGCTGTTCAGGCTGGATATGATCCTGAGCGTATTGGGGTTTATATGGGGAGTTGGTTGGATTGGGTGAGGAATGGGGGGAAGGTGGAGATTTGGGATGGGGATGATTAGGTTTTTTGTCTGATTTTAAGATTAATCTCTTCTGTCCTGCAGGGTGATCTAAATTGTCTGCTGTGGTGGATGAGGGTCAATTCCCCCTCTGAGGCTTGCCTGGAACTTGTATATACACCTCGAATTAGAAGGATTCCAAGGACAAATTTATGTATAAGATTGGGTGAAGCTGTTTCAAGATAGACTATAAAGATTGGGTACTACTAGTATACAATACTGTACGATATGAAGTTGAATCTAAGAAACATTCATTAAAAGCAGCTAAAACAAACTTCTGGTATAAGCCAGGCCTCTTGCCATCATGTACAGGTGCCTTTCCCTTTTAACCCTATCCAAACGTTCAAGTCGTGGTCATTCATGGTTATGTCCATATCACAAGCAATAAAACACAGAAAAACTTTTTTTTGTCTCTCGATTTTGGATGGCAATTATCATATCTCGACATTCTCATTCGTTTGAGACGGTACTTTGAGAAGATGCCGCACCGGAGTGATGCCATGATCAGGGCTGTGGGGAGTAGGGCCTGGCATTACGAAAGGTGTAAGACCGCAACTGAAACATTCCTAACGAAATGATTCTTGAGCACCTGCATTTGAATTCGAAGAATTTCAATCAGGGGATGTCGAAGAGGGGCTTGAGCTTCTTGACCAGACCCCACTCTTCCATAGTGACATCGGATCGGTAGAACTCCTTGAGAGTGTCGATACTGGCACGCGAGATGGCCGAGTACAGAGTATCCTTCTCTTCAAGGTGACGACCATACATGGGCTGGTTGGAGCCCTCGACCTTGATGGCAACGGAAGGCTGACCCTTCTTACAGATAGGGATAGCCTTGTGATCACGCTCGATGGAAGTCCTGTAATGATGGGATTAATAAAAAGCACAGAAAAGACAAGGGGGTGTTCTTGGGAAACTTACACTCTGCCAATATTGACAATCTCCTTGACACCGGAAGAGTTGGTTCGCACGGCTGCAAGAGGTGTGTGAAGGCGCAGACTACCCTCAATGACATCAATACCAATAACAATAGGATCCTTCTTGTTGAAAACTGCAACGGGACGGATGACACAGGGGAAGACAGCAAGCATCTTGCTCTCCTCCTTGCGTTGCTGGGCCAGCTCAGCCATGTGAGCAGTGAAGTTATCGAACAGATGGTAAATGATATCGGCAGTGAAAATCTTGACACCAACATCCTGGGCGTATTGGGCGGCTTCCTTGTCAACCTTGACATCGAAGCAAAGCATGACAGCGTACTCCTTCGCCTTCTCCAACATGGTTCCTGCCATCATGACATCACGCTTGTAGACAGGTCCAATAGAGATGTTGGCAACGGGAATCTTGGAGACACGCAGGAACTCCAGAAGGGCTTCCAAGGAACCCAGAGTGGAGGCCTGGACAGTGACACCACGGTTGTCAGTAGAGACCTTGCTAAGCAGAGCCTCCAGATCGGACATGACTTCATCCTCCAGATCCTCCTCATCATCGTCGGGACCGACGACAAGTAGACGAGAACCAGCGATGGCGTGCTCAAGATCGTTAGCAGCAATTTTAACACCAAGGGCAGCCTTGACCTCCTTGTTGTGAACATACTGCGACTTCAGACGCAGCTCCTTCAGTGGCGCGGGTGTCAATAGTGCACGAATATTTGTTGTGATAGGTCCATTAGTTCCGCAAAGGACCACACGATCACCCTCACGCAGGATACCGTTGTTCAGAACCACGTCGATAGTGGTACCGAGACCCTCGATGACCTTGACCTCGAGAACAGTACATTCAACCTCAGACAAATACATCAGCGAGTTAGTCATACGCTCCTGGGTCAAGGAAGTCAAAAGCTTAAGCATGTCAGGAACACCCTCGCCAGTGTGTGCAGAGGTTGGAACCAAAGAAACGTTGCGGGCCATAGACTTGTTCTCAAAGAAAAGTTCGGAGTTGAAACCTTGCTCGGCGAAAGCCAGCTTGGTAGCCTCCAGACGGGTACGGAACTCGTTCTGGACACCCTTGTTCTGCATAGCCAGACTGTCTTGGAAACCGTTGTTGTCAATCTTCTTCCAGCCGTACAGACGATCAATCTTGTTCAGTGCCACAATGAAAGGAGTCTTGCGGTCACGGAGCAGGCGCATAGACTCCAGAGTCTGGGGCTCAAGACCGTGCATGATATCGACAACCAGGATGGCGATGTTGCAAAGCGAGGAACCTCTTGAACGCAGGTTGGAGAAGGACTCGTGACCAGGGGTATCAATGATGAGCAGACCGGGCACCTTGAACTCGAACTTGCCATCCTTATTCACGACGGCGGTCTTCTGCTTCAGAGCCTCAACAGGGAAATAAGTAGCACCAATCTGTTGGGTAATACCACCTGCCTCACCCTCTTGCACGTTGGTTTGACGAATCTTATCCAACAACTTGGTCTTTCCGGTATCGACGTGACCGAGAATACAGCAGATAGGCGAACGCAGGTTATCCTTAGAGCGGGCAGCCAATGCCTCTTCGTGCTGCTTCTTTCTGCGCTCTGCGGCCTCGGCCTTTCTCTGCGCAATAGCCCTCTGGTTGGCAGTTTGCTCCTCATCTTCTGAGGATTCCTCGTCAGATGAGTCCTCATCAGAGTCTTCTTCAGATTCTTCTTCGGACTCTTCCTCCTCGGCGGCAGCTTCAGGCTTGGCACCATTAGCAGGTGCCTCCTCCTTGGTCTCTTCTTCATCGCTAGGCGCATCCCAGCTATCCTTAACATCATCCTCTTCAGCAGCAGCCTTCTCCCAGTCATCAACAGCATCATCGTCCTCGGCAGGGGCGGCAGCCGCAGCTTCGGCCTTGGCCTTTTCTTCGGCCTCCTTCTGACGGCGAGCGTCCTCAGCCTCACGCTGAGCACGAGCTCGTTCGGCAGCGGCCTCAAGATCTTCCTCTTGCCTCTTACCACCCTTCTTCTTCTTGTTCTCGTAGACGGGACGCTTCTTCTCGGCTCCGCCGTCCTGCAGACCCGCGACTGAAACACCAGATGCAAGCATCTGTTTCATGCGCATCTCAGTCTTCTGTTGTGCTTCCCTTTGAGCCTTGGTAAGAAGCTTGCCCTCCCTGCGAAGTTGTTCCTTCTTCTCACGCTCCTTCTCCTTCTTGAGTGCACGAGCCTCAGCACGCTTCTTCTCTTCCTCCTCCTCTGCCTTTTGAGCTGCCTCTAAGGCAGCCTTCTCCTCAGCTGCCAGACGCTCCTCCTCCTCACGCTGTTGGCGGAGAGCTTCCTGTTGCTTTTGAAGAGCTGCCAGGTGCTTGGGCAATTTTCGGCCCTTAGCAGCAGGCTCTGGAGTAGCAGCGGCAGCAGCAGCAGCATTGTCTGCCTCTTTCTTGGCGTCTGCAGCAGCCTTCTTCTCATCGGCCTTCTGTTGAGCGGGAGACTTCTTCTTGGAGGCAGCCTGTGACACAAAGGATATTTAGTTAGCATGTATGCCTGGGCCAAGAATTAACTTGAGAGAGATCCTAACCTGTTCCTTCTTGCGCTGCTTCTCACGCTCCTTCTTCTCACGCTCCTTCTCCTTCTTTGACTTCACACGAAACTCGCCCTCTTCAGGCTCAGCAGCGGCCGGAGCGGGGGCAATATCCTTGATAGGCTTCTTGGGCTTTCCAGCAAAGACGTCATCCTCATCGAAACCACCCTCCTCCGGCTCTTTACTCTCAACCGCAGGAGCAGCATCCTCTCCTTCCACGAAGTCGTTGGCTTGCTTGTTCTTCTTTGCCTTCTTCTTCTCCTTGTTCTTGCGGAGAGTAGCCATCAAGCCACCAACGGGAGCCTCGCCCTCGGCCGCATCGTCGTTTGCGGGCTCTTCCGCTGGCGCCTCAACACCTGGAGCCGACTCTCCAAGGTCGGCTTCCCAGTCCTCCTCCTGTCTCTTGTTACCCTTCTTCTTAGGCGCCATTTTCAATTTCCGAGCGGTGGGTGTCCGGGATGTCTAGATTGGTGGTGATCGAATGATAGCGATGATCGCACAAACGGACCTAACCGTTCGCTTTGCGGATTGCGGATGATCGTGATAGAATCACGGGACCACAAAGAGAACAAAAAACCGAGTCGAAAAGACTCCAAGCTTAAATCCCCAGAAATGAAAGGCTGGTGGTGCACCAAGGGAGTGGGGTGGAGAGAAAAGAATTTCGGGAAGGGAACTCTTTAATGGTGGGGAACAATTTACAAGTCTGGCTTGACCCGCGAGGTTGCCACGGCGGTCCGCCTACGAAAAGGTCGACAAGGAATTAGGGCTTGGAGAGGATTGAACTCCAAGAATTAACCAAGAGTGGTCTGAATAATTTATTTTGAAAATGAAAAGAATTGTCTCAATGGTATAATAGGAATGGGTTTATTTCTTCATGGACCTCGCTAATCGTGATCATCTGACCTTTGTCTAACATTGGGAGATTGTCTCAAAAGTACAAACACAACGCTGATTGATCTTACATTTAGAAATGATCAGAATTCTATGTGGTAGAAAAGAAACATACTACGATAATCTTCTGTCATATTAAGTCTTAGATGGTAATGTGGAGGAGTCGCTGCAACCATGCTATGACCGACTTGAGATAGTCTTCGTCGTCGACATCCAACACCATAAGCGCCAAACTGCGGAGTCGATCATTGAATGACCCTGCTGTGCTGTCCGCAGTAGAGTCCAGTGATGCTACTAAATCTTCAAATGCCTCAATTCCGCGCTGAGCTAGACGTGCCAGAATATCTCCATCGACCTGGCTATTGTCCTTCTCGGGTTCTCGGAAAGCAAGCATCCGTCGTCGTCGATATTTTGATCCGGCTTGTCGAGAGTTCAGACCTGTTTCACCGCGAATACAGATCATCTGTAATAGCCAAAGTAGAGACATTTCATTTTTCTTGACGACTTGGAACCGGTACAGTGCACCGCTGAGCGCGAAGCCGTAAACGGCACTGCCTTTGGACCAGCCGGAGACACACGAAAGGGAACCCGGACCAGAAGAGTCCCCAGAATCTAGGACAAATTTGAGAATCGAGTCAGGTAGACTGTTCTCGGCCGTACGTGTTGTGGCGAATTCTCGGTCGCGGATATCTCGCGGCGATAGAAAAGGTGCTCGAATGCGCCCCCCGCGACTGCTCAGGAAAACCAATGGCTTTTCTCCACGACAGACCTGATGAGCCATGCCATCATACTGTTTCAGATCCCAAGAATGGTTGAGCAAACGTCCCCCATCGACCCTAAAGATCAAGAAACCGTTTCGTGTGGTCGTGACAAAGACGAATGATTCATGAACGGTTATGGCAATCACCGAGGACGGAGCTGTCCGTCCAGAATTCGGGGCCCATCGAGTTGTAGCTCCCTTGGAACTCATTGGATGGATTTCTTTCCCTGCACCAATTATAAGGCTATCGCCAAATGGTGCCATAGCGCGCACCGGGCCAGGCATGTCGTGGACATGTTTTGTGGCACACTCGATTTTGGAGGGATTGGCTGGAGATGCTCTTGCTCGCATGATAATGACTCTACCCTTCGGAGGGTCGTCAGGCTCTAATGCCGCGAGCGAAGTCCCAATAGCAATAAGATGGAACTTGTTACCATCCTTCTCGAACACCCAGTCGAGAATGCAAGTGATTGTCTCTCCAGCGGCACCGTGACCTTTGCCCAACCGGTCATCGCTTGGAATCACTTCCATTTGTAAATTGGGATCCACGAAATCTATGTAAGATCTTGTCGTCTTCTCAAGGGGCGCTTGTGGGTCTTCTATGTCGGTAACATTATACGAGACAATGAGGCTCTTGAGATGTTCTGAATATGCCAGCTTGTTGGGATTTCCCGGCAGTCCAATCCTCCGAGGAACCATCTTAGCTTCATGAGTTAGCGAACATATGAGCAGCTCTCCATCTGCAAAGCAGTAAAGAGTTCCGGTGACGGGTGTTGCTTCTTGGTTGCGGGGAATGACCAAACCAAAGCCATGGAATGTCACAGGGAAATAGGCAGGCTATTCATGGTCAGTCTTTACTACCAGGCCCTTAACGAGAGGTTTCAACTCACATTACTCTGGTCCGTGATCCAGACTCGCCAAAGAAGACATTCTCCTGGGAGATTAGGACTATACGATACCCGCCAAAATTCGTCACCGCAGGTGAAAAGGGCAAATGAGCCTTGGCTCTGAAGTCGAAGGGAGGTTCTTCCAATATTCCATGGTCTTTGTTGGTTCAAACCTGTGATCGTTGGGATTAGCGTTGATGTTTTACGTCTGATGCATCATTCATACCTGCTATGCTGCCGCCGTCAAATCTAATCTCAAATGGCACAAGAATACCACTGCGAAGACCACAAAGTAAAAATGTGTATGAAGGCCCTTCCCACGAGTCTTGAATAACAGCAAGGCTCTCGACAGCATTGGAAATTTCCTGGCCTTGGTTGATGGATAATGTATGGTCCGAGACATGGGAAATGACGCCATTGTCGACCCGGAAGAGTATCACTTGCCCATCTGCTGTGCCCATGAATACAACGGTAGCGCCGTCTGTAGCCTGGAAGGAATTGAGTGACAAGCAGACTGGCTCCTTATCGATCTCAAGTAACGGGCCTGAATCGAGTCGAGCTTCAACTTCTGTAACAACGAGCTGGCTGAAACATAATCCGAGTCGGTTTTGATGTCTCGTGACAGTAACCACTGCTGACATGGGACCGTCCACAGACACAGCGGCGATTGTAGAATTATGGCTATGAGGAATGCGGGTGTTCAAGGAGGGTTTTCCTGGGACGAACAAGTGTGTGGCATTTTCTGTCACTTGAATCAAAACACCTTCAGGAGTACAGCCTGCGGATAGTGTCTGCGCAGAATTGTCAAAGCCCGTGTCCTCTTCATGTAAAGCTGTGATACCTTCTTCCAGACTTGGCTTCATTGAGAGAAGTAGTGTAGAAAGAGGATCGGAGAGAAGAACGTAGATTTCATTGTTAACTTCGTCGATCATAGCCCACATGTCGCGAATGCTAAGAAACTGCTCTAGAGGAGTCGTTGTGCCCAGTTGAGCCTCTATGCCATACCGTAGCTCGTGAATTGCGCCATTTGAAGAAGATGGAGAGCTGATGAACAACCTTTTATGAGGCACGTCGACCTCCAGATTCCCCTTTATATCCGGAACCATGACAGCATCAACGACGGGGGCCCAGTTGAGAAATTGCTGTATGCATCTTGGTGGGCATCTAGCCTCCACTTCAAAGAGCCCACCATCAGAGAGGTTCCCAGAAGCCAGGATAAAATCGCCACCTTCGTGGCCCATGTCCAGGAAGGCAAACCCAGTGTCGACATGAATGTGAACTTGGCCTAAGGTAGTTTCGGACTCGAGTCGCCCTTCATTGCCGAACTCAAGGAGATGAATCCAACCATCTTCGCGAGCGAGATAAATGCCATCCTTTTGCTGACTATAGAGCCAGTTGCGCGCAGGTCGTGTCCAGCGCGTCCAAAGTGAAACTTCTTTTATAACATCTCCATCTGGTACAATTGGGCCATATCTCGTCTGGTCTTGGGGGCCACTGGGTGGATAGACTGCCATGGATGCAGAGCTGATGACCAAGAAGGAGGATTCTTTCGTGAGTGGAACAATGGTACTGGGAAGCCTGTCTTCTTTGTGTAGTTTGAAGCCAGACTTGCTGGGTTTGTGCAGAGAAGCTGGATCTTTCTCGTTCCATTCGTAAATCTCAGCGAAAGTATGACCATCTCTTGCCACAATCAGGAGCAAAATAATCTTCTCATCGGAGAATGTTCTTGGATACAGGAATTCCATGAAAAGGATGTTCCCATCTATCCTATAGAAACTTTCCTATAGGGAGCCCCCAATGGTTAGTCTTTTCTTTCCTTTCGGTGACGACGATCTAATGCTTTCGACAAACCTTCTGTATGGGGTCCAATTCACCCAAGAATATTTGCTGATCAATCACACCAGGTGATTTCAGGAGAAATATTCCAAAATAGTTGCTTGCTGCTCCGACTGCGACCGCGCGGGATCTATCATTATGTTAATTTGATCCGTAACTTTCCTTTCCAAGTACAAGTCTTACTTACTTCGGATCAACAGCGACATGCTTGCCATACCGCTCTGCCAAGCTCACATCGACTGGCAGAGGGCGACGGTACGTGACAAATTCGGCTTTTGAGGATATGGATCCATGTGGGCAACAGAGGAAGAGAAGCTCTTTGTAGTCTAGAGATAGTACCAGGACTTGAGAGGGCAGACTGTCATGATGATCCATATAGCCCTTGTTAGCCCCGGCGGGACCCTCACCTTTCATCTGATGTTCCCATGGAATTGGCGTGCCGACATCAAGGACTTTTGCTGAGATGATGGTTCCATCGAAATCCGATTTTTCCATCACATCTTCCAAGTAACCACCATTGGCCGCCTCCTTGATCTGAAGCCGTCGGTGACCGACGAATACGACATCATTGAGTTTCTTGCTTCGCAAACGTGCGGGGAGAATCCATTGAATCACGGGACTGGGCAAAACCGTCTGTGTTAACAGTCCGGTAGTTTCGTGAAGCAATTCCGGTGTGGTTCCAGTATCCAGTGACATCTTCGTGTCCAGATTCAGAAAAGGGCGAGTATTGTGCGAGCACTGTTGTTTATGCAATGTATTTTCCCACGCGTTCAAGCATGAGGCAAAATTATGAGATTTCAGAGACGCCTCGGCTGTGGGAATGAGCAATAAGGAGCCGAGTCCGACAGGGATGAGGCTCTGGATGTCAAGTGGTCACAATCCAGAGCGTGATAGAGATTCAATCGACTGAAAGTGACGTGGCAGCGTGAGCGTTCAGAAAGATCTTTTCTCTCTGTCCTTCTGCGGACTTCTTTTCTAATGTGTGCTTCAGCGATCAACTTTGCGCAGTCATGATTGAGAAGTCAAAAGTACTGGTGGGGGCAGAATCATTTGGCGCGCCCTGTGGATTGATATGCTCTCTGTATGTGGAGCCAGCTCTAGAGATCGGCCTTTCTTTGGTAAATATGCTATTGTCGTTTTGATGTAGCTTGAATTATTGTGGATAAGACTCGTTAAATCTGGTGCTATTATATTAGTCTCTGTGAAGTCCAAGATTGACAGATAATGTAAGACTTACAGCCTCAACAGCAAATTTTGGCACCTTTGAGGTCCGGAGAGGCCCAGTAACTAGGTAATGTTGCTGCAAAGCGCAGTCACTCGCGAAAGATATCAATGGTTCAGGTGTATGGATCCAATAGCTCTGCTTCATGAGCTCTGTGTACCGCCTGCGGGGTGTGTTCCACGAACTGTCAAGACCTTAACCTCGAGCCAAAGACGATATTGACTGAATTATGAGATTCCTTGGTACGTTCTCTCGTAATCGCCTCTTTTCGACTAGGTCAGCAGACCTCAGAAGTGGATAGATTGGGGGGAGCTTTCGCCTGCGGTGATGTTTTGCCGATGGATCACGTTGCTTGGCGGCCTGAGGCAATAATGTGGGACCCAGCGGGGGCTCCGCTCTTTCATGCATGCACTCTCTCTCTTCTCCCCTTTGGTGTCGCCGTGTCCTGCAGGGACAGCAAGGAGAAAAACTGTGCAAACTCTGTCTGTGTAATCAATTTGAATGTTTTTCATCGCTGTGACTCCCAGTCACAAAAATTGGACTGCTGAGCTGTCATCTGGTGAACCAGTGCCCAAAACCTTTTAAGGCATCGTCATTCTTTGCATCGAAGCTTACTAGCAAATCAATTATCAGAATCGTGACTACAGCCAATGGCATGATCCTGGGATGTGATTTTACTGTCGTACCAACCTTCTTTCCAACCCTCTTCTTCATCAATTGATCCAGTTTGACCTTTTGGGTTGCTGCGAATTCGGGCAAATGGATTCATCAAAAATCAATCACTCCGACGATAGCTCGCCCCAGAGCTCGGAAATACTTGACAATGAGAAAATCACAGATTCATCATTGAAGAGCTCCGAAGAGTCATTAGATGCTCAACAATCCAAAAAGGCTCGAGCCGAGAAAGCGGACGCCATCCGCCAGGCATGCGATTGCCACGACGTGGAAGCACTGGTGTCGTTTGCAACAAGTGAGGGTGGCTTACTGGAGGATGAATTGCGACAAAAGGCTTGTATGTATGATCAAAATGACAATCGCAGATTGACTCCATGAATTAACCCAATTATTGGTAATTAGGGCCCATATTCTTGCAATGCGATGATGACATACGAAATGATAACCTCAAGCCTCTGGAAACCTTATCGCGTCATCGCGATGAAGATCAGGTTGAATTGGATGTGAATCGTTCATTTGTCTACTATCCTGATGGTTAGTCCTGGATCTACTCTGATTAGCTTCACGTCAATCGCTAACTGTACTGTCTCAGCTCCTGAAGATGAGCTCTTGCAAAAGAAAAGACAACTGTCCGACCTGATAACTCAGGTACTCAGAAATCACCCTATGCTGTGTTATTTCCAAGGATATCACGACATTGTCCAAGTTCTACTCTTGGTACTCGGTCGCCAAAGGGCCGCGCCAGCTATGGCAAACTTGTCTCTTTTCCGCATTCGAGACTACATGCTTCCCTCCCTTTCGCCAGCAGTGAAGCATCTACACCTCATACCCGCAATCATTGAAACTACCGATCCCGCCCTATGCCAGCATCTTACCAACATCCAACCCTTCTTCGCTCTTGCGGCAACACTTACCCTTTATGCCCATGACATTCAAGAATACAGCGACATTGCCCGACTGTTCGACTTTCTCCTTGCCCGAGAGCCTGTGGTCGCTATTTACTTATTCGCTGCAATTATTCTTTCTCGGAGGAAAGAGCTTTTGGATATTCCAGTGGATGAACCTGAGATGCTTCATTTCACGCTTTCCAAACTACCATGCCCACTTGATTTAGATGCCCATATCTCAAGTGCGGCACAGCTGTTCGAACAACATCCACCAGCGACATTGCCCTTCAGAGCATGGAAGAATATTTCTCGTTACAGTGTCCTCAAGACATCACGCGAGTTGACCCATCATGCAACTGTGGATGAGGCAGTCAACCTGTTCGAGCGACAAGCGCGGCAAATTCGCCATGAAGAACGTCGGAAACAAGCTCTTGAATTCGCCTGGAAACATCGCCGAACCGTGGGCTCTTTAGCTCTGGCCATTGCCATCGGAGCCGCTTCCATATACATCCGAAAGAAGGGTCTTGATACCTCCATCTGGTCTCATTTGAGTAGACTTCAGACCATGGTTTTCGGGTAGGAGGCTACTTCAAACTCAACCCGCCTCTCATACTCTTAATTGTACGATAATGACAAAAATGGCTCTTATTCTATATTGCTACTTTTCAATAATCAAGCTAAAATATTAAAAGTAAAATTCACTTTCCAATCAGAATCAGCATGAAAAGTATTTGATGGGATCTGGAATTGGCATACTTCGTAGTGCAAAAGGCAGTGATGCGCATGTGGCTGAAAGTGTGGCGTAGACCGCGGGACGGAAAGCTGATGTGTACACTTCCACCTCTCCAGGAACATCATACTCTCTCAATTCAAATCCACCACAATGGCGAACCGGGGCTACGACGTGGTTGTCGACGTTGATGCTGAGGTGTGTTCTAATATCCGATTCAATTTATTTGTCTTTTCTTTTTGACACTCGTACAGGGCGACCTCGGACATACCGACCTGCAAGAAGACCTTGAATTCCACCCATCAAGTAAGATTCACTAACGCTAGACAAAGCCCCTGCGATCAACCTGCTAAGTCTCTTTCGGTAAACCACAGACTTCGAAAATGACCAAAGAAGCGCCAAAGTCCAAGCTGATTCTCAACCCTTTCTGGGCGGCGGCGGTGGTAGCTCCTCGCGCGCTGGCCGTGATCGATCCCCTGGCGGTACGCCCACCAAGCACAGTTGGTGGTCGATCCATTACTACGAGCGATTCTTCGATGTAGACACAAACGAGGTTCTGCGCCGATGCCTGGCTGCTGTCTACCCGCGCTCCAATTTCCTGGATGTGTTAGAAGGGAATGCGGATTTGTACGGTCCTGTCTGGATAGCGACGACGGTCGTCGTGATTCTCTTCTTGACTGGTACTATTTCGCAATGGTTGTCGAACCGCCATGAAGAACACTTTGAATATGACTTCAAGTTACTGTCCGGTGCGGCTGGTCTCGTCTATGGATATACTGGTATTCTGCCCATCGCGTTGTGGGGTGCTCTGCGCTGGTTCGGGAGCTCGACGGCCGATTTGATCGAGTGCTGGGCGCTGTATGGATATTCGAATTTGATTTGGATTGGTGTGGCGCTTCTTAGCTGGAGTCCGTTGACTGCGCTTAACTGGGCGCTTGTTGGTGTTGGTTTTGCATGGACAACTTTCTTCCTGCTACGCAACCTTTACCCAGTTCTGAACGCTACGGATGCCAAAGCAAGCAAGATTCTTCTAATCTTGGTGGTTGTCTTGCATGCGGCTCTAGCCATTACTATCAAGTTCCTCTTCTTTGCGTGAGTTATTGTCCTGTCCTTGTGCTGGTTACTCGTCCATTTGAATGCTAACACTTTTTACAGACACGCAAGTCCCGTTGAAGAGAAAAAGGACAATTAGTTCGTGGTTGTGTCTTGAACTATGAGGCAGAACACGACCTAAGTATTGCGGATTAGGATCTTCGAATCGTCGCCGGCCTTGCTCGGGTAGCATGTGTTGTCTGTGTTTCCTTATTGATGTGGTCTAAATTCGATCATATGTATTGTATGTGTATGTGCTAGCCAGCGATGGCCTATAGTTCCAATGAATATCTCAATTGCATTTCAAGATCCTCAAGCTCGAATTTTTTAAAACATAGTCCCAAGGTTATTCTCTAGTTATCAACCAGTCTACCTTTGAGGACTAGTAACAAATGGCGGTAGCTACGTAGTTATGATTATATATATATATATATATATATATACCCATTTAGGATTGATAGCAAACGGTTTTAGTCTACTAGACTAAATCTACCTAGTAGGTAGAGTAAAATCGTTCCGGCCTGCTATAATTGTGCTGATCTTTTACCATGGGCTTGGTCAAATGCTATCTTTTTCCCTTCAAATCAGATATCAAGGCAATGGATTGTTTTGCTATCTCATAAAAACTATCCTTATCTTTGTAAAGGGGCTGCTAACCCCTTCGACTTCCAAGTCGAATGTCTAAGAAGGTTCTTAAACATTCTGTATTATAGAATGCTTCTGGGACGGTGATTTTATATATATGCATTTTAGGGTTGGCAGCAAGCTGTATATGAGATGGATTTGCAGTGAAATTTATACATTGAGCAATATTAATGTGTACCACGATATTGTCAGTGCTAACTAGATATCTGGTAACTGGTCACTAGCAGTGACAAGACGTGACACCCACGGCGTGTCGTGGACATGGGCATTGCTCAACTTGAAGATTCCCCGCAATATCAACCTTAAGAAATCCCATTCACCATCCATCGAGTCGGTGGTAGATCTGGGGATTTCCATGCGCGCTTACTTGGGTGACTACATCTTACAGCCAATAGCACTAGTGATGGTGGAATCTTGTATCGGCATGATTTGAAGACCTCGGTTTTCCTTCGTGGGGCATTTGGACGGTCGTACATGTAATACTTGAAAAAACCAAGAAGCCCAATCGGATATAATGGATAAAACAATGAAACGATAGTCAAAAAGCGAGGGCTGATAGACTGATGCCTGATTTGAACGTTTGAACTTTTACTTCAATTCATGGATTGCGACCTGATTGAGAGGTGCCAACTAAAAACAGTATGACTGGCTGTGATTGTTTCATCATTTCTAACGCCATGTAAAAACCTCTGCGTGTCGCGTTCCAGCCATACACCAGACCTGGATTCTGCACCCCAGCACACCGAGCACACAACACCGATAAGCGAGTCGTCTATTTGAGCTTCTTCTTGGGGCGGAGCTGGTTGGTGTGACCGCACTTCTTCTTACGGCAGTTGGTGGCACGGGGAGGGAGACGGGCCTGTTGAGCGTCATGTTAGTATATGTTTGGTTGATTATTGCAGGTTGCTGTTCGTTTTCGGTCTGGTTTTGTTGCGATAACGATCGGACCAAGGATAGCAGCGGATGGGATTCAACGTACGTAGCACTTGCGGCAGATGGACTTCTCGCAGTTGTACTTGGAGGCAAGGGCCTTCAGGGAAGGCTCAATGATACCACCACGCAGACGGAGGACAAGGTGAAGGGTGGACTCCTGTAAGTCGATTGCGTTAGTCACAATTCTAAACCCATGACGTGATGGCGAGGTCGATGGAGCAAGGTCAATCCTAATCCTCCTCTTCAAAATGACGGCGTTGACGGTCGTTTAGTCAATGTCGATGCCCGATTCCATACCAAATTCCAAATACACAATCCTTGTGTTTGACCTTGCCCATCCCCATGTCCAATCCAATCAAGTAATTATCGGAATCCGAGGTGCGTCATACCTTCTGGATGTTGTAGTCGCTCAGAGTGCGGCCATCCTCGAGCTGCTTGCCAGCAAAGATCAGGCGCTGTTGGTCAGGGGGGATACCCTCCTTGTCCTGGATCTTGGTCTTGACGTTGTCGATGGTGTCGCTCGACTCGACGTCGAGGGTAATGGTCTTACCCGTCAGGGTCTTGACGAAACTAAATCGAGCCCGGTTAGTCCAAATCCATCATGTCGTCTGGTGGGTGATATGTTGCTCTTTCGCGAATTATCGGATAGAGGGGGGAAAGAGGGGGCAAGATCGATTCGCGGACGATGAAAGCGTTCGGAGATTGAGGATGACCTACATCTGCACTGGAAACGCGCGGAAAAAGAATATGTTAGCTCGGCATGTTCTCACGGGTCTCAATAACGACTTTCAGGGTCATATCACGGCACGTACTGGTTGCGAGTTTTCGTTGGTGTCGGCGGTCGGTCGCTGTGTTCGAGGCGGAGGAGGCGATGACAATTTGAGGAATTCTCGCTTAGCAAAGGTGGACCGACGGCCAGTGCCCTAAGCCCTAACAGTCATCCCGCTTTGGGAATACACGTGACCGAGACTTCTTTTTTTGGAAAGGTGCGTCATGCCGATCTAATACTTGGAAGTATAGATGCGATGGTCTATGGACAACAGCAGTCTGAGTATAGACCAGTCCATATTTATCGAGGAGGATTTACTCTCACAAAAGGCTGATTTTGGCTATTTCCCTATATCATATCCATCGTACAGCTTTGGGGAAAACCAGCAGCATTGTAGTATTTTATGGCTAAGAAGAGAATGTACCATGTTATTTGTATTTGCTGAGAAACCAGATTCATGGATTTAAAACGCCTGATATCTAAGGATTATGACGAGATCACCCATTTGAACGCCAAAATGCTAATCCTGAACCATAAGAAATCAAACTTCTAAATCAGAGAATTGTTCATCCAGGTCATCTGCTTCGTCCTCATCTATCCCCAAGCCTTTCATCCATTCCTCACGTCGTTGATCAAGGAGCAATTTTGCGATTCTCCACTCTGCGATTGATACGACTCTAACAAGTGTTGTCAAGGAAATAGACGCAAGCTGGGAGCCCAGTTCGTAGAAAGCTCGGGCGTTCTCTGGAAGTTGCGATTCCCATCGATATCGAGCGTACAAGGAACCTGGTTGCAAGCCCTTCGAGTCAGGATCGATCGAAGTGGACTTTAGATCTGCCATGACAGCTCGCAACAATGCATCAAGTGCCTCGTTTGTATCAGTTCCGGAAGTTGGTACTGGCTCATTATTGACATCTCTCCCATCACCGGCTTCTGGTCGGCTAGGCGAGAACATGTCTGCAATTGGATTCGGCGTTTTGACATCGTGCAGCCAGTCCTTTTCATACCAGTCCATGTACTGATCGATTTCAGAGGTATTCATTCCCAACACATCTTGATCTGTGATGCGCATCATTTGTTCTTTTCCAATTTGACCACCTGTCTGTTCATGGTGGTTGAAGCGTCGCTGGGCCTCGATCCATTTGTCCCAATTCACGGCCTGTGTAGCAGGTTCCTTGGAGGTAAGAGGGTTTCTGTTCAACCCATCAAAAGGAAATAATAACTTGGTCGCAAGGATGATAAGGACAATGACCTGCACTTCAGGCAAGTGAAGTGCTTCTCGACGACCATTTCCTCGAATTTTGGTAGGATAATCAAATGTAAAGCCAAGCATGCCCTGAAGTATTCTCGTCATTTCATAGATATCAACTGGGTTTAAGTTAGCATGAGGTTTCAACAAAATTAGTCTGATTATCATACTGGGAACGGCCATTCTCTTTATATGCCGATAAAGAACAAGAGGTGCATTCAAACGAGGAAGCGTAATGCCGAAGCGGTCTCTATAGAATACACCCAACTCGACTAAGCCACGATGCATACGTTCGGCTTTAGGAATATTCTTCAGAAATACCTATTAGACGATGTTTCGACCGAGAACAAAATCCGATGAATACGCAAACTCACATTAATTTCCAGCATTCTGATAAATTCTGGAGGAAGTTTCCTGCTCATTTCTTGCGGAACACCTCTTGTAGCCCGAACATATGGTATTTCCTGCCGTACAATCAAGCTGAAATTTAAAATGTCAGCCAAGTAAAAACAGCAAAAGTCGAATCGAAAGAGCAGGAGTCTTACCGATGCAAATCAACGACGCAAACAGGCAGACGCATCAAGACTGCTGCCAAATAGCAAAGACCGACGGTGTCCATCAAACGAGGCCATTGGAGAATATGGCCATCCGGCATGAACCCAGACTCATCAGCACTTTCGTCACCGGAGTCTCCTGGTGTTGTTTGGGAGCTAAATATTTGCGGTTCGTCATCGTCGTCATCATCATCATTCATATTTTCATTGATTCGCGAAGAGAAACCACGTAATCGTAATGCCCAGAGATCTCGAACAACGCCCTGTAGAAGGTGATTAGAGAGAACTATCTAAAAGGAAGCCAAATATAGAGGCTCACCTCGAATTGTTTTGGAAATCCATGGTCTGTGACGAGAGCATGGCATTGCTTCCACAATATCAACTGGTAGGTCTGTAGATAGAGCGTGTATGCCCACCGGCCTCGATATGCTTTGAGAAGCGTTAGTAGAGGCCCTGATGTCATGAAGAGATTTCATCAAGTACATAGCTTCAGACATACTTTTTCGAGAGGCTTCTTCTTTCTCTTTCCTCACCTTATGCTTCTTCCCCTGCATGCCAAAATCATCTGGATCATCTTCAACTTGTCTGCCCTAAACAATATTATTTAGCATTTCTAGGCTAAACGCATGTTTCTACCCCATCTTCAAACATATGATGCAGTAGTGATAACATGATTTGGTTTGATGAAGGGAAGGCTCATACCTCTTGCAAATGACCGCGACGACAGAACCAGAGACCGTTGTCTACATAATATCGTCTTTCACGGCATCCTTCCTGGCCGCAAATACCTCGGGTGACATAGTCCATGCCGAGGCAGATTGGTGGTCATGCTGGTTGGGTGGGAATGTTCGCCCGGCGCGAAATGCTGGCAAACCGTCGCGGAACTTTTTTCTGCCCACCGCATTTGCTGCGGCTTTCAACCACGCCCGGATTTACTTGACGAGTAATTGGACGGCGAGGGTTCAATGGGTGAATCAAGTATTCAAATTAAAATAGAATATTAAGGAAGAATATTTGCTATACTACTAGTATAAATTACTAGTAGTGATTTCTCTGATTTCTTTAGGAGAAATTGAGAATATTTAGTTCTGATTTATCTGCTATGGCTTACGCGGATGCTGCTACGCAGGCTAATTCTTGGGATGAGGAAACCAAGCAAGGCTTTCATATTTATTCGTTCGTCACACTATCATGAGATGCTGGAGTTCAGAACTGTTCGGACAACACGTTGCATGCCAACCAAAGCAATTCTTCTCATCGGTCCAGCCTACATCCCAGGCTAGATGTCGGATAAGATTCCGAAGCCAACTGACGAGTGATCATATTGTCTAAGCAACCACATCCTTCATTGAACCATTGAAGATGAATTTTTTGGGGGGACAGAAGCCCATTTTGGAACATAAAAGGTTGACATAACATGTGGGATATCCAATGTCATGGCATTTATTTGGGGGCCTCCTTGGCCTCAATGGCGACCTCCTCACCCATGGCAGTCTGGATGATGACGTCTGTAGAGATTGGTTAGATTCAAAATCCATATTCGGAAGATAATTGGACTTCAAGATGCACTTACTGACGTCCTTCTCCTCCTCACGGAACATCTTGACGATGCGCTGGCCGACCTCGTTGTCAGGGACCTTGACGTCGTCCTTGGTGTCACCGTCATCCTTCATCAGGGAAAGGAAGTCATCGTCGGTGATGTCAAGCTAAGAGGAACAAAGCAAGTTAGTTTGTGTGCCCAGGAGGGGGAGGGGGGAAGCGGGGTAGGGCGCTGGGGCCGGGCCACTCACAAGCTGGTACTCCTTGCGGCCGACGTTGGGGACATCCATGTTGTGGGTGGAGGGAGACAGATCCTCGAGCTTCTTGCCAGTGAAGATATCGATGGCGACGATGTGGACCTTGGCGTGACCGTGCTTGCCGGTCTTGGAGGTAGACATGTCGACAATCTTGCAGGGGCGGCCCTTAATGACGACGTGACCGTTCTTACGCAGAGCAGAGCACTGCATGGGGTAGGTGGTGGACGCGCCAGCATCGGCGGACTCGAAGGTGATGTCGTGCTATTCATATTGTTAGTATAAAAGGGATCTCCTTCAACAAAAATGTGATTTGCGAGCAAAGGATGGGATGTGTCGCATGTGTAGAAAAAAAAAAGAGGGGAGCCGCAAAAGATGCGGGGCTCGCAGTTGGACGATTGGGGGGGAAAGAGTCGGAAATGGAAATTTCCTGGATAGGGGATAATAGCGCATACCTCGTCAGCCATGGTGAGTGAGTGAAGGGGGGTGGGGAGGAAATAAAGGAGGAATTAGAAGATGGTTTGTAGGGAGGGGAGATGAGAAAGAGGAGAAGTTTTCTCTCGAGAAAAAGGCTTTGTGGTGGGGGGAGTCGCTACCACCAAATCGGGATTAGCGTCTCCGGGGGTCGTCCTCGCGGCCAACTGGTATCAACTGGCCGGAGGTCCTTACTACTCTTCATTTCAAGTATACTTCTCTTCTCGCAATCACCTCCGGATTCACGCTCACGCACGATTTGACGATGTGGCGTGACCGAATCTCTGGCCAGTCCACTCCAACTCGAAATCCCTCTCTTCCCCGGCGATCCTCTTCCCAACTCTCCCGTGGTCCCTATAATAACCGCCCCGGGGCCGGCGCGAGAGCCTCCTCGACCTCTCTGTTGATAAGTCCCAATGACTCGACAACTTCCTTGCCTAACCAAGGTACACGCGCACAAAATGGGCTAGGATCGAGGCAAGTTAGTGATCAACGAACACGTCCGGCTGCGGTCCCGGATCCATTAGAGGTATTGAATGGGATTATCGGGAGAGAGCAACCACCAAAGAATGCTCCGCAACTATCAGATCAATCCTACACGAGACCAAACCAGCTGGTGGAATCCATTGATTTCAATGGGCTGAGCTTAGAGGAATTCGTCGCCAGGTCAGATCCGCCCCCAGCGCGAAAGAGTCCAAGTAATGATGGCGATGTCAATGCGCAAACGGCCCAGCAATTCGAACAGGAGCGCGACAAGTTCCAGGAGCTACATACCTCAATCACTGGCTGCGATGATGTATCAAAATCGGTTGAAATGTATCTGAATGACTTTTCGAACGAATTGGGAGCCGTATCGGCAGAAATCGAGACTCTGCAGACTCGTTCGACGCAGTTAACCGCGATGCTGGAAAACCGACGCAATGTGGAAAAACTTTTAGGTCCTGCTGTGGAGGAAATTAGTATCTCACCCAAAGCTGTCCGCACTATCGCGGAGGGTCCGATGGATGAAACCTGGGTCCGCGCTTTGAATGAGATCGATTCGCGAACAGCGGGCATCGAAGCCAAGGCGTCATCTTCTAGCGGTTTCAAGGCCATCGAAGATGTAAGGCCTCTGCTGATCAATATCAAAGATAAAGCGACCGAGCGGATTCGAGACTACTTGGTATCACAGATTCGAGCCATTCGATCGCCCAACATCAACGTGCAAATCATCCAACAACAGCGATTGGTGAAATTCAAAGATCTCTTCAGTTATCTCTACAAAGGCCACCCCCAGCTTGCCGGACAGATCTCCCAGGCATATATCAATACAATGCGCTGGTACTATACCTCCAATTTCACTCGCTATCTTCAAGCCCTTGACAAAATCAAGGTATATCCGAGCGACCGAAATGAAGTTTTGGGGGGCGATCCACACGGGAGTAGAGCAAGTAATATCCTCCAGAGTGGCCGAGCTGGCTCTGCCGCCCACGACCCGTTCTCTCTGGGTCGCAGAATTGATATACTTCGAAATGGAAATCAGCAGGCACTGTCGTCCTATCTCGCCGAAGAAGATCAATCCTATCATGGAATTGAAACACCATTCCGGAACTTCAATGTCGCTCTAGTGGACAATGTCTCTGCAGAGTATTCATTCCTTACCGAATTCTTCCCACCTATGACCTTTCATCAAATCTCGCGGATGGCCGCGGATATCTTTGAACCCTCGTTCGCACTTGGGTCCAATCTAACGAAAAAGCTCATTGAAAGCACCACAGACTCACTTGGAGTGCTCATGTGCGTTCGCCTGAATCAGCACTCGGCCTTTGAGCTGCAACGACGCAAAGTACCTGTTGCTGATTCATATGTGAATGGAATCAATATGCAACTATGGCCTCGTTTCCAAGTCATCATGGACCTGCATGGGGAGTCGTTGAAGCGAGTTGGATCTAATACAGGGCGAAGCGCGGTCTCTGCTCTTTCGATTGCAGGCGGCGACGACCTGAAGAACTCCTCAGCGCCGCACTTCTTAACTCAACGATTCGGTCAATTAATGCATGGCATTCTTGTCCTCAGTAGTGATGCCGGCGATGACGAGCCCGTATCAAATAGTTTGGCGCGACTGAGCTCCGAATTCGACAATCTTCTGGCAAAGCTCAGTCGAAACGGTACGGATGCGAAGCGCAGGGAACGCTTCCTTTTCAACAATTATTCCTTGATCTTGACTATTATTAGTGTATGTTCCTGGACTTTCTCATCGATTGCAATCGAATAATGACTGACAAATTTTAGGATACCCAAGGCAAATTAGCAGTGGAACAACGTCAGCATTTGGATGAGATGTTGAAGAGTTGTAGCAAGCGTTAACAACTGCATAGCGTGTGGCATAGCGTGTAGGAATTATTGTTCCCTCTGATTTAAACCGCCCCCCTCCACTGGATATAGCATATAAGCAGTTAATATAATCATTCATGACCTATTATCACTCTTTATAATTGTAGACTCTATACCTAAATATTTATAGGTGCTGTATGATGACTGAGATTCTATAAAATCAGATAACAAAGATTGAACAGTTCTTTAGATATTTCGGTATAGACATTCCAATAAATTCAGCGCAAATAAATATAAGATGATGGGTCCAAGTATTAAGAGGGAAGTCGGAGATCGGCGCTCCCTCGGCCGCTCGGGCGGGGCCCGAGGAGTCCCTTTAAGCTTATCGCGGCGCGCATCTCATCTCCAATTCAGACTGTTGCACTCCCCCAGCCCTTGTCCAAAATGTACATAAGGAGAGCTGCCAGGAGAGCTCCAGTTCTCAGTCGCTGCTTCTCGAGCAGTCGGGTCAGCCGCGCAGACTTTACGCATGCGGTGGGTGCTTCTTTGTATCGAGTTATCAGTTGAGCTCGAGTGACCCCATGCCTACCAATGTGTACCTTCAATACCTTCAGACGAGTTCTCCCTAGCTAACTAGAGCAAGGTCATTGGCGCTGGAGTCGTCGGACTTGCAGTTGCCCGACAAGTAGCAGCTCGCGAAGGCACGTCTACTATCCTCCTCGAGAGACATGATGCGCCAGGAACCGAAACGAGCAGTCGGAATTCCGAGGTAAGATGCAGTAATTGAGAATCCGACATGTCATCCCTGGACACATCAACTTTGAGCCTCATTGGAAGCTTCTCAGACTGATTGGATGCACCCTTATGCAGGTCATTCATGCCGGTCTCTACTATCCCGCCGATTCCCTCAAAACGAAGCTCTGTATCCAAGGCCGCAACATGCTCTACGATCTGTGCTCGAAGCACGCAATCCCACACAAAAACACGAAGAAATGGATCGTCGCCCAAACAGACGAGCAGTGGGAGTCCTGTCTGCGGGTCCACAATCATGCACAAACCCTAGGCGATGCACCGACCCGGCTCGTCGGCCGCGACGAAGCGGCCCGTCGCGAGCCCGATGTCAAAGCGGATGCCGGAATCGTTGAAAGTTTAAGCACGGGCATTGTCGACAGTCACTCGTTGATGACTTATTTACAAGGTGACTTCGAGAATCTCGGTGGTGATATTGCGTTTAAGACCAGGGTTACTGGTGTCGAGCGCGTAAGTGATGGTTATGAGATCACCGCGGTTTCGGACGAAGATGGTTCTGTGACTACTATTACAACAGAAACGTTGATTAATAGTGCTGGACACGGCGCATGCGCCATTAACAACCTCATTCTCCCGCCGGAACGGCACCGAGAGCCACACTACGCGAAGGGTACGTATTTCTCGTACGGCGGATCTCGGCCAAGAACATCAGTTCTTGTATACCCTGCTACAGTACCAGGCCACGGAGGACTGGGGACTCATTTGACTCTTGATATGGGAGGACGAATTCGATTTGGACCCGATGTTGAATGGGTGGATGATCCTAATGATCTCCAGCCTAGTGCTGCACGTTTAGAACAGGCGATCCCGGAGATCCTAGCATATATGCCAGGTGTGGATCCATCAGCGATCTCGCTCGACTACTGTGGTATTCGACCTAAATTGAGCCGAGGCGGTGGCGTGAATATAGGGAAAACTTTCCAGGACTTTGTCATTCAGGAAGAAGAAGGCTTCCCAGGATTTGTGAATCTACTAGGTATTGAAAGTCCCGGACTGACGAGCTCTTTGGCTATCGGAGAGATGGTCGACAGAATTCTATATCGCTAGTACAACTATAGATGATCATATTTGTTATTCAGCGGCATACAGAAATAGAAGGACATTCCAATTGTGAAAATAATGGGCAGTGTACTACTACTATAAGTGACTAGTATTGAATGACAGTATATGCCAGATAATATCTCGTCGGCTTGTTCGGAAATTACATCTTAGAAGACCGCGGAGGAAGCAAAATATCCTCGACAAGCTCAAGTACAGCATGCGCAGCTCCAAATGAGTGAATGTATCCACCGTTACTGAATCCTATATCCCACAAATCAGCAAATGCTTGGGAGATTTTGCATAAAGAGACCAACCATAAGCATGGACAATGTCTTGATCATCTTTCTTTTCCCTCTCGATTCGAATGCCTGAGCTTCTGGCGGGACGCACGCCAACATTGTGTCCAAGGATTTCATAGTCATTCAAGTTATTCGAGAAAACTTTGGGAAGACTGTTATGGACCCTGTTGACGATCTTATAGGCAGTCAGTATAAGTTGGAAAAAAGGTTCCAGTTGTAAATTACATCCTGAGAAACCTCCCAATCAAAGTTTGCGTCACTGATTATTATAAGCCTGTTATTTTACTTGCTTCGGAGAGTTTTGAATGTCAGTAAATGACTAGACTCACGTTCGTGCGTATTGCCTTACTCCCCCAAGAATGACCGTCCCATCCATCCTGGGTATCGCGTAGGTATAACTTGTCCCATCATCCCGCTGCATAGCCTTTTGGTAATTGTGTTTGACGACTATTGTCTGACCTCGAATCATCTGAACATCCTTGTCTTGAACATCCAGCAATGAAGCAGAACCGACGCCGGTGGCATTAACGAGGATATCATGAGGCTGACTCCTCAACTCTGATAACGATTGGATATCCATTCTCTTGAAGGAAACCCCATCATTCTCGAGCTTTCTTTTGAACCAAGAAAGGAAGATATTGGGGTTGACGACGACAGTCTTATCTGGAACTGATCAGTGATTTAGGGCTTTGATTTCTTGAGTCAAGACAAAGGTTACATGACACTCCCATCCGCGCACCAGGGGGTAGCTTATCAGACGCGATGAATTGGAACTAATCAAGAAGATTGTCAAGATCAATTTGTCTGATTTTAACAACACAGTTTCGAAGCCTTCTTGAACATCGAACATGAAAGGGCAACGTACCTCCGGCATAAACTTTTGCCACCAAATATCACTTTCAGTCCGATTATCATCAAAAATATCCTCAATCGTCAATCTTTGAATACCGGAATCGAAGCATTGAGCGCTCATTTTCCAGAGTTCCGAGAAAGATCGTAGCTGCATCTTTTGATCGCGGACTGAAGAGGCTCCTCCAAGGACAATCACTGCCCCAGCCCAAGGACTAGCCCATTCAGTACTTGGTTTGTCTCCGGGTAAATTTCTGGCAATCACGGTGACTTCATGGCTTCTTGATAGTAGGGAAGCCGTGGCTAGTCCAATGATCCTAGTATAATGAGAAGCGCATTAGGGAATTGTTTGTGGCAAAAATGTGACTCAATTACTGAATTTGATGGTTACCCTGATCCGAGAATAGTTATGCGTGCCATTCTGATAAATATAAAGGGACACTAGTGAGACTCTGATGATGATGAAGAAGAAGCAAATAATATGGAGACTAGGATAGTTGAAACACTCGGACTTCAAGGAGAGAGGATGGAGGGAAGAGTGGAAGAGTTGAAACAACAGCCTGGTAGTACACTTGCCATACACAGTGTGTAACTGATTATCAAAGTGAAATCGGACCTGACTACTTCATTTATAGAAAGCTACAATTTCATGCTAAGATGGGCTTGCTACCCCGAGAATGTGATTCGAGCATTGATCTTGTATTTTCTGTAGATTGATAACACGTAACCAATGACCTTCCAGTGGATCCAGTCTCTCATGGAAATTACCTAAATAGAAACAGACGGTTTTGAAATCAAGCCGCATGCCCCGCAGTTCTTCTATCTCTGTCTTAATCTTGGAATATCAAAATGTCGGATCCACTGCCGATACATCGACGGAAGACCCTCCCGATCTGAAATGCCTCCAAGCCAGTTCTTGATCTTATAATGTAATTATATCAAAGACAAAGCATTGTTGCTTGATTGACTTGCGCCTTTGGATAAAAAATAGCTCTCTTGAATAGAGTAGACATGAACGCAGATAAATGACAGTGTAGAACAGTGACTGTATGAGCTAGGGATTCCGACAGATTGTGGAGTTGATGCTGTGCGGGGTTGAATTCGGCGAGAGCACGATAAAAGTCGGCGTCGAGCTCCGTTTCAGAGAGTGTATCCAGTATAATATCCATAAGACGCGTCGAGAGAGTCGAGACACGAATCTTATAGAAAAAATTTCAACAGATATTCGAAACATTCGTTTATTCTTCTGCCATACAGATAATCTTTCCATTCCAGAATGAGCAAATTCACTGTCCTCGGCGATGGCGCCATCAAAAAACTTCTCCTCAGTCTCTCAAAAGAAGAGACTAGAGAATTTAAAAGAGTGATTGAGGACTGTTTAATTTCAATCTCTCCCGGAACAGAAAGCGAGTACCAACCAAGCCCGGGCATAATCAATCGACCCGATGGCCAGAAAATCCTTTTCAGACCATTTACATCGCCAGACCATGTGGGAACAAAGATCATCGTACATCCAGCTCCAGCTCCAGCCTCCGAGACATCTGAGTCCACAGCAGCGAGTCGAAACCAGCAAGCCCTACACGGAATCGTGGTTCTTGTAGATAAATACGGCCTTCCCACGGGCGTTTTGAACGCGGAGGAAATTACCGGTTATCGCACTACTATGAGCGCAATGATCCCGTATTTCTGGAGAAGATATACTGAGAACATTGTTATCTTCGGAGCTGGAAAACAAGCGCTCTGGCATAGTCGACTTGCGCTCGCTTTGCGAGGAGATAAGATCAAGACTATAACGATTGTGAATCGATCTTCTGAACGAGCGCAGGAGCTTATTGAAACTGTCTATGACAATAATCAAGCTTATTGGAAGTCATCCTGTCAGTTGAAAAGTTTGATTACAACAGAGGATGGTTTTCAGTCGCGTTTGAAGATGCTTCTTGCGCAGGCCGATGCGATATTCTGCACAGTGCCGTCCAGAGAACCACTCTTTCCTTTGGAATATTTGAAACTAGATCAGAGGGGAGGTAAATATCCTTTCATCTCGGCGGTTGGTTCATGGCAGCCGGATATGATTGAGGTAGACCCTGCTATCATTCATCATGTTACACAGACGCCGGGTTTCAGTAGTACTGGTGGGTTGACAGGGACTGTTATAGTCGATGATGACAAGCATGCTCTGGTTCATGCAGGAGAGATTGTACAGACTGGCCTGACGAAAGGCCAGATTCTGAGTATTGGTCAAGTACTGAGCTGGAAACGCGAAGGGTCACTTGGGTCTGAGCCCACGGATGATCTGAATAAATGGACGTCGGAGGGATTGATCGTATATAAGAGTATTGGCGTTAGTGTTACTGATCTTGTCACTGCAAACGCAATTTTGGATTTGGCGGCCAAGAAGAATTTGGGTACATCTATCTCGGACTTTTGAACAATTACTCTGCTTCGAGATATAGAGTGAGAATTGGACATTTGAACGTTTAATAACGAATGAAGGATGAAAATGTAAGCTCATAGATGTACGTTCAAGTGTCAAGTCCATTGACGTGAATAATATAGTATGTACAAAGAATGCTTCACCCTTCTACCACTCCAAACGATCATCACAAACGAGACTGACATCGAACCTAGCCTGTCCATTCCAGACTTTAGAGCCGGAATTACAAGAAGCAATAATACTGCGTAAGTCACTAATCATCCCACCAGGCCCGCTGGCAAAGACGGTAGTAGGCCCTTTGATAGTTTGTTCCAGGAAGCCTGGAATCATTCTGTGAAGACACGGATGTCTCTGACTACTATTTGCTGAGCCACCAAGTTTCTCAACTGACCCACCACTTGAACAGTCACAGATATCAGAATCCGAGACAGGACAGACGGGATTCACTTCGACATTCTTTTTCTCCTCAGTAGCAAGCATGGCCGTAGGATCAACATCATCCAGCTCAATAGAGTGAGGCCTGCTGTTTGAATCCCTTGTGGCAAATATCTTCACTTTGAGATTCAGATCCTTTTTGGCTTTTCGGAGGAGGGAAAGCTCTTCGCTTATCCATTCGATGTTGGATGTGTGTCGGATCGCCCAAATAAGCTCTATCTTCCGGTTTGGAGATGGTGCTTGTTTTGCTAGCTCGAGAAGTACACCGAGAACGTAAGTGATTCCCGTACCACCAGCGACACAGATTATGTTCGTGTCAGGTGTTAATTCTTCCATTATGGATTCACCGTATGCGCCAGTCAGAATGACTGGTGTCGTTAAGGCGCCGGAAGCAGCGAGATCGGCAATTTTCTTCGTTTCTCCTTTCTTTGCTCGGAAGATGTATGAATGTTTCACCTTACCCTGCAATAAGGTTGGTGCATTGAGTGGTGTGAATGGATGAGATTGCCAGATACTTCCTTTTTGAAAGCACAAATAATAATGTTGACCGATGGACCATACATCTTGAGAATTTTCCAGATCCAAACGGATGATGTCGCCATCTTCTGCATCCGCAAACCGAGTGATGGCTGCCTCTGCAGGCTTGAAGCTTAGGACTTGCGACTGATCAAATTGATTTGGGTGATAATGCAAAATCGCAGTACGCACCAGACGGGCGATACGATCTAAAAACCAGAAAATAAGTGATGGCCATAGGTAGCACTTGAGTTGTTTCCAGTGACCCCAGCAGGCTCCGATATACACCATCGCAAGAACGTAATGGAGTTTCCGGAAGGTCTCGTATCCAGTGGCTCTGATACCCCATGGTGTGCTGAGGGCAAAGAGTAAAAGTAAGAGGATCATAGCAACAATTCCCCATACGATATAGGTCTGAGTAACCCATTCAATACCGACGGATGGTTGCGGTTGGTAGAGTCTGAGCTCGACAATGCACCACATAATCGTATGGAGCGAACTTTGCACGAAAATGATATATCCCAGCCATCGATGTAAGAAATTGAAACTCTGATATGGAACGCCTGTAATGAGCGAAAGGAATGACTCTCGACTACTCAACAAGATCGAGAGGGGAGTAAGCGCATACGCTAATATGCCAATACGGTCTGCCCAGGGACCAATGCTCGAGCGAGTATTGTAAGTATTCGCCGTGCCCGATACGGGCGTGACCCAAGTGTTATATTGGATACCAACGAAGCTAAACACAAGCAGATATGCCGATAATGAAGCAAGTATGAGAACTTGTAGGCGAGTTGTACGGCCGAATATCAAACGACACGCATCCGGCAATAGGAATTGAGCCTTGAGTGCCGCAATGGAGCGACGAAGTTTGTATAGGCCGGATAATTGAGGAGCCACAAGGACAGGAGTTATCATGGGACGGTCATAGTGTCTCCAACATGCCCAGAGTAGTAAAATCGCGCCAACAATTGACCAAAAGATACCGGAATAAAGCATGCCCCGATCATGGGCGGAATAGACGACATCGAGATATGCACAAGAGCCTGCATCACTGGTACAAGGGACTGCGCGATCGGCATATCCCCAATGAGGCTCTAGGGCTGTCGCCGCGCTTAAATTTTGAATGTGACGAGCATTTAAAAGTGATGATGAGGATGATAGGGCCATGGTGGGCCGTGACCAATGAGGCTGAGACAAAACAGCTAAACTCGAAAATGGCCTATTCGTAGAAAAAATAAGAAATTCATGAGGAAGAAGTGGTTCAAATGTGTAGTAATAGATAGATCTCTACAGGAGTCTGGGATGACTCAGTTTTAAAACCATCAACTGAATACCCTCGAATTGCCTCATCGCACGATTCCCCATTTCCACACTGAAACGTCCGATGAGAACATTTGAGCAGAATATCGTCGGTTTCGGGGAAATCTCCGCGGTGGATCTTTGTCCAGGCCTATCCAGGGTTTATAAGATACTAATAAGCCACGGTCTTCGCGATAGTCTTACATCTACAATTTGAACTTGAATACATTCATCATTCCTCTTTCCTCCCCCTCCATCCCCCTTCCCTCAGCAGCTAATTCACCATGCACGGCATGGACATGGGCTCGAGTAGCTCAGGCAATGAGTGCAAAATCTCTGTAAGTGCCAAGAACAGAGGAATCTTGGCCGACTCCACTAATACAAAAACGACAGATGCTGTTCAATTGGTACACCATCGATGCTTGCTTTCTTTCAGAGGGATGGCAGATTCAAAATAATGGCATGTTTGCTGCTACTTGTATCGGTGTGATTCTACTTGTTATGCTGGTGGAAGCATTTCGTCGGATGGGCAAGGAATACGATAATTTCCTCACGCGCCAATTTGAACGCCAAGCCGTGGCGCAAAAAGCTGCTTTCGTCACGCACGTCGATAAGACCTCCTCCTCCACCTCCACTCGCGGGGTAATTCGGTTTCGAGTGACTCCCTTTCAGCAATTAGCGCGGGCGCTGATTCATGCGTTGACTTTTGGAGGAGCTTATATTGTCATGTTGCTGGCTATGTATTTCAATGTCTATGTGATCATTTGCATCTTTATTGGGGCAGGATTGGGCAAATTCTTGTGTGATTGGATGGTTGTTCAGATTGATTTGGACTCGACTCATGATGAAGCTAAAGGGATCGAGGAAACTACTGTGTGCTGTGGGTGATCTATTGATTAACCATTGATCACTCATTGTAATTACCTATTTACTGGTATACTGGTTAAGCTGGTTTTACCAGTTTACGCATATATAATCCATATACGAATATCATGAATCTCATTACTATACAGTATTATCACTCTTAATACTGCTATATATAAAGTATCTTAGGTACATATATGTTCTAGAGCTCCATTTTTGATTAATCAAATAGTATCTATACCAGATATGAGTACAGGCCTAGTCCATTGTATTCGAGTCTACGCAATTGCTAGTACAGGAGGTTCCTAGCCCTAATTGACTCACTCCCATAGATCAGAGAGTCATCCAATAATTTTCCAATTATTAAGAACAGAAATTGTAGACTGCTCAGTCGAATTAGTATTTAAACTCATTCAAACTCGAATTGAGTTTGTTAATCGTCTGGTTAAATGCGGTTGTCATGATGTCATCTGGTCTAGACTTTGGATACAACGACTGTTCTGTGGCGGACAATTGGAAAGTTGGATGGCTTTGATGAATATCAAATTTCACGAATTTCAAGAGGCAGTAAATGCTTTAGTTTACTAAACAAGATGGCTAACCTTGAAGTCTCTTGTGAATGGCCTACCTTCCCAAGCGATGAAACACTGCACGAGGCCTTCGAGATCGAAATCAAGACACAGAATGGCGACTCAGTACGATTCGGCGAGTTAGTTGCAGGGAAAGGTGACTCAATAACCACAATTGTCATATTTGGTGAGCTAGAAATTGCTCTTTTTTCTCGATATCCGACAGATTCTAAGACTAACCATTCGTTTCTTCATTCGTTAGTTCGCCATTGGTTCTGTACCTACGATCAGGATTATGTCCGGAATCTTGCAGGTAAAATAAAAGAACGACTTCTATCCACAGTCCCACCAAATGCACGACCAGCTCAAGTTATCATCATCGGATGTGGCGATTCCGACGGGATAGTACCGTACATCGAGACAACAACAGACGATTTTCCCATCTACTCCGATCCAACGGGGAAGATATACGATAAATTAGAAATGAAGAGAACAACCGCCTTTACCGATCCACCTCCATACACAGAACATTCACTGAGAAGTTCCTTCATGACCTGCATGAAGCAGATCTGGAAACGCGGAATGGCTGGTTTTAGAGGTGGGAGTTGGGATCAACAGGGTGGAGAGTGGATTTTTGTGGATGGGAAATTGAGATATGCGCATAGAATGGAGGCTGCGAATGATCATCTTACGGCGGAGCAATTGGTGGATATTTTGAAGACGGATGAGTTTCGTGAAGGGATTGAGGTTGTTCCGCCGTCGAGTGCGGATGTGTCAGTGCAGAATGGAGGGATTCAAGAAAGTGATGTTGCTGTAGAGTTGCAGAATGACAAACAGGAAGCCGGGAATTTGTGAAATTCCTTTTCAGAGATATCGCGTTTACTTTTGTGTTTGGGCTGATCGCCTATGTATTTGGTTTCCCCCATAGCCGGAGTTACACACGAATGTCATGACTATATCTAAGTTACTTAGTAGATACCTAGTAGTGCCGCCTTTGATGCTCGATTTGCACACCTTACTAGTAAGTATAGATATTAGCTTAATAAGAAGAACGAGATGACTCTAGAGGGAGGTATTTGGCAAAGTTCCTCTCAAGCGTAACGGCTACATAGATCAAAATTTGGCCAGGCTTACTAGAAGAGACCTCGTGGTACCAATCAAATTGTATCGAATATAGTGTACAGGTAGTACAAAGGCAGATATAAGCTCCAGAGGTCTTTAAATTACTCCACATCCATCAGTACATCACTCATGATATGCAGAACATAAGAAAACTTCTTGACACTCCATTTACCAGAGTCCTTGAGTAGGCCGGCATAGTCTAGGAGGACCCGACGAGCGGATTGGTATCCCCCCTGCAAGGGAACCCCTCGAAGATAAATAGTCGCACCGTTGCGGATGAAGTTGACAGCTGGGTCGTCAGTCGGCGAAAATGACTGACTGCCCCTTGGCTCCATGAAGCTCGTAAAGCCATCCGTGCCGACCTGCTGCCAGTCGACATCGTCCATTAACTCAATCGATCCCATGGTTGATGTTGTGCTGGTAGAGTTAGGAGCCATGAAAGTGTAGAGACCTAGGACAAGCGCCGCGGAGAAGACGGATAAAATGGAATGGAAGGTAGGGTTATCTGAAGCCTTTCGATTGGTCATCGACTTGTGAATATGAGCGGCGTGAAGACACGCTCGCCTGGCAGCAGGTGTTTGGGACCATTCGGCAATATCATCGAGTGCCTTCTTGGCTGGCGCAGGACCAGCTCGACCAGCGGCAAAGTCAAAGATTTGGATATCGGCTGTGAGCATCATGCACATATGATGCCACATAACCAAAGCGTTGGGATTCATTTTTTCCATGTATTCGCGATAATTTGTAATGATTTGGAATTGGAGAGATGGGAGACACCTGGCTCGACCATCCATTGCATATGTGTGACAGGGAGCAAAAGGGTAGCTTGCGCGATTTGAGAGCAATCGATGATATGCCTCTGATTGGCGCAGCTGAACCATTGCTAGTACAGCCTGAATCGATAATTCGTCGGTTGGTCCCTCGATGGCTGGAATGTTGATATTTTCCGACGGTGCCAGCACAGTTGGCATCAATATCCTCTTTCCGCTGCGAATCAGTTGTGTCCATCGCATTGATGAGTGTGCGCGGAAAAGAGCCTCGTTGCAGGGCATTATGAGTTGAATAGAGTCTGGGATGATTATAGGACTTGTTGAAAGTAAAGAGGAGTACCAGGAATCTAAAAGAAGTAGTCCAATGATAACCCTATTGGGAGAGATTAAACGCTGTCACTTGGAAATGGGAGAGTGGCTATTTACCTTTTGGTAGATTCGACCTTGCTCCATGCCTTCCATCGCATGTCGATGTCGGGTACTGCCTCGAAGAGGCTCATGTCCAATATTTGCCCTTCGGTCGCTGCGAAAAGCCCATGCCTTTGGGTAATCTATAACTGATTAGCTGCTGAATTTGAGAAATGTTATTAAATCACTCTTCCCCCGTTACTCACCGACATTAAATTAACGTAAAGCATCTGGCATTGCTCCAGATGTGTCTTATCCTACTGAGTATTAGTATAGGTGACCGTCAATATATGAACTTTTTCGTACCCCTGTCAAAACAGCCAAATTCAAGAATAGAAAGGCCGTTGCAAAAATAGATAACGTGCTAGTGGGAGACTCAACACCCATTGTGCACTTTGCTACTTCGGCAGTGACTCTTTCGAGCATATTCTGTGATATTCGTTAGCCCAGCTGCAATATAACTGTATCAACTGATTGCCCTACCGGGAAGTCTCTTGAGACAAAACTGGCGGTCCCCTTGGTGCCAAGCAACATCATTCCAATAAGGCACATGGCATATAGAAGTAGTGGGCGCGTGATTTTGGCAGAAAAAGTTGGTAGATGTACAAATGGCACAAGTGGGTGAAATGTGCGAAAATAGAGATCAAGTGCCATATCTAAAATCTCAGCAGGAGGGAATTGAGGGATGAAATTGGAACCCGTCGTCGCTGGGGAGGCAACCCCGTTGTGCGGAGACGGTATTTGGGGGAAAGCAAGACCTGTTTGACCAATGGAGGCCTGAAGTCTACGCCTGCAATCTTCGTCAATGCCACACCGTGACCCCTGTATTGAAGGTGATTCGCCGTGGGGCAGTGATAAATTGACAGCAAATACATTGTCGACATCCGTGTGCACAACATCTCGCCACAGGCTGTTCATGATACGTCCAGTATGATTGGGCGGAGCTAACCAACACCTTTGAACGCGAAAGAATCGTTCATTCGGGATATTCTCATTGCTGGACTTAGAGCTATCAACAGATTGGCGATGATGCTGGTCCTGAGTGACCATTGATGGGTCGCCCATTAGTGGGAAATTGCCGTTTGTAAAATCGAGAGATCCATGGTTGGAAGTGGCATCAGTGCGTGGTTCGAGCCACAGCTGTAGCATATCACTCGATGTTGAGTCGAAAGCTAGGCTATTTCGCTGAGATTGCGCTGCAGGTGTTGTTTCGTTCCAGCCGAAATATGGCTGCTGCTCATCGACCATCATTGGGTTCATGTCTGCTTCGTTTCGACCATGATTTGCAGAGATATCCGCCAAAAAGTCCAACGATGATGGCGGGACTCCATTCACTGAGAGACTTTGGTCTTGAGGTGTTGCGATAGAAGGAAATTGATGCGCCGGAGTGCCGACATTTGGTAAAAGCTGATTGCCATTCTCTGTGCCTGGTATCATTGGAGAGATCCCAACCATTGTAGATTGGCGTCTATCATGAGACTCCCCGGCTGTGACATCTTTTGACCGAGCCGCATTGGGTGTCGCGCCTTGGTTGTGGCCTTTCGCATGTCTGCTTAGGACATCACTGTATACGCGTTCGTTAGATCGTTTGCCGACGCGATTTTTGGAGCACAAGTGGGGCGCAGATCGACGTCATTTTTTTCTTTGAAAAAGAAAAAAGACGAAGAGAAGAAGCTCTAACAATTCTTACCTTCGCGAGAATCTCTTATGGCAGACATTGCATTCGTAAGGACGTTCTTTGGTATCTACTCAAAAGCACGTTAGATCTTCTTGTGGTTCCCCGGTTTCTGCGCGAGGGCCGGAACTAACGAGACCGTTCATGGCGTTTGAAGTGCTCAGTCTTCTTGAAGCGACGGTCGCATATATTGCATTTTCGGAGGACCATGATGAAGCTCGCAAGTCAGCGACGCATCACAAAGTACGAGACATGATTCAAGTTGAAAGGAGAGAAATAAGATCGAAGAGAGCGTCCAAAAGTTGGCGTCTTTTCGGAAGGAGGGGGGAAACGGGGTTAGTCAGCCCCGGGGTTAAGCCGATCGTCGATGTTCTTCTTTTCGTCTGCCCTCATTTGCTTTCATTTGCTCTTAATTGGCCTGGAATCGCCCTTATTCTGAAAGTAAATTCTACCGAGGATGGACCGCTGGGTCAATTCCACTGCGTCTACGAATGGTAGTCCATATATCCGAGTTTAGTATGTTGCTTTGACCCCTAGCCATAAGCCACCGGATTCCCCATGGGGAGAGAAAGATAACCCGAAGCCCTACTTAAGGGTACCAGATCCACTGCTGGTTGCGAGTCCAATACATGAGAAAGAGCAGATATAAGCTAATATCGCAATGGTGGTACAGCCTAGGTTGCATTTTAGGGTTGATAGCAGGATGTGCATGAGATGAATTGCAGTGGGAAAACAAGACAAGATGAATGAAGACTCGAATCACTGGAAATTGGCAGAATCATTCGTTGATCGGCAGTTGACAATCTCAGCAAGTACCGAGACATTCTTGCCCTACTCGCTAGCCATCTCAGCAAGTCGATCATCTTCATAGAAGATCTCAAGTTGTCGTCGACGAGCCTCCTTCTCCTCCTTAGCGTGTTGGAGGATCTTTTGAATATTCGGATATGCCGAGAATTTGTCCTGAAAGAACGAGTGAGCGTCATATTGAGTATCATTTTATTAGAATCACTTACTGGCAAAGCATCCCACGCTTTTGGGTCAGTGCCCTGGTCCTTAAAAGTGCCACAGCCAGTACGAGCATACTCCGTGAATAAGAATGACCGACTGCTCTCGATCATGATAGTCATTTGGTCTAATACACGTCAGGAAAAAAAAAGCTGATCCAACAGATTGAAACTTATATCAGGGGCAAATTACTCACTCTCCAGAATCTTTCGAGGCTCATTTACCTGATTCCGCATCTCATACACATAGTCCTCACTGAAGTTGCCATGGGGTGTATGGCTAATCTCTACGCTACCACCACCAGGTAAGAAGTCGTTTGAACGGCCCAGCCCATTACCATAGAGGGAAGCCAGAAATTCTGTAGCTGAATTACGATGGAAGTAAGGCAGTCGGAATGTGTTAGACGCCACATCCCAGCGTGGCCCAAACCAAAGGAAATCTGCCAGTGGAGTATTTGGATCGCGAGAGGCGGCGGTCAACACACAGTTCACTGAAGGGTCGGTATGATCGATAGAAGTAGCATTCTGAGACGAGAACTTGGTAAGATCGTACTGTGAACGATCATTTAGTTGTTTGTCAATCTATCCGCGCGAATATTCATCAACTCACCTTGTAGGGAACAACATTTCCATGCCAAGCTACCAAGTCAAACGGACTATGATCTTGCTCAATCGCATGATACAATCCATTTGCTTTGTTCACAATAGCCCAATCTTCATGTAAATCATCATCGATAAATGCCACCGGATGCAAGAAATCACGAGGATTTGCTAGTCCATGTCCACCAATAGGACCCAGATCTGGCAATTCCCACCGTGAGCCCCAGATCTCAGTGATATACCCCCGAGCAACGCTATGACCTGGACCCAATCTGATAGCGAAGCGAAGACCCCGTGGTATCACGCAGATCTCGCCTGGTTGAAGGAAGATCTTTCCAAGCTCTGTTTGGATATCCAGGTTACCCAATTGGGCGACAATCAAAAAGTCACCATCAGTATTGCAGAAAGCACGGTGGTCCATGTCGGAATTGATCATGTAAACATAAAGGGCAATGCCCTCGCGTAGATTTGGATCTCCGCTTCCTCCCAGTGTGTGCAGTCCATCGACGAAATCGATTTTTTGGTTGTCGGCGGGTAATGGGAAGGGCGCCCACTCGCCTTGTTCTGCTAGTGTGGCGACTTTGGGGTTTAATGTGAGGAAACAGTTTTCAATATCGGATTTGTGGGGGATATTGGCCTTATAACCATCTGCAAGGAGAGTTATATTAGAAAATGATTCCTAGCTGGGGTTGCTCGTGGTAAAGTTTGACTCACTGTGAGCTGCAGCGGGTCGTACCCGGTACATGTAGGTGCTGAAGTTGGCATGACGAGGAGCTGCAAATGCAGAGTACGTGATTCCTTCTGTGTAAAGTCCGAATCGAGGCTCTTGGGGGTTGTTTTGTCCCGCTGGCAACGTCCCGGGTATCACTTCGGATTGATGACGATTGCCAAAACCCGCCTGATATTCATAAGGATCGTTGTCTCGCGTGGGTTTCCGGGACATGGTATCTGTATAGTGAAAGGCCTTTTGCAGGTCCTTGATTGGCTTTCTCTCCTGGGCTGGTGGAAGTGACATTTTGTTTTGAGTTCAAAGTCCTGGCGAGGTTGAAATATGCGGACTGTAATAATGATAGCCAGGAGTTTGAGAATTGAAATGGTTGAAATAGATTCCTCAACAGAGAAGCTCGATTGATTTTCTCAAGTTTAGTTCTTCGCGTATACTAGTAGACCCATATGGGGCTCTTTCATCGTATCTCCAAGCATAGCATCTCCCACATACCAGACCCACATAGGGTTCATGATGCCTAGAGTAGTCAGGTACATTCTGTGTTCTCAGTCTAATTTGCTCCTCGTGGGGCCAGCGACTATTCACACATTCAAATGCTCATGATATCAAATCTTTGATCTACAACTCCACTATTCCACTACTCGATTACCATACTCCGTACAATACTATGATGTATTGCTGCTAGCTACGAGGTGTATCCTCGAACCCACGCCCCACATCCAAACAAAGAATGCTCGTGGGGCTTGTTGAAGCTGGAATTTGGATGTGGCTAAGCTTGGCGTCAATTCAATATCGACTGCATTCAAGTTAATTGGGTGCATACACTATACTTCTGATTTTCAAAAACTTCGAACGGCTATAGTTATACTTGATCACAGGACAACCTGAGGCAGTATGACTTTATTCTGAGATGAATATGGTATTCAAGGCCTATGCTATTTACAGTTCGAATGGCCATTCAACTCGATGCACTCCAAGGTATAGTAGTGATAGATTTTATTCTCTAATAAAAAGAGACGCGACGCCCATGCCGGTGCTGTCGTAGGTTAGCAGCTTGAATGCATTGTGTCTTTTGGAAAAGGGCTCATCTTACCTTGCACACATGCTCACAATACCCATCTCCTTATCCGATCGCTGCAATTCAGCTAACAGTGTCGCCACCTGTCGAGCTCCAGTTGCTGCAATAGGGTGTCCAAGAGCGATGGCACCTCCGTTAGGATTGACCTTTTCCATATCGAGACCCAGCTCGCGGAGGCAGTAAATCGACTGGCTTGCAAATGCTTCATTCATCTCAACGATATCAACATCTTTATTTTCAATTCCCAAATATTTATAAAGGTTTTGAATAGCAAAAATCGGACCAATACCCATCTCATCTGGCGCACAGCCGGCCACCTGAGTACCAGCGAATCGGGCAATGGGCTTCAAACCATGGGCATCGGCCCAGGATCGACGAGCCAGAATGGTACTCGATGCACCATCAGAAATTTGGGATCTGTGACGTGCACAAAGTTTAGCTAGGTTGTTCCGTATAAATATGATAATAATATTAGGCTTGTGCCCAATCGCCAACTTACGAGTTGCCGGCAGTACTGAAACCATTCTCCAGCACTGGTTTAAGAGTCGCCAACTTCTCCGCCGTAACTTGATGTCGCACTCCTTCATCACGATCCACTACGGAAATTGTCTCCTCGTCAATACCCGTACTAACAGAACGAACTGTCACTGGTACTAGCTCAGCCTTGAATCTGCCCGACTTCTGTGCTTCACTAGCTCGCCGTTGACTTTCAGCGGCAAACTCATCCTGTTCCCTTCGACTAATACCATAACGCGACGCGACGTTCTCGGAAGTCTGTAACATTGGAAGCAAACAGTCCCGTGCATCCTTCACAGATGATTCCTTCAAGGTCGGAGATACATCTACGGGAATCCCCCGTGAGCCGTAATTCCTTGACATGCTCTCCACTCCACCACCCAGGCCAACGTCAATTTGACCGGCCAGAATTGAATGCGAAATATGTGTAATAGCCTGGAGACTGCTTGAGCATTGACGATTCACCGTGTGGAAAGTTGTCGAGTTCGGGAAACCCGCTGCGTTCAACGCCATGCGACCGGTCTTCGCAAAGCCAAGCTCTGCGAGAACGTTGCCAATCATTACATCGTTAATTTGGCCTGGTTGGATATCTGCCTTTTTAACTGCAGCTTGCATTACCTGAAATTTGGTGGATATTAGATCAGACTGAGCGAGAAAAATTACATGTTTTAGAATGACACACCTGCATAAGAATCTCCTCTGGGTAGGAATCCTTAAATCCGCCCTTGAATGCTCTTGCAATGGGACTTCGCACTGCGGAGAGCACCACCACATCATTGGGGCTCTTCTTGAGTATCTCACCAGCTGTTCTTCTCAACATGGTGGCGATGTAATGATTTCAAGGGAAGTGAAGAGAGGAAAAAGGAGGAGAAGAAGAAGAAGAAGAAGAAGAAGAAGAAGAAGAAGAAGAAGAAGAAGAAAAGAGAGAAAGCGGAAAATGAAAGACGAAACGGGGCAGTTGCATGCTTTCCCCGGACGGCGGGGCTTTTTGCACGGGGCATTCCTTGGCGATCGTCCCTTTTTCTTCTTTTCTTTTTTTGCAGCTGCGAATCCTCTGGCTCTCTCTTCTCTCGTTGGTTTCTGTTCTGTTGCAGCTTCTCCTGGTTTCCCCGATCCTTGGCAATTGCTGGGATTTACCGCGGTTGACTCGGCTGTTCATTCGGATCTTAGTTTAGGTATAGCGAATTTTGGGACTCTTTACTTTTTCCTTTCCTTTTCTTTTCCTGTTTCCTGTGGGTTCAATTCTTCGCCACGACCGGTGGCCAATTGGGGGTGATGGATGGGAAATCAGTGGAGAAGTACGTTGGATGTGGGGTGATGAGTGGAACTGTTGACTGGCAGATGTTGTCATACAGTACAATGTACAATGGATGATGTGGATGATGTTCTACCGGGTTAGGCGAGCTATCCACATGCATCTAATCTATGTAGCTAAGACTGATCTACTGTACTCATCTAATCCACCGAGTCAGATCTTACAATCTCACCGTCCCAGGACTCGGATTTACCCCCTTCCCTTCAGAAGACTCGTCAGATGCACTCATCTCCCATCCCCGCCCACGGTATCGTGCGGGCCATATACCCGATTTCCCAGGAGCCATGATCCCATTAGGATCCAAACAATCCTTGATCTTCTCATTGAACTTCAATAATGCCCCATTATTCCAATTATATGTTCCCGCAATCTGATCCATAAAAGCTAAATGAGTGCGGTACTCACCGTACCCTCGTTTAGCAGCGTCGTCGATCATTCCCCGCAGACAAGCCCGCGCGTTATTACGCATGGCCGGATCGTCGCGGTTAAATACAATCTCAACGATCAGATGCATTTCACGGAGACCCACGACAAAGGTAGGGAAAAAATCGAGATCATACTCATCGCATCTTTTTCGTGCAATATTCCACAGGGCCGTTGCGTCGTTCCCGCGGACGGGCGACACTGGACTGAAGGCAATATGTCCTCCATTTGGATGCCAGTTAACCCAGCGGAGTTCTTCGATATCAGGGACCCCAGAGGCGATTCGATCTCGAACCCAGAAGTAGTCATTTGCAGGGAGAGACGCTGGGTCGATTCGTCTTGCGCCGGGGATTTTCATGAACTCTTTGTGTATGATATCCAGTTTGTATTGTCGTATTTCCTTAGGACCATAGGACATGCCGTAGTAGAGCCAAGAGCAGTCGCCGTGGGAAAGGTTCTGGGCAGCCTCATGTATGAATGAGTCAGGCATACGGCCTTTACCTTTGTAGTACGAGCTTCGAGGTTTGCCTTCCAATCCAACCTGCATGCTGATATGGCGAAGTTGCGCGACATTTTCAAGGATCATAGCAATTCTGAGAGGACGAATGATATCGATCTGATGAGGTTAGTGGTAAGTAGAGGGTGGTTTGAAGCAATTGTTCTTACCAGCTGGCTAAGATCCTCGTTCTTCGGGAATGTATAAAGCTAGTCGCGAATTTGGTCAGCAATAGTATATCAAAACAAGTCAAACTGGTACTGATAGATCTTACATAGCTCTCGTGGTCACCGGGATTGGGCATCAGTCCGAAGCCCATCTTTGTCACGACTCCCATATTAGACTGAGAGAATATTCCACTGCAAAAGGGCGCATTAGCAGATGTGCTAAACCCAGAGTCGTGGCAATTCCACAATGTAAGAGTACATACTCAGCAGTTGGACCAAACCCATAAGGGAAAAGCTGCCAACTATTATTCCCCGGCAGTGCTCCCATTCCCGTCCTGATCACTTCTCCAGTTGGTAAAACGACCTCCATGCCACAATGCATCATCCAGTGATCTCCATAGGGCGTATACCCCACACCTCGGTCAAGTGCATTTCCCAAGACAGACCCACCTCCAATATCAGGAACGTCTACCCAAAGATGCTGGAATCCTCTTGCTTGGATTTCTTCGTAGAGGGCAAAGTACGTCACGCCCGGTTCGACAAGACAGGTACAATCGTCAGGGTTGATATCGAGGATTCGATTCATTCGCCGGCCAAGATCGAGTACAACGGCACCACGAACTCGTGGGGCTGCGCCTCCGTAACCATCTACCTTTGTTAGAAATGTAATTTATCTCAGAGAAAAATGTCAACGTACAGTTCCGCCCGATGGAGATTGGGGAGATGGGGATGCGGTAGGCGTTGGCCCATTGTACGATTGTTTGGACTTCTTCTGTGCTTCCGGGGTACACCACCACAGATGCGACGAAGTCGCTATCATCTGATATGTGCATTCCATCGTGGGTATTTGGATCTAGTAGAATTGGTGATTAGTGGATCATATGTTTTTTCTTGCGCATAGAAATAGCCCACTGACTTTCCATATACCTAGAACGCAGCAATTAATTTAGTATTCGATCATCTTCAAAAAAGTAGCTTTGATCATAAGCTACCTGACATTGAAAGGGATCATACCATCCATCATCAAGTTTCGTTACAAACTCGACGTATTCATCGCCTAGTCGATCGCAGAGCTCTGCAATTGCAGTACGAAAAGTGGTCTGATTTATTCCTTGTGGAAGAGCTACCTTTGTTCTATCGCTTTCGGACTTAGTCGCTATATTTAAAATTGCAGACTTTGTCTCCTGAGCTTTTTCAAAAAGTCTTGTTGGAATTCCATTGTGTTTGTCTGACAGGAGAGGCGTTGCGGGGACGGGTTTGGAAGCCATGGCAATGAGTTGGGATTGAGATAGTAGGATACAAGTCAAAGTAATAATTCACAGATGTCAATTTATCTTCAGGCAACGCCCCATTGACCACTACGACTATGATTTGCTTTAAGTAGCTCATTCCTAAATTTCCCCTCTTTTACTCGTACATACGTTGCTGCTTTGATATCTCATGATGATTGGATGATCTTTACTAGGCGAGTCCATAGCGTGACACAAATGCCTGATGTGGGAAACAACATTTGATTATGAATCAAGTAGAAACACATGCTGACTTGCGGATTTACCCCGGATTCTATGGTGACAGGAGGCCATAGCCAAGGCATATATGCACGAGAGAGCGGAGACGTGAGGGGATGCCCCGCTCGCCAACCCGATGTATTGATGTTGGCAGGTCTTTCCAACATTTTCTTCCAACTGCCCGTATATACTGCACGATCATCTTATTTTCTTGTTCTGGTTTGTTCAAGGTGAATCATACGGCACGACAATATCTACAGTCCGGATCCCGGGGATGAACGGGATGCATTCCGAAGATTCATTAAGATCCGAGGGCTTCCCGAGTCCCTGCCGAAGGGACATCCGTGGTAAAATACCCGTTAATTACGGGGCTTATTACCGGAAGCTTACAATACACCAGGCATTCTCCTCAGTCGTGCCTACCTTTCTTCAATGTGCACCTTCCGAACGCTCTCTTCATAGTGAGGCTAAACCCAATTGATCGACTTTCTCCCCCAATGGAGATGAGACACTTTCACAACTCACCCGCATGTTCTGTATAATACATTAGGAACTTCTCCATCTCTCGACAACCACTCTTCCTCCACATTCACCTCTTCGTTCCCATTGGGGGTGACCATGGGGACTGGCTCCATTAAATCCTGACTAGACCTCACTGAGAATCGGCTAGTCTTGTGGGGTCGGCTTCCGATGGCGGCAAAAGCCTTTGGGGCTCGCCGCTCTCCCTCTCCGATCTTGTGGGGGAACAGGCGGTGGCCGCTGCCGGGTAAGCGTTTTTTCGGCTTGTCTGGGTCAGTTCCTAGCCGAAAGGGCAATGAGTTGGGGAGGATGGGGTAGCTTTTGCGATAAGTCAATTTAATTCATTCTTTTTTTCTTTTTCTTCTTCTTTTCTTCTCTTTTTTGTTCTGTTCGTCCAGAAAGCACTACCCCGGGAATTTTTTTTTCTTGAAGGTAGTTGTTCACCATGGCGCGGCCTGTTCCTGCGATCAAGGTGTTCCGCCCTATTTGGCGGCGGAACTTCTCTGCCTCCACTTCTCGAAGCGCCATCAACAAGTTGTGCAAGTCAGCAGAGGAGGCTGTTAAGGATGTGAAGGGTAACTCAACTCTGTTGGTCGGTGGTTTTGGTTTCTCTGGTGTTCCTAACACCCTGATCAACGCTGTTCACGCTCGTTCTGAGGTCAAGAACTTGACCGTTGTCTCTAACAATGCCGGCATGCCCGGTGCTGGTCTCGGTAGGTATAATGTGTTTTATGTTGCAATTGATTCTAGAACTAACATATCAATCCACCGACAGGCCAATTGCTTGAGTCCAAGCAGATCACCAAGATGATCGCCTCTTTCATTGGCGAGAACAAGGTGTTCGAGAAGATGTATCTCACTGGTGACCTGACCCTGGAGCTTACTCCCCAGGGAACCATCGCTGAGAAATGCGCCGCCGGTGCGGCTGGCGTTCCGGCTTTCTACACTCCCGCGGCTTACGGTACTATCATTCAAACTGGTGAACTCCCTATTCGGTACAACAAGGATGGCTCTGTGGCAGAAATGTCCAAGCCTAAGGAAACTCGCACTTTCAACGGCAAGGAATTCATTCTGGAAGAATCGATCTTTGGTGACTACGCTCTGGTTCGCGCACACAAGGCCGACAAGCTCGGTAACTGTCAGTTCCGCAAGGCTATGAACAACTTCAACGAGGCCATGGCCAAGAACGCCAAATACACCATTGTTGAGGCCGATGAGATCGTCGAGGTTGGCGAGATCGCCCCGGAGAGCATCCATCTGCAGGGCATCTACGTCGACGCTGTCATCCAGAGCACCGAGCCCACCCAGATTGAGAAATTGACCTTCGCTAAGAACCCCGAGGACCTGCTTGCTGCTGGCTCCGGAGAGGCTACTGCCCGCCGTGAGCGTATCGTCAAGCGTGCTGCTAAGGAGTTCAAGGATGGCATGTACGTCAACCTTGGTATTGGTATTCCCTTGATCGCTCCCTCCTACCTGCCCGAGGGTGTCGAGGTCGTCCTGCAAGCTGAGAACGGTATTCTGGGCCTGGGTGGCTACCCCCACCCCGGTGAGGAGGACCCTGACCTGATCAACCCCGGCAAGGAAACTGTCACACTTGGCCGTGGTGCTTCCCTGTTCGGCTCTCACGAGAGCTTCGGTATGATTCGCGCTGGTAAGATCGACCTTACCATGCTTGGTGCTCTGCAGGTCAGCCAATTCGGCGGTATGTTATCCTTCCCCACTTGAAAAAAAAGCCAGAGAACTCATCTTCTTTTCTAGATCTGGCCAACTTTATGCTTCCTGGTAAGGTCAAGGGTGTCGGTGGTGCCATGGATCTGGTCGCCAACCCCGAGAAGACCAAGGTGGTTGTGACTATGGTACGTAAATGACCTTCAATCAATCATTTGAGGATGATACACTAATCCTTTACTTTTTGCAGGAGCACACCGATAAGAAGGGCAACCCCAAGATCCTCAGCGACTGCACATTCCCCCTCACCGGTCCCCGCTGTGTTTCGACTATTATTACCGACCTCGCTGTCTTCGACGTCAGCACCACTGAGGGCCTGACCCTGATCGAGCACGCTGAGGGCGTCACTGTTGAGGAGATCCGCAGCAAGACTGCCGCTCCCTTCAAGGTCTCCGCAGACCTCAAGCCCATGCAGCTGTAAATTTGATGGAAATATACCAATTGTAGATTTTGAATTCGGGATTTGTTACATTTGTTTTGCATGTGAATACACCAAGCTTTAGATTGAAAATTAGAGCACTTTTACAATTATTATTGCTTTGTACATACTGCTATCCACTATCTACTGTATTCACTATGTACGGAGTACTGCTACATAAGATTGATTCTTCCCCCGCGAGAAATTCATGTGGGGTCGAACCCACCTTTTCTCGTGGGGCTCTCCACGAGAAGCGGAATGTTAGATCGTACATAACAGCTCCATTTTGGAGTTGGGGTGGAATTTTTAATATCAAAGACTGATACCTTGTCAATATGGTCAATTTTATTCATTGAGAATGAATCATGTGTCATTATTTCGATCATTATTGGTGGCGAGACCATCATTTGGTCCTCGATTGGTCGGATCAAGTCTTTGCCGGAGATTAGCCACATCGAGTAACGTGCAGAAAAGCGCCAAGCTGCCATTGGCCGGGGTGAAAGTTCTAGATATGAGTCGAGTACTTGCTGGTGTGCGTTGAACAGTGATTATATCAGGTTTACATGTTATAATGGCTAATCATAAATATCAATAGCCATACTGTACGCAAATTCTGGGTGATCTGGGGTATGTGGCCATGTCTGGTATCGTATTTAGGAGTTTAAGAAGCATCTGATATACTGATATAAGTCTAAAGTGCCGACATCATTAAAATTGAGCATCCGGTTCGAGGTGATGATACTCGTGCTTGGGGCCCGCCATTCGCTCCATATAACGATGACAGAAAGGGTCCTGGTGAAAGCGCATATTATCTTTCGGTGAATTTGAAAAAGGTCATACCCTCACAGTCCCCAAATTAACAAATAAATAGGTCAATCGCAATAAAAAATCTCTCGGTCTCTCTTTCGCTCATCCTGATGGTGTTGATATTCTACATCAGCTAGTCCGTGACTGTGACGTCTTAGTTGAGAATTATCTCCCAGGTTCCCTGAGGAAATACAATCTAGACTACGAGACGACGTCAAAGATAAATCCTCGTCTTATATACACCAGTATCACAGGCTATGGACAAACAGGCCCATACAGCAACAGGCCAGGCTTCGATATTATGGTTGAGGTGGAATTCGGACTCATGCATTTGACCGGGACGAGAGATGGTCCACCTGTGAAAGTTGGCGTTGCAGTTACCGACTTGACGACCGGACTCTATGCCTGTAATTCCATTATGGCTGCGTTACTAGCACGTGCAAATACAGGTGAAGGACAGCATCTGGATGTTTGTCTGAGTGATTGTCAGGTAGCTACTTTGGCGAATATGGGAGAGTCAGTACTTATTAGTGGAGAGAAGGATTCTGGTCGATGGGGAACTGCTCATCGTAAGATCTCAATGATTTTTATCTTAATTTTTTGGAGTGGGACTAATCTTTGATTCTGCTGTAGCATCGGTCGTTCCTTATCAAGGGTTCAAAACCGCCGATGGTGATATCTTTGTTGGAGGTGCAAACGATCGTCTTTTTGGCATTCTTTGTGATAAGATCGGGAAATCTGAATGGAAAAATGACGATCGCTTCGTGACGAATCATCAGCGCGTACATAACAGAGCTCAACTGGAGCCGTTGATTGAGAACGAGCTGACAAAACGGACAACTCGCGAATGGCAAGATCTGTTCGAGGGCAGTGGTTTGCCATATGCAGCTGTGAATGATGTCCAAGGGACTATGGATCACGAACATGGTATGCATACTCCACTTAGTTCATCAGGGCTGGTTTTCTAATTACTGACGCTTCTAGTGCGCGCGAGAGGTATGGTTCAGACCATCGACCATCCATCTTGTGGAGCTATCAAAGTCATTAGCCCTCCGGTCAAATACTCCAATGCGCAGCCGAATATTCGTTCACCTCCTCCCTTGCTGGGGGAACATACCGCTGAACTTCTGGAAGGTCTTCTTGGGATGAGCCCTAGCAGGGTCGAAGAGCTCAAGAGAAAGGGAGTCGTGGCATAAGAGTCACCAGCTTACTGTAGGATAGCATATACACTAGAATCACAGATTATTGTGACAGTCTTTGCGTCGCATAGCCCGCTTCCAATATTTTTTCAAAAGGAGCTCCGATGAAAAATGATGATTTTGACAATATTATTATTTTCAGAAAAAAATCTCTCCTAGCTGACAGGCTCTACCCAGTGCCGCTTTGAATGTTATGCGTGTTTGATTTCTCTTTCTGAAGAAGAGGTCGTTCGTCATCCCGAAATCGCGATTCAGAATGCACGCCAGAATGCCGATTATCATTCCCATATTCGCCATCGCCAGTGTCATCTTGCTTATCCTCATCCAAAAGCTCTTCCAGTGATAGATCAAAATCTTCTGGTTCCAGTTGTTTATAGTTTTTGTATCTCTGCCACAGCCATATAGTCCCAATGGAAAGGGTCACCGCGACCAGGGTGAGTAGTGCAGTCAATAGCAGTATCAATGATGTGTTTGAAGATTGAGCCTGTGGTCTTATATCCTCTGGTTCCTCTGCTTCTTCCTTGCCAAAGGGAAATTTCGCATTGGCTTCGTATGTATCATATGCAATCGACAGGTCTGTGGCCTCCATATCCACAATTTCGGTTGTTCGGAGTATGTTTCCTTCTTTGTCAAGTGCTTCAGCCCATATGTATTGACATTCCGTCTCTCCAATTATAAGCTTCGTTTCAAAGCCACTCCGGGGTGCTTCTGCGAGCACTTCATTACTGTCTTCCCATTCAGATTCCTGAGATCCCCGAACAATCCAATGTCCCACCTCTGTCGCGCCATTCCAGCTAACATAGACAACAATATTTCCATTCTTGTCCCGTCTAGGCGCAATAGCAGGGTCCCACCAGGGGGTTGCAGACCAGTTCATTTTGTAAGCACGATAATTGTCGAGCGCATCGGGAATATCATCGCTGTGCCACGGGGAAAACTGCACATTCATTACTGGCTCCCCAATAGAATTATGCTCCGTGAATGATGGGCATCGACCCCATCCTATAAAGACATTCCCCAGATCATCGACAGATGGCGATAAAGGCTGTATACTCCCTTGACTCTGGGCCTGAAGTTGTGCTGGATGACGAAATTCGCGCAGGAATTTGACTGTAGGTGGCGAGATAGTGTCGTTGATGGCAATATGCAAACCTCGCGAGCATAGAGCATTACAGTTCCCATGGTTCGTGACCTTGCCGTGATTGTCGAACAGTGTTATTTGAGTTTCATTTGTGCCAGGCACGAAGCGAGCGTGGTGCTGCCAACTCATTGTCAACACAGGCTGGATAGGCTCGGACCCGTTTAATACGGCTAATTCAGTGAAATCATTTCGCTTTCCTCCCAATTGCCAAATGATTTCACCGGTGCTCCCGCTTATAAGTAAAATAGAGAATGTATGGCGAATTGATATGAGATAGTTCCCTGCTTGGGTCTAAGAAGTTGAATATGTTAGCTTTCGCAGTGGAAAGTACTGGTTAGGGCAAACCACGAACCTTTTCAATGCTGTTGATGTGATAGGCATCCCACCCAGATCCTATCGGCTCGTAGGAGTCCAAGGGATTGACATGGTCTAAGGCTCGCCAATTAAAGATAACCTCATTTGTCTCAAGGTCTATCTCTTGAAAAAGAGCGTCCAGGATGCTGAGACTATGCGGTAGATCCCACTGTGGAAATTCTGATCGTAGTACTCTGATCGAGTTGACGCCAGTCACCAGCGCTGTTCCATTGCCGGTGAATGCGAATTCATGCAAATCACTGTGTACTTGCATGTTCTGTGCTGACACTTTATATCTAAGGCGATATGTGTCGTCGAAAGCGAGGCCATAGCCATCACCAATTCCATAGCCCTTTTCGCCTTCCCAGAATGTGAGATACCTCTTGCCTTTGTTCTCTTGGACACGGGTTCCGAATACATTTTGAAAGGACCTGTTCATATATACCGCGCTTAGGTCGTGTGCGTCAAGAATCAAAGGAGTTGCGAGCGGTGAGGTGTCGTTGCCATCGTGTCGTAGGAAAATATGAGAGCCCTTGTCGGAAATAGCCTCGCTGTTCCAGACTGTAGCTTGCATGATCGGCGCATATTCATTGCTAGAGTGAAACTCTAGGTGAGGACGGTGGCCGAGCACGCCATCATTGTATTCATCGTAGTTGGTTGAGATAAAGTCCCCGCGTCCTTCCCCGGCGAGCACGGCAATTCCCACCCAGATTAAGGGAGGAACCATTCTTCAGATCGGGTTCGAGACTGATGTGACGAGATTCGTTTGAATATGTCTTGATTATCTGTAGCAAGCCATCTTGGGGACTGCAATCTGTACAATGCGATCAACTATGTATGTTTGCGAAAAGGTCTTTCTCCAAAGCTCGGAGGGGAATTAGCGCTCAAGCATACACTTGTGACAGCTTGCGTACGTCTTGTCAGGGGGTCCACATCTTAAAGTGAACGGGGATTTGACGGCAATTGTGCTAAGGAGATGCATTAAAGTTGGCTCTTATTTCGACATCCATACTTTAAAGGATATATTAATTTGACACAAGAAGTAACTATAGCTTGCCCGGCCTCTCAGCTAAATCATATTATAGGTAGGAAACAAAATAATAAACAATGGGGAGATGTGAGAAGCTCACGTCCACACGTGTACTTCGCAACAAAATCTAATCAGTGCGTTTCAAACCCGTCGTCATCAACCTCAGTTTTTCCCGCGTGTGGAGACTCGCAGGATCCATTAGAATTCGTACTCGTTCCAATAGATATCTTCGTCGTCCAATGCTCCGCTTAACTCTAAACCGATTCCGCCCTAGTTTCTTGGCGCGAGTCGTCAGCCACACATTCGGTGGAGGCTGCTCGAACCATTAGAACCTTGTCGACGTGTTGATTAGAGTATTGTCAATGGGCAATCGAGACGAATCTCAGCCGTCCGCAAATTTTGTTCACTTACGTCCTTGTTTCCGCTCTATCTTTGATTCTCCGCTCAAGAGAACCATGGACAGGATCGTCGGGGCAGATTCGTATTCGTTCGGGACTTACGCATAATTGGCCCCAGTCTTGGCAATTGCTTAATTCCTACGGAGTACATACAACTACGAAATCTCCTACGCGTAGCTCTTGGCGACTTTCTATTTCTGATTTGCCCAAAAAGGTGAGTGGGAGTCTTCTAAGGAAGTCGGATGGTAGAAAAGTTCGAGTTAATCATTGTGTTCTTTGAACAATGCTTATCTTGTCTCTTTGAGTCTATATCTTGATTTGGGCACATTCCAATTTTAGAAGCCAATATTGCATTGAAATATGTCTTGAGTGGACCGTGGAATCTCACAATAGGAAATGCTAATTGAATGAGAGATGGGATTGAACATGAAGCAGTCAAGCCCACCGAGGTGGACAGTCTTTTTAAAACCTCACATATCACGAGGTGCATTAGGAAATATGTCCGAGCGTATAAAAGGAAGTCTTTGCACCTTAAGCCAGGAGTAAATAAATGCGAGGGCAGCCCAGGTAGCTCGTGTTTCGATCGACTCTTGGGCGCCTTCTATGTCTTCAATATCTACTGTGAATGAGTAGACGTAGGGCTGTCGAGTTGGGTATACATCCACCCAGATCCTACTATTGAGGATTGAGTCTTTAATGGACTCTAGAATGACCATATTGGTGGAATGCGCAATATCGGGGTTCAGGTTGACGGTTACCCACCTGTACGTGATGTAAGGTCTCAGGTCATCTTCAAGTTGAAAAAGGTTGTTAGCCATGTTTGACGATTTAAAGGTATAATAGTTTGAGATTGAATACTTGAGATGAGGTGGCAGCTGGAACTATTTTATAGGCTTTCGAGTACCTGCTCAAGCTAGCTTCCAGCATTGACAACAATGATTACAATTCCAGTATCCTATTAAATGGTAACAATGTATGTTATTTTCGGGAGTCCTTGTGTAACTCCGTATAATAGTATCTTTCCCCTTGTGCTTAAATTGAGTGAATAATCACAAAGACTCTTTATTATCTAAGCTTATTTTAACTTCAAAGCTTCTCAATTTCTGCACAAACCGCATCGACGACACCCTGTGTGTTTGCAGTGCCTCCAAGATCCGGTGTCAATACTCCGGCAGCACACACAGTCTCCACACAATGCATAAGTTTTGCCGCGGCATCTTTCTCCCCAATCCAAATAAGCATTTCCGCAGCTGACCAAAAAGTTGCAACTGGGTTTGCGATACCCTTTCCGGTGATATCAAAAGCGCTACCATGAACAGGCTCGAAGATAGATGGGTTTTTGCGAGTTGGATCCAGGTTACTTGAGGGGGCAACTCCAATCGATCCTGCTAGGCCAGCTGCGAGATCAGAAAGAATATCCATATGCAGATTGGTTCCAACGATAGTGTCGATTGACTGAGGCTTGGCCACCATTCGAACAGTCATGGCGTCGACGAGCATCTTCTCCCAGGCCACATCGGGGAAATCCTTTGATACTTCCGCGGCGATTTGGTCCCAAAGTACCATGCCGTTCCGCATGGAGTTGCTTTTGGTCACAACAATGAGGTGCTTCTTAGGACGGGACTGAGCCGTCTCAAAGGCAAATCTCATGATGCGTTTAATAGCGACGCGAGTGAACATAGCAACTTCCGTTGCAGCCTCCCATTCTTGTCCAACATGCGAACGCCCACCTTGACCAGAGTACTCGCCTTCGGAATTCTCGCGCACAAGCATCCAGTCAATGCCCTCGGTGGCAGTGTTCAAGGGGCATTTAGTTCCGGGGAAAGTCCGTACAGGGCGAACATTGGCATAAAGCTGCAATGGGCCACGAATAGCCAGCAGAAGTCCCCACAGTGAGATATGGTCCGGGACATCTGCATTTTCGTTAACGTCAAGCTCCAACTCAATTATTTTTCGCCCGTCTTACCTGGCGCGCCCACCGCTCCAAATAGACCAGCGTCGAATTTGCGTAGTGTATCTAAGCAGTCGTTTGAGACATATTGGCCTGTCTCTTTATAGTATTTGGTACCCCAAGGGATATGAGTGAAATCAATTTGGAAAGTGCCCAACTTTTGGGCAAGTTTCTCAACGACTTGGATAGTGGCGTTGACCACTTCGGGGCCAATTCCGTCTCCAGGAATGGAGGCTATGCGATATGTTGGTGACATGCTGATATCTTTTTAAATCCAAGTGAATTTCATATAAGAAGGAAGAAAATAGACTAGGGGTATACATCTTGTATTTAAGTATAGAAAGAAGCTGTTTTTTGCGGGGCATTGAAATCGGGTTGAGGCTGATACTTCGGCCCGTCGGCAGAACTTTCAGGCGACTTCATCTCCCGCCACTCTAACAGCTCTCCGTCAACGACTGGAAGTTTTCACGTCTTCATTTATTTACACATAGATTCAAAATGCCGAAGACCAGTGAGAAGAAGCCTGCGAGGATTACGATTGCATGTAACGCTTGTCGCTCTAGAAAGCAGAAAGTGAGTGGCCTGTCAAGGAGCCAATATTCACTTGCCACTAACACATTTCTTCACTCATCATTAGTGCAGTGGAGTTAAGTATGGTTTAGATCTCGAGTATGATGAAATTCTGCCGGTTTACTGACATGATGAAAGGCCTGTATGCGGACAATGCTTAGAGAACAACCGGCCGTGTGATTGGCCAGAACAGTTGCGTCGGTATGTTACGAGAAGATCGGACTCATACCAATTCCACCCATTCACTCATCGATAATGTACTACAGCGGGCCCGCAAAGGGGCACGTCGAAGCATTGGAGCATCGATTACAAGTCACAGAAGGGGTTCTACTTCGCCTACTTTCCCAGGTCTCTGACACCCAGCTATCGAACGCATTTCCACGGGATGGGGCCACCAACCGTGATGGCAGTCTAGCTACTTATATGCCCCTTGCCAGACTTGAGCGGAGAGGAACAGATGACTGGTCTCATTTCCCCCTCGATAGTGCCCAGAATGTTCGAGATTGGCAGCGTTTTTTGGTCGGCCAATCCACAATGGATTCCGGGTTTCCCCCAGATGAGGCTGAACAATCTCCCGTCCTACATCAAGGTAATAGCGGCGTCAAAAGAAAACATAGTGATCTAGATGGTAATCGGATCTCTTCTTTGGATCACAAGTTTCCCTCCATGTTACCAGCGAAAGGAGCCTCCTCTCATCACCATTACGAACAAGCGATGCCATCACCAATTAGCACCCGTCCACAATTGGATCAATACTGGTTATCATTTGAAGCTGCAACGAAGAGATCCCAACTTGAGAACAATATCGACCTTTCTGCGTCGTCAGCTGTGCCAACGGGTAGTCTGGCGGAATTAGCGGAGACAAAGCCAATTCAAAGCAATAGCAGCTGGGAGGGTGCACCTTCGGCAAAATTCCAACAACAGTTCCTTTGGTGAGCTTTGTGCTTTGTCAAAAACTTGAGCTAAGGAGAAGAGATAGAATTTGGGCCAAGAAACCAATCACCTCGCTCTGTCAGCCATAACGGCTATTCTGTCATCCCGGAAATCCCCCAGTATCGCCCCGCAAAATACTCGGCCAAAGCACCTATGCGGCGCGCTCTCATGGAACTAGCCCAGATTCCCCGCAATCTTTCATTTCTGGGGCACTTGCAATGGCTAAAATCGACTGTTCATGGGCACCCAGTGGACAGACCCACAGCGGGGGTTGAACAATTCAGTGAATTCAACAGCAGAGGTCATTCGAGCGTGCAAAGATGATCCAAAGACATATCTCCTCGTTCCTCTGTTTCTTTCCAGCGCCAAAAAGAAAGATACTCCTGCTTCTTACCTAAAGGAAGATGCCTATTAACAAGGTGCTACCATGAGAGCTTCATTTGGTCTTACCTGACTGACCTCTTTCGTAGGTAATTGTAGTCGGGGCCGGGCCGTCGGGACTGATTCTTGGTCTGTTGCTGGCAAAGGAAGGAATTAAGGTTGAGCTGCTCGATGCTGGCACTCAGCTGGATGAACAGCCTCGCGCAGCCCACTATGCTACTGCTGCCGCTTATGAGCTGGCGCGAGCGGGTGTTCTTGAGGACGTAAAGGCTCGAGGTCTTCACCCCAAGAGCTTCGCCTGGAGGAAGATAGATACATCATTCATTGCTGGTGTTCATCATGACTCCTTGCCTGAGGATTATCCTTACAAAATGGTTGTACTTCCTCTTGACCGGCTAGGAAAGTTATTATACGAGCATATCCAACGCCAACCTACGGCTAATGTCAAATGGTCGCATCGAGTGGTGAAAGTTGGGCAGAGCCAGGGTAAAGCATGGGTCGATATCGAGACACCAGATGGCTTGAAGCATTCAGAGGCCGACTACGTCGTTGGCTGCGATGGGGCAAGCAGTACAGTCCGACGCGAGCTATTTGGTCCTGAATATCCAGGCGAGACGCTCAATGCGCAGATAGTCGCTACAAATGTTCGTAATACTCAATCTCGCGGCTTATGCCCAGCTATTAATCACATTAATAGGTCTATTATGATTTCGATCGCTATGGCTATTGGGATTCTAACTTTATCGTGCATCCGAAAAATTACTACATGGCAGCCAAGATAACCACAGATGGGCTCTATCGAGTCACATATGGGGACATCCCACGTCTCAGCAGAGAAGAGTATATCGCGCGACAACCACAGCGATATGAAGAAATTTTGCCGGGTAATCCAAAGCCGGGCGAGTACCGCATTACGAATATCAGCCCTTATAAATTACAACAGCGATGTGCGCCATCCTTTCGTGTAGGAAGAATTCTTCTCGCGGCCGATGCAGCACATCTTTGTAACCCTTTGTGAGATTATTCTGCGTCTTTCTGCAGTACTGGTAGAGCTCGTCTGACATGATTATTACAGTGGTGGGCTAGGGCTAACTGGCGGGATTGTTGACGTCGGTAACCTCTTCGATGCCTTCATTGGGATTCACAAGGGCCTTGCAGATGAAGGAATACTCGATAAGTATAGCGAGATCCGGAAGCGCATCTGGGAAGAGATCATTGATCCTATGTCACGAGAAAACTTTCGACGCTTGCATGACCAAGATCCTGAACAGGCTCGACAAAAGGACGAATTTTTTCAGCTTTGTATCAAGGCAGAGGGGGATAGTAAACTTTCGCAGGAGCTCGCGCTGGTGAGACTGCCAAATACCCAATTCTTGGTTCATTGTAATCTAACCTTCACAGGGTCTGGATATTTTGAAGCACGATATGACACAATACTACTCCAAAAAGGCCAATCTCGCCTCCCAGGTTCTCATCTGTGATTTAGTCTGATTCGGTTCGGATGACTCGCCCTGGTCTTGATAGGATATTCGCTCGTGAATCATGTATAGCCTAGTAAACTTCGATTCAGAAGGCAGAACCATCATAGAATGCAAATTAGCCATTAGTATGGCCCGCAAACAAATACGTTAGTACCTAGTCGTAATTACTGGTAACTACTCCTGGTGTCTCTTTCACTGTGGGACTGATAGACCTTCGGTCTTTCGGCTTATTAGAGACCGCAGTGACGACAGAAAGTAGAGAAACTATGAAACTGTAAGAATTGCCTGTCGTTACAATGCATGGATTTCTCACTAACCTTCGGTCCGAGCGCTATAGGCGGCCCTGTGCGTAATTGGGTACTTCCTGGCCACTCGGACCCTTCCCACGTTCACGAATGCCGTGCAGACATGCGGGGATCTCACGTTGAATATTCATTAATTACTATTGGTGACGGGAGTCTCTCGTCTAGAGTAATCGACGAGCCGGTGTGAAATTGTTGAGGCGTCTTTGGTCTTGTTTGAGAGTAATCGGATCGGTCCTGGGCCTGGTATACTTTTGAACTTGTCACCCACATCATGGTGTTCCAGAAAAGTGGAATTGTATATCTTCTGGTTGGACTCAGGGGTTTATTACAATACATTGTTGCTTATCGATTGAGCAATGCCCCCATAGGGTCACAATTTCCTCCCTTTTCCCTTGGCATATGTACTCAAGACCTACTAGGTCTTAAGTACTTTAATAAAGTTCCCCGGGGCCGCCAGGAACTTATTATGGCAACATTTATAAATATAGGATCTTTGAGAAAAGAAAGAACAACAACAATGAGCTTGTAACTCCTATGTGACAAGTGGAGAACGGCCTCGGCTGTCGCTTCGCCCAAAGTTGTTCCTGCGGGCTGTTTTGCCGAGCGATTCGCTTCGGCACGCCGTGCTTATTATCATCAGACTTCCTTTTATTCCGATAAGCAAATTTGAGTAATTAATGTGTAAGTTAGATATTCTCAAATACTTTCCGAGTATACACTATACTAGTGTGATATAATGGCTTCGGAATTTTGTTCGACAAAAGTCTGCCGGCTCCGAGTCGGTCAACGACTCTTTTGCTCCCGATATCACCGCAAAATCCGGATTAATATAGATATAGCGGGGGCAAAGGGTGTCCAAGCCATCCGTTCACCTAAATTGCCAGTTTCAGTGCCGATCAAAGGTCCTGAGGCAACATAAGCCCCGCAAGCCCCTTGTACGACTAGCGATACTCCGTTCCTGGCCATGGTTGTTGTCTCGGATGTAAAGTTTGAACCCCAGATATTGTGCGGAGCATTTACCCTAACAAGACAAGTTTGAATATAGTTACACCAGGTACGCAATAACTGAGCTGCCCGAAGAGTATTAATTTTCAAGGAATGGAATCGGGGTTTCTTCATGCATAATAATCAATAGGTAATCCCTGTAGCCGTTAGCAGTGGCTTGAAAGGTTACATTTAATTGACTATAGAATGATCTAACCCTTGCATTGAACGAAGCATAATCATAACGCTTTCTTGACGTTTACCGCAATTCAAAAGTCTAGTTATTTTCTTTCTTTTATATGAATTGGGACGCCGGTGAGAATACTCATGGAGGCCGGCAGGAGCCGACGGCCCTTGATAGTTCGTGGTCAATGCGCGTAATCGGCTTTTTAGATTTCATTTGATTCGTTGCATTTTCAAGTACGCGGGGCCCCGGATTCCCGGTTATGTTTGATATCTAGAGCGCAGGTCAGTAGCCTTTCGCTGAATGAGATATTGCAATTCTGTTGAGCCCGCAGAACGATGTTTAATACATTTGTTGGCATCAGTAATAGCGAGTCAGCTCAGAATCCAACAGAGCGACGTCGTTCTATCGTCACTAAAGCCTGCGTCGAATGTCGCAGACGCAAAACTAAATGTGTTGGCACTCAGCCTTGCACAGGTTGTTTGGCCTGTAATGTTGAATGTGTTTTCCCTGAATTTCGTCGAAGAGGGAGGAAGTCAGTACATGAGGTCTTGTTTATCGATGAGCTTTTATTAAAACTAACAATCTTACGCGGTAGGAGTCAAAAAGCAACAGCTAATGCTACTCCGATTGGAGACTATGAGGCCGTTGTCAAGCTCATTTTTCCAAATACTTCTATAAACACGCTCAAGAATCTTTCCCGGGCAAATCTATTAGAACAAGCCCAGTTAGAAAGTGACTTTACTCCTGGAACAAGCAATCATAGCTCATCGGTTGCATCCCCCGATATTGCGCTAAGTCATCAGCCGAGATACGTGCCCAACTCAGATGCCAATGATCGACTATATCGACTGCAGTATCACGGCCCAACTACTGCCCAAGGGGATGAGACTTCGGCAGAAGGTCAAACGCCGCTAGAAGAAGAAATAAATGCACTATCTTTGACCGAGCCTCCTATATCTTCTTTTGTGGGGATTTCATCTGTTGACTTGGCCGTCAGAGCTCTGACGAATATCCTTCCAATCGGGCTAGACAAGCAGTCCATGCCAGAGACCGAGAAATTGGAAACCTTCGCAGATCACCCAGCAATTCTTCCTTCTAGCATTGGCCCAATATGCTCATACCGCGAAGAGCAACGTTTGATAGATGCTTACTTTGCGGGAATACACGTTTTTGTTCCTATAATACATGAGCCCAGCTTTCGCAGTAGATATCTGGCCCATCACGGAACTCATGATCGATCATGGCTCGCACTTTTAAACATTGTCCTCGCGCTCGGTAGCATCACGTCGTCGCCGGGAGACTCTGAAGAGGACTTACAATATTTTTCCCTAGCCCAACAGTATCTCTCTCTGGATAGCTTTGGAAGTGGTCGACTGGAAACTTTACAAACCCTTCTACTCATGGGAGGCCAGTATCTGTATTTCAGAAATCGACCAGATATGGCCTCGGCACTACTCGGGGCTTGCTATCGAATTGCAAGTGCTCTTGGTTTACATATTCAGCGCCCTGGAGGCTCTGAGGGAGGATTGTGTCCCCAAGAAGAACTTAAACGCCGGAACTGGTGGGCTCTCTATGTTCTTGATACTTGGGGCTCCATAACTTTAGGACGGCCCTCACTCGCACATGGACCAACTGTAGATTTACCTCACAACACTCTCGATGATCAGGTAAGGGTTGACAAGAGAGTTAATCCTACTTATTGATTCTATCAAAGCAAAGAACCGCCGAATCTGCTAACTCTATTGGGTATTTAGGGCGAGATACTACCACTCGCGGAACCCACAATCCATTCTCCGCTTATACATAACATCCAGCTATGCAGAATCATTAATCGTATTCAAGACCGCCTGCTTGTCAACTCGACTATGGCAGATGATGAGCTTCAACATTACGATGAATCATTGCTATCCTGGTTCGACAGCCTACCGCCATTTCTGCGTTCTGTCAATATCTGTCCACCTGATCTTCAGGATGCTCGGATAGTTCTGAAATGGAGGTATCACAATATCCGATTTCTATTGTATCGACCAATTCTTTTAGATACTGTGATTCGAAAGGCCACATTCGGTGATCTCACTCTGAACGAACGAACAGCCGTCTCAAAGTGCCGAGACATCGCCATGGAGGCCATTTACGATATTAAATCCGAATGGCGACCCAACAAGATCTGTTGCTTGAACGCTGTTGGATTTCTGTTCCAAGCCTGCCTGATACCTTTGATGGCAATTGCGGTCGAATCAAAAGATATCCCTGACTATCAAAGCTGGTGCAATCAAGTTCAAACAGGAATAGATGTTTGTAACGAGATGTCGCAATTCAGTCCTGCGAGTCCAAGAACCAAAGATTTCCTTGGTCAACTCTTCGTCGCTGTCGTGAACGGTTCAACAGAGTCTTTCGATCATCAAATGATTCTAGATGATCGACCATCGGTGGATACATTGATGGGTTTCTTCGCTGGTGAATGGGATCAGTTGAATCAATATGACATTTTGGGACAAATTAGTACTACCGACAACTCGTATCTTGATCAGCAGGTTCTTGATCAATACTATCTACCGAATGATATCTAATTTTTTTTAATTTGAAATATCGAAAAATTATCGTGTCATACCAGCTGCAAGATCTCTTGTAGAATTTGTGTGCCGCCCCATGCTCGAGGACCATGGGTACTTCGACGGTTCATTTTAGTTGCCTCAGATACTAGTGATTCTATTCAAAACTGTCCATAGACTGATTTGGTCCAGCTCGAGATAGTTAAACATTTGCATACTGCGGAGAGTTATTTCAAGTATAGATTCCTTGCTGGACTCGAAAGGGACATTACAAATGAAGCTTCCAGATCCCCCTTTTCATATTCAGTTGTCCAGTTCATCTATCTCGCTGCATACTATTGGATCATAATTTATGACTAATTCCTTGTTTAGGAATCAACTTCGAGGATAAAATATACCCACTAGGATTATGGAGATGCATCGGAACCAGTAGCTTTAGAAATTATGTGTTGTTTCAGCCCATTTCGCTTTCAATTCCTTTTCTCTTTGTTTGTAGGTTTGGTTCATAAAGACGCTCAAGAATAATGGCATTGTCAAGCTTCTCAACTTGAAAGAGCAAGCGATGCTTTGTCACTAGACATCCTTCCATCCTTGAGGTTATAAAAACAGCCACTTTCCACCCTTCTCAACCCCCAGCATTCAAACCATTTTACCTCCATCTCATAAAGTCTCAATCCCAAAACAGTCGAGTGGAAACCAACTAGCTTCGATAGAGCACATCGAATAGTTGTCACAATGGTATACAGCAGTGCTCTCTGGCTTAACGTCAACTTCGTTCCCGCAGACAGCGATCTGTCGGACAGGGGAATTCTCGAAAAAATACTCGAATCGATCAATCATCGACAGGTTATGATCTCCAGTCAACCTTTAAGCTCGAATTTATCATATGTTCACTCTATCCAGATAGATGGGCCTTTCCATAGTGTGCAGGACATCTATAGAGAAGCTGGTAGTATTGCTGAGGGGTGGTTACGAACAGTAAATGAAAACGGTCTTCCGTTTTCGCGCTGGGATGTCTTCAAGGTTTGAATTCAAATAGTTTCATATTTGGAATATTTTCAATCCTCTTGATAGTGAAAAGGCCTGATCTTACACTCGATTTTGCTGAGGACGTCAGCCGGCAAAAGGGCTGCTCTCTTACGAGCAAGTACAGAGGATATAACAGCTGTAAGTTTTCCCTTGGATTCTAACCTTTTTTTCGTCTTGCTGAGGACATTGGACGGTAAAAATCACCGCAGTCTCACGACGCAAGGACTTGAGGATAAAATTCTTCAAGGTTACAAGGTTTCATGTCAAATAATTAGCTAAACAAAGATTTTCACGATGATCTAGCATACGTACATTTATCTAAGAGGCTTTGGTTTCCTATGGTCCTATAATTGTAGATAGAATGAAGACTATAAAGTGATCTCCAGATACTATCTGATTTCTGGGATTTCATGTAGCATAACCTGTCAAAGGTCTTCCTAGACGGGTTGAAGCTTTGAGGGTCTCATACATGTAACATTAATACTTTTGTGAGGAAGCGCCATTTGAGTTCAATCTTAATTCCTTTCATAAGTACGCATGGTGTTTGATTATCATTCTTTGTATACTTTTTATTTTTCATCTGTCATTGTTTAGATAAATCGACTGCCCTCTAATTATGGCATAGTTTGTTTTTGCCCTTCTTGATTTCCCTCCCTTACATTGTCTTGATAATTATCCACCAGCCATAATTTAATTCATACTGGACTCATGCCAGGTTATTCCTTTCCACTCGTGCAGTAGGCCACAATCAAGCTTCGAGCCTCAGAAAAAAAAAGTATCATATGATTTTGAAAACTATTCTCAGAGCGATCACGAATAAACAAGTGGTAGTCACGGCGTTCGAAGAGTTCACGAGCAAGTCTTTGACCTTTAGTATTAGGATTGTAGTAATTAGTATCCGTAATATGAAAAATGAACCGTATTTCGGAACGGAACGTTATGTGAGGGACTTGGCAGCGAAGTTGTCACTTATGGCTTAGCATTTATAATATTGGATCCTCGATCGACTCAAATACTTTGTCCTCCTAGTCTTGGGTTTCGCAATCTGGTTAAAGTAAATTTACAAAGAAGACTTGCCCAATGATTCCCTTAAGTGTGCAATGCATCCATCTAATTGGAATTAAATGTGTCATGGTATCGACCTGCTATATGGATGTGGTGGTTCAGCAAGACTAACGAGCGATGTTAGAAGGACCACCCTTTTTACTACCTGGATCATTCGTCTTCCTCGGATCTCATATATTTTTACTCTAACAGTTTCAGCATTATAATTAAGGTTCTATAATATCAAATAACAAAGAAAATGAACATTTTGGTTGAAAATTTCGATAAGATAATAATCCAAATCTAACGCGCATAAATTTCAAATTTCATGCCAAATAACAGACAAGGCAATTGATGCTATCAACTAATCCTATATTGTGGGTGTTTAAGCCTTTCGTGAGAAAGGCCCACTGTTTGAATAAAAGATCTTGCTATTTGGAAGTATTGATAGGTCTTTGTTCTCTGCCCCAGATCCCTCAAAGATCTTTAACCCATAAACCACTGCCTATTATTCAAAAAGAACGACGTGAAAGGAGTAAGACAATATCTTCACTCGAACAATACCTTTGAGGAGAATATTATTAAGAACAAACACAAAGAAAAATGAGACATTGTTGGCTAAATTAATCTCGAGTCCAGCTATATAAAATCCCAAGATTCCAGCCAAATCACAAATTCGATCCAACATCAACTGACATCGCAAAGAATCACTTGAATTCAATAGCAAGTAAGTCCATCGATCCTACTAGCACTCACAATAACTTTCCAGATAATACTATCAACCAGTTCCAACAACATGTCTTCTCCATCCTCAGAAACCAGCTCGGATGATTTTAAATTGAACTGGGTCATCTTCTACTTCGATGAGTCCCAGCGTGGATGGACTGATCGACAACTTCTAGGCAAAATGCTGCACGACCTTGAGAACCCCCTCGCCATTACTTGGACCCCTTATAATCCCGGTATTGATGAGCCATTTCAATACTCGCTTTTGGTAATCTCCATTGGGGATACCCTCGCTGAACTTCTTGAGAGTGCTCGCGAAATCCTTGTTGAATATATTAGAATAAATGGAACTGACCACGCTCCCTTCAAGAGGGAAATGCTTTTCCCGCCTCTCAAATAAAGTTGAGACCCTTCTCTCGTCTTTTAAGGCCTTTCTTCGCTATTTCCATTAGGTTCATTTACTGGTACTTTGCTGAGGGCATTAGTCGATACTCATAACCGCAGCCTCACGATGCAAACTTCAGTAACTATTACACTAATGCAGTGCCTACCGAGGTAGGTAGCGATTATTATTCATGGATGTTATATGGTGATAGCTAGAGCTAGAAATAAATCGAAGTTTTCAAGCAGGATTTAAGTAACTTACTGTAAATTTAGAATAATTCCGTCTTCTATACACGACTGGTAGTAGAGAACTCTATATCCCGCGCTCACTAGTCAATGTACCCATTGGGCAATAGTACGAACAAATAGTCTAGAAACTAGGATACTGCTGTCCAATTATATCGAACAAAGAGTCGAAATTTGCCCCCTGAAGTAGATCAACCATGTTCAAATCAAAATTCGAGCCACCGGGTAGTTGTCCACCATCCATTTGCAGAAAATCAAGGGCCAAAGAAGAGGGACTCTCTGCTGAAAATGGTTCTCCAAAGTTTGCAGGTTGGTGAGAACCCTGTGTGGGGTTATTTCCAGATCGGAAGCCTGAATTGGCCGAACCTCCCAAGTCTGCCATCATTGTTGATTGAGACGTCTCTGGTTGTGATGCGTTTATTTGAACTCTGGTATCGCTGGGTGATACTGAGTCGGGGCTTTGGGACTCGATCGAATGACGGTCAAGTTTGGCTCGTTTTTGCTTTCGTTGCTCTAATGGATCCAATGTTTCTGCTTCACCATGTCTTCGCATGTATGAATGTGAATTTTTGGCATCTTTTGGCTCGTTTTGAGCCTGTCTGATTTTGGCAGCTAATACAGATAGCGCGATCTGACAATGTTTAGCCGTTTCCCATTGGACAGACATTCGGTCTAAAAGCTTCGAGCAAGCATCAATTTCCCTACCAATGTTAGCAGTGTTCTAAATCACAAATACGGCATGGCGCTCTTTCGACGTACTGGAGACCCTTCGCAACGACATATTGGTTCAGCTGACAAGCAAAGGCTAGAACCAATCCCGACATCCACGCTGCAGAGAGGAAGCCAGGCCAGAACAAAGCCTGTCCGCTATCAACTTGGCTTTGTAATGCAGCTAGGATAGCCCTGGCGGCGCCAATACATGTTTGCAACCCTGAGCAGAATTCCGCGGTTGTTGGGTCCGAAGATAGTGAAGGTCGGTGAATGATAAGAATCAAGTGCTGGTAGAGCACAGTAAAGAATGGACCGAATTCAAATGGGTTATCAATGCTCGCTGTATTGCCTGTAGTCTTTCCTTGAAGCTCCAGGGGCAGACTATTCCACCATTTATGCACGTCTGTCACCAAGAAAAGAACCGAGCTCCTACGGACTGAGCGAACGAGGATTGACTTATGGAACAACTCCAATGCTCGGCCAGTGAGTGTTCCAGAGTCGACATAACTCGCCAACATTAGCTCCTTCTTGCGATTTTCAGCCTCGAGCGAAGTTCCTGGTTGGTTTTCGGATGGCTGAGGAGGCAGGATATTTTCTTCTGTTCTTTGACCACTATCAGAGCCACCCACCGGTGTATGCGTCACTCGCAAGAGATTCTCATCCACACTTGAGCCCACTTTCCTTGGAGAATGAATCTCCGCTGCTGCGGGTAGACAAACATCAATGTCCGAGTCTTGTATTCCAAGTGGCAATCCCAATGCTTGGCTCAAGTAGCGATCAATAGCATACGCGCACCAGAATATACGTTTTCTCAGCTGTCTGTCATGAGATGAAAGCTGTGTATAGCGAAATGGACACCGATGAAGACCAGCATGAAGGACAGATCGTAGTACACATCCGCCGAAGGTCGACGCTAGTCTAAGTGACATTTTCGCGACAAGATAAACCTGAATGGCAAGCAGTGCTTGCAACGAAACTATGTCATGCCGAGTTGCTAGGACTGCAAGCAATGAAGTCATGCTAGCCGGTGACTGAATCTGAGATTCAGCTGGTAACTTAAGATCCGGACGGAGAAGACTTCCGAGATTGAAGATGCATTGGAGAATCACTGTCCAGCAGATACTCCGATGATCCGGAGGATGATCGTCTTGGCTTGGTTCATTTGGCACAACTCGCGAGTATAACCTTTCCATGGCCTGCAAAAAGGTGGGCCCGTGTAGGAATGGAAAAAGAGGATGCCAGACTTTGAAATAAGCCATCATTAATTCCTTGGCTAGATCCAATTCCGGAGCTTGACCCAGGGAAGATGCGATTGTCGAGTCATATTTCCAGTTTGTATTTGATTCTCTCGCCTCCGCAGAAAAGGTTGACTCTACGCGGGAAGACGCGGTGCGACATCGATTATGCTGAGGCGAATCTTCTGCGCCAACAAGGGTATCTTCTGCTGGTGGAAATCCAGTTGCCGGAGACCCTTGAGCATCTTCACCTTTAGAGAATGCACGTCTAACGGTGTTGACGAAGTAAACGCCACTGGACGAACCCACAAATTGGCTGTCTTCATTGGAGTTGGCCGTCAAGGAACCAATTTCGGAGGTCCCGGGCACATACTCTGGCGGCTCCATTGAGAACCGAGCATTTCGCCCTGCCGAGCGAGTAGAAAATTTTCAATATTGCTCGTTTCTTCCTCTGCAAAGTCGAAAAAGCCTTCATCGAGTTCGATTAGGGAGGTCGGGATGCTTAGTCATGGTACTTCTCCGGCGTTTACCTCTCCAACTTGATATAGAAAAAAAAAATAAACTCTCATTTTACACACGTTTCTTACGAAGGTAATCCGGAGGAGGAAAAAACAGGGCACTCGGCCATTCCATTTGGTTCACAAAGCTACACTTTCAAATCCAAGAGTAGAGATAGGAGCTAACGAGACCCTCCCGTAAGTAATCTATGTTACAATGTAAGAAAAGACGGAGGCATACTAGGGAGAGATAACGTGAAAGCAGATTCAGGGGATAGGAAGAGAAAGACGTCACAACTCCCTCCCAAAAGGTAAAAAGAAGAAAGAAGCATGGAAAGCAAGATAAAAGAAGATCTTAAGAAACCCACGTCCAGCGCCTAGGAAGAAAACTTTTACCGACCTCGAGATACGGCCCGGCGTCGAGGCGAGCAAGCCTATTCCTCGAAAATTTCAAGACAGAAGACAGGGAAACAGTTTTGAATCTGGAAATACGAGAAGAGAGAGGCAGGAAATATTGAATCGAAGTCGTGCCGCGTTCACTAAACCACCAGAAGGTGACACTGCCTAAGACAAGAAACTTTTCAAACCGAGGGATATCGAGATCGGAGGGAAAGAGGAGCAGAGCGAAAAAGGTTCAACAGTAGAAAGGAAAAAGAAAAAAGAAAGGTCATCAAAACGTGCGTCCAAGAGGTTCCGGGCAAAGTAGGCGTCGACCTGGAGTCTACCATATCACCGAGGCGTCTGGTTGAGACACGTCATTTAAGACTTGTTCTCCTCAGAGGAAGCCTCCTTGGCGGCCTCCTGGGGCTTAGCCTCAGCGGGGGCCTCGCCCTCAGGGCCCTTGTTCTTCATGTACTCATCATAGACATTAAGTGCCTCGTCGACCTTAGCGCGGAGGGACTCTTCATCGTCAAGCCTAGTAAGTGAAAGTCAGTATTCAGTCATCGAGCGGTGGGTTTACAGAGGGAATAATCAAAACTTACAGGCCAAGCAGCTCAGCGTTGTCCATCTCCAGAAGCATACCAGTAATCTTACCAGCGAGCTCGGGTTGCTGGTTCTGGATCTTGGGGTAGAGAGCCTCACCAAGCATCTGCTTCTGCTGGGCGGGAGGAGCGTTCTGAAGGCTCTGGGAAACACCGCCAGCGGGAGCCTCAGCCTGGGGCTGGCCGGCGGGGGCGGGCTGGCCACGGCCTTGACCACGACCCATACCCTGGGGGCCACCACGGCCGTATCCGGGACCGCCACGCATACCCTGGCCCATAGGCATACCAGGAACCTGGCCACGACCACCGGCACCACGACCGAACTGAGCCTGCATAGGGTAACCCATGCCGTTAGGCATACCACCAGGGACCTGCATGCCCATGGGCATACCCTGGAAGTTGGGAGGAATCTGTTGGTTGGGGCCCATACCGCGGCCACCCTGTTGAGGGAAGCCACCGGGGTACTGGCCGGGGCGTCCACCGGGGATACCAGCCATGACCATGCCGGGCTGGGGAGGGAAAGGCATACCGCCACGCTGACCGCCGGGGATGAAGCCTTGCTGACCGGGGCCGTAGAAGACAGCGGGTTGCATGTAAGGCTGGGGCATACCAGCGGCAGCGGCAGCCTGCTGCTGGCGGATAGTGTTGCGGGCCTGGATGCTAGCCTCAAGCTGGCTGCGGCGGACATCCTTGCGCTGGGCAAGAGCAACGTAGAGGGGCTTGCCGTTGACCATACGCTGGTTCATCTCGGTAACAGCCTTGGAGGCCTCGTCGGGGCTGCTGAAGCAAACGAAACCGAAGCCCTTGCTCTTTCCAAGGAGCTTCTTCTCGGACTTGTCGCCCTCTTGCTCCTCAGCGGTCTCACCCTCCTTCTTCTCCTCGGACTTCTCCTCGTCCTTCTTCTCCTCGGACTTCTCCTCCTTCTTCTCCTCAACGGGCTTCTCCTCAGTCTTCTCTTCGCTCTTCTCCTCGGTCTTCTCCTCAGACTTCTCATCCTCCTTCTCCTCGGACGAGGGAGAGGCGGAGCCGTCTGTCAGGGAGTCACGCATGACCTTGGCGGAGGTGATAGTACCGTAGGGGCTGAAAAGGTCACGGAGCTTCTCATCATCAACGTCATCAGTCAGGTTCTTGACGTAGAGGTTGACACCCTGGTACTTGGAGGCCTTCTCGAGGCGGGCAGCCTCGTACTGCTTGCGCAGCTCCTCCTCACGCTCGTGCTTCTTCTGGGCACGACCAACGTAGAGCTTCTGGCTCTTGATATCCTTCTCGTTCATCTCCTCAACGGCGGCCTGCGCGCTCTCGTGAGTGGAGTAGTTGACGAAACCGAAACCACGGCTCTTGCCATCCTGGTCGTGGCTGAGGGTGGCAGAGGTGATCTCACCGAACTTCTCGAACATGACGCGGAACTCCTCGTCGGAGATCTCGGTGTCGAGGTTCTTGACGTAGATGTTGGTGAAGTTGGCCTTCATCTCCTCGAACTTGCTCTGGCGGTCCTTCTTGGAGATGTGGTGGCCGACGAAGACCTTCTTGTCGTTCAGAAGCATGCCGTTAACGTGCTTGATCGCGTTGTTGGCAGCCTCGGCGGTCTCGTAGTGGACGAAACCGTACCCCTTGGAGTTGGCAAACTCATCCTGAGCGACCTTGCAGCTCAGAATGTTACCGAAGGCAGCGAAGGTATCGTGAAGAGCCTTGTTGTCGATGGCGTTGTCCAGGTTCTTGATGAAAACGTTACCCTGGCCAGTCTTGCGCAGAGCAGGGTCACGCTGAGACCACATGATACGGCAGGGCTTGCCCTTGATCAGGGTGTAGTTCAGATCCTCCAGAGCACGCTCGCCATCAGCTGTGTTGTTGTAGTTGACGTAGGCGTAGCCGAGGGAGCGACGGGTAACGGCATCACGGCAAACACGGATGGAGGCAACCTGACCGATGGAAGAGAAGAGCTCGTAGAGCATAGCCTCGGTCACGGAGGGGTCAAGCTCGCCAACGTAGAGGGAAGCCGAGTGGGGCTGAGCGTTGGCAGCAGCACCCTCGCCGGTGGACTCGGCGGGAGCGGCAGCAACAGGGGCAGCGCCGTTGGCCTCGGGAGAGCCGTTGACATTGCTGTCAGTGGCGGTAGGGGTGGTGGCAGCGTCGGCGGACATTTTGACGGGCTGTTGTTGTTTTTTTATCTTTTCTGATTATTTTTAAAGAGAGATTAGCAGATCGTCTCGGCAAAGTGTAGTAGCTGTGGGGAAGTGTAGAAGAGAATGGATTTTTGGCATCGATACAAATGCGTTCCATGCAACCACTCTGATGAGACACGCAGACATTGTGATTCAAAGCCAGCGAGGGATGAAAACATGTCAAAGGAGGGAACTGCCCATACAACACTAGATGGCCACGCAACAAAGGACTTTCCCATTCGAACTAGCGAAATGGAACTTGACAATCGACGAAGAAACCAAAAAAGGATACTTCAAGCGAAGCAAGGGCAAGACCGAGAGGATAAAAGCAGATGAATATTTCGAGGGACGCGACCAACCTTGAAAGTGAGGCGGTTGAAGGGAAATCTTCCGCACACCGCACAAATGGGGAGGGGATGAAGATAAGATAACCGAAGTTTTTTTATGGGGGGGTTTTTCGGGTTTTTTTGGGGGTTTTTTTTGTTGGCTTTCGAGAGTTTCGAAAGGAAGAAAAAGGATTTCCCTAGAGAAAGAGAGAGGGGTGTTGGTGGTGTTTCAAGGGAAGAAAAAAAAGTTGACCCGCGAAAAGGGCCTTTCTGGAAAACTCAGCGGAAAGAGAGAGGGGCCGCTAGTCCGAAAGGGGCAGGCGGACAGTGTGGGTTTTAAGGGCTTGCGAGGGGTTCACGTGCTCTGGTACACACTTATTAATTATACCAGTATACAACTATGAGTGTATAAAAATGATATAATTTAAGAGATATAGTCATTGAGTAGTACTAAGAAGATAGTTTATGAGATAGCTGATGTTGATATTGATACTGATATTGATTTGAATTCCAGTCAGGCAGCACTCACGTTCTCCCTCTACGGTGCCACTCTCGGCTGCTCTGCACCAATGAACAGCCCGCTATTTAGTGGACGCCAATGCTATGCATACACAGATCAAACGGGTCCTATACAGACAAGAGGGAAGAGACAGCAAAAAGAACAAAAAAAAAGGAGAATATTGCAAGCTTGCATAATACGCCCGTCAAATGAAAAAAGCAAATGATCCTGATGATAATGGCACCACTCTTAACTCAAATCAAAACCAGCTCCCGAGCTCACCGCGTACAACAGTTTACTTCGAAGTCCATCGGCAGTCGAGTACCGTGGTAATTTCAGCAAATTCACGCATGTACTGGTACTGGGGAGTCGTTCCTGGTCGTCGCTGGAATCTCGAATGCTAAATCGGGGGTTGAGATGGCTGAACCCAAGCAAAGGAGCACGAGGAGTTGAGGTCACAAATCGCAAGACCTTCTGGCGTTCCTCATTGTTCATCTCATGCATGACCTTCCAGAAGTGCTTTATCGTGGGGTGTTCTTCATTGTCATCGCCAATGGTGTAAACGCCACCATATTGAGTGTTTCGTCGCAGATCTTCCACGTCGATATCACCCCTCTCGCCACTGACCAGAGTCTGCAACTCGGTCTGATTGAACATGGAAAGCCAAGCTGGCTGGATTATCTGACCAAGTCCTTGAAGGAAAGCGTTGGTCTGCATCGCAGGCTGTACTTGCAGACGATATCTGGCAATGTATGATATGTACACCAGTCGGTTTTGATTTGTCACGGGAGTCTTTGAGCCATTATACCGCAATTCTTTCGTCACGGTTCGATTCGCTGAATCTTGCATTGGGATTGTATCGGTGACAGTGAAGTCCAACGCGAAGTCTTCCACATCTCCCGAGTAGTTCTTTAATTGCAACTGTGTAAAAGTTTCGTCAGCTATCTCTGCTCCTTGGTCGAGTCAATCTATCGCCAACACTTACCAAACCTTGGTACAGACCCTGGTCGAGATCTTTGAGATCATTAAGATTGGCGCGGTAAGACGATTCTCGCATCGCAGACCCAGTACCCCCCGTCAAGGCCCATTTTAATAAGAAAAAGGGTGCAAAATTCACATCAATCAGGATTCCTTCATACAAACACTTTCCAATCACCCGGCCGAGAAATTCGTAGCGACGGAGGAGCTCACGGACGTGTCCAGAGCTCTCGGAACTCGATTCGGGGAGTCCAGACTTACGACACTTGTCATTGTACTGCTCAATACATTGTGCAACAGCAGTTGCATTCGGATAAAGCAGATGCTGATCATTTTCAGAAAACATGTTAAAGCTGCCCTCAGTCTTGAACGCCTCTGTTGTGATGCTGGTCAGAAATTCTTTCGTAACTCCACCACCATCGATGCCCGCCTCCATGGCCCCAAATCGATCGATGAAGCTAATTTGTATCGGCTCTTTTAAGCCGTCACCTAATTGGTAGAACTGGGACAATGCATCATCAAATACATGCTCTCTTCGAATTTCAGCTTGATGGCGGGCCAAAACCTCTTGGAATGATTGTTGGCTATTCATCATTTGGCCCATAGTAGCTTGGGCAATCGATGCACGCCACGAGTCAGGGTCGACGAAGCCGCGTCGCCGGCGATGTTGGTCATGATAGATGAATTGACGGAAGATCTGGACGCGTGTGGCAAATGGAATGAAGAAAGGCATGTTTCGAAGGATCTCCAGCCTTGGAGCGATAGCTGCTAGTACTCGGCCCCGAGCAACTTTCTGTTGGTGACGTCGTAAAGATTCTAGGCGAATGGTTTGCTGGGCATGACCTGCCCCAGCGAGACCATAAGGTGTAAGCGACCCATCATCGACCACATCAACTTCGTCTGGATCTTCCATTCGAGCTTGCACCTCATGTCGTCTTTCTTCTTCGCCTACTACGGCAGGGATGAAGCCCTCCATGTCAAAGCGACTTGTCATAAGCCAGTGGTCAGGTGGAAGGAACTTCCGTCGTGAGCTATGTTCAAATTGTGCATTAGTGTTTGGAAAACTTTGCCCAATGCAAGAATATCGGCTTACTCTCTTTCATGTAACATTCGAAGCAACCCAGTGACGAGGCCTTTGAAGTATTCCAATGGGATTCCAGTAACACCAGGTAGATAATTGTTCTGTCCCTTGGATTCAAGGTCAGCGGCACTAGGTAGAGGTGCTGAAGAGCCAGAAGGCTGTGAAGCACTGTTAAAATAGCTACTAAGGTTGACAGCGGTTGGCCGGAACTCTGGTTCACTAAGATCCACGGCATTCCAGTACAGAGTAAAAGCAAGGTTTTTCAAGAATATTGTCATGTCCTTAATCTCGTTCAGCGGCAGGGCACTTTCTCGCGTCCATGACATCTTGGTCCCATCAGACGGAGTAAAGGAGGAGGCGCTGGAGAAGAACTCATCATCGTCCATGACTTTCAGTACAAAGGTGAAAAGTTCAAGGAATAGTAAGATAGTAGTCCACTCTTGATCTCTCTGGTCTTGAGGCATGTCGACGGATTCTTTCGCCGGCTGCGGTAGTTGTAGTAAGGGAAGAACTTTTGTCGAGTCATCACTGATGATCTTGAAAATGCGACTCGATCTAGACGCCTGCCAGAAGTATTTTATAGCAGGAATCTTTGCGTCGAGTTGGCCGGGAATTTGTTCACCGGATGGAGCAGACCCCAAGTACAGCCACATACGAATGTCATCTCCGCGACGCGGGAATATCCTGAGCAAATTCAATGCATATGTAGCAAGGACCCTTGCCTTCTTTGACTCGTCAGACGCGCTGATTAGGCCAGTTTGCAACTGACGAGGAGACCGAATCCGAGAAAGAAGCCCTGTAACACTGCTCTGGTTGACAAGACTTGTCACTTGCGCCTTGATGAATGGATGTAGCGGACGGACACCTTTAGGTAAGTCCACTTCGCTTGGATCCTCCACCTCCAAGCCCTGCATGAGGAACGTCGCCGTTGATGTTAGTAGCTCCGATACTACCGTCACAAATTCCAGCTCTGGCGTATGAGTGTTTGCATGGGTGCCAAGGGCATGGCGTTGGAAGAAGATTAGGTAAGAGAGCAGCCAGGTACGAGCTTTGGTGTCGTCGATGGCGCGGGTTGTGGGTGTAGTCTCAGCAAGGGATGCTGAGACCGCCAGCGCTAGCATTCTATAGTTGATCTGGCTGGCCAATCCATCCAGCTTTCCAAGATAAATTTCCAGATCCTGTATTGTGAGGTATGCAGTTGCGAACGATTCGTACACTGACATTGTCTCGGATGTGATCGGACGTAGAAGAGCAAGCACAGCCTCTTGAAGAAGGTCGGGATGGACACCTCCGTTTTGTTGGACTGACTCTGCTTGTTGCTGATCCAGTTGCAACTTGGATAGATTCATGGTAAGATATGACATAGCCTCATAATAGGCATCTGCAATATTTGCCATTTGCTTAGGTATCAGGCTTGATAGGAACATCACTGATCGAATGAGTGGTTCCACCGCGGTCGTTGGGACATGGGATGCGGAGGCCGAGTTTAGTACTCTGAGAACTGCCATCGCTAAGCGTCTAAGTAGCTTTGTCCATTCCCCCTCTGCTGCGATAGTGGGGAGTGTCCTGAACGTCTGCTCAAAAGCATCGACGAAGTATACCAAGCGTAATATATCATCACGTTTCCGAGATGATACAAATTGCACGAGCAACCGCAGTTGGGACAAACATTGGTCCCCCGTAGCATAAGGTATCGAGCGGCGAGATGAAAAGGCCGCATCATCGGCGATAGCTTCAACACCGGCTGTCAAGTCCATAGCGTCCGTCATCTCCCGCTCATTATTATCCCATTCCGATCTCCATATTCCATAAGTCTCGGACCTGCTGCGGTAGCCCCGCCAAACTCTCTGGATCACGCGGGACGCATTCTGTTTCTCCCTATCCCGCTGGCGTTGCAAGCGTTCTTGTTGTGCAATGGCGACTGCACTCTGAGGGTTTGATGCATGAGGAGTCGATCGTGTTGATGGGTTGCCTGGGAACGCAGCGAAAGGATTGTTAGTGCGGCCACTGAGATTCACCTGCCGCGGACGACGAGAGCTGCCGGTGAAAGACTGGAACATGGTGGGAGTGTTCCTCCACCCCGGAGAGGCGAAAAATTCCGAAGCGATCTGAAAAGACTATGCACAAGAGTACCGCTGCAGATGAAAGGAAATAAAGAGATGCAAACCCATACCGCAGTGCTGGGCGCGGGAAGTGAGCGTTTGAAAGAACTAACTATGACATATCCATTCCACTTGGAGACGGCGCATCGCCGATACGCGGGCGCATGGCGACCTTATCGGGTTGCCGCCTTGGTGCACGGGACACGCACTTCTAGGTGGTACTTGAGCTAGCTGTATTAGCAAGACAGTATTTCCACTCCATTAGTATGTTATATCGACGCTCAAGGCTATTCACGGTTGACAAGTCGAACTTCATGTTTGACGAAGTTCAAGTTGACTCCAAGATCTCCTTAAAGTGTTTGCTACCTATATTGAGTTCGAATTCCTAAAGCTAACAGACTTCTCAAATATTCTTGACAACACTTTATGCACATTGCCCAATGTGAATTTCCGAGTCCTGTGCGGAGACCCTCCAGTCTGAATATATATATATAGAGTGCACCGTGCACATTCAAGCACAAAACTTCTACCTACATAAAAGTCCGAGTCCATAGGTACGTAGGCACGTATCTATGGTACTCATCCTATGGTACTCATCCTGTGGTACTCATCCTGTGGTAATAAGACTATAATATTTACGAGTTTCAACTCAAAATACAGCCGCATAAACCGGACCTATTTCTCTTTTTATTCTAATCAAGTATGCTGTACATATAATACATAGAGGATGCGATCGACCAGCGAAGCGGTAGAAGGGTATATCGAAGAGACGGATAAGTGTCAAGGCTCAAGGCGGAAGACAAAATAGGTCGCCGGAAGCCTGAGAAAAGGTCAGAATTCTGATAAAAATTGAGCATTTGGGAATGCTTCAACTCACATCCAATTCAGACATGGGATGGTGGAAGTCCATCAATTATCGTTGCTCATCCGAGCTACACAATTATCGCTGGCTCTTGTACTCCTCAACCTCGCGTTGCATAATTTCCTCTCCATTGCGCTCACCCCAAAGATTGAGGTAGTCCTGTCCTTTGAGACTATCGACCATCGTGACAATTCGCCCGTTTTTCTCAACGTCCTTGGTGTATCTGCTCCGCTTAGGCTCCGCAACCTTAGTGACGAAAGGTGTGAGCTATATACCGACATTAGTATCTGCCCTGTGAGTTGAATGTCCAGTCCGATCCCCAACCTTGAATTCATCCAAGTCATCTGGAGCAACATAGGTGCGGACCTTATGCCAGTTGATCACGTAGTTGCCCTTCTTGTCGAAGTGACCCATCGATCCCGTACGGTTACCCTTGTAGAAACCGCCATTGACCTGCTTAGTTGTGAAGCGCAGGCGCGCCATCATCGGATTGGAGGGCTTAAACATGTTGGCAGGTAAAGAACGCGCTGAAAGGGAGAGAGGTGAATGTCGTCGTGCCTGAGAAGAAGAAGTGGGCGTTTGGAAAGTTCGGGCGGTCGGACCGCCCTTTTCGCCGCGCCGAGAATTTTTTTTTTGGGAAGTCCGCAGCAAAAAAGTTGAATCAATCTTCAAACCCCACCAACACCGCAATATCGACCTTGCTCTGGGATCATATTGGAAGAGAGGAATTATTTATTCACTCCTCTTTTCTATTGATAGCGTTTTGCTTCCCAGATCGCGACCATGCCGCGCAAGCAAACTCAGCAGCGTGCGCCGAAAGATCACACCGCGCATAAACCATCACAGAGGCGCAAGCCCAGCCGAGCTCAAGATGCTTTATCTATCGCAGAGGCAGAGACAAAAACCAGGTTAGGTGTCCGCCGCAGTCGTTTGGGTGTTTCCGAAGACAAGAATGAGCGCAAGAGACATTCCGCCCGCGACGGCGATGACGATGAAGAGGACGACGACAATGAACGAGGACCTACCCATAAGCGTCGCAGAACTGGATTCGAGAATGACAGTGCCGACGGTGGCAGTGATAGCGAAGGACACGAGTGGAAGCTAGGACAAGTCGACAGTGACGACGATAGCGAACTTGACAGTGACGAAGCACTTGGATCTAGCGACGAGGAAAGATTCGAAGGATTTACATTCCGCGGAAGCTCTACGAATAAAAATAAGGTCAATTCCAAGAAGACCCAGCCAAAGAAGCGCCCGGAGATCAGTCTGTCCGAGGATATGAACGATTCTGAGGATAATAATTCTGCTACCGAAGACGAGGAGGACGATGATTTGGGAGAAGACGCCGTGGATCTTCTCACAGCTTGGGATATGAATACCGCTGAGGAGGAATCGGAGGCCAAGAACGCCGCCGCAAAGGCCAAGAAGGCTGCTGCTGGAGACGACAGCGACGAGGATTCAGGTTCGGAGGGTGATAGTGAAGACGACCCAAGCGATGATGATTCTGCCATGTCGGTTTCAGATGACGATGCGGATGATCAACAGGATGGCCTGTCCAGGCTACAAGACTTTGTCCAGTCGATGGATACAAGCAAATCTACGAAGTCCAAGCCAAGAACTCAAGAACAGGGCAACCCAACTGAGTATGGCTTGACTTCTTCTCAGAAACTGACCATTGCCGACCTTCTGCCTTCTATTACGGACTCTCGCCTCAAGAACTCGCTCAAACACGTTGATGCTACACCCCAGGCCTCGAAGTCGGGCATCCCAGGCAAGCTGGATGCCCCATTAGCGAAGCGCCAGCAAGATAAAATCGACCGTGCCGCTGCTTACGAAAAAAGCAAAGAAACCCTTGATCGATGGTTGGATACAGTCAAAACCAACCGTAGAGCTGAGCATCTCATGTTTCCTTTGCCCAACCCCGATGGCGAGCAGGTCCACCGTATGGATGTTGCGAAGCCCACGAACGACCTCGAAGGCACAATTCAGAACATCTTGGTGGAGAGTGGCCTGGCGGAGGCCAATGGAAAGTCCGCAGAGGATCAGGTTCAAAACTTTGAAGAGATCCAGTCTCGCTCATTGCCCATTGAGGAGATCCGGGCTCGGCAGGCTGAACTCCGAAAGCGACGTGATCTCCTGTTCCGTGAGGAAGTTCGTTCCAAGCGAATCAAGAAGATCAAGAGTAAAGCTTATCGCCGTGTGCACCGAAAGGAGCGCGAGAAGCTGGAACAGCAGGAACGTCAGGCCCTCTTGGAATCTGGCGTCGATCTGGATGAGGCGGAGCGTGAGCAGAATGAGCGCAAGAGAGCTGAAGCTCGCATGGGCTCCAAGCACCGCGAGAGCAAGTGGGCCAAGAGTCTCAAGCAAACTGGACGTACCGCCTGGGACGAGGATGCTCGCAACAGCGCTGCTGATCTCGCACTAAGGGAAGAGGAGCTGCGAAAGCGGATCGAAGGAAAGAGTACGTCTCGTGGAGAAGATGACTACCTTGACTCGTCAAGTTCAGAGTCTGAAGACGAGGATCCTTGGGCGGAGGATGCGGAGGAAACGCAAAAGAACAAGGTCCAGCAAAAGCTCGCGGCTCTAGAAGCGAAAGGTGAAGAGGGTGAGGATAAGGGTCCTCATTCCAAACTCCTCGCCATGAAATTCATGCAAAATGCCGAAGCCGCTCGCAAAGAAGCCAACGACGCGGAGATCCGACAGCTCAATCGTGAATTGCATGGAGAGGAGTCGCAGTCAGAGGCCGAGTCAGAGGTTGGCCGTCGGAAATTCGGCCAGTCAGCTAAGGATGATTCTAAGCCAAAAACCAAGACGCTTCCCAAGAATGAGTTCGAGGAAGCTCCGGACTCAGACGATGAACAAAATCGGGCAGTCGAATCTGATCAAGATGTTGACATCGTCACTGACCGTCCTGCGAAACAAAAGTCTGGTGCTCCTGGTCCAAAACCCTCTGCCGTGTCTTCCAAGAAGTTGTCTGCTTCCCGGAAAGATGTATCAGGGGAAGAAGAAAACCCATGGCTGGTTCAAACCGAACGTACCAACCGCCGACGAAATGGCGCTGATACCCAGGAAGCACTCGACATCTCTGTCAGCAGTCAACCTGCTCAAGCTGCTCAAGCTAGTAGCTCGTCTAAGAAGGGCAAGCCCGCGAAATCAGCTCCATCCAAGCAGCGTGTGCAAGAAGAGAACGATAGTGATGACGAGGACAATGTTCCTGTCTTGCTGAAGAACCACGACCTCGTCAAAAGGGCGTTCGCTGGTGATGAGGTCGTTCATGACTTTGAACAAGAAAAACTGGACACTATCGAGGATGAAGGTGACAAGGTTGTCGATAACACTCTCGATGGATGGGGCAGCTGGACCGGTGATGGCATCAGCAACAAGCAGAAGAAAAAACAAAAGCGCTTCCTGACCACTACTGAGGGTGTCAAGGCCGACAAGCGCAAGGATGCCAATCTATCTCGGGTTATCATCAACGAGAAGCGTGTCAAGAAGGTATGATCTGGACCTATTTGTTATCTTCGAAACATTGCTAACTTATATTTCTTTTTTCAGAACGTCAAGTACATGGCAACACAATTGCCTCACCAGTTCGAGACCAAGGCCCAGTACGAGAGATCGTTGCGCATGCCGCTTGGCCCTGAGTGGTCGACCAAGGAATCTTACCAGGATGGTACTAAGCCTCGTGTGCTGGTCAAGCAAGGCATCATCAAGCCCATGGAGAAGCCTATGGTCTAAGCACTCATGTTACGACTTTGAAAATCCTGTATATTCATTTTATATACTTCACTTACTTCGTGGGTAGACTATCACGGCGTTTGAGCAAATCAAAAGAATACCATGATTTCGATATTACCCAGTTCCTGCATTAGTTTTTACATCCAATCCCTCCATACATTGAACTTCCTATCTACTTCGCTATTTCCAGCATGGAGCCTTTGACTGCTAGTAGTATATGTTCCTTTAAATTCTACTAATACTAATAATGATTTCCCGTAGGGCTGGGATGAGCCTCGGCCGTCAATTTGGAATGCTCACGCTGTGCTGCAGAACCAGCTAATTAGGGCATATTCATCACCCATCCATGGTTTTTCCTATGAATCACTGGCATCAACTGATCACTCGTATTTCTTCACCTTTTTTTTTTCTTTATTTTCTGTGAGAAGTGTCATAATCGAGATTGTCTTTACTATATTAATGCTCTAGCAATATAGCCGCTCCCCGTATCTTCAACAAACCCAAGTCCTTTTTCTATTCTACACCCCCCGGGGTTTAATTACTACTTGGTCATCAAATTGAATAAAACTTCAATCATTAATTCGAGTTCAGAGCCCAAATACACCCATTTATCAGGTCAAAGGGCTCAGGCTGTCAGATCTATCTCCCTTGTTGGAAAATTGTTTACACCTCACCCGCCTCACATTCCACGTAGTGGGGACAACCTCATCCGCCCAGAGATCTCATTGTCGCCCTCGTTGCCCTTCATTGCCGGGCCAGACGCCTTCGACCCTACTCACAGGCAGCCAATCCTTCCATTACTGCCATGTCTGGAAGCTCCGTGCGGCACATCTCGCACGAGGATCGGCAGGCCCGAATTCTTTCTGTAGGCCCGTCAAAACAATCTGGCCCGCGTCTGGCTTCTGGGCTGGAGTTGAGGCCCAGGGGGCTCTGTATACGAACTGGAATTCTCGTAGCGCATACCGAAGATACTTGTAAGTTCGAATTCTGTTTTGTCGGCTCTTTTTTCCCTTTGTTGTTTCATCCTACTCGACACTCCCCTTCGATAACTGTGAAGCTGTACTGTGCTTTTTGGTCCTCATCGGACAATTTGAAGCATAGAGTTGCGCTTGCAGAGACCTTCTGTTTCCCATATCTATTTGTTTGACCTTCTGGGTCTTGCATTTGGAAGATGGGATCACCATGGAAGTCAACAGCCGTGCTAACATGGCTTTTGGCTGCAGAATCAGTGTACTCTCTACCGCAGTCACAACCAATTGGTAGTGTCGCAGAGAAGATCTTGGAGCAAACTGCTACAGAGCCTAGTGCAGCTTTCAAGACCCAGTATCCACCGTCTAACGCTGAAGAAAGGCTATTGATCCCGGAGACTTTACCAGTATGTTTCATAGTTCGCCGTTGATAGCCCTTCCGACATGAATTGACATTGCCCTATAGATTTACCGTGTGGCCCTTGATAAACAAGGTCATCCAGCAGAACAACCTTTCCCAACAGGCGTTGATCGTGTTCTGGACGATATTGCGCATTTGTTGTCTCCAGATGATTCAACTGCGGATTCTAGTGTCCCTGCTCCAACAATTGGCACCGGCCCTGCTACTACATCTTTTGGAGGTCAGTCAAATAACCCTCAAATGAGATCCAAACATCTCAAATGCTAATGATCAATCAGAAGTTCCATCTGGTTCACCGACAGATCTACCAGGAACCCCAAGTGGCCCCGGCCACCCCTCAATGGATAACCAAGATGTTTTCCAACCAGTGGCTACTAACGCACCTCCCGCAAATATCAAAGCTCGTGATGATCATCCAGTGAAGAACCTTCATGTAAGAGAACATCAGATAAATATGCACTGTCGTCTTTCTAATCTCAAATCTAGGCTAATTCATCGGATCCAATTGAGACCAACAAATTCTATGCCGGCCTTTTCCTTGGAACTCAGACAAATGCTAGTTTCACACAGCCGTACTCTCTCAGCTGGTCAGGTGGTAAAGGTTCTTTGAAGAGCTGGGGCTTTGGTGTTGCACACATAGAGGAAAATGTGCTGGCATATGGTCCCAAAAATGACAAGCTCCCAGGCAAGCCTGCCGAGTACTACATCAACCCCGTGGGTCTTCAGCACATGATATTATCCGCATCTGAGCTGGACAACTCCAGCGTTTTGAATGTCGAGAATCCCAAGGCGTTTTCTGCTCACGCTGTTTTAAGTCGCTCTGCTGGTTCGAATCAAAGCATTACTTTCCCTGTTGTTCAGGGCATGGGATACGTCACTGGTGTTTACAACGACTTGCAACCCCTGATTGAAAGTGGCGTGTTCTTCCGCAAGGTTGTCAGCGCAGGCTCGCCTAAGCCTGGAATCTACAAGTATCAAGTTGCCCTCGAAGATGACACGCATTGGGTTCTATATGCCTCCCCCAATGATGGCAAAGACCCAGAGCTGAAGCTGGCATCTAAATCCACTCTTCGCGGTACCCATGGATTTTCTGGTTCTATCCAAGTCGCTAAGAACCCTGCGGGCGAGTCGGGTGAGAAGTTCTACGACAACTCTGCCGGTGTTTACCCCGTGGCAGGCCACATTTCCGGTTCCGTGACTGGTGATACCGGATCGTACAGCTTGTCTTGGACTAAAGCCGGAAATGATACTGATGGTACTCCCCTCATTATGTTTGCATTGCCTCACCATGTTGAATCTTTTGATCGAAACACCACCGGAAGAGTCACGAGCGTCCATCTTCGAAGTACCACCAAGGGCAACGCAACCGCAATCATCGGTGATAGCTGGACAATGGTTGAACCCGAACTTCCCGTCGATATGGGATTCGCTCCCTGGTCGAGTAGCAAGGGTAATATTCATGCTCTGTCACCTTCATCCAAGGAGGCAATCGTCCAGATTGCCCCCTACGAACTGCAGCAGAACATCTCTGAGGAAACCTCCTTGAACAGTATGTACTACAGCGGCAAAGCGTTGAGCAAGTTTGCAACTCTTGTCTGGACTGTATCCCAGCTGGGCGGCGACGCTAAGGTTTCCAGCAAAGCCTTCCAGGAGCTCAAGGATAGCTTCGCGCTTTTCGTGGACAACCACCAGCAGTACCCGCTCGCATATGACTCTGTCTGGAAGGGAGTTGTCTCATCGGCCGGATACGACGGCGATCTGAACCAGGATTTCGGAAATACCGCGTACAACGATCACCACTTCCATTACGGTTACTTCATCCAGGCTGCTGCAATCATTGGATCTCTTGACCCAGACTGGCTGACCCAGAATAAGGACTGGGTCAATATGCTGGTCCGTGATGCAGGTAACTCCGTGGAGAACGACCCGCACTTCCCCTTCTCCCGCGCCTTTGACTGGTTTAACGGCCACTCCTGGGCAAAGGGTTTGTTTGAATCTTACGATGGCAAGGATGAGGAGTCCACTTCCGAAGATACCATGTTTGCCTACGCTGTAAAGATGTGGGGTCAAACAATCGGTGATGCTAGCATGGAGGCTCGTGGAAATCTGATGTTGGGCGTTATGCGTCGATCTTTGGACAACTATTTCCTCATGCGAAACAATAACACCAATCAGCCAGCCCAATTTATCGGAAATAAGGTAACAGGAATTGTAAGTAATCACTCATTCCCGCTGCTTCTTACGGCATTTTTGATTCTAATCCAATTGAAACAGCTATTCGAAAACAAGGTTGACCACACCACCTACTTTGGCAATAACCTGGAATACATCCAAGGAATTCACATGCTTCCTCTCCTCCCTCACTCAGCCTACACTCGATCCCAGGAATTCGTGTCTGAGGAATGGGAAGCTATGTTCTCCCCCAATGCCTCCACTCCAGCTGATAAGGTTGATGGTGGCTGGAAGGGTGTTCTCTTCGCCAACCTAGCTCTCGTTAATCCAAAGGCTTCATGGAACTTCTTCGCTCAGCACCACTTCGACTACAGTTGGATTGATGGCGGTGCCTCTCGAACGTGGTATTTGGCCTTTGCAGCCGCCCTTGGTGGTCTGTAAGCCATTCATTGAATCTGTTCTTCAAGTTCTTTGTTTTTCTCTCGGCGTTGTTCTTTTTTTACTTCCCATTTTTCTTAGGCTATTTCGCTGGCGCCTGGGGTGTTGTCTTGCTTTGTGGGTCTTACTAAGTAGTTATTTCTCGCAGTGATGGATATAGTACGTTCAATTTTATGGCAGCTATGAAAGAGGAATGTCAGGACTGGATTGATTTGCGCTCGGCTAGCTAGAATGCCATGATTAGGATTTATGCCACTCAGTGGAAGTCGGTGGGCGTCTACAGCACTCTAAATAATAATGAATCTATAACCATGATCTTTTTGTGCTTTCAAGGTTGACGCCTGAATGGTAATCATCTTACGATGCAGAATGATATCTGGATGTATACGTACTTCCTTTTCTGGTTAAGTTAGCTGTTTCAATTAAAGTTAAGCGTGCAACCGCTCAATGCCGACATAAAACTATCAACAAATTCGAAAACTAATAATATTCACATTGCATCGCCGACTGAATCAGAGATACTTGGATTATGACTGCTCCATCCACTTCTGCAGAACGGACGCTACCTGCAAGCTATTCTTCTCCAGGAAGACCATATGTCCATTTCCATGAATACCAATATCAGCCAGCTGTAGATGCTTTGTTTGAACACCTGCTTGCTTCAGGAACCGTACAGTGCACCAGTCATAGGGTGCGTGGTACGATGACTCGGTTGTCAAGACTAGGACAGGTACCTTGGCAATGTTAACCAGCTTTCTCGGGGCGGGAGAATCGGCCTGGATAATGCAGTTTGAGAAGGAAGACGAGTTAGATGGGATGGTGTGTTTCACGAGGTCGGTCTCCGGGTTCGTCACGGCGGGCGAATAGGTGAGTGGGATATCGGTCAAACCGTAGGCACGCGAGGAGGTGTTGCTGAAGATGGCTTCTTGGAAGGGAGGGCCGGTTGGTTCGAGGGAGACGATGGAATGGACGAGTTCTGGGCGGACATCGGCTAAGAGCCAGGGCATCACTCCACCTTGAGAGTGGGATAGGAGAATAGCTGGGGATCCGATGATATCAAGAAGTTCCGCGCCAGCGGCCTGGACGGTTGATTGCTGGTAGGTTGATGATTTAAGGAACTCGACTGTTGAGGCATAGTAAGTGTCGAAGTTGGGGTCGCCCATGACTCCTGTTCCGTTCCATTGGGTGTGTAGGGAGGCCTGGGGCCAGAGATTATATCGCTTTGGCGCAGTGAAACGCTGCTGCAATACCTCGGCACTGTAAGTGCTCATTGTTCCATTGCCAGGGAACCAAGGGCTACGGCCACGGAAGGTCTGGTCGATGATATAGCAATCATATCCCTGAGAGACGAAGTATGAGGCCCAACCTTCTCCTCCGTCGGGCTTGTTCAGCCAATTCTGCGAGAATATAATAGTCAGTGTCTATGTAGCATCGAAGAGGTGGTTCATAAGAATATGACAATTATATATACATACAGTTCCTGTTTGGGCTTGTCCATGAATGAAGACAATTGGATGCGGTTTGGTAGCACCCTTAACAGGAGACAGCTTTTCCACATACATCTGGTCCGTGAAGACATGCTCGCCAGATCCATTATCAATATACTGTCCTCCCACATACATGTACGATCGCTGAGCAGGTGCCTCAGCAACCCAGCTTGAAGCTGTCGCGACAATGGCCGAACCGATCAACAATAATCCTGTCTTGACATGCATTCTTGTTATGAAGAAGATGAAGATAAAGGGTTAAACCCAAGTACCTCAAGGTCAAGAAGGTTTTAGACTTTATGCTAACATGCCGTTTCTCATCCACTTCCTTTAATGGGATTGGTTAATTTAAAATTAATTTAGGAGTTTCAGACTTGATTTTTGCCGAATTTCTTCCGTCTCGGAAATGCTCGGTTGTCGACCGACGAAAAGGATGATCAGCCCCCGACGAACACGGCCTTTCGAATGGAGTTCGTACGGATCGATGACTCAATGAGTAGATTTGCCCGATCGAATACCAATAGGATGGGACAGTCACGAAAAGAGTAAAAGGACATAATTATATCGTAAATTTATTGCAAGCCTCGATTTATGCTTTTCTTCGCCTGCTAGTATGAATTATAATTATTCCCTGGTCATTAGAATATCATTCCACTCTTTGGATGTATTCAATACAGACCTCATTTCCTGTCTCAGTCTTGTTCTAATAACCTTTTCCTTGTCTTTTTCTTTCTTTTCTCTTTTCCTTTTCTCTTTTTCCTTTCTTTCCTCTCTTTAATTCCCTTTTGTCCTGGCTTGGGATCCTCAGAAGTCACCCTCAATATCATGGATTCCACAATCATCCTTCTGTGGGTGTTCACATGGATCGCAATCAGCTTGATTGTTAGTCGACTAGTACTACGCAAATGGAAAGGATTCCATTTCAATTTAGGCGATTATTTCTCAATGGGTGCTATTCTCTGCGCCCTTGTACGTCTCGCCTTGGTCCATGTCATCCTCATCTGGGGAACCAACAATATGACTCGCGAATTCAGAGATACGCACATATTTACCCTCGAAGAAATCCATCGAAGAGAAATCGCAAGCAAATTCGTCCTCGCAAATCGTGTCTTTTATAATACCTAGTAGGTTTTCGACCCCAATCTCCGCTAGCAATATGATGTGCATTTTTCAGGGTCTTTCGGCTTATCTCCGAATTTGTTTTACTATAGTCTTTGGCTGCAGAAGTTGGTGCTACTCGATACTTATCGCAGACTAATTGCTCATCTTCGTTGGGAGAAGATCACTATGACTACGTATATTGCTGTCTTCGCAGCAACGTATGTAACTGTCCAAATTGTGACATTTACCGAGTGCGATCCATTCAATCATTACTGGATCGTATTACCAGACCCTGGTATTTACCTTTTTTTTTTCTTCTCTTTTCTGATATCATTTTGACTTTTCGTGTTATTTTTTTTTTCTCTTCTCTAACCCACATAGGAACCTGTTGCCAAGCACAGCTCCAACTGATCGTCCTCGGTATGTCTTCTTATGGAAACACTGTTTCACCATCTCGGGATACTCGGAGAGTAGATCTGACACTTCTCACTTTACGGAGTATAGGTGTTCTCAATGTCGTTACCGATCTGATGCTTATCGCTTTGCCGATCCCAGTTCTAGTTCTCGTCAAACGATCCACCATCGAGTAAGCTTGAACCATTCTATACAACCAAACACATTGAATTGACAGGAGATCTTCTCTAGAAAACTGCAATTAGCCGTTCTTTTCGCCGTCGGCCTATTTATCGTCGCAATTACTATAGCTCGACTACCCCAAAATGCCAAAAATTCCTCAATGCAGGTGAATAGGACAACTTGGGCGTCTGTCGAATTACTCGCTGCCGCTATAGTGTCAAATGCCCCAGTCCTATATGGTCTCATTAAAGGGCGGAAACAAAGGTCCAGGTATGCTGCATCAGGAGCAGAGTCAAGTGGGCCTTCAAGACAAGGACTACAAAAAAAACCAGTCAATGGGGCGCAATTCGAACTCCAAGGGACTGGGCATGGGAAGAGAGGCTCTGCTCTCGGCTCAAGGTTGTCATCTAGTAATTATTTGGAGATTGGCAGTGAGAGTCGACAGTCGTTGACTCGGAGTCTGGAACATTAAGCATAAAAGAATAACGAATAATCTAATTGAAACTAATATTCTACGAGGCTCTTATATGGGCTAGACATGGCACAAATATTCAATCAGTATTTCTCATTAGATGTCCATTCATACTCTTATGGATACCTAACAGAGGTCAGTCTATACTAGCTACCAAGTACCTACTTGGTATCTAGTAGGAAAACTATTAGTAGTAAATTTCAGGTTATAGTAGCATAGTCATATTCTACTGATGGTCAATCACATTGTGATACAATGGGTTAACACTACTGGGCTACCGGATACCTACTCGGTATTTTAGATAGGTATGAATAGGTAACTATCCCCATTGGTTACCTGCTACTAGTGGTACAATAGTAATGTAGGTGCCTACCTAATAACTACTAGTTACTGTACCTACGAGTAACTAGTAATTATTAGAAAATTTCCCTCGAGGCCATGAATCTACTAGCTAACGAAATAGTTTCACTCTTGCAAGATTCTTTATTTTATTGTCATCACATCGTAAAAATCCTCGTAAGAAACAAATATCAACTAGCAGATACACTCATCAACCATCACTTAAGCCACTGGCAGATCTAAATCAACCACCCAAGGCGCATTCACTGGTCGATAGCACAGATCAACAATACTAGCATTCACAAAAAGAGTCTCCTTCCCGAAAGCCAGCGGCCGCCTACTCGTCGAGCTAACATCAAGGTAAACTCCTCGGTGTTCGAGCATATCCTCTGGATCGGCAGGGATATCTTCTTGGCTGAGACCTCTATCAGAAAATGCATCATAAGTGCCCCGTACTGCACCCCATCCTTCATGGATATGACCGAAAAGATAGAGTCTAGGTCTTGCACGCTCTGCTGCACGCATGAGATGTCCACATCCAACACGTTGCTGCTTTTCAAGCCCCACAACATCCAATACCCCAGCCGGTGGTCCGTGAGTGAGCATGATATCAATGCTAGGAAAGTCCGGGACTGGATTTCGGGGAATTGGTGCTGTAGAGCCAGGTAACGGGTAGTTAAAGCGGTCTTCATCGCGCTCGTAGGCGAAGGCCCAGCCGCAAAATTCGGGTTGGTAGGGTGAGGCGTAGACGGTGAATTTTGCACCGGATGAGAGGGTGAACGTATGAATTCCTTCTTCTAGATAGCGTATCCCCGCGGCGCGAGCGGATTCGTTGGTGTAAAGATCTTTATTACTGCGGACGTAGGCTTTTAATTCATTGGTATGCGGGACTGTTCCGTTGCGGATGACGTCTAGGCGAGATTTCTCGTCTTGTTCGAGAGGGATATCATTTGAGCCAAAGTAGGCTGTTTTACGGTGTCGTCGATAGCCTCTGCGGAGAAAATACTCTTCGTCAAGAGTGATGTCGTGGTTACCCGCAATGACAAGCTTCAGCTCGGCGGGCGCAGCTTTGAGCATTGCGACCGTTTCTTCGTGCTCGGTGCGGTAACCAACCTTTGTGAGGTCACCTGCATGAAGGAGGATATCGGCCTTTGGAAGAGGGTTCCGGAAGGCATGGTTCTTTTCTGATGCGGCGTAAGGACTCGTCGTGTGGGTGTCAGAAATCATGCAAATCCGCGTCTTGATCCCCGCAGTTTGGTTCCCCGCGAGTGAGGCCATTCTGAAGGAAAATGTAGGTTTGGGAGGAGGAGAGAACTCGATGAGTGATGGATTGTACGAGATCAAATGAGGAAGAAATTGGCCGGTTGGGAAGTTTGAAGGAAGAATATTGAAAAGAAGTTGGAGAGGAGAAGATGTTGAGCGGGCAAGAGCGGCTACCTCCGAGGTTCATTTTTATAGTCGATAACAAGAGCCATTTTATTGTCATCTATTGTGATATTAGGCAGCCATTGTCCGTCAATCAATTTAGAAATAGACAGAGTGAATTAGTGAGAAGGTTCTACCTCAACAGTCATAAAACCCAGCCAAGGCAGATATATACTAGTATTGTATCAATATGAATCCATTGCTAGTCTTCACTGAACCCCGCGTGGATGCAATCATACACTATGATTTTATATAGAACCTTCTAAACATCATGTTTATTGCATGCAACTTACCAATTGGTAGCAGGACACAGCTACTTAAGAAATTTAGGAAGGGATACTGGTATCGACAACTGGGCTCGAGACTATAAGTAGCGGCCTCGGACTACTCGTGGATCTACATTACAAGACTACAGTAACAATCTGCAAAGGTGGAAATCACAAGTAACGTAAACAGGAAATATATTCCCATAAAATTGACGGCTCAGAGCTCTACAGACATTGCACCCGCGGATGCCCAGATCATGACAAGTTTTCTGGTAAACATAGCTGAAACTCCGATAACCACCCGTGCATCGACAACCCACGCGGTCCTTTAACCGAATGGCTTTCCATTTTTGTTTTTCGTTTACTTGCGGATAGCACGCTGGTAGAAAGCGAGCTCCTCACCCTCCAGAATGTAGCCGTCACAGCGGCCAGACTGGCCGGGGCGGGAAGAGACAACAGCGTACAGACGGCCGGACTCGAACTGGCGCTCGATGGCACCCTCAACCTTGCCCTGCTCGGCGTAGCGCTCAGCCTGCTTCTTGGTGACAGACTTGCTCTTCTTCTCCTCGGTGGCCTCGGCGTTCTTGGCCTGGCGACGACGACCGATAGACTGGCCGTAGTGGGCCTCGTACCATTGACGGAAGGGGGCAGCGTCAATCTGGACGACAGCGGACTTGGTCAAGGTGTTTGTGCGGACCAGCTCGTTGTTGGAGGGGTGGAAAGAGACACCGATGACACGGGTCTTGCGGGCAATGCCCTCGGAACCCCAGGAGAAGTTACCGGACTCGAGACGGAGAGCACGGAACTTCTGGTTACCACCACGGGTGCGGACAAGGTGGATGCGCTTTGTGCCCAGACGGGTGTTGGCGGGCTGGCGGCCCTTCTCGAAAGCTCTGTTGAACGAAACACGATCAGTTTATAATTCAAACGGAAAATTGTCTTCATGTCGGTGGGCGCATTGAAATATTTTCCAGAGTCATCCTCCACAGCGGTCCATCCCCTTGTATACACACACACACACACACACACACAACTCCCTTGGTACCCCACACAAAGACAGGAACAAAATTTCAGATAATAGGATGGGAAGACGCCGTACCTCTTCTTGCGGTAGAAAGCGCGCTTGGCACCAGTGGCGCTGCGCTTGTGGCGAGAATCGCGAGAGATACCCATGTTTGCGGTTGATGGAGGGAGTCTGATACAAGACAAATATTAGAAACTAAGATCTCGGTGCGGTCCAACCCTGCAGTAATCCAACAATTCTGTTTCGCCGGGAAAAAATCGTGCAAAGAACGGAATGGAAAAAAAAATCCAAATGTGTTGTCGAGCAGCGATGGATGGCCGAGTCGATGATCGAAGGTCGAAGGGAGGGACGGATTGCGTCGAATTTCAATTTCGAGATTCACGATTTTGAATTTTTCTTATTTCCCTCACGCAGCGATTTGTCGAGACGAAGCAGAATAGAGGAAACTGGGATTTGGGAAAGCAATTCGAGAAGAACTCACCCCTAGCTCTGCAGCCCTTCACCAAAAAACACGGAAAGTTGTCGATGGGTTGTCGTTGGGAGTTGCGGTCGTGGAGTCCGTCGAATTTCGCAGGGCCCAGTGTGTCGCTCGCTTGTGCGGTTGCCCTAAGCGAACTAGTCTTAATGCGGTTAGCGCCACTCGTGTGCGGTCCCGTGACTTCTTGTCGGATTAGTCATTTATCGGTCTTGGCGGGCGCGGGTGGCCCTTGCTCTCGGAGTGTCTCAATGCTTCAATTCAATATTCATTGGCTACTTCATCTGCGAACTTGTAGTGGCTAACTTATACATTTGATACATTTGTGATCTAAACACCCATCTCATTTAGTGCTTTTTCTCGCTCTTGTCCTTAACAATACGATTAATCCGCTGGAAAGTTCCGAATCCCTCGACCATACATGATGCCACCCACGCAAACCACAATCCCGACAAGAACGGCACCCCATGCGGCTTTAACTTAAGGATGGCTAATAATGCCGACTCAAAGATATGAATGCCCAACATAGTAGGGAACAGTAGGGGTTGAATGTTGTACACAAAGTGCGCAAAGTCCGGGAAGAACTTGTAGCCAAGGTTCTCGTAGACAAACGAGCCAGGCAAGAGGTTCTCACGACTGAAGCAGCTGACGTAGGTGAAAGCGCACAGGGCGAAGATCACAACCTGGTGGCCGCGTGGAGCACGGTATTCGGTCAGAGTCACCTCAGAACGACCCAGTTTCTGCAAGCTGTCCTTGTGCAGTGCGACTAAACGGCCACGCGCTTCATTGAAGCTGGTCATGGGCGGATCGATGGGAACACTGTAACGGGTACCATTAGCCTTGAGGGTGAGGCTAGAGAGAGTGAGGTCTTCCAGAGTTGCGCCCTTGGCTTGGCTCGCTGATATCCGACAATATGCCTGTAGGTATAGTTGTAGCGAATCGCCGTGGTCGGCATTCATGTGCTTGATGATAAAGTCCTTGCCGGACATGGTGTGGTAGGAAGCTGGGTAAAATTCTCGCGGTATTAGGGTTCAATTGAAACCAAGTCGATTCTGGTGACTCGATGGTATTCCGTGGAGGCCGTGGTTTGCAAGAAATTGACCGGCTGTTAAGAAAAAGGAGAGGGGTGGAAGTTGCGGGTTGAAGATCTTATGGATCTGCGCCAAGCCCGCTTGCCTCGGCCGAGGCCTCATATGGGTGTGATAGCGGCGAGCACTATGCAGCCATTTGCACATTTTCATTCCACGGTATAAAAAAGAAAAGAAAAGAAAAGAAAACAACAGAAACAAAAATGAAAGGTAATAATTTCTTAGTAAGGATATTAATTTGACTCAGCTGCCAGTTACTATAAATGGCAATAGACTCGAATGAAACTCGAACTTGTATTATGTACTTGAAATGAATATTTTCGAGTTCTGTCGTTACTGCGATATTGGTATTTGCTCATCAGTTAATTGACTACCAACACATAGTAACTAGCTGTTATTAATTGATTTTCACTTGCAGCAACCCAAGTGAACCAATCTTGGTTGGAACTACTAGTATACCAGCCTGCCGGTTTTACCGCATACCATTAATATATCTACTGCCCGTTGCAGATATCGCGCTACGTGCTGAAGGATCGACAGGGCCTGTGGGCATTACACTACTATTAGAAAGTACTAGTAGTAGTGTTGCCCCCAATGCTGCACTAGTGTAGCTCACTCATAAGTGGACAGTACGGATTTGAACCTGCTTTCATAGATATATACATTTAGTATTACAGGATCCAGATATCGACTCCTGCGCCGCACTTCCAGCATGGCTCCGAACGAACCTGACTAGACAACTTGAAGAGATAAAAAGATTAAGTGAAGATCAAACGGAGAATCTATGAAATTATGCAGAGCAGAGATAACAAATAATGAAATCGAATCAATCGTGACATTCGTGGGGGTGACCACTGCAAATGCGAACACCATGGAACGGCTCGAACGAGCACAAAGTTTGACGGAACGGAAGAAAGAAAATAGGATATCCGATAGAAAGGCGATCAAGTCTTAAGCACTGTTCGGAATGCGATCAACTCCTGTTCACATTGAGCGAGTGGTTTTCAAACAGGGGAGAAGGGGATCTCAGGGAGGGGAAGAGACTTACATGAGCGCTAAAGTAAGATCACCATGAATGTGGGCCTTGAGTTCAACTTCAATCTCCAAGTTCAATTCCAGCTTGAGCTTCATGCCCTCCTCATCGTCGATACTTTTCTTCTTCTCGTCGGCAATGTCCATACCACCATTGGTTCTTGACCATTGCTGCACGGAATTTCCTTCGGTCATTCCGTATTCATCATATTCTTGATCATCGGGGTAGTAATCCGAGTATTCGTCCTCATCCGTGTACTCATCTTCATCCTCATCTTGCTGGAGAGGTTGTTGCTGTTGTTGCCGACGACGCTGCAGTTGCTGGTTCTTGGCTGCGGGTTGAGGTTGATCCTCTTCTTCATCCGAGTATTCATAGTCATCGGCACTATCATAATCCTCGTCGTCGGAGTATTCAGGAACCTGAAACTGCTTCTGTTGCTCCCTGGTCTTCTCTGCGGTGGCCATGATGTCTCCAAAGGAAGGATGAGTAAGGTGAAGGAAGGGAGATACTAAGAGGAAGGACTAGGTATCAAAAGAAGATTGGAGACTAGTAAGAAGGAGCTAGGAAATCAAGGGAAATGGGGAAAGCGGTGATATGATATGGAAAAAGCTGGACTAGATCGTCACTCCAGACCTGCCATGACGTTGGCGGCGGGGGAAACATTCAAGTTGATATTGCATCTCCACCGGAACAGACGTAACCATACAGTGCTCAATACCTGTCACAAGTCGTATATGCCACAAAAGCCACAATTGATGAAAAGCTTCCCAACGAGAATGGCCACCAGCGTCATGCCATGCCTTGTGTCACCCGCGTGGCCGTGGAGATACTGTGGGTATATCAGGGAATTCTATTCTCAGTCCCACCAGGACCAGTCTGGACAGTCTTTGACAGTCCATACATAGCGCATTCCAGTCAAACAGTGGCTGTCAATACTGGATATTCTCATATTCCCCTGGATTAAGCCATGGAAACAGCAGAGAAGAAGGCTGGAACTGAAGGCAACTGCCAACTTGTCAACTGGGAAGTTGCGACTTGATCCGACGTCATTTTTAATGTCGAATTCAACGGCGATTGGCAAGTGCGACCGTCTTACGTCGTGCTTTAATCTATAAAAGTGGATCGCACCTGCCAATTTTAAGCGGCTACTCACCTGATTGGCCGCTAATTCCCCTGGGGCGGCCTTACATAATCCACTTTAGTGCATGTCGACCGCGATCCGCCTAATTCGCATCAGGGAAAGTTCTCTTTTCTATTGTATACTGCACAGTACTGTGTGTATAGAACCACACGCATTATCCTTGTCCCCCCCCCCAGACGTCATTCCCCAGCCCTTCGTTTAATCTGACTTGTTCATGAGCCACATTTCGTCTGGTTTTTAAAATAGAAAGTACATACACTCAGTGTACACAATTGAATTGACGTTTCGTCTGACGTCGGAGGCGGGAACCTTTCCACGCCATTGTCGCATCTCCGCCGGTTTTCAAGCCCATTCAAGTGGCTGGTTCACGCCCGCGTCATTGCAATACATTCATATTACACATGACGCTTGGTCCTTCATAACCCGCTGTATCTGCATCTGATCACTTCATATTCTCCGCTTCCCCTCATCCCCCCATCGCTTTTCTTTTCTTTCCTTTCCTTTCACCATGGCCGATCAAGATACTTCTAATCCCAACCCGGAGTCCAACCCTACCACCCCTAACAAGCCAAAGCGTGCCCCGCCTAAGCTAGGCAAGAAGACTCCAGCCAAACAAGAGCAGACCCCTCCTCCTTCCGAACAAGGTCAAGATCAAGATCAAGACCAAGACCAAGATCACGAGGAGAAAGATCAAGGCAAAAAGAACGACCAAGAGCAAGAACCAGAGCAAAAGGGTGAAAATCAAGAACCCGAATCCCTACAGCAAGAGCCAGATTCAGAGAACGAGAAGGAAAATACCCAGAACGGTGACGCTCAGCAACAACAGGAACAGGAGCAAGAACCTGAACCTGAACCTCAACCTCAAAAAGAAGAACCTCGTCGCCGTCGTCGACCGCGTCCACCTCGCAGACAAGACACTGATACTGAATCCATTCCTCGCAACGACATGGACGGTCAACCCCAGCAACGTCAGCGTACTCGCCGTTCACGCCAGCCGCAGCAGCAACAGCAGCAAGGCGACGGTGGCCCTCTTGGTGGCCTCGGTGGCGTCGACCAGGCTGGCCAACTAGTTCAGAACACAGCCGGTAATGCACTTAACGGAGTGACCGGATCAGCTGGAAAGGCTGTCGGTGGTGTTCTAGGTGGAGGACAAAAAGAGGAAGGTGGTGATGATGGAGGTCGAGATGAGCAATTGCGTTTGCGATTAGATTTGAATTTGGATATTGAAATCCAGCTCAAGGCGAAGATTCATGGTGATTTGACTCTGGGTTTACTGTCAGTATCACCTTTTCCTTACCTCAACTTTCTTAACCCCCCCCCCCTTCCTTTATACTTATCTATCTGACGGTCTGTACTACTTGATGTACATGTTCACTAACTAACATTATAGTAATTGATTTATCCCGAGTATAGTGGGTGAGCAGAATCTACTTCTGTTCACAATGATTATACTTTTGATACTCCCACGAGCGACGACTCAACATGCACGGTGACGCAAGATCCAGGATTGCATAGTTGGCCGGTTTTGATTACGACTGCGCATATCCTTTTGCTTTTACTATTTGTTTTGTCTTTTGTTTTGTTTTGTTTATCTAGGCCTGTTGATTCCCTAGATTTGACTTGGCGCCTCCATTTTGGGGTTTGGTGTCTGGTTATGACGACATGTGTACAGTATAATTATTCTCCCATATAGTTGCTTCAGCAAAGGGATAATGAAGACTCGTACTTGCAAATATTCATATTGAACGCCAATTCATACCTCTTAATATCTCAATAGTAATAGTGGCTAAGTAATGCGTGAGAGTTCACACGGTATCCTCAATTTCAACACTGTAAATTGAATGTAGACGTGCGATTGCCAACTTGAATGTCTTACTGCACACCAATCGAGTCACGAAGTGAGACATACTGCCCATGCCAGTGCCAGTACCAGGTTGGACAAGATGAAAATTTGTCTGACATTACAACCGATCATCCAATCGCAGAGAAGAGCGTACTACTAGTATACTGGCGCAGAAGTCAACTTTACATCTGGACGGTATGAAAATATGTTCTGATTTCCAGGTATGTCAGAATGCAGCCAGACGTATACGCCCGTCAGTCTATCTAGTAAAACAAAAGTGAACCCGAAGCGAGTAGAACTTGAACCTAGTCAAAGGGTGTACCACCGATATAATATGAATAAAAAGACAAGCAAACCGCTAATAACAAAAACAACATCCGCGAGAATCTAGCTTCCGTTAATCCGGAGGTTATTGTCAATGTTCCAAATGAGTCAATAACATTGTTCTTTTCGTCTCTTTTTTATAGCCCCGCAATATACATGAGTCCATAGCCAAGTGTAACAATAACCACAAAGGCCATTAAACTCGATGGAATACCGCGAGTAAGGAAATGGCGGACTTGGAGATAACGTTGACCGGTTGTCGGGACTTCGGTCATAATAGCAGCTATCACGATAAATCAGTATGCACAATTCACGAACCAAATCAGAATCAGAGGGACACGTACTCATATTTGGGAAACCACTTGTGGGAAGTGCCATCGCAACAGAACACATGAGAGCACTGGCCATGACAAGCAAGTTGGGGTGGGGATTTTCCATGTTGACGCCGATCTGACGAACAAGAGGGAGGATAATGAGAGCGGCAACGGTGTGAGAAATGAAGGTGGCAATCACCAGAATTAACGCAGAGAACACGAGAAGCACACTGTACAGACTCAAGTGCTGGACACGTTCGGTGATGCTTCCAGCGATTGTGTGCAGGAGACCTGAGGATGTGACGGCCTTACCGAGGCACAATCCACCAGCAGCCAGGATAATGATTGTCCAAAGGAAGTTGTTAAAGTCTTCCTTGTTCAATATACCCGTGCCGAAGAATAGTACCAGGGGAATGATTGCGATTACACCCATGTCGCCGAAGACATGCTCGAGTTGGTGACTGACGCACCAAAGCAAGATAGTTCCAAGGGTCACGGCGCTGATGAAGTATTGGATACCTGTAAACCGGTCTTTGACTGGACGCATGGGGATGAGAGTGGTGTTCCGTCCCGGGTGGAAAGTTGCGAGCAGAAGACCCCAGATCAGCAGAATAGAGATGATGCAGACCGGCAGCGCGATAAAGAACCACGTACCCCAGCTGATACTTGGGTACATATTCTGGAGAGCGATGATGTTCTGCGGCGAAGCGATTGGTGAAGCTGCACCGCCGACATTAGCAGCCAAAGCAATTCCCAACACGAGGGCCTTCGCAAAGTTCGAATCGGGCGACAGATTGCGAAGAAGGGGTTGGATAATGGAATAGCATAGCACGGGAGATGCAACATTACTGATCCACATGCTCAGAAACATGCTCACGAACATGTTGGTCAAAAGCACCGTCTTAGGCTTGGAGCCGGCTTTGCTGAGAACAAACATCGCCATGCGTCGAGCAATATCATATTTGGATAATGCTGCAGCAATGGTGAAGCCACCAAGAAGTAGCATAATGACCGGAGTCCACATAGCAGCAAACACCATCCCCACAGATTCCTTTGGACCGAGTCGTTTATGTGGCTTATCCTCTGACCGCATGATACCCAAGACAACGACCAGGAACGGGATAAGTAACGAAGTCACGAAAAGCGGAATGGCCTAGAGTTCTATGTCAGAAACTTCGCTACTTCAGATCTCAATGCTCAAAATGCTTACCTCGGTGGACCAGAGAATGCTGACAAGAATCAGCATGGCAAGACAGTTCTGTTGCTCGGGTGTATCCATTAAAGGTGTGGCTAAGAGTGCCCCGAAGATGGCAATGCTGAAAACCAAAGTGCCGAAACTGAGACTGCAGAGCCACATAGGAAATTGAATATTGCCAAGGGGAGTTCCAATCTCCTTGGTTCGAATTTCCTGTTTGTCACCCTGGCGCCGTGCTGTGGCTGGATCTTCATCACCACCCAGCAAAGTCCGACGAATACCGACATTTGCAGCCTGCGCGCGGCGCTCAATCTCGATCATTTCACGCCAGACTGTATTTCGCTCCCAGACCACATGCTCGCGTAAATGTAGACGCAGTTCTCTGCTAGCCAAGGGTCGACTGCCTTTGGTGACAATCTCAGCATAGATACCTTCCACTTTATCGATGTGGTTGTCAACCGCCAGCGTGGTGGACTCGGTGAAAGGCATGGCTGGATTGACGACCGAGTTAATATAGTCCCGACGCATACTGCGGAACAAAGTCTTATCGTACTTCTTCAATGCTTTAGCGAACCCAGTCTGGTTCAGTTCGATGAATGACCGAAGTTCACACAAGGAGACATAAGCTTCGACGAGACGCTTCTTTAATGAGACCCCAGTATTGTACAGAGTTAGGAAAGCATTGTCGCTCATGTCATCGTCATTCATCGCTCGACTGCTTCCCAAGCCAAAGAAAGCCGAGTCAGCCATGTCACCGGCGCGACCTTCTGTCGTGGACTCTCCATCAGTCGATTGTATTTGTCTGTTGCGGGGGTTGAGCGTCGGAGGGTATTGATCATCATCGCTGTCATCCGCATCATCACTGACACCACCGGATTGTCTGCGACGAATATAACCACTTCCCGGCCGAGAACTGGTGCTCATGGTTCTGGCCTTCACCACGCTTTCGCTGACAGGGTCCATATTAAAACCATCTGTCTCTGTCAGATAAACGGTAGCATCATGTACCAGCTCATCTGTAAGCGCAAAGATTTCCTCCTGCTTTTGTTGGAAGAAAGTACAGATTTTGTCCAGTTCCGCATCGAGGGCACGCTTGAAAATGCCGTCCGGGTTATGCACTTGCGCACCAGCCAAAAGGGGAGCAGATTCCACGTCAGGAGCGGAGTTCTCATCAGGCCGGTTGACCTGTTTCTCGAGGGTGTATATGCTAAATTAAAGCTCGCTTCGTTAGCCAGTTGAACGAAAGGCACCAGACCATGCGCAAATTCCATGCGGCTACCCCAATCCTGTGCGATGTGACACCCGTTCCGAAATACATCTTTTGATGTAATTCTAACAGAACGACCACATATCATTCAGGAGCAGAGCTATCCTTTCCGAGCCACGAACCCAATGCTAAAAAGAATGAGAGAAGACAACTCACAGTTTCTTCAGGTTGCTATATGCAATATAATTAGAGCTCCAGTCCGGCACCGCATTAAATTGGATGCTATGGGAGAACTTCATTTTGGTAGACTTTTCCGATTCGTTATCGACCTGACCTAAACCAGCAAGATGTGCTCGACGTCGAAGTGCTTCTACCCAGAATCTTAACCGAGAACGAGGGCCGTGTGGGTGTTGCGACGAGATCTTCTCCCAATTCTCGGTCTGCGAGTATCGAAGCCCAGCAAGCGATTGCGAGTTGGCAGCTGGCTCAAATGGCCGCGAAGCAACTCTTGACTGTTGTTCACACGCAGACGAAGATCGGGAAGCTTCAGCAGCTAACGGACGGGTAGTAGAGTTGAAGTCGGCAAGCTCGAAGGATTCGTGGCGTAGAGAGGTAGCCACTGTCGTGGAGAGGCCGGAAGAGAATCGGCCAAAAGCATGCAATTGTGCTTTTGAGAGGCGAGGGGTCCGATCGATCAGATGAGGAGTTGTTGCGGGGCGGCCAGACAGATTGAGTGGATGTGGTCAGCTGGGGCTCGATTTCGTGGGTTGCACTGATGGTCAGGCTGGAAATATGCTGATCGCGGCTGATCGCATGTGTGTTCGACAAGACGGTCGTTTCTCCTATTATTCTCCGAGACACTGACTGGATGTGAGCATTGTCTTTGCCTGTAAGTCAAGGGCTCCTTTTTTTCTCGCGATGACTTCAGGAACCGTTGACTGCCTAATCGAGCGTAGTCACCTGATGAGTCAGCGGTGGGCGCAGCCTATCAGCCGCACGCCAAATCAAGCAGGTTGGACGAAGTAAACCCTGGCATATAATAAAAATAGAGAGAGAGAGAGATTTGTATATATATGAATGAATAAATAGGAACAGAAGTATATAAATGAACATGTGTATATATAGAAAATGAGTAGAAAAGGGAAGAAAAGGGAAGAAAAGGACAGGTAAATGAGAAATAAAAATGATTCCATGTAATCGAACTAATCACAATAATATACAATGCTCAAAGATTGCTGAAAGACTCATGTTCAAACCCATTCCGCCATCCCATAAAAGACGGAAGTACAAACCCCCATAGTTGAATTAACGGCGGCGAGGAGCCAGTCCCAAGTTAGCACGACCAGAGATACCAATCTTGTGCTGCTGGTCTCTGCGGTCCCACACACCACTGCGACCTTCGGCAATCGCAATCAGCTCATTAGCGACACGGTGCGCCAATTGTGCATCACGACGCTTCTCTGAGCCATCAATGATCCACTTAATAGCAGTACGACGGCGCTGACGCAGAGTCAAAGGGTGGGGGACTTGCACGGCAGTACCACCACCGGCAATACCCTTCTGCTGGCGGATACGGAAGAGAGGAGCCACCGAGTCGACAATAAGAGTAAGGTAAAGAACGGGGTCTAGAGGTAGCTGAGGAGCAGGGGGTGCTCCAATCAGCGGTCGGCGGGATTGGATATTGGGAGGAGATGAGGTGCGGAGAGTGTCCAGGATAATAGACATGTTCTATAGGCAAAGAAGTCAGTTTCAGGTTTTGAAGAGGGTATAAACCAAAATCCTTTGGATATTTTCTAAGAGAATGACATACCTTTTGAGCGCGAGCCAGCTTGCCGTCTTGCATCAGCATCTTTGTGAACTGGTCCTGCATTGTGTCGTAGCGTTTCCGGAAGTTCAATGTTCCCTGCGGGGCCTCAGGCTCGGCGAACTTCAGGCCTGGAAGACGCTCGGTGGCTTGTTCTTCAACTCCCTGGATCATGCTTGCAAGAATAGCGGCAGACGCATCTGCCTCGGATTGGGAGTTTTGAATGTCAGGCAGACGACTGCGGGCGGAGGTCGAGAACGAACGGGTGCCCTTCTTGAGTTGATCCTGCATAACCTTTGGCATGTGCTTCATGGCTTCCTTGTCACGAGAAAGAATCTACAAAAGATAAGCCCAGTGAGTAAGTATACTTTAAACAAATTCACATCGACTTTACTCACCTCTTCGACTGGTGATCCTTGCTCCAACTCGGGAGCCGTCGGTTGTCCATCGCAGCTCTTCTCTTTGCTCATAATCCTATCCACCTCGGCGGCCTCCTCACTGACATGAGGTAACGGATCCTGCGTAGGGAACTTCTGCTCGTCAGGAGGAATGACCTTCTTGTCACTCTTGGACGAATTCCATCTTTTCTGAATAGGAGCAGACTGCTCAGCGCGGAATCGGAGGGGCGAAGCGATATTGCGAGGCGCGAGCGAGGCGACAGGGGGCTGGCGAAGAGCCGCCGCAGCCTTGTGCGCAGTGAATAAATTGAGTCTGGGAGGCATTGTGTGAAACAGACCTAGATCGACGACCAGGTTTAGTTGAAGATTCGAGAGAGTTGAAGATGGCGCGCGGTCCGCAATTTTCTGGGTGATTAGTCACCTCCGCTTTTTCTAATGACTTCAGCCGTGGGAAACAAGCTTGATCGAACTATGAACACACTTGTTGAACGTCATCGTGCACATTTGCTGCAGCCTCATGGATTATTTTGTTAATTATCTTTGAAACAAAATCCACAATGGCTGCCTAAATTGATTGGAGTCATCGAAAACTCATTTATCTTGCAATTTGCAATACGAGCCATTGAGTCACAAACAGCAAAAATCTTTTGGGGCAACATCGATAATGATGATAATGGACATTTTCATACATGTAAAACTTTCACCAATCAACAACTCAAAGTATCAGTGAAACAAAAAAAGATTCAAGAAATACTTTCGGCGAAAGTCCTCGGGGCTCGACTCCGTCATGCTCTCTTATTTACCATCGGAGATCATCTATCATATTGCAATATATTTACCGACCGCCAATGCGTTAACCCACCTATCACAAACTTGTCGACGGCTCTACAAGATTGTATCTGCAGATGAGTACCGACTTTTCCGGGCACTTGTACAAAGCAAATTCCCTTGCACACCCACACCTCCTTTCTGGAAAGATGCGGCGTGTGCTCTTACATCGCGGGCGCGTGCTTTAGACAGACTCGGCGTTATTGGCCGGTTTGTCGTTGTGCCCGAGAATGTCACTCGAATTGGTTGTCAACAGACGACTCGACGAGATAATCCTACTTTGGGATACAGGCCTGCCATCGACTCGTACGAGATTTGGAATGGTGCTGGTTGGGCAGACCGAAAAGAGGTGCTCGCGTGGGGTGCAGCTCATCAGCTTGTTGTGCGGGTCAAGCAGTCTGGCAAAAGTCCTCAAGAAAACTGGATTCTTTTCAATGATTTAGACGATGTCAGCAGCTATGAGGATATCTGTGGTGTGCATCTTTTGCAGCAAGAGTCCAGCAAAGAGACTGATACTGAGCATTTGATGTTTGGTCGCAGACGAGGTGACATTATTCACCTGGCAATCTCCTCTTCTCGGGGTGACTATGAATATCGAAAAAAATTCAAGACGGCTGGTCTTGAACTAGACAGGACAGATATCAGCCAAGGTGTAGATTCCACACTATCGGCTCATTTTGATGATGGATCTATTGCATTCTATAACACCGCCACCAATGACAAGGAGGTTCAGGCATTTGCCTGGATGCGTAACGAGACAGGAAGCCTAGGACGCAGTCGGTACTCGAAATTACTATCCCCATCAAAAGTTGCAGTGGCTACTGGGGAAATCGAAAATTCCTTGTCGATTTCGACGCTATCTCCTGATGGGATCTCTCATGAGCGGACAGTAGATGTTCATTCCTTGGACATAGAGGGGCGAATCAATCGTGTCTACGCTAGCGTCACTTCCATCGCTCCTGTGGACGTACACTCTCATACACAATCACCCGGCAATATCTTCCTTGCTGCATGGGGTGATCATGTTATTCGGTTAGTGACACTTTCATACCCAGCGAGCCCAAAGACTCAATATTCAATTGCTGACATCTTCAAGTCTCCATGATCTTCGATCTCCCCGATCCTACGAAGGGGCATACATTGATACAACCGATACTAGGAATCGAATGTATTGCGTGCACCAATTTGGAGACGACCGGTTCCTGGCCGGATCCAGTGGAGATGGCCTGGTGAAAATGTTCGATTTGCGCATGGATAGATCATACGATTACCAAGAGGCGCAAACTCAACACCCATCCAACAAAAGAAATCGTAAATTTAGCCCGAACATGGATTTCTCCATGTTCCTCTCCGCCAATCTTCCGCCAGATCTCACACGTCACAGACCTCGTCATCCGAGAAGAGGTCGAGATTCTTATCGTGGTCCCATATACAGCATGTCCACTCCATCGCCATCCTCACCAACTGTATACACTGGCGTCGTGGACGGCGTTATTCGCCTAGACTTTGCTTCAACGGACGATTTGACTGGCTCAGTGAAGGACTGGTATGACTATAATCTCGATTTAGGTGTTGAGAAGGGCCAGCCTGGGGTTGCAGCCCCGGAAGATCAGGTTTTCAAGATAGCGGGATATGAACGTCCGGCTCAGGATGATTTTACTACGACTTCCAAATTGCGAACCCAGCATGGGTATTGGTATCTGATGCCGAATGATTTGGAGAACGAGGTGGTGACTGGTTGGGACAGACGATGGGAGCCGCTCGCGAAACCTGGTGCTTGGAGAAGAAGAGATTGAGCATGAGGTTCAATTACTGCAAGAATAAAATCGCATTTACGGCCTATTTCTTAGATTTAGATATGCTTTGATTCTATTGGAAATTTTATTGTAAACTTTTACTTCAAGACTAACATATTCCATGCGATTCACAAAAAATTAAACAAATGGTGAGCTCCGTAAACGCCGTGCTGTGTAAGAGGGGACCGACAAAATCCAAGGGAAGGCGATTAACCGAACCGTCGGATTTATGTCGAAGCGATGATAGCTAGAAAACATAGTACCCTAGAGCTCGTTAGGGCATGAGCTATGGAGGTCGCAGCCATTAGAGTAGCTAAAAGCAGAATGCCATTCGCTTATTCAAAGTGATAATAAGCGATGCGTTTGTGATGGGTATCGAGAATGTCGTTTAATCATCAAACTTGTATGACTTGCCACCAGACATGTCAATGAAGCCGCCACGGTAGGAGCCGCGCTTCTTCTTATTCTTTTCCTTGGTGAAACCCTTTCCGCGAGTGACGGACAGATCGGCGTAGGCACGATCGGCATAATCATATGAGATGTACTGGTTGGATGGGAGATGGCTGTAGTCTTGCTGGCTCAGCAATGCAAGAGGAGTGGGTTTGGCACCAACGTGCTTCTTCTTCGCAGGGCCATTTCCAGGGGCAGGACTGGTATTGGAGGAAGAGGCCACGGTTGTCGGGGCCTGCTTAGCAGGCTCATCACCTGATATGGTGGCACTGGTGTCTGAGGATGTACCGCTGGAAATCTTGACACCTCCAGCCTGTTCGTCCGAGCTACCATCAGAGCTGTCATCAGATGAGCTGGATGAGCTAGATGAGCTAGAATCCGAGGAAGACTCCGGGAGTGGAGTCTTAGTTGCCTTCTTCAGAGCTTTGGAATCGGCTTTCTTGGAAGTCTCCTTCTCGGACTCAGAGGAGTCAGAGTCAGATCCAGAGCTGCTGTCGGAGCTGGAGCTAGAACTAGAGCTGGAGCTAGCACTGGAGGCGGAGCTGGAGCTGCTAGCACTGCTAGAGCTGGAAGAGTCGGAGTCGGAGCCAGAGTCGGATTCAGAGGAGTCCGAGCTAGAAGAGTCCGAGCTAGAAGAGTCCGAGCTAGAAGAGTCCGAGCTAGAGGAGTTTGAGCTGGAAGAGGACTTGGAGGGCTCTTCAACCTTCTTGGCCTTCTTGGCCTTAGGGGCATCACTGTCAGAGCTCGAGTCGGAGGAAGACTCGCTGCTTGACTCAGCCTTGCGCTTCAAACTAGCAGGCTTCTTGGTGACGGGAGCGGGAGCAGCAGGAGCATCTTCCTCCTTTTCATCGTCGGCGTCGCTGTCAGAGCTAGACGAGGCAGAAGACGAGGACGAGGAAGAGGAAGGAGAAGAAGCACGGCTGGCTTTCTCATCTTGCATCTCAACATCCGAGTCACTATCACTGTCGCTGTCGGTGGAGGAAGATTCCTTCTTATCGGAGACCTTATCCCAACTCTGGAACAATTCTTGCAGAGAAGGCGCGTTCTTCGCATCGGCCGACTTGCCAGCCTTTTTCAGGTCCTTTTCGAAAGCGGTGCTGGCATTGGAGAAGCCATTGTCGGAAAGGAATGTCGCGACAGCCGAAAGTAGCTGAGGTGAAATGGTGGATTTCGGGGATTCAACCTGACCAATTGTGAATACTGTTAGTCAAATTCTTTGTCGTCGATCGACCATGCAGAAACTCTGAGTGAAGTCTCACCTTCTTGGCCGAGGCTTTCTTAACGGAAGCTGAATTCTTTCCCATGATGGCTAATTATGACAATTCCAGTATTTCTCTGCAAAGTCAAGTCTTGAAAAGACCAAGAGGCAAAAAGGGCAAGAGGTGCAAAAACTGAGCGATTGGAGATACTTCAGGAACGGCGCAAAAAAAAAAAAAAAGTATACTGGAAAGGCGGTGGGTCAGGTGCGTACTCTGATTGGTGAACTCGGATGGACATGTCACGGTCACGTGTGAGCAGTGAAAAACGTCGAGGCCTCAGGCATGAATTGAGTACCTATATTGGGACAAGGCATCAAATTGGGGAAAATCAGACTGATGACGAGTTGTGAGTAAACCAGAGCAGTGGAAGGTTCCCAGAATATTATGAGGTTATTCTTCCAAAAGCCACGAGAGCCTGTTGTAGGCAGAGTGATTCTGTATGAATCTACAGCGTGGGAAATATGTTAGGTAACCCACTTCCAACCGCTTTTGGAGCTCTCCGCCCTGCCCGCAACCCCAAACAGATGGCCTAACTCTAAAGATACCTCCTACCTCCCTCTCTTTGCCTTCATCTACCCGTTGCCAACCTGGCTTATTGTGCCTTCCTACTAGTCGCGCCATATAATTGTGCCTCAGGCACCCCTCGCGAGACGTCAATTCACAATTCTAGCAGAGACACTCGTGCGCGCGGGAGTTCCTCGGCTGGCCGATCTCGACTGCCTGACCATGTTCCCTTGATCTTTCAGATCCTACAACTGATATAGGTGTGACTTACCCCGGATATACGCTACAATGAATGGTCCAGGGAATCGTCCCCGCCCGCCTCCGCCAACCGACCCTCGACGCGGGGGCGACCCTCGCAATGGCGCATCCGATTCCATGTCTAGGGCCGAGAAATTTGAAGACGAGAAGAAACGGATTATTCAGAGCTGTTATTCAAAGAAAGATGCAGACGGAACTTGTATGTGATCACCCTGAAACTCTTGAAACTTTCAAGGGTGCACCACCTCCCTTGCCCACCCTAGGGGATGGAGAAGTATCGCGACGGTGACGTTACGGGTTGATCGGATACACCCTATTTCTCTGCCTACTGTTCCAACCTTCTTTTCCACATGAGTAATGCCTTCATCTCGTTGATATCTCAGAGCTAATCATCGCGGGGCCTTCAGTAAACGAGTCTTATATCACCCATGTTCGCATCACAGAGGATGGCACGCATCCCTCTACCCCTGCCCCGCCAAATGCACCACCTGAGAACAAAAAACCACGAGTGATCATCGTTTCCGTCCGAAAGTCTGGCAGAGTTCGGATGCACAAAGCGCGAGAAAATAATGATGGTTCTTTCTCAATTGGCAAAACATGGATGCTGGACGACCTGTCGTCAATTCAATCTTATACGGCATTCGTACCAAGATCACCCGTTGAACAGCAACACAAGGAATGGGCTGGAAATCTTGGGTTCCTAGTGACGGTGGGGAAACCTTACTACTGGCATGCCCGAAGTTCCAAGGAGAAAGAGTTCTTCATTGGCAGCTTGGTAAAGATTTATAAGAAATACACCGGCGGCAAGGTTCCAAATCTGATCGGATTTGACGAGAGGGAACGACAGCTCTTGTCTGGCTCAACTCCTGCAGGCTCATCAGGATCACCAGTAGCGCCGCCATCGCGTGGTGCACCAGGCCCATCCCCAGATACTGCACCACCTGCGCAGCAGCCGTCTGCATATACTGCTTATGATCCTAGCCGTGATCCATCTCGTGAAGCTCGGAGAAAGCCGGTTGAGGAGCCATCACTCCGGCCGCAAAAAAGTCGAGAACAAATGTCACGTCCATCTACAGGATCTAGACCAGCTCCCTCTCCGTTTGGGCCTCAGAATCCACCGCCTACCATCCCCCCACCCCAGCTCGCAGAGCCAAAAACCTTTCTCGAAACAGAGGAGCGTAATTCAAGTGTGCATGAAGAAACACGGCCTCCGTCCTCGCGAAGTGGTCAAGCATCAATGCCAGCACCCCCACCCATCGAGACGAAGCAGTTGGATTCTCAACACAGCACGGATGGTCTGCGACCAACTACCCCGGCCTCATATACAGCTGAAACTCGGGGTGCAGCCCCAAGCCCTGGTAGCAGTATTGGGCAGAAGTCCCCGTATCGTGAAGTCGAGAAACCATCGACTCTAGACCAATTACCGCAACAGCCGCAACAGCCACCTGCACAAAGTTTGCCCCAAGACGTTTCTCCAATGACACGTGCCGATGAGTCACAGCAAGCAGCTGCGCTGGAACCAGAAAGGGCTCCTTCGCCTCCGCTACTAGACCCTGCAGTCGCAGCGGCGGTTGTGGCAGTGGACGAAGCTCCGACACCGATCTCTGCGCCGGCCACTGCGCCAGCCCAAGAGACTTCGAAAGAGCCTCCACCAGAAGCCTCACCCGATAAGGCTCAAGAAGATGACGAGGCTCACCGTCCAGGCTTGGGCCCCATGATAAAGAAGAAGTCCGCAAAAGATATTGCAGGCGCCTTTCGTAAGGCTGCGAACATGCATGGTGCTTTTAAGCCGCGTCCTGGTGGAGCAGGCGAACGGCTTCTCGCAGCTGCGAAGAAGCAACAAGGACAAGCACTGGGCCCCGAGCCAGATGGCATCACCGGTGTTGTTCCTGCTCCATCCCTTTCTCGCTCTGCCAATGATTCACCCAAGAGCCCTGTAGATGACGGGTCGGAGAAAGACCCATCAACAACGGCATCAGCACCAGCGCTAATTCCAGAGCCAGAACCAATACCGCCGGCCGTGGAGCCACCTAGCATGGCTGAAACACCAACTGTTGAAGTCACAGACCATGCAACGGAAGAGGCACGAGCCCTCCCGCTCCCCAGGGAAGATTCCAAAGATTCACTGGGTGAGACTGGACGGGTGACACCTCGCTCACGAACTCCCTCCCCGGCGGGCCAAGGACGTCGACGCCGACGTCGTCAAGATCATACTCTCAAGTACTGCGTGGCCCTTGGAATCGAACCAACTGTGCTAGATGAGCGTGGTATTGACTTTGATGAAATTCTCACCGATCTCGGCTGGAACGGACGGTTGAGCGATGAACAGAAGATCGAGGACCTGGAAGCGGATGTGCGTCGTGAAATTGGACGTGTCGAAGCGACAAGCTGGTTGGGGAATCTTGAACAGCAAGAGGGCAAAGTCGAGCAGTTGGCAGTCCTGATTGACAAAACCATCGAAGAATGCGAAGAGCTAGACGGTTTGCTGACACTTTACTCCCACGAGCTTAACGTAAGTGACTTCACAAACGCTATGTTGACCACGTGAGCTAACATTGAAATACCTCTAGACCCTCAACGATGATGTGTCGTACATCGAAGCTCAGTCACAAGGTTTGCAAGTGCAGACTGCAAACCAGAAGCTCCTGCAGAGTGAACTGCAGAATCTCCTCAAGACATTATCAATTTCCTCTAACGAAATGCGTCCTCTCAAGGAAGCATCTTTGAGTAACCTGGATGGCCTGAAGGACACTGAGAATGCATTGTCGACCCTTTACAAGGCCATGTTGATGATTGATGCTGATATTGGACAAAACAAGCAACGCCAAGCAGATGCTAGTGTCGGTGTCTATGCTAATACGGAGATCGGCCAAATGCGGGCTATTAAGCAAAAGAAGGAGGAGTATCGTTCCACTGCGATGGCATTCTTGCAGCGTCTTAAGCAATTCATGTCTCTTGCATTCAAACTGGCCGAGCAAAAAAGAACCGAGACCATGTCTTCAGTTTCAAGAGATCCTCTGAAGCTAGATAATGCGGCACGACAGGCTGGCCGTGGCGAAATTTGGATGTACAACCCTCTGATGCTTTTTGCCAGAGAAGTAAGCACCCATGATTGGCAAGGCCTTCTCCACTTATACGAGCAGCAGTCCAAGTCTTCGTACCAGAATGAATTCCGTGATAACAATCTGGCTTGGAAACGGACAGCACGCAAGCCTACAGGCGACGAGCAAGAATTGCTTTTCACGCACCAAGAGAAGGAGAAAGAAGGCGAAGGTATCACCATGGCTGCTCGTAAACTTACTGTCCGACGAGGTAAAACGGTCCGAGCTGCAGCAGGGCTTCGCCTGGGCTCTGGAGAGAAGAAGGTTGCCAGTGGTAAGGTTGAACCATGCGAAGCATTTGCTGGAACACTGCGTGAGACCTTGGGCATGATCACAGAGGAACAAAACTTTGTTGTGCAGTTCTTTCATCTTGATTCTCTTGCCACCACAGAGTATTCCGATCTTATTGCTTCACAATCTCCGGAAAACCGACAGTGTCCAGATTTATCTGCTAAGCAATCCCATGATCCGGACCGTGCTATGGCCAAGAGGGTTGAGCAGATTATGGACGAACTCTATTCCTTCTGGCCGAATGATATCCAAAGTATGGTGGACTGGGCTCTCCAGGCTGACCCGATGTAAGTTTTTTCGTTTTCCCCTGCGATAACACTGGAATACATGAATCTAACACACCCTCAGGCAAGGAATTGGTATTCTATTTGCGATCGAGACCGTCATGGCTGATCTCGACGATACCAATCAAGAGTTTATCATTCACAGCCTTCAAAAGCTTCACACTCGCTTGATGGGACTATTCAACCGATTTGTTGATGACCAAATTCGTGGCATCGAGGACACTAAAGTCAAGATAAACAAGCGGAAGGGAGTCATTTCCTTCATGCGTGTTTTCCCACATTTCTCGACCGCGGTTGAGAACATGTTGGCACAGCCATCGGGCGGATTTTGTGACATTCGAATCAGTGTTAATGATGCCTATGAGCGAATTAATCGAGCTATGTGGGAGTCGCTCAAATTCATTGCCAAGGAAGCTCCCGGCCAGCCACCCGGTGTATCTGCTGGCGCCGGAGACCCGGAAGATAAGGAGATCCTGAACTACCATATTCTTCTGATTGAGAACATGAACCATTACGCGGAGGAGGTTGATGTGCATAACCTGCCCGTTCTCCAGCGTTGGGTGGACAAAGCCCACCAGGACTTCGCCGAGCATATGAAACTCTATCTTGATGCAGTCATTCATCGACCATTGGGCAAACTGCTCGATTTCATTTCTTCGATCGAAACCATTCAGGCTAATGGAAGTGCTGCGGATGTCGCCTCTCGCACCAGCCACTCTCGCGCCGTAGCCAAGAAGGTTCTCTCCTCGTACGATTCCAAGGAAATCAAACGAGGCATTGAAATGCTCAAGAAGCGAGTTGAGAAGCATTTCGGCGATGCCGATGATCCTGGATTGAGCCGGAGCTTGGTAATTAAGGTGTTGCGTGAATGCGAGGAACGATATGAGGATGCTTGGGATCGAACTCGTCAAATCATCGACACGGTCTATGAAGGGCAATTGGAGCTGGAGTGGCGTAAGGAAGATTCAGCTGCTATGTTCCGGAAATGAAGAATATGATTTTGCGTTGAAAACTTTCTACCCACTGTTCAATTCAAGTTTTTTTTTTTTCCCTCTAATTTTTCTTCTTTTTTTTTCTTTCTTCGAGAATTCCGCATCGGCACATTTTGGCGTCTTGGCTGATAGGGTCAATGTACTTACACCTATACCACCACCATCTACACTTATAGCACACAACATTATATTGAAGTATTAGACATTCCAAATGCCTTCGATTCCGCGATCTTAGCATTTACATGCGAGTAAACCATCCCAGTGAATGATTCGGTTTGGTCAAAGGTGTTTGAGAGGAATTCCCAGCTGAGTTCGGGTTATGCAGAAACATGATTATGTACTAGGGATGATTGGGTAGTTTGGTATCATTTGGTGGAGCGGATCATATTTTACCACTGAATCATTCGAAAAGGGATATTAAATGCTATGATCTCGTGGTCATTTAAAATGGAATACACATTATCCAAGGATATACGATATCTAGATCTACATATGTACTCGGTACAAAATCCAAAGTCTTTCAATGGTGAAACATTGAGAGGAGAATCCGATCGGACATGAAGCTGTTGATTGGTGCAACCAGCCCAGACGGTCCACTGGTTCGAGGCCTCATTTTACGCCTCCGCTCTCAGGGGCACACCCTGGTCTGTGCGGATAGTTTGAATATGAACCTTCATATTTATACCTAAAAGTCATGATAATGATGATAGTCATCTTGGTATGAGTATCTGCATTGACTATACTATATAATATAACTATTATACTGTACATACTAATACTGGGTAGTAGATGGTCATTGGATGTCTTGATATCTAGATCTGTCTCCTGGTGGTGTGAAGCTCCATCTGCAATGGACTACCTGTAACCAAGTAAATTGAACTGAACAGCTGCAGGGAGTACTCCATAGTAACAAACTACTAATCGAATCATGTATGATGGGTAGTCTCCTGCAGTCACTTCAACTACTACTTATAGTATAAAATACACTTCGATCTCCTGCAGCCACGTTAGGAGATGGTCCATACAGCAAGCAGCCTGTACTTTATGCAATACCTTTCCCCTAGCTAGTATAGCTAGTATAGTATACCCATCATTTCTTCTTTCGGCTTTCCTTGTGACTCTCTTCATTCTAATTGCGCTAGATCTCTCTCATTACGCACGACCGGTAAATGTCAAGTGGTGGTAATTAATAGATAGTGACTGTGGGGATTTGCTGAAGATCGGGCGATTTTCAACCTTTTTTTTTGAATTGCTCCATCTCTTTTTCTTTTTTTCCCCCCCGCTCTCTTTTTCTCCCCCCCCCCCCAAAAGCAACTTCGACCCTTTCCCTTCCTTTACAGTTCCCTTTTCCCTTTTCTGGTCATCCATTCTATATTCCTTTCTTTTTCTTTTTCTTTTATATTTAATTCCTTCGGTGAGTCTCTCCATTTTAAATCACATGAATTCTTTGATCCTTTTTGTTTCATTTCCCCACTGTTCTCGTCAAGGGCCGTTCATGGTGGCTCCACTACGCGAGAGGTTTCGCAAAGGGGGCACGCTTACCCCAATGGCTTCAGAGCACCCTGAGGAGCTTCTGTGCTGGCGGGCATGTGGTTGGAGATTTGAAACAGTCTCTTTTTGATTTTCAATTCTCTCCTCAACAGCTTCAAGTCTACTTGCTTTCCTATTTTGCCTGCTGCATCATCACGCTTTTTGGCCCCCAGCCCTGCAAGCCCCAACCCCGTCGAACCCCTAGCACTCTAATTATGAAGTATCTTTAGATCTTTACAGCTATCGCATAAGCTTCATATCGCACACTCACACTCGCATTGCTTTGTCTATACTTCTCCCATTTTATCACCTTCCAACGACTGGAAAATCCTCCACCGCATGCCGCGTGTCACTGTCCGATCCAACATTCTTCTTCGTCAATCACCGCCTCCCTTACCTTGAACACGGATCGGAACGTCCAACGTCAAATCCACATTCCGCGGGGATTGGCACGCCCACGCCCAAAGACCATATTCTCTCGAGAATTGAGATCAATTTGGCTTGGTACTGCATATTACAGTCATGCCCTGGCGGCCGCTGCCTCGCATTGCCTTTGCGGTGGCTATATACCCATTCCACCCCTCCTCCCCGGCCGACCTCCCTCTCGAACTTGGCGATGAATTGTATATAATTGAACAGGGTGGTTCCGATGGTGAATGGTGTCGAGGATATCTCGTGGCACCACCATCGCTGCTCGCTGGTTTATCGAGTACCAAGGGCCAAACCCTCGAGGCCCGCGTTTTCTCCGGCATCTTCCCGCGGAACTGTGTCGAAATTCGAGAAGTACTGGGCGATGGTGATGGCTACAAGACACTATTGAATGGAGATCACAAGAGCATAGATGGAGTCACCTTATCAGGCTTCGAGGCCGACCAATTGGCCCGGAACAGCCTGGCTTATTCCATGGCCGATTCTCAAGGTGGCGGTGAAGTGTCGGATGTGGTGGTCGCGAGGAAGGGTAGACCAGCACAAATCACGATTAATAGAACAGATGAGCCCGATCTCGCAAGCCCGCGCTCGTTTCATACATATCCGGCCGGATCTATTCCTCATACGCCCGTGGCCTTTGCCCCTCGCGATCCGGATGCGCCCAAGCCCGCCGCACCTGTGCCTATGCTGAAAATTGGCGACGAAACACCGACTTCTCTTACGGAACCGCTGGTGGATGAAATTGCTTCGTGTCTCCGAGAATGGCATTCTACGAATTTACACGAATTGCTACTAGCCCAGCAATACGATGTTTTAGAGGAGATGTCAACAATCATTCAGGAATTAGACTTCGCCAGACGCCAATTATTGCATAACGTCTTGACGAACAAGGAAAAGGAATCGTTGCGGGATGAGATCGTCTGGAAACTTGTCAAGGCCAACAAGATGCTCAGTGGAGATGTGATCGTTCGGGACCCTGATCAAAGAGGCCGACTGTTAACTGGGGATGATTCCGCCATTCAATTGGCGAAATTGCAGTCCGAAATGAGCATGCTTGATAGCCGTCCCACCGCCAGTTCCGATTCCACAGCCTTGAATCACCTTCTGTTGGAAATAAATGCCTTATCCGGGAATACTACGGGTCCGGTTTCCCTTGGAATGCAGCTTTATTCGCGGTCTGATGCAGGTTTCTTCAATCCATTGTCCGAGACGTATAATCTGGATATCCCATCTCCTGACAAATTTGTCAGCCTGACCCAGAGCAATAAGTTAAAGACATTATTTACGGAACTTGCCGCAACAGATATCGGAGATGGATCTGCAAATGGGCGGCAGCTATACCTTGTTGCCTCAGTACGAGCCCCAGAAGCACGAAATGCGACGGACAATACTCCGACATCACGAGGGTCAATTTCGCGAGATGGTCCAGGGTCTCCTAAAGCAGGTGCAGCTGGTGGGGTTCAGCCTTCTGTCAAAGGAAGCCTGCGCACACGTCGCAGCATGATGTGGGCGCCAAAGACACGGACTGGAAACAGTATCGACCAGCCCAATAGGCCCGCCGTTCAAGGAGTTCCACGATCATCCAGCAGCTCCTCAAGTGCGAAAGAGGTGGCAAACTCACAGCCTGTAACTTCCAAAGACTCGAATGCCATTCGCACTGTTGGTGTTGGAATCCTGGAAGTATCCCCTGTCCTCCGACAAGAACGCGATACAGAACAAATTATTAATATCTGGTCTGCCCCTCGAGATGGCGAAGAGGGCGAGGGACATCCCGATGGATTTGATAAACTTCTTCGTCACCTTCTTCCTAGCCCAACTGGACGCTACGTGCGCACTGGACCGGCTGCGCGCTTGCATGTCCATCTGCACCCCTTCTCAAGCACTGATCCCGAAGACCTTGTTCGCCAAAACCCCACAATTCTTCACGATGTGATCCAGACCCGACGCATGGGATTTGCCAAGGCTCCCACGAAGCCGCGATCTGATATATACGTCACAGTATCGCAAGCAATTCTACCACCGGACGCTCTTCTCTCTCATCCTACTGCAGGTCAGATACCTCTATCATTCCTCACTGGGCTCCACAACCTCCAACTCACGCTTGAGGTACGAGATGCCTCTGGCGCACGAGTCGACCGTTGTGTTTTCCCTTCCTCGGCTCCTGTTTCACATACAGCCTGGCGGACCACAATTGCTGAGCGCGGCTCTCCTTGGAACCAGACAATTCGTCTCAAGATCCCGAATGAGCGGATTCCTGGCTCGCATATTATTATGAGTGTGGCCGACGCACCTGAATTTCCGTTTGCCCTGGCCTGGATGCCTCTCTGGGATCAGCAAGCGTTTATTCGAGATGGGAGCCACTCGCTTTTGCTTCATGCATATGACAAGCAGACATCGAGCATGGAAAATGGGAAGGGGGCCTACCTGAATCTTCCATGGAGCTCGCTCGGTAAGAACGAATCTGCTAAAGATGAAGCGGTGACTGGACCTTTGGCAACCTTACGCCTTGAAACCCATCTATGCAGCACGGAGTACTCGCAAGACCAAATCATTTTGAGCCTGCTCAATTGGAAGGAACGCCCTGTTGATGAAGTACTTGATACCTTGAAGCGATTGCCCTTCGTTCCAGAGATGGAGATCGTTAAGCAGCTTCGCGGTGTGTTCGATGCGCTTTTCGGAATCTTGGTCGAGAATGCTGGTAACGAGGAGTACGAGGACCTGATTTTCAATAACCTGGTGACTGTTCTTGGAATTGTTCATGACCGAAGATTCAATCTTGGTCCTTTGGTTGACCACTACGCGGATGAGCAATTCAACTTCCCATTCGTCACTCCTTGTCTTATCCGAAGTTATTTGCGTCTTCTTAATGCAGCTACCGACATGCACCAGTCTCGCAACCTTCGCGCCGCATTCAAAGTAGGACGACATCTTCTCAAATTTATTATCAACGCCCGCGAGCAGCAGAAGGCCAAGGAGGAGGGTATCGGAATCACCACTGTTCAATCTACTTTCAACCGCGACTTGCACACAATCTTCAAGTCCATGGAGAACTTGATCAAGAACCCCTCCCCATCTCTGGTGGGAAGCAAGACTCTGATCGTCCAACATTTCCATTCTTGGCTACCAGAGCTGTCCAAGGTGTTGGGCCGGGATGAGATGATTATGATTGCCTTGAGTTTCATGGATTCATGCAAGGACGTTACTGGCATGCTCGTTCTTTATAAACTGGTGCTTATCCAGAGCTATACGCAATTCGAGATTTTCTCGTCCGGCGAGGAGCGACAAACCTTGATCTCTAGCTGTGTTGGCTGGCTTGCCCCCTATTGGGGATCTACAGCTGGTGTTTCCGATCAATATCGGGACCAAGTCCGTCTCAGCAGCTCTATTGTCGCTCAATTGCTCACGCAGCCAGACGCTCAGCTGTATGAATTTATGCCGAGTGTTGTTGCTTCGTATTGTGCCATTGCGACAGAGGGTGTCGATGATACGGAGTATTTGTCTCTCCTCTTTAGCAAGGCGTTCCCCTTCCAGGTGAAGACATCCAAGACTCCGCAGAGGTTCGATGAATCTTTAGTCGAGTTGTCTGCTATTATGGCGGCTCTTGCCAAGATAGTTTCCCCTAAAACACCCAACATGAAGGATCTGGAGCTTGCGACTTTCATTGCTCAAGCATTCGAGGCCCACAACTCCATCCTGGATTGTGAGGCCTACCCCGAGTCCTGGTTCAGTATTCATGTTTACAATCATCGTGCTGCCATCAAGAGTCTCGAGCATCTGGCTCTACTACTGATTGATAAACTTCTTCCGAACCCCGATGACGCCGACGAGTTCGACACAAAGCTTTGGGAGTCCTTCTTCACCACTTTGCTGAAGGTGATCTCAAGTGATGTTCTGGCGCTCGAAACTTTCCCCGAACAGAAGCGGAGAGCCGTCTGGAAGATTGCTGGTGATGTCCGTGAACAAGGTGCGGACCTCTTGCATTCTACTTGGGAAGCAATTGGCTGGGAGACAACTGATGAAGAAAGGGAACGTTTCGACCTGAAGAGACTCGGTGGCTATCAGGTTCAATACGTCCCGAACTTGATTCCTCCCATTATTGGCCTTTGTTTGAGTGTCCATGAAGGACTGCGCCATGTTGCGGTCCACATTTTACGCACCATGATTTTGAGTGAGTGGGACCTCAATGAAGATATCTCCATCATCGAGACAGAAATCATTTCCAGCCTGGACGCTCTCTTCAAATCCAAGCAAATGGGCGAGAGTGTGAGCCAAAAGATTTTCATCACTGAGCTGTTGGATGTGTTCGAGGGTGACGCGGACTCCGATGAGGGTCTTTTCAATGCTGTCAAAGGCCTCATCTCAACGGTCGATGAGCTTCTCGATCTCCTGGTCGCTTCTCAGAGTAGCGCCTCCACACAGTCTCTGCACGCTCTCAAACTTATGGAGTACATGAAGGACATGGGTCGCGAAGATATCTTCATTCGTTACGTACATGAACTAGCCGATGCCCAAGCGGCCGCTGGCAACTTCACCGAGGCTGGTCTTGCGCTGCAATTCCATGCCGACCTTTATGAATGGGATCTCAACAAACTACTCCCAGAAACCATCACCCCGAGCTTCCCCGAACAGACCGCGTTCGAGCGTAAAGAGGCGCTGCACTTCTCTATTATTCAGCACTTCGAAAATGCTCAGGCTTGGGCACCTGCTCTGGCGTGCTACAAGGAGCTTGCTGCTCACTACGAAAACACAACAATGGATTTTGCCAAGCTCTCTCGAGCCCAGAGCTCAATGGCACGTATCTACGACCTCATATCCAAGGGTGGCAAGCAATTCTCGCGATACTTCCGAGTTGTTTATAAGGGTCTTGGTTTCCCTGCTAGCTTGCGTGACAAGGAGTTTATATTCGAGGGATCAGCTACCGAACGCATGGCTTCCTTCGTTGATCGCATGCAAAGAGAGCATCCTACGGCACAGATCATGTCTTCTGGCGAAATCCCTGACTACGAAGGTCAATTCCTTCAAATTACTAGTGTTAGCGCTCACCGTGATGTGTCTCATCCAGTTTATCAGCGGTCTAAGATCCCGCATTCTGTTCGTGAGCATTTGTTGATATCTGATCCATCTCGTTTCTCATCTACCTCACGTCGACACACTAGCAGCTCCGATGTGCGTGAGCAATATGTTGAGAAGCTCATTTTCTCAACTGCTGAGGCGTTCCCGAATATCCTTCGCCGCAGTGAAATTATTTCCGCACAGGAAATTGAATTGTCACCTTTACAGACAGCACTCGAACGTACAACTCGCAAGACGCAAGAATTGCAGATCCTGGAGCGACGGGCAGCATCGGGAGAGGACAGTGGTCTGTCTAATTTGACCGAAGCTTTGGATCAGCTGCTCGAATCTCGCGGTTCTACGCCCAACTGTGTTGCGATGTATCGCGTGTTCCTTAGCGGTGCCCAGGGGACCAAGGAGAAGCAAAATGATATTTCTGAAGAAGGCGAGAATGAAGAGGATGAAGATGGACTTGTTGATGAGAAACCAGAAGTTTTGGATCCCATGGAAAATGCCCTGGCTGTTGCCCTCATTGACCATGCTCTGGCCATCAAACATGCCCTGTCTCTTTACCAACGACCTGCCCAGCAAGCTACTCTGGCTGAACTTCATCGACGCTTCGAGGAAGTGTTTGAGCCTGAGTTGGCATCAATGTCGACCTCCCCACCAGAGTACTCTTCGCCTACCCCGACCCAACCGGCCCGTCGATCCCCGTCATCATCAGAGAAACGTCGTACTAAAGGCGTTCAGCGATCAGCCAGTCCCGAACAGGAACTTATTCGGGCGTCACGTAACAACACGCACACTCGCAAGCGTTCGGAACGGCAATCTGTTAGCCACCGCATCAGCATCATCAATCCATTCAAGCGGCACGGAGCCACGAATTCCATCTTTACGATCCAACCATCAGACAGCAAAGGCCAGGTTGACCAAGAAGACGGTGGAGATGACGACGCGGCCACCATCCACAGCCGCGCGACTAGCCACTCACGAGGCGGAAAGAGTGAAAAGCGACGCAGTTGGTTTGGAGGGGACAAGATCAAGCACGGATCCACGCCTTCAGTGACAGCTACAGGCGAAGAATATCACAAACGACGAGCTTCCCGTAGCGCATCTCGCGATACGGCCGCACAGTCTCAAGATGGTCGCAGTCGGGCAGGGTCCCAGCATCGCGGCCCAACAGCCAACACAACAGCCAACTCAGAGCGACCGGCACCCGCATCTAGTGGTGGCTGGTCAACTTTACCTTCAACGCGGGATTACTCTCGTCCAGCGACTCGGGATAGTACTCATGCTCATGCGGGGATCAATGGAGGTCACACAGCCACAGCCAACAATCATTCTCACGCAAATGTCAATGCCAATGCCAACGCCGCGAACCTTCCTCTTAACGCTAATCCTAATTCTAATAATGGGATGCGTGATTCGGTTTTCCGACGATTCAGTTTGCTTAAGGGTGTTGGTCGAAAGAATAGCCGGATGGATTTCAAAGCCAACGGTGCTCTGCCGGAGGAGTAATCATCCTCATCCTCATTCTCATCCTGATGCTTATGCTCATAATCATAATCCTAATCAGCCGACCTTGCTTTGCTTCCCTTTGACTCCTGGCCTCCTTTGAGGACCTCCAACCAACCCTTCATTCCTTTCATTCTCCTTCCATTCTCCATGTTTGATGTCCCTCCTTCTCTTCTTTGATGTGATTTACTACCTGATTGATGTACTCTTTTATTTATTTCCCCTATACATTATTATAGTATTGACTTGTGATTTATGGACTGGGATATTGTGCTTGTGGTGTTATGAGATACCAATGTCATTCTATTGAATCTATCTCACCTTCTCATCCTCGTACTTATCATATTCGTATATTACTGTACTGTAGCTCTATGTAGTAACTAGTTACATACGGTACATACTACATACTGTACTATGTAATGAGTTGTGGCAGTGCAAACTTGGCTTTCTTGGACTGTTGATATCCGCGAATCACATGTTCTCCTCACAGATGATCCTCACCTTCAAAGCTCCATCTTCTTCCTCCTCCTCCCCTTAACCCCCTGCAATTCCTCAATTCCTCAAAAGCTGTTCAACCTACAACTCCATAATTGACCCACTTCAATCGAGGCTGTGCTATCCTCCATCCTATTCCCCCGATTTCACCCCTCTCTTGCCCCCTTCACCGCGGTCCCTGCACACTCGCACCACGGATCTCGTTCCATTACGTCGTCACATCCACCGTTTCCGAATTCTGTGGCTGGTTCCAAACCCCGCTAATTGTTTCATTGAGAGCTTGGGGGGAAAAAAAGAAACGAATTAACAAAAAAAGAAGAAATGTGTATGTCATAACCTATTTCTCTCCTTTCCTCTTTCTAAATTATTATTTGCTCTCGACCGCCCAATTTTCCTAACCTCGTCTTTCTCTCCTTCTTCCCGCAGCTTCCGTGCCCTTTCGCACTCAACTTCGCAGCCACACTTTTGGTCCAACGCGAAAGATGTCCGGCAATGGCTCGTTGAATCCCGGCGAGCGCACTTCTCTTCTAGGTCGTTCGTCGTCAACTGCCTACTCGTCGCATGTACATGAGGATCATGGTAGTCACCATCATCATCCCGGTGATTCTCGCGCGTGGGTGCGTTGGCCACTACAGGTCGTGCGTCTCACTTGGTTAACTCTTGTTCGTGATTATGTCAATTTATTACTGGTTTTTGTGCCGCTGGGTATCCTTGCTGGTGTACTGAATTGGGGATCGACTGCTATCTTCGTCTTGAATTTCTTTGCTATCATTCCGCTTGCTTCGTTGTTGAGCTTCGCTACGGAGGAATTGGCCGGTACAATGGGTCAGGCCCTAGGTGGGCTGATGAATGCTACTTTTGGTAACGCCGTGGAACTGATTGTAAGGAATTGCTTCTTTCATCTCTCGTTCTTGCTTTGCGGCTTGTTGATGCTAACGCGTGATCAACGATTAGGTCAGTATCATTGCTCTGAAGGATAACCAGGTCCGTGTCGTCCAAGCTAGTATGCTTGGTTCGATTTTGTCGAATATCCTTTTGGTTCTGGGCTGCTGCTTCTTTGTAGGTGGTCTCAGATACTCGGAACAGAGCTTTAACAGTACCGTTGCTTCGACCATGTCGTCCTTAATGGCAGTCGCCTCTGCCTCTCTGATCATCCCGGCCACTCTCTACGCTGCAATTTCCAGTTCAAGCTCCAACGATAGCGGAGACGCCCAACACAACATCCTCACCTTGTCCCACGGAACTTCCATCATCTTGCTTATCATCTACGTCATGTATCTGTATTTCCAGCTTCGATCCCACGCCCAGCTTTTCGAGGAGACCAACAGTGATACTGAGGGTGCCGGTACCGTTGAGGAGGAAGAGGAAGAGCGTCTTTTGAACCCCGTGGCTGCTACTGTTGCGCTGATTGTTGTGACTATTCTCGTCGCCATTTGCGCTGATTACCTGGTTGGAAGTATCGATGATATTGTACAGACCACCGGAATGAGCAAGACCTTCATTGGTCTGGTTCTGATTCCCATTGTCGGTAATGCTGCGGAGCACGTCACGGCAGTTGTTGTGGCTTATAAGGATAAGATGGACCTGGCAATCGGTGTTGCTATCGGAAGTAGCTTGCAGATTGCACTCTTCGTCACTCCTTTCCTGGTCATCCTCGGGTGGATCATGGGCATCGAAATGACCTTACATTTCCAAACCTTCGAAACTGTCGCCTTCTTTATCTCTGGTCTAGTTGTTACCTTGCTCATCCAGGATGGCAAGTCCAACTATCTCGAAGGTGGAATGTGCCTTGGCATGTAAGTTTTCCTACCAATGGCATCTCTCCTCAATCTCGTGCATCCCTTGCTTACTGACCACGCTTTCAGGTATCTCATTCTCGCCCTTGCATTCTACGTTTATCCCGATGACGCCGGTGACCCCGGCGTTGGTGGTTTTCTGAACAAAATCGTGAATTAAAATGGGAAATGAAATCGCTTACGCATTGTTAAGTCAGATATTTCAGGCTTACCTGTCGGTCTTTTGGGGTGGTTTTCTTGTGTCTTTTGGACGTACAGTCCGTGTTATTCTAGTCTATATCCAACTTCCTGTGTCTATATCCATATTCAAAAACGACTGCATCTCAATAACCTAGTTTGTATAGTTTGGCTAAAGATACTCTTATCTCTAGCCACACCTGTCTTTTATGTAATGCGTGCAATCCGAGCTTCACAACTTATGATCCCGGATCGTCAAGCCAAGAATAGATCCAGCGAGCGAAAGGCACAGCGACATCACTATGTTCAGATTAGCAACAATTTCTGTCCAGGCTCATTAAAACAGGACAAGAAGCTTACGGTATGTAGCACGCAGCCCACCAATGTAGCTTTTCACAACAATCTCTCGAGCCTCCCCAGTCAAGTTTGAAACAAAGTGCGAATTCTCCAGAGACCGGCGGATGATCTGAGTCGGTTAGTGAAGTTCAACTTGGAGATGACGGATCAAAGAGCTAAGACAATTAATTGGTTCAGTAAATTCTCTTACCTCATCTGCATTGGGAACTTTCAGATCTCGCAGCATATTCCTTTTAAACGTCGTAGTTAAAACCGAGTTTGTCGTCGTGATACCCGCCGTCATCGCAATAGAAAAAGCAAGCATATACCCACTCGTCGCCATAATAACCTCATCTGAATCTAAAAAAGCCGTCAAAGCCACAAAAGAAGCCGCAGAAGCAAACGCAGTACCCATTCCACCAGGGAAAATAAATAAAGATTCCCAAACGGAGGTATCCCCATTCCACCGCAGGTAGAGCAATAGGTACGTGATGGATGCCACAAGACCTGCAACAAATAGAACAGGTTTATAATGACCAGTTCGACGAATGAACCATCCAGCCACAAGACCTCCAACAGCATTTCCTATAACGGATGGTGCGAGATGTGAGCCCGCGACTGTTGCGGATGCTTTTGCGGTGACTTGGAAGTATAATGGTACGGTATACATCATACTAGATTGGGCGCCAATCTGCAGCATTGCAATGAGATAGCATGTTGAAACATTTGGTAATTTGAGGACTCCAAAGTCGAATATTGGTTCTATTGCGATGTATCGTTCGTAATAGGCGAATGCTGCGAAGAACAGGATACCGGATGTTGCGAGTAAGAGGGCTTGTTGGGAGGACCAGGGGAATGATTTGCCGCCACGGTCTATGAGGAGAGTTATTGAGACCACGCTGCTGGCTAGAAGGAGACCTCCGGGGATATCGACTCGGCGGATTGATGGGTTTGAGTCTTTGATTGTTTGGATCGAGTTTAGATCATATTGGAGAAAGATGATTGCGAGGATCGCGGCTATTCCCAGCATTGGCGTTTGAGTAAGAAAAATCCTATTTGTGGCAAGCAACCTGTGAGCGAATTGAAGGGTATCTTAATAAGTTCTGCAAGAAAATCTTACCAGCGCCATCCAATGGTGTCGGTGAGCCATCCTCCGGTTGGACCGCCGATACTTCGGCCCAGGGTCATGGAGATGTTGATGATTGCTCTCCAACTTGCTAGGTCTCTTTTGGGGACAACGTCTGAGTGGGTTAATGTCGATTGTTCCATTTCAAAGGATCGATTGATAGAGTGGTTTATTTACCTAATATGATGATGGAACCCATAGACATGATGCCCGCTCCCCCCATACCACTGACAACACGTCCGATGATGATAATTGACATGCTAGGTGCGAGGCCACTAGATATCCATTGTTATCCAATGCAACTGGAACCGCATTAAACCATGCCAGGAAATGGTAGTGAGCATCAAATTACCAGATAAGACACCCCAGCGCAAGGAGGAAGTATGCAAGTAGAAGAATTGGCTTGCGGCCGAAGATAATGCTAAGCTTGCCATACTAGTAAAGTATGGTTAGTATCTCACATTTCCTGCTGTGTTGATCGAGAATACATACAAGTAGTTGAACAGAGCCAACTCCCAATGAAAATGCCGTAGAGAGCCAATTAGCATCTTGAAGTCTATTAAACTCGGACGAGATAGGGCCTGCGTTGGCCACGACGATCGTAGAGTCCATATTGGAGATAAATTCACCTGGGAATGTCAATAGCGATATAATTAAATTAAGACTCACATGGAGCAATACCTAATAAAAGAACCATAATGATACTAGTTGGACTTCCCGGGAACTGTTTGCTGCCAGTAATGGAAGACTCCGTGCTCGCATTCTCAATTGATTCTTCATCATGGTCTATTAAAGGTTCCTCTGTCTCTGACAGAAGTGGTGTCTTGCTATTGAATGTCGAGTATGACTGGTCTGTATTTTCCTCTCCTATTCGATTTGGATTGAGTGGAGTTGTGGCATCGCGAACAGTCATTGTCACCATTGACTGATACTATAATCTGTAGCACGATGACTTTGCGACGGGCCGTCAACTTTAAGGCACAATGAATTCCGGATCAAGGAATGATAATTGATATTTTTCTTCAAAAAACAAACGACGGATAATAAACTTTTATAATGGAAAAATGGAAAATGGATTTAGCCCTACAGACGTAAAATTTTCAAGGAATCTCTTGACTCAGGACCCTTTCCGAGGCTATCTCCATTCTAGCTGCATAACTTGTCTGGCTAAACCCTATCAGGTAGATAACTATGAGTATCTCCCGGTAGTTCACGGTGAGTTGGCTGTCTCGCTTGATAAAAATTGCATATGATGCCATTTTAGAGCAGTTGTTCTCATGGCCGTAACTTGCTCCTATTGGTTGCTACTCGATCAGCATCAATGGCCCCATTCGGCCTGTGCGTATCTGACTGTATAATATTGAGCCTCTCATTTACATCATGATTTTCACAATTTCGTTAAAACACAGCATACTTGTATTTGAGCCAATGCACCCTTGAAAAATGAAGTTATGAGGATCAAATACTTTCGGCCATACTTCCCAATGTACCTCTATTCGAAACGATGCGATCGATATTGACAACTCGTCTGTTCCTATTAGTAGTTGCAGTGGTATAACATGAGTTTTGACCTATAGCTCATTATATTAGTACACATACCATCTTCTACTCATAGCATTATCCCCAGGAAAGAAGGGCAGAAAAAAGAGTACCTGGGCAGTTTCAAACTAATGCTACGGCACTGTATTTGATTAGATCTGGGCTAGATTCTGCACATTAGGTGCCACTTTCTTGGCTAGCATCTATCACCTCATCTCTACTAAAATGTCATAAGTAATATTAGCCCTACTACTATATTACTAGTACTAATCATCACCCCGCAACGGAGTCTTCATACCCAATGCCGCAGTACTACTCGCAGTATCTACTTAAAGCCCATGCATTGCGCAGGCAGACAATAAACCCCTTGGCAATGATTCAGACCGCGCTCTATCAATGATTACCGGATGCTAAAAGAGCCACAATGAAGGGATATTTGATTCTGAGTCATCTTGCGATTTGCCTTAGTATCGCACAGAAAGCTTTTGCGCTTGGCTTTGATGAACATCAGCAGCAACCCCTTCGTATAGAAACGGAAGATAAACAGCCTGTCGCTAAGCCGAATATCGTCTTTATTCTCGTTGATGACCAGGACTTATTACTAGATTCAATCTCATATATGCCAAATTTGAACAAGCACTTGAGGCAGCAGGGAACATTTTACCGGAGTCATTTTGTCACTACCGCAATTTGCTGTCCATCAAGAGTCAGCCTTTTGACTGGTCGATTGGCTCACAATACAAATGTGACAGACGTCAGTCCGCCATACGGTAATTAGTTTAATAATCAATATTTATATCCTTTTTGTGTCGTTATCTGACCATTTACAGGCGGATATCCGAAATTTGTCGAACGCGGATTCAACGAAAACTACCTTCCAGTCTGGCTGCAAAATGCGGGCTACAATACACTTTATACCGGAAAACTGTTCAATTCTCATACAATCGATAACTACAATAAGCCATTCGCGAATGGGTTCAATTCATCTGACTTCTTGTTGGATCCATACACTTATTCATACTTGAATGCGACTTTCCAACGTGATTTCGACTCGCCTGTCAGCTACGAAGGCCAATACACAACGGACATCTTGAAGGAGAAGGCATTGGGATTTCTAGACTCTGCGATCAGTCATGAAGATCCGTTCTTTCTCACTATTGCTCCTGTAGCTCCACACTCGAATGTCCTTTCAAACGGACCCCTTGTCCCCGGTGCGGATCTAAGCTTCTCGGCTCCAATCTCTGCGGAAAGACATAGACATCTTTTCGAGGATGTCAAGATTCCACGTACGCCGAATTTCAATCCTGACGAGGTAAGTTCTGTTGACAGAAATTGCTAAAAGACTATGCGAGTTAACTTGGAAACCAAAGCCGAGCGGCGTAAATTGGATCAAACGCATGCCTAAACAGAACCAAAGCAACGTGGACTATAATGATCACTTTTATAGACAACGACTTCGGGCTCTTCAGCCCGTGGATGAACTTATATCTGAGATAATCGATGTCCTGAATGAAAAGTCAATCCTAGACAATACATACATCATTTACACCTCAGACAATGGTTACCACATCGGGCAGCATCGTCTTCAGGCGGGCAAGGAGTGTGGATTCGAAGAGGATATCCGAGTTCCCTTTATCATTCGCGGTCCTGGAATACTGCCCAACTACGAAGAAACAGCAGTTACCACTCATATTGATATTGCCCCGACAATTTTTAACATTGCGGGTCTTCCTCTGCGTTCAGACTTTGATGGTACGCCGATACCATTGAAACATGAGCTAAACTCCAGTGATCCCTTGCGACACGAGCACGTTACTGTTGAGTTCTGGGGGATAGCTATTCCCGAGGGGAAATTTAACACACTTGGTGAGTTGGCAATATTGTTTTCGCAAACTTATAGAACTTCGAAATTAGGATCTGACAAGCATATTCGCTGATTAAATCAGGTCCTGACAACCCAGAAATTGTGTTGAACAATACATACAAGTCTGTGCGAGTTCACAGCAGTCAATATGATTTATATTACTCAGTTTGGTGTTCCAACGAACATCAACTTTACGACCTGAAGGTACGCAACTACATTACACTGCTACTACTAGTAGCGAATAGTATTTGCAGTGAGCATGGCCCTGTTTAAAAAGCCAGAGGCTGATTTTCTCCAGAATGATCCATACGAGCTCAACAATCTCTACGTACAATCCGATAATCCAGGAGGCTACGGGAAGCTGGACGACCGAGAACTACTCGGCGTTTCGTTGGAGAAGGTCGTACATCGTCTAGATGCTCTACTTTTGGTATTGAAGTCCTGCCAGGGACAAAATTGCATTCGCCCTTGGGATGTGTTTCACCCTGAAGGAAATGTCAACACACTCAAGGATGCGTTGCACGAGAAATATGATGACTTCTATCATGTGCAATCGAAGGTCTCCTTCAGCCGTTGCGAATATGGATACATTCTCGATGCTGAGGGTCCGCAGACGGGCTTGACTTATCGAGACGGTGTAGAGTGGCATCATTGGGTCTAAAATACGTGTGAATTATACAACCTCATCAATGGACATACTTCAATTGCTGGTGCTACTTCATTATGTCATATTCCCCCGCTTTATCTTAATGGTTAATCATTTTGCGGGGCATCGTCCTGTATAAAGTGAGTAGTGCGAGTAATATCGAAGATGTGGTTGGTCACATCGAAATCATTTACTCCTCTCCCAACTTGCATTTCTTTTCTCCATAAATCGGCGATCTAAAAGTTGGCCGATTAGACGTAAACCCTCTTTCAGCGGGGAGAGACAATTCATTACCTAACCCTTAAATGCTCGGCAAACCAACTACGGAACGATATAAGAATCCGTGAACCCCGAACATCAAGCGGGCAACCCTTGTGAACTGGACGGCTCTGGGAAATCCATTCTAGAAAGGATAGGACCGCATAATGAGTGTCTCCCTCACATCTTTGGTCGCACTGGCCATCGCAGCGATAGTCATTTACAAGACTATCGTGTATCCTTCGTTCATTTCACCATTGGCGAAGATCCCCCATGCACACTGGAGTGTCTCCATCTCTCCATTTTGGATGCTATGGAAGCGATTTCGCATGCAGAATAATCGTACCATACAGGCCGCACATGAGAGACTGGGCCCTATTGTCAGACTCGGGCCATCGGAAATATCAATCAATTGTGTTGAGGGAGGCATCAAGTCTGTGTATACCGGAGGGTTCGAGAAACATGAATGGTATCCACGAGTCTTTGGCTCGCTTGGGTAAGCTTTATTTCTTATGATTGTCAATTCATGGATCGAATTATTCATTTCATATATAGGACCGTAAGCATGTTCACCATGATTGGCACTAAGCCTCATTCTATACGCAAGAGAATGCTGTCCAACATCTACTCCAAATCCACCTTGCAGACCTCACCTCACTTACGCATTGTCTCGGATGCAGTTATTTATAATCGCTTATTGCCTATTCTGCATGATACAGCCCTGTCAGGGAGACCGATCGATGTACATGATATCAATTCAGGATTAACAATGGACTTCGTTTCATGCTATCTATTCGGCTTGAAGAACGGCACAAATCACCTCCAGGATGACGCATATCGCAGACACTGGCTTCACATGTACATGTGTCGAAAGCCATTTGAATTTTACCACCAGGAGGCTCCTCGGTTGATTAGCTGGATGAAGTGCGTGGGCTGGCGCCTCATCCCAAGGTATTGCGATACTGCCAACGACATGCTCGATGCGTGGGCATTGGATCTTTGTGGAAAAGCAGCTCAGTCGCTGAGCTCGACTGATCCTTCTATTGAACCAATTGTGTATAAGCAACTGAAGCAAAGCTTGGACAAACAGGCAGCAAAAGAAGGAAATCCTAAGCCAGACCCTACCGTGCAGCAAAACGATATTGCTTGTGAAATGTACGACCAGCTGACCGCAGGGTTTGAGACAAGCGCCGTTGGCTTGACCTATCTCCTATGGGAGCTTTCTAAGCACCCGGAGACACAGAAAAGGCTTCGTGAGGAATTGCTGACCTTGGAGCCACCAATCAAGTTCCCTAAAACAGCTGAGCTGCCTCCAGCCAAGGAGGTTGATGGACTGCCGTTGCTTGAGGCCATCGTCACCGAGACATTGAGACTCCATGCGCCAATTCCAGGGATCCAGCCACGAGTCACACCGTCACCATCTTGCTCTCTTGGAGGGTACCACGATATCCCGGCAAATACACGTGTCAATGCCCAAGCATATTCATTGCATCGTAACCCAGTGGTCTTCCCGGATCCAGAAGCCTGGATCCCGGAGAGATGGCTGAAAGAGAAGAACACAACTGCTGAGCTTGAAGAGCGCAGACGCTGGTTCTGGGCGTTTGGAAGTGGTGGGCGTATGTGTGTTGGAAGTAATCTTGCATTGCAGGGTAAGTGTTGACAACTATTACGTGGTAAGCATCAGCCCCTAACACTTCTTACTGTAGAAACCAAAATCGTCACAGCAGCAATATACTCGAACTTCCGGACCACAATTGTGAATGACGATGGTATCGAGGCCATTGATGCGTACACGGTCCATCCGCGAGCCGAGAAGCTGATTCTGAAGTTTCATCAAATCTAAGTTATAAACCGCAATCAAAATGAGTCGAGAGTAAAAATTGGAAATATTGATACAATCAATTCTTTTATGAAGACAATGCCGTTGCCCTAGTCGGCGTAGGTGTATACTGTACAAATGTGCCGCAAAGAATCCCCCAAACTCCGAAATGAACAGTTGCAGCCGGAGTATCCCTCATGTCGATTCCAACATCCATCTGATTTATATCTCCGACCGTTGTCCATGCAAAAGGAAATGTAATTTAGCCCAGGACACCGTCCTTCTTCCGTGGGCCGACGACCTTGGGGTACATTCTCATCAAGTGGTAGTTGACGGTGTTCTTCTTCTTCTCTTGGGGTTTCTGTAGGGCAAAGTAACTAATTAGCACCGGGATCATTGGAAATTGGGCATATACAAGTAGGCAAAATCGTACCGGTGCGTCCATGCACTTGCGGAGTTGCGCCTCGAGGGCAGCGCAACCCTCGGCATTGTATCCTTGGGAAGCCCAGCAGTCTGCGAGCCGGTATGGTCAGTAATTGATCAATCAGCCGTGAAGGAAATGGAGTGTCTCACTCAGCATGGTCGACATCACGGTCACACATGGGTTCTGCTCATTCTGGTTGGGTCGGCGAACGCGAAGGTGGTTGATGGTGTTCAGGCGAAGCGGGTTCAACCGGGTCGAGATGTTGCCCTTGGGAGCCATAGTGAAGTAGACAAGAATTTCAAATAAAACCGAGGATCCAATTCTCAAGCGAACAAATGTTGAGGTACCGCAATGGGCTCCGTTGACAGCGATGGAGAGAAGGACGCCTGCGTTGAAGCTGCGACGACAAAATCCCGCGAAGTTTTGGCTCCGCGGAGGTGGCTGACATAATCGACCGACGACTTGCCACTTTCTACCTCGACTCTTCTGCAAACCAACAGATCACCTTTGGATTTGTTTTTATTCTGTTTGTTTCTTCTCAGAAGGGTTGAAGGGTATTTTGTGCAGCTGTTGAATATGAATGGAGCACAGCTCTGGAGCTCTCAGATTCGTCGGGCGCCCGTTTGCGCCTGGAGAAGCACATGTACAGCTCCCGCAGTAAGGCGGTTCACAGCAGCGTGCCCACAGAGACAAGATGCGAAGTCCTCATCGGTAACAGGAGATGCCGAAAAGGGCCAGGCCGATGGTTCCCAAGAAGAGAAACAAGAAGAAAGTGCCATGTCCCGTCGACTATCCCAGATGACCGAGGATGCAATGCTAGAGGGTGGCCGGTCAGCGCGCCGCAACATAGAACACGCAGGGTTCTCGGAGGACCTTAAAAAACAATTGGAAGAAAGGGTCTTGGCTGCGTCATTCAAGAGTGAACATGCTGCTGCTCACTCTATTCTAGACATGCCGGTAAGCACCGGGACTATTGTCTGAGATATTCAGTCCGCAGTGACTAACTCGCATACGCAAATTATACAGGCCAGCGCAGGCCAAGGTACTCGAGAAACAGCGGCAGCGCAAGCATGGACCGGAACCGAGACCCTTCACGACTCTGCTCTACGCATGTTGGATGACGCTAGCAAACCAATCCGAACCCCATATAAAATACCTCAGCCCGTCGATCTCAAACCCGCTCTCAAACCAAAACGCACCCCCGGCGAACGACTTGCCGACGCTAAAGATCGCACATCTACATATACGCTCAGTCAAGCACCAGGGTTCTCAGAAGAAGAGCGTGAGAATTTGCGACGAGAGATGAGAGAGAACTTGACTCCCGGCGCACACTCAATGCCCATTTCCATCCACGGCCTTTCCTCACTCGCGAATGAGCGAATTGAAGATGCAATTGCACGTGGACAATTCAAAAAGATCAAACGAGGCAAAGGTGTGAATACAGAGACGGATCACAATGCGAACTCAGCTTTTATCGATACGACGGAGTACTTTATGAACAAGATTATTCAGAAACAGGAAATTGTCCCGCCTTGGATCGAGAAACAGCAAGAACTTTCATTGGAGATCAGTCGTTTCCGGCAACGTCTTCGTGTAGACTGGCGACGGCATGCCGCGAGATTAATTGCAAGCCAGGGCGGGTCCCTGGAAGCGCAGATGAACCGTGCAAAAGGGCATGCAGCGGCAGAAGTCCGTTTGAAAGAGCAAGCAAAACTAGAGGCGTCGTTACGGAAGAGTGGCGAAGAACATGTTGTCTCAGAAATCGCTGCGGATGGTCGCATTGTGTCGACCCCAGAACCCACAGAACTTGACAATAACCATGACAAAAGCAGCGAATCTGCGACAAATATTCCCCATCTACCTCCTTTGAGGGATCACACCTACCTTAGCAACGAGCGTTCGTACCATGAGCTCGCTGTGAAACACATTAATACTATCGCCCGCTCCTATAACTTGCAGGCACCCCGTTCAGCACAGAAACCATATATCAACCTTGATCGCGAGTTAAATGCCTGTTTTGCTGAGGTTGCGCCACAGCTGGCCGATGAGATTCGTCGTCGAGCCACAGAGCGAGCACGAAGCCCCTTAAATACTGGCGGATCATCATCGAGTATGTTTGGCTCACTTGGGACCGCACAAACGACTCGTGTCTACGACGAGGACAAAGACAAAGCGTATGGTTTAAAGGAGATGTGGCGAGATTTGTTCTCGAAGGAACAGAAATGAATTTGGCATTATGATAAGTTTCATGTATATATCGTTCCCATTGGACCCGATTGGGCCACAGGACTATTGCCAGTCTCTAAGGCTGAGTGTACTATAGAACTTCCTACCTAGAAGGTAGAGATTGAATTCATTATGGATGACTCCACTCGAATACTTCTTCGATCTTTCCATCATCATGATCATCTTTGGATCTCTTGGGCTACTTGCTTATCCACCAGGTAGATGAGAATACTCCAGGTTGAATAAGATATTTATTTCATAGTCATTGGACTATCAAAAAATCCATGATGCACGAAAAGAGAAAGTACAATTCCAAATTCCCAAAATCGAGCTTTCTAAACGACCCATGTTTGTTTCCTGTCGGCCTTCCGCAGTAGGTAGCGGACATGAGATAACACCATGATGAGACACGCGCCGAAACCCAGGATGAAGAGAAGGATACACCATTTAAAATCCAATCCAACGAGTGTCCAATTTATCCCGAAGAACCGGGACATAATTTCGTCTGTTGACTTTGTAATTCTTGCTGTATGCTCCAAAGACTCGAGGTCTCTTTTCAACGGGATTATGAACTGATGCCAGGGGATCTTCGGCCAGTCGTGTGGAGGCCAACTTGCTTGCCCCATGTCAGAATCACCGAATGGTAAGCGAGATACCAGCTCGAACTTGTCAATCCATATTTCGTTCACTGCGTTCCCGGGAGCGTAGAAGTCGGGAGTTTTGACGCCGTGGATGGAGGATACGTTTCCCATGGGGTTCGAGTAGATGTGGATGAATGTAACTGGTAACTGTTGTTGAAGTAGAATAAAGTTATAGAGGATAAGTTTCCCTAAGAAAATCAAGGCGATGCGGAAGGATGAAACTGATAGATGTGGTTGGAGTAGAATGAGCTAATGGATAGAGAAGAAGACATGATGAAGCAAGGCGGAAGAAGAAGACCGAAAGAGACAAGAAAAGGAAGAAAAAGGAAGGAGCTGCACAGGATTATTTTATTGAGAGGGAAGTTGCGATGGATTAAGATCTAACAAAGTAAACAGACTGCCATTTCGGGATATGAGGTTATTCACACGGCAGGCACGATGCAGCCCACCTTCCCTCTGAAATTCGAGTTAAGTCACGTTTATTCTGACTCATCTTCAATTTTCTTCCCGATTTCTTTTCAAATATTGACGATGCATTGCTAACTATGAATGAATTCTCCTGCTGTCCACACTTAAACTCGTTGAACTACTGCAAGTGGCCCATGCCCTATCTGCCAAGCTCCGTGATTGTGACAGACGATCTGCGGCCGCTGACTGGTTCCCCACGAGTGACGATCGTGCAGGAGGGCGCGTATTTACAGCCAACGACAGGCTCAACTCATTGCCTTTTCACCTGCAGCTCCAACACTGGCTTCACCTCGTCACACCCGATGGCTCATGTTTTATACCAGACCCCTCCCTCATGCCGCCTCGTCACTTTCCGAAGCATAATGCGTCCGTTTTCTCCCCAGAGATTCGTGCTTCGCCATGCCGATCAACCTAAGTGACTGCGTTTGCTCATAAATTCGATCCCTCACTCCCCGCTGTCCCTTTAAAACTCGAGTCACTTTCAGGGTTCCGGAAATGCCTCCCCTGTTTGCTACACGGTCTCCTGTCTTTTCCCTTCTGTTTGTCTATATTCCTACAGTCTTTGGACATAGTGAGTCGGCGACGAAACGCTTTGGCAATATCAATCATCGCCCGCCACTAGACAGAGCACTCCTTGGTATTCAGATTGGCTGTATATGTGCTGCGTACGTGATATTTGTCGCTGTTCTCCTCGCCTTACTCCTCCTGGTTGGACGTCGACTTCGCCGGACTGTCCAGTCATCAAACTACTCTCTGCAGATGCAGATGCTGAAGCCAGTGAAAACAACTATCAGCTTGGATCCTAGTCCAGTATCTCCAGCCTCACACAACTTGCCCAGTCCTACATATTGTCATCAGTTCACTTCTTCCTGGGGAAGTATTCAGCGCGGAAATAGACCTTCACAAACGTCTGTGAACGACAGCATGGTGACCATCGATGAATCCGTAGTCGCTACGGACCGTCAAAGGGCCCAGGACCAAATGGAGATGCTATATGCGGCGGTACTGGAACATGATGCCCAAAAGGCTTCGGGTATCGACGTCTCGGTTCGAGATCGAGATTCCCAGAGCCAATCTCCAGATAGCCAATACACCAACCCTTTTACTGATCGATATGCCACATACAACACGGAGCAACCTCCACCGCCACCGCTCAAGTCTCCGAAGTCACCTCGATTCTCCAATGGCTCTCGCCTGTCCAAGCTTTTCAGCTCAAATTCCCGGTCGAACCCCAACGAGGGAAAGCTCAAATCCCCAAAACTTCCTCTCCGCAAGCTGGGAATATCATCCCCTCTCGCCTCTCCTGACCCTCGGACACCTCAAACATATTCTCACGAGGCACCACCTTTGTCACCGCGGTTTTACAACCCCGGCCCGCCTCCAGCGGCGCCTCGACCACCACCTGCCTCGGCAATCGGGAATGGCATGCCTTCTTCAGGACGTGCTCGACCACCAGCCCCATTGAATCTAGCCACTGCATCACCTCAAGCGCAGTTTTCGCAGAATTCGCTTCCCTTCCGTGAAGCCTACCCCCTTCAGAGCGCCCCAGCAACCAAGACGACAATCTTGGAGCGTCCAACTAAAAATCGTAATGGGCCTATTACAGGAGTTCCCACCCCCTATAGTGCTTATATGCCATTTACCCCTGTGACCCCATTTACACCCGGGCGAACTGTTACAAAGCGACAGCGCAAACGCGAGGAGAAAGAGAATGGTCTTCGTGTATTGAACGAAGATGACTTGGTCAAGGACGAACAGGACATGTGGTAGCAGTGGTAAAACAAAGATTTCATGTACTGGAACGGATCGTTTAATTTTTCCCCAACTGGACTTTAAGGATTGGCGTAAATGTGATGGGAGTTTGATCTGGACGCGCCCTGGTGGCGATGAGTAACTATAAAAGAAGTTTAGTATGCAACCTCGGATATCTATATCTTCATGCTGGCTGGCTTGTAATCATTCATTCATAATCGATATCATTTCAAATTCTGCTTTTTTCTTTATTCAAGTCTATATTGATTGACCTGTAAAATCTGCTGTCCACATATACTCATATCTATAGGGCTATTTGTTCATGGTCTTCAAGTGCTTAGTACCTTGAATAATAGCATCGGCGTAATCTGCACGACTTCCTGCTCTCTCGAGAGCCAGAAGTGCCTGGATAGTACATCCTCGTGGAGACGAAATACTTTCTCTTAAAGCTGCAGGATGAATCCCAGATTCGAGAGCAGCCGACAGGCCTCGTAGACCTTGCAACGTGAGCTCCATCGCATCAGGCCGTTTAAGTCCCTCCGCCACGCACCCATCAAGAATCCCTTCAATTGGAATCGTCATAGCTGCCAATGCAGCACCGACCAGAACAGACCCCAGATCCATTTGACTAGCAGGCAAATACTTGATTGCACCGACTTGGGTGAACATCCAATCCACGATCTCGGTCATTTCCTTAGAGAGTGGAGTTTCGGGAGTCTCGATAATAGTCATAGACTCGCCAAATTGCGCGCCCATATTGGGAATGACCTTTACTATTATCGGGTCTTCAAAGGAGCCATCGGTGCTTTCACGAATCATTCGTGTGAGGTCTTGAGGCGTTTGACCTGCTAACAAGCTAATCACCAATTTCCCAGCCAGCGCTTCACGAACACCCTTTGTACCAAGGACGTCTTCGGCCATGAAAGGTTTGAAGCCGAGTACAACAACATCTGCTCGTTTCATGATTTCTAACGGAACATCTTGTGAAGATGTGACCTCAACATGGGCTTGTTGTTCTGCGGGGAGTGACGCCTTCAAGCGCTCAGCAGACGGGGCAGTCTTTGTACAAGCGATGAATCGAGAAACCGGGCGCCTAACTGACTCTCCAGAAGCTGTGGGGGCTTTGGAAAATGCAGCCTTCAGAACGCCATGGAGAATGGCGCCTCCCATATTGCCTGTCCAATTTGTGAGTCAAAAGTGAGTGGCAGGCGGGGTTCGATTTACCTACCGCATCCAATGAATGCGACTGTCTGCTCTGGTGAACTCATTCTGTAAATGACACTGGTATTTCAATTATGCGTTCTTTTAATGTGTTATAGGGGGGCGATGATACCGAGATTGAGGGGGATTGAGGTTGAGTTAGTCACTGCGAGTGTTGCTATACTCGTCGGATGGGCCATCCGACGAACTCGGGGAGCTTCACCGAGACTGATAACGCCGAATGAGGATGCTTAATTTAGGTAAAAAGGGCTTATATTCATGTATTTGAACTTCAATTACTTCAATGCTTTTTATAATTATGCTATTATATTCATATTACTGTCTATTATTTGCAGCAAGATCATAGAAAAGCTTGCACCACCTCGGCATTCACGCCGATCTCACTTCGGCTTTTCTCCGCACGGCGTCAAAACCCTGGAATATCAACTAATATCAGCCGATCAGAAAGGCTTCAGTCAATTATACTGAGATGAACTAATTACATATAAATGGATCAGAAGCTACGCAAGATACCTTCCCTCTTCATACAGGAAGGATGACACACTATAGTTCTGAGTAGCATAATTCTATGGCAGAATGACCCATCCCGTATCTCATACTCCATTTTCTCCATTCAACCTGTTACCATTCATTGAATCTTATGACAGTAAATGACCGAGCGAATAGTATCAGTATTGAATTTGATATAATCTAGATAGTAATGAAACTATTTTATTCTCCTTGGTTTTCTGACTAGGAGAAAGGGAGTTTTTTGTTCAATGAAGTGCCCACTTCATACCAGGTGGTAAATGACTTAAGCACCCCTAGAGCAAAACTTTGAAGGCTTTATCTGAGGTCATGTCTAGGTGCAAGAAGTCTGCTACCCGTCCTAGATGGTCAATACCCCAGAATCCCTCTGTCTGACCCTCTGAATTCATACACTCGAGCCATGGAAGGCCAAATGCGCCAGCGTTGAAGGCGATTCCAGTGTTCTTGTGTAGGACTTCCTTCGACTGCTCACTTATCTAAATAAAAACCAGGAAGACGTTAGAAGTCTTGTAATTATTTTGTGATGCTAAGACAAAATATAAATTTGGATTTTTGACTGACCATTTCACAGGCTTTGCTCTGGGCCAGTTCGCGTTGCAGAATAGGTTGAAATACCTCTTGATTCGAAATCTTTGTATTTCCTTCGGCCCAGAAAATTGAAAAGAATGTTTCGACCAGAGTTACAAGCTTTTCAGGGGCCTGGATAGCTACCCCTGTAAGCGCAGTTTGCAGGTCCACCGTGGAAGCAGGGAAGCCTTCGGGGATTGGTATGCTCATTGGCACATCGAATCGATTCGACCAGTAAAGACGCTCTTTATTGATCCACGAGAATTTATCTGCGAATCAATTGTTAAATACAGCTTTCACCAGATTGGAATTTGGTTTTGCATACTTTTCACCGTAATCAGAGGTGGATTCTGGCATCTTTGAAAAAGATCTTTGAGCAAAACGGGGACAAATTCGATTTGGCATTCCGAGAAGACAGGTGAGGTCTAGTGAAACTGTCAATCGATGAGAATTTTGTATTGAAGAGAGTTCAGTCTCTCCCATAGTCACTGACCTTCAGAACATGGAAGGCAATATAGCTGAACGGGCTAACAATGTCGAAATAAAGAATGATCTTTGGGCCAACCATACTGCCAGTTACCGTCATGGAAATTGGTATTTATTGCTGTCAATTTTGTTCAATGGAATCTAAGAGGTATACAGTCTCCCTTATAAAGATCATGAGGATTTTCAGATTATTCATAGTTTCTTGAGTCACTGTGAGCGTTTGGGACCCCAACGGGTTGAACACGGTAGAAATGAGAACACTTTAGGGCTGGAAAATCTTGGCGGGGTCCCCAGGTCCCGAGGTTTGTTGAGCAAGGGAGACCATGCGAATAAGTTCCCAACCATTATGCAGGGTTGGGAATACTGGCCCTTCATAATATAGTAAAATTAGGAGACACTAAGCTTCTGGGGTAAGTAAGGATGAAAAAGATAACCTGAGGGGTGATTTTAGCAGTCCAAACTTTTGGTAAACCCATGGTTGACATTATGCATCTTCTTATTATTGACTCTAAAGACGTCGTTGAAGAATAAAATGATACGATGTGATTGGTATCAATGTAGGATTACTGTAAATGTGAATTATTCTAAGCCGTTTCAACATTCGAAGACTGCAAGGATTCTCTATATTTAAACTTGAGATGATCTACCAATTGCCTAGACCTACTCTTTCAGCCCCTGGCCTATGCATTTGCTGTCTCAAACTTGCTCAATTCCCTCAACTTTTTCCCATTCAGAAAGAACAGCCAGGGAACTGGCAAGAGGGCGACGGCAATAAAGCCAAGAAGACTTGAAGCCCATCCGATACCTAACTTGGTATACACTTTGAAAAGTCAGTAAAGAACGTTGAATCATTATAGCTTACTCACTTTGGACTGTAAAGAGAGGAAATGCAGCTGCAAGACCATAACGAGCCAAACTGTTAGCGCTCATTACACTGGCAACGGTTAATCCATGGTAGGTATCGACAATATACTGTGTAGTGCTAACGAACACACACAGGTTTCCCCATGCAAATACCATGATAGCAACAACTGGGCTTGCCCAAGAAACATCTACTCGCGATGTCCATGCGAACCAGAATAGCCCAATGGGGAGACCGATACTGCCGATCATGGCAGGGTAGAGGCGATACTCCGGTGGTATATGATGACCTGGAAGTTTGACAGCCCGAGGTCGATAGAGAAATACGTCACAAAGCAGTACTGTGAGTGCCCCAAGTAAACAACCGACCACTAAAGAGAGAAATACGAGACCGGACTCCTCGATTCCGAAGCCATATACCCCTTGGAAAACAAGTGGGAAAGCGGCGAAAAATGAAAACAAAGTTGCGAATTCACAGGCGACGTAAAGGCACACAAATGAGACAATAGGCTCAGTGAAAAGCATCTGGATAGGACGAAAGAGAGCGATTGTGACAAAAAGTCGGAGTTTAGAAGATAGAGGCGGCGATGAAGGCAACTGTTGACCACGTTTCTTTGCAAGTCGACGTTTGATAACCGAATGAAAGGTTTCTTTTCCAAAAAGCGTGACAATTATGGTGAAGATTCCGAAAAATATCATTGTCCATTGCGTCCATCGCCATCCCTTACGATTAACAACAAAGCTTCCAATAACCGGCCTGGGAGATAGTCAGCAAAATATCAAAAAGGACCCGAATTCATCATTCTTACCCAAGACCAGGACCTAGAAAAGGAGTCAAGATAAATATTGTAGAAGGGATAGCACGCTTTACAGGCTTAAATGTTTCGTTGATCGTGCCACCAGCAATAGCTAACGATGGAGCGAAACAAAAACCTGCAAGGAAGCGCAGAACACAAACGCCCGCAAATGTATGGCTGAAACCAGCACCCAGAGTAAAAAGGCATCCAAGTATGACAGTACCAAGATACACCGGGTATCTGCCAATTGTTTCAGATAAAGGCCCTCCAACAACAGGACCGAGTCCCAGCGCGAGAACGTAGAGGGAAAGAGGGAGAATAGCAACCGTGCTCCCTACTCCGAACTCCTCCATAAATTGAGTATGTGCGGGGGACAGAATTGATACTCCAACGGACCTAATAGGAGTTTTCAGCCGATTTAGTCTCACGGACCAGGGGTTTCTGTGTTTTCCTGCCTTACGTTGTAAAGGCCGCGGATGCCATCATGAGAACTTGCCGAATCTTTGCTTGCGTGGACCAGTTGTATGGATTCTCGGGATCCTCATCCCAGATTTCATCGTACCTTTCAGTTGAATCTGTTTTCTCGTCGTCTCCGGTCTCAACATCAGGTGTTACAGTGCACGGTGGTACATCCTGCATCTGACTTTGCTGATGCGCACTTTCCGGTAGCATGATCAGAGCAAGAATATTTGAAATTTAGCTCTATCCGCAGGACTACAAAATCTTTCTCATTTGGAGAAGTCTCTCAGCTGAAGAAGATTTTCCGTACTATCCTTCAGAGGGTGGATTGGGTGTACTAATAATCATTATAACCTCTTGACTCGCAAATTCGCAGCTTGCCTTTTACCGAGCTGATAAATCATTTAAGGAAAAATTGGAGAGAGCCCTGGAAATCATTCAACTTGATTGGGTGTATTTCCCTTATCCTCGCCGTTTCCATCTATGCGACTGGGAAATTTAGTGTATGCTGCCACGGAGGAATAAATGATTACTCAACCAAAAATATTTCTCTAGCAACTTACTTATCGAAGACCGAGGGTAACACGACGGGTTAGAATAAACGATTATTCATCAAAGAGCCCATTACTCAATTTATATCCCATACGTATCTCAAAAGGGATTTTGTTGAGTAAATGATGCTCTCGCGGTTGAGACAGGCGATCTGTTGACGAGACCTCAAGTAGCATTTCTATACTTACAGCCAGATAGAGTCGACTAGATCGCGGGAACTCAAATTAGAGTAAAAACTTTCGATCTATATCGGAATATTAATTTGCCATGCATTTGGCTACTGACAGATTGCAAACATCAACTTGATATTGAATGAATCTATTAGACATACTGTTTAGGACCGAACACTGATTGAAAGGAAAAAGTATGAATCTTGCAAGTTTCTGAATGCCAGTATAGCTTTCTATACCAAATTCCTGGCCATTACAAAATTGGATCTTGCTACAGGTATACTCTCCCTGGGCATTTAGATGTACCTCTCCAAATGTCTGTAATTAACATCATTCCAAGTTGTACATATCCCGAGTACCTGCGCCCTAGAACGATTCATAGTACAGTGAGGCCAGTTTTAGTGGAGCCCTGCTGAGCTAGAGTGTAATTTCTAAGTAGTTCTTCACCGGCCCTCATTCGAACATGATATTATCATGTTGATTGAGATATTCATATTGTCGCAGATATTCAGCCCATCAGAGCTTTTCCGGTGCTGCCCAGGTGAGATCGACGTGTCCACGACAAGAAGTCCCACTCTTCAATCTAAGGCGCACAAAATTACCCCGTCAGGTTAGCTCTTTATCAGAATATTTGATAAATTGGTTATTACCTATGCATCGCAGCCATTCGGGTCGTCAGAAAATGTCGACCTTTCTCATAATGATACTCTGATCGGTCGGTTTGTTTGTTCTACTTCGATTAGGGTTAGTCAATGAAGTGCCAGGGTCCAGGGGCAAGTAATTGTCAAAGGTTTAACCACACTTCCCCTCGTCCCACATTCAAACGATTTCGTTCCCACTGATAACCCCTCCAACTTGAATCGCAGCCCACTTTCAGTAACTGGCTAGCTGCATGGATCATCTCTTCTTGCTATATCTCATTGGTAGCAACAACCCCACTCGACGGCTTGGATGCTTGGGCCATGCAACTCGGGAAAAGGGCTTGTCCACACAGAAGCTTCTGATGTACGGGAACGCCTCATCAAATGTAAGATGTCGCATTCTTCATGTGGAGCTGGGGCCCCCAGCCTCGTCGGAGTCGAAAATAAATGCGATCTCCCTATAATAAAGCTAAACTCCCCAGCTCATGGTCCGAGATTGAGCTTGGAGAATACGTCTTGCCGGTCGCTTCAATATGGGAGACGCACAGCCCGATCAAGGCTATCAGCTTGGTGTTGATGTCGGCGGTACATTCACGGATGTGTATGTCTTTACACCGTGTGGTCAGACTGTTCGTGCGAAAGTTCCGACTACAATTCCGGACCAGAGTATTGGAATTAAGAATGGTATCTCGAAAGCGCGTTTGATTCTGAAGGAGCAGTTTGGTTGGGCGGGAACATTTCAATTCATTCACCATGGAACCACAACCGCTACCAATGCTGTACTGGAAGGAAAAGGTGCCCGCACTGCGTTGGTCGTGACTGCGGGCCATAAGGATATTCTTGCGCTGCGTCGGTCTCAGATCCCCGGTGGACTGGGGGCGTGGCTGCATTGGACTCCACCAGAGCCCATCGTACCACTTGAACGCGTTGTACAGTGCAAGGAGCGAATGTCGGTACAGGGTGAACCGGTTACAGCAGTTGATGTGCAAGATCTACGAGACGGTTTGCGCGAGTTGGCCAAGCAAAAGCCCGAGGCGGTAGCGATTTCATTGTTGAATTCTCACAGTAACGACAAGCATGAGCGCGAGGTCAAGGAAGTGGTTCGTGAGGAATTAGGCTCTCAAGTCGCTGTGATTTGTTCAGCAGATGTGCTCCGTGAAGTTGGTGAGTATGAGCGCACGGTCACAACCTGCACTAATACACTTGTGAAACCTGTTGTTCAAACATATCTCCAGAATCTCTCTCAGGCTCTTGCTAAGGAAAGTGAGACCATCCGTGTACTGAAGAGTGATGGTGGTCTTACCAGCTTGACACTGGCCTCGGAACTTCCAGTGAACATTTTGATGTCAGGACCTGCAGGAGGTGTGAAGGGAGTGGCAGATGTTGTGGCTCGAGGCACCCCTTACAAGAATCTGATTACCCTGGATATGGGAGGAACCTCAACAGACTGTGCTCTGATTTATAATGGTCAGCCTCAGCTTCGGAGAGAGACTGTTGTGGACAACTTATCTGTGAAGGCACCAGCTGTGGACATCAAAACTGTTGGTGCCGGTGGAGGCTCCATTACCACATACATGGAGCTGACCGAGACACTGCGTGTCGGTCCCGAAAGCGCTGGCGCTGTACCAGGCCCTGCATGTTATGAAAAAGGTGGGAAACAGGCGACTGTGACAGATGCAAACTTGGTTCTGGGATACTTACCAAGGAATCTCCTTGGGGGTGACTTCGCTCTGAACATGGAAGCAGCCTTGACGGCTGTTAGTGAAATCGCATCTCAGATGAAGTTACCAGTTACCCAGACAGCTGAGGATATCATTACGATCATCAATGAGACCATGTATGGTGCTTTGCGCCTTGTCTCCGTGGAGCAAGGCTACGATCCACGCGATTTTGCACTCGTCGCCTTTGGAGGTGCTGGTCCACTTCATGCTAATGCAGTAGGACAACTACTGGGAGCATGGCCGGTCATCATTCCCCCATCTCCTGGAATTCTTTGTGCACAAGGAGATGTCACAACGAAGCTTCGCCATGAGCAATCAACAACGTTTATTCACCTTGTATCCGAAACAAACGTATCAGAGATCAACGAGCAATATCGCATCCTGGAAGAGAAATGTCGTGAAACATTGCAAAGGTCCTCTGGGGAAAACTGGCCAATGACTTGGAAATCCGCATATCAGGCAGATCTTCGATACAAAGGGCAGGCCTTGACTATCACCGTCGACATGACCGACGAGGAGCTGAAACTGAGCGCAGAAGAGTGGAATGCAATCCTCCGGGAGAGGTTTGATCAGCAACATCAGCAGCTTTTCACCTATACCCTGCCGGACTTCGAGCTTGAGCTAATGCGCCTCGGGGTTATCTTGGAGGACGCATCTCCGAGTATCGACATTCCTAGTGTCGAGAAGGCGACGAGCCCAGATCCTCCAGCCGGTGCGAAGCTTGGTGAACAGACTATTATCGTACAGGGTAAAGAGCAGCTTGCCACGTTATGGGATCGTCAACAGATCACAAACCAGGGAATCCAGGTCGTCGGGCCGTGTATCGTCTCTGAGATGGATAGTAACACACTTATTCTGCCTGGATATTTTGGCGAGGTTGACAAGATTGGCAATATCTTGATCAACCCCCTCGACAAAAGGCCAGTCGCTCCGATTCAGCATACAGCGGCATCAGCGAACGAACTTGTCAAAAGCACACCTTTGATTCCGACCCTTATCTCGTCTACTCTGGCTTCCATTCGTGGAGAAATGGACAAGATGATGCTTCGTTGCAGCATGTCCCCTGCCATCAGAGAACAACAAGATGAGTTCAACGTGATCACCGATGCCAATGGTAAAATGCTCGTAGGCCAATTCGGTAGCTTCATCACTGAATTCCTCAAAATCTGGCATGGCACGATTGAAGAGGGCGATATCTTTATTACAAACGATACCTATCAGGTACAAGGTGCCATCAGTCATTTGAACGATATCATTGTCTTTCTTCCTATTTTCCACGAGCATCGTCTGATTGGATATGCGTCTCAATTCGGCCATATAACGGACGTGGGAGGTATCGTGCCCGGAAGCATGTCTATCAATGCAACGTCTGTCTTCGACGATGGTGTGCAGATTCCCTGTATCAAACTTTATTCGAAGGGTGTCATGAATGCCGACATTGTCGAGCTTCTATGTCGAAACTCGCGACAGCCAGCTTGGTATCGCTCTGATCTGACAGCTATCATTGCGGCATGCTCAATGGCCGCAACGCGAGTGCGTGAACTAGCGACACGGTTTGGTCAGGAGGTATACCTCGCTTCATGCAACGAACTTCTCTACAGGAACCGGACCGGATTTGCCAAGATTGTCGAGCGGCAATTCAATGACAATGACACTATCTTTACTGACTTTGTGGATGACGATGGTCATGGTGTGGGACCGTGGGCGCTCACCTGTTCTATGAAAAAGGTCGATGGAAATCGCTTGATGTTCGATTGGAGTGGAACCTCTCCCCAAAGCGAACACAGTATCAACTTCTACCTCTCTGAGACCATGTTCAGAATGTTCATTGGATATTACTTGATTGCGGCTGCGGCGCCCGGAACAGTCATCAACGATGGCTTCCATGAATTGATTGATGTTCATATTCCCGAAGGCACAGTGCTCAAGCCCGTCCGTCCGGCACCGATATCCTGCCGAACCCATCTGATGGGCCGTACTCTGGATATCGTCCAAGCCCTAATCGGTCAGAAGAACAGCGACTATCAAGCGGCGGCTGGATTCAGTGACTCGCCTCACTTCTTTTATTCCGGTTTCAAACCTAGCGGCGAATGGTACCAGCTTTACCAGATTGGCTTTGGAGGTGTCCCTGCTCGCCAGGCTGGCGATGGGCCTGACTGCCACTGTCTCTTCCCGGCCATCAAGTCAATTCCCACAGAGAGTATTGAGTTGAACTATCCCCTGCGTATTGAGGCCAATGAGAGTGTTGCTGATAGTGGTGGTGCTGGATACTTCCGCGGCGGCAATGCTCAACGTACTCTTTATCGATTCCTCGCTCGAGGTGAGTTCAGTCTACACGACGACCGATGGTTCACGAAGCCTTGGGGCTTGAAGGGAGGGAAACCTGGACAAAGATCCAGCAAAGTGCTCTATCGATATTCCAAATATGCCGTGGACCCTCCAAAGGAGATTCTTCCATCCAAATGTGATCACATCCGTGTCGACCCAGGAGATCTACTCGAATGGGTGACCTGGGGAGGTGGTGGGCTTGGAGATCCATTGACGCGTCCTGCTGAGAAGGTCGCTTTGGAGGTTCACCGAAAACTTGTCACTATCGAAGGAGCCCGCCAAGGGTATGGAGTGGTAGTGAGGGACGACTTTACTGTTGACCAGGAGAAGACAAAAGCACTTCGCACGAAGATGAAGATGGAACAGACTCAGATATCGTCCACATCCATTTATGATCGTGGTGGAAACCTCGATATACTGCGAGAAACCTGCCTGAAGGAGACTGGTTTGGAGGCACCTTTGCCCCAGTGGGAGACTGAGTTATATGGACCTCATTCCGGATTAGAGTATGTGCAGAACTGGTATGCAGAGATGAAGGTCAACAAGGGTTGGCAGCTGGACTAGATAGATAGTACAGTATGAAGTGAAGATGAGAATACAGAAGTGTATAAATATACGTTCTTTCTTTCTCTTTTTTATACTAAATCACATGATACACTGTTTATATTGACATTTTTCTGGGAAAGAGCGACTCTCATCCCAATGCGGGTAGGTGGGTCCTTCCGCATTTGGGATGCGTAGGGCCAAATAAAAAAAGAACAACCTTTTTGCTTCTTTCGACTGCAACTTTCTTGTCTGTTTTCTTTCTTTCACTTTTATACACTCCATACTCATTGAGTATTCCTCACTGACAGCTACTAAGCGACTATCTTCTCCCTTTTCTCTTTTACACTTCTGTCATCGGGCTGAGATCTCCATTGTTATTTGTCGATCGCCCCGCGGTCCCCGCTCCGATCAGTCTGGCTGTCGTCATCACTGGCCATCTCTTGCTGTGCGCTCTCTGAAGTTTGGAGCAGCTCCACGCCTTGTGATGCCCGGCTCACTTGGCGTGAGAAAAATTCGATCACACCTTCAACTCCTCGACCTATCATCCGGCGAGCGCTGAATCAGTGAATCAGGATGTAAGTTCCACATAACCTTGGCGGGTGCGTGGCCGGTGGCGGGCCAGAACTCGGGGCGTCGAAACTGATAACACTCAGATTATTGCGGATTGCCCCTCTTCTCCAAATTGTTTTCTCTCACCTTCACTGCTCTACCTTTTCCTTTATTCGCTATTTACTTCTTTTCGGCACCTCATTCTCTTAACATTCGTTCCCTATGCCTTTGACTATTCTCTCGCGGTCGCAGCTCCGAGAGCTTCTCCTCTCTCTCAACCGTGACGAAGTCGCCGAACTACAGCGAAATCTCTCAGAGGCCCTTCGTGAATACTCCACCGGTTCCCAAGACAAAGGTTGTTCGGCCGCATACCAGCCCTCACGAACCGCCATCACTCGCCAGAATGGTTGCACTACCTTGTTCATGCCCGCCAGCACGGGCCAGACGATTGGCATCAAGATGATCTCCCTGCAGGATGGTTCTGCCGCGGGATGCGGTACATTCGACACTCCTGGGGTTGAATCTACCTCGAGTCGTTCACGGACCGGATCTGTCCGAGATTCTGTTGCCTCGCTTTCATCCGATGTGAGCGATCTCTCCGTTGGTTCATCCCAGGAAGATAGCAACTCCACCAGCCTAACGACAACAACTTCGGGAAGCGGGGCCGACAACGAGGATAGCTCAACACTACTCTCTGGATGTGTTAATCAGCAACCGGTGGTCAACAGCGTCTCTAATACGATGGGAGCGTGGCCTGGGGCGGGTACTCGGGATACTTCTCCAAAGGGGAGTGTGACTCTTTTGGATAGCGAGAGTCTTCCATTTGCATTGATCAATGCGCATGAACTTACGGCTTTCCGTACTGCTCTAGCGTCGTTGATGGTTTTTAACAAACGCAAGAAGGTCCGCACTCTCCTTGTCTTCGGCGCTGGAACTCAAGCCTACTGGCATATCCGGTTGGCATTGATTCTACGTGGAAAGGAAATCAACCGTGTTTATATTGTCAACCGATCCTTTGAGCGGGCAGCCAAGCTCCTTCGTGATATCTACCTTCCTGAAAACACCGCTTGGCGTGGAGATGTCAAATTCTCGGCTATGAGTAACGACTTCGGCGAATATGAGCGCATTATCAAGGAACATGTCCGCAAGGCGGATGTCATCTTCTGCTGTACCCCGTCGGTCGAGCCTCTGTTCCCTGCTGAGTTTCTCACATCCCGTGAGGGCCGCCAAAAGGGACGACTTATCAGTGCAGTGGGATCATACAAGGCACACATGGCCGAGATACACCCTGATGTTCTTCGTGATGAGGTGACCGTCTCGGCGCCTCATCGTCATTTCCACAAACATACGCGCCGCAGCGGTGTGGTACTCGTTGACAGTCTTGATGCGGCCATTAAAGAAGCAGGCGAGATCGTCCAGGCTGGGATCAAGCCGAAACAAATGGTTGAACTCGGTGAGCTTCTCATGGTTCGAAATGCCACACAGGAAGCCGCCGATGAACAGAAGAGTCTGCGAGAATGGGTGGAACGTGGAAACGTCATCTACAAGAGCGTCGGGCTGGGCCTGATGGATCTTGTGACTGGTGGCGATCTGGTACGTCTGGCTCGTGAACGAAAGCTGGGAACTACGGTGGAAGATTTTTAATTTGCATCTGGCATGGACTGTAAAATACCCACTTGTTTCTAATCTGCTGTAAATTACTTAGACGGATGCAGCAACCAATGAGAACACAATTGTTCTGTCTTTACTTCTTAGACTATTATACTTGTTCACAGCCCTTCAATCATCCGAAGTACATCAATTTGCGGGGGTTCCCCGCATTGAAATCGGCGATACTCGGTCATTCAATAAATACAAAGTATCAGTGAAGGACGTTAGAAAATCATCAGCCTTGAAAGACCTGACAGACCAGAAATAGTACAAGTAGTGCATATTTTCCTTGAAACTACTATCCAACTCTCAGCCAAAGATGACCACCTCATCAATCATAACAACACTCGCCCGCCGACGAACAGGAACAATAGCAAACATCACAATCACCCGTCCATCCAAACTCAATGCCCTAAATACACCTCTACTGGAGAAATTACCTCAACAAGTCGAGGCAGTGACAACTCAAAATGCCGATCTCCTGGGCATCGTGTTAACAGGTGCAGGACCCAAATCCTTCGTTGGAGGCGCTGACATTGCGGAAATGGCAAGTTTGAATTCTCCGGCTGCAGCGCGCGGGTTTATTACGAAGGTTCATCGGGCTTGTAAGAGTGTTCGTGATTGTCCGGTTCCGGTCATTGCTCGTGTAAATGGGTATGCACTTGGTGCTGGATGTGAACTTGCAGCGGCGTGTGATTTAAGGGTTGCGAGTAGGAATGCGGTTTTTGGGATGCCGGAGGTATTGTTTCTTTTCCCATACCATTTGTCTTGTTCAACGAGACAAATTAGAACAAATAGTCACAGACAAGTTCTCTGTGGCTATCTGTTTTTCATCTTGGAGGGATGATTAACCGTATGATATTAGGTTCGAGTTGGAATTCCCAGCGTGGTTGAAGCTGCTCTTCTTCCTAATTTGATTGGATGGGGTCGAACAAGACAACTTCTTCTACTTGGAGAGAATATCAATGCTGATGAAGCTTTTCGTTGGGGTTTAGTGGAGAAGATTGTTGAGCAGGGTGCTTTGGATGAGGCTGTTGAAGGGTGGTTAAGTCAATTAGAGAAAAATGGACCTTCTGCCGTGCGCAAACAAAAGGCACTCATGCGCACCTGGGAGAATGTCTCACTAGATGAAGCGGTTCAGGCTGGTGTGACGGCTTTTGAGGAGTCATTCATGGCTAAAGATGGTGAGGTTACGGAGCCTGCTAGGATGTTGAGTGCTTTCTTTCAGAAGAAATAGTTAGTTTGAATAGGTGAAGCGTTCATGATAGAAATATCATTCATCATAAATTATGATTACCGAAGAGACTTTCGCGTCTTTTTATCGCCAAGTCATGAAACAAATCTTGCCCAAAAAATGCGTGGGCACCTTGCAACCCAATTTTTGTACCAAAGACATTTTATTAAAGTACATATCCACCACAGTACCACAATTCTGTAATGTACATCCAGATCTAGGCGACCTTCTTAAAACTTCATCTTCAACAAATTGCCGATCATCTCACGCGCAGTAATGCGGGTGGTAGCCCACAGAGTAGGGAAATCCAGGGTGCTGGAGAAGGTATCCGCGTAGCCGAAGAAAAGCATAGGGGGGATCCAGCCACGAGCGTACTCAAGGGCAAAGCAGGAAGATTCCATCTTGTACTGCTTAACCTCACCACGACGCAGGTGGTGGACGGAGCCAGCCGGGTAGACCTCGGCCTCGTACTCGCCAGGGACGTAGGCCAACTGAGTGCCGGTGAGGATGTTGAAGTAATCATCAGCGGTGTGACGGCCGGTGTGGCCCTCAGTTCCGATGGCAGTTCCGAAGATGATCAGGTATTCGGTGATACCTAGAAAGGAAAAAAAATCGAAGTGATTAGCTATGTTTGCTACATTTGCCGAATACAGAGCCGAGAAAATGACAAGTCCAGATTGATGCCATTGATGCCATTGCCCTTCAAGAGCGAGGCGCGCGACTCATTAGATTGCAAAAAAAAATTAGACTTACTGGCATGGATGATGTACATAGCGCCCATGGCACCGCCTGCATTGTTGAACACCCACTCCTCATCCTTGTTCAGGTGGGTGGATCCGACCTTCTCCTCGAGCTCGGTCACAATGTAGTTAACAATGGAACGGGTGTCATCGCCGTGAGCCTTGACAGCGCGCTGGGAGAGCTCATGCAGATGCTCGTGATCGAAGATATAGAATTGGTTCAGGCGCGCATCGAGGAAGCTGTAGACGGCGGAGAACAGAGCGAGGAAGACAGCGATGATGCTCAGAGTGCGGAAGGAGAAGCAGCGGCAGCCACTGGATGACTTCTTGCTAGCATTGCTAGCAGATGATTTGGATGGCATAGTGACGGGTGAATTGAGGAGAGGAGGTGAAGGAGGGAAGAGAAGGGAAAAGGTGAAGGAGGTTGAAGTGAAAAAGTTAAGGCGGGCCCCCTGTTTGTTTGTTCCGCAGTTTAAGTGGAGCTGCACTCTTTGCCTTGCGCCAAAATACAAAAATACCCCAAATTATTGGCAGATCTGGGGAGATGGTGGTCTTAGTTTGATTTTGACGGGCAAATGAAGTTGATTGAATTAGGATTGTTTATTCAATTAGCGAATGAATATGAATCATAGTATTATTCTTGCTGTCTCAATGGATGTCTTCTGAACAGTTCGGATCGCCCCAATCCGAATCGCCTGATTGGCCCGGGTCAACTGTGAAGTATAAAAGTCGACCAGGAAGAATCACTTCAACTTCATACAGTATTCATGATTTGGAGTTGGTAGAATGAACAGGCATCTGACTGGATAATTAGATGTCTCATCTGACATAGACGTACTCTCGGGTCTTCTTCCTTGGTCATGGTAGCACAATGGACCTGGTCTGTCGTCCCAGTTATCGTAGTGTGAGACATGTTCACGCAGATAAAATGACCTGCTAGCCCTTGCTATTCAAATTTGAAGATAATTCTATTTTGCACTGTCTCCCTCACTATTTAATTGTCTGGTGGAACCAGTCCTAATCAGATAATGAAGTATTTGTCGATATTAGGATTTCTAGTTGCCGGGCTTGAACTAGCTCAAGCGTTGAGCCAAGCTCCATCAGAGCTCGGTGTTCAAACGTCCAGCGGATTAGTACACGGTATCTACAATGACTCTACAAGTCTCGTGAGAGGATTTCTAGGTATTCCATATGCAGAACCTCCAATTGATGAACTCCGCTTTGCACAACCGCGGAGGAGAAATTCCCCCTTGTCCTCCCCGATCAACGCATCAGCGTTCAGCAAACCTTGCGCACAGGCAACGAAATTGTCCAGCGAGTTCATCTTAAATGTTCTTCCTTATACCATATGGGATTCAACGGTTTTCTCGGAAGATTGCCTATATCTCAATGTGTGGGCTCCAGCCTCAAAGCACACAAAACCAGGCAGTAAGGCCGCAATAATGATCTTTATCCATGGAGGTGATTTTGGTTATGGCGGCACCTCAATTTCCTACTATGATGGTACAAATATAGTTCGCGATAATGAAGATGTTATTGTGGTTACTCTCAAGTAATCCATACCCCTCGTCTTCTTATAAGTCTGGCTGCTAATGATTGTCACAGTTATCGACTAAACTTCTTCGGATTTCCAAATGCCCCAGGATTGGAGCCATCAAGGCAAAATCTAGGGTTGCAAGATCAGGTCAGTAGCGATACGCTGCCAGTGTCTCTTCTGAGCTTTGCTCATGCTGGATATTAGAGACTTGCTATCGAGTGGGTTTACGAAAACATTGCCCAGTTCGGTGGTGACCCAGAACGCATGATACTATTTGGGCAATCTGTCGGGGCAGCCTCCGCAGACATCTACGCTCACGCCGTAAGAAGATTCATATCATCCATCTCTAATGGTTTCCAGCATAACGCTAATCCTCCTCTGGGAAAGTACCCTGAGAATCCACTGGTGAAAGGTATAATAATGCAGTCAGGTACTTACATGTCAGGTCCGATTCTACGATATCAGAATAATTGGGAGCGTCTATCGAATGCGGTCGGCTGCGGCTTCAGAGGAGATTCAATGTACTGCATGAAGAAAGTCCCAATGCACAAAATTGTCAATGCGATGGCCGTCGGAGAGTATTCTTTTCTTCCAGTCCCAGATGGATCAACCTATTTCGCAGATTATAAAGCTCGAGCGAAGAGCGGTAAAATTGCAAAATTGGTAAGGAATACTTACCGCACCGGAGTATATTTATTTTTAAGCGGCCCGTTGTGTATGCTAATGGTTCAATGTATTGGATTTTGAGTAGCCAGTCTTGGCAGGCTTTGATGAAAAAGAACTAGCATTCACCTATCCCTTAAGCTCGAATGCGATTAACGAATCAGAAGTACAAACTGACACCAAGACATCCTTTAACTGTCCTCTTCTCGATGAATTACGGTGAATCAACTCTCACCTATTCTTCTTTCAGTGCCCGGCTAAATTATACAGGCTGCGGTCCGAATATAATATACCGATCTGGAGATACGTCTATCAAGGGAATTTCTCCAATCTGAGTCCTAGACCATGGCTTGGAGCTTATCATACCTGTATGTCTTAGTCTTTTCTTAGGGGGCGATTATTGACTCATTCCAGCCGAGATACCTCTGGTTTTCGGAACTTATAACGTGACAACGCCATACTCTCAGCCTGCGTCGAGGCTTGAAATTGAAACCAGCAGATACATGCAAGGTAAGCCTTCATCTTAATCTTGTTTTATCTTTTCTGATATTGATTTAAGCACAGGGGCATGGGTTACATTTGCAAAAGATCCTCAGAACGGACTTCGGAAGTACGGATGGCTGCAGTTCAATGATAAGTTTCAGGGTTAGTTTACTTCGCTGTGACATGCAGCATCTACATCTAGAACTGACGTGGCTCTATTCTACAGAAAGTTCGTTGGTGAAACTTGGAGTTGAGGGAATATCATCGGCGGTTCTAATATCACCAAACATCTGGGATCAATACTGTGATCCTCCACTGTCATAGCAGCAATACTGGGATAGAAAAGACATGGATATAGCAAGGATCGCCGACTATTTATACTCGCTATAGACACCTGACATATATTATATTGTATGACACTATATTATGCACTATGGGAAATCCAGATCTACAGGGTACCGCATCCACAAGAGATTGGAGTGTAGAAGAACGTAGATCCTGGAACCGAGGTTCATTATCCACATACTTCTTAGTCTACGCCTTTTCACTTTGAGACATGCTGGTGATGATTCTCTCGATACAATTCTATTAACAGCCTTGGCGGAGATTAAAGTTGATATGTTTGTTGCTGCTTCGAGGTGGTTTCCGAGCGATGTGATGAATCTGAGACGACGGCGTCGTTCGGTGGGACCGGAGCCGGCTAGATCGAGTCAAGGTCAAACGTTCGCTTGATTCTTTCAATCCGAGGATTTTCCGAATTTAATATCGATTTTTAACATTCAGAAATTGCTCAGAACTTTTCATACAAAATAGTTATATTTATCACATTTAAAGCCATAGAAGACTATGTGGCTTGCAGTATCCACAAAAGGGTTTCTAGCTGGCATTTCTTGAAGTTGACATAGAACGCTTCAAGAGTTGGTTCTATGCACTTTAGCTTCAAATAAAACCAGAGGATAATTGAGTAGTCAACAATACCAGTACATACTATGTACTAACTAGTAGTTCCGGTTTCCAAAGTCGTAGACTTCAACTTGAACTTGAACTATTAAAATTCTGTGGGAGATATTCTGAAGATTGGTGGAAAGGGGTGGCAGCCACCATGCAAGATATGTATCCACAACTTTGCAAATTCCACCCCGCATGGAAATATCCTCAGTCACAATTCTCCGGCTCTGCTAGTCGTAAGCCCTGAGCTACTAGTATTCGCAAGCTAACATAGTTGAACTATATTGCAGATGATTGCCTCAGTTGTTGAGCGGACAGGGTGCCGTTTTCTACCAGGCGATGATCAGCACAATGTGCAGCTGTTTTAACCGGAGCCACTCTAAGATTAACCGGATGGTGGAGTCAATATATCCTCATGAGACAAAGTTGCTCCGTGCTTTACGGAGTCCACGGAATAACCATGGAAGCATCCACAAGACTTGACCGGAGAAACTTCCTGATGGAACTGTGAATTACTGGAAAAGTCTCTTATAAAACGGCCAGGTCCCTCGGTGCCGGGGGTGCTGTTGATCTTCAATAATTATATTTCTCTTCTCAATCTAATCCAGAACCTGCAAGCCAGTTCGATCCTTTCCTTCAATTCTCACAACATGAAGTCTTTCGCTCCCATCTCTGTCCTTTCGCTCGCACTCGCTGGTCTGAGTAGCGCAGCCTCTCTTCCTACCAAGACTCTTTCCAAGCGTGCCGATTTCTGCGACCAGTATGCATCCGTTGAGACCGGCAGCTATATCGTCTACAACAACCTCTGGGGCCAGAGCTACGACACTTCCGGCAAGCAGTGCACCGGTGTGGACTCCCTGAGCGGTTCCAACATTGCCTGGCACTCCTCATGGACCTGGGCCGGTACCGCCAACCAGGTCAAGAGCTACGCCAACATTGCTCTGCAATTCACCGCGAAGCAACTGAGTGCTGTCAGCAGCATCAAGTCCAACTTCGACTGGTCGTAAGTTGAACGTGACCCCGTGTTGTATACATAGACGAGTATTAATGACATCATGCGAATAGTTACTCTACAACCAACATCGTGGCCGACGTCGCCTATGATATGTTCCTCAGTTCCACCGCTGATGGCGACAATGAGTACGAGATCATGGTCTGGCTTGCAGCTATTGGTGGTGCCGGACCTATCTCCTCGACTGGCTCTCCTATTGCTACAACCACCATCAACGGTGTTGAGTGGAAGTTGTACAAGGGCCCCAACGGTAGCATGACTGTTTACAGCTTCGTCGCTCCCTCTTCTACGACCAGCTTCTCTGGTGATATGATGGAGTTCTTCACCTATCTCATCAACAACCAGGGTCTGGACAAGAGCCTCTACCTCATCGATGTGCAGGCTGGTACTGAGCCCTTCACTGGCAGCGCCGACTTCAAGGTCTCCTCTTACTCCGCCACTGTGGCATAAATTGGCGAAGGTACCGTACCATCAGAGGATCGGACCATTTTGAGTAGATAGTCAACATGAATCGATCTGGAATCCATTCTGTAGCATCTCCGATTGTCTTTCATCTGTATGTACTCGTAAAAAAATAGATCATCAAACCATGGACGCGTGTCGTATCGGTTCCAAACAACCTAAAAGCTCGCATGAGCCATTAGTGCCATACTTTGTACTTCATAGAAGCGGCCTTCAGGAGTAATTGTTTCATGTTTCAGTTTGCGCCGTGCCCAGACTAGTCGCTGGGCCCCAACGGTTACTCTCCTGAAACGAAAAGCCAGCTCATTGTGGGACAAGGCCATGTTTCACCATTCATGTCGTTCGTTGGCCCCCAGACCATCGTAGTGTCAAGTCATGTGCCCTGTGGAGTTATAGCTACTGGATTTGTTCTGCATGCTCCATTCTGATGATCTGGCGAAATCCGACTTTGTACATTCAACCGAAACGTCTATCGCTTCACAGAACTCTTCCTCGCGCGCATGTAAAAATGCCGCAGCATTATTTATGCCACGTTGTGCTTCTCATCAGATGTCATTTCTTGCCATGGAATGAGGATCGAGTGTCTTGTGGACCCAGAACTTGTAGGATCGCGTTGGGACTTGGAGGGCGCGTATTTGTTGCTAAGAATAACAAAAATCGTGCTATTCATAGACTCACTTCACTTGACAGCTGGGTTTAGGATATATTTAGTAGCGCTAGATGAGGGTCTCTAGAAGGTGATGACACTCAAAGCGCGTCGCGGGGGTGAAGCAATTGCTGTAAGCGCTGGGAGCAGAGAAGGGCGCTTATATACGTGCCAGCCATCTCATCCGAAAATAGGACAGCGGTTGCTTTTTTTAGGCCTGTAGCCCTAAGATGCATGATGAAATGATTGTCGGAACATTGCATGCATTGCTAGATGCATTTGTTAGATGCATCGATAGCGTGGGAACATCACGAAGACGAGTGGCGGGGGAAATTCGATATATCGAATACTGACTCCGACTGAATGCACTCAAATCAAGGCAGAAAATCGACTGCCCTTATGCGAGATGGCTGAACTATTTCGCTACGTACCACGGTCGAGAATTATTTGAACCTACTTCCTCTTCCCCCTTTGATGTGTCTGATCGCGTTGTCATCTGGTATGTCCGACTTTGTTAATGTTGGTCCCCTCGAACACGCTTCACGACCCACTACTCGTGGCGCGCCGTGTGACAGGGGTCATTTGGCATGGAGTCCGAGCAGGGATCTCCAAAGTGCGAAAGGGTGGGGGAATTTGCACGGACTTGATCTTCTACGGTCGGAACCTGTCAGTTTTTTTTATCGTCAGTAATTGGGTATTAATGGGGACTTGAGGGCGCCAAGTTGAAACTTGGGTTGCCACATAGTTCTACGAGGCTATACATAGGTTACTTGTACTGTACAGTAGTTCTTCTCTAGTTTCGGATCCTCGTACGACGTAGGCACGATTCGCCTATGAAGTTGCCATTATGTCTACAGCTGAAACCAATTCCTCCTTATTCAATTGGGTTGGGGCCGAGGGCTTTCATGCCTTGGTTGCCCTTCTTCCTGGAGAGGGTGATGCAACCACCTTGATGGGGCAAATCGTGAGCAAATGAGTAGGATGGGATAGGAAAGGATAGAAGATACAATTGTAAAAGCAATAGATTGTGAAGAAGGTTCTAAGCTAGGTGCTCTCTACCGACCGTGTCTCGAGCCATCCATTAGATATTTCAGGGTAGGACATGGTGGAATCTGACCTGGCATGTTCCCCCCGCGTCTCGCACAGGAGATATGAGACGGTCGCGAGTTTCATGGATGATCTAAAGTACGTAGATGATATCCATTAAGTTAGAGGCTGGGCAATGAGCATCAGTTCCCTAGCACATTAAAGGATATCGCGGACACTAGGGGAAGAAAAACCTAATGGATTGATATTGATTGGGAAGGCTGGGTTCCACTGCGGGCGTTCAGTGGGCCTAGCGTTGATCTCCTCGCAGACTGGTGGAGACTTGTCAGCGAGTAGCTGGGTTTATGATCGTCTACTTGAGCTCATTGAAGCGCTGAAGTACTTTGGGGTGGCGACGGAGGATGCTATTCTTAGAGAACCTGGGGCTATTTCATATGCATAAACAGGTACGCGAAAGGAAATGAATTGGCCAAATTACGAACAGATGGCTGGGAAGATGGCAATATAGTAGATAGAAGCGTTCAATACTATGTGGGAGGCAAATACCAATGTAATACTTACCCAAAAAAGTGATGAATCTAGGGATAGGGGAGAGCACAGACAAGGTCTGATAGACAGCAATAGTACAGTACATACCCGACAGACCATCAATCGTTTGACTTTCTTTTTTGCAGGGCAATAGGTATTCAGGTCTGTGTAAATCCCCTTCTCCACTACATTCCTCGACAAATCATGGCCATTGCCCCCTCCCATACTCCCGGCGCGCGCGCGACAAAGGTTTGAGCATCTCAGATCCAACTATGCAGGCTTGCTCCAGCTCCTCCGCGACCCCCCTGCCCCATCCTGCCCTCCTTCAGGGACTGTGACTGGCTCAATAAGCCTTGCAGCTTTCTCGCCAGCCGCCTTCTGGCGCATACCGGAGCTATTTGTAGTCAAGTATTTCCCACTCGTTGGATTCTTCACGGGATTCATCCGCATGCTCAACGTCGTCACCACACTCTCCTTTCCCTTTTATTAATTATTGTCTTTTCTATCGCCCCGGTCGCTCTCTCAAATCATCAATTTACTCTATAAAATCCACTCGATTCAATAATTCATTCAAGACAGCATCTGCTCGTTTCCCAATCTATTGCCATAGTACAGCGGACTGTCTCTCGGCTCAAATTCTCCGCTTCGGCAGGTCTCAGTCTTTCTGGAGAATCCTACAGTTAGGGCTATCGATAAGAGGGTTGACACGACAACCTTTTTCTATCCTTACAGCAACATTCTTTTTTAACTACATTGCTCCATCCTGCTGGTCAGGAATTCCCTGCTATTTCATCTACATTATTCTGTGTTCTTTAGTCGACGTTATTTCTTCCAGATTTTGCCTTTTGCTTCGCCTTTGATTCAACAGCGATATTTGTCGACAACAAGTTTATTGTGTTTTATTGTCCTTTTTGTCCTGGCTCAAGAATAAACGGGCTTTGTGACGAACTATTAGAGACATTTGCTTGGTTTTACTACAAACGTCAAACCACTTGATACCCTCTCGTCCCATCATATCGCTCACTTGCGTTTTCATTTTCTACATCAGTCCTTCACACCACCTTCCAACTTCATATCAATCATGAATCAATCTTCAATGCAAGCCTCTACGGCGCTCAATCGAGCAGCCCTCGACGAGTTCATCACCCAAAGAGTCTCTCGAGAGATGGTGACACACCTGGCTCGTCAGGCTGCCCGGGTCATTCGCTGTGAGGCCCATGTGACCAACACCGTCAACCAACATGGTCAACCTACACCTCCCTCGACTCCTCCAATGGAGAGTGCCGACTCCCTGCCGCCGCTACCATCTATCGAATCATTCATCGCTTCCCTTGTCGCCCGTTCTCAGGTCCAAGTGCCGACTCTCATGAGCTCCCTCGTGTATCTAGGACGTCTGCAGGCTCGCCTTCCCCCCGTCGCCAAGGGTATGCGATGCACTGTTCACAGGATATTCCTCGCCTCTCTTATCCTCGCCGCCAAGAACCTCAACGATTCCAGCCCCAAGAACAAGCACTGGGCTCGTTACACTGCCGTGAAGGGATATGATGGATTCGGCTTCTCCTTGCCCGAAGTTAACTTGATGGAACGTCAGCTACTCTTCCTTTTGGATTGGGAAACCCGTGTGACCGAGGATGATCTATTTATCCACCTTGAACCATTCCTCGCCCCTATACGCCATCGTATGCAGATTCAGCACCGTGAGCAGATGGCTCAGGAAGAACAACAGCGAAAGCAGCAGCAGCAGCACCGTGAATGGTATGTATACCATACCCTTTCAAATACCATTATGATTTACTAATTTTCTCTCTTCAGGCGACGTCTTCATGCTTCAGCGGATCTGCTGGCTAGCCGCCTCCGTCGCCAAAAGTTGGAAGCCCGTGGTGAAAGTCGTCGTGGTATCGACCCATCTTTCCGTCGATTGCCCAGCCATGTTTCATGCCCCAACATCCACAAACAGAACAATTCGCCTCAAGCCCCAGTCGATAGCGAATACCACAATGATCTCAACCGTCACCGCACTCCTTCTCATCGGACTGGACGCTCGACTTCGCCTCCATCCATCCGCGATGTCCCCGCTCTATCACACGCCGAGACATTCAATTCCTTATGCTCTCGATCATCTAGCATTGCACCCAGCTCCCGCGGAACCCCGGCCAGCCTCAGTACATGCTCATCTCACGGAAACGACGATGTCACGGTCAGCGACTCCAACACCAGCCCTTCTTGCTCCCTGACCCAAAGCTATGTCAACGTTGGTTTCGATTCCAAGCAGCCGTTTGAGCCCGTCCGTCAGCCAAGCAAGAAAATGAAAGTCGGTGGACATCACCACAGCACTGGCTTTGTTGCAAGATTCATCGCATCTGCGACCGGCTCTTACATGGGAGGACGCATGAGCCGACCACACTCATAATCGAGCTGGTCTCGTTCCATCTCGTTTCTACTACTACCACCTATTTCATTTTACTCTTCTGATTCCCCTTACACCTTTTGTTGCTTCCTGGCAAAAAGCAGTTATCTTTCATATCTATCTTCTTTGATAATACCCTTCGTTTACGCCACCGAGTCTCGATCTTCCAGATGCTTCAAGCATCTTTTTTACAACATACTACTTTTTTCTTACACTCTTTGCTCTCGCATTTGGGATCGGTATCGGCGTTTCTTTCTAGTGTGGTCTACATATCTTCCATCTTTGGTCTTATGGTCACATTCTGTGTTTGCATTTGGGATCATGGGTTAGGCTCGGATCGGATGTCTAGACGTTTATTGATGTATCTTACGGGTGTATTTATCCTTTTTACACATGGTACCGGCGTTGACAGTACTCATAATCAAATTACATACAACTGAAATTCCATCCCTTTCATTTGAATCTCTCAAACTCAATAAGCCTCTGTATATGCAGATCATTACCCTGGCGAGATAACTCGCATGGCGGGGAACGCGGCATGATCAAGCCGACTCGAGATGTTCAGAGCGAGGCCCAACCTCCAACTTGACAATTTGCTCAATTTGAGTTTCGTCATGCTTGGCGTATGCAACTTTGTGCACTGTATACCATGGTCTTTGGAACAGGCTGTCCAGGGCTTCCAGTGATCGTCCCGTAGTGTCCTAGTCATTGTAGATTGTGAGCATTCATTCCATCTTGCTTCGCGGGGTTACGGAAGTCATAGATCTTGCGGATCAGCAATCATACCGGCATAGCGAAGTAAACATAAATCAAAGACATCAGGCATATACAGATGAAAAACAAAAAGGCGCCCCATTTCTCGCTGGCAGCAAGGAGACTTGGCATAGCCCGAGAGCAGCCGAAGTAGAAAGCCCAGTGAAAGCCCATGGCAATAGACATATTGAAGGATCTTATTTTCGTTGGAAAGATTTCCGATCCAATCAAATAGGGAATGCTAAACCAGCCAATACTCCACGCCACGGCATGCAAGAAAATAGCCACGATGGCTGCTGTAGATGCCCTTGATACGTTTTGATTGTCTTCAATTTCCTCTACGCTCATGTCTTTTGTTCCACCCAGGTAGCCACCCACATATGCCAGGGTAGCAATTTGTAGCACGATCCCAGTAAGCAAGGAACGACGGCGTCCAATAAAGTCCACAATAAACAATGCGAAGGCCAACGTGCTGACGAATTTGACTACACCATAGATGCCCGTTGCCAAAAACTTCGCCTCATCACCCTTGATTCCCAGATAGCCGAAGATGGTGGGTGAGTATTGCGTGATGGCATTAGCTCCAGACCATTGCGAGAAAAGCGTTGCCATGAATATCAGGAAAAATCGACGACGGTTCTCGACGGGGACTAATGTTTCTTTGAGAAGATCCCATTGACTTGAATTTCCGACCGACTCGGTTTCATGCAGAATTCTTGCGTCCATCATGGAAACCTCGGCTACTAGAGCTGGATGATCGATAGGGAGATGGCGCAGCTTTGAAATGGTGTAGATTGCTCGCTCGCGCTGTCCTTTGTACAAGAGCCAACGTGGTGACTCTGGACAAAGGAAAATACCAGAACCCCATATCACAGCTGGGAGTAACTGCAACAGGGTAGGTAACATCCACTGTTTGTCTGACCCAGCATATGCGTTCGTGATGCCATAATTGATGAAGAAGCCGAAGACAACGCCTAGTTGTTGGCATGCTGCATATTGAAGAGTCAAGAGACCTCGAATGGCTTTTGGGGCAATCTAAATGAAGTTCATAAATAATTTCCTTATCGAGAAGATGAAATATAGCGAACAAGAATATGCATACCTCTGCAATATACATCGGCGGAATGACAGTGGTGGCACCAATTCCAATTCCAGAAATGAATCTCGAGGCATATAGCCCCGAAAGATTACCTCCATTGAGTCCCTGTCCAAGTACGCCTGCAATATAGATGATTGTTGCCAAAGTCAAAGCCCATCGTCTTCCCAATCGATCAGTAATCGGAAGGCACTGATAAATGTTAGCTATAATGGTGTATCAATTCTCCATTGCTATAGCGGATTGCCTACTCCAAAACATCCAAAAACTGCCCCAGCAGTAGCAATTGAAACAATCCATCCCTTTGTATTGGCGTATTCTGCATCTGATTGCCGATCAAGTCCAAAAACTTTCATGAAATGAGACTGGACTACTATAGAGGCAATGTTTCCTTTTCCCTTCAAAGTCAGATACCAGCCATTCACAAGATCATCAGTTCATCATACCTTCATCGAAGCCTTTTGCTACACCTGGAAAAGCGAAAACCAAGGTACACATAACCACATACCAGTTAAAGATTCCTTTTGGTGAATCTTTAATTGCTTGTTTCGTGTCCGCAATGAGACCCATTGTTGCTTTGGTCGAATTTTCAGATGAGCACAAGCCAACTTCTTCATAAATCCTGATCCAAAAGACTTTCCAGAGCACTACATACATGCCCCTATTTACAAGAAGCTATGGCCAATTACTTTGCTACTGGAATAAGCGGGGAATCCGGGGCTCCGCAAGTCATCGGAAAATACCCGATGACATGGTCATGGATGGAAGCGATGTTAAAGAAGCTGCCAATTCCTCCAGCCGATCTTCCCTCAGCTTCGCTACGGATATCACCCACAGCCTCCAGCATGAACTTCTATCCAACTCCACCTGTCATCCAGGCCGAGGTCTACGTTCAAATCCCCGCTTCTCTACGGTGCAGCGGACAACCGACCGAATGGCGTGGTGGATCTGCAAATCCTCCATCGGACATTTTCCTAGAGGGTCCGACGTGGACGAGCAGTGGTGATCTTTACGTGACGGATATTCCTTACGGGCGAATTCTCAAGATTGACCCACTAAAGCAAGTCACGGAATGCGTGCGATACGACGGTGAGCCGAATGGCCTTGCTCTGCGCGATGATGGATGTATGCTCGTTGCGGACTACAAGCAGGTTAGTGCTTCTGGTGACTTTCTCATTCATGGTACGGTGTCTAATATGCTATAGGGCATCCTCTCATTTGATCCCCGGACAAATGAAATTTCGTCTTTCTTGACCCGTCGGAATCTTGAGCGTTTCAAAGGTCCTAATGATTTGGTCGTATCATCTCGAGGCGACCTTTTCTTCACCGACCAAGGGCAAACTGGCATGACCGATCAGACTGGTCGTGTCTATCGACTAACAAAAGATGGAAAATTGGACTGCCTAGTCGACAATGGTGTCTCTCCGAATGGCATTGTATTGTCACCAGACGAAAGGTCTCTATTTGTGGCAATGACTCGCTCGAACGCAGTTTGGAGATTACCACTCAATGCCGATGGAAGTACGACTAAAGCTGGCTTGTTCTTTCAATCCTTCGGCTGTGCTGGTCCAGATGGTGTTGCGATGGATGAAGAAGGTAGCCTGTTCATTTGCCATCCTAGTCTCGGGTCTGTTTTCGTGGTCGACTCCGAGGGCGTTCCCAAAGCGAGAATTGTCACAGCCCCCGAAGGAGGTAAGAATTTGACAAACTGCACATTTGGAGGGGAGGATGGAAAAACTATCTTCATTACAGATAGTATGAAAGGCATCATTCAATGCGTGAGGTGGCATTGCAAGGGCTCCAATATTAGTACATTAGTGTAGGCTGAATTTGAGGCCACTTTCTGACTGCTTTGACCTATTCTACCACCCATCTTAATAAAAATACCACTTTTAGATTCTATTACGATTTCCAAGGCTTTGATGTGGTAGAAAGAACGGTAGTTTCAAACTAATGTTACCGCACTCTCTAATCCGATAGATGAGACTCTCATCTCGGATACTAATTGGGAGTTGGGTAACGCTATGAACGGAAAGTTGAACAATATATTGTGTATTTCTAGTTTCTCGTCAAGTATGAATACAAATTATCAACCGCAGCCAGTGCACTCGCAGTTTGCGCTCGCGTGGTAGCAGCGCCGATGTGAGGCGTCGAGATAACATTCAAGTTCTCCCAGAGTGCTCCGTAATTCTCCTTGCTCGGGGGTTCTTGTTCATGACAGTCCAACCCAGCACCCCAAAGATGACCCTCAGCAAGAGTCTTCCCAAGATCGGCCTCATTGATGATTCCACCTCTGGCGGCATTGATGAGGATTGCATCCGATTTCATCATACGCATTTCCTTATACGAGATCATGCCACGCGTCTCATTCGTGAGAGGCACATGAATAGACAGAACATCGGCTCTTTTGAACACCTCATTAACATCGTTAACTCTATAGTGCGCAATGTGTGGCCATGCATCGTCAGGCATGAAGACGTCGTAGGCAACTACATCAGCGTCGAAGGCGCCACGAAATATTTCTGCCACGGTACGCCCGATGTTTCCCATGCCAATGATACCAAGTGTCTTCTTATAAAGTGTAAGACCGTTGCATGTTTCCTTTGGAACGGGCTTTGCCATCTGACGGGTTGTGATTGATCGAATGTCCCGCGCCAAAGCCATCGCCAAGGCAAGCACCAGTTCAGCCACATCTCGAGCATTGGCACCGGGGGTGTTGCATATCTTGATACCACGCTGAGAGCAGGCATCTTGGTCGATTTTATCAATGCCAACCCCGTGCTTGCCAATGGCGACGAGGTTGGGGCAGCTGGCTATATCTTCCGCCGTCAAGTACGAGCCTCTGATGAGAAGAGCGGTGGCTTTCTGTCGCCATTCTGAGAATCCGTCATCACCAGGAGTAATGACATTGAAAAGTGTCTTTGCGTGAGCCAGTGCTTGTGGATTCCAAGAATCAAGGATGTAGACAGTTGGCTTCGAGGGAGTACAGCTAGTCGCAGAGACATCGTCATCGTGAACACTTGTGGGCGGCATTTTTGAAATCAATGTAAAGCCTCCAATGTGAGGACGCAGATCCAAAGCAAACTGTAGCAGATAGTGCGCCACTTTTATCTTCAAGATTTAGTTCAGCAATGACTCAATAAGAGTTGTGATGTCCCGAGATGCATCGGATTTGGGCCGCCGGAAAATCTCCGACAGGCCAACATCGGGACCCATTCATACCTAGTGTCACAAGGCACCCTGAATTAATGATCGCAGCCCATCGGGAACAATGATCGGTAAATTATTGATCAGATTTCCCGGTATCGTCACGGCACTGGTCGCATTGGAGAGATCCCAAAGTGTACGCCGGAATCCCTTTAGCCCAGAGAAGCGTTCACCTAACAGTGTTAGAAGCGTAGTACATTTGTTCACAATTTGCTGATCTCGACATATTTGAGGAAATCTGTCTCGGAGACAAAGAATGACGATTCCGGCAGCGAAAATATCGAAGGCTTCAACAGTACCTCCGATGTAATTATCAAGTTCGGACTGTCGGTAAGCTTCTTGTATATACTCGACACAACTTTCTAAAAAGTCACTTTCTATCGTCGCAGGACTGCAGATTAAACTCTGACTAGTGGAACTTGCTCTTTTCGTCTTTAAAATTTCCACTATAGCTCTGCACTTTAACTGCAAGGTGTGAATCGCTGGAACTCTGTGCGCATGCTCGCGTGCAATATCTCTCCAATCAGCGAAGTTGTTATAGTGGAACACCAAGCTTTCTGAAGGGCAATTTTTTATGCCAGATATCAGTCTGGCATGCATTACGGACCGAAGAGCTAAGCGGTGTTCATCAGATGGGCTGCTCAAATAGTCATCTGGTGGCTTTCAAAGAGTCAGAATATTCGAACAGTGATGCTCAGTATACGTTGGAACCCACCGGAACCGTGATATCATCATCTTCGATGCTAAAAGGACGGTCCATTATAGCACTGATGTTTCTAACCAATGTAAGCTGTTGGCTTGTGCCTTGGCGCAACTTTGGCGAGGGTGTGTGGAGTAAGTCAACATACCGATCCAGAGTATACAGATCCCAAAAGATATTATATTTTGCAATCAGAGCATCTGGGTACTCGGAAATGCCCGTATTTGGTTTCGAAGCTTTTTGAAATCCAAACGCGATTGCCTTCTTCATTGCCAGTCCAACCAAATGCCATGTTGAGCCTCCAAGAGGGCTATGCATAGAAAACAAAACCATCGATATCATGCAGCTTAGTATGTTGACATTGCTTTCAGATTGCGCGATTGTGCTGAAGAGTCTCACTGCAGCAGCGTGAATACTGCAAGCTAAGCCTTGAAGGCTCGCCGATTGCGGAGAGACCAGCATACCCGTAGCTATAGCTAGATAGAAGTTGAAAAGTCGAGCAGGTCTTGCTATAAATGCTCGGCTATGCGAAGATCCAGATTCCGCAAAGAATTCCTCCAGGTCTTCCCAAAGATGAGTGGAGTTGATGTGCAGAAACCGTATGCCTTCCGTGTCGAGAAAACGAGACACAAATGGCGTAACCAGAGGCCGTTTCAGCGAAAAAGATTGATCCGCCATACCCCCAACAACCTGTTGAAGGGCGTCAATTCGTGATTCGATTGGATTAGCTCCTGTGATAGCGAGAGCTGCCCGTAGCATTCGCCCAGTCGCAAGCTCCTGAGGGTCCTCATCCCGTTCATTGCGCGGTTCGGCCATGGCGCTACGTGACAAAAAGCCAATTTCACCCATTGCAGCTTCAACTGTATGCTCTGTGGTCTCTTGTTCTTTCTCATGGCCTGCCTTTTCCGAAGATTGAACCGGAACGGTCTCGAGTTGCGCTGCGTTGGAGTCATCAGCCTGGCGTGTCCGCTTGTGACGGAGCTGCTTCTGCAGACTTTCACGCTTTTTCTTTAAAGTGTTCACATAACTTTACAAGGTGAGTCTTATCTTAGTAGCCATGGTCACAAAAGATAGAGGGACTAGGTAGCTGTAAATCTTACCTAGGCACAGCACTGTGAGACAAATTCCCACCAACGTTTGTGATTGGCTCAACATCAAATCTCCGAGTAATACACTCTTGGCCCACGTTTTTACAGGCTGAACATGCAGGGAGGTTTCTATCGCACTGCACAACCGTTAATCACAAACGATGAGGCAAGGGACGGCAGGAAATGCCCGAGACATCGTGGTGGGGCCCGTGAGGGATTTCAGACCTTCTGTTTGCGCTTCCAACATCTTTCGCATGCCTTACCGCGTTGCCTTGGGGTGGCTGGGGAGCCTATCCCAGCAATATCTCTTTCCCGACGCATTATGCTGCAGCATTGGGGTTGTTGTGGAGGAGAGAAAGGCGGGGGATTGCACGGCGGAGAATGTCCGACGTCAAAATATCTTGGCGTTGTTTGCCTTTCGGCTAACATGATCTTGAATGTTGAATATTGATTTATATGCTGGTACCTCGCTAAAACCCAGTTGTGAGAAGCTAAGCAAATTCCAAAGCAGGTCAAGCTTCTCTAAGACGGACGACATCATTTGTGATAACATGTGGGATACCCATATCCATTGCCTAGACCCCGTGCGTTATCCCTTCAAACCCACCCGGTCATACACGCCTTCGCCTGCCCCTTTGGAGGAGTTGGTGAAAAGTACGATCGCCAAAAATATCGTGCTAGTTCAAGCTTCAGTTGAAGACGGACACTCTGCACTCATTGGTAATCTCGACCGTATCCGGACTGAGTACCCAGAAATATCTGTACGCGGCATCATTTCCCTGGATGAAGACTGGGACACTTTGACAAATGCAAATTTAGACACTCTCCATGAACTTGGAGTACGATATGGGCGTATTCATGGGACGTTGGGTAGTAATCTTACCGACATCGCAGATCTGAGGAACACAATCAAGACGTTTGCTTGTTCTTACGTTGCTCAGAAACTGGGCTGGGGAGTCTCAGCACAGTTACCTTTCACAACCTGGCTATTGCTGAAATCGTTTTTGTGCGAGGACCCCGAGGTGTTTCAATTACCAATTATCATCGACCATGTTGGTTCCTCATCGCCTGAGCTTATTGAGAGCTCTAACTTCGAAGACTTTATCACATTACTCCAACGCCGCAACACATATGTCAAGATCTCATCGCTCTATCGACGTGACAAATCAATCTCAAAGATGAAGCCCATTATCCAAAAGCTTGCCACCTGTGCACCTGCTTCGTTGCTTTGGGGAAGTGACTGGCCCCATGTAAATAGTTCCTATCGGGGTAATGATCCACCACCGATATCAGAAGCGGTGGATGCTAGGAAAGAGCTTCTTACTATTCAAAGCTGGCTCTCAAAAGAGCAATTTACGGCAATGCTGGTTGATAATCCCAAGCGGATTTTTGGTAATTAGAAAGATTTTGACATAGACTTGAACGAAATGGTAGATATCATGTGCTATGAATTCAATGATAACCATTTCGTGCTACTACTTTGGTTGTAGCTATGTATACTGAAACCCGACGACTGCTTTGATACGTAATAGAAATGCAATCTATAAGCGAGAAAAGGAAAATGAAAAGAAAATGGGATAAAATGAAGAAAAAAAAAGAAAGAGATTAGGGCATCAGGGTAATGGAATTTCACAAGTTGATCTATGGTACACTAACAAAATTCCACCTTTGCCTGCGACGTGGCAAGGCAAAGCTAAACAGATGAAGCCTTTGGAGCCCCGTGGGGGTCACGGCTTAGGAATGTCGGCAATGTGTTGATTGGCTGTCGGTGATTCCCCGATAGGTCAAGCTTGTGGAGAAAAATGAGGAGGGTTGGGGTCTGGGGAAGAAAAGACTTCCTTCGACGGCATATAAAAGACATCGTCGAACTACTATATGCCAATGGATCTTTTGATATTTTATCTTTACTGTTCTTGTCATTCTTTCATTAGTGACCTGTTACGGCATTATTTGAATCACCAAGCCCCTATCTGCCATGGCCAACACAGAGTCCTTGCCAGTAGCGACTTCAGACGATCGAGATGGCAAATCAGTATCCAAAGATATCTGGGTTGAGAACTCTCAAGAGACTCGCTCAGATGATGTGATGAGTGTATTTCTATCATATGACCCAGAATTTCGTCGCCAGGTTGAAAAGCAGCTTCTCCGAAAAATCGACACTCGGATTCTTCCACTGATTGTGCTCATTTACTTGTTCAATTACCTTGACCGCAATTCAATCACTCAAGCTCGACTTTATGGACTAGAAGAGGATACTGGTCTCAAAGGCGCAGAATATCAAACTGCGATATCTATCTTCTCTGCTGGATATATCCTAATGCAGCTCCCTGCAACGATTCTCATGACAAAACTGCGACCATCTATTTTCCTTGTAAGTATCAAGTCACGACTACTTCATTCTTCTCCCAGTCCTTGGGAAAGTTTCCCCTATTTTGAATTCCTAATAGTCTCTAACAAGGTTTTCCTAGCCTTGCTGTATCATCCTGTGGGCTATAGTAAGCGGTTGCACATCCGCGGTCCACAACACGCCTGGATTGCTGATGGTTCGCTTTTTTCTCGGATTTGTGGAAGCTCCATTTTTCCCTGGCGCTGTGTATTTCCTAAGCTGTTGGTACACAAAACGTGAAATCGGAGTCCGGATGGCTCTTCTGATCTGTGGGATCCTCCTCTCGAATGCCTTTGCCGGTTTGATCTCAGCCGGAATCCTCAGTGGTATGGGTGGCGTTGCCAACTTAGAAGCGTGGCGATGGCTGTTTATCCTTGAAGGGCTTGCCACTGTTGTACTTGGGACGATCGCACTTTTCGTGCTTCCTGATTTTCCTGGTACGACGAAGTGGCTGAGTGACGCTGAAAAAATAATTGCGCGGGGTCGCTTGGCAGTTGATGCTGGAAGTGATTCTCTACTTGACGCCGAAGAGGTTCCTGTGCTGCGTGGTATAATGTGGGCAGCTAAGGATATCCGAACCTGGATTTTTGCGGGTCTGCAGATGTCGACAACGGCATCAATCTCATACTCGCATTTCTTCCCTACCCTGATCCAACAGCTTGGTTTCAAGAACAATACCATAGTGCTTCTTCTGACTTCGCCGCCATACCTTCTCGCCTTTTTTTGGTCTCTCTCCTGGGCCTGGTTTGCGGACCGAAATCAAATTCGCTCAATTCCAGCGGGCTCATCTCAATGCCTTGCAATTGTTGGTACAATACTTCTCATTGCCGTGACAGGTCCTCTATGGGCTCGATATGGTTTCACTTTCCTTGTTTGCTGCGGAACTTTTGGTGTTTACTCGACCACGTATGCCTGGCTATCATCAACAATAACTCAACCGCCCGTCAAGCGAGCCGTGGCAATTGGCTTAGCCAACACATGTGCGAACACAGCCTCACTATTTGCCAATTATTTCTGGCTTGATCAGTACGAGCCAATGTATCGCCAATCTTGGGGCTGCTTGCTAGCATTTCAAGTCCTGGGACTATCCTGCATTCTCACTCTACGATTCTTGCTACGTCGTGAAAACGCGAAGTTCGATTCCATAGTGTCTGAGGCGAATGCGGAAGACCCGGTTTTCATGTCCCATCTGGACGACGAGGCACGAATGGCCGTTCAGAACAACTTTAGATATATTATCTAAAAGCTCCAAAGCAGCTACTCTACATAGTCAATTCCATAACATTCAAATATGCCGTCGTATGCCACTAAATTAATAGCCAAAAGTGGAAATTGATCTACTCTATATAGAACCTAATTAGGACATGTTTGTACTGTTTGTGACCTATCACATGACATCCTTGTAAAGCATCACCCGAACCCCGGGCTTCTTCTTTTCATCATCAAATATGCTGTACTCATGTTGTGCGATGATCTCGATCTTCTGGAGTTCATTTTGAATTTCGAAAATGTAAATCCTACTACTCCGAATCTTAATGGACGAAACTCAAGGCCGCACTTTCACTTAATCATTTGCATAGCTTATCACAATGGCAGCTCGTTCGCCAACCGGTGACATATCTCAATTTGACGAGACATGCCACGGTCCATTACCAAAATTACCTGCATGTCGCTTCTGCCATGGAAGGAAAGCAAAGGTATGAAATCCCCGTTTCCTCGGGTCTGTTTTAATTCTACCTGGTTACGATCTAACACGACAAGTAGTGCGACAACAACCGGCCAAAATGCTCGCTGTGTGTCAAACACGGCGAAGAATGCATGACTCTAGCAGTAGAGGATAGTGAGCCTATTGCCAGAGAGTATGTATTATTCGAGTTATCGTTTCCCTTCTTTTCTTTTTTATTCACTTTTTTTTTTTTTTCCCTTTCAAAGCCCAGGATGTTGAGTGGATTTTTAGATACATTGGGAACCTAGAGCAGGAAATTAGAGACCTGGAAGCTGAACTCGAAGCATCTGGATCAGTCAACTCTCCAAGCACTCCACCACCAACCAACAGAGATGCACCAGTTCCGGAATATTTGGATTCCGACGGCTCTCGAAGAGCCACCTCTTTGTCTAAGAGAAAAAGACAATCACCCGATTTTGTTGAGGGTGGTGGCATCAGGTGAATTCGTTTTCCTTTACCGGGGTTTTAATTTTCTAATTGTGATTCAATAGCTTTATGAGACATCTCTTTGCAGACTCTGGCTGGCGTGAACATGACCCAACCCTCCTTCGGAATTTATCACGAGGCTCTGGCCCCGTCGGTACTGGCGTCAAGCCAAACGCTTTACCCTCGGCCCAAGAGGCAAGAGATATCTTCAATAGATAGTAAGTGATTATATGTCCATGGGCCTTCAAACAGTTTGCCTGCGAGTCTAACTACGCCCAGCGTCAATGGATCCCACATTCAACGACCCTTCTTTCTACGAAGCGACCTCGAGAAACTCTATGCCAGAGTCTTCTCGGAAGCAGAAGGCTCCTCAGACATGAACCTAGGGTCCAAAGATTCTCATGATTTATTCCGCACCTTCATGATTCTTGCTATTGGATCTGTCACTTCTTATCGCAACGGGGCTACTCTGCATCACCCATACGGATACTATGTTTCTGCCATGAAATATCTGGACGACAGCTTCCTTGCAAGAGGGCTCGAGTCTATTCAGGATCTTCTGTTCATCGGGAGGTTTGCGATATATTATCACATCGGTATTTCAGCCCGTTCCATATCTATAATCTCATCAAACTTACAAGCATCCTATTTCCAGGAACCTCAATCTGGGAAATTACTAGATTATGCGTGAGGATGTGCATAGAACAAAGTCTCCATCGATATCCTCATTCAAAATCTCATGCTGGTCTCTTACATGAACAGCTTCAACGAAGGGTCTTTTGGGAGTGCTATATGATTGATAGATACAGCTCTATTACCCTGGATCGCCCTTTTGCTATCCCAGACACAGCAATCCAAGTTGGCTTTCCAGCAGATGCAGATGATGAAGAGATCGAAGCGGCAGAAAGATCCGGATCCTTCCCAGATTTGGATTCATACTGTACCGCATCCTCTATTACCTCTCCCCCCGAGACCCGAAACACAGAAATGTCTATATTCTTAGCTTGCCTCAGACTCAGGCAGATCACTTCCCAGATCCATGCCGAATTTGGAGGGAAAGCAATCGATTCTCATGCAGGAAAGAATATCGTAGCGCGGGGGCTAATCTATTCCAAGTTGGATTGTCTGCTTGATCAGCTCCGACAATGGCGTTGCTCTTCTCCTGTCTTTGACCATCCGCGATGCTTGTATGAGATGCAAGAATGGCATCAGCTTCTTTATCTGAGAGAACAGCTTTTGCTTATCAGAAAGGCTATCGATCTTGTTCCTAAAAGAAACAACTCCCCGCCTAGGGATCTTCTATCGCTATGCCTTCGCAGCGCAGTCGACGCAATTACAATTTTCTGTCGGCTTTTTCGAGACAGAAAAATTACATTCACAAGAAGCTACTTTCAAATGCTCTTCACTGCTGGTCTATCGGTCATGTATTGTCTGTCTGTGGTGAAAGACTTTGACCTCGAAACGGTTCTCACCGGGACTCAGAGTGTCAGAGCTTGTGAGGATGCATTAAAGCAGATGGTTGAAGACCTCCCCGATGCCAAGCACTATCTCGCAGTATATGAGGCCCTGAGCGCACACGTCGTGCGGAAATACACGTCTACAATCAATTTCCCGTCCGAATCACAGCCTGATTCTCGAACAGCAGAATCAGTCTTAAAGCAGCAGGGCTCTGAACTCTCAAGTGAATCTCTGTTGAGTGCTTATCAAGCGCCAGTTCTCACAGCTCCCGCATCTTCGTTTCACTCTACGCATCCGTCCCATAATTCACAATTTCTACAGGGTGGGCTGGATGTGATACCGATGATTAATAGTGCCACGCAAATGTACACACATGCCTCCGTCTCTGAAGGCTCAATTCTGTCTTTAGACATTTTCGGAGATGACGCATTATGGAATATGGAAGCAGGTCTAAGTGAATATGCTTGCGGCGACCCGCCAGCAAGTTTGTACTTAGAGAACTCCTTTGATGTACAATATCATATGTAGAGCTTTATTCTCAATAATACAATTGTAATTGCAAAACACTAATTCCTAGGCTTCTCAACCCGCTCGCTGATTTCCCCGTAGTTTTTGATAACCTGCTTCATTCCATTCTGGAGAATTGCGCCGTCTGCCGCACTAAGTGACCAGGTTGCACCCATTGAGAACCATCTCTCAAGTAAGTCAAGTCGCCCTCCGATACCACCAATTCCAACAGGCTTTCCGTGCTTGTTGGCAGCGCTGATGATCTTGGTAACCGAATTCAAGTAGAGGGGATCATCATACTTTCCTGGGATCCCCAGATCAGTGCACAAATCATTTGAGCCAACCAGAACACCATCAACACCATCCACGGCGAAAATCTCTTCTGCCAGATCAACGGCACCAGGTGTTTCGATCATAGGTATCAACATCGTTTGGGCATTCAAAGCCTCATTCTGCTTGAGAGTCGGAACGTGTTGGAAGTTGAATAAGGGTTGGTTGTTTGTACATCCTCGTGCACCCAGAGGGGCATACTTGGCATGATGTACGAGGTCCATGACTTCTTGAATGTTTTCAATATGAGGAATAACAACTGCTGCCGCACCAGCATCTAAAATGCGGCTGACATGCCAATGAGACTTAGATGGTGATCGGACCACAGGAGCAACGCCAACGTAGTTGCATGCGAGGATGAGTTGAGCCACGGAACGCATGTCCAACGCGGAGTGTTCCATGTCGATAAATACAGCATGGAAACCGGCCATCTTAGCCATCATCGCCATCTCATTGCTAGTAACGTGTTTGATAGATAAGAGCGGGGTGATTTGACCGTTCAAGATTCTCGTACGAAATGGATTCGAAACGGTAAGAGGTAATTCTCCAATAGAACCCATGATGGTTGAAAAGGCTTGGAAGAGCTAAGATGTTACAATAGAATATCTCGGAATGTAATAATGAAATCAAAAATCAAGAATAATCTAGCGTGAATCAAGGTGTTCTATTTATTGTTATATGACATTGTAGAATGTGGCGGATTTTCCCCGATGCTGACGGGAATTATCCGACAGCCGTCGCTGACTCCGACAACTTCGGAGCTCCGAAAAAGCCACTTGAAAGCAACTTGCCGATATCACAATTTCGCTCGGGACTTGATCTTTCGGCACCCCGCAGTTTAAAAATGATTTGAAGCTGCTGTGAGAGCCTAGATAGCTGATTTCCGAGGACTTAAACGGCAAAGTAGTCCATTCTGTTTAGCAAACCAGAACGATTCCACATACCACTCAGGCTCATCTGATGCCCACTCGATATCAAAATGGCGCAAGAGCTGAGGTATTAGTTTTCCCATTTCCATAATTGAGATATTTTTGCCAATGCAGGCTCGGGTCCCATATCCGAACTTTTTCATGAGTTAGGGGTTTACCCTTTGGCGAGAGCTGACATGAAGACTCACAGTCATATGATAACGATTCATAAGCTTCATATGCTCTTCGCTGGATTCTATCCATCTCTCGGGTCGAAATTCATCCGCATCGTCGCCAAATATTGTTTTGTCTCTATGAATGACCGCTGCATTTATTCCAACGATGGTACCTGCTCCAATATGAATTCCACTTATATTAGTACCTCCTTCAGGGACAACCCTTTCAAGAGGGAATGAAACGCCAGGGTGGCACCGCATTGCCTCTTTCATGACTGCTTGTCTGCAAACCATGAGCCATGCGTCTACTAGGCGAACGCAACTTGAAACTCACAAGTAAGGTAGTTCTAGACATTCTGCGTAAGTGATGTAGGGGGAAAGCTTCCCATCGTGATCAGCCTGATCCACTTCACCCTGGGCTTTAATGTAAACATTTCGATCGCGAACCAGATAGTAAACAATAGCGCGCAAGGAAATGGCAGTTGTGTCACTGCCAGCAAGTCTACACAGGCATGTCAATTTTTTTTTCCTTGCTTGGTTGCCAAGATCATCAAAGATCATACGGAACTTACAGATTGTTGCTCAGATGATTCATCATATCACGCTCAGATAACGGTTTACCCTTCTCCTCTTCTCTTCTGAGCCATGCTAGGAAGTCTGGGCGGTTGTCACGAGTCTCAGGAGGTAGTTGATCATAAGTATCAATACATTCCTGTGTGATCTGTATCCCTATCAGCTTTATATATGCTATCTTTCATGGGAAGGGCCAACTCACATCCACCATTGTCCGAAGTGGATCGGCAGCTTTGAAAAATGGCTGTTTGGCTAGGAATTTTGCAACCGAATTGTTTCCCAGCAGCCAACGATGCAGCGCGGGGACTTGACCAACTATTCCCGCATATTTGAGTCCAATATCGATACCTCTAATCATGTCCTTGACATCCTTTTGTTTCTCTATAAATCCAAAGCGACGATGGAAAGTGATCGCCCCGATCACATCGAAGGCCATACCATTGTAGCCATATCCCCAGATCAACTCTTTGTCCCTGAACCTCATTCATCGCGTCAAGGAATATTTGTGTGCATTCATCGGCGAAGGGCTCCATTGCCTTGATTGAAGACATCGAAAATTTCTGTGCAACAGGCCGGCGTAATGCCTGATGGGCGATCTGGTTCCTGACAGAAAACATGCTAGGCATGACTTTATGCTGAAAGGTAGGACTGAAGGCATTATAGAACTCCGACTAGAACCCAATTTAGGTTCGTCTTTGCTCTATTCTCTGTTTCTTCGTACCTTTACGAACTTGCTGCTTATTCCATATATGATTGGAATCGCCGCAGGATCCGAGATGTCGACACTATTAGGACTTGTTCGAACGATGGCGCCATACGTTTCATGTAGTTTTCTATAAAAAATAGGAGCGTCTCCTTTGGAAATCTTCCAAGGGCGGTAGAGATATGTAAAACGAGCTATAACCGGTCCGGGAATTGATCTCAGCCCACGCTGCAAGGCAGTGAGCGCGTATGATAAGAGCAACAGCGAACCAATAATGAAAGATATCAGGTATTTTAAGTCGTCAATACGACCAATATGAATCATTGAAGTGTTCGTATTCCATTTTGGTTTGACTATCTGCTTATAGGTCATCATGTTGAGTCACTATGCCAGCCGCTTGAATGTATAGTACCGAATGTAAGTTTAACGCCCCCTCAGCTTGCTCACGTTCCGGAGGCTTTTTAACTACCTCTTGTCATCAGAAAATTTCCCCCGCATTCTAGTTCTGCCATGTGGGGATAGCAGGGGCTTTTTCTGAATCTTGATTGTTGTTGCGGGATCTATGCAAGGCCATTTGGAGCCACAATCCCAACGAACTTGCTACCGGTTGGCAGAATGAAAAGCCAAGATAATTGTCAATGTATGACAGAAGAGCTTCTGGAAATATCATAGTAAATTGATGTTATGAGTACGCAAGTCTTTCCATTGGCTACATCTGACTGTCAGTTGTTTCCTCTCTTCTTTTTTTATCCAATGTTATTTTCAGGCTCATCTTTTGGAATTGTTTCATGTGCCGGCCGCCATGAAAGCCATATCATCCAGTCCTTTTTCTCGAGAATATCATGTCATGAGCATTCTGAAAGACAATTTTTCTTCTTATCTCATCAGCAAATATGGTTCCCAATCCTTCATCAAGTCGTTCCTTGAGGGACTTGGCAAGGGGGGCCGGGGTGTACGGATAATCACTTCCGTACAGAAGCCTTGATGAGTCCACCAACCGTAGCACACCATGTATCTGGTCAGGAAAAGGAACTCCTGCAAGATCAATGAAGCAGTGCTTTTGCAAAAGCTGCTTAATGTCGTCTTCTGTGACCTGTTTCCCTAGAAGGAAACCCGAGAACTCAGCAATGCGTGCGGCGAGAGGGGGAAAAGCAGCACCACAATGACAAATGATATATGTAACTCGAGGGAAACTAGAAATTGTTCCGGAAGTTATAAGGCTAGTCAAAGCACGCGTTGTGTCAAACATGAACTCCATTACTGGGCTGGGCACCCCACGGATTGGGGTTATGGTCTCCACGGTGCCATTTTTGGCATTTTGGATGTTGCAGCTAGTTGGATGAAAAAAGACAATCGTAGCCCGTTTGTTCAGTTTCTCGAAAATTGGTCGCAATTGCTCATCTCCTGGATATACCCCATGAGAATTGGTCAAGATTTGAAACCCGATTGCGCCTAGATTGTCAAGAGCATAGTCGATTTCGGCTAATGAACCATCCACATCGGGGAGAGGCAACGAAGCAAAGAATAAAAAGTATTCCTTATTTTCAGCACAGATTCTAGAGATATCCTCGTTGACTTGCCGCGTCAACCGTCGCGCTTCTACATTATTGCCAGGAGTAAGATGTGTACCGGGCGACGACATGCTCAGTACGGCTTTTCTAATGTTCAAGCTTTTCATCATCTGGATGTGTGCTTCTGCATTCCATTCCTTGAAAACCATCAGAACTCAACTCAGACAGGGTTATTATATTCGGTCTCGACCTACCGGTATCGCTGGCATTCCATCGGGATGGCCCCTCCCAGCGAAATCATTACGGAGACAATATTCGCGATATGCCGGTGGCACACAATGCGCATGGACATCGATTCTCTCCATTGGCGAAATACTTTAGATAATTCGGAAGGGATGAAGAGAAATTACCACAAGAATTTGAGAAGGTGGTGGGTGCAAAAGATAGTTCCCACAAATCCTCCCTTGTGAGACGTCACAGTGGACAGACACGTCTCCGCATCTCATAGGTAGCAATGCATGAAAGTGCACGAGATGGCGGGGCCTATCCTATTCCCTTGCATGTTCTGCCGGTGTAGGGGCAATTGAAATCAAAGCAAATACTCATCGTGATCCGTACTATTCGTCAACCAATACTAATCCATAGATTCAGTTTATTCAGACCGGGCAAGGTCGCTTTATCATTCAAACATGCAAGTAATCAATTAAAATTCATAGCCGCTCATATGAAATTGGTCGTCGGGATATCCATTGGCTGATCAATATGTCCACGAGCAACGAGTAATCGAGTCTGAATAAGTTTGAGGAATCGATATGTGTTGTCTAATATGGGAGTCTGCACGTCTTTCTTTCGAGCCACACGCAGAGCATTTCCCAGTATTACTTCAACTTCCACCGGGTTTCCCTTATCCACATCAACAAGCATGCTTGGGCGAAAAGATAACTCAATCGGCGTTGCATTGACCATTTCTTCCACAATATCCTCTCCAAGATCGTAGCCATCGGCTGCGGCGATTGCCGCCATTTCAGCCATTCCTGGTCTAATCAGGCTATATTCACCTCCAGATCGTCGTATGGCAGCATTGTCGAGTTGGGTGATAGCGCACATCGTGTTGAATATACCGTTCCAAAGCGCTTTTCTCCACCGATAGTGGATAATATCGTCCACAATTATGGCATGCTCGATACCATTCCTGTTATACGCCGACGCGAAGTCTTCCAGCTTTCGCCGTTCGTATTGTTTATCCAGACGGTCATTATGGAACACGCCCAGGTGAAAACGGTCAGGATCATCATGAACGACATGGCCATTCTTTTCATGGGCACCAATATAACTCGGACCTGATAGAACGGCGTTTTTAGGAAATGCATTGATTATCGGAGGCTCGATGTAAATCCCATTCTGTAGCAAAACAATGGCCGTGTGGCCAGGCGTCACACTGGGCGCGATGATCTCTGCAACATTCATGATTTCGGGTATCGTTTTCATCGTTACAACCACATAGTCAAATGGAGTTTCCGAACTGGCGGTGGGAACTTTGTTGACCACTATCTTTTGTATTAGCAAGCCCAAAAATGGATGGGGAGAAGTTTGCTAACAATTAGTAGGTCGCCAACCCGAAAGTTCTCCATGATCAACAGACTCTATATTGAATCCATGCTTCAATACCGTTTCATAGTTTGAACGGAGTACGGCAGTTACACATGCCATACCAGATCGTTCAAGTGCAACAGATGCCATCGTGCCGACCCCACCGGCGCCAACTACGAGAACCCTGCGCTTTGGTTGATAGTTCGAATCGGTCATGATTGCCTGAATTGACTGCTAATTCTCGTTGTTCTTGATGTAATTTGACCGGAATTCTAGATCTTGAATGATATGCTTAAGACTTTGATGAGGAAAATCTCCTTCTCCCCCGCACCAAAGCCCGGTGCTATTATGTAAGTCCATTTTGGATAGTATCAACTCAACAATTTCTATTTAACTCAAAGTAAGATCTAATGTGTGGCAGGATTGCCAGTCCACGCCCAGTATTGATGGCTTCGTATAGTCTAGGAATTATAGATCAGGATCTGCCATGCGCTTCAATTTGATAGACAGGCTAATGCAATTTTTATCTGCCTAGCGACAAATTTATTGTGACAGCCGGGAGCTACTTATGAATATAAACTAGGTACAAGGAGAAATTGAGGTTCTGTATTTCAGGAATACTATTCTTGATTGGATTCTAAATCTCGGCCGTAATGGAATTTCATCTGGATACTGAGATATCAAGAAAGTTTCTAGATCGTGACACCAGATACTACCGAAATCTAGATGCAACTACATAGTACTAGTACCAGTTTATCGCAGGTACTTCCACACGAGTCTCCAAAGGCTTGATTTATCCAAGTGGTCCTGTCAACAAATGAAATTCCGTTGTATAGTAACTCCCTTGAGGAATGGTTCCCTACAAACAGTTGCCGAATGTTAGGGCGCATTGGCCCTTGTTCATCGTTTAGCAAGCCCGAGCGAGTGAGACATCTCTCATCAAACTGAGGAGATGAATAGGCAGCTAATCTTTAATTTTACTCGATGATAAAGTCAGACAAGTGATTGAGTTTGTTCATTATTGGACTCGTGGAAATCTATCCCCGCACACAATTCGACGATACATTATGGGAAGTCAGTTCTAGTCATGACGCAGGCAGTAGTTTTCTTAATTCCCAGGGGCAAAAATGGCTACAAAATCCAAGCGATATGGTCGTAGCGGGATAAAGTCCGCTTGTAAACAGTAATTGGTCCAAATGCTCCATCTAAAATTGACTATCCAGCCGAGTGATAAGCGGGGGAGGAGTAGATCAGCGAAGCCCTTCAAACTTCGCCAAGCCGGCCTCTTTCAAAGATTCTGATTCGATGGAAGCTATCATGATGCTTGTTTCCCCACACATTGTCCTTTCACCATAGAAGATAACGTGGTTTACTTCACCAGTACATTGTAGGACCTCAGGCAGGTCTTCTCCGCACTGATGGCTCCCCGAAGATCAAGCTTGTCTTTAAGTACTTGCTGATGCCAGCCTTAAATTAAGATAATCTGCACCTCTTGAATCAAAATCAAGTTCCAATCGCTGTACAAGTGACTCTTTCTCTTCTACTTTATCTGTTCCAGCTTGACCTCAGGAATGGTGAACACGAATGACCACGATCATGATGAGGCCTTTTGGGCTCCAGGCACAGTCTTTCTAGAAGATGGTATACAAGAGACGTCCCTCTGAACAGACTGACAGGCTTCTACGCGTAACTCACGCTGACTTTCATCTCAGTGCACCGTACCAGAGACCAGCTGGTTCTATTTCCTACTCCCACTGCCGACCCGAATGACCCCCTTAATTGGTCAACGGCGCGTAAAGCCCTCAACTTTACGCTGGTCAGTTTCTTCGTTCTTTGGACTTTCGTTCAGCTCGATATCGGTTTCACTGCATGGGGTCCATTAGAGTCTGAGCTCGGTTTCTCCGTCGATATTCTCAACGCTGGTGCTGCAGTTAATTATGGAGGACTGGCTATTGGATGCTTTTTCTTCATTCCTCTTGTCCACAAGTATGGTCGACGACCTATCTATATCTTTAGTTCGGCCCTTCAATTTGTTTCATGTGTTTGGCAGGCCCAGACATATACAGTCGGCAACTTCATTGGTGCGAATTTGATCTCGGGGTTAGGTGGTGCGATCAGTGAAATTGTCGTTCAGATCACTGTGGCCGACATGTTCTTCGTGCATCAGCATGCTACCATGAACGGCTGGTTCGTGATCTTTCAGTCTGCAGGCGCGTTCCTAGGTCCTGTCGCATCGGGGTATATTGTTGAATCCCAGGGATGGCGATGGATGTGGTGGTGGTGTGTTATTTTCTTTGGAATCACTTTGGTCTGTGTCATCTTTCTCTTCGAGGAGTCAAAGTTCGTACCGGTTCTCGACGGCCAAACTGTCGCCTCAACGCCACAGGATAGCAAGACAGCTACTACTGAAGATGACAAGGAGAGCAGTGCCGTGGGTGACATGAAAAGAGCAGTCTCAGATCCTGGAACACCCCAGTTGACAACGAATCCCGAGATCAAACCTAAAACCTATTGGCAGAGAATGGCATTGATCACGAAGACCGATGAGTCTCTTTGGCCACACTTTTACACCCCGATTGTGACACTTTTTACTTACCCAGCAGTGACATATGCTGCTATTACCTATGGTTCTACGCTGGCTTGGTTCGCAATTATGACTTCTCTTCAAGCATCGTACATGCTCTTACCTCCTTACAACTTCGATGCGATCGGAGTTGGCTTAATGAATGTTGCTCCTTTTGTTGGGGCTGTTCTGGGCTTCCCTTGTGGTGGTTATTTGAGCGATAAGTCCATTCTTTGGTTGTCGAAGAAAAACGGCGGTATTTATGAACCCGAGATGCGTCTCTGGCTTGCACTTCCCGTTGCTATACTGGGACCTGCATCAATCTTGATGTTTGGGCTCGGACTTGCTTATGTAGGATATTTTCATTGTTTCTGGAACCATGCGTTTACTAATATGTCGATAGGGTGTCCACTGGGCTCTTCTTGCTGTGGGTTTTGGTGTTTATGGCTTTACGCTGGCCGCCATAAGTGGCATCTCGCTGTCATACCTCATGGACTGCTATCAGGATGTATGTTTCCGGTGCCTTTTTTCTATCAAGGGGCTTCTAAAATGATTTTTACTAACGCAGACGTGGAACATAGGTCATCGGAGATGCTCTAGTCGGCGTTATATTCATGAGAAACATCATTTCCGTGATTGTTCTTTTCGTTTTGACACCATGGGCGGACGGCATGGGCCTACAGAATCTCCATGTAATCTGCGCAATTATTGCTTTCCTGGTCTACCTGATACCAGTGCCTCTCCTTATCTGGGGAAAGCAAGCAAGAGTCAGAACCTCGCCAAGCTACAAGAGATTGGCAGCTACTCATGTCAGCCACCGGATAGTCTAGATGTCAACTTAATATTATTTTTTCCAGAACAAGAAACATATCGAGTCGAATTCAACTTGCTTACCTTGTCATTCGTTCTAAGACCACATGAACTGGCCAACTGTAGACTTTGTATCGTTTTCTTCCCCGCAAATGGCTTATCTCGTCCCTAAACCGCATTGGGTATAGACCAGCCACTTGCACGAAACGGTCAGGTCCATGCGAGGCTTATCGTCGAGGCTTTCTTTCTCCGCATTCAACACGAAACCCATCAGTACTACTTCCTGTCATGGATTGATCCTATTGCAATTCCTAGTAGGAAACTCTCTCGTTTGAGTGGCACTCTGTTATCCAGAACGCTCAATTATTCATTGATAGTCTGCTCTTCAATCTCCATATTGCCATTGACAAAGGTATTTCTTCTACTAAAAACATGTTGATGGAATGAATGCTGATGCCTATGATTTCAGTGAGATAGAGCGGCCGATCAACGCCATGCTCTCAAGCGCCGCCATTGACACAACGTCTCTGCGGATCCACGATGCCAGATAACAGTCCTGCAAAGCGAGCTTGTGACCAGTGTCATAGTCTGAAGGAGAAATGCCGACGACCCGACATAAATTCCGTCTGTGAACGATGTTCGCGGCTACAGCTAACTTGTGTAACTAGAAGACAAGCCGTAAGAACAGGCCGGAAACCACGAAGTCTGCAAAAGCTGTCTTATACCCTTCCCAGTTCGACATATTTGAAGACTTGTAACGGCTATATATCATCACCTCGGGAAACACTCTCTGCACCGAGTCCATATGATGGAGGGTTGGCGACCAATTCAGCATTATTTCCTACACTCGATCAATGGGAACGACATTTTCTGACCCTAATGAAGGATACTCTGTCTCCCTCACCACTCGACAAATTCCTTGTTGGCTCCAGCTTTCACGAATCTCACCATGTATCTTTCATACAGAGCTTCATCGGACCTAGTCGAGCACTCAAGCACGCTACTGTCGCCTGTGCGGCAGTTCTCCTCGGAGAAGGAAATGATGAGTATGCAAAGGCCAGCGCAGAAATCGGCCACAAACGTGCTGCTCTCGCGGTTTCATCGCTTCGGTCATTCAAAATACTCAATGAACAAGACCTTGCCACGGTCTTGTTCCTCGGTGTCGCAATGGTAACATTTGCAATGCATGTAGCTGATGGCCAACCACTTTTGATTTCGCATCATACATTGAATCTTGTGAGACCGCAGATTCAAAATGTTTATGCGATGGAATCCACTATAGTTGATTACTGGATGTGCTTGGTGAGCACTGAAATCTTTGATTGTCTGCTTCGATCAGAGATTCCCAGTATAAGAATCGATCCCAGCAGACGACGTCGTGTGGTTGATCGTTATCTTGGTGTTAGTTCGTCGATATTTCCGCACTTTTACGACATCTGTTCGGCTGCGCAATCTCTCAAACAAGCCTCCATAGCAACGGTTGTGAAGACAGCGAGCCATCTAGATACTATACGGATCGCAGTAGACCAGTGGCAGCCTTCACCTCCATTGGGCTTTCTTGATCAATATACACAACCTGAAGTCGTGAATATGCTCTCTCAGGCGAAGATATTCCGCTTAGCAGCCCTGCTTATTATCCACCGTTTACACTGCCCCTTCGGAGAACAAGATCGAGAGGCGTCTGTTCTATCTCGGGCGATCATATCAGAGTTTGATACGGTGCTTCAATTCACCCGGCATTCTGTTCCGTGTACGATGCTCGCATATCTTGCTGCATGTTTCGAGATCATGGATCCCCATGCCCGAAATATCGCACTCGAAAAGAGCCAGGATATTATCACCTTCTCCAAAGTGTCGCGCCTCAAGTTCCAGACTACATTGAAGTCCGTTTGGGCGGTTAGAGATAGTGGGCATCATTTTCACTGGTTTGAAATTAGCCAGTACGTGTCATCAGGAACAGCTTGCAAATGAGTGTGGCTCTCGGACCCTTCTTCATACGCTCTAGACCATCTAGAGTTTATCACATTTGTGATAAGCTGTCACGAGTGAACAATCAGAGCACCATAGCCAAACCCTACGGGCTAAGAATACCGACTCGACTGAATCTACTATACTTAAGAAGATGGTGAAACACAACATCTTATTTCCCCATCCTCGGGGCATCTGCACATCTCAAACGTTAAAAGATGTGTGGATCGGATTCCGACCCCATATGCACTCAAGACCTAAATCGGAAGTAGATCTCCTCACGCCATTTCCTTTGGCTTTCGAGAACGTGTGGGTTCAGTGATAGCACTATTTTTTGCCCTCTCGTTTATTCATAGCATCCATCAACGCTAAACGCCGACGTATTGGCCACAATTAGAATCTACTAGTGATAGAAATACCTGGGCTTGCTTATCTGGGCTGTCGACTTGCATGAAGCGGTGAACGCCTGAGGTGTCTGAAACAGCTTCGTGGACAGCAAACCATGTGAAGCTTTCAATTATCTTGCTTGCAAGGCAGATCATCGATGTCATTCTCGTAATCAATTGAAACACACTGCAAAGCGGTCGTAGCACCTCGCACAACCGAACACGACCGAAAACTCGGGCTCTGGAAGTTCCAGCAATAATATGTCTGGCTCTTACACGCCAGAAACCTCTGCCAATGCGTAGAGGCAATCAGTTACCCGTTTGCTACTGGAAACGAGTTTTTGGATGAAGTTATTGGCTAAGAATGGTTCACACTGCAGGGGTGGACCTTGACATGCAGGTTACACAAATATGCACCCCCCTCACCTTAGCTGCAGAAATCTGCATGTGGCCAGTTCTAGGGCTTGTCAATGGTTCAAACGAGCTCCGGTATCTTCAACAAGCACATTTGAGTATCTTAGCATGAGTATAAGCTCCTTGGCTATATATTGCGTCGAAAGCTGCACCATGATCGTCTATCTGAATGGATCCCTGATTCATGCATATTTGTCACTCCCGACTTCCAGGGTTCAAAATTTGATATCAGATATTTTGAGGTATAACAGTCTCTTACATTATCAGCAATTATCATGATATGGAAGTATTATGATGGGAAGATTCTTTTTGTCACCGGAGGAACGGGGTTTATTGGGACAACGCTACTCTACCGGCTCTTAAGTCAAGCAGCCCCAGAACATGTTTATGTACTCTGTCGAGGTGGATATGAGTCAGTCATGCGTATGCAAAGATACTAATTAAGTGACATTCACTGACCTATTCATATCTATAGGAGAGCAAAAACGAAATGGAGCGAGATGCTAACCGCTCCAGTCGCTGAAGTTTTAATGCAGAGCAAACGCATGACGATTCTTGATGGCGAACTGGGAGACACTGCAACAATGGATCTTACCGATGAGATCCTTCAAATGTTGAAACGCAAGGTTCAAATTTTCATCCACGCTGCATCCTCTATAGCGCTGAACAATTCTCTCCGTGAATTGGATTACACCGTTATTGCACCCACAATATGCCTCGTTCAGTATGCGCTGAAGTTCGCGAACTTGGAAAAATTTGTCTTCCTGTCCACAGCGTATGTGAACGCACATCTATGGACGACAAGTAAATCATCAGATGTTGCTGTGGAAGAACGAATATATTCACTTGGTCCTGAGGACGAGAATCCTCTGGAAACAGCACCGAATGTATATCGAGAGCTACAAAAAACCGGCACTACGGAAGAATATGAAAGCCATGACTTCCCATGGCCATATGCCTATGCTAAACATCTGACAGAGCGGCTCATTCTTAATAAAGCCGCATTGAAAAATGCATCAGATAAGATTCTCATCGTCCGACCTTCTGTTGTTGGACCCGCCGACCAATTTCCATATCACGGTTTCACGACTTCATATTCTACTCCATCAACGGCTTGCGCGGCGGCTTATGCATTACATCCAGGACGAAAGATAAATCTAGCCACGAGATGCGAGAACCCCGACAAAGAGGCAACCATTGATGAAGTTCCCGCGGATGTTGTCGCTGAACGGCTTTTGGTGCACGTAGCTCTTGGTTCAAGTGGATGTGTCCATGCAGTCAGCGGGGAGAAAGGAAGACTGAGTATTGAGGATTGGTGGGAAGCATTCAAGAAAGAACGACGTTGGCCTTGGAATATCAAGCCTGTATGGATATCAGAGGACTGGCATTCATCCAATCTGCATCATGTTGCGAAAAGTTTGAAGATCATCGGGTCCTCATTTGCATTTTCGGAAGAAAAAACCGATATCGTTGCTGAAAAGCTCAATCAAGACGATCTTAGACTCTATGCGGATCGATCGAAGCCGTATTCATTGATCCATCGAAGACATCATATTCATCATCTTGCTCGACAGATGGCCAAAAAGAGCAGATTACCTGCATGTGCGGTCGGAATTCTACTACGGAAGGGAAAGCCGCATTCTCCTCGGGCAGTTGCTAGTGAGAAATGAACCGAAATCATGAAGAAAGGAGTTTTTGAGGTAAGATTGTATGTAGTCGAATGAAGAATTTGAAGCGTCGAGGAATGTATGCCCTGGCACCAGCCAGTACAAATGTGTAAACGGCCAACTGAATTTTAAATAAGTCTGTTATTCTCTTGATTATCGTATATATAGCAAGGAGATAAATTAAATAATAATCCAACAATCTTATATTATCACCGCAAATATTGTAGAAATGTAAAAGCGACAGTCTGATACGCCGCAAAGTATAAAGTGAAGCACGGGCCACACCGCGGGGAACCGAAATTCTTTTTTCTTTGCCCCTCCAAACCAGCCAACTTTTCCAACAAACCAATACATACACCACGCACCATGGCCCCGACGGCGTGTTTCAACTGTAAGGAGGCGCGCGCTGTTATAATTCGACCGAAGAATAGGCACAAGTTATGTCGGGCATGTTTTATCGAAATTTTCGAGACCGAAGTACACGAAACGATCACCGGCGCGAAACTCTTTTATCCCGGCGAGCGGGTCGCGATCGGAGCCAGCGGTGGTAAAGATAGTACTGTTCTTGCGGCAGTGTTGAAAACTTTGAACGAGAGGTATAATTATGGACTGGATTTATGTCTACTTTCCATCGATGAGGGTATTCGTGGTTACCGTGATGATAGTTTGGAGACGGTGAAGCGCAATGCTCAGCAGTATGATATGCCGTTGACAATCGTGGGATATGGTGAACTATACGGGTGGACTATGGATCAGGTTGTTGAGCAGATTGGTAAGAAGGGAAATTGCACATATTGCGGTGTCTTTAGGCGGCAAGCGCTTGATCGAGGATCGGCACGTTTGAATATTCAACACGTTGTTACGGGACATAATGCAGACGATGTTGCTGAGACTGTCATGATGAATTTGCTTCGTGGTGATCTGCCTCGTCTATCCCGTGGAACGAGTATTGTGACTGCCTCTGGTGGTTCGGATATCAAGCGAAGCAAACCGTTGAAGTACGCATACGAAAAGGAAATTGTGCTTTACGCCCACCATCGCCAACTCGATTACTTCACCACCGAATGTATCTACTCACCTGAGGCATTCCGTGGAAGTGCTCGTACACTGGTCAAAGATCTCGAGAAGATTCGCCCTAGCTCCATTCTGGATATTGTCAAGAGTGGCGAGGACATGGCCGCTCTTGTTCCACGAGACACAACGCAGAATGGGAAATCTGCTAGTTCGACCGCTGCAGTGGAGGAGGAATCTGCCGGTGGATGCGGCAGCCAAAATGGTCGATCGAGTGGTGGTGAAATGGCAGCCATGGAAAAACAGTTGACCGAGAATGAGGCTGCCCAATCCAACGAGACGGAGATTCGTCTTCCCCAGAATATTGGTGCCAAACATTTCAAGCCCATTAAGAGCCAGACTTTGGGTCATTGTGAAAGATGCGGCTATATTTCTAGCCAGAAGGTTTGCAAAGCATGCACTCTACTGGAGGGGCTGAATCGCAACCGGCCTAAGACCGCCATCGAAGTAGGTGTAGAAGATGAGGAAGGAAGTTCGACATTGATGCGCCAGATGGAGCGCACTCAGTTGACCAACAGCTGAAATATATGCCGAGACTGATGCATTCGAAAAATGCTCTCCTTCAACCTCATTCTCTTCCGGTTCAAATAGGAAGCACATCACACAAATCAAGAGCGTCGCTAGAGTTTCTGGCTTTAAAAACCTCGTTCTGAATGGGCAGAGCTTGGTGTCCAACAGGAGAGGCTCTCTCATAAAATGGAAGTGCCCCGTGGAAACTACATCAGGGCAAGCTCTTTACCAGCGACTAGATTGCCCGAACTTACTATGGCCTGCGACTGATTGAAAAAGGTCTTCACCAGTCCGCATTAAACAAGCATAACTTCATCACCGACAACAGACCAAGCAGGAACATCAGCAAAATAAGATATGGACATACACAATGTCTCGGTGTCTATAATTTGTGTACAAAATTGATATGAAATAGTATACAATTCCAGGGTATCCACACCCTCTTTTCCTGCAGATTGACCATCTTCATTCTATCCCGTAATCCTTGCATGATATCCCCTCAGATCTCATCTCACCCCTGGATGAACTTCCATCCATAATACCCCATCTCCAAGTACCGTAAAAAGCAAAGCTTATTCAGATTTCTTCCCATCCTCCCCCTCATAAAGCTCCGGCAAATCCATTCCAACCCGTCGGGCAGTAAGACGAATCCGCTCCTCCTCATCCAAGTTCATGCCGGGGTTATATCGTTCCAAAAGAGCAGAATAAGTCCGTTGAGCCCGAGCATACTGCGCCAATTGTTCCGCCTCCTGTAGACGAAGAGAGAGATCCTCATTTGTGCGCGGTGTAGAGAATGGAATCGCGTCCGAGCCGCTGCTGGTTCCCGCTATTGAGGAGGAGGGTGAGGATGTGTTGGTTGTTGAGGCGGTTTGCGGCTCGGAGCGGAAGAGGGATTGGAGGCGGGCATGGATTGGGGAGGGGTTTGTTTTTGAGCGTTTGGGGAGTTCGCGGAGGAGGGCGCGGTAGGTGTTTCGCGCTTGGTTTGTGAGTTGTTGGGCCATTTTGATGGGTGGTTTGTTTGATGGTTGAGTGGTGGTTCGTAAGTTGAGGTCTTCCATCGTAGGAGACGGAGCACGTGACCGGTGCCATAATGGATGCAAGTACAACTTTTGAACGTTTATACCTACGGTGTTCGGGCTGCGACAATCGAGGAAGGCTTTATTCCTGACTGAAGTTTTGATTTACAAGAGTATAATTCAAGTTCGAACTTATAGTCCATATATACTGGGTATGATTATTCTGTGTCTCGACAATCGACTTCACTACCCATCAACGCACTCCTATGTACAAAATTCGTAGGGAGCCTTTTTAAACTTCGTGATTCAAAGCATCACATCATCCATAATGTGGAACTAGCTTCGAGGCATGGTGAAGCAAATCAAACAATAGTTATCAATCATAGCAAGCGTTTCAACATGACAAGGGGGTATGGCGGACAAAGGATCAAGGTTTGATAGACATGGTTTAGCAAGATGCATGGAGGGTATCCCTCTATGAAAGAATCACTGAGACCTTTATTAGGCGCGTAGCCAGCCGAATTTCTTTCGGTTAGGCTCGCTGCCAGTAGACGGCTCAACTTGAAGACTGCGAGCATACAGGGCCTATCTTGGTCAGAAAGTGTCTATATAAAGATATGATACGATGATGAATGCTTACCTCTTCGTCACCTGACAGCTTTGCGTCAAGAATCATGCGTTCGATATCGTCGAACTTCTGAGCCTGAGGATGGGGCATCTTTTGGCTTCGTTGAATACCAAGGACAACTTCCCCCATAACCTCGAATTTCTTCCAGTTAATTCGGGACTTGTTTTCTCCAACAAAGGTTTTATTGCCTTCTTCCGCGGAAACCAAGTCACGGCGGTGCAGAGGGAGGAAAGGAATGCGTTCCGTAAAGGAGTTGTCCCATGCCAGACGATAGGCAAAGTAGCTTCGTTGAGTACCCATCAAGATGACAAGGCGCATAAAGTCCTTCTGATTTTGTATTGGGATCAATTCCCGCGTTTGTACCAGACGATGGACTGGAGTTCCATTAATGCCGGCAATCAGTGCACCCAGAGAATTATAGTTGTTTTGGCGGCGTAGCTTTACTGCAATCGTCATGAACTTCTCCAAGCATCTCGCTCTGTGCTTGGGCTTGTCACGAAGAAGGATCATACTTGCGACGAAGAACGCAAGGTGGTTAAACTGTCGAATCATCCGATTGACGTTCTGCAGGCTCTTTACCTTGTCCTTGTCGACACCAGATATGCTGACATGGCGCACCAGATCTCGTGGACCAAATGAGTTATACATGATCCAGTCAATACGGGTCAACTCTCGCGCAAAATCTTCGTCCGGCGTCTCCATAAAATATCGCCATTGAATTTTTGTGAGCAGGGTTCGAGAACTGAGTTCGAGCCGAAGGGCTTCCTTCTGGGAAGCTTCCACGGTCAAGAGTGAGAATGATTGGTTTGCGGTCGAGGAGGGTTTGTCGGTATTTGAGGAGATAGATAGTGTTCCTGAGAGGCGTGATGTAGAGTCGTGTGGGCCATCACTGAGATCCAAATTGCTCATGCTGTAAATAGGGTCTTCTTCCTCCTCGTCGTGATCATCGTCATCATACGTGCCCGTCTGGAACGGGGCTGGCGAGCTCCGTCCCGAGTTATCCAAAAATGTCTCCGTAAGACCGGTATCTTCACCATCTCCGTCGCTGAATGCCCAACCCATATCATCATCTTCAGCATTGGTATCCAAGAAAGAGCCAATCTCTTTTGCTGCAAACATGTAAAAATGGCTCTTTTCGAGATTAGCCACGAAATCATTGATGCGTTTGCGTGTTTTGGGGTGGGCAAAATCGCCGGCATAATCGGAGGCCCAAAGTGAAATCACGTTAAGCAGTCGCAGCTGGTCTGCCATGCGGGCAAGCTGATCAGTATTATTGGCTTCGTTCTTTTCAAACCTTGTGATCAAGGCATTGAGAAGCACTCCCGGCGAAGCGAACTTGCGATAAAGACACAAGAAGATAGACACGAATTTGGAGTCGTTTTTGGACATGGGCTCTGCGACAAGACGGTCGACAAGCTCGTCAAAGCTAAACCCGGAATCCGCACTCGAATTGCTCTCACTGCTGGGCTTTGGACGCACAACATTATCGGGGGGCATAGTCTGCCCATTATCGATTTCGTCCTCCATGTTCAGAAAGCTATTGAAGGTGTCAGGACCCCCACTCTGGGTCCAGGCAGATGGAGTGCGTTGATGATAAGGTTCCTTAGGAGGGGAGATGTCTCCCTGTGCGGACGGTCGACGCGGGTTCAATCGCGCGCCAGATGGCGGGGTGAGTGGTCGCACCGGTTGTGAATTACTCCTGGCATTTCGCGAAAAACTGGAAGCATGCTGTTGCGCCAGATTGGAAGGGGTTGTCGGGTCGCTGGGTAAACGGTGACCGCCGTTCCCATCGACTCGATCGGAGACCGATGATATTGAGCCGCCAGCGGCTCCAGTCAAGACAGCGGTGGGAGTGGATGAATTGGTACGAGCGTGATTGTACGGGCCGTGGGGTGGAGTAGGTTGAAAGGACTTGGTTGTCGTCCGCGGCGGGGCGGGGGAAGCAGAAGGATTAGGATTACGGTCAGACGAAGCGGCGAGGTCTGGGCGAATAAGAGCCGGTTAGCAGTTGGTTCAGAATTCAGTGGAACGCCACGAATTTAGTATTCGAAGGGCCCTTGACTTTCTCTCCTCTCCTTTCTTTCCTTTTCGCTTTCGCTCGTTTGGGGTTCCTCTGTCGATCGGTGGGCTCTGACAGAAGGGAAAAAAAAGGTAGCGAAATGCTAGTGCCGTGACCCACTTTGGACCCAGCAGGGTACAAAGCAGGGGTTCATGGCTGACAATCCGCTTCTTTTCTGGGGCTACTGCTGCTGCCCGTCCCCCATTGTGCCCAAAGTACAAGGATTGGAAGGAAAAGAGAGCATCATGGGGTCATGCTCACCTGCTCGGTGTGAGATCACGTCTCGTAAGACTAAAGCAATGCACATCTGTTGCGATCGGGATGACTCGGGCGAGGTTCGGTAGATCTCGTGTCGCTCATGAACCATGGCCAGTTGACTGTCTTCGGGTTGCAAATCACATTTGCAGGCCACTAGGTATAGAGGTAGAGAGGTGGGTGGCGCATCAAGGGCATCTGATTCAACCGAGGTCAGACAGACACAATATTAATTAAAACAAAAAGTCCAAAAGATAGGGTCAGAGCAAAAGCAAGACAGGGAATTGTTCTGAATGATAAGAGGGACCAGTTCAAGAGGTTCAAGAGGGGAATATGCTTCACAACATACCGATGAGTTCTCTAGAATCATCAAAACTAGTGGATCGAGTAGCATCATGAAGCAGCAAGACACCATCGATCATTGGAGGTGCCGAATCTTTCTCTAATTGCGGCCAAACAATCACATTATTCTCATCGACAAAAACTTGCCGTAGATCAACCTCGAGCAAACGAACCATATAAACTGAACCATCCAATGACATCTTCTTCTTTGTGGAGAAGGACGACGGGGTAACCTTCATATCCAAGGCACATTTTATAAAGCTCGTTTTGCCCGCATTATCCTCGCCAACTACGGCGATAGTCACTTCTGGAGGACTAGATTTGACAGATCCCTGCAGGACAAGAAACCATTTCAAGTTAGTAATCAAATGATCGCAATTGCATAGATCGGTGCTGCACGAAATTGAATCTGGGACAAAACTCCACGCACCTCGTCTCCGGGTTGCCGAGAGCGAGACCGCTTCGACATATTGTTGGTCTCGCCTGGAGATGCTTCTTCCTCTTCCATGAGGGGATTTCCGACATTCGGGGCTGACCTGCGGCTTGGATCTAATTTGTGTAATCCACCTGCAGGAGCCGAGGAAGTTCGACTGCCCATCCCGGGTCGCTGCGGAGGTGTTCGGTCACTCAAGGCTCGCTCTCGGCGAGCTTGTGAGGACATGGAAGGCTGTAGTATAGTGGATTGGGGTTGTGAGGGGTGAGATCGGGGGAGGCGTATTTCGTTATTCGGTTATTGCATTGGAGCGGGTAACAATAAAAGTAGCATATCCATCATTTCCAGGAGACTTGAAGCATTTCCAAAACGAGTTCGGTCGCAAAAGAAACAAGAATAGCGCAAATAATCCCCAGCAAATGTCTACCACGAGTTGACCAGCCAAGCTCGTTATACGCGAAGTGGTTGAAATGGAGAATGAGGGTCGAATCTGGGGAATTGAGGAGGGGAGGGGAGGGAGAAGAGTTGTTGCGGTCCTTCGGAGATAAAAATGAGGCAAAGACGGAGGATGAACCGTGGAAACAAAACCGTGGGAAGTGGGAACCCGCGCTGTCACCACAAAGGAGAATCGATGCTCTTTTAAATTGAAACAGAAAACATTAGAGAGAGAAAATAAAAATGAGATAAAAATGAGAAGTCTAAAATGAAATAATTTTTAAAATTGAGAAAGAAGAAAAGATAGATCATAGCGGAATCCTAGACTCAGCTTCCGGGCTCTGAAAGTCTTGCATTTTTTATTTTTTATTTTTATTTTTTTTGGTTGAACTCGCGACTTTTCATTGGGAGTTCACCTACACTTACTGTAGTTAGTGCTTTACAGATCTCACAAACCCCCATCGTTCATTCGTGGAGCTTCCTGAACAAGCTGAGCTGAGATGGGGCTACCTTTTGGATTTTCGTTTATTCTTATTTGTCTTTTTTCTCACCCTAGTCCACAATTATACATACACAAATCCTGACACCTGGCACTTCTGCAGCGATGTACATAGTAGAGATCCCCTTGCCACCCCCCCCCCCCCCCCCCCACACCCACACCCCCCACCACCCCCC